>JAABUN010000287.1_pt1 | contig 131964 bp, 123 predicted proteins | sample 5559311 | NCBI WGS metagenome assembly JAABUN01 (sample SAMN10711877, study PRJNA513370) | rock metagenome | isolation source: Antarctica rocks | place: Antarctica: Victoria Land, Siegfried Peak sud | reverse complement strand
CGAGCTGCGCTCCGGCGTGCGGGCCAACCTGCTCATGGGGGTCGCCTCGAACCGGGTCGACGTGAAGCAGGCGGCCTCCCGAGCGGAGATCGTGCTGGAGCGGAGGGCCGAGCCCCTCTCGGCGTTGTTCCTCCCGCCTGCGGCCTGGCCGGGCGCCCTCCTCGACGAAGCGTGGCTGCTCGTGATCCGCAACTCGGCCCACGACTCGATCTGCGCGTGCTCCTCCGACGACGTGTGCGACGCCGTGCTCCACCGCTACGCAGAGGCGCGCCACCTCGGCGAGGGCCTGGCCGACCGGGCCCTCCGGATGGTCGGCACCGCCCCCGCCTTCGAGGGGCCCGTTGTCGTGAACGCCACCAGCAGGACCCGATCGGGGGTGGTCGAGCTCGAGGTCCCGGGTGAGGGAGCCCTGATCGGGACACAGGTGCTGCAGGCCCACTCCGCCTCCATCCTCGACGCCACCCTCACCGCCGACGAGCTCGAGGTCCTGCTGGCGGACATGCGCAGCCAGGAGGTCGGACCTGGCGTCTACGTGAACCGCGTCGACACCGCCTCCACGCCTGACGGGATCGAGATCGCCATGCGGGCCGACCGCGTCCTGCGGGAGAACCTCATCGTGCGCGACACCAAGGCGGCCATCAGTGCGCTCGTCGCCGAGCGGCCGGGGGTGCCGATCCACGTCTCGATCAGCCAGCCGCCCGCACGCCACGTCCTCGCCCATGTCACCGGGGTCCCGGGGTTCGGGTGGAAGGCGTGGCTCCCCGCACCCCTCGCCGTCGCGCCCGTGGCCGTCACGGCGGGCGGGCGGGGCCTCGCCAACGGGCTCGTCGACCTGGAGGTGGACCCCGAGACCGGGACCTTCTCCCTCGACGGCGTGCACGGCTTCGACCGGCTGGTCGACGACGGTGACCACGGGGACACGTACAACTACAACCCACCGGACCACGACGGCGTCGTCGACCTTCCCGACAGCGTCTCGGTCGACGTCGAGGAGGCAGGCCCGCTGCGGGGCCGGCTGACCGTCACCCGCACCTACCGCTGGCCCGAGCGCGTCGACGACGCCACCAGATCACGGGTTGGTGAGCGGGAGGTCGTGGTGCGCACGGTCCTCGAGGTGCGCGCCGGCGAGCGGCTGGTGCAGGTCACGACCGAGCTCGACAACCAGGCACGCGACCACCGCCTGCGGACCTGGTTCCCCCTCCCCCGCCGGGCTGCCACATCGACCGCCGAGTGCGCCTTCGCCACCGTGCAGCGGGGGCTCACCGCCGAGGGGGGTCCGAGCGAGCACGGGCTGCCCACGTTCCCCTCCCGCCGGTTCGTGCAGGCGGGGGGCCTGACGGTCGTCCACGAGGGCCTGCTCGAGTACGAGCTCGTCGACGTGGACGACCCGGGTGCTCCACGCAGCGCCGGTGCGCTCGCCCTCAGCTTGCTGCGCTGCACGGGGATGCTCTCCCGGGTGGAGCTCGGCTACCGACCGGAGCCGGCGGGACCACCGCTGCCCCTCGAGGGGGCACAGGCGCAGGGCCGCCACGTGCTCCGCTACGGCGTCGCCGTCGGCGACGTCGACCCGTGGGCGCTGGCCGACGACCTCCTCGTACCCCTCGACGTCACCGGGTCGGCCGGCACCGGCGGCGGACCCGAGGAGGGGAGCGCCCTGCAGGTCACGGGTGCGGAGGTGACAGCCGTCCTCCGCCACCGGGGGGTCCTCGAGGTGCGGGTGTGCAACCCCTCACCCGACCCGTCGGAGCTGACGATCCTCGACCGGCGGGGCTGGCTCGTCGACCTCCGCGGACGTGCCCTCGAGCCGTTCGACGGTGCGCGGCCGCTGCGGCCCTGGGAGATCGCCACCATCCGCCTGACCGACTGACGGCGGACCCGTCCCGACGGTGCCGGCTTCAGCGCTGCCGGCCGACGGCGAGGTCACCCACCACGGCTCCGGCGACGGCCAGGACCTGCTCCTGGTGGCCGGCCATGACTTCGACCACCTGGGGCTTGCGCGCCTCGTCGAACGACAGCCGGGGCCGCCGCACGAGCATCGTGAAGAGGCGGTCGACCACCCAGGACGGATCGTCGTAGCCGAGCCGGGCGGGCAGGCCCCCGGCGATCAGGGCGCCCCAGCGCGCCTGGTGGGTCGGCGAGAGCGCCGGGAGGACGGTGTCGGCACAGAGGGACGCCGACCGGTGCGCACGCTCGATCGGGCCACCGACGAAGGCGCCGTCGAGGAGGAGCTCCCAGCCGGCGTGGCCGATCGCCCTTGCCGGACCGGTCGGGAGGCCGAGTCCGTGCAGGTCGCGCCGCAACGCAGCCGAGCCGTCCCGGAACACCGGGTGGGCGTGGAACACCGCGTCCGCCTCGAGGTGGCAGGCGACGCCGGCGGCCACCGCCCGGGGGAGCAGCAGGCGGTCGAAGCGCACGCCGGCCATCGACGCCAGGTCCGGGAGGGCGGAGCCGAGGACGAACGCGGGATCGTCCCGGCCGGTCGCCAGCGCCACGGCCACGTGACCCAGGTAGTTCACCGGGCCCAGCATCGCACCCGGCATCGGCGGAGGTCCGCAGTGGTGGAGTCCTGTAGTGGTGGAGTCCTGTAGTGGTGGAGTCCTGTGGTGGTGGAGGATGGAGCGGTGACGGCCGACGACCCCCTCCCCCGCCTGCGGCGCCTGTGCTCCGCCCTCCCCGAGGTGACCGAGCGCCCGAGCCACGGGGAGCCGACCTGGTTCGTGCGGGACAAGAAGACGTTCGTGATGTACAGCGACCACCACCACGACGACCGGGTGGGTTGCTGGCTGGCGGCGCCGGCGGGCTCGCAGGAGGCGCACGTCGCCGGCGCGCCCGACCGGTTCTTCGTGCCGCCCTACGTGGGCCACCGCGGCTGGCTCGGCGTCCGCCTCGACCTGGCAGGCATCGACTGGGACGAGCTCGACGAGCTGGTCGTCGAGGCCTACCGGGCCGTGGCGCCCAAGCGCCTGGTCGCCGAGCTCGACGCTGCGCCGCCGGCCTGACGGGACGACCCCGCCGGCGGGCGGAGGGTCAGCGCGGCATGCGCCACATGGCGGTCAGCGAGGGACCGCCCGGCAGGTCCACGGGCCCGGTCACCTCGAAGCCGTGGCGCTCGTACAGCGGGACGTTCCTCGGGTTGGTCGACTCGAGTGAGGCGGGGAGGTGGTCGGCGTCGACGACGCCGAGCGAGTGTCGCAGCAACGTCGCACCCGCCCCCCGTCCTCGCAGCTGCGGCTCGGTGGCGAGCAGGCCGAGGTACCAGTGGGGCGCGGCCGGGTGGGCGGCCCGAACGGTGTCGTCGAGCACACCGAGCCGCTCCAGGTCGCCCGGGCTGCACGACGGCGCCAGGGTGGTGACCAGGCGGACGCCGCGCTCCTCCGGCCACGAGGGCGACCCCGGCGGGGTCCAGGCCGCGCAGCTGCCCGGCACCACGTAGGTAGCTCCGAGCGGGAGGAGAGCCTCGACGGTCAGGAAGGCGAAGAGCGCTCCGAGCTTGCCCGCCCGTCCCGGCTCCTCGAAGACCCAGCACAGCACCGGGTCGTCCCCGAAGCCGGCGGCCAGGGTGCGCCCGACCTCCTCGGCGTCTTCAGGGCCAGCGGTCCGCACGTCCTCCATGTGACGAGTGTCGCGCACCCGGGCCACCGTCCCCCTGACCGCCTCTCCTGGCCGTGCCCGGGACCGACGCCGGGGAGCCCGCCGGACGGTCAGGTGGCGCCAGGTCGGCGAGGGCGGCGGGGGGCGAGGCGGACGGGCGTCGCCGGGACGACCGGTGCCGTCTCCGGCTGCTCGGGTTGCTCCGGCGGCGGGACCGGCGCCAGCAGTGCGTCCCCCCGCAGCTCCGTCGTCGACCACGACGGGTCGAGGCCGGGTGCGGTGATGCGCACGGCGGTGGCGCCGTCGTGGGGCTGCAGCTCCCACAGCAGGGCCGGGCGGTCGCCGTGCCAGCGCAGGGCGTAGGAGACCAGGCCGTGGTGGGTCGGCGCGTCGTGCACCTCGAGCTGCTGGCCGAGCCAGTCGGAGGGCATGAGCGAGCACAGGGCGAGCCCGCCGTCGAGCGTCTCGCGCACGAGCAGGTTGCGCACGAAGGTGAGGAGGTCGGCCGCCGCCCAGCCGTGGTGACCGTCGCCCATGCACCCGCCGTCGAGGCGGGGGTGGACCGCTTCCGGCCACGTCCAGGTCGGCGTTGCCACCGACAGGAGCCAGTCGAGGCGCTCGAGGGCACGGCGATCCCCCGCCTCGAGCTCGACGAAGGCGAGCTGCAAGGTGAGATAGGTGGCGAGGCCGGTGTGGCTGATCCCCTGGAAGAAGGCGGGCCCGAGGCAGAACCGCTCGCTGATGGCGGCGAGGGTGGCGGCGATGCGGGGGTCGTCGGCCGCCATCAGGCGCAGCGGCCAGCACGCGGCGAGCGAGCCGATCGCCCCCGGGTCGACGCGCCGGTTCGGCCCGGCGGGGATGGCCTCGGTCCCGAGGCGGGAGGCGACCGCAGCCATCGAAGCGTCGATGTCGGTCCGGAAGCGCCCCGCCCTCACCCGCAGGTCGGCGGCGGCATTGCCCTCGCCCAGCGCGTCGAGCACCTCGGCGGCGTCGAGCATGCCTCGCAGGCCCCAGAGGTCGTCCCAGTAGAAGACATCGAACGGCCCCAGGTGCTCGGCCGAGACGCCGGCCGGCAGGAGGCCGTCAGAGGTGGCGCCGCGGCGGCCCGTCCTGGCACCGCCTCGCTTCCGCTCGATCCACTCGGCGCCGGCCGCCACGACGGGACCGAGGCCCTCGATCGCCGCCGGGTCCCGGTGGAGCCGCCAGTGCTCGCCGATGGCGTGCAGGGCGGCGCCGTTCGCATCCCACTCCTGCGACTGGCTGAGGAAGAAGCCGTCGCCCCGCTGGCGCCCCGGGTAGGAGGCGAGGACCTCGGCCACCTCGGCGGCGTAGCCGTACCGGTCGAGCGCCCCGAGCAGGTAGGCCGCGTCGCGGAACCAGAAGCGGTGGTACGTGGCGGGGCCGGGGGTGATCTCGTCGCCGTCGTGGAGGAGGAGGAGGAAGCGCCGGTTCGCCTCGACCGCCGCAGCCAGCCGGGTGTCGGGGAGGACGAGGCGCATGCCCCGCCCCGCGTGCGCCTTCCAGCCGTTGGCCACCTGGGCTGCCGTCGGCACCGAGGACGGCACCGAAGGCGCGTCGGCGACCTGCCTCCGGGCGAGGCCACGGCGACGGGTGCGCCCGAGCGGGGACAGCGGGATGAGGAACGTCAACGTCACCCGGTGCGGGAGGGGGTAGACGAATGCCGCCGAGGCGAGACCGGCGTCGCACCGCAGGGCGGGGGGGAACGTCGAGCCGGCGTCACCGCCGAGCACGGTGGTCGCCACGTCCCCGTCGTGGAACGTCGAGGCCGCCACCCGGTTCGGAGCCCGTGGCAGCAGCAGCGCCACCCGCCCGTCGACGGTCACCGTGTCCTTCGCCCCCGAGGCGCCACCGTGGAGGCCGATCCGCTCGATGACCGCCAGCCCCTCGGGGTTGTACGGGCGGACCGCCACCGCGAGGGCGACGGGGACGGGCGTGGCGTTCTCGATCTCCACGACCACGAGCTCCTCGGCTCCGTCGGCCGGGGCGGTGCGGATGGCGTAGGCGCGGTGGAGGATGTCGCCCCCCGGCACCCGCATGGCCGTCTCCACGACCGGCGCGTCGGCGATCAGGCGCTGGCGCACGGTCGGCTCGCGTGACGGGAGGTGCCACCGGTCCTCGGCACCCACCCACCAGTCGAGCGACCAGCCGTCGAACCAGGGCGTGACGAGCCCTCGGGGATCGACGATCGCCTCGTGGGGCGAACCGATGTTGCCCACCATCGTCCAGTTGCGGGCCGTCACGTTCGTGAGGAACGGCAGGTGGCCGCGAGGCACGAACGACGGTGAGGTCGGGTCGAGCTGGCGGTGGAGCCAGTGGGGCCACACCCAGTCGGTCCCCACCTGCGCAGCAGACCGGGTGCGCAGCGCCCGGAAGACGGTGCGGGCCCCGACCGGCAGCAGCTCACCCGGCGAGCCGACCTCGAGGTGCTCGCCGAGGCGCTGGAAGGTCGTGAGGTGGCGGACGATGTCGTCGTCGATGCGCATCCGGCCCATGGCCCGGCGCAACAACCAGGCCCTGGCGCTCACCGCCGACCCCCGGCTGGACCGACGGTCAAGGGGCCAGGCCGTGGGTCTCGGCTCGCAGCTGGCGGTGCATGAGGTTCGACAGCGCCTCTGCGGCGGAGCGACCTTCGTGGCACACGGCCTGCACCTCGTCGGCGATCGGCATCTCGACGCCGTTGCTCCGACCGAGCTCGCACACCACCTTCGAGCTCTTGACGCCCTCGGCCACCATGTTCATCTCGGCGATGATCTCGGCGAGCGGGCGGCCCTTCCCGAGCTCGGTGCCCACGTGGTGGTTGCGGCTCTGGCTGCTGCTGCACGTGGCGACCAGGTCACCCATGCCGGCGAGCCCCGAGAACGTGAACGGGTCCCCGCCGAGCGCCACACCGAGGCGGGTCAGCTCGGCCAGGCCGCGGGTCATCATCGTCGCCTTCGTGTTGTCACCGAAGCCCATGCCGTCGACCATTCCGGCGGCGATCGCCATCACGTTCTTCAACGCCCCGGCGAGCTCGCAACCCACGATGTCGAGGTTCGTGTAGATGCGGAACGCATCGGTGGCGAAGACCGGCTGCAGCGACAGGGCCACCCGCTCGTCGGCCATCGCCACCACTGCAGCCGCAGGGTGACCGGCCATCACCTCCTTGGCCAGGTTCGGTCCGGTGAGGACGCCGGCGGGGTGGCCGGGCAGCACGTCGTGGACGACCTCCGTCATCCGCTTGTTCGTCCCCTGCTCGAGACCCTTGCTGAGGCTCACGACCGGGACCCAGGGGCGCACGTGGCCGGCCAGCTCCTCGAGGACCGAGCGGAAGCCCTGCGAGGGGACGGCCATGACGAGCACGTCGGCGCCGCTCATGGCCTCCTCCAGCGAGGACGTGGCCTCGAGCTCGTGGGGCAGCTCGTAGCCGGGGAGGTAGCTGGCGTTCGTGTGCGCGGACCGGACCTCCTCGGCCACCTCTGCGCGGCGGGCCCAGAGGATCGTCGGGCCGTTCCTGGCGGCGAGAGAGGCAACGGTGGTGCCCCACGAACCTGCGCCAACCACTGCGATCCTCATGGTCACGGCCAGACACTACGGGGTCGTGCCTGCCTGGTCCCCGCCCCCGACCGCACCGGTACGCTCCGCTCGGTGAGCGCGGGTGCGTCCTTCGCCGTGGTCCTGCCGGTCAAGGCGTTCTCGGTGGCGAAGGGCAGGCTGGCGCCTGCGCTCGGTCCCGCCGCCCGGGCTGCGCTGGCCCGGCAGCTCGCTGACGTGGTCCTCGCGGCTGCTCGGCCGCTCCCGGTGCTCGTCGTCTGCGACGACGACGAGGTCGCCGGGTGGGCGACGGCAGCGGGGGCAGGCGTGGTGTGGTCGCCGGGACGAGGGCTCGACGGAGCGGTGGCCGACGGTGTCGCCCACGCCGGTGCCGCCGGTGCGACCCGGGTGGTCGTCGCCCACGCCGACCTCCCCCTCGCCCGCGACCTGCCCGTCCTCCTCGAGGCGCACGCCGACATCGTGCTCGTGCCCGACCGCCGTCTCGACGGGACGAACGTCGTCGTCGTGCCAGCCACCGCCGGCTTCTCGTTCTCCTACGGCACCCGCAGCTTCGAGCGTCACCTCGCCGAGGGCCAACGCCTCGGCCTCGTCGTGGAGGTGCGCCACGACCCCGCCCTGGCCTTCGACGTCGACGTCCCCGCCGACCTCGACCACCTCGCCGTCGCCGCCCTGCTCGGCGGGTCTGAGCATGACCGGCCGGAGCCGGAGCCGGTGCCGACGCCGTGCGGCCCGTGAGCACCTCGGTCGACCTCCCGGTCCCCTCCTCGGCGCTGGCCGTCGCCGCCCACCCCGACGACGTGGAGTTCGGCTGCGGCGGCACGCTCGCCAAGTGGGCGGCGGCGGGCTGCGTCGTCCACCACGTGATCTGCACCGACGGCTCCAAGGGCACGTGGGATCCCGACGCCGACATCGACGCCCTGCGCGCCACCCGCCAGGAGGAGCAGCAGGCCGCTGCCCGCGTGCTCGGCGCCACCGGGGAGCAGGTGTTCCTGGGCCGGGTCGACGGCGAGCTCCAATCCGGCCTGGCCGAGCGGGGGGAGGTGGCGAGGGCCATACGCGCGCTCCGACCGCAGGTGGTGCTCGGCCACGACCCGTGGAAGCGCTACCGGCTGCACCCGGACCACCGCCACGCCGGGTTTCTTGCCGTCGAGGGGGTCGTCGGGGCCAGGGACCCCTTCTTCTTCCGTGAGCACGACCTTCCCCCCCACCGCCCGGAGACGATCCTGCTGTGGGAGGCGGACGAGGTCGACCACGTCGAGGACATCTCGTCGTCGTTCGACATCAAGATCGCCGCACTCCTCGAGCACCGCAGCCAGTTCGTCACGACACACGACATCACCGACCCCGACGACCCCGAGCAGATCGCACGATTCCGCCGGTGGTTGGACAGGATCCACACCGAGGCCGGCAACGTTGTCGGCGTCCCATGTGGCGAGGCCTTCAAGCGGCTCTGACCCCAACGGCGCCTGCCGAGGGGATGTGTCCGTTGACACCACCCTCACTGCGTGAGCAAGATGCTGGCAACCCCACCGCCGGATTGCGTGCGGTGCGTGCGGATGTCGGCTGAGGCACGTCGGGGGGGCGTGCCTCAGCCCCCGCAGGTCCGGGGCCGCTGCGGACCACCCCCGCGGGGACCGCCGGTCAGGAGGTCCGCGACGGTGCGCGCTTGGCCGGAGCCTTCTTGGCCGACGTCTTCGTCGCCGTCGCGCTCCCGGCGACCTTCTTCGCCGTCGCCTTGCTGGCGGTGGCCTTGCTCGCCGTCGTCTTGCCGTTGGTCGCCTTGCTGGCCGTCGCCTTGGTTGCCGTGGCCCTCGCGGCGGGGGCCTTGGTGGCGGGAGCCTTGGTCGCGGAAGCCTTCGCCCCAGTCGCCTTCGACGCGCCGGCCCTGCTGCCCGACGTCGTCCTCGGGGCGGCGGTGCGGGAGGCGGAAGCGGCGGCCGGCTTGGCCGAAGCCTTCTTGGCCGACCCCTTGGTGTTGAGGAACGCCTTGAGCACCGAGCTCGAGGAGAACTTCATCCCCTTGGACGCCTTGATCTTGACGGCGGCACCCGTCTGGGGGTTGCGCCCGGGGCGGGCGGAGCGCGCCGACATCGTGAACTTCCCGAAGCCGGGCCAGCCCACGGTGTCGCCGCCCTTGGCCGACGACCGGACGGTGTCGAAGAAGGTGTCGAGGACACCCTCGGCATCACCGCGTGAGACGCCGGCGCCGCTCGCGACCCTGTCGACGAGCTCGGACTTGTTCATGCTGAACCTCCTGCAAAGGGGATGCCCGCACGTCACGAGCTCCCTCATCGAACCGGAGGCAGTGCGAGAAAGCAAGCATTCGCCTTGCGGGGCAAGGGTTTGCGCGCCGAGGCAGCACGAAAACCCTTGCTGCACAAGGGTCTGAGCGCTTCAGCGGGAAGCGGCTCGCACTCCCCTCCACGGCAGTGGCACAGCTTGGCGCCCTCACCCCACGGGTAGGGGCCCGGCTCCACCCCCGCCGAACCGAGGAGCACCACATGACGGACGCCAGCGACGAGACGGGTGCGGCCGCTGCTGCAGGGAAGCCGCAGGACGTGCCGGTGAACGTCTACGAGACGAACCACGCGATCGTCGTCGTCGCCCCGCTGCCCGGGGTGATGGCCGACGACGTCACCGTGTCGATCGACGGCGGCGCCGCCACCATCAAGGCCGCCATGCGAACCGCTGCGGAGAAGGACTACATCCTCCACGAGTGGCACTACGGGCCCTACGAGCGTCGGGTCGAGCTCCCAGAGGGCTTCGGGGGCACCGCCGAGGCGTCCTTCGCGAACGGACAGCTCGCCCTCCGCGTCGAGCGGGGTGACGGCGGTGGTCAGGGGCCGGTCACGGTGCACCAGCGGCCCTGATGCTGGCGGCGCCGCCCATGGCGATCAGCGGTCGTCCGCCGCCCTCATCCGTCGGCTGACGAGGAGGCCGGCGAGGAGGATGACCGCGAGGAGGGCGGCCGAGGCGGCGAGCACCACCCAGCTCGCCAGCGGCTCTCCGACCACACGGTCGACCACCTCGGTCGTGGTCGTCGTCTGGGCGAGCACGCCCACGGCGAGCACGACGTCGGCCATGATCCGACGCTACCGGCCGCCGATCGCCTCGACGACCCGCACCTGCACGGCTTCCGCCGTCTCGGTTCGGACGTCGCGCACCGTGGGCCGCCGGCCGGGACCGGCGATGTCGACGATGCACGTCGCCAGACCGAGGCGGCGCTGCAACGGGGACGATCTGACCCGGACGCTCTGACCGCGGACGAGGGGGACGACCACCGTGCGACGGACGATCGCACCGCTCCTGGTCATGAGGTGGGAGGGGCCGGTGGCGAATCCCATGGCCCGGTACGACAGCTCCCCGAAGCCGGCGGCCACGGGGATCAGGAGGAGGGCGGCGAGGCCGACCGGGGCGGTGAGCGCTGCGATGACCGTCACGACCGCCGCGACCGGCCACGACGCCCGCACGATCGCCCGGCGCCTCGCCACCGCCGGGGCCCGCTCCAGGGGCGGCGTGGCCGCCGCCCCCGGGAGGAGCCGCTCGAGGACGGATGGGGCGTCCGACAGCGACAGGAGCGGGATCGAGACCCGTCGGTCCTCCTGGTCGGTGCCCGATCCTGCGCTCTGCACCCGGACCGAGGTGACCCCGAGGGCACGTCGGAGCGGGTTGGCGGTGAGCTGGACGGCCTGCACCCGGGCCAGTGGGAGCACCGCCTCCCGCCGGTCGAGCAGCCCCCTGCGGAGGTGGAGCTCGTCACCCACGAGGTCGAGTGCGTACCCGGCGTCCCTGAACACCGAGGTGGCGGCGGCCGATCCCAGCCACACGACGACGAAGGCGATGACGAGCAGTCCCACGGCGAGCGGCGGCAGGGCCCCGACCTCGACGCCCCCGTCCGAGGGGATGAGACCGGGCGCGTCGCCGAGCAGCTGGAGCCCCGACACCGCGAAGGCGAAGAGGACGAGGAGCTCCGAACCGGTGAGGCCGACGAGGACGAGCTGGCGGCTGGAGAGGCGGGCCACCGGCCATGCTGCAGGCACCCACTGCGGGGCTTCGGCCGGCGCGTCGCCGGAGGACGTGGCGAGAGGACCTTCCCCCCGCCCCGACCCCACCTCGGCCTTGGCTGCGAGCAGCGCGTCCCGCAGCGCCGACGCGTCTGCCAGGCCCAAGACGTCGAGCGTGGCGCCGCTGCCCCTCCCACCGCCTGCGACCTCCACCCTGAGCGAGGCGACGCCGACGAGGCGGTGACGCAGCTTCTGCACGAGGTTCACCTGCTGCACCCGGTCGCAGGGGACGAGCTGCTCGTTGCGCGAAAGGATGCCGCTCGTCACCCGCAGGACGCCGTCGTGCAGGAGGTAGGTGCGACGCGACCAGGCGAGGACGCGGAACAACCCGACGACGACGAGGGCCCCGGCGAGGATGCGCACGCCGCCGCTCCCGAGGGCGAGGGCACCGGGTGCCAGCAGGTTCCGGTCGACCAGGTCGAGCAGCGGGCTGAGCGGGTGGAGCCGGCGCGGGCCGGGCGCAGCTGCTCGCCCCCCCTGTGGCAGTCCGACTGCCTGGGTGGCGGCCGGGTGCGGGTCTGAGCGGTCGGCGTCGCCGTCCACGTCAGACCGCGTCACCGCAACCGGTGCGGCTGAGGATGACGCGCCGCAGCTCGTCGGCGTCGGCGGCGGCCACGCCCGGGATGGTGGCGTCGGTGCTGGCGGCGGCCGTGCGCACGACGAGCTGCGACAACCCGAGGGCCCGCTCCATCGGGCTGCGGGTGATGTCGATGTGCTGCACCCGGAAGTACGGGATCGCCGTGTGGGTGTGCACGAGCACGCCGCGTCGCAGCTCGAGGGTCGTGTCGGCCAGGTCGTAGCGCCAGCGGTCGAACGCCAGCTTGGGAAGGCGCCACACCACCGGGGCCACCAGGAGCACCGCCAGAAGGGGCGCCACGCCGAGCGGGAGCGGCCAGGCCCCGTCCGCGCTGCGCACGATCGCCTCGGCGCCTGCGACGAGGACGACCAGCACCAGGGCGACAGCCCCCCAGCCGGTGCGCCAGACGTGCACCTGCTTGGGGTCGAGGCGGCGCCCACCTTCGGCCTGCTGCCACATCACTCGATCGTAGGAGCCCGCCCCGCACCGCCCGGTTCGCGGAACTGCCCCTGCGGCTCCGTCACCCCGGCGTCACACTTCGGCATGGCATCCCCGCACTGGCCCCTGTTCGGGCTGCGCCTGCGCACCGAGCGACTCGAGCTCCGGCCGCCGTCGGACGAGGACCTGTTCGAGCTGGCCGGTGCGGCGGCAGCCGGGATCCACGAGCCAGGCACGATGCCGTTCAACCTGCCGTGGAGCGAGCAGCCGCCCGGCGTGCTGGAGCGGGGGGTCATCCAGCACGGCTGGGCGATGCGGGCCCGCTGGACCGTCGATGCCTGGAACGTGCCCCTCGCCGTGCTGGCCGACGGGGAGGTCGTCGGCTCGCAGAACGTCTTCGCGTCGAACTTCCGCATCACCCGCCAGATCGAGACCGGCTCGTGGTTGACCCGGGCGCGCCAGGGGGCCGGCCTGGGTCTCGAGATGCGGGCTGCTGCGCTGGCCCTGGCCTTCGACGGGCTCGGCGCCATCCACTGCACCACCGCTGCCTTCGCCGACAACCCGGCGTCGCTCGGTGTCACACGCTCCCTCGGCTACGAGGCCGACGGGTGGTCGGTCCGCGCCCGGAAGGGCCAGCCGGCGCGACTCCTGCAGTTCCGGATCGACCGGGACCGGTGGCAGGCCGCCCGCCGGCACCAGGTCACCGTCGAGGGCCTCGAGCCGTGCCTGTCGATGTTCGGCCTCGGCCCCGAGCTCGAGCCGCTGGCCGATCCGGTCGACCCGATGGTCTGACCGGCAGCGGGCGCCAGGTGCCGGAGGGCGGCACCCTCAGCCGAGGGCGGCGCGCAGGGTGGCTGCGACCTCGGCGGCGTGGGCCTCGCCCTCGTAGGCCCGCCTCGGCCAGAAGAAGCCACGCAGGCCGTCCTTCGGGTTCCTCGGAACCACGTGGACGTGGAGGTGCGGCACGCTCTGGCTGACCCGGTTGTTCATGGCCACGAACGACCCGGCCGCGCCGAGTGCCCCCTCGACGGCGGCGGCGATGCGCTGCACCGTCTCGAACAGCGGCCCCACCATCGACGCCGGGAGGTCCACGAGGGTCTCGTGGTGGGCGCGCGGGACCAGGAGCGTGTGGCCGGGGAAGAGCGGCTTGGTGTCGAGGAAGGCGGTGCAGCAGTCGTCCTCGAGGACGACGAACGCTGGCGCGTCTCCGGCGACGATCTTGCAGAAGGCACACGCGCCGGGCACCCGCTCATCCTGGCGGTTGTCACCGGGGGGTCTGCAAGAGTGCGACCGTGGCCCGGCGGATCCTCCTGGACGTCACGCCGCTGCGGGCGTCGCCCGACTTCAGGTTGCTCTGGACGGGACAGCTCGTCTCCGTCATCGGCCGCCAGGTCACCACGGTGGCCGTGCCCTTCCAGGTCTTCCAGCTGACCGGCTCGTCCCTCATGGTCGGCCTCGTCAGCGCCGCGCAGCTCGGGCCGCTCCTGGCCTGCTCGCTCGTCGGCGGCTCCGTCGCTGCCACCACCGTGTGGCGCCTCCGGCCGTTACCGCCCCACGGTGGCGGGACGAGGGCAGGCATCGCCTCGATCCTCGAGGGCCTGCACTTCCTGCGAGGCCGCCGGGCCCTGCAGGGCACGTTCGTGATCGACGTGAACGCCATGGTCTTCGGGATGCCGAGGGCGCTGTTCCCGGCCCTCGGGACGGGCCTGTTCGGCGGCGGCCCCGCCACGGTCGGCCTGCTGTACGCCGCCCCCGGGGCCGGCGCTCTGGTCGCAGCCCTCACCACCGGCTGGGTCACGTCGGTCAGGCGCCAGGGTCGCGCGGTGGTCGTCGCGGTGATCGTCTGGGGCGCCGCCGTCGCCGCCTTCGGGGCGGTGTCATGGCTGCCCCTGGCACTGGCGCTGCTGGCCGTCGCCGGAGCAGCCGACGTGGTGTCAGCCGTCTTCCGCAACACGATCCTGCAGCTCTCCGTGCCCGACCGGCTGCGGGGGCGGTTGTCCTCGGTCCACATCGGCGTCGTCACCGGGGGCCCCCTGCTGGGTGACGCCGAGGCGGGGGCGGTCGCTGCGGTGACCACCCCGCAGACCGCCGTCGTGTCGGGTGGCCTCGCCTGCGTGGCAGGTGCGCTCGTGGTGGCCAGGATGCTGCCCCAGCTCGCCCGGTGGACGATGGACGATGCCGTCGCCGACGATGCACCTACTCCGGAGCAGGCGACCACCGGGCCGCCCGGGAGCTAGCGCAGGAGGCACCGGCAAACGCAGCAGGCGCGGGGCGCGGTGCCATCATGCGGCGGTGCCGCCCGTGCTCGCCGCCATCCCCTACACGACGTTCCCGACCATCGAGCTCGGGCCGCTCACGCTGCGGACCTTCGGGATCATGGTCGCCATCGGTGTCGTGGTCGGCATCTCCCTCGCCGCCAAGCTGGGCGAGGAGGTCGGGCGCCCGGCGGACGACACGATCAACCTCGGCGTGAAGCTGGTGGTGGCCGGCGTGGTCGGCGCCAGGGTGACCTGGGTGCTCACCCACCTCGACCAGATCGATTCCCCGATCGACCTGATCGCGGTGTGGGAGGGGGGCCTGCAGTTCTCCGGGGGCTTCATCGGCGCCGTCCTGCTCGGCCTGCCGGTCTTCCTGAGGTGGGACCGGTTGACGCGCTGGCGGATGCTCGACCGGTGCATGCTCGGCCTCGCCGTGGGCCTCGCCATCGGCCGCATCGGCTGCTACTCGGTCGGCGAGCACCTCGGCGGCCTCACGTCGTTCCCCCTGGCGACCCGCTACGACGGGGGCTCCACCCGCGAAGGCAACCGCGGCCAGGGCCGCCTGCTGCAGGTGGGCGACGTGATCCACAACACGTCGCTCTACGAGCTGCTCGACGTGTTCGCGCTGTCGGCCGTCCTGTGGTGGCTCATCCGTCGTCGCTCGACGCCCGGCACCGCGCTCGGCGTGTTCCTCGTCTGGATCGGCGTGGGCCGCTTCGCCACCGACTTCCTGCGGGTCTACGACGACACCGTCGCCGGCCTCACCGGCGCCCAGCTCATGTGCCTCGTCCTCGTCCCGGTCGGGCTCTGGGCGCTGCTGTTGGTGCGCCCCCGCCTGGCGAGGGAGGTCGCGGCCGAGCTGGATGACAGCGAGGTGCACCGATGCGGGCTTCGGGGTGATGCGGCGGACGACGACGGGCACACCGTCGCCGGGACCGAGGTGGCCGACCCGACCGAGCAGCGGACCGTCCGGGACGAGCCCGAGGACCACGGCCGGCCGGACGGGGCCCCGGGCGTCCGAGGCGTCGCAGGGCCGGGAGCCGACCCCGGGTCGCCCGGACCCGCCGGTTGACGGCGGGAGGACCCGCCGGGTTACTTGTTGGGCTGCGGGGTGAGCCGCAGGTAGGGCTTCTTCGCCTCGAACCCCTTCGGGAAGCGCTCCACGGCTTCCTCGTCGGAGACGGCGGCGGTGATGATCACGTCGTCGCCGTCCTTCCAGTCGGCAGGGGTGGCGACCTTGTACTCCGAGGTGAGCTGGAGCGAGTCGATCACCCGGAGGATCTCCTGGAAGTTCCGGCCGGTGCTCGCCGGATAGGTGAGCATGAGCTTGATCTTGTTGTCGGCCCCGATGACGAACACCGACCGGACGGTCATGGTGTCTGCCGCATTCGGGTGGATCATGTCGTAGAGGTCGGCGACCGTGCGGTCGGGGTCGGCGATCATCGGGAAGTTCACCGCGTTGCCGGTGACCTCGGCGATGTCGCCCTCCCAGCTGTGGTGCGAGTCGATCGGGTCCACGCTCAGGCCGATCACCTTGGTGTTGCGCTTGTCGAACTCCGGCTTGAGGGCCGCCACGGCGCCGAGCTCGGTGGTGCAGACCGGCGTGAAGTCCTTCGGGTGCGAGAACAGCACGGCCCAGCTGTCGCCCTTCCACTCGTGGAAGCTGAGCTCGCCCTGGGTGGTCTCGGCGGTGAAGTCGGGGGCGTCGTCGCCCAGTCGGACTGCCATGTGCGCTCTCCTCGGTCTGGCGGTGCGGAACCCGGCCACGGTACCCACCGGCGAGTCGAATGTCGACCTGGCAGGTCAGGAATGGCGGACGTCCCCGGCCCATCCGCGCGCCCCTCGCGACTGCCCGGTAGCCATGCCCTGTGCCCGCTCCCCAGCCCGACGGACCGATGGCGTGTCGCAGGTGCCCGCGACCGCACCCGAGCCGGCGAGGGTCCGGTGACTGACGTCGTCGCAGCGGCGGGCGTCACGCCTCCCCGACCGGCACCGCCCTTCACGAGTCGTGTCGTGCTCGACACCTCCGTCCTGATCTCGGACCCCGAAGCCCTCTTCGCCTTCCCGACGTCGGCCGCGGTCATCGCCCTCACCGTCGTCGAGGAGCTCGACTCGCTGAAGACCCGCCCCGACGACGTCGGTCGCTCCGCCCGAGAGGTGCTGCGGCGGATCGAGGTGCTCCGGGTTGCGAACGGCGGTGACATCCGCTCGGCGGTGACGCTGCCCGGGGGCGGGACCCTGCAGATCGAGACGAACGGGCTCCTCGTCGACACCCTCATCGCCCAGGGCCTCGACCCCGCCAAGCCCGACAACCGGATCCTCGCCGCCGCCCTGGGTCAGGCCCACCGTGAGGCGGAGCCCGTGGAGCTGGTGTCGAACGACGCCGCACTGCGCATCAAGGCGGCGCAGGTCGGCCTCGTCGCCCGGGAGCACCACCGCGGGGGCAGCCACCCGGGTGCCAGGCGACCGACCGGCTGGTCGACGTTGGAGGTGTCGGCCGGGTTCATCGACGACCTCTACGGCCGTGACCCAGCCGGCATCTCGGAGCTCGGGGCAGGCGACGCCGCAGCCTGCGAGGCGGTCGGGCCGAACGAGTACGCCGTGCTCCGCGCCGGTCAGCAGTCAGTGCTGGTCAAGCGGCGCCAGGGCCGGTTGGCACCGCTGCCCAGGGGTCAGGAGGCGTGGGGACTGCGGGCCCGGGCCAAGGAGCAGCAGTTCGCCCTCGACCTCCTCCTCGACCCCGAGGTCCGCATCGTCGCCCTCGACGGCTTCGCCGGCACCGGCAAGACGATCCTCGCCCTGGCCGCCGGGCTCGAGCAGGTCATCGAGCGCCCCGTGTACGACAAGGTGGCCGTGTACCGCCCCGTCGTCCCCGTCGGGAGGTCCGAGCTCGGGTTCCTCCCCGGCACCCTCGCCGAGAAGCTCGACCCGTGGATGCAGGCGGTGACGGACGCGCTCGTGGCCATGACCGACCGGTGCAGCCACGCCGATGCCGTGTCGCTGCTCGACGAGCTGACTGCTCGCGAGAAGCTCTCCCTGGAGACCGTGACCTTCCTGCGGGGCCGCTCGCTGCTCGGCACCTACGTGCTCGTCGACGAGGCGCAGAACCTCGAGCCGACGACGCTGAAGACGATCCTCACGCGGGTCGGCGAAGGCACGAAGATCGTTTTCACGGGCGACACCAGCCAGATCGACGCCCCCTACCTGAGCGAGCACACCAACGCCATCGCCGTGCTCATCGACGCCTTCGCCGGCCAACGCCTGTTCGGTCACATCCGCCTGTCGCACTGCGAGCGCTCCGAGGTCGCCTCCCTGGCCGCCGAGCTCCTGTAGCCCGGCCACCCCGGCCACCCCGGACCTCTCGGCGCTGTCCGTCGCAGCCGGATCGTCCGACGTGGGCCCTCGGAGGTCGCCGCGCGACAGGATGCGGGTGTGCCGCAGCTCGCCCCCGCCTCCGAGTCGAGCGACCACCCGCTCCTCGGCCTCGACGGGTGTCGGACGGGTTGGGTCGTCGCCGTCGACGGGGCAGGCGGGGAGACCGCCCTGCTGGTCGTGCCCGACATCCCGGCGGCGCTGGGGCTGCACGCTGCCATCGTCGGCATCGACATCCCTCTCGGGCTGCCGGCGGTCGGGCCCCGAGCGTGCGATGTCGCTGCACGGGCCCGGCTCGGTCCACGTCGCTCCTCGGTCTTCCCCGCACCCGTGCGGTCGGTGCTCGGTGCCGCCGACCACCGGGAGGCCGTGGCCCGGAGCGTCGCCGCCTCCGGCCGAGGCCTGTCGATCCAGGCGTGGAACCTGGTGCCCAAGATCGCCGACGCCGACCGGCACCTCTCGCCGGACGACCTGGTCGTGGAGGTGCACCCGGAGCTCTCGTTCGCCACGTTGGCCGGTGCTCCCCTCCGTACGGCGAAGCGCCACCCGGCCGGTCGCGAGGACAGGCTCGCGCTCCTCACCGAGCCGTTCCCCGACGTGGCCCGCCGGCTGGCGACCAAGCCCCGTGGGTGTGCCGCCGACGACGTGCTCGACGCCTACGCAGTCCTCTGGACCGTGCGACGCATCGCCGCCGGCACCTCCGAGGTGCTCGGCGACGGCGCTTCGGACGAGACCGGCCGGACCATGTCCATCACCGTCTGAGGCGCCACGGGCCGGTACCGGACGTTCCACCACACCAGGGTGGTCCGGCGTCCACGAGCCGAGGCAGAGCGTGCTCCCGGACGTTGCACCACCGCAGCGGTGTTCCAACGTCCACAGCTCGGGCCGACCTCGGCCTCCGGAGGCCCCACGACCGCAGCGGTGGTCCAGCGTCCACGGGTCCCGTGATCGGGCTCAGGTGGGGCGGGCGGCGGCGAGCTCGGTGAGGACCCGGCGTGCCTCGGCTGGGTCCTTGGTGCGGCGCATCGGGGGGAGGCTGCGCACGAGCGTCCACCGGTACGAGGCGGTCGCCAGGCGGCGGTCGAGCACGGCCACCACGCCGTGGTCGTCGGCGGTCCGGATGAGGCGGCCGGCGCCCTGGGCGAGCAACGTGGCGGCGTCAGGCAGGTCGACCGCGGCGAAGGCGTTGCGCTTCGCCCTGGTCGCCGCCTCCCGCCTGGCATCGGCCAGCGGATCGTCCGGGCGGGTGAAGGGCAGCCGGTCGATGGCGACGAGCGAACAGGTCGCCCCCGGCGCATCGAAGCCCTGCCAGAACCCCATGGTGGCGACGAGGACCGAGGTCTCGCGCTCGAGGAACCGCCGTTGCAGGAGGGGCCTCGGGAGCTGGTCCTGGACCAGGACCTCCACGTCGAGGTGCCCCTGCAGGTGGGCGGCGGCCACCGCCATGGCCCGCTTGCTCGTGAACAGCCCGAGGGTCCGCCCTCCCGCCGCGGTGACGAGCTCGGTCAGCTCGACCAGCATCGCCTCCTCGTAGCCCGGTGCCCGTGGGTCCGGGAGGTGGGCGGCGCAGTAGAGGAGGGCCTGACGCTCGTGGTCGAAGGGGCTGCCGACGTCGACACCCCGCCAGGAGGGCCCGGTGCGGTCCCCGGCGGCGTTCGGCCCGGCTGCGTGGCTGCGGTCGAGGCCGAGACGGGTCGCGGCAGGCTCGAAGCTGTCTCCCACCGCGAGCGTGGCGCTGGTGAGGACGGCCGTGACGTGGGCGAAGAGCCTGGCCGGCAGCTCCTCCCCCACATCGACGGGGGCGACGCGCAGGACCGGCTTGGCACTGGCGCGCTCGACCCAGGCGACCTGACCCCCGCCGAGCTCACCGAGCAGGCGCAGATCGCCGACCACGCCGGTCGCCAGCTGCACGAGGCGCTCCTTGCGGGCGATGGCGTCGCCGGCCGCATCGAGCTCCCTGCCCGCTGCGAGCGCTCGCGACGCGTCCTCTGCACAGCCGAGCAGCACGCTGGCGAGGTCGCCGGACGTCGGCTCGACCCGGTCGCCGACGAGCGGCTCCAGCACGGCCTCGAGCCGGGTCGCGGCGCCGTCGAGGCCGAGGGCGCACGGGTGGTCACGGGTGAAGACGGCGCGGACGCCCCGTGCCAGGTTCGCCAACCGGCCCGGTCCCATGGCGAGGCCCAGGGTGTCGGCAGCCACCTCGGCGAGGGCGTGGGCCTCGTCGAAGACGACCACCTCGTGATCCGGCAGGACTGCGCCGCCGCTGGCGATGTGCAACCCGTAGAGGTGGGTGTTGACGATGATGACGTCGGACTCGGCGGCTGCCCGTCGGGCATCCTCGGCGAAGCACGTGGGGCCGTGCGGGCAGCGGTGGGCGCCGGGGCACTCCCCTGGACCCACGGAGAGCTGGGCCCATTCGGTGTCCCCCACCGCCACCGGCAGGTGCGCGCGGTCACCGGTGGGGGTGTCGACCGACCAGGTCGCGACGGCGGCCACGAGGTCGCGGTCGATCGCCTCGCCGAGCAGGTCGGGACGGTCCGCGATGCCGACCGCATCGGCCAACGCCGCCCGGCACAGGTAGTTCGACCTGCCCTTCAACATGGCGAAGCTGAACGGCTCGGCCAGCGACGACGCCAGCAGCGGGAGGTCCCGTCCGACCAGCTGCTCCTGGAGCGCCCGGGTCGCGGTGGCCACCACGGTCTTGCGGCCGCTGAGCACGGCGGGCACGAGGTAGGCGAGGGTCTTGCCGGTCCCCGTCCCGGCCTGCACCAGGAGGTGGTGCCCGACGTCGATTGCCTCGGCCACGGCCGCTGCCATGGCTTGCTGGCCATGACGGGGTTCGCCACCTGGCATGCGTGTGGTCACGGCCAGCAGCGATGCCACCGCTCGCTCCGCCGCACTCCCCCGCACCATGCAGAGCATTCTCGTCGTCGCCCTTCGGCACCGCCCCATCTACGATGACGATCAAGACGATCACAACAATGTGTTGGAAAGATGGTAGCCACAGGTGAACACTGTGTGAAGTTCGCTGGGTCGTCCGGGCTCGCCGGCGTGACCCACCACCCGAGAGGCGGCCACGTTGGCTGAAGTCGTCCACCTCCTGCCCCGCTGGACCCAGCAGGATTGGATGGCCGATGGCATCTGCCACGGCCAGACCGAGCAGTTCTTCCCCCCCTTCGGTGAGCAGGCCGACGCCCGCGCCGTGCGGGAGTCCGTCGCTGCGTCCATCTGCGGAGCGTGTCCCGTGATCGAAGAATGCCGGTCCTACGCACGCCACCACCGGGAGCAGGGGTTCTGGGGCGGCGAGAACGACGAGCAGCGGGTCGAGGCCCGTCGCCGAGGCGGTGCGCTGCGGAGGACAGGTCAGCGAGACACCTTCGCCGCCCACGGCTGAGGGCCGCGGCCAGGCGGCTCCGTGGCCGCCGGTAGCCCCAGCGTGACCACGGGTACCGTCTCAGCCGTGCCCGCCGACGACACCGCCACCACCGTCGCGAACCGCTACCGACTCGACGGTGTCATCGGGAGCGGCGGCGTGGGTCGGGTCTGGCGGGGCGAGGACACGGTGCTGCGTCGAGCGGTGGCCATCAAGGAGGTCCCGCTCCCCACCCACCTCCCCGACGCCGAGCGCGACGCGCTGCGGGCCAGGGTCCTGCGTGAGGCGCGTGCCGCGGCCCGGATCCACCACCCAGGCTCGGTCCAGGTGTTCGACGTGATCGACGAGGCCGACCAAGTGTACCTCGTCATGGAGCTGGTGGAGGAGCAGACGCTCGCCGATGCCGTGACCGCCGGCGGTCCCCTCACCGCCCAGGCGACGGCGGCCATCGGCGTCGAGCTGCTCGGCGCTCTCGAAGCCGCCCACAAGGTCGGCATCGTCCACCGGGACGTGAAGCCCCGCAACGTGATGGTGACGCCGACGGGCCAGGTGAAGCTGGCCGACTTCGGCATCGCTTCGTTGCGGGATGACCCGAGCATCACCAAGACCGGCATGGTCATGGGGACGCCCTCGTACATGTCGCCCGAGCAGGCCCTGGGAGAGCCCGTCGGGCCGCCCTCCGACCTCTGGAGCACCGGCGCGCTGCTGTACTACGCCGTGGAGGGGCAGGCTCCCTTCGACCAGGGCGAACCGATCTCGACGCTCCACGCCGTGGTGCACGGTGAGCGGCGCGAGTTCGAGCGCGCAGGCGAGGTGGCCCCGGTGATCGACGGGCTGCTGGCGAAGGACCCGGCGGCCCGTCTTGGCCTGGTGGAGGCGAGGTCCCGGCTGGTGAGCATCGCCGGCTCCTCGACGGCGCCCGGCGGCGTCCCCCTCGGGGAGGAAGGCGCCACGATGGCGCTCCCGAGGATGACCCGCGCGGCTCCGACTGCCGCCACCACGGGGGGCCCGACGCCTCCTGCGGGCGAGGAGGTCCGGCGACCGGCCGCTCGTCCGCTGGACGGCGCCGAGCCCGCGCGCCGTGGCCTCCCCTTCCCTGCGCTCCTCGGCGTCCTCGCCCTCCTCGCCCTCGGCGGACTCCTCCTGTCCCGCCTCGGCGGCGACGACGGGGGGACGGAGGCCGAGGCGGGGGACGCCCAGACCACCCTCCCCGAGGACCCCACCTCCACGGCGCCGCCCACCACCGGGGCCCCGGCACCGGTGGTGGTCGACGAGCCGACCGAGGACGAGGAGGTGGCCACCACCACGTCGACCACCACGCCCAGCTCGACCACCTCGACCACCTCGGCCCCGGTGACGACGACCCCGCTGCAGGGCGGCGGGGGGCGCCCCGACGGCGTGCCTGCGTCGTGGACGACGTACACCCAGCCGACACTCGGCTGGACCGTCTGGCACCCGGCCGACTGGACCCCGACGAGCGTCGACGGCAACACCGTGGACGTCGAGGGCCCGGGCGGCGCCTACCTCCGCGTCGACCAGACGGACGACCCCGGGGACGACGCCGTGGCCGCCTGGCGTGCCTCCTCCGCGAGGTTCGCCGAGCGCTACCCGGACTACGAGGAGATCCGCATCGACCCCGTCCCCTACCAGGGCTACGAGGCGGCGATCTGGGAGTACACCTACCAAGGCCAGCGGGCCACCAACATCGGCATCGTGGCCGACGACATCGACACCGGCTACGCCCTGAACTTCCAGGCGCCGGCAGGGCGATGGGACGAGCTCCAGAGCATCCGCCAGGCGTTCGAAGCCGGCTTCACGATCCCCCGCAGCTGACCGCCGACGTAGGCCCCTGGCGGGCCTTCCGCTCGGATGGTCAGCCGGCGGCGGTGACCCGCTTGCGCCGGATCGTGCGGAGCACGAGGTAGGCGGCACCGGCGAGCAGGAGCAGGAGCACGGCGTAGGAGAAGGGCTTGACGTACCCCTCCACCCGGTCGTAGTTGTCACCGACGACCGAGCCCAGGTAGATGAACAACGCGTTCCACAGGCCGGCGCCGATGGCGGTGTAGAGGCAGAAGCGGGCAAGCGGCATGCGGGCGATGCCGGCGGGGATGGACACCACGCTGCGCACGAGCGGCACGCACCGGCCGCCGAGGATGATCGGGGCCTCGTATCGCTCGAAGAGGCTCGAACCCCGCTCGAGGTCGCGCTGGCCGAGGAGGAGGAACCACCGCTTGCCGGCGAGGTCGTGGAGGCGGTCGTAGCCGACCACGGCGCCGACGCCGTAGAGCACCAGCGCCCCCACGAGCGCGCCGATGGTGGCGGCCACCCAGGCGAGCACGATGTTCAGGTCCCCCCGCTCGGCCGCGAAGCCGGCGAACGGCAGGATGAGCTCGGACGGGAGCGGTGGGAAGACGTTCTCGAGGGCGATGAGGAGCCCGACCCCGACCTCGCCGACCGAGTCGATGACGTCGGTGATCCACCCTGCGACCCCGCTCGTCTCCTCCGCGACCATGGCCGATGACGCTACAGGCCGCCCTCCCCACGTCTCGCACCCCCACCCCGCCGAGGTGGCACAGGCGCGTCCCCTCGAACCCCACCGGCGCCCCGGCCAGCCTGGCGGCCACCGGGTCGGCGGGTGACTCGAGGGCGACGACCGCAGTGTCGGATTCCCGCCAGCAGGCAGCGCCTCGGTGGACAACCATGGGGAACGTGATCGAGGACGCCGAGCGCTGCTACCGCATCGTCTGCAGCAGGGACCCTCGCTTCGACGGGTGGTTCGTCACCGCCGTCACCTCGACCGGCATCTACTGCCGACCGAGCTGCCCCGCCCGCACACCCAAGCGTGAGCACGTCCGCTTCCACCCGACGGCGGCAGCCGCCTTGGCGGACGGGTTCAGGGCCTGCCGCCGCTGCCGTCCCGACGTCACGCCCGGCTCCCCCGCTTGGCGCGGGCGGGCCGACGTGGTGGCCCGGGCGATGCGACTCATCGCCGACGGTCTCGTCGACCGGGAAGGCGTCGGCGGGCTGGCGCTCCGCCTCGGCTACAGCCAACGCCAGCTCCACCGGCTGCTCCTCGCAGAGGTGGGCGCCGGAGCCCTCGCCCTCTCCCGCGTGCAGCGGGCCCACACGGCCCGGCTGCTCCTGGAGACGACGTCGCTGCCGGTGACGACGACCGCCTTCGCCGCCGGCTTCGCCAGCGTGCGCCAGTTCAACGACACGGTTCGCGCCGTCTACGCCACCACCCCGTCCGAGCTCCGCCGCCGCACCGGGGGGGCCGGCGGCGCTTCCGGGTTGATCACGCTCCGCCTGGCCGCCCGCCAGCCGCTCGACACCGGGGCCGTCCTGTCGTTCCTCGGGGCCCGGGCCGTGCCGGGGGTCGAGGAGGTCGTCGACGGTGCCTACCGGCGGGTGCTCCCGCTGCCGAGCGGCGCTGGCACGGTGTCGCTCCGCGACGGCGGAGACCACGTGTCGTGCACCCTGGCGCTGGCGGACGTGGCCGACCTCGGTGCTGCGGTCTCACGCTGCCGGCGTCTGCTCGACCTCGATGCCGACCCGGTGGCGGTCGACGGGCACCTCGGAGCTGACCCCTGGCTCGGGCCGCTCGTCCGTGGCACGCCCGGCACCCGGGTGCCGGGCCACGTGGACGGCGCAGAGCTCGCACTGAGAGCCGTCCTCGGCCAACAGGTCTCCGTGGCCGGCGCCCGCACCCTGGCAGCCCGGCTCGTGCAGTCGCTCGGCGAGCCGTTGGCGACGGCGGACGGCGGCCTCACCCACCTGTTCCCGACGCCTGCCGCGGTGGCGGCGATGGAGCCTGCCGACCTGGCGATGCCCCGGGCCAGGGCGCGGGCGCTGCGCGGCCTGGCCGCCGCCCTCGACGACGGTGCCGTCCAGCTCGACGGCGGAGCCGATCGAGCCGCCACCGAGCGGGCGCTGCTCGCCCTGCCGGGGATCGGGCCTTGGACGGCGTCCTACATCGCCCTGCGCGCCCTCGGGGACCCCGACGCCTTCCCCGCCGGCGACGTCGGCCTCCGCAACGCCCTCCAGCGCCTCGGCCACCGCGGTGACGCCGCCGGCGTGGCCGTGCTCGCCGAGGGGTGGCGCCCGTGGCGGGCCTACGCCGCCATCCACCTCTGGCGGAGCCTCGCCATCGGCGTCGCCCCCACTGCCACCATCACCCCGATGAGCACCCGACCCGACGACGACAGGACGATCTGATGGACTTCACCACCACCCCGACGCCGGCGGGACCCCTGACCATCGTCGTCGACGAAGGAGGCGCCGTGCTGGCGAGCGGCTGGACGACGAGCGCCGACGAGCTCCTCGGCCTCGTTGCCCCCGGCCTACGCGACGACGGGGCCCTCCGGGAGCGCCGCGAGCTGGGCCAGGTCAGCGAGGCCGTGGTCCGCTACGTCGCCGGTGACGTGCTGGCGGTCGACGACGTCGTCGTGCGCCAGAGCTCTGGGCCGTTCAGGAGCCACGCCTGGGACGTGTTGCGGCAGGTGCCGCCGGGTGCCCCGGTCACCTACGCGGAGCTAGCCGCCAAGGCCGGACGTCCCGCAGCGGTGCGAGCCGCCGCCGGCGCGTGCGGCTTCAACGCCGCCGCGCTGTTCGTGCCATGCCACCGGGTGCTGCGCACGGGGGGTGGGTTGGGTGGCTTCCGCTGGGGCCTCGACGTGAAGCGGTGGCTCCTCGACCACGAGGCGAGCTCCGCACCGGGGACCCGGGCTGGTGCGGGACGGACGGCGCTCACGGGGGGATGACGACCCCATCGGTCTCCTCGGTGGCTGGGGGGATCCGGGGGTCCATCCGCTGCAACGCGGCGGCGAGGAGCTGGGCGACCACGAGGTTGCGCTGCCACTTCCGGTCGGCGGGCACCACGTGCCAGGGCGCCCACCCCGTGGAGGTCTCCTGGAGGGCCTCCTCGTAGACGAGCTGGAAGTCGTCCCACCGTCCCCGGTCCTCGAGATCCCCGAGCCGAAACTTCCACCGCTTCTCCGGGTCGTCCAACCGGGCCTGGAGCCGCTCGCGCTGCTCGTCTCGCGACAGGTGGAGAAAGCACTTCACGACGGTCGTGCCCTCCTCGACCAGCATCCGCTCGAACTCGTTGATGTGGCGAAACCGCCGTCGCACCGTGGGCTCGTCGACGATCCCCCTCACCCGGGCAGCCATCACGTCCTCGTAGTGGGACCGGTTGAACACGCCGATCTGACCGCGCTCGGGGCACTCGGCGTGCACCCGCCAGAGCGGATCGTGGGCCAGCTCGATCGGGCTCGGCGCCTTGAACGCCGCCACCTTGGTGCCTGACGGCGTCACCCCGCCGAGAACGCCGCGGATGGTGCCGTCCTTGCCAGATGTGTCGGTGCCCTGCAGCACGAGCAGGAGGCTTCGGGCGTCCTCTGCGTACAACCGCTGCTGCAGGCGCACGATCTCCTCCCCCAACGAGGGCAGCAGCGTGCGGTTCGCCAGCTCCTTGTCCGCCTCCACGCCTTCCCCGTCCCGAGTCGGCCGGGTCGAGAGCAGCGGGGCCTCACCGGGGGAGACGAGGACGGAGGCTGGTGCGGGTGCGTGGTCGGGCACCGCACCGACGCTACCTCGCCACCTCTCTGCGACCCCTGGGTGGAACAAGCGGAGTGTGCGCTGACGGGCACGCGCGGCGCAGGCTCTGCGTGACCGATCTCACAGCGGCGGGCCGTGTGCCCTCCGGGTGCGTGGGTAGCGTCAGAAGGTCCGGCGGCTGGGCGTCACGCCCGCTGGCCGACCCCCCCAGGCAAGACCCCACAGGAAGAGGATCGAAGACATGGCTCAGAACAGAGGAACGAACGCGCCCAAGGTCGTCGAGGCGGGCATCGTCGAAGCAGATGTCGTCGACGCCGCGCTCGTCGTCGTGGTCGAGGAGGACGTTACCACCACGCCTGGCGCCCGAGGTGACCGCGGCCCCAAGGGTCCGACCGGCCCCGCAGGCGAGCAGGGCGAGCGCGGCGACAAGGGCCCCCGTGGCCCGGCCGGTGCACCCGGTGAGAAGGGCGACGAGGGCCTCCAGGGCCCGAACGGCCCGGTCGGCGAGCAGGGCGACAAGGGCGTGAAGGGCTCGGCTGGCGCTCGTGGCGAGGCCGGCGAGCACGGTGAGCAGGGCCTGCAGGGTCCGGAGGGCGTGACCGGTGACAAGGGCGGGAAGGGCGTGCAGGGCTCGACCGGCCTGCCCGGCGAGCGCGGCGAGCGCGGCGAGCGCGGCCTCACCGGTCCTGTCGGCGAGCGCGGCGAGGTCGGGTTCCGCGGCGAGCGGGGCGAGAACGGCCTCCCGGGCGAGACCGGACCCCAGGGCGAGACCGGCACGAAGGGCCTTCCCGGCACCGTCGGCGAGCAGGGCCCCCGGGGAGAGCAGGGCTTCCAAGGCGAGCAGGGTGAGACCGGCACGAAGGGCCTCCCCGGCCCCGTCGGCGACCAGGGCCCCCAGGGCGAGCAGGGCTCCCAGGGCGAGCGGGGCCTCCCCGGCGGCCAGGGTCAGCGGGGCGTGATCGGCCTTCCCGGTGAGCAGGGTCGTCAGGGCGTCCAGGGCGCCCAGGGCCAGGTCGGCACCGGGGGCGAGGCCGGCGTCGAGGGTCCCCAGGGTCCCCAGGGTCCCGCCGGGCGGCCCGGCCGCCCCGGCATCGCCGGCGTCCAGGGCATCCAGGGCGTTCCCGGCGAGGTGTGGGTCGACCGGCTCGAGCCGTCGCTGCTGCTCCGTGACGTCACCCGGGCCGCTCGTGACCTCAGCCCCCGGACGTTGCTCGACCCCCGCCAGGGCATGCGCTACCTGAGCGCCCTGGCCACCTCGGTGCTGCGGCTCCAGAGCGGGATCGTCCTGCGGACCGTCCTGCTCACCGAGGGCACCGTCGAGCGCGACCTCGAGGAGGACGAGCTGGCCGAGGTCCGCTCGATCGCCTGACAGCTCCACCGCATCGACCCGCAGCGCCCGCGCCCCACAGGCCGGGCGCTGTGGCGCGTCCGAGGTGACCTCCCCGTCGCAACCGGGCGTGCGCCGACGCCGACGCCGCCGACGCCGGAGGTCAGCGGTTGCGGTTGGCCATGTACTTGGCGATCCCGTCGGCGTAGCGCTCGAGCTCAGGGTCCTCGGCGAACAGCGCCTCGAACTTCTTGCGGGCCGCCTCCCGCTTGTGCGGGTAGTACTCCGTGGGCCACAGGCCGGCGTGGGGCCGGTGGTCCTTGAGCACGTTGCGGGCGACGGTGACCTTGTGCACCTCGTCCACACCGTCCATCACGCTCATCGTCGGCGCCCCCGCCCACATGGCCTGGAGCGGCGTGAGGTCGGTCGTCCCGAGCGAGCCGTAGATGTGGATGGCCCGGTAGGAGACGTCCTTCAAGACCTTGGCGCAGGTGTACTTGCACGCAGCGATCTGGGTCCTCGCCTGCTGCGTGCTGGAGTTGTCGATCGTCCAGGCCGTCCAGAGCACGAGCAGGCGGAGCATGTTGATGTCGGCATAGGAGTCGGCGATCGCCTCCTGCACCATCTGGTGCTCGGCGATGACCTTGCCGTGGGCCTCACGGCTCAGCGCCCGCTCGCACATCATGTCGAAGGCGAGCTTGCACTGGGCGATCGAGCGCATGGCGTGGTGGATCCGGCCGCCACCGAGGCGTCGCTGGGCCAGCACCTTGGCCCCGTCCTCCGGGCCGAGGAGGTGGTCGAGCGGGATGCGCACGTCGTTGTAGCGGATGTGGGAGTGCGACCGGGGTCCGCCCTCGACGAACTCGACGCCCGGCGCGTCCTTGGGAACCACGAACATGCCGCTCGTGGTCATCACGAAGAGGATGTCGGCGTAGCGGCCGGCGCTCGTGAACCACTTCTCGCCGTTGATCACCCACTCCTCGCCGTCGCGGACGGCGTTCGTCTTGAACAGGTTCGGGTCAGACCCCCCCTGGGGCTCGGTCATCGAGTACGCCGACCAGATCTCCTGGTCCATGAGCGGGTAGAGCCAGCGCTGCTTCTGCTCAGGCGTGCCGTACATGGCGAGCAGCTCCATGTTCCCTGTGTCAGGAGCGGCGGTGCCGAAGAAGCCGGGAGCGGCGGGGTACCGGCCGAGGATCTCGTTGATGAGCGCCAGCTTGAGCTGCCCGAAGCCGGGGCCGCCGAGCTCCTCGTCGAGGAACAGGGCCCACAGGCCGCGGTCCTTCACCTGCTGCTGGAGCTCTTTCACCATCGCCCGGATCTTCGGGTCCTTCGATCGGACGGCGGCCGGGAAGACGAGGTCGAAGGGCTCGATCTCCTCCCGGCAGAACTGCTCCACCCAGTCGAGCTGCTCCTGGAACTCGGGTTCGGTCGAGAAGTCCCACGCCATCGCACATCCTCCTGAGTCGAACTCGACCGTCGGCCTCGGCCGCACCTCTCGGCACATCATGGCCCAGGCGGGCCGTCCGGCACGCTCGTGCAGCCACCGGACGGTGAGGACGGTACGGCCAGCGGGGTCGTGCGGGGGGAGGGGGGGATCGCTTCGATGCTCGAGCGGTGGACGACGGTGTCGATCGTCCTCGCGTGAAGAGGGCCATCCGTCACGCGACCGACGGGGAGGAGCCCGACGCGCACCGAGCTCGATCGCTCCCGACTGCACCGGTCCTTCGGGATCGTCGTCCTGCTGCTGCTCGGGACGGGGCTCATCGGGATCCTCTCCGACGTAGCCATCAACAAGACGATGGAGCTGGTCGAACTGGATGCTCCGGCCATCACTGCGAACGCTTCGATCCTGCAGGCCCTCACCGACGCCGAGAGCGGAGCGCAGGTTCCTTGTCACCGGCGACGACGCGTTCCTCGGAACCGACGCGTCCGGACGACGGGTGCTCAGCGGCCACTTCGCCGATGCTCGCAACCTGGCGGGCGGGAACGCCCTCGTCCTCGCCGCCCTCGACGTCAAGGAGCAGCGGGCCGGTGAGTGGTTGAGGACCTAAAGAGCCGGTGATCGAGATCCGGCGCTGGGATCTGGCGGCTGCAGAGACGTAGGCATTCGGCATCGGCATCCCGGCCGAGGGAGCAGGAACGCACCCTCAGCCCGTTCTTCCGCTCGACGAGCGGCCGCCGGCACGCGGTGCACGGCACCGGGCTGGGCCTGGCGATCGTGCAGGCGATCGTGGAGCGCCACGGCGGATCCATCGCCCGATCTCGGAGGAGGGCGTAGGGACGACCGTCTGCGTCACGTCGCCCGTCACACCGGAGGACTCCCCGGCCCGTGGCGGGCTCACCGGGGGGCGATCCGCCACCGGCCCACGGTCCCGGCCACCCCGCTGCCCCGTCGCGCCGGCCCTCACGCAGATCATCGCAACCGGCTCGGGCGGTGTCGGGCCATGATGCAAGGGGCGTTGCCGCCGGGAAGGGAGCCGACGATGGCGAAAGTGCTCGTTGTGGAGGATGACGAGGACATCCTCGCGCTGGTTCAGGCTCGCCTGCGCAAGGCCGGGCACCAGGTGATGACGGCGGACTCGGCGCCGGCCGCGCTCGGTCTGATCGAGAACCGGGGCGCCCCCGACGTCGCCGTGCTCGACGTCGGCCTTCCGGGTCTCGACGGGCTCGGCCTGCTGGACGCCATTCGGGAACGCCCTGGCCTGACAGCCATGCCGGCGGTGTTCCTGAGTGCCAGAGTGCTGCCAGAAGACGTCGCCGAAGGCCGGGCCAGGGGGGCGACCTACCTCACGAAGCCGTTCGTGGCCTCCGCCCTGCTCAGCGCGGTGGAGACGGCGCTGGCAGGAGCGGAGGGACCTTCGACCAGCCCGGAGGGTTGGTGAGCATCTGCGCAGCACCAGAGATCACTGTGCGATCGGTCGACGCGACCGCGACGGAGGCTCGACCTCTCAGCCGGGCCTTCGTCATCGCTGCCCCCGAGCACTCGGAGGCCCCTCGTAGCCTGTACGGGATTCGAACCCGTGTTGCCGCCGTGAGAGGGCGGTGTCCTAGGCCCCTAGACGAACAGGCCGTGCTGGTGCTGCGATCCCGGATGGTAGCGCCGGATGGTCGCAGCTCGCGACCGACGGTGTCGCCGGGCGCAGCTCGGGGGGGAGGACTCGAACTCTCCCACGGGCTGTGATGGAACATACCACCCGCTGCCGGATGATCCGCTGAGCAGGGACTTCTCCGATCGGCGAGTCCGCCCTCTGACACCCGATCACAACGGATGTCGTCTCGTTGGTGACCAACTCGTGATCAGGTCCGGCGCGGTGGCCGGCGCGCCGGACTGCAAGCTCCGCAGCGCCAGGTGGTTCAGCCTGAGAGTGTGGACGCGAGCTTCGGCGGGCGCCAGCCAGCGTCCGCCCCATCGCACATGGCGGGGTGAGTCGGCCGGTGAAGCTGCCCGTTACGGGAAGTATGCCTTGAGGCGCGCTTCTCGATCCGGTCTCTACCAGACCCGGGCGCATCAGCGTTCACGTCCCGCGACGTGGTGTAGGTCGGCGTAGCGAGGGTCCACCACGAGGTGGGCCACCGGCGTGAGTCTCGGCGTGTTCCTTGCCGGGAGACACAAAGCAGAACCCGCCGGTGGCCCTCACCGAGTCTGACCTGTCCGAACTGCTCGCCGCGCTCCAAGCCGGAGAGATGACCGACACGATCCGCACGTCGCTCGAGTGGATCTTGAACCAGCTGATCGAAGCGGAAGCGACCGCGGTGATCGGCGCCCGCCCGCATGAGCGGACCGATGCCCGCACCACCCAGCGCAACGGGCACCGCCAGCGTCTGCTGGCCACCACCGCCGGTGACCTGGAGCTGAAGATCCCCAAGCTGCGGACCGGGTCGTTCTTCCCGTCGCTGCTGGAACGGCGCCGCCGCATCGACCGGGCCCTGTTCGCCGTGGTCATGGAGGCCTACGTGCACGGGATCAGCCCCGCGATGGCGTCGGCGATGATGGGCCGCAGTCGTGCGGCGCCGCTGTCGTTCAGGTGGTTGACGTCGCCGAAGAGCTCGTCGGGCCACGCCTGCACCATGGTGTCGAGCATGTGCGCGCCGTTCGAGCCGGCGGCTGCGCTGACGGCGGAGATGAAGCGGTCGTAGTCCTCGGTCCCCCCCTGCGCCAGGTCGATGAACGCACTGGTGACGGGGAGGCTCACCACGAGCACGGTGCTCCCGCGCCGCTGGAGCTCTCCGAGCAGCTCGTCGAGCGCAGCTACGTCTTCGGGGAAGACCTCGTAGTCTGCCATCGCCTCCCGCTCCTGTTGCAGGTGGTCCGCCGGTTCCTCTTCGAGGCGGTCGCCACCTCTGTCAGCGATGTATCCCTCGGCACTGAGGCGGTCGGGGACGGTCGGTGAGCGGAGCTGTCGTAGCAACTCGAGCGGGTCGCGGAGGATGTCGCGGTGGCGGAAGATGGCGCTCCGTGCCTGGAGCCAGTCGTCGGCGGCGTCGACCCAGGAGAGGCGGCCGGTCTCCTTGCGGAAGGCCGAGGAGGCCTGGAGTGCGGCGAGGTGGCTCGCCTGGCCTGCGGCGTCGTTGAAGTTGCGCATCGTCACGCCGACGATGACCGTCTCCGGGCGGGCGCGCTCGAGCACGACCTCTGTCGCGAGGAGCGCCACCGACCGCATCGGTGCTCCCCCTAGCCAGTAGTTGTATCCGTTGCGGGCCACGCCGTCCTCGACGAGCTCATTGGGCCGGATCGCGACCCCGCCCGATGAGTCTCCGAGGACGAGCACGTCGACGTCCCCGCCAAGGGCGGCGAGCTGCTCCTCGTGCTGAGCGTACTCATAGCCCGGCCAACCGCTCACGGGCGGTAGGTGCGGGCCCAGCGAGAGCGCTCCGACCTCTGCGACGAGAGCCACCGCGACCGCCATGAGCAGCACGCGTCCCCACCGGGGGACAGCTCGACTCGGGGTCTCGATCGCCAGGGTGGAGGTCATCAGAACTGGAAGTAGATGAACGGAACGGGTGAACCGCCGCTAGTGACGACGAGAGCGACGGCCGCGATGCCCACCAGGACGCCGACCCGCTCCGAGGTGACGGTGACGCTGCCTGGGCCCCGCAACTCCAGGCGCCGTCCGATGAGGTCGGAGGCGACGAAGACCACGGTCGCGATGAGCAGCCACGGGACCGCCGTCGCTACGTGGATCCCGCCCTGCAGGGTCAGGATGCGGCCGAGGATCTCGAGTGCGATGTCGAGGCTGTCGGCCCGGAAGAACACCCACGCCACGCACACCAACCCGAAGGTGAGGAGGATCCGTGGGAGCTGTCGGGCGGAGGGGATGACCCCGCTGTTGTCGACCGCTGAGCCGCTCAGGCGCTCCGCTGCGAGCATCGCCCCGTGGATCCCGCCCCAGATGAGGAACGTCCACCCGGCACCGTGCCAGAGCCCTCCGAGCAGCATGACGATCATGAGGTTGAGCATCGTGCGACGAGCCCCGCCCTTGTTGCCGCCGAGCGGGATGTAGAGGTAGTCCCTGAGCCACCGGGAGAGCGTCATGTGCCAGGTCCGCCAGAACGCCGTGAACGAGCTCGACAGGTACGGCTGGCGGAAGTTCAGCGGGAGCTCGAAGCCCAGGAGCCGGGCTGCCCCCCGGGCGATGTCGGTGTACCCGGAGAAGTCGCCGTAGATCTGGCCGGCGAAGCAGAGCGTCCCCACCGTGAGGGCGAACCAGCTCATCGCCGACGGGTCGCGGAAGATGTCGTCCACGTGGACCGCCAGGGAGTCGGCGATGACCACCTTCTGCACGAGGCCCCAGAGCAGCAGGCCGAGCGCCGAGATGACCCGCTCGCGGTCAGGGCGGGGACGGGGCCTCTCGATCTGGGGGATCAGCTCCTTCGGTCGCAGGATCGGACCGGCCACCAGCTTCGGGAAGAAGGCGACGAAGAGCCCGTAGGTCACCACATCCCGACACGGTTCGATCTCGCGCCGGTAGATGTCGACGGCGTAGGAGATCTCCTCGAAGGTGTAGTAGGAGATGGCGATCGGCAGGATGATGCTTAACGTCGGTGCGGTGGTGTCCAGGCCCACCACCCCCAACAGGTCCGAGAGGCCGTCGACAAAGAACCCTGCGTACTTGAAGATCGCCAGCATCCCGAGGTTGAGCGCGACGCGGCTGATCAAGATCCCCTTCCGACGCCGCTCATCCGTCGCCGCGTGGAGGGCGATGCCGGACGTGTAGCCGATCACCGACGAGATGAAGAGCAGCGCCAGGAAGCGCCAATCCCATGCGGCGTAGAACGCGTAGGAGACGACCAGCAGGAAGACGTTCTGCTTGCGGTAGGTGAGACGCCACGTGACGAGGACGACCGTCACCAGGCCGAGGGCGAACTGCAACGAGTTGAACGTCATCTCTGTCTCCGTCCGACCCGGCGTCGGGCAGCGCGGGCATGAGAGCGGCAGCGTCCTGGACAGCCGTCACGAGCCTGGGGGCGGCCGCCGCCAGAACTTAGACGACGTGACGTTCCGGTCTCAGGCGACCGCCGACGTTCGCCACTCGCAGTCCATCGCACGCCGTCTGCCAGCTGCTCACCAGGGTGGGCCGGGGAGGATTCGAACCTCCGAAGGCTGCCCGCTCCCAACTTCCCATGAACTATTTGCCTAATCAACACGGCAGGGCGTTGCAAACGAGCCCGAGGCCGTCGTGCCCGGCGGTAGTCGGCGATGTCGCTGGAGGAGCCATCATCTGCGGTTGCGGCTATGCGGCAGCGGCGTGATGTCGGTGCGGATGAGGCGCTTCCCCGCCGGTCTCGCCCGTCGGCCACGTACAAGTTCCGCTTGATGCAGCACCGGGCTCACAGATCGATCACATCTCACAACACGCACCGCGTGCGTCGGGCGCTCGTCGCCGGTGGGCTTGGCCCGCGATACTTCACAAATGAACGCAAGGACAGCATCGCCATTTCGTTCGGTCGAGCGGCCCACCATCAGGATCGCCGTCGGATCCGCAGCCGTCGTCGTGCTGGCGCTGTTGGCGTCGTCATGTCGATACCTGCCTGACGACTCGCTTTCGACCATCGGCATCTTCACGACCGGTGAATCCAGTCGGGCGGTCATCGACGAGGCCAGCGCACTCGGAGTTACCACGGTGCGCAACAGTCAGGACGTCACGGCCCCGATCAGGGGAGCGACGCTGGCGTACCGCGACGCAGGCCTCCGCCTCGTCCTCCACGCGAAGAACGGCCCGGCCCTGGCCTCGCCGCCCCTCACCACCGACAGCCAGATCGCCGACTACGAACGCCAGCTCGGCGCGACCCTCGACGCCACCCGCCCGACCCTCCTGGCCGTCGAGAACGAGGAGAACTACACCGGCTTCTACACCGGGACCGAGGCCCAGTACCTGCGCCAGCTGTACGCCGCGGCGACCGTCGCCCACGCCCGGAGGATCCCGGTGACCAACGGGGGCATCACCAGCACCATGGTGGCGCTGGCCACGTGGAAGGACCTCCACGACAGGGGCCTCGACGCCGAGGCGAGCGACTTCGCATCGCGAGCCTTTCCCGACGACGCCTGGATCCGGCGCGATCTCGCCGTCCGACCGTTCCAGGGGCTGACCCGACCGACGGCGGAGACCAGCCGCCAGATGGCGCTCGACCTGATAGCTGCATTCCGAACCGCTCCCATCGACGCCGTGAACTTCCACTGGTACATCGACGACGACCGGGCGCTGGCGCAGACCATCGACTACCTGCGCCGGGCCACCGGCAAACCAGTGGTGTCGACCGAGATGGGCCAATATCCGACCGGCCAAGCCTCGATGGACGCCGCAGTCGTGTCCGGCCATCTCGCCACAGCCATCGGCAGCATGCACTTGCCGTTCCTCATCTGGTTCGACGCCGACGGCACCCGTGCGGTCGGGCTGCACGACCCCGCCACAGGCACGCCGCGCCCTTCTGGCACCACGTTCGAGACCTGGCTGCAGACTCACGGTGACCTCATCCGACCCTGACGCAGACACCGGGGACCGCCTTCGGTACCAACCGTACGGGTGCCCGGGTCCAAACCAGCCGCAGCACGCCTTGACGCGATGGATCCGCCCGCTCCGAGGCCTACTCAATCGTGGAGCGACGATTGCATTCGATCCCGCAGGACCCTCGTCGTGATGCGGGTCACGACGCTGAGGGCGTCGACTGCTCACCTCGACGGGCTGCTGGCTACTACGCCAGACTGGCCGTAAACCGGGATCGCGCGGGACAGGCCCGGGCGGCGTCGGCCGTGAGGGTCGGATCGTGCCGGGTACCAAGAGCAGCGAAGCCCGCGTGATCGAGCTCGACACGCGTACGGTGTCGATGCTGCGCACGTGGCGAGCCAGCCAGAACCAGGAGCGGCTCCTGCTCGGCGCCGGCTACCAGGATTGCGGCCTGATGTTCCCTCGGCCGGACGGGCGCGTGTTCCACCCTGAGGCCTTCTCGAAGACGTTCGACCGCCGCGTGCGGCAGCCAGCCTTCGCTGATCTCCCGATCATCCGATTGCACGACCTCAGGCACACCTGGGCGACCCTCGCCCTCGAAGCCGGCGTCGACGTCGCCGTCGTGTCGAAGCGGCTCGGCCACTCCTCCCCCGTCGTCACCTGGTCGACCTACCAGCACGTGCGGAAGGGCATGCAGACGGACGCCGCCGAGCGAGTCGCAGCCTCGATCTTCGGCGTGACCAGTTCGTGACCACGAACGTCGCCCCGTGTCATCTCGTACGGAGGCGCTACGTCTCTGACGTGCGGCTTCTTCCTCGGAGGATGGCTCGGGGGGGAGGACTCGAACCTCCAACTTCCTGCTCCAGAGGCAGGCGTTCTGCCAATTGAACTACCCCCGATCGGGCGCAGGCACCTTACCCGGTGCCTGCGTCGCCTCGCACACGACCGACCCGGTCGTCGAGGTCGACGAGTCGCCCGAACCCGATGATCCGGCCGACCCCCACCGCCACGGCCTCGCGACCGAGGCTGCTGACCTGCGAGGCGACGCCTTCCGACGAGCGGGCGGCCGGTGAGGCCCTGCCCCGGAGACCGACCTCGTCGGCGATGGCCTCGGTCCGCAGTGCGTGGTACGGGCTGGAGACGAGGACAACGTCGAGCAGATCCTCCTGGCGGAGGAACCGGGCTGCCGCAGCCAGGCTCTGCCACGAGTTCGTCCCCGACACCTCCCGCCTGATGCTGCCGTCCGGCACGCCGCTGGCCAACAGGTAGTCGGCGCTGGCCGAGGCCTCCGTGGTGCGGTCCCCCGGCTGGTTGCCGCCCGTCACCACGATGATGTCGGCGATCTGCTGCTCGCGGAGCTCGATGGCGTGGTCGAGCCGAGAACGCAGCACGGGTGAGGGCGCGCCGTCGTACTGCGCCGCGCCGAGCACGACGATGGCGTCGGCGCTGGCGGCACGATCGGTCGCAGATGCGCGCCAGACCTGGATGAAGGTGACGGCGAAGTACACGAGCCCGAGGACGGTGGCCACGAGGACCACCCGCGTGAGGATGCGAAGCAACCGCACGTCAGCGCCGGATCACAGCTTGGCGCGCGCAGCCCGCAGACGCTCCAGGGTGCGGGAGCGACCGAGCACGACGAGCGACTCGAACAGTGGTGGGCCCACGCTGCGGCCGGTGACCGCCACCCGGACCGGCGCCTGGGCCCGCTTCCTGTTCAGACCCACCTCGTCGCCAATGGCGAACAGGGTGTCCTTGAGGGGCTCCGAGGTCCCTGCCTCGTGCTGCCAGGCCACCTCCGCCCAGCGCTCGATCACCTGGTCGAACAGCTGCACGACGCCCGCCGGCCTGACCGCCTTCTCCCAGTCACCCTCGTCGACCGCAACGTCGGCCAGCAGGAGGAACTCGACCATGGCCGGCACCTCCGACAGCACCGCCACACGCTCCTGGACCAGCGGCGCCACCGCAGCGAACACCTCGGCGTCGTAGGTGCCCGGCGGCCACGGCGCGAGCGGGCCGCTCAGCCACGGCTGGGATCGCTCGATGAACGCCTCGGTGGTCATGGCCCGGATCGTGTCACCGTTGAACGCCCGCAGCTTCGCCACGTCGAAGAACCCGGGGCTCTTGCCCACGTCCTCCAAGCGGAACTCGGTGACCATCTCCGCGAGCGTGAACCGCTCCCGCCCGTCGGGTGGCGACCACCCGATGAGGGCCAGGAAGTTGAGCATGACCTCCGGCAGGTAGCCCTCCTCCTTGAAGGACTCCAACGCGACCCGGTCCCGGCGCTTGGAGAGCTTCTGACGCTTCTCGTTGACGATCACGGGCACGTGGGCGAACGCCGGGGGCGAACCTCCTCCGAGGGCATCCCACAGCATCAGGTACTTGGGTGTGGTGGGCAGGTGCTCCTCGGCCCTGATGAGGTGGGTGATCCCCGTGTCGAGATCGTCGACCACGTTGGCGAGCACGAACATGACCTTGCCGTTGGAGCGGACCAGGACGAAGTCCTCGATGCTGGCGTTCGGGAACGCCGGCTCGCCGCGGACGACATCGACCACGGTGGTCGTCCCCTCGTCGGGAGTGCGGAACCGGAGTGCCGCATCGCCACCCGGCCCCTTCCCCAGAGCACGGCAGTGGCCGTCGTATCCGGGTGGGCCGCCGCGCGCCTTCGCCCGTGCGTCGACCTCGTCCCGGGTGCAGTCGCACCAGTAGGTCAGGCCGCTCACCGCCAGCGTCTCGGCGGCGGCTGCGTGGCGATCCGCCCGCTCGGACTGGCGGTAACGCTCATCCCAGTCGAGGCCGAACCAATGCAGCGAGTCGTCGATGCCCGTGACCCATTCCTCCCGGTTGCGGGCGTCGTCGGTGTCCTCGATCCGAAGGATGAACGCACCCTGCGCCTGGCGTGCGAAGACCCAGTTGTAGAGGGCCGTTCGCAGGCCGCCGACGTGCAGGAACCCGGTCGGCGACGGCGCGAAGCGAACGCGGACGGGCACCCCGGCGAGGGTACCTGAGCCTTCCGCCGCCCCCGAGGTTCCGCCGGTCGTCCGGAGCAGGCCAGCGGGTTGTCGCTGGCCGATGAGCTCAGTTCCCGAAGTCCCAGCTCTCACCGCTGTCGTAGCGACCGAGGACGTTCTTGGCGATGAGGATCTTGTGCACCTCGTCGGGGCCGTCGGCGAGGCGCAGGGTGCGGGCCCCCATGTACATGCCGGCCAGCGGGAGGTCGTTCGAGACGCCGGCCGCCCCCCACACCTGGATCGCCCGGTCGACCACCCGGTGGTACATCTCGGGCACGAAGACCTTGATGGCGGAGATGTCGGTGCGGGCCTCCTTCAGGCCTCGGTCCACCTTCTCGGCGCAGTGGATCGTCATGAGCCTGGCTGCCTGGATGTCGATGTAGCTGTCGGCGATGAACCCCTGGATGAACTGCTTGTCGCGCTGCAGCCCGCCGTGCACCTGCCGGGTCGTCGTGCGCTCGACCATGAGGTCGAAGGCCCGCCACATCTGGCCGATGGAGTTCATGCAGTGGAAGACGCGACCTGCGCCGAGACGGTCCTGGGCGGCCTGATGTCCCTGGCCGACGGCGCCGAGGATGTTCTCGATCGGCACCCGCACGTCGTTGTACTTGACCTCGCAGTGGTCGGAGCTGTCGCGACCCCAGATGCCGATGCCGCGCACGATCTCGACACCGGGGTTGTCGGTGGGGACGATGATCTGCGCCATCTGGCCCGGCCTGGTCGTGGCGTCGGGCGAGTCGTCCTGGACCCGGACCATCACGATGAAGAAGTCGGCTTCGAGCCCGTTGGACGTGAACCACTTGTGGCCGTTGATGACCCACTCGTCGCCGTCGCGCACGGCCGAGGTGTCGAGGGAGCGAGGGTCGGAGCCCGGGTTGTGCGGCTCGGTCATCGAGAAGCCCGACTCCATGACCCCGTCGATGAGCGGCAGGAGCCACTGCTGCTTCTGCTCCTCGGTGCCGTACTTCACGAGGATCGTCTGGTTGCCCGAGTTGGGGGCGACGACACCGAAGAGGGACGCAGCACCGAGGGCGTAGGCGAGCACCTCGTTCATGTAGGCGTGGGCCAGGAAGTCGAGGCCCATGCCCCCGTACTCCTGCGGGAGGTGGGGTGCCCAGAGGCCCGCCTTGCGCACCTCCTGCTTGATGTCCTCGCGCAGCCCCCTCGCCTCCTGGCGGGCGGCCTCCTCGTAGACCGCGGAGCGCCGGCCGCTCCACAGCTTCGACTCGTTCGGCAGGATGTGGGTGTTCACGATCTCGGCGGTGCGACCGCGGATGTCGTTGATCCGCTCGTCGATCGTGGCGATCGGCTTCACGTTCATGGGCATGGCGTCGGATCCCCCGTCCCGCAGGTCACCGGGCGACCTGCACGTGCGTCTCCTCCGACCGTAGACGCCCGGACGTGCCTCTCCGCCTGTCGGGAGGCCGGGGCCAGCCGGCGCACCGTGCAGACTCCACTCCCGGCGGTCACTCGGGAGGTCGCCCGGCCAGGGTGATCTCGACCGTCATCTCCTCACCGTCACGGAGGAGGTCGACATCGACCTGGTCGCCCGGCTTGCTGCGCCGGATGAAGCCGAGGAAGTCCTCGACGCTGCGCACCTCCTCGCCGTCGATGGAGGTGACGAGGTCCCCCGGCTCGAGTCCCGCCTCCGCTGCCGGGCCGTCCGACGGCACCTCCACCACCAGGGCGCCGTCCTCATCCTCCAGGCCGAAGCGGGCGGCGATCTGGGGCGTGAGGGAGGCGGGCGCCACCCCCATGTAGGCGAGGCTCACGTCACCTGTCGCGAGGAGCTCCTCGACGGCGTGGAGCACCGTCGGGGACGGGATGGCGAAACCGAGCGACACCGCCCCAGCGGCGGGCGGCAGGTAGGCGACGTTGATGCCGATCACCCGACCAGCCCCGTCGACGAGGGCGCCGCCCGAGTTGCCGGGCGAGATGGCGGCGTCGGTCTGGATGAGGTCGACGAGCGCCTGGGTGCTCTGGGCCGACCCGGGGATGCCGCGGCCGAGCGCCGACACGATGCCGGCGGTGACGGTCTGCTCCAGCCCGAGGGGGCTGCCCATCGCGATCGCCAGCTCACCCACCCGCGGCAGCTCTTCGGAGAACGTTGCGACGGGCAGGGCATCCCGCTCCGCTTGGAGGACCGCAAGGTCGAGCAGCGGCGTGCTCGCCAGGAGTGTTGCCGGCACCTGGGTGCCGTCGGCGAAACCCACCCTGAGCCGCTCGGCGCCCTCCACGACGTGGGCGTTGGTGACGATGATCCCGTCCTCGGCGTAGACGACCCCGCTGCCCAGGCCGGTCTCGCTGAGCACCGTCACCACCGAGGGCTCCACCTCCTCGACGATGTCGGGGATGGCCAGCTGCAGGGGCTCGGCTCCGTCGTCGTCGGACGCAACGGTCGGGGTCACCCCGTCCCCCTCGTCGACGGAGCCTCCGGTCTCTTCTCCCCCGCCATCCTGTTGGCCGTCGTCGTCGGCCTGGTCGAACAGCTCCTGCTCCTCGTCCCGGTCGGCGAGCTCGTCGAGGGGTGACCCGTCGGCCGAGCAGGCACCGGTGATCAAGGCGACGAGGACGGCGAGGACGGCCACGACGCGGGCCGTTCGGTTGGGTGGGCTCGAGCGCATGGATCCTCCGGCGTCGGGTGTGCTGCGGCCCGCCCTACCCGCCCGTCGGGGGCCCCAACGGTGTTGGATCGACGAGCCGATGCAACGGCACCGCGGCGTCGGGTGGTGAAGCGGCCCGCTGGGGTACGGCGGTCAAGCTGGGGCTGAGCTGCGGTCGCCAGCCTGAACCCCTGGAGGATGCATGCCCGAGGACCCCGCTCTCCCGCCCTCGCCCGCCGAAGGCGCCACACCGATGGCCGTGCCGCCCGCCGCACCGGCAGAGCCGGGTGCCGAGGGCGCGACGCCGGCCCCCGCCGTCGAGGCCTCTGAGGCCGCCGCCGGGGTCGACTCCCCCGTGGCCGCTGCCGAGCCTGCCCCCGCCGCCGAGCCTGGCCCCGCCCCTGCGCCCGCCGCCGAGCCTGCCCCCGCCCCTGCGCCGGCCGAGCCTGCGCCGGCCGATCCTGCTCCCGCCCCTGCCGCCGAGCCTGCCGCCGCCCCTGCGCCCGCCGCCACCCCCCCGGCCCCGGCCGGCGGCTCGCAGACGAGCATGGCCGCACCTCGCGGGCTGACCTATGCAGTCGACATCGTGTTCTGCATCGACGTGACCGGCAGCATGACCCCGATCATCGACAAGGTGAAGGCGAACGCGCTCCGCTTCTACGACGACGTGCAGACGAACCTCACCGCCAAGGGCAAGACCGTCGACGACCTGCGGGTGCGGGTGCTCGCCTTTCGCGACTTCGCAGCCGACGGCGCCTCGGCGCTGCAGGAGTCGCCGTTCTACGCGCTCCCCGACGAACGGGCCGGCTTCTCCGAGTTCGTCAACGGCCTCGTGGCCGAGGGCGGCGGCGACGCGCCGGAGTCGGGCCTCGAGGCCGTTGCGCTGGCCGTGAACTCCGACTGGACGTCCGGCGGCGACCGCCGCCGCCAGGTGGTCGTGGTGTGGACCGATGCGCCGGCCAACACGCTCGACCCGACCGCCGTGCCATCCGACCTCGGCTCCCGCGTCCCCGCCGACTTCAGCGCGCTCACCGACCTCTGGGAGAACGAGCAGGGCCCGATGGGCTCCAGCTCGAAGCGGCTCATCCTCTTCGCCCCCGACGGCCCCGGCTGGAGCGACGTCTCAGGGGTGTGGGAGAACGTCGTGCACCACCCCTCGCAGGCCGGCGGCGGACTCTCCGACGTCGACTACGGGACGATCATCGACTCGATCGGCAACTCGGTGTGACCGAGTCCGGCACGGCGCTCCCCCGCGCCGGAACGTCCGTCCCTGGGCCGACGGTCTCCTTCGGGTTCAACCTCGGGAAGATCCCCGATCAGGGTGAGGACAGCGACCCGATCCTGCGGATCGGACGTGACCTCGCCCTCCTGGCCGTGTTCGACGGGATGGGCGGTGCAGGCGGCACCGTGTACGAGACGCCCGACGGCCCGCGCACGGGTGCCTACCTGGCCTCACGGGTGGCCAGGGACGTGGTCGAGCAGCGGATGGTCGAGCTCCTCGAGCCCGACTGGTACCTCGACGGTCGCGCCGCAGCCGATGACCTCCGGCGTTCCATGAAGGCAGCTCTGGTCGAGCGCCTGGCCGAGCTGAAGGCGCCGCCGAGCGGCCTCAGGTCCCGTCTCCTGCGGGCGCTGCCGACCACGATGGCGCTGGTGGCGCTCCAGCGCCTGGAGCCCGGCGGCGAGCGGTGGGCATGCCACGTGCTCTCGGCAGGCGACTCCCGGGCCTACGTCTTCGACGCAGACGGCGTCCACCAGCTGTCGACCGACGATCTGCGTGATCCGGGTGACGCGATGGCGAACCTCCGCCACGACTCCGTCGTCAGCAACGCGGTGTCCGCCGACACCGACTTCGACGTGCGCTACCGGAGGGTCGAGCTCGAGGCCCCCTTCCTCACCGTGTGCGCGACCGACGGCTGCTTCGGCTACGTCCGCTCGCCCATGCACTTCGAGCACCTCGTGCTCGGTCACCTGCGGGACGCCCGCACCACCGACGCCTGGTCGGCGGGGCTGCAAGCAGAGATCACCGCCGTCACGGGTGACGACGCCGCCATGTCCGCACTGGGTGTCGGCGCCGACCTCGGTGAGCTCAAGGCGCTTTTCGCACCGCGCATCGCAACCCTCGAGGCGGAAGCGATCACCCCACTCGACGCAGCCGTCGACGCGGTGCGGGAGGCCGAGGCGACCCTCGAGGCGCTGCGGGGGCGGGAAGTCGAGACGACCGCCGATGTCTGGCGGACCTACAAGCCCGGGTACGAGCGCTTCCTCCACCAGTCGGACGACGCTCCGGAGCCGGAGGGACCACGCCCGATCCCCGGTCCCGCTGCGGAGAGCGCGCCCGGTGCACCGTCTCAGGACACCGTCGGCCTCGAGGGAGCATCGGCGGAGGTTCCGGTGGGTCCATCAGAGGAGGCTGCGCACTCGGAGGACGTTGCCCCGGACGGTCCACCTCAGGGGTCCGTCCCGGTCCCGGCACCGGGGGCTGAGGCCACGTCGCCCTCTCCCGAGCCCGAACCGGCGCCGGGCGGGGCGCCGGAGCCCGGATCGACGCCGTCGTGAGGGCTGGCGACGTCCTCAACGGCTACACGATCCTCGAGGACTTCAAGGTGGTGGGAGCCGGGCTCAGCAAGTGGACCTTCGCCGAGCGGGGCGGCAGGCAGTACTTCATCAAGGAGTTCCTCAGCCCCACCTACCCCGACGACGCCGCGCCCGGCAGCGCCAAGACCAAGGCGAAGAAGCGGGCCAGGTGCGCCACGTTCGAGGCGCACCACCAGGGGATCCAGCGCGCCCTGGCACCCCTCTCCGCCTACGGCGGCAACCTGATCGTCACCCTCGACTTCTTCCGGTGGGGGGCCAAGTACTACAAGGTCACGGAGAAGGTCGACGCCGTCGGGCTCACCGCAGCGGACGTGGCATCGCTCGACCTCCGCACGCAGCTCGTCCTGCTGAAGACCGTGGCCCACAGCCTCAAGATCCTGCACGACCTCCGCATCGTGCACAGCGACCTCAAGCCGAGCAACATCATGATCAAGCGGACGGAGGTCGGTTACACCACCAAGCTGATCGACTTCGACAGCTCCTACCTGGCCGGCGGCCCGCCGTCCCGGGAGGAGATCGTCGGGACGATCAACTACTACTCACCCGAGCTCCTCGGCTACATCCAGGACGCCGGGGTCGCCGCCCACCAGCTCGGCGTCGCCTCTGACGTCTTCGCGCTCGGACTCATCTACACCGAGTACCTCACCGGGTCTCCCCCACCCTTCGACCCTGCGTACCACGAGCCGGCGGTGGCGGTCCGGAGTGGGGCGACGCTGCGGACGCCCCGCGCCGGCGTGCTCCCGGAGCTGGCCGACCTCGTTGACCGCATGCTCAGCACAGACCCCTCGGCACGACCCTCCATCGGCGAGGTCCACAACTCCCTGATGGCGCTGCGCCCGCCCTCCGACGCTGCGCCCGCTGCGCCGACCGGCCCTCCGAGCGCCCTGCGGGGCAAGGGCCTGCGGACCGCCCTGCGGCGCACGCCCGAGACCCCGCCTCCCAGCGGCCGCCTCGTCGGGAAGCTCCTGCAGAAGTTCACCGACCGGGGTGCCCCGTGACCGGGGTCTGGCGCTGCCGGGTGTGCGAGGGCGTCAACCAGGGCGGGCGCACGTGCGCGACCTGCGGTGCCGTCGTCCCCGTCGGCGAACCGGTCCGGGCAGCGGTGCGCGCCCGCATCCCGAGCAGTGAGCCCAGCCCCCCGCCGCCCGTGCCGCCGACCCCCCGCCGTCGCGAGCTCGACGAGCTGCCGACGCTCGAGGACCTCCTCCTCGGCGACCCCCGTGACCTCTTCTCACCCGGCGGGAGGCTCGAGGTCTCCCCCTTGCCCGGCGGCTGCCTCGTCTCGCCGGTGCCCACCAGGCGACGGCGTCGGCGTCGCTGGTTCTAGGCGCACGGAGCGGGTTCGCGCCGCCGCCGTCAGCTCGGGCGGCACAGGTGGCGGTCGAAGAAGGTGAGTGTCCGGTCGAGTGCCCGCTGGTTGCCGTCGCGCCCTCGTTGGTGCCCGACACCGGGCAGCAGCTCGAGCTCGCAGGTGCGGCCCAACCCGGTGAGGGCCCGGTGGAGCGAGATACTCTGCTCGGTCGGGACGCGAACGTCCTCGTCACCGTGCACGAGCAGCACCGGACCCGCGAGGTGGTCTACCTGGGCACGTGGCGAGCGCTCGTCGACGCGGCCGTCGGCGCAGTGGATGTCGAGGTAGGCGCGGATGAGATCGAAGGCCGTCCCCTCCCGCCAGGTCTCGATGTCCGTGACGGCGGACCATGCCGCCACGGCATCGACGGCGCCCGGTCGCCTTGCAGCGGCGAGCAAGGCGACCTGGCCGCCCTGGGAGATGCCGAGCAGGCCGACCACCGCATCGATCGCCCGGGCGTGCACCCACTCGAGCACGGCGAGCAGGTCGTCGGTCTGGCGCAACCCGCAGTCGTCGTCGTCGCCGTCGGACCCGCCGAAGCCGCGCAGCGACACGGAGAGCACGTTGGAGCCCCGACGAGCGATCTCCTCCGACGGGACGACGAGCGCGCTCGCCCCGTCGCCCCAACCCGGGATGAAGACGATCCACACATCGGACGGGACGGCGGGCTCGAACAGGAGGCCCTCGAGCTCGACCCCGTCCCCGGGGAGCCGGACGGCGACAGGGTCGACCATGCCCCGATGATGGTGCAGCCGCCTCCGGCCTCGTGGACGCCACGCCACCCCAACGGTGGTCCCACTTCAACGACCGACGGCACGGGTGCCCTCTGGACGCTGCGCCACACCTGCGGTGGGCACACGTCCAAAAGGCGCAACGGTCCGGGGCCGTCGGACGGTCAGGCGTCGATGTCGGCGCTGTCGTCGGCGGTTCCCTCCCCGGGGGCGGGGCCGTGGCGTCGGCCACCACCGTCGTGGCCCTGGCCCTCGCGCCCGGGCAGGTCGCCGTTCACCAGGGCGGTGGCGCGCTCCTCGGCGTCGGCCAGCAGCTCGTCCGCCTGCTCCTGGGTGAGATCGCCCTCGGCCACCTCCTCGGCGACGCGCTCCTCCTGCGCAGCGACGATGGCATCGACCACGGCCTGGACGGCGATGCCCCGCTCGGTTGCGATCTCTTCGAGCGTCTGCCCGCCCTCGAGCGCGCTGCGAAGCTCCGCCTCGGTCACGCCGAGGCTCTCGGCCACGGTCGACAGGTCCAGGTGGCCACCGAACCTCCGCCCGCCGAGCTCGCCGTGACCGAACCCTCGCTCGGGACGTGCCTCGTCGAGGGCCGTCTCCACGGCGTCGGCCTGCGCCTGGTCGATGGTGCCGTCGTCGACGAGGCCGCCGAGCGCCTCCTCGACCCAGCCGGCGGCACCGCCGGCGGTCTCGGCGGCACCGGCGAGCGCCGGTGACCCGAGGACCGAGCCGGCGAGAGCTCCTGCAGCAATGGATGCCGCCGCTGTGGCGGCGACGACGGTCTTCCTCATGGGTTGTCCTCCTCGTGCACCCCTGCGGCCGGGGGTGGCAGGAGGAGCGTCGTCGTCGCGCCTTGGAACGCCCTGTGTACCTCGCGGGAAGTCGGGCAGGACCCGCCGGTGGATCTCATGGCAACTTCACAGGGAACGCCCAGGTGCGGGGGCGAGGTTGTGTGCAGGAGGAGGACGACATGAACGACAGGGCTGCCCGCATCCTCGTGGTCGACGACGAGGACAACATCACGTTCCTGCTGGAAGCGACGCTCCGGCACTTCGGTCACGAGGTCCGGGTGGCCCGCAACGGCCGCGAGGCGCTGACCGGGGTCGCCGAGTTCGCCCCGGACCTCGTGCTGTTGGACGTGATGCTCCCGGACCTCGACGGCTTCGAGGTGGTGCGCCGTCTGCGCTTCGAAGGCGTACAGGTCCCGGTGCTGTTCCTCACGGCCCGCGACACCACCCAGGACGTCGTCCGCGGGTTGACCCTCGGTGGCGACGGCTACCTCAAGAAGCCGTTCTCCGTCGAGGAGATCGTCGCCCAGGTCGAGGCGCAGCTGCGGCGCCACGGGCGGGCGACGACATCGACGAAGCTGTCGCTCGCCGACCTCGAGCTCGACGACGACGCCCACGTCGTCCGCAAGGCCGGCCGGGTCGTCGACCTCTCGCCCACGGAGTACAGCCTCCTCCGGTTCCTGCTCGTGAACGCCGGGCGCGTGCTGTCGCGCAACCAGATCCTCGACCACGTCTGGCAGTACGACTTCGGCGGCAACGCCACGGTCGTCGAGACCTACATCAGCTATCTGCGCAAGAAGCTCGACGCCATCGGCCAGCCCCTCATCAAGACCGTCCGTGGGATCGGCTACACCTTGCGCGTCGACTGATGTCCCTGCGCCGCAGGGTCCTGCTCGGGTTCCTCCTCGTTGCGTTCGCGCTCGTCGTGACGAACGCGGCCCTGGCGTCGGGCTTCGAGGGCGACCTGCTCCGACGGACGGACCGGGAGCTCCTCGAGACGGCGAACCGACCGATCTTCGGCCCCGGCGGCGGCGGCGGGGGGTTCGGTCATGGCGGCCCCCGGAGGCTCGAGCCACTGAGCGACCTCTACATCGCGGCCGCCGACGCCGACGGCACGGGCCTCATCCGGCTCGGCCGGGGCCTCGACGAGGGGCAGAGCCCACCCGCTCCGGAGCCCCAGGTGCTGGCGCGCACGGTGGGTAAGCCCTTCACGACCAGCGCCGTGGACGGGGAGGGCTCGTGGCGGGCCGTCGCCCTGGCGGGACGCGTCGAGGGCGGGTTGCTCGTGGTGGCGACGGAGCTCGACCAGGTGGAGGCCACGCTGCGGCGCATGTGGCTGATCCAGCTGCTCGGCTCGGTCGCCGTGCTCGCTGCACTTGCCTCCGTGCTGTGGTGGGTCCTGAGCCTCGGCGTCCGGCCCCTCGTCGCCATGGCCTCCACCGCCGACCAGATCGCCGCCGGCGACCTGTCCCGGCGCGTCGAGGACGTCGACGAGCGGACCGAGGCGGGTCGCCTCGGCGTGGCGTTCAACTCGATGCTGTCCGAGATCCAGGAGGCGTTCGACGAACGGGAGGCGTCGGAGGTCCGACTCCGCCAGTTCGCAGCCGACGCCTCCCACGAGCTGCGCACGCCGTTGACCTCGATCCGCGGGTACGCCGACCTGTGGCAGGCAGGGGGGCTGCGGGAGCCGGGCCAGCTCGACCAGGCCATGCGCCGGCTGTCCGACGAGGGCCGTCGGATGAGCGCGCTGGTCGAGGACCTGCTGCTGCTCGCCCGCCTCGACCAGCAGCGGCCCGTCGAGCGACGGCCGGTGCGGCTCGACCTGCTCGCCGCCGACGGGGTGACCGATGCCCGGGCGGTCGAGCCAGCCAGGATGATCACCATCGAGAGCATCCCGGTGACCGTCGAGGGTGACGAGCGACGCCTTCGCCAGGTCGTGGGCAACCTCGTCACCAACGCTCGGGTGCACACGCCACCCGAGACGCCGATCCACGTCCGCGTGCTGGTCGACGGGCACGTGGCCCGGCTCGAGGTCACCGATGAAGGACCCGGCATGGCCCCCGACGTCGTGGAGCACGTGTTCGAGCGCTTCTACCGGGGAGACAGCTCGCGGGTCCGCACCACCGGCGGCAGCGGCCTCGGCCTGTCGATCGTCGATGCCGTGGCCCGCGCCCACGGTGGACGAGCCTCCGCCACCTCGACGGAGGGCCGTGGCAGCCGCTTCGCAGTCCAGCTGCCGCTGGCGGCCACAGCCGGTCCGCAGCCGGCTCACAGCGACCGCCAAGGTGGGCTGTCGACGATGGGGGGGTGAACGAAAACCCGATGACCGTCCCGACCACCGCCGACGCCTGGCCGCCCGATGGCCCCGGGACCACCGGCTCCGACGCTCCCCCTGCGTCGACCCCGCCGACGGTCCCGCCCGGCGGCGACGCTGGCTCGGCTGCCCCCCGCAGCGGGGGCGACCGAGGCAGCTCGGCCGCGACACCGACGTCGAGACCTCGCCGGTCGGCCCTGCGCCGCCTGGTCGGGCTGGCGGTCGTGATCGTCCTCGCCGGCGGCACCGGTGCCGCGGTGGCAACCGTGTTGGACGACGATCCTGCGGTGGTCCCGTCGGCTGCAGGGAGCGCCGCCGGCGCCCGCAGCGTCGTGCTCGCCGGCGGAGGGCTCGACGTGGGCGGCGTCGTCGACGCCGTGGGACCTGCGGTCGTCACCATCAGGACCGATGGCGGCGACCGCTTCGCCGGCACCAGCGCCGGCACCGGGGTCGTCCTCTCAGCAGACGGCGAGGTGCTCACCAACGCCCACGTCGTCGAGGGCGCGTCCCGGATCAACGTCACGCTGGCAGGCGAATCGCAGTCGAGGACCGCCACGCTCGTCGGCGCCGACGCCGCTGCGGACCTGGCGCTGCTCCGCGTCGACGCGACCGACCTCCCGGTGGCGATCCTGGGCGCCTCCTCGTCGCTCGCGGTCGGTGACGACGTGGTGGCCATCGGCAACGCCCTCGCCCTCCGTGGTGGGCCGACGGTCACCCGAGGCATCGTCTCCGCCCTCGACCGCTCGGTCGACACCGACGGCGGCTCGATGACCGGCCTCGTCCAGACCGACGCCTCGATCTCCTCCGGCAACTCCGGGGGACCGCTCGTCAATGCCGGAGGCCAGGTGATCGGCATCAACACGGCCGTGGCCTCGAGCGGCGGCGGCACCGCAGCGGAGAACATCGGCTTCGCCATCCCCGTCGACCAGGTGCTCCCCGTCCTCGAGCGGCTGCGCAGCGGGGCCGAGGCCGACGAGCCCGGGCGCCTCGGCGTCGACGTGGAGGACCCCACCGACGGCAGCCGGGGCGCAGTGCTGAGGGCCGTGGCCGCCGGGACACCGGCCGACGACGCAGGGCTGCGACCCGGAGATCTGGTCACTGCGCTCGACGGCACCCCCCTCGACGGCGCCGCCGCCCTCGCCGGCGCCGTTCGGGCCCACGCCCCCGGCGAGGTGGTCGTCGTCTCCTTCAGCCGGAACGGGGTGGAGCAGCAGGTCACCGTGACCCTCTCGGCTGCGAGCTCGAGCTGATCCTCGCGGTGCCCGCCGCAGGTCGGCGTCGGCGCACTGGTCGAGCCGCCTCGCCACGGTGGCCCGGCGCGCCCGGAGGCCGGCGGTGCACCCCGACGCCGGACCGCAGGTCCCTGTGCGCTCCCATCGAGCCGTCGTAGTCTCGGGTACCGCCACCACACGAGGAGTCGCAGTGGGCCTGAGGGAACGGCTGCGTCGGCTGGAGGACTCGACGGTCGACGAGCTGTTCGCCGGCCGCCTCGAACGAATCGTCGGTCCCACCGGTGAGCGGGTGCTCTTCGTCCACCGACGTCACTGGTTGGCACTGACCGTCCCAGCGGCGCTCGTGGTGGCCGGGTGCGTCGCCCTCGTCCTGGCCGACCAGCCCCGGACGTGGCTGGTCGTCCTCGCCGGTTCGATGATCCTCCTCGACCGGTGGCGGCGCGGCTGGTCGTCCGTGCGCACCGCCGTCGCCGCCGCCCCCTGGCTCGTCGCGCTCTGGCTGACCCGCGACCTGACGACCGCGCTGTTCAAGGCGGGGGCGGCCGTCGCCCTTCTCCTCTTCCTCCTCCTGGTGATCGCCAGGTGGTGGAGCGAGGCGCTCGTGCTGACCGAGACATCGCTGTGGAAGCTCTCCGGCGTCATCACCACCGCCTCACCGAAGGCGCCCCTCACCCAGATCCTCTTTCAAGACGTCCGCCAGAACGTGGTCGAGCAGCGTCTCGGGTGCGGCACGCTCAGCTTCGACACCGCCGGGGCGAGCGACGACCCGCTGGCACGCTTCGGCCCGATCCACGAGCCGTTCGTCGTGAGCGCCGAGATCTCCCAGCAGCGACTCCGCTCGTCGATTGCTGGTCGGGGAGGCCCCCCGTCGCCGCCCCCGACGCCGTAGCGAAAGCCGCGATCTGCCGCACGCCCAAAGGTAAGGTCCGCGCATGGTCAAGTCGTTCAACAAGGTCCTCTTGGTGCTCCTCGTCGTGATCGTCTTCCTGGCGTGGGCCGACGGGCGTGACTCCGCAGTCGACTTCGCCAGCAGCGCGGGCCGGGTCACGGGCGACGTCGTGTCGGCCGTCGTCGAGTTCTTCGACGGCCTGGCCGAGAACAAGCCCTCGACCTCCGACACCTGAGGGCGACCGACATGGGGGGCACCCCCCCGGTCGCTAGCGTGAGCGGGTGACCACCGGCGCAACCGCAGGGAGCTGAGAGCCGTTTCATCGAGCGCGCCCACCACCCCAGCACAGCGGAGCTGGTTGCAGCGATCCCTCATCGCCCTGAACGGCTTCCTCGTGATCTTCGCCCTGGCGGCAGCTGGCTGGGGTGGCTACGTCTACGACCGGGTGCGCGACCTCGACAGCGTCGACCTGGACCAGGTGCTGCGCGGCAGCGACGAGGCACCCCCCGCCCAGGGCCCCGTCGGCGAGACGTCGGTGCCGGCCCCGGAGGAACCGCAGCCACCGAGTTCCCCCCTCAACTTCCTCCTTGTCGGCAGCGACTCCCGCGCCTTCGTCGACAGTGAGGAGGACGTCGACTCCTTCGGCGTCGATGAGAGCCCCGCGCGTGCCGACACCATCCTCCTCGCCCGGGTCGACCCGGCGGCCAAGACGGCGTCGCTCGTGTCGTTCCCCCGCGACCTCTACGTCGACATCGCCGGTGAGGAGGGGCGCAACCGCATCAACACGGCGTTCGCCGAAGGTCCAGCCGGGCTGATCCAGACGATCAGCGAGAACTTCGATGTGTCGATCGACCACTACGTGCAGGTCGACTTCGAGGGCTTCAAGGAGCTCATCGATGCCGTGGGCGGAATCGAGCTGTGGCTCTCCTACCCGGTGCGGGACTGGGGCCGCCCCGGCCCCGGCCAGCCGAACAGGAACATCTCCGGCCTCGACATCAGCGAGACGACGTGCGTGCAGCTCGACGGCACCGAGGCGCTGTCCTACGTCCGGAGCCGCCACTTCGAGCAGCTCATCGACGGGGACTGGACGCCGGATCCGTCAGGTGACCTCGGCCGGATCCAGCGCCAGCAGGACCTGGTGGTGCGGGCCGTGGCGAAGGCCCTGCGGGAGGGCCTCCTCAACCCCGTCAAGCTGCTCCGGGTCCTCGACGCGGTCGACGGGCACCTGTTCACCGACGACAACCTCGAGCCGGGTGACGCCGTCGACCTCGCCTCCCAGCTCGACGGCCTCGACGTGCAGGCCATCCGGCGCGACACGATCCCGACCGAGACCTACATCACGCCGGCGGGTGCTGACGTGCAGGTCGTCGCCGACGAGGCCGAGGTCGAGCGGATGATGCGGGTCTTCAGGGGGCTGGCACCCGAGGTGGCCGAGGAGGGCGCCGGCGGTCTCGCCGCCGGGGAGATCTCGATCACCGCCGTCAACGGTTCGGGGCGCACCGGTGAGGCACTCGCCGCTCGCCAAGGCTTCGAGGCCGCCGGGTTCATCGTGGTCGCCACCCAGAGCCGCCCACCGTTCGGGGTGTCGACGACCACCGTCGAGCACGGGCCCGGACAGCTGGCGCAGGCGGAGCTGGTGGCCCGGCACCTGTCACCCGGAGCGACCATCGCCGAGGTGCCCGCACCTGGCATCACCGTCGTCACGGGGTCGGACTTCGCCGGCGTGACGCCGGAGGCCCGGTCCGACAGCGCAGTCCCGCCTCCCACCACCGTTGCGCCGACGACGACCACCACGCTCAGCGAGGGGGACAACCTGATGCGGTTCTACGCGGGGGTGGGCAGCGCCGAGTGCTACGCCGGGTGAGGTGTCGCGGACGAGCCTGATGCCGGGTGGCCCATCTCCTCCACCCGGTCGGCGCCAGGTGGGGAGGACGGCTGAGACCCCTGGCGGCCAGGGTCGGCCCGGTGCGGACCCGTAGGCTGCTCCCATGACGGGGATCGAACCCGGTCGTCTGGCGGTGGCGCTGGCCGTGTTCCGAGAGCTCGACGACCTGCCGGTCGACCACCCCGATGCGGTCGCTGTGCGGCAGGCGACCAGCCGGCTCTTCAAGCAGGTCAAGGAGCGCCGCCGCCGGGACCGCCGTGACGCCGGGCTCGCCCACGACGCCGCTCTCACCGCGGCCACCGCCACGGGCGCGCCCGGCCGCATCGACGACGAGACCCGGGGACTGTCGCTCACGGTGGCAGCTGCCACCCCTCTGGCCGGGACGCTGGTGAACGCGCGCGCCTGCTACGCCTGCAAGCAGCGCTACACCGAGATCGACGCCTTCTACCACCAGCTGTGCCCGTCCTGCGCGGGGCGCAGCAGGTCGCGCCGCGACGCCCGCACCGACCTCACCGGACGACGAGCCCTGCTCACGGGCGGTCGCGCCAAGATCGGCATGCACCTGGCGCTCCGACTGCTGCGCGACGGCGCCGACACCACCATCACCACCCGATTCCCGTCCGACGCAGTGCGGCGGTTCACCTCGATGCCGGACAGCGCCGAATGGCTGCACCGGTTGCGGATCGTGGGCATCGACCTGCGCGACCCGGCGCAGGTCGTCGCGCTCGCCGACGCCGTCGCCTCCCGGGGGCACCTCGACATCCTCGTCAACAACGCTGCGCAGACGGTGCGTCGCAGCCCGGGGGCCTACTCGGCGCTCGCTGCCGCCGAGACCGCAGCCCTGCCCCACGGTCCCCTGCCCGAGGTGGTCGTCCTCGGCCACGCCCGTGACGCCCACCCGCCGGCGCTGTCGGCCGGGCGGTCACCCGCCTTCACCGCCCACGCCCTCACCGCGCTCGCCCTGACCAGTGGCTCGTCCTCACTCGACCGCGTGGCCGACCGGACCGCCGTCGACGCAGCCGGACTGGTGCCCGACCTCGACGACGTCAACAGCTGGACGAGGCAGGTCGAACAGGTCGACGCCCTCGAGCTGCTGGAGGTCCAGCTGTGCAACAGCGTCGCGCCCTTCGTCCTCGTCAGCCGCCTGCGCCCGTCCCTGGCTGCCTCCCCGGCCAGGCGGACCTACGTCGTCAACGTGTCGGCCATGGAGGGCCAGTTCGGCCGCGGCTACAAGGGTCCGGGCCATCCCCACACCAACATGGCCAAGGCGGCACTGAACATGCTGACCCGTACGAGCGCCCCGGAGATGCTCGAGACCGACGGCATCCTCATGACGGCGGTGGACACCGGCTGGATCACCGACGAGCGACCGCACCCGCTCAAGGCCCGCCTCCACGGGGAGGGGTTCCACGCACCGCTCGACCTGGTGGACGGCGCCGCCCGCGTCTACGACCCCATCGTCCGAGGCGAGCGGGGCGAGGACGTCTTCGGCTGCTTCCTCAAGGACTACTCGCCGGCGGCGTGGTAGGCGACAGCCCCCTGCCCACCACGTCGAGCATGTGCTCGAGCTGGGCGTCGAGGGGCGGCCACGGGAAGTCCGGCTCGGAGAGCCGGAGGGAGACGATGCCGTGCACGCTGGTCCAGAGGAGGAAGGCGACGGCCAGCGGCTCCCCGTCGGCGACGGCGCCGGTGAGCATGGCTCGCTCCACCGAGTCGATCACGTAGGAGAACGCCACGAGGTCGGTGACGTCGGCCGGTGAGGCCGGCGTCGAGTCGGGTGGGCTGATGAACATGACTCGATACGGCTCGGGGTGCTCGAGCCCGAAGTGCACGTAGGCGCGCCCGCACGCCTTCAGCGCCTCCAGCGGGGTCGGTGCCCCCTCGGCCGCCTGCTGCATGGCGTCCTCGAGATCGGCGAAGTGGCGCAGGCAGACGGCCAGGAGCAGGTCACCCTTGTCGGCGAAGTGCAGGTAGATCGCCGTGGGCGAGACCCCTGCCTCGGCTGCCACCGCCCGCATCGAGAGCGTCACCTCGGTGGCGCCGGCCGTCAGGAGCCGGTCGACCGCATCGAGCACCTCCTCCCGCAGGAGGGCCCCCTGGCCCCGGCGCAGTCGGCGCCGGGACGGCGGAGCCTGAGGTGCCGTCATCGAGCTCCCCCGACCTTCTCCCGCTCGGCAGCCGACTCCCGCCCCTCCACACGTGAGGGCACAGGATCGTCGAGGGGCACGGAGGGAGCGTGCCCCCCCTCGCTGATGCCGAAGCGGTCGTGGAACCGCCGGAGCGGCGCTGGTGCCCACCAGTTGGCCTCACCGGCGAGACGCATGAAGGCGGGAACCAGCGTGGCCCGGACGACGGTGGCGTCCATCACGACGGCGAGGGCCAGACCGAGGCCGAAGAGCTTGATGATCGTCACGCCCGAGGTGGCGAAGGCGAGGAAGGTGACCGAGAGCAGGGCGGCGGCGGCGGTGACGATCCGACCCGTGCGCTCGAGGCCCGTCGCCACCGACCGGGTGTTGTCCCCGGTGAGGTCGTGCTCCTCCTTGATGCGGCTCAGCAGGAAGACCTCGTAGTCCATCGAGAGCCCGAAGGCGATGCAGAACATGAGGATCGGGGTGGTGATGTCCAACGTCCCCGTCGCGGTGAAGTCGAGGAGGCCGGACCCGTTGCCGTCCTGAAAGACCCACACCATCGCCCCGAAGGTGGCGGTCAGCGACAGGAGGTTCAAGACCACCGCCTTGACCGGGACCAGGAGGCTGCCGAACATCAGGAAGAGCAGCACGAAGGTGACGACCACGATGATCCCGCCTGCGATCGGCAGGCGACCGACGAGGGCCGACTTGGCGTCGATGAGCGACGCCGACTGACCGCCGACCAGCACCGGGAACGGTGCCCCCGCCTCACGAGCAGCGGTCACCAGTGCCTCACCCTCGGGTGAGACGGGCTCGACACCCGGCGCAGGGACCACGTTGAACCACGTACCGGTCCCTCCGTCGCTCGAGCCGAACTGGGCTGCGTCGGTGTCGACGGGGAGCCTGGCTCCATCCGCGTAGCGGCCCGACGCGGCGTCCACCCGCTGCACCCCGTCCAACCTCGACAGCCGTACGGCGTGGGCCTCGACGGCGGGATCGGTCGGGTCGACCGAGGGGGCGGCCACGGCGAAGGCGTTCGCCTCCTGGGAGTCGAACTCCTCCCGGAGCTGGCTGCTCACGGCCCGGGCGCTGGCACTCTCCGGCAGCACCCGGTCGTCGGGCTGACCGAACTCGACGTCGAGGAAGGGCGCGCCGAGGAAGAGGAGCAGCGCGACGACGGCGGTGGCGATGGGGATGGGGCGACGCATGACGCCGGTCGCCAACCGGTGCCAGATGCCGGTTCCCTCGGCGACCGTCGACCGACGGAGGAACGGGACCCGCCCCGCGTCGACCCTTCGTCCGAGCACCGCGAGCAGCGCAGGGAGGCTGAACACCGACACGGTGGCGGCCACCGTGACGACGGCGATGCCGGCGTAGGCGAAGGAGCGCAGGAAGTACATGGGGAACACGAGCAGCGCTGACAGCGAGATGGCGACGATCACCGCCGAGAAGGCGACCGTGCGACCCGCGGTCTCGACGGTGCGCACGACGGCGTCGTGCGGCTCGGCGCCGGATCCCATCTCCTCCCGGAAGCGCGAGACGATGAACAGGCTGTAGTCGATGGCGAGACCGAGGCCGAGGGCCGTCGTGATGTTGATCGAGAAGACCGACACGTCGGTCACCTGGGCGATGGCGAAGAGCGAGAGGAACGCCCCGAACACCGCCAGGCCACCGACGAAGAGGGGCAGCAGCGCGGCCACCACGGTGCCGAAGACGAGCACCAGCAACACGAGCGTGATCGGCACGGCGATCGACTCCGCCCTGGCCAGGTCGCCCTCGATCGTCGTCCCCACCTGCCGGAAGACCTCGGCCTGCCCACCGACCTGGACGCGCACGGCACCACCCTGCGCCTCACCGGTGAACGTGTCGCTGACCTCTGCCACGACCTCCTCGACGGCTTCGTCATCGCCGGTGATGCGGCCGAGCACGAGGGCACGGTCACCGTCCCTGCCGGCCAGGGGGTTGCCGGGGACGTCCGCGCCACCGATCGACCAGTACGAGACGATGTTGTCGACCCCGAGGTCGGCTAGGCGCCCCTCCAGCGCAGCGCCGGCGGTGACGGCCTCCCCGTCGCTCACCGAACCCGAGGCGGCGGTGACGAGGAGGATGACGTTGGGCTCGCCCTGGCCGAAGCGCTCCTCCAGCAGCAGCGCAGCCCGTGTCGACTCGGCGCCTGGGTCCTCGAACCCGCCGCTCTTGAGGACGCCGAACACGCCGGTGCCCAGGGCGACGGAGAGCACGAAGAAGAGGCCGGTGACGCCGAGGACGATGCGGCTCCTCCGCACCACGAGAAGACCGAGTGCAGTGAACATGACTGCCTCCTTCGCACCGTCGGTTAACAGTGTTCAGTCAACGCCCGTCGGGTTCAGCCGTCGAGGCGTCATCGGTCACACGCGGGAGCAGGACGGGTCGTGCTGACGGTCGCTGGAGGTGGTGAGGGACACGCCTGCGCCGGCGATGACCTCGTCGGTGCGGCCGACGACCTCCCCCGCCGCCGTGATGACCGCATCGGCCCGGCCGACGACGATCCCGGTCCTCGCGACCACCTGGTCGGTCCCGAGGACGGTGGTCTCGACCGCGCCCAGCACCGCACCGGTCCGCACCACCACCTGTTCGATCTCCGTCAGCGACGAGCTCGCCCGCCCGAGCAGCGGGTCGACCCGCAGCAGCGAGTGCTCGAGCTGGTCGGTCGCCCCCAGGACCCCGCCGAGGACCGCGACGGCGTGCTCGAGCACGAGGTCGAGACGACGCGCAGCCCCGCCCCCATCGGTCGAGGCCTGCTCGAGCCGGCCCACCGCCGTGTCGGCTCGATCCAAGAGCTCCTCCACCCTCCCGAGTGCGTCTTCGAGGCGGGGGACGAGCGAGATCGCCCCGCCGGCGGCCCGACCGAGCGCAGTTGCTGCACCAGCGACGTCGCGGACTGCGTCGACGAGGTCCGAGGGACCGGGGAAGGGCAGGCGCACGGTGAGCTCCTGGGTCGAGGGACGCTCGCCTTACCCGCCCCGCTGGCGTCCTCCCGCACCGCCACCGCCCGTTCCGGCGCTGCCGTTCAGAAGCATCGGCGACGAGCCGCTGGGGGTGCGCGTCACCCTGGCACGCCGCAGGGGTGGTCGACGAGCTCTGCGGCCAGCTCGGCGTGCCGGTCCGCATCCTGGGGATGGCGTACATCCTCGACGACTGCCGCACCGACAGGAGAGCTTCGACTCGCAGAGACTCGTCTCGATGGCGCGGTGTGCGTCGACCTGTCCCGGTCCGGGCGTCCCGACGACGCGCCGGTGATCACGTTCGCGTGCGCCGACCGAGAGGGTGCCCCCCGGACCTCGGAACACGCCGGCTCGGTGAGCGTTCCCCGGGCAGCATGGCGTCCATGTCGCCTCGGGCCGTGGACGGGCACGGTGACATCACGGCGGTGCAGCGTGTGGCGAGTCGGTTGTGGCCGGTGGGGTGGCACCCCGGCGGGCTCGGCTGGGCGCTGGCTCGTGGGCAGCTGGCCGACGAGGTGGTGGTCTTCGAGGGAAGAGACGACGTCGAGGGGTGGGCTGCGCGCTCGGTGCACGAACCCGGGGAGCTGCTCGCCCAGGTCGATCCCTCTCGCCCGGACGTCGCTGACCTCATCGTCGGTTGGCTCCTCGACGCAGTCGGGGGTGCGCGTGCGACCGTCGAGGTGCACGACGGCGACGCAACCCTCGCCTTTGCGCTCCGTCGGGGAGGGTTCGTCCCACACCCAGGAGCGAGGGTCGTCGGCATGTTCCGGCCAGCGGGAGAGGCAGACACCGCTGTCGCCGGTTACAGCGTCCGGCCGGTGCGAGACGATGAGCGTGCGGCCAGGGTGGCGGTCCACCGTGCCGCGTGGAAGCCGTCCACTTTGCCCTGGGCTGATGGTCGCATGACCGCTCCCGATGCCGAGAGCTCGTTCACCGAGACGGCATACGAGGCGGTCCGCGACACCTGGCAGTACCGCCGCGACCTCGATCTCGTCGCTGTCACTCCCGACGGGGCGCTGGCCGGATGCTGCATCGCCTGGTTCGACCCGGCCACCGGCGTCGCCGAGATCGAGCCTCTCGGGGTCGCGCCTGAGCATCGGCGCAACGGGGTGGCGGTCGCGATGTGCCTCGAGGTCGCCGCCCGGGTGGGCGCACTCGGCGGGGACCAGATCTTCATCAACACCGGACCACGAGAGGAGTACCCGGGGCCGGCGGCGGCGTACGAGAAAGCCGGCTTCCGGCCGGTCGAACGAGCCACGACGTACGTTCGCGGGGCCACCGAGCAGGCGGGCGGTGCTGCAGGGTGACCGCCCGGGCCACGACGAGGGTTGCAACTGCCTGCTCGAGGTCGCGCCCGTACCGACTCGGGGTCGCCCGTACGGTGCACGGCACGCCCTCCGGGCTGTCAGTCGGACTTCGACGGCCCCGTGGCGATCCCGGCGAGCGGGGTCGGAGCCATGGCGAGGCCGTCGTCGTCCCAACGGCACAGCTCCATGGTGTCGAACGCCACCTCGCCCGTCGCGAGGTCCTTCCTGTCGAGCACCCACGTGATCAACCGTTCGGGATGGAGAACCCGGCTGCCGAAGTGGAGCAGCGAGCAGTACCAGATCGGATCCCGCCCGGCGGGGAAGACGATGTCCTCGAGCCAACCGTCGCGGCCGAGCTCCTCGCCGTACCGGCGCCGCAGCCCATCGGCCGACGTCGTCGTCGGCCGGCACCGGATCATGAGCCTCGAAGGCGAGATGAGCGGAGCCTCGAACGCGAACCGTGCTGTCTCGCCGCAGGTGCTGCGACGGAGTGCGTGGACGTAGCGACCGAGACGGTCCGGTGGAGGTGCGTCGGCCGAGAACGGTTCCAGCGCCCGCACCGTGATGTGCGCGTAGCCACACAGACCGGAGAGCCAGTGGTCACCGCCAGCCACTCCGGCTGCTGCCCTTGTGAGCTGTTCGAGTCGTTGAGCCAGATCGCCCGAAGGCCGGAACACCACCGAAGGTCCCCACCGGCCGCCCTCGGCCGGTGAGATCTCAATGCCGTGGCGGCCGGCCCGGACGGCCTCGCAACCGGCGTCCATGATCCGACCGAAGACCACCTCCGACACGGCGCCAGTATGCGCACGGGTCGCACCACGCTGAATGAGCTTGCGTGTCCCCACAGGTGCTGGGCTGCCTACCGCTCGGCCATTGCCCCGAGATCGTCGTGTCGCAGCTCGATGAGGGTCCCGAGCCGCGCTTGCCAGATCACTCACGCGGGGGCCTTGACCAGTCCCAACAGGGGCGTCCTGGTGCACCTCCGCCGACGCTCACCAGATGACGCGTTGGGTCGTCATGTCTGGAACGTGGAACTCATCTCGGCGGACCGGAAGGTCCGGGGCGCGCACCGCCGGCCCGCGCAGGGAGCGTGCCTTCGGACTCGAGGACGAGCTTGGGGCCTCCTACTTCGGCGCATGCAGCTTCCGCGACCAGCGCTAGCCGTTTCCACCTTTGTGTGCTCGAGGGGCTGCGGCGGACCCGGCGATGTGGGACGGGTCGTCAGCTGGCTTCGAGGTGGAGTCGAAGCGCCTCTCGGATGATCTCGGAGACCGGGACTCCCTCCTCTTCGGCTCGACGTGCGAGTCGCTCCTTGAGCTCAGGGTCGAGCCGGACGGACTCGACAGTTGATGGTGCGGAGCCGAGTCGCGGCCGGCCGCGCGTGCCTCGGCGGGCGATGATCTCGTCGACGTCGCAGCCGGACTCGGCTTCATCGGCGAGTTGCTCGATGAGCTCGTCATCGATGGGCTGTCCTGAGGCCGTGTGTCCGTAGGTTCGCTTGGTCATGGTTCGAGCAGCTTCCGGTAGATGGCCCGGAGGGGCATGGCGTGGATGATCACCTCGTCGCCGTCGGCGGTGACGAGCACAATGACCTCGAGCAGGTTGGCGGCGCGGTCAGGACCGATGACCAGCCACCGGTCAGGGTCCTCACCGAGGTCGTCGACGACCATGGAGTGTTCGACGGCGTGGATGATGTCGTCGTCGGCGATGCCGTGGCGGCGAGCGGACGAGTGCACCTCCACACGGCATTACTGTACGACGAAAGCGAGGTTTCAGACTCCGGCGCGCCCCTCTCGCCGACCTCCACCGGCGCGCCGTGCGAAACGCCGGCCACGACGTCGCCGCGGCGCCGATCGCCGTGCACTCCCACGGCTACGTGGCCACGACGAGCCAGCAGGCGGCGCAGGAGTACTACCCCTCTTACGCGGCGGCGATGACGCGTATCGGCCGCGAGCGGGGCTGGGGGCCGATGACGCCGGACGCCTTCGACGCGATGCGCGGCCCGAACGGCTCGCTCCTGCTCGGCAGCCCGGCCCGGGTCGCCGAGAAGATCCTTCAGATGCGCGAGGACCTCGGCATCCGGCGCTTCATGCTGCACGTGAGCGTCGTCTCGTTGCGCCACGACCAGGTGCTGCGAAGCATCGAGCTCCTCGGCACTGAGGTCGCATCGCTCGTCGAGGTCGGCGTACCTCGTCCACGTCGCACAGCACAGGGCGGCGTCCCCGTGGTCGGCTAGCGGCGACGACCGGGGTTGACCGCCGATGACACCCGTGCTGCGAGGGTGCCCGCTGCCGCCGGTCGACCGAAGAAGTATCCCTGGGCGCGCCCGCACCCGAGGTCGCGCAACAGCTCGGCTTGGGCCGCAGTCCCCGGTGCGCCGGCCATCATCTCGGCCTCCTCCCGCCATGCGCCGATCTCCGCGACGGTGACAGCGTCGAGCAGGACGGTGCGGTGCCCGCCGGTCTTCGTCCGCTCCCGCACCAAAGCCTGACCGTCGATGCTGTGGCGCTGCCGGCCGATGCGCAGCTCGGCACCCACGAGGTCATGCCACGCTCTCGGCCTCCCGGGCGCCGGTCACCGCGCCGATGCGGAGCGCCAGACCAGCCCGCACCCCCTCTGCGGCTGCTGCAGCCAGGAGCGCCACGACGTGCTCTGGCTCGGGTCGCACCCGGCGGCGGCCGAGCGCGAGGCGGGGCGCGGCGTCGGCCACCGGGTTCGACCGCAGGAGACGTCGGGGGACCCCCCACGACGCTGCCGCCTTCAACGTCGCCAACCGACCATGGATCGCGCCGTCCCCCACGCCGCGCCGGCGGAGCTGGGCGAGCCAGGCGTCGATCCGCAACGGATCCAGGTCGAGCAGGCGGACCGACCCCAGGTCCCCCACGATCAGACCCGCACGAGACCGGTGGTCCCGGGCCGTGGTCGGCTGCCACTCATGAGCCCGAGCGTCCTGCCACATCACCAGCAGGTCGGCCACCGTCGCCCCGATGCTCGACGGGGCACGCCCCCGCACCTCGGCCTCCCACGCCGCCACCTCGGCCCGCACCGCCTTCTTCGGCCCTCGGAACACCCGGCCGAGCTGGCGAGCCGGCCCATCCGCCGTGGCGGGTACGAAGACGCGAGCGAACCACACACCCGGCTTGCGCTCCGTCAACGCCGCCACGGGTGCGACCGTACGCCGCCACCGGTCAGAGGACTAGTACCGGACTAGTACCAACGACGCTGGAACACGTTCCGCACACCACTGTCGGACGTGCGTTCCACCACAACCTCGTGCCGACGGAACCTTCGTACGAACGGGTATCCGGCTACGAGAACAACCGCTTCGCGATCACCACCCGCTGGATCTGGTTGGTGCCCTCGTAGATCTGGGTGATCTTGGCGTCTCGCATCATCCGCTCGACCGGGAAGTCCTTCGTGTAACCGTTGCCGCCGAGGAGCTGGACGGCGTCGGTGGTGACCTGCATGGCCACGTCGGCGGCGAAGCACTTGGCCATGGCCCCGATCTTCGTCAGGTCGCCGTCCGGGTCGCCGGCGTCGATGGTGGCGCACGCCCGGTGGACGAGGCCACGCGCCGCCTCGATGCGCATGGCCATGTCGGCCACCATGAACTGCAGTCCCTGGAACTCGGCGATGGCCCGGCCGAACTGCTTGCGCTCCTTCATGTAGGCGAGCGCAGCGTCGAGGGCGCCCTGGGCGATTCCCACCGCCTGCGCCCCGATCGTCGGGCGGCTCCGGTCGAGGGTGCCCATGGCGATGCGGAAGCCCTCCCCCTCCTCCCCGATGCGGTTGGCGACGGGCACCCGCACCTCCTCCAGCACGATCTCGCCGGTCGGGCTCCCCCGCACGCCCATCTTCTCCTCGAGCTTCGCCACCTCGACCCCCCAGGCCGCCTCGACGACGAACGCCGAGACCCCCCGACTCCCCGCCTCCGGGTCGGTCTTGGCGAAGACCGTGTACAGGTCGCTGATGCCGGCGTTGGTGATCCAGTGCTTCGAGCCGGTGATCACGTAGTGGTCCCCGTCGCGAACGGCCCGTGTCCGCATCGAGGCCACGTCGGAGCCGGCGTCGGCCTCGCTCAGGCAGTAGCTCGCCTGGCGCTCCCCCGAGGCGACACCCGGCAGGTACCTGGCCTTCAGCTCATCGCTCCCCCACCCCATCACCGGGATCATCCCGAGCTTCGAGATGAGCATCGACAGCGCAGTCGAGGCGCAGGCACGCGCCAGCTCCTCGACCATGATCGCCTGCGTCACGTGGTCTGCCCCCGAACCCCCGTGCTCGACGGGGAGGCCGAGGGCGGGGAGCTCCATGGTGACGCAGTCCTCGAAGCTCTCCCACGGAAAGGTCGCGTCACGGTCGACCGCTGCTGCTCGAGGCGCGATCTTGTCGTCGCACAGCTTGCGGAGGGCGACCTGGAAGTCTCGCTGGTCGTCGGTGAGGAGCAGGGGTTGCACGGGGCCAGTCTGTCCTCCGCCAGGCGTGCCGGGGCTCAGGCGCCGTCGGCGCCGACGTCGTCGTCGTGGGCGTCGTCGAGCCGGGCGAGGAGGTCTCCCCGGGTGCCGAGCCAGATGCCCGCCACCAGGAGGAGCAGGCCGGCACCGGCCACGGTGCGGCGAGGACCGATCTGGTCGCTGATCACACCCTGGAGCAGCGCACCGATCGGATAGGCCCCGGTGAAGGCCATGATCCGCAGCGCCATCACCCGCCCCCGCATGTGGTCGGCCACGATCACCTGGACAGAGGTGTTCGTGGAGGAGATCACCACCAGGAAGGCGCCGCCGACGACGATCAGCGCCAGCAGACCGACCACGTAGCCGGGCGACAGGGCGAACAGGAGGACCGCTGCGCCGTAGACGAGCAGCGACCATCGGGTGAGGGTCGCCCGGCTGAAGAGGTTGTCCCAGCCGCTGACGAGGGGGGCGGCGAGGACGGCGCCGACCCCGAGGGACACGTTGAGGAGGCTGAGGCCGAGCGGCCCGACCGAGAACACCTCGGCGGCGAAGACGACCGTGAACTGGAAGACGGGGTTGCCGAGGGCGGCGACGAGCACGGCGACGACGATGCCCACGAGGATCCCCGGCTGTCCCCGGGTGTAGCGGACGGCCCTGCGGAACTGGCGGAGGAACCCGCCGCTCAGCTCGGTCGCCCGGGCGGGCTGGCGGTTGCGGACCAGTGCCAGCGCAAGCAGCACGAACGCAAACGACACCGCGTTCAAGAAGAACGCCCAGCCGGGGCCGAGCGTGGCGAGGAGGATGCCGGCGATCCCGGGGCCGATCGCCCGTGCCGCATTGAACTGCAGGGAGTTCAAGGTGACCGCCGACAACAGGTCCTCGCGCGGGACGAGGTCGTTGACGAACGACTGCCAGCTCGGGATGTTGATCCCGGCGAACAGGCCGCTGACGGTGACGAGTGCCAGGATCGCCATCGGGCTGCGCACGTCCCCGACCCAGGCGCCCCACAGGGAGAAGGCGGCGAGCGCCATGAGCGACTGGGTGACGAGGAGGACCTTGCGCCGGTCGTACCGATCGGCGATGGAGCCGGCGAGCGGACCGAGGAGCATGACCGGGATGAACTGGCTGAACGTCGCCAGGCCCACCCAGAAGGCACTCTCCGTCAGCTCGTACAGGACGTATGGCACTGCCAGGTTCTGGACCCACGAGCCCGTGTTGGAGGCGAGGGCGCCGGTCCAGAAGACGGCGAAGTCCCGGTTCCTGAAGGCCCGCACGGCGTGGCGCAGCCCCTGCGGCGGGATGGCGCCCGCTCCCTCACCGGCAGGTCCGCCCGAGAGCGCTGCGTCTCCGGTCCCCTCGACGGACGCTGCTCTGGGGTCGGGCGGGGGCATGCGGTCACCATCTCGTCAGCAGCGGGGGTCGGGCTCAACCTACCGAGCCGCGCCCCCCACCACGCCGGACGAGGGCGGCTCCGGCCGATCGTGCCTGCGTTCGGCCACGGCACCTGGCGCCGCCCCCTCGGCGACGAGCGGCAGCCCCTGCGACAGCCCCAGTCGTGGTCCCGCGAGGTGACGTCGTCGAGGCCCAGCACGTCGGACCCGGAGCCGAGGCGGCCGGCGGCGTGGCGAAGCCCCGGCAGGTGCTGTCCGAGCAGCGGGCGGACGACCTCGTAGAGGCGGCGTGACCGCTCTGCGCCGCTCAGGTCGGAGGCGGCGCGGGCGCCCCCGCCCGGGAGGGCTGCACGTTCCGAGGATCGTCGTCGTGGGCGAGGGATCCGAAGCGCCACAGGAGCACGAGGTCGTAGCCGACCTTGGCGAGCCCGGCAAGGACGAGGGGCCAGCCCAAGTGGCCGGTGGCGAGGAGCTGCCCGCCGACCAGTGGGGTGGCGGCGGCGGCGAGGCTGCGGGGGACGTTGGTCACGCTGGCCGCCGCCGCCCGCGACTCCGGTGGCACCACCGCCATCACGAACGCCTGCCTCGCCGGCACGTCCATCTGCGAGAAGAGCGCCCGCAGCAACAGGGCACCGACCGCCAGCGGGGCGCTCGGCGCCAGCCCCGCCACGATCAGGAGGGCGTTCGCCGGGAGGTGGGTGTACGACATGGCCCGGACGAGGCCGACCCGCGCCGCCACCCGACCGGCCAGCAGCTGTGAGGCGGCGGCGAGCAACCCGCTCCCGAAGAAGACCGCTGCCGTCGCCGGCACCGACAGGCCGAAGCGGAGCCGCAGCCAGAGCACGAGCAGCGACTGCACGACAAGGCCGCTGGCTGCGGAGTCGACGCTGAAGAGGGCTGCCAGCTGGAGCACGGTCCGCCGTGACTGCCCCAGTGGACGACGACGCGCCGTCGTCCTGACCTCCAGCGCCTGCGGCAGCCGCCCGTAGGTCCGGGCGACCCCGAGCGCCACGGCGGCGTACACGACGAACCCCATACGCTCGAGGGTGGCCACGTCCACGTCGAAGCGCTCACTGACGAGTCCCGGCAGGCCCGCTGCCAGCGCACCGACCGCGCCGGCGAGGGCGCCGGCCAGGTTGTAGCGGGCGTAGAGCTGGGGGCGCTCGTTCGCACCCACCTCACCCGCCAGGTGGGACTGCTCGGTCGGGAGGAAGACGCTGACGTCGCCGCCCGAGGGGTTGAGCGTCCCGACCACGGCGAGGAGCAGGAGCGGGATGAAGGCGGTGGTGGTCGCGAAGCCGAGGCCGGTCACGAACATGAGGCCACAGGCGGCCAAGAGCACCGTGCGGGGTTGCGCCTGTGAGCCCCGGAGCCCGACCGCCAGGGTGAGGGCGGCGCTGCCGACGAGGGTGCCCGTGACGATCGCGCCCACCTCGAGGGGGCCGAGGCCGAGCCGGCTGAGGTGGACGGCGAGGAGCACGCTGACGAGCCCGTCGGCAAAACCCCGCATGGCACGGGCACGCACGATCAACCCCGCCGCCGGCGTCGCCGACGCGGGCAGCAGCGCCGGTCCCCGCACCATTGCAGCTCGAATCTGCCCGTCGCGCCGTGCCTGGCGCCGGCGCCGCCTCAACTGGCGGCGAGGTGCTCCAGGAGCAGCTCGCTGGTGCGAACCGGGACCTCCTCCGAGATCCAGTGGCTCACCCCGTCGAGCACCTCGAACCGATACGGGCCCTCGACGTGGTGCGCTGTCGCCTCCGCACCCATCCGGCCGAGCGCCACATCCTCGGTGCTCCAGATGAACAGGGTCGGCGTGGTGATCGGCCCGAGCCCGCTGACGAGCCCGACGTCGGCGGCCCGGTACCAGTTCAGGGCGGCTTGCATGGCGCCCGGCTCGGAGAGCAGGTCGACGTACGGCTCGACGTCGGCGGGGTCGAGCGGCGTGAAGACCGAGCGGAGCAGTGCGGCTCGGTCGGCCAGGAAGGCGTCGGCGGCCTCGTCCGACCTGAACACCTCGAAGTAGGCCGATCGGGCCGCCTGGTCCCCGCCTGGGTCGGCGAGCGCAGCGGTGAAGGCCTCGGGGTGCGGCACCGAGAGGATCGTGAGCGTGCGCAACCGCTGCGGGTGCCGTCCCGCCACCTGCCAGGCAACGGCGGCACCCCAGTCGTGCCCGACCAGGTGGAACGTGAACGCCCCCAGCTCGTCGGCGATGGCGAGGACGTCGTTGACCAGTGCCGGTGTGGCGTACCTGCTGACCTCGACCGGCCTGGCACCCGGTGAGTAGCCCCGCTGGTCGGGGGCGACGGCCCGGTAGCCGACGGCGCCGAGCGCCAGCAGCTGGTGGCGCCACGCCCACGAGCTCTGCGGGAACCCGTGGAGCAGGAGCACCATCTCCCCCGAGACGGGCCCGCACGCCCGGGCTGTGAAGGTGTCGGCCCCCACGGGGATCTCGATGAGCTCGATCGCTGCGTCGTCACCCATGAGGCGGACGCTACCCAGCCCCGGAAGCCAGGGCACCCCTGGGCGCTCGACCACCGCACAGGTTGATGCGATGTCCGGTCGGTCGCCCCCATCGAGGTTCTGGACGCTCGACCACCGCTCAGGTGGTGCAGCGTCCAGGACGCGCTCGGTCAGCGGCCGAGCAGGGCCCTCCAGTCGGACGGGGAGCGCCTCTGGACGTCGGCGTGGGGGAGGCGGAGCGTGGCCTCGGGGACCATGTCGACGATGGCGCGGCGGTCGGCGTAGTGGTGGGCGGCGGCTTGGAAGAGCGGCTTGCGGAGGGCGACGAGGTCGGCCGGGGCCTCCCCGAGGAAGCCCCAGATCGTGAAGGCGACGGTGAGGTCGTGGATGACGGGGGCCCGCCCGAACAGCGAGGCGCGCCGGAGCGCCACGCCCGTGCAGCCGGCGATCACGTCGTGCTCGACCTCGCCGCCGGTGAGCACGAGGCGGCCGGAGAGACCGGCCGCCAGCGTGAGGGCATAACCCTGGTCGGGACCTGGGTTGCCGAAGCCCGAGCCGGTGGGCTGGGCGGCGCCGAGCGCACCCGGGCGGTCGTTGTCGAACGAGCGCGCCGGCGGGAGGCCGAGTCCGGTGCGAGGCTTGGCCGTCAGGTCGCTCGGGACGTGCTCGGGTGCTGCCATCGCAGTGCTCCTCAGCTGCTCGCCGGGCCACCCGCAGGGGGCGCCGTCGGTGTGGTCGAACCATTGTCGTCGGCGTGGAGGAGGCCGAAGACGAGCGAGTCGCTGAGCGCCTGCCAGGAGGCGTCGATGATGTTCTCCGAGACCCCGATCGTCGACCAGGTGCGCTCGCCGTCGGTGCTGTCCAACAGGACCCGTGTGATGGCGGCGGTGCCGTGGCCGGTGTCGAGCACCCGCACCTTGTAGTCGGTGAGGTGCACGCCGGCGAGGGACGGGAAGCGCGAACCGATGGCGTCGCGCAGCGCTGCGTCGAGCGCGTTGACCGGGCCGTTGCCCTCGGCGGTGCGGATGATGCGCTGGCCGTCGACGTGGAGCTTGACGGTCGCCTCGGTGACGGTGCCGCCGTCGGCCCGCTGCTCGACCGACACGCGGAACGACTCCAGCGCGAAGAAGGGCTGCTCCCAGCCGCCGGCGCCCCGCATGAGCAGCTCGAGCGAGCCGTCCGCCACCTCGAAGTGGAACCCCTCGTGCTCGAGGTGCTTCAACCGTTCGAGCACGTCGGACAGCGCCGGGCCGTCGATCTCGAGGCCGAGCTCGGCCGCCTTGAGCTGCAGGGTCGAGCGGCCGGAGAGCTCGCTCACGACGAAGCGGGTGCCGTTGCCGACCGAGTTCGGCGGCAGGTGCTCGTAGGCGTCGGGCGCCCGGGCGATGGCGCTCGTGTGCAGGCCCGCCTTGTGGGCGAAGGCCGACTGGCCGACGTAGGGCTGCTTGGGGTCGGGTGCGAGGTTCACGAGCTCGGCGATGTGGTGGGCGACGGGCGTGAGCCGCTCGAGACGGTCGGTGGGGATCGTCCGCACACCCATCTTCAGGGCCAAGTTGGGGATGGCGGCGCACAGGTCGGCGTTGCCGGTGCGCTCGCCGTAGCCGTTCACGCACCCCTGTACCTGCGTGGCACCGAGGCGGACCGCGGTGAGGGCGTTGGCCACGCCGCAGCCACTGTCGTTGTGGAAGTGCACCCCGATGTCGGCAGAGGTGGAAGGGACGACCTCGCGCAGCACCCGGTCGACCTCGTCCGGGAGTGTGCCCCCGTTGGTGTCGCACAGCACGAGGGTCTCGGCCCCCGCCTCCTCGGCCGCCCTGATGACGCGGAGGGAGAACGCAGGGTTGCGGCGGTACCCGTCGAAGAAGTGCTCGGCGTCGAAGAACACCCGCAGGCCGTGGTCGACGAGGTGGGCGACGGACTCGCCCGCCATGCGCACGGCCTCGTCGAGGTCGGTGCGCAGCGCCTCGGTCACGTGGTAATCCCACGCCTTGGCGACGATGCAGACGGCCTCGGTGCCGGCATCGAGCAGGTGCCGCAGCGTCTCGTCCTGGGTGACGTCGGCCCCCGGTCGCCGGGTGGAGCCGAAGGCCACCAGGGTCGCGGTCTGGAGGTGCAGCTCAGTCGGTGCGAGGCGGAAGAAGGCCTCGTCCTTCGGGTTGGCGCCCGGCCACCCGCCCTCGATGAAGGCGACCCCCAGGTGGTCGAGCTGCTCGGCCACCCGGAGCTTGTCGTCGACGGTCAGTGACAGGCCCTCTTGCTGGCTGCCGTCGCGCAGGGTCGTGTCGTAGATGTCGACCGCCTCCGGCAGCTCGGGCGCGCGCGGCAGATCGTGGCCATGCCCGTGACCAGCGCGATGTCGACGTGGTCCGCCGCCCTCAGACATGCTCGTTCCAGTCCTTGTACTGGTCGACCTCGCCCCGCACCGCTTGGAAGAACACCTCCTGGATCGCCCTGGTGATCGGGCCCGGCTCCCCGAGCTCCCGATCGTCGACGGAGCGGACGGGGACCACCTCGGCGGCGGTGCCGGACAGGAACGCCTCGTCGGCGGTGTAGAGATCGCTGCGCAGCAGGTTGCCCTCGCGGTACTGGAAGCCGAGGTCGCGGGCGATCGTGGCCACCGAATCCTGGGTGATCCCCTCCAGGGCGCCCGCGCTCACGGGAGGCGTGATGATGACCCCGTCGCGCACGACGAAGATGTTCTCACCGGTGCATTCGCTGACGTATCCCTGCGGCGACAGCATGATGGCCTCGTCGTAGCCGGCCTTGATGGCCTGGACCTTGGCCATGGACGAGTTGATGTACATCCCGGTCCCCTTCGCCGCCGGCGGCATGGCGTTTGGGCTGTGGCGCTCCCAGGACGAGATCATCATGCGCACGCCGTTGGCGATCCCCTCGTCACCGAGGTAGCTGCCCCAGGGCCAGCAAGCGATGGAGACGTTGACCGGGGCCGGCAGCGGGTTGAGCCCCATCTCGCCGTAGCCCAGGTAGACGAGCGGGCGGATGTAGCAGCTGGCGAGGCCGTTGACCCGGACCGTCTCCTTCGTGGCCTCGACGATCGTCGGGAGGTCGAAGGGGATGTCGAGGAGGAAGATCTTGGCCGACCGGTAGAGGCGCTCGATGTGGTCGGTGAGGCGGAACACGGCCGGGCCCGAGCTCGTCTCGTAGGCGCGGATCCCCTCGAACACGCCGAGGCCGTAGTGGAGCGAGTGGGTGAGCACGTGCACCTTGGCGTCGGCCCAGGCCACGAGCTCCCCGTCCATCCAGATCTTCTCGCTCTCGGTCAACGGCATCGCTGGGCTCCTTCGGCTGCGTGGTGCGGATGTGCATCGTGCGGATGTGCATCGTGCGGATGTGCATCGTGCGGATGTGCATCGTGCGGATGTGCATCGTGCGGATGTGCATCGTGCGGACGTGCGTCGTGGGCGCTGCTTCTCGTGGTGGTGCGGGCGTGCAGGGTGCGGTCGGCAGGTGCGGGCTGGCGCTCGCTCAGATCCGTCCGGCGATCGTGTCGCCGATGGCGGTGGTGGAGCCGGTGAGGGTGGCGGGGTCGCCGACGGCCGTGCGGATGCGCTCGGCGGCGTCGGCCTCCCCCAGGTGCTCGAGCATGAGCACGGCGCTGAGCACGGCGGCGACCGGGTTGGCCGTCCCCGTCCCCACGATGTCGGGGGCCGAGCCGTGCACAGGCTCGAACAGCGAGGGACCTGTCCTGGCCGGGTTGAGGTTGGCCGAGGCAGCCACGCCGATGCCCCCCGTGACCGCTCCTGCGAGATCGGTGAGGATGTCCCCGAAGAGGTTGTCCGTGACGATGACGTCGTAGCGGCCAACGTCCTGCACGAGGTGTATGCAGGCGGCGTCGACGTGGTGGTACGAGCGGTCGACGGTGGGGAACGACGGTGCGACCTCGTCCATCGTGCGCTGCCACAGGTCGCCGGCGAAGGTGAGCACGTTCGTCTTGTGGACGAGTGTCAGGTGCGTGCGGGTCCGTGAGGCGGCGAGCTCGAAGGCGAAGCGGACGCAGCGCTCGACCCCCATGCGGGTGTTCACCGACCCCTGGGTGGCGACCTCGTGGGGGGTGCCCCTGCGAAGGAACCCACCCTCGCCGGCATAGGTGCCCTCGGTGTTCTCCCTGACCACGAGCAGGTCTGCCCCCGTCTCGGGGAAGGCGAAGGGACGCAGGTTCACGTAGAGGTCGAGCTCGAAGCGGGTGCGCAGCAGCAGGCCGCGCTCGAGCACTCCGGGCGGCACCTCGGGCGTCCCGATGGCGCCGAGCAGGATGGCGTCGAGGCCCCGGAGCTCCTCGAGCACGGCGTCGGGGAGGATCTCACCCGTCGCCAGGTACCGGCGGCCACCCAGGTCGTAGTCGACGGTGTCGAGCTGGACGCCGGCGGCGGCGACGACCTTCAGCGCCTCGGCCAGCACCTCGGGACCGATGCCGTCGCCACCGATGACCCCGACCTTGTGACCCATCGCCCTCTCCTCTCCTGTGGTGACCGGACGCCTGCTCCGGCGGTGGGCCCCGCTCGCCCCTGCCCGCCGGGTCGAGCTGCCTGAGGGAGCGGCGCCCCTGAAGAAACCGCCCCTGGGAAAGCAAAGACCGCCCACCGAGGTGGACGGTCGAGGAAGCGCACGCCGGAGCTGCGGCGTGCGCTACGTGATGATCGCTACGGCGGAGGACAGGCGCACCACCCGGCCAGTGTGGCCACAGGACCGGGACCCGTCAAACCGCCGGGTCCCCAGTCCGAGGGCGCCTCCCGGAGCGTCGATACCCTCGTGCGGATGGCAGACGTGCACTCGCTCTCCCCCGAAGCCCACTCGCGCCTGCAGGCGGAGCTGGGGAGGCTGACCGGTGAGGGACGCATCGACATCGCCCGCAAGATCGAGACCGCTCGCGAGCTCGGCGACCTGTCGGAGAACGGCGACTACCACGCAGCCAAGGACGAGCAGGGGAAGATGGAGGCTCGCATCCGCCAGCTCGAGGCCCTGCTCCTCGACGCGGTCGTCGTCGAGGGGGGCGCAGGCGACGGCACGGCCAGGGTCGGTTCGGTCGTGACCGTGCGCTTCGGCGACGGCGACACCGACACCTACCTCGTGGGCTCCATCGAGGAGCGAGGCGGCGACCACGAGGTCGTGTCACCGAAGTCGCCGCTCGGCGCAGCCCTCCTGGGCAAGCCGGCCGGGTCCTCCGTCTCCTACGGCGCCAACGGCAACGACATCTCCGTCGAGATCGTCTCCATCGAGGGGTAGGTCCCGTCATCACCGCTCCCGTCAGATCCGAGCCCGCCCCGCCGTCAGAGGGCTGGACGCCCCCGCTGCCAGCGGGGCGCGCCGTCGTCCTGCCCGGGCGGGGGACGACCTTCGTCCGGGAGATCGCGGGCCCCCCGGGCGCACCGACCCTCCTGCTGCTCCACGGCTGGACGGCGAGCGCCGACCTCAACTGGTTCACCACCTTCGCCTCGCTCGGCCGGCGCTACCGCGTGGTCGCCATGGACCACCGCGGCCACGGTCGCGGCATCCGATCCCGGCGCCGCTTCCGCCTGGCGGACTGCGCCGACGACGCAGCCGCCCTGATCGACGTGCTCGGCACCGGTCCGGTGATCGCCGTCGGGTACTCGATGGGAGGACCGGTCGCCCAGCTGCTGTGGCACCGCCACCCCGACCGCGTCGCCGGCCTGGTGCTGTGCGCCACGACCCGCTCGTTCGCCACGGGCGCCCACGAGAAGCTCGGCTTCCTCGCCATGGGTGGTGCCTCCTTCGCCGCCCGCCTCACCCCGGGCGCCGCCCGCAAGGCGGTCGCCAGGCGGGTCCTCGGAACGCGCGCCGAAGACTGCACCCTCGAGTCGTGGATCCAGCAGGAGATGCAGCGCACCGACTGGACCGCCGTCCTCGAAGCAGGCGACGCCCTCGGTCGCTTCGACTCGCGTGGCTGGATCGGCGACGTCGACAAGCCGACCGCCGTGGTGGCCACCATGCGCGACGGCATGGTCGCCCCGGCCCGCCAGCTCGCCCTCGCCCGTTCGATCCCCGGCGCCACCGTGCACCCGGTGGAGGGCGACCATACGTCCTGCGTCACCGACCCCGGCCGCTTCATCCCGGTCCTCCTGGCAGCCTGCGCCTCGGTGAGCTCCCGGCTCGGAGGCTCGGTCTGAGCGAGCCCGTCGGGTCGCTCGCTCAGCCCTCCGGCATGCGCTGGTTGGGGATGGCGGCCATGAGCAGCAGCCCACCGTCGGCCACGACCGAAGAACCGGTGACGTAGGACGCCTCCGGGGAGGCGAGGAAGGCGATGACCGCGGCCATCTCCCTCGCACTGCCGGGACGGCCGAGGGGTATGAAGGGCCGGTCGACGGTCTCGGGGTCCACATCGTCGTTGCCGGTCATGGGGGTGGCGATCTCGCCGGGGGCGACGGCGTTGACGGTGATCCCGTGGGGGGCGAGCTCGAGGGCCATGACCTTGGTGAGCTGGCCGAGGCCGCCCTTGGCCGCACAGTAGGCGGCCGACCCCTCGAGCGGCACGTGCTCGTGGACGGAGGTGACGTTGATGATGCGCCCGCCGCGACCCGCCGCCGCCATCCGCCGAGCTGCCGCCTGGCCGCAGAGGAACGCGCCGTCGAGGTCCACGGCGAGGACCTTGCGCCAGTCCCCGAGCTCGAGCTCGAGGAAGGGCGTCATGTTCCCGGTGCCGGCGTTGTTCACCAGCACGTCGAGCCCGCCGAGCGCCTCGCCCAGCTCGTCGACGACCGGCGGGCCGGCGGTCGGGTCTTCGAGGTCGAGCGGCCTGACCTCGCACCGCCTGCCCATCGCCTCCACCTCGGCCTGGACCTCGCCTGCACCGTCGTCGGCCTCTCGGTAGGTGACGCCGACGTCGCAGCCGGCCCGGGCGAGGGCGACGGCGGTGGCACGTCCGATGCCCGAGCTGGCGCCGGTCACGATGGCGATGCGTCCCATGCGGGCTCGCCTACCCACGCGGGCGCCGGCGCTCAACCCCCGTGCCCGGCCGGTCGATCACCTCGGTGTGGAGCTGCGCACGAGCACCGGTGCAGGTTTCGTCGAACGGCCACCCGTGCGACGCCCCCCGGACGTCGTCCGGCAACCCGACCTCCGCACGCTGTGGCCATGACGGCCGCTGAGGTCGCCCCGCCTGCCCTCCCGCCGGGACGAGCCGTCGAGCTTCCTGGGCGGGGCACGACGTTCGTCCGGGAGGCGGGCGACCCAGTCGCGCCGGCGGTCGTGCTGCTGCACGGGTGGTGCGTGAACGCCGACCTCAACTGGTGGCCGGTGTTCGAGGCGCTCGCCGCACACCACCGTGTCATCGCGCTCGACCACCGGGGGCACAGCCGCGGCATCAGGGACGGCCGGCGCTTCACGCTCGAGGACTGCGCCGACGACGTGGCCGCCCTGGTGCAGGCGCTCCGGCTCGGGCCCTCCACCGTCGTCGGCTACTCGATGGGCGGGGCCGTGGCCCAGCTCGTCTGGCGGCGCCACCCCGGGCTCGTGGGTGCGCTCGTGCTCTGCGCCACCAGTCGGAGCTTCAGCGGACGACCGAAGGAGCGTGGGCTCGAGTCGCTCATGGACGCCCTGGCTCCCACCGTGCGCGTGATGCCGCCGGCGGTGCGAGCGGAGGTCGCCATCCGCCTCCTGTCCGGTCGTCGGAACGACCAGGACAGCTGGGCGTGGGCGGCGGCCTCACTCCGGGCGCACGATTGGCTCCGGATCATGGAGGCCGGCCGTGCCACGCTCCGCTTCGACTCACGGGCGTGGGTCAGCGGGATCGACGTGCCGACCGCCGTCGTCACGACGACCGCCGACACCGTGGTCCCCCTCGGCCGCCAGCTGGAGCTCGCAACCGCCATCACCGGCGCCACGACCCATGAGCTGCTGGGCGGCCACACCGCCTGCGCCACGACGCCCGACGTGTTCAGCGAGGTGCTGGCGACGGCGTGCCTCGCCGTCGACCGGCGCGTCGTGCCCATGCCCGCCTGAGGCGAGCCCGGAAGGGGCGCGCTGCCGAACAGGTGGTGGGACGGGCTGCGTCAGGCGGAGCTGCTCCCCAGGGCGACCTCGACGGCCGCGGCCGCCTCGACGACCGCGTCGCCGTACCGGCGACCTGGTGAACGGCTGGTCCGCTCGATCGGTCCGGACACGCTGACCGCTGCCACCACGCCACCGGTGATGTCCCGCACCGGTGCGCTGACCGAGGCCACGCCCGCCTCCCGCTCTCCGACGCTCTCCACCCACCCCCGCCGACCGGTCGAGCCCGCTGCGTCATGGAGCACCCGCCCCGCGGAACCGACCTCGAGGGGCAGCGATGCCCCCACCGGCACGATGGTCCGCAGGCCGTGCGGCGACTCGAGCGAGACGACACAGACCCGCCGGTCCCCCTCCCGGACGTAGAGCTGGGTGCTCTCACCCGTCCCGTCCCGCAGCGCCTCGAGCGCCGGGCGAGCGGCCTCGGCCACGGGCAGGCCCCCGGCGGCGGCCCGTCCGAGGCCCACGAGGCGCAGGCCGAGGGCGAAGCGTCCGTCGACCTCGCGTCGGACGAGACCGTGGGCCTCGAGGGCCACGGCGATCCGGTGGGCGGTGGGACGGGCCAGCCCGGTGGCCGACGTCAGCGCGGCCAACGACTGCGGTCCCCGCTCGAGCGCAGCCAGCACGACGACGGCCTTGTCGAGCACACCCACACCGCTTACACTTGAATCCACGGAGCAAGATCGTAGTCTCATCACATGAGACAGCGGTGCGAGTGAGACCAGTCAGACGAACGTGCGAGACAAGAGGATCGAGACAGACGTGCCGGACGTGCGGGCCGAGGCAGGCGCTGCGGCTGAGGAGGAGGGTGGGCGCATGGACGCACCGAGGACGTTGAGCCAGAAGGTGTGGGACCGCCACGTCGTGCGGTCCTCCGAAGGGGAGCCCGACCTCCTCTTCGTCGATCTCCACCTCGTGCACGAGGTCACCTCGCCCCAGGCCTTCGACGGGCTGCGGCTCGCCGGCCGAGGCGTCCGCCACCCCGAGCTCACCGTGGCCACGATGGACCACAACGTCCCGACGACCGACATCGACGAGCCGGTGGCAGACCTCATCTCGGCCAAGCAGATGGACACGCTGTCGGCGAACTGCGCCGAGTTCGACATCACCCTCTACCCCATGGGTCATCCGGGGCAGGGCATCGTCCACATCATCGGGCCCGAGCAGGGCCTCACGCAGCCGGGCATGACGATCGTGTGCGGCGACAGCCACACCTCCACGCACGGCGCGTTCGGCGCACTCGCCTTCGGCATCGGCACGAGCGAGGTCGAGCACGTCCTCGCCACCCAGACGCTCCCCCAGCAGCGCCCGGGGACGATGGCCATCACCGTCGAGGGCGAGCTGCCTCCGGGTGTGACCGCCAAGGACCTGATCCTCCACATCATCGGTGAGATCGGGACCGGTGGCGGGGTCGGTTCGATCATCGAGTACCGCGGCAGCGCAATCCGCGCCCTCTCCATGGAGGGGCGCATGACCGTCTGCAACATGTCGATCGAGGCCGGGGCCAAGGCCGGCCTCATCGCACCCGACGAGGTGACCTTCGCCTACCTCCGTGACAGGCCCCACGCCCCGGCGGGCGGCGACTGGGACGCAGCGATGGCTGACTGGGCCACGCTCGTGACCGACGAGGGAGCGGCGTTCGACAGGGAGGTCGTGATCGACGCCTCCGAGCTCAGCCCCCACGTCTCGTGGGGCACGAACCCGGCACAGGTGGCGCCGCTCGGCACGATCGTCCCCGACCCCGCGGCCATGGCCGACCCTGCGGCCAGGGAGGCAGCCGAGCGCGCACTCGTGTACATGGGGCTCCGCGCCGGCACCCCGCTGCGGGAGGTCCCCGTCGACACCGTGTTCATCGGGTCGTGCACGAACAGCCGCATCGAGGACCTCCGCGCCGCCGCCGCCGTCGTGCACGGGCGCTCGGTCAAGCCGGGCATGCGGGCACTGGTGGTGCCCGGCTCGTTCGCGGTGAAGGACCAGGCCGTGGCGGAGGGGCTCGACCGGGTGTTCACCGATGCCGGGTTCGAGTGGCGCGAGCCGGGTTGCTCGATGTGCCTGGCCATGAACCCGGACAAGCTCAGCCCGGGCGAGCGGGCGGCGTCGACGAGCAACCGCAACTTCGAGGGGCGTCAAGGCCGCGGTGGCCGCACCCACCTCGTGTCACCCGAGGTGGCGGCCGCCACCGCCATCGCCGGCACGTTCGCCGCACCTGCCGACCTGCCGGCCTGACGCCGGGCCGAGAGGACGACCTGATGGAACCCATCCACGTCATCACCGGCACCGCCGTCCCGCTCGACCGCAGCGACGTCGACACCGACCAGATCATCCCGGCCGAGTGGCTCAAGCGGGTGGAGCGGACCGGCTTCGGCGCCGGGCTCTTCTCCGCCTGGCGCGAGGGGGATCGGGACTTCCCCCTCAACCGCGCCGAGCACGCCGGCGCCACGATCCTCGTCGCCGGTCCCAACTTCGGCACCGGCTCGTCCCGGGAGCACGCGGTGTGGGCCCTGACCGACTACGGGTTCCGGGCCGTGGTCTCCCCCCGCTTCGGCGACATCTTCCGCAACAACGCCACGAAGGCCGGCCTCGTGCCCGTGCTCGTCCCCTCCGAGGTGGGGGCAGCGCTGATGGCGGCGGTGCAGGCCGACCCCGACCTCGAGATCACCGTCGACGTCGAGCGACGCACGCTGGCAGCCCCGGCCGCGGGGATAGAGGTCGAGTTCCCGATGGAGGACTTCACCCGCCACCGTCTGCTCGAGGGGCTCGACGACATCGGTCTGACGCTGCGCCACGAGGCCGACATCACCGCCTACGAGTCCACTCGGCCCGCCTGGCTGCCCGCCGCACGCTGAGCGCCCACCTCGAAGCCGATGCGGGCCCGGATCCGCCTCCGTGGCGACCGGTGAGGCCACCGATACCGTCACCGGGATGGCCCTCACCGCGCGCTCCGGAGCCACCGTCGACGGCTCACCGCTGGTGACCGACCTCGACGACCTCGCCTTCGACAACCGCTTCGTCACTGCGCTGCCCGCCGACGAGGAGCGCGGCCCACGGCGGCGGCAGGTGGCGGGCGCGACCCACAGCTGGGTCGACCCGACGCCGGTGGCCGCCCCCCGCACCCTCGCCTGGTCACCCGAGGTGGCGGCGCAGCTCGGCCTCGACCCCATCGTGTGCGAGAGCGAGGACTTCGCCCAGGTCTTCGCCGGGAACCGGATCCCGGTCAGCGCTGAGCCCCACGCCCTCGCCTACGGCGGCCACCAGTTCGGCAGCTGGGCGGGCCAGCTCGGCGACGGCCGGGCCATCGCCCTCGGCGAGGTGGTCGACCGTCACGGCCGCCACCAGACCCTGCAGCTGAAGGGGGCGGGGCCGACCCCCTACTCCCGCACGGCCGACGGGCGGGCTGTCCTACGGTCGTCGGTCCGAGAGTTCCTGTGCAGCGAGGCGATGCACCACCTCGGCGTGCCCACCACGCGCGCCCTGTCGCTCGTCGTCACGGGCGACGCCGTGGTGCGCGACGTCCTCTACGACGGCAACCCCGCACCCGAGCCGGGCGCCGTCGTCTGCCGGGTCGCACCGTCGTTCACCAGGTTCGGGAGCTTCGAGCTCCCCGCCTCCCGTGGTGACGTCGACCTGCTCCGGCAGCTCGTCGAGACCACCATCCGACTCGACTTCCCCGAGCTCGACCACGGCACGCTCGAGGAGCGGGTGGCGAGGTGGTTCCGGGAGGTGTGCGACCGCACCGCCGACCTCGTCGTGCACTGGATGCGCGTCGGCTTCGTCCACGGCGTGCTCAACACCGACAACATGTCGATCCTCGGGATCACGATCGACTACGGCCCCTACGGGTGGCTCGAGGACTTCGACCCCGACTGGACCCCCAACACCACCGACGCCGGCGGCCGGCGGTACCGCTACGGCGCGCAGCCGCAGGTGGCCCAGTGGAACCTGCTCCAGCTGGCGACCGCGCTGCTGCCCCTGACCGACCAGCCCGAGCCGCTGCAGGAGGCGCTCGAGGCCTACGGCGAGCGGTACCACGAGGGCTTCCGGGTGATGGTGGTCGAGCGGCTCGGCTGGGGGGCGCCCCGCGAGGGCGACGACGAGCTGGCCGGTGCGATGTTCGACGTGCTCACCAGCGCGGAGCTCGACCAGGTGCTGTTCTTCCGCCAGCTCGCCCGGGTGCCCGTCGACGCCGGTGCGGAGGAGGACGAGCTGCTGGCCCCGCTCGACGAGGCCTGGTACCGGCCCGAGCAGCGCACCGGGGAGGTGCGGGCCGCCCTGGTGTCGTGGCTGCGGTCGTGGGGGCGTCGTGCCCTCGTGGGTGGCCTCTCCGACGGGGAGCGGCGGGCTCGGATGGATGCGGTGAACCCCCGCTTCGTGCTCCGCAACTTCCTGGCCCAGGAGGCGATCGACGCCGCCGAGCAGGGCGACCCCTCGCTCGTGTCGGAGCTGCTCGACGTGCTCCGGCGTCCCTATGACGAGCAACCGGGGCGCGAGCGCTTCAGCGCCCGCCGTCCCGAGTGGGCCCGGCACCGGGTGGGCTGCTCGATGCTGTCGTGCAGCTCGTGACGGCGCCGCCCTCCGAGGTCGGCCACCCGAGGTCAGGTAGCACCCGGCTCCCCTCCACACTGGGCAGGTGACGATGCGGGTGCTGGTGACCGGGGCGACAGGCTACATCGGGGGGCGCCTCGTGCCCGAGCTGCTCGCTGCGGGGCACGAGGTCCGCTGCGTGGCCCGCACCCCGGCAAAGCTCGACTCGCTCCCCTGGCGTGCCGAGGTCGAGGTCGTGAAGGCCGATGCCGACGACGGCGACTCCCTCGTCGCCGCCATGGAGGGCTGCGACGCCGCCTACTACCTGCTGCACTCGATGGGCACGAGTGGGGACGAGCCCTTCGCCGACCGGGACCGGCGGCTGGCCGAGACGTTCAGGGACGCAGCTGCCACCGCCGGGCTGCGCCAGCTGGTGTACCTGGGCGGCCTCGGAGACGAGGACGATCCCGACCTCTCCCCCCACCTGGCGTCGCGCCACGAGGTCGGTCGGGTGCTGGTGACCGGCGATGTGCCGGTGACCGAGCTCCGGGCGGCGATCATCATCGGCTCCGGCAGCGCAAGCTTCGAGATGCTCCGCCACCTCACCGACGTCCTGCCCGTGATGATCGCCCCGCGCTGGGTTCGCACCCGCTGCCAGCCGATCGCCATCCGCGACGTGCTCGTCTACCTCGCCGGGGTCCTCGGCAACGAGGCTGCGATGGGCCGTGTGCTCGAGATCGGTGGGCCCGACATCTCCACGTACAGGGGCTTGATGGACGTCTACGCCGAGGTCGCCGGGCTGAAGCGTCGGCGGGTGCTGGCCGTGCCGCTGCTCACCCCCAGCCTGTCGTCGCACTGGATCGGCGTGGTGACCCCGATCCCCACCGGGTTGGCCCGTCCCCTGGTGGAGAGCCTCGTGAACGAGGTGGTCGTCTGCGACCACGCCATCGAGGACATCGTGCCCCACCGACCCCTGCCGTTCCGGCGTGCGATCGAGCTCGCTCTCGAGCGGATGCGGGAGCTGGAGGTGGCGACCACGTGGGCCGGGGCCGAGCTGGGCGGCCGCTCACCGGCCGACCCGATGCCCTCGGACCCCCACTGGTCGGGCGGCGTGGTCCTCACCGACGTCAAGCACGTGCACGCCGACGCGCCGCCGTCGGCGGTGTACGCCACCGTCACCGGCATCGGGGGCGCACGGGGTTGGTACGTGACCGAGCTGCTTTGGAGCGTCCGCGGCCTCATCGACAAGCTCGCCGGCGGCCCGGGCATGCGGCGGGGCCGCCGCCACCCCGACCACCTCCGGGTGGGCGACCCCGTCGACTTCTGGCGGGTCGAGGAGCTGGTGCCCGACAAGCTCATGCGCCTCAAGGCCGAGATGGTCGTCCCCGGCCGGGCCTGGCTCGAGTACTCGATCGAGCCCGAGGGGGACGGGAGCCGGCTCCTCCAGTCGGCTCGGTTCCACCCGAAGGGGCTGTGGGGGCGCCTCTACTGGTACTCCCTGCTGCCGTTCCACGCCCTGATCTTCGGGCGCCTCGCTGCCCGCTTGGCGGCCGCCGCCGAGGGTCGGGAACAGCCGACCGGCCCCGTCGGCGATGCCATCCTCCGTCGCTCGGCCTGAGGTCGTCGGCCACCCTCAGCTACCGTCCGGGCGTGCCCACCCAGGAGGAGAAGGCGACCCGGTTCCTCGAGCTGCACCGACCAGGGGCTCCGCTCCTCCTTCCGAACCCGTGGGACGTCGGCTCCGCCTGCCTGCTCGCGTCACTCGGGTTCGTCGCCCTGGCCACGACGAGCAGCGGGCATGCGGCGACGCTCGGCCGACCCGACGGCTCCGTCACCCGTGACGAGGCGATCGCCCACGCCGCATCGATCGTGCATGCCAGCGACCTCCCCGTCTCGGCGGACCTGGAGGACGGCTTCGCCGACGATCCGGACGCCGTCGCCGAGACGATCCGCCTCGCCGTCGGGGCCGGCCTGGTCGGCTGCTCGGTGGAGGACGCCACGAGGAGCGGCGATGCGCCCATCCACGATGCCGGCCTGGCGAAGGACCGCGTGGCAGCTGCGGCCGAGGTCGCGCATGGGGGGCCGGTGCACCTCGTGCTCACGGCGCGAGCCGAGAACCACCTGCACGGGCGGAACGACCTGAGCGACACCATCGCACGGCTGCAGGCCTACCAGGAGGCCGGCGCCGACGTGCTGTACGCACCTGGCGTCTCGGCCCCGGACGACGTCCGACAGCTCGTGCAGTCGGTGGACCGCCCGGTCAACGTGCTCGCCCTCCCGGGCTGCCCGTCCGTCGGCGAGCTGGCGGAGATCGGCGTGGCGCGGGTCTCCGTGGGCGGCGCGTTCGCCTACGCCGCCCTGGGCGCTGCGGCTGAGGCCGCCCGTGAGCTGCTGGAGGATGGCACCTACGGCTTCTGGGCCCGGGCCGGCGTGGGCATGGGCGCCGCCGGCACGGCGTTCCGCTCGCCGTGACGCCGGTCAGCCGGGACCGGCCGTCGATCGCAATCGTGCAGCGCCAGTTGACCGCACCGGTGCAGACCCCTACGGGGCGGCGGCACGGGCCAGGGCGACCGCCGCTGCCGGGGTGCCGGTCCACGGCTCACCGTGACCGGGCAGCAACAGCCCTGCGTCGAGCGGCTCGAGGAGCGCGAGTGATCTCGCCGCCTCGTGCGGATCGTCGTTCACCGCCGCCGGCATGAGCCGAGGTCCCTCCCGACGGGTGAGGACGTCGAGGGTGACGAGCGCATCTCCGCTGCAGAGCAGTCCCTGCTCCGAAAGGTGGTACGCGGTGTGCCCATCGGTGTGGCCCGGGGTGGCGACCGGTGTGGGACGGCCGGGCACGTCGAGGGGTTCGCCGCCGTCGAAGGTCACGACCTCACGGACCCACCTGGGGTTCATGAAGCCCTGGGCGGTGGCGTGGAGCACGAAGCCGAGCGCTGACGGCCGCCAGAGGTGGGGCAGCAACCGGGGCACGAGGGCGAACGACGAGGCCCCCTTCGCCGTGCCCTTGGCCCGACCCTCCTCGCGCCGGTGGACGTGGACCGGTGCACCGGTGGCGGTGCGCGTCGCCTCTGCGCCACCGAGGTGGTCGGCGTGCCCGTGCGTGAGCAGGATGGCGCGCACGTCACCGAGCGAGCGCCCGAGGTGGGCAACGGTCTGCTCGATGTGCGGCCAGCTGCGCCGCCACCCGGTGTCGATGATGGTGAGCTCCCCGCCCTCCTCGACCGCATACCAGTTGACCAAGCCGTCGGCGTAGCGGTGCACGCCGTCCGCCACCTGATGGAGGCCGCTTCTCACAGGCCCGCCTCACGTCTCTGGATCTTCATCGAGGCGCGCCTACCCGCCACCCGCACCAGCGAACCTCCGGGCTCGTGCCGAGCCGGTCAGTCCGCCGCTGTCCGCAGCCGATCGACCGCGGCGGCGACGGCTCGAAGCGAGGCAGTGGTGATGCTCGGGTCGGTGCCGACCCCCCAGCGGATGCCGTCGACGCCGCGCGCTTCGACGTAGGCGACGGCGCTGGCGTCGGCGCCCGCGGTGACGGCGTGCTCGGAGTAGTCGACCACCTCGACGTCGATGCCGAGGTCGGTCTGCACGGCGTGGACGAAGGCGGCGATCGGACCGTTCCCTTGGCCGGCGACGCTCCGGTGCTCGCCGTCGACGAGGAGCTGCGCAGTGACGGTGCAGCCGCTGTCGCTCGTGGTCATCTCGTGGCGGAGGAGCTGCACGCCCGGGTCGTCGGGGAGGTACTCGCGCTGGAACGTCGACCAGAGCTCGGCCGGGGAGATCTCGGTGCCCGTGTCCTCGGTGATCGTCTGGATGGTGCGGGACAGCTCGATCTGGAGCCGGCGGGGGAGGTCGAGCCCGTGCTCCGCCTTCATGATGTAGGCCACCCCACCCTTGCCCGACTGGCTGTTCACCCGGATCACCGACTCGTAGCTGCGGCCCACGTGCTTCGGGTCGATGGGCAGGTACGGGACCTCCCAGACGTCGTAGTCGTCGGGCAGCGCCTCCATCCCCTTCTTGATGGCGTCCTGGTGCGATCCCGAGAAGGCCGTGTAGACGAGGTCGCCGACGTAGGGGTGGCGGGGGTGGACGGGGAGGCGGTTGCAGTACTCGGCGGTGCGGCGGAGGGCGTCGATGTCGCCGAGGTCGAGCTCGGGGTCCACTCCCTGGCTGAAGAGGTTCAGCGCGAGCGTGACGAGGTCGACGTTGCCGGTGCGCTCACCGTTGCCGAACAGGGTGCCCTCCACCCGATCGGCGCCTGCCATCACACCGAGCTCGGCGGCGGCCACGGCGGTGCCCCGGTCGTTGTGGGGGTGGAGGCTCACGAGGACCCGGTCGCGGTGGGCGACGTTGCGGGAGAACCACTCGATGGCGTCGGCGTAGATGTTCGGCGTGTACATCTCGACGGTGGCCGGCAGGTTCAACACGAGCTGGCGGTCGACCTCGGGCTCGATCACGTCCATGACCGCAGCACAGATCTCGACGGCGTAGTCGAGCTCGGTGCCGGTGAAGCTCTCAGGCGAGTACTCGTAGCGCACGTCGGTGCCGGGGAGCCGGTCCTCGAGCTTGCGGCACAGCCGGGCGGCGTCGACGGCGATCTGGGTGACCCCCGCCCGGTCGAGGCCGAACACGACCCGGCGCTGGAGGACCGACGTCGAGTTGTAGAAGTGCACGATGGCCCGGGGCGCCCCGGCCAGCACCTCGTAGGTGCGCTCGATCAGCTCGGGACGGCACTGGGTGAGGACCTGGATGGTGACGTCGTCGGGGATCAGGTCGTCCTCGACGAGGCGGCGCACGAAGTCGAAGTCGGGCTGCGAGGCGGACGGGAACCCCACCTCGATCTCCTTGAACCCCATGGCGACGATGGTCTCGAACATCTTGAGCTTCCGGGCGGGGTCCATCGGGTCGATGAGCGCCTGGTTCCCGTCGCGCAGATCCACCGAGCACCACTGCGGGGCCTCCGTCAGCTGGCGGTTCGGCCACGTCCGGTCCGGCAGCTCGAGGGGGAGCGGCCGGAACGGCACGTACTTGTCGAACGGCATCGTCTTCGACTTGCTCGCCTCGGGGGCCATGGACAGCTCGCTTCGGTCTCGGGCCCGGGCGCTGCCGCACGGGCAAAGAAAAACCTCCTGGCCAGAGGCGCAGGAGGCGGACAGGCGAGCACCGGGAGGTGCTCGCCTCAGAAAAGGAGGAGGACGGGGGTGGCGCAGTGCAGGTGCATCCCTCCATTCAGCCAGCAGGCGGCCGTCCCGTCAAGCGGATCGGCGCCACACGGGTGGGGATGCGCTCGGCTGGGGCACCCGGCGCCGAGGGTAGGGTGCCGGCCGCAGGACCGAGCCGGCCGAGGGGACCCGCCATGAAGCGACCGTCGTTGTGGAACCGCCTGGCCCTCTCGGTCGTGGTCGGGGCGACACTGGCCCTCGTGCTGCGAGCGGTCCGGGGTCGCAGGCTCGCCCAGGCACCCAGCGTCCCCGCACCGAGCACCGAATGGCCCCCGCTCCCCGATCTCGCCGCCCCGCGCACGGCGACCACGCCGCCGGTGAGGACCACGCCGGCCTCCCCCGTCGTGACGGCCTCCCCGATCGCGACCACCCCGATCACGACCACGGCGCCGGCGCCGGCGCCGCCGGACGCGACCGTGCCCCCTGCGCCGATGGCGCCCGTCGTGATCTCGCCGCCCGACCCCGACCCCGACCCTGACCGTGGTCCGGACCCGGCGCCGGTCACCGTTCCTGCGGCGACGACGGACGAGCCCACGCCACCGGCGGTCAGGGTCCCGGGAGACGGACCCGGCGGTGCTGCGGGCACGCTCGTCACCGACCCGGAGCCGGAGGCGGTGCTGCCGGACGAGCGGATCGACCGGGCACGAGACGAGCGACCTGTCATGAGCAGGGGTGTGGAGGGTGACGTGCCCCCCGCCCCCGAACCCACCTTCGGGACCGCTCCCGACGCCGAGGCCGCAGCGGAGGCTTCGGTGCCGGTGGCGACGCCGGTCGAACGCGAACCCGAGGAGGTGCTCGAGGTGCCGCAGCGGGCGACGCCGGAGCGCCCCCCCGAAGGCGGGTGACGCCATGAAGGTCGACGTCGACCTCGACAGCTGCGTGGGCAGCGGCTCGTGCACCAACGCCTGTCCCGAGGTCTTCGAGCTCGGTGACGACGGCTACCTCCACGTGCTCCAGGAAGAGCCGGACGAGGCGTTGCGCAGCGCCGTCGAGGATGCCGCCGAGCTGTGTCCGACCGGCGCCATCACCGTCGCCGACTGAGATCGGGCGTGTCGCCCCGGCCGCTCGTGGTGACCGGAGGCGGTGGCGTCGCAGTGCGCGAGGACCCGCAGCCGGCCACCGTCGAGGTCTCGGAGCCGGAGCGGCGTCGCAGCACCCGTGCGGCGACTGCGCCCCATGGTGGGGGCGGGGAGCCGGTCGGGGCGGTAGGAAGGCGGGCGGTGTCGCTCCCCTCGAGGTCCCGAGCTCGTGCGGCAACGGAGAGGAAGGCTGGCGGTGTCGCTCCCCCTCGAGGTCCCCGAGCTCGTGCGGCAGCGGGCGATGGCAAACGGCTCGGCCGGGCGGCGGTGGCTCGTCGAGCTCCCCGGGGTGGTCGCCACCCTGGCCCGGCGATGGGCCATCGAGGTCGGGGAGCCGTTCCTGGGCGGCACCGCGGCGTTCGTGGCCGCCGCCACCGACCGGTCCGGGCGGGCCTGCGTGTTGAAGGTGGCGATGCCGCTCGAGATCGACGGCGACGACGCGTTCGGCCGGAGCGTGCTCGTCCACCAGCTCGCCGCCGGTCGCGGTTGCGCCACGCTCCTGGAGCACGACGAGGCGACGCCGGCGATGCTGCTCGAGCGCCTCGGCCCGAACCTCCACGAGCTCGCCATGCCCCTCCCCCGGCTCATGGAGACGGTCGCCGGCACCCTGCGGTCGTTCTGGAGGCCGGTCGACGCGGACTGCGGCCTGCCGACCGGGCCCGAGCAGGCGAGGTGGCTCGCCGACTTCATCACCACGACGTGGGACGAGCTGGGCCGGCCCTGCGGTCGCGAGGTGGTCGACCGGGCCCTCGCCTGCTGCGACGAGCGGGCGGCCGCATTCGACCCGTCGCAGGCGGTGCTCGTGCACGGCGATGCCCACGGGTGGAACACGCTCGACGCCGGCGCCGGCGCGTTCAAGCTCGTCGACCCCGAGGGTCTGCGGTCCGAGCGAGCCCACGACCTCGGCGTGCCCATGCGGGAGTACAACCTGCCGCTCCTGGCCGGGGACACGCCGCGCCTGGTCCGCGAGCGAGCCGAGCTGCTGGCGTCGCTGTGCGATGTCGATCCCGAGGCAGTCTGGCAGTGGGGCTTCGTCGAGCGGGTGTCCACCGGCCTCGCCGGCCTGCGTGACTTCGAGGGTGACGAGGGCCTGGCGTTCCTCGAGGTCGCCAGCCGCTGCCTGTGACGCTCGGGCTCAGCCCCGGCTGAGGGCGTGCACGGTGGCGATGCCATCGGCCACCCGGAGGCGCTCCAGCAGCTCGTCGTGGACGGGCTGGTCGACGGCGAGGACCATGAGGGCCATGGCCCCCGACGGGGACTGGCCCAGGTGGAGGTCGGAGATGTTGACGCCGGCCTGGCCGAGCGAGGTCGTGACGAGGCCGATCATCCCGGGCCGGTCGTCGTTGCGGACCACGAGCATGTGGTCGGCCGGCGGGAGCTCGACGGTGTGGTCGTCCAGCATGACGATCCTCGGCTCGCCCCGGAGACCGGTGAGCGTCCCGGCCAGGGAGTGGTCCCCGCCCCTGATGGTCAGGAGGTTCACGAAGTCGTGGGCCGCCGAGGTCTTGGTCTCGCGCACCTCGACGCCACGCTCCTCGGCCAGCTGCGGGGCGTTGACGTAGGACACCGACTCCTCGCCCGCCCCGCTGAACAGGCCCTTGAGGACCGACAGCGTGAGGATGCGGGTGTCGGCGTCGGCCAGCTGGCCCTGGTACTCGACCTCGAGGGTGGTGGGCGCCCCCTCGGCCAGGGCGGCGAAGAGGGCACCGAGGCGCTCGGCCAGGGGCAGGAAGGGCCTGACCGCCTCCGACGCCTCGCTGGCCGCGACGTTCACCGCGAAGGGCACGAACTCGCCGGCCAGCGCCAGCTGCACCTGCTCGGCGATCGTCGCTCCCGCCTTGTCCTGCGCCTCCACCGTGCTGGCGCCGAGGTGAGGCGTCACCACCACGCTGTCCAGCGCGAAGAGGGGCGAGGCGGTGGTGGGCTCCGCGGCGAAGACGTCGAGTGCCGCGCCCGCCACGTGACCCTCGCCGATGGCCCACGCCAGCGCCTCCTCGTCGATGATGCCGCCACGCGACACGTTCACGATGCGCATGCCCGGCTTGGCTTTGGTGAAGAGGTCACGCCCGAACAGCCCGATCGTCTCGGGGGTCTTGACGAGGTGCAGGGTCACGAAGTCCGCCCGCCCGACGAGGTCCTCCAGGCCGCAGAGCTCGATGTTGAGCTGGCGGGCACGGTCGGCGGAGACGTACGGGTCGTGGGCGATGAGGTTCATGCCGAAGGCGTTGGCCCGCTGAGCCACGAGGGTGCCGATCCGCCCGAGGCCGACGATGCCGAGCGTCTTGCCGTGCAGCTCGACGCCCTCCCAGCGCGACCGCTCCCACTTGCCCGCCTTGAGGGCGCCGTGGGCCTGGGGGATGTTGCGGGCCTGGGCGAGGAGCATCGCCATCGTGTGCTCCGCTGTGGTGAGGATGTTCGACTGCGGCGCGTTGACCACCATCACCCCCCGGGTGGTGGCGGCGGCGACGTCGACGTTGTCGAGCCCGATGCCGGCGCGGCCCACGACGACGAGCTCGGAGGAGGCGGCCAGGACCTCGGCGGTGACCGTCGTCGAGCTGCGGATGATGAGCGCAGCGGCACCCCGGACCGCCTCCACCAGCGCCTCGGGCGACAGCCCAAGCTGCACGTCGACGTCGTGTCCTGCCGCCCGCAGGTCGTCGAGGCCGGCATCGGCGAGCTTCTCGGTCACGAGGATGCGAGCCATGTCCCCATCGTGGCCGCGCTCCCCCCCGCCCGCCCAAACCGGCTGCGGGCCGGCCCTCTGATGGGTGCGGACGGGCCGGTAGGTTCGACCGGTGCCCGCACCTGACCCCGGCGTCGTCGACGTGGCCGTCGTCGGCGCGGGCATCGCCGGCCTGACCGCCGCCAGCCGCCTGGAGCGGGCGGGGCGCAGCGTCGTGGTGCTCGACAAGGGACGCTCGGTGGGCGGGCGCCTGGCCACCAGGCGCCTCGGAGGAGCAACGCTCGACCACGGCGCCCAGTTCCTGACGGCACGCTCGGACGCCTTCGTGCGAGAGGTCGGCGCCTGGGTGTCGGCCGGCGTGGTCCACGAGTGGTGCCGGGGCTTCGACGACGTTCCCGACGGGCACCCGAGGTACGCGGCCCGGGGCGGGATGAACCGGATCGCCACGCAGCTGGCCACCGCGGTGGCCGACGTACGCGTCGGGGTCCAGGTGATGTCGGTGGGCCCGGCACCGGCGGGGTGGCAGCTCACCTGGGCGGGCGGCGCCCTCACCGCCGGCACCGTCATCCTGACGGCCCCGGTGCCCCAGTCGCTGGCCCTGCTCGATGCAGGCGGGAGCGAGCTGGGTCCGGACGTGGCCGCCGGCCTGCGGGCTATCACCTACGAGCCGACGATCGCCCTGCTGCTCGTGCTCGACGGACCGCCTGCGGTCCCCCACCCCGGAGCCCGCAAGCCCCAGGACGGGCCGTTCGACATCGTCGTGGACAACGTGGCCAAGGGTGCCTCCACCGAACCGGCGTTGACGCTCCACCTCCGCCCCGCGCTCTCGGCGACCCGCTCTGAGGAAGCCGACGGCGACCTGCTCGACGACCTGGTGCCCCGGGCGGCGGACTGGATCGGCGACGCGGCGGTGCTGGAGGCGGTGGTCAAGCGGTGGCGGTACGCGACGCCCACCGCCACGTGGCCCGATGCGTGCTGCACCGCCGCCACCGGACCGGCCGGCCCGGTCGTGCTCGCGGGGGACGCCTTCGCCGGGCCGAGGGTCGAGGGCGCGTGGCTGTCGGGGGTCGCAGCCGCCGAGGCAGCCACCAGGCCAGCCGCCGAGGCGGCAATCGGGCCAGCCGCCGGGCCAGCCGCCGAGCCAGCCGCCGGTCCCGCCGCCTGATCGCCCGACCGGGGCGTCGGTGACGGCGGGTGTCGGTCAGCCCGACAGCAGGTCGGCGATGCGGGCGACGCCCTCCTCGAGGTCGTCGTCGCCGAGGGCGAAGCTCAACCGGGCGTAGCCGGGCGTCCCGAAGGCCTCACCGGGGACGACGGCCACCTGCACCTCCTCGAGGAGCACCTTGGCCAGCTCGAGGGTGTCGGTCACTGTCCGCCCTCGCAGGGTGCGGCCGAGCACGCCCTCAAAGCTCGGGAAGGCGTAGAAGGCACCCTCGGGCACCATGCACGTGACGCCGTCGATGGCCGACAGCAGCGAGTGCATGACCGTCCGCCGACGGTCGTAGGCCTCACGCATGCGGGCGATGTCGGCGAGGCCACCCTCGAGGGCAGCCACGGCCGCCCGTTGCGGCACGTTGGCCACGTTCGACGTCTGGTGGCTCTGGAGGTTCGTCGCCGCGGCCACCACGTCCTTCGGGCCGATCATCCAGCCCACCCGCCAGCCGGTCATGGCATAGGTCTTGGCCACACCGTTCAGCACCAGGCAGCGGTCGGCGAGCTCGGGGACGACGGCGGGCATCGACACGTGGCGATGCCCGTCGTAGGTCAGGTGCTCGTAGATCTCGTCGGTGACCACCCAGATGCCGCGCTCCACCGCCCAGCGGCCGATCGCCTCCACCTGCTCCGGTGCGTAGACGGCGCCTGAGGGGTTCGACGGCGACACGAACAGCAAGACCTTGGTGCGCTCGGTGCGGGCTGCATCGAGCTGGTCGAGCGACACCTTGAAGCCGGCCTCGACGTCGGTCGGGATGATCACCGGCACCCCGCCGGCCAGTGCGATCGGCTCCGGGTACGTCGTCCAGTACGGCGCAGGGACGAGCACCTCGTCACCGGGGTCGAGGAGGGTGGCGAAGGCGTTGTAGACGGCGTGCTTGCCGCCGTTGGTGACGACGACCCGGTCGGCGGAGATCTCGAGGCCGGCGTCCCTTCCCGTCGTCGCCACGATCGCCTGCTTCAGCTCCGGCAGGCCGCCTGCCGGGCTGTAACGGTGGTTCTTCGGGTCCCGGCACGCCGCCGCCGCCGCCTCGACGATGTGCACGGGCGTCGGGAAGTCGGGCTCGCCGGCCCCGAAGCCGATGACCGGCGCGCCGGCGGCCTTGAGGGCCTTCGCCTTGGTGTCGACGGCGAGGGTGGCGGACTCGGCGATGGCAGCCACCCGGGCGGCGATGCGGTGCTGGGGTGCGGGCATTGGTGGGGTCTCGCTCTCGCTCTCGGGGCGCCTCGCTGCTGCACCTTGCTTGGCTTCGCTGTCGCTCGGAGCGGGCCGGAAGGCGGCGGTGATCCGGTTTCGCTCCCCGATGTGGGGCCGCGATAGTGGCACGTGATGAGCGAGACGCCGCCCGACATCCGCATCCCGACCGACCTCCTCCCCGCCGACGGGCGCTTCGGCTGCGGCCCCTCCAAGATCCGTCGCGAGGCCGTCGAGGCGCTGGTCGACCCGAGCCGCACCATCCTCGGGACCAGCCACCGCCAGGTGCCGGTCAAGTCGCTGGTCCGCTCGGTCCGGGATGGCCTGACGGCGCTGCTCTCGCTGCCGGACGGCTACGAGGTCGTGCTCGGCAACGGCGGGAGCACCGTCTTCTGGGACGTCGCCACCTTCGGGCTCATCGAGAACCGTAGCCAGCACCTCGTGCACGGCGAGTTCTCGTCGAAGTTCGCCGACGCCGCTGCGTCCGCCCCCCACCTCGGCCATCCCGAGATCCTCCAGTCCGCTCCCGGGACGCACGGCGAGACCAAGGCGATGCCGGGGATCGACGCCTACGCGCTGACCCACAACGAGACGTCGACGGGGGTGGCCATGCCCCTGGCGCGCCCGGCAGGAGCCGATGCCGGCGCCCTCGTGCTCGTCGACGCCACGTCGGCCGCCGGCGGCCTCCGCTTCGACCCTGCCGAGACCGACGTCTACTACTTCGCCCCGCAGAAGTGCCTGGCCAGCGACGGCGGGCTGTGGCTGGCCACCTGCTCGCCCGCCGCCGTCGAGCGCATCGGACGGATCTCGGGCAGCGACCGGTGGATCCCGGCCAGCCTCGACCTCGCCACCGCCCTCGACAACAGCCGCAAGGACCAGACGTACAACACGCCCGCAATCGCCACCCTGGTCCTCCTCGACCAGCAGCTGCAGTGGCTGAACGGCAACGGCGGCCTCGAGTGGGCGGCCAACCGGTCCGACCTCTCGGCCGCCACGCTCTACCGCTGGGCCGAGACCCGGGAGTGGGCAACCCCCTTCGTGCGCGACCCCGCCATGCGATCCTCCGTGGTCGGCACCATCGACCTCGACGATCGCATCCCGGCCACGACGGTCAGCGACGTGCTCCGGGCCAACGGCGTCCTGGACACCGACTCGTACCGCAAGCTCGGACGCAACCAGCTGCGGGTCGGGATGTTCCCCGCCGTCGACCCCGCCGACGTGGCCGCCCTCACCGCCTGCGTCGAACACGTGGTCGATCGCCTGTCGTAGCGCTGCCGCCGGTCGCACACGTGCTACGATCGTCGCATGTCTGAGGTGGCCTCCCGGGAGCTCCGCAACCAGACCAGGTCGTTGCTCGACCGCGTCGCAGCTGGGGAGCGCATCACGATCACCGTCGGCGGGCGTCCCGCCGCCCTCTTGATGCCAGTCGCCGACAAGCGCCTCTGGATGTCGAGGAGCGACTTCCAGACCTCGGTCCTGCGCTACCAGGCCGATCCGAGGCTGGCCGACGATCTCATCGCCCTTGGGGGCGAGATGATCGACGACCTCCCCCTCGGGTGACGCGCGGCCTCGTCGACACGTCGATCTTCATCGCGCAAGAGAGCGGTCGGCCCGTCGACGGGGCGGCGCTGCCCGACGAGCTCGCCGTCTCGGTGGTCACCATCGGGGAGCTCCGAGCCGGGGTCCTCGTCGCGCTTGACGTGACCACCAGAGATCGCCGGCTGGCGACGCTGACCGCCGCGCTCGCGCTCGATCCGAGACCTGTCGACTACGAGGTCGCTGCGCAGTGGGCGAAGCTGCGCGTGCTCCTCCGCGACAACCAGCAGCGGATGCCGGTCAACGATTCGTGGATCGCGGCCACCGCCATGGCCCTCGACGTGCCGGTCGTCACCCAGGACGGGGACTTCCCCGAGCTGGACGGGCTCAGCGTGATCCGGGTGTGAGCACCACGCTGCCTTCCTCCCTCGGGCCCGTCAGGGGGTCCACGGAGAGCGCATGTTGGAGAGCCAGGCGAAGACCTCCCGGCGGGTGAGCGGTCCCCTGGCCTCCCATGGCGTGGGGATCGCTCCCTCGGTGACGAGGGATGCGTGCTCCGCCCGGGCCACGGTCAGCGAGTCCCGGTCCAGCGCGCAGCGGGTCGCCTCGACGTCGACGCCGAACAGCGCAGCCGCGTTGCCCCCGAAGACCTTCGCCTTGAGCTCGTCGGTGAGGGCCGGGTAACCGAAGCGCTCCTGGTACTCGGGGGAGATCTGGAAGGCCCTGAACGCCATGATCTGCGGCTGAGGTGAGCCGTACCAGACCCCGTCGGTCCCCCACAGCACCCGGTCCTCACCGACGTGGCGGAGCAGCTTGCCGACGGTGTGCGCCGCCTCGTCGGGGTCGGACAGCGTCTCCCGCCACGTGGTGCCGAGCTCGGCCCACACGTTCTCGTTCGGCCCCACCCCGTGCTCCTCCAGGGCACGCACCAACGAGTCGACGCCGAGCCGGGCGGCGCCGGGGTCGTAGGCCCCCTCCCTCGTCTGGATCTCGTAGGCCCCGTGGTAGATCACGAAGTCCATGTCGGGGTAGCGCCGGGACAGGGCCACGAAATCTCGCGGCCCGTTGTTGGCCCGGTCGAACTCGAGCAGCGGCAGGCCCTTGTGCCCGCACATGATGCGGACCCCGAGCTCGCGCGCCTTCTCCACCACGGGGATCCCGATGGCGGGATCGTCGAGGGCGAAGCCCCGGCCATCGGGTCCCCAGGCGGTGTACACCTTGAACGCCGCCACCTCGAGCGTCCCCGCCGTACGCTCCATCTCGCCGAGCCGCATCGACAGGTCGCCGAAGTTCGGGGCGATCACGTCGTGGAGGAGCACGCGGTCGGCCCCGGGGGTGCTGAGGGCCGCAGCCAGGCGGCGGGTCTCGCGCTTCTCCTCCCAGGGCACGGGCGCATCGAGCGGGCCCGAGTTGGGCACGTCGGACAGCAGGGCGATGGTCGTGTCGGACGCCAGGAACATGTCGTGCAGGTACGCCGTGCGGTCGAGGCAGCGGTAGGGATCGGTGTCGGTGCAACCGGCGGGGACCAGGCCGGCCACCATGCTGGCGATGCGCCGGGCGTTCTCACGCCACGGCCCGTCGGGCACCACGTGGTGGGTGTGGACGTCGAAGATGAACTCGTTGCCGGCCAGCGCCTCCTCGCACGCCGCCACGTCCTCGGGTTCGGGCGTGACGAAGCTGCCGCCCGGCTCGGTGGTCGTGGTGGTGGAGCTCGGCCTGCCGGTGGTCGTGGGCGCAGCCGCAGGGGCTCCGTCGCCGCCCGAGCACCCGTTGAACACGACCAGCGAGGCGGCCACGCCGGCGCTGCTCTGGAGGAAGCGGCGGCGCTCGATGCCGTTGCGGCGCGCTGCGGCATCGACCCGGTCGAGCACGGCTTCGGCCATGCGGCGGTCTCGTGCGCTCGGGGGCGGGGGCACGAACTCGCCGTTCGACACCGGTCCCGGACGCAGCGGCAGCTCGGGGCGACGATCGGGAAGTCGCTCGAGCCGCCGCCGCCATGCGCTCACCAGCTGCAACCTACTCAGAACAGGGTCGTCGATGTCGGGACGACGGCGCCCACGACATGCTCCCCTCGCCGGCTGTGCGAGCGGATCGGCGGGCGGGGAGCACGCGGAGTGCCCGCCGGGGACGGGAGGATCAGCCTCCCGAGGCGTCCTGCACCCGGGTCTTGCCGGAGGAGATCCACGGCATCATCGACCTGAGCTGCTCGCCCACCTGTTCGATCTGGTGGGCCTCGCCCGCCTTCTCGAGCTCGGTGAAGCGGGCCCGGCCGCTGCGGCTCTCGGCGATCCACTCCTCGGCGAACGCGCCGGTCTGGATCTCGCCGAGGATCTCCTTCATGCGGGCCTTGGTATCGGCATCGACGATGCGGGGCCCACGGGTGAGGTCGCCGTACTCGGCGGTGTCGGAGATCGAGTAGCGCATCCCACCGATGCCCTGCTCGTACATGAGGTCGACGATGAGCTTGAGCTCGTGGAGGCACTCGAAGTAGGCGCTCTCGGGCTGGTACCCGGCCTCCACGAGGGTCTCGAAGCCGGCCTGCACGAGAGCGGTGACGCCGCCGCACAGCACGACCTGCTCGCCGAACAGGTCGGTCTCGGTCTCCTCGGCGAAGGTCGTCTCGAGAACACCGGCACGGGTGCCGCCGATGGCGTCGGCGTAGCTCATGGCGAGGTCGCGGGCCTTGCCGGTGGCGTCCTGGGCGACGGCGATCAGGCAGGGCACGCCGCCACCCTCGCTGTAGGTCCGGCGGACGAGGTGGCCCGGCCCCTTGGGCGCCACCATGCCGACGTCGATGCCGGCGGCCGGGGTGATCTGGTCGAAGCGGATGTTGAAGCCGTGGGCGAAGAGCAGCGCGTCGCCGTCTTGCAGGTTGGGGGCGATCGCCTCCTCGTAGACCGCCTTCTGCTCGGTGTCGGGCAGGAGCAGCATGACGACGTCGGCCTCGGCTGCGGCCTCCTCGACGGAGCGCACCTGGAGGCCCGCCTCCTCGGCCTTGGTCCGGGAGGAGGAGCCCTCCCGGAGCCCGACCCGCACGTCGACGCCGGACTCCTTCAGGTTCAGCGCGTGGGCGTGGCCCTGGGAGCCGTAGCCGATGACGGCCACCTTCCGCCCGGCGATGAGCGCCCGGTCGGCGTCGTCCTCGTAGAACACCTTGGCTGCCATCGTCTAACCCACCTTGTCCTTCTTGACGGGGCGCAGGCGGGGTGCGCTGCGCTCGAGCTTGGGCAGCGCCACCCGGCCGGTGCGCTGCAGCTCCACGATCCCATACGGGCGGAGGAGCTCTTCGAAGTCGTCGATCTTGGCCGGGTTGCCGTCGAGGCTGACCGTCAGCTGGTCGTGGCCGACGGCGAGGATGCGGCCCTCGAAGATCTGGACGAGCTCGGTCACCTGGCTGCGGTGCTCGGGGTCGATCCGCACCGTGCAGAGCATGAGCTCTCGCTCGGTGGCGTGGTCGGGGTCGAGCTCGCTGATCTTCACCACGTTGATGAGCTTGAACAGCTGCTTGGTGATCTGTTCGACCGAGGTGGCCTCGACGTCGACGACGATCGTGATGCGGCTGAAGCGCTCGTCATCGGTCGGCGCCACCGCCAGCGACTCGATGTTGTACGCCCGACGGGCGAACAACGTGGCCACCCGGGCGAGGACGCCGGCCTTGTTCTCGACGAGGACCGACAGCGTCTGCAGCTTCTTGGGGCCCGTGCCCCTGGCCGCCGCCGCCCCGACGCTCCTCCCCCGCTGGTCCGCCACCATCAGCGCTCCCCCTCCGGTGCCGGCTGGAAGGGCTGGACCTGGATGGCGTCGTTGGTGCGCCCGGCGGCGACCATTGGGAAGACCTTCTCCCGGCTGTCGGTGCGGAAGTCGATGACGACGGGCCGGTCGTCGATCTCGTTCGCCTTGTCGATCACCGGCTGGACCTCCTCGGGCGACTCGGCCCGCAAGCCGATGCAGCCCATGGCCTCGGCCCACTTCACGTAGTCGGGCACGTCCTGGCTGAGGTACACCTCGCTGTAGCGCTCGTCGTAGAACATCTCCTGCCACTGGCGGACCATGCCGAGGTAGGCGTTGTTGAGGATCGCCACCTTGACCGGGATCCGCTCGATCGAGGCGGTGGTCAGCTCCTGGGCCGTCATCTGGAAGCAGCCGTCACCGTCGACGGCCCACACCACCTTGTCGGGCCGGCCGACCTTGGCGCCGATGGCGGCCGGGACGGCGAAGCCCATGGTGCCGAGGCCACCCGAGTTCACCCACGTGTACGGGTGGTTGAACTTCCAGAACTGGCTCGTCCACATCTGGTGCTGGCCGACGCCCGACACCACGATTGCGTCGTCGGGGGCGGAGTCCCGCAGGTGCTCGAGCACCATCTGGGGCTTGAGGGCGTCGCCGTCCTCCTGCTGCTCGTAGGCGTAGGGGTAGCGCTCCTGCCAGCCGCTGATCGTGCTCTTCCAGCTCCTGCGGTCGGGCGCCACCTCCCCCCGGTCGACGAGGCGCGTGATGGCGACGATGAGGTCCTCGATGATGAGGCGGCAGTCGCCGACGATGGGGACGTCGGGGTTGCGGACCTTGCCGAGCTCGGCGGGGTCGATGTCGGCGTGGATGATCTTGGCCTCGGGGGCGAAGCCGTCGAGCTTGCCGGTGACGCGGTCGTCGAAGCGGGCGCCGAGCGTGATGAGGAGGTCGGCCCGCTGCATGGCGGTCACCGCCGTGTAGTTGCCGTGCATGCCCGGCATGCCGAGGCACAGCGGGTGGTCGTCGGGGAACGCACCACGGGCCATGAGGGTGGTGACGACGTGGACGTCGATCAGCTCGGCCAGCGCCTTCAGCGCCTCGGCGGCGCGAGCCTTGAGGATGCCGCCGCCGATGTAGAGCACGGGCCGCTCCGACGCCATGATCATGCGGGCCGCCTGGGCGATCTGCTTGGCGTGGCCACGCATCGTCGGCTTGTAGCCGGGGAGGTCGAGCGAGGTCGGCCACTCCCAGTCCATGGTGCCGGTGAGCACGTCCTTGGGGACGTCGACGAGGACGGGCCCGGGTCGTCCCGTGGTGGCGATGTGGAACGCCTCGGCCACGATGCGGGGGATGTCCTGGGCGCTCATCACGAGCTCGTTGTGCTTCGTGACCGAGCGGGTGATGCCGACGGTGTCGCACTCCTGGAAGGCGTCGGTCCCGATGGCGGTGGTGGCGACCTGGCCGGTGATGGCCACCATCGGGACGGAGTCCATGTAGGCGTCGCACAGGGGCGTGACGAGGTTGGTGGCGGCCGGGCCGCTCGTGACCATGGCCACGCCCGGTCGCCCGGTGACATGGGCGTAGCCCTCGGCCATGTGCCCCGCCCCCTGCTCGTGGCGCACGAGGATGTGGCGGATCGGGCTCTCGATGATCGGGTCGTACGCCGGAAGGATGCAGCCCCCGGGGAGGCCGAAGACCACCTCGACGTCGCTCATCTCGAGGCTCTTGATGAGGGCCTGGGCCCCGGTCATCTTCATGGTGCTCCTGGGAGGGCGGTGTCGCTGGGTGGGGTGGCGTCGGGCTGGTCGGTGCGGGTCGTGCCTGGTACGGGGCTCGGAGTGACCGGCGAGCTCGACCAAGGCCCGAAAACGACGACGACCTCCCGGTCGGGAGGTCGATGGCGCACGCGTCGTGAGGTGGACGGGTGCGTCAGGCGGTGGTTACGAGCTGGTCGCGGCGGCCGGTCACGTCTTCGAGTCTCGCAGCCCCGACACTGAACGGCAACCTCGCCGGCAGGGCCCCTCCGCCCGGGCTGGGTCACACTTGGCGCCATGCGCACCGGTGCGTACCCGGGGTCCTTCGACCCGCCCACCGTGGCGCACCTCGCCATCGCCGGGGCGGCCATCGCACAGTGCGACCTCGACCGCGTCGACCTGGTGATCAGCGAGGTGGCGCTCGGGAAGTCCGACCACCACGTCCGCCTCGCCGACCGCTTCACGGTGCTCGGCCGGATCGCCGACCGGGACCCCCGGCTGGGCGCGGCGGTGACACCGCACCGCCTGCTGGTCGACATCGCCGCGGGCTACGACGTCGTCGTCATGGGCGCCGACAAGTGGGCGCAGGTGGCGGACCCGGAGTGGTACGGCGGCCGAGTGGCACGGGACGAGGCCCTCGCCGCGCTCCCCCTCCTGGCCGTGGCGCCACGACCGGGCGCCGAGGTGCCCGACGGTGCCGTCGTGCTCGAGGTGGAACCCACCCACGGCAGCGTGTCCTCCACGGCGGCGCGCGCCGGGGCCCACGACCTCATGGCACCGGAGGCGGCCGCCTTCGCCGCCGCCACCGGCGCGTGGATCGACGCCGAGCGCTACGCCCGGTGGCTCGCCGGCGACACCTGACGCTTCCGGGGACCGGCGTTCGGCGGGCGGCGTGCGGCGTTCGGCGGGCCGCCCCGTGGGGTCGGGGGCCAAGAGCTGCTGTCCCGGCACCTGCCGGGCCAGGCCAGCGTCGACACCCCCCCGGCCCAGCTGCCTGCTGAGGAGCCGGGTGGTGCCTCACCGACTCGCCATGCGGGACGTCGCCGAGAGGCTGCTCCGGTGTGCCTGCGGTCACCATGGGTGTGCTGCGCGCCCTGCGAGACTGCGGGGGTGGGCATCCGGCGGACGTCGTCGACGGGTGAGGTCCCCGACGACCCGGTCGGGCTGGCGGTGGCCGAGTTCGTCGCCGGCGTGCTCTGGAAGGCGTCGGTCGAGCTGCACTACGACCCCGTGGGACCGCTCACCTCCGCGCCCCCCTCCCCGCCCGACATCGCGCTCCGGGCCACCCGCGTGGTGCTCGACGGATGGTGCACGACGATGGTCGTCCACCTCGACGAGCAGGTCGCCGGCCTCCTGACGCCCGGCGGCGGGGCGCCGCCGAAGCCCCTGGCCACGATCCCCGAGGCCGCGCTGCTCGCCTGCGCCACCTCCGCCGGGGTCGGTACCGATGATCGGTCGGGGACGCTCAGCCCGTCGGTGCGCCGGGCGCTCAGGGACACGGTGATCGTGGAGCTCCTCAGCCAGCAGGGAGGGGCCGGGTCAGCGGAGCCGGCGTGGTTGCTGGCCGAGGTCCTCGAGTACCTGATCGAGCTGAGCGGGACGCGGGTCGAGTCGCACAGCCTCACCCACGGCGTCGTGATCACCGACGCCATCGAGGACGTCCCCCGGCTCTCCGTCTCGTACCCGGGCGGGCTCCGGGGAGCGAAGCGGAGCCCCTTGCTGTTCGACGGTCAGCGGTCGGTCCTCGTCGTCGACCGGCAGGGTCGCGCCCGCACCGAGCTGCAGCGTCACCGGCTCGACCGGCTCCTGCCCGAGGCCGTGAGGTGGGGCGTCGACGACACCGCCTTCGTCGACAGCGGCTCACTCGTGGCCCTCGCCACCCGACGGCTCGGCGGGATCGGCTTCTTCCTGCGGGAGGACCGCAGCATCTGGACGTTCGTGGACGGCACACCCCTCGTCGTGCGGCGCGGCGAGCACTGGACGGCGTTCCCGCTCTGGCTGGCGGCCGCCATCGGGAGCGCCATCGGCGGCGGGCGGGCTGTCGACCTCGTCGTGCAGGCGGCGCTGATGATCTCCGTGCAGCCGAGCGGTGCCATCCTCGGCATCGTCGACGAGCCAGGAGACCTCGACGGCACGGTGGAGGCAAAGGACCGCTTCGACCTCCGCGACCAGGTCGACCCGGAGGCGATGCGGGCCGAGACCAAGCTCCACCACCTCATCGACGCCGGGGACATGGACGCCCAGACCCTCGCCCGGCTGGCCGCCCTCGACGGCGCCACGATCGTCGACCGCGACGGACGGCTGCTCGCCTACGGCGCCATCGTGACCAGCGCCGACAGCCAGCACGAGGGAGCCCGCACGGCTGCCGCCCGCACGCTCTCGATCACCTCCCTGGCGGTGCTGAAGGTGTCCGAGGACGGCGAGATCACGGTGTTCCGGGACGGGGTCGTGGTGGGCACGCTCCTGCGCTCCGGCAGCGCCGCCTGACCCAGGGGGTACGAGCCGGCGGTGGCTCCGGTCGGCAGGCGGCCTGGTCCGCCGCCACCTGCCACCGTTCGCCCACCCGAGCTCGAGCTGGCGGTGGTTCCGGTCGGCAGGCGGCCTGTTCCGCCGCCACCTGCCATCGCATGCACGCTCGAGCCCGACCTGGCCATGAGCCCGGTCGCACCGGCGGGTCGCTCAGGACTGCCCCCCGCGCCGTGAGGAGACGAGGACCCGGCCGCCGTGGACCCGGTCCCCCCTTCCGTGGTGCCGCCGTGCTGTACGTCAGAGATCGACGGAGCCCGCGACGCAGGTGATGGTGCCGCCACCGATCCACACGGTGCCGTCGTCCAGGTCGACGTGGACCCGACCGAGTCGGCCGAGGAGCGTGCCCTGCCGTGCCACGTACGGGGCCGTGGCCCGCCCGCTGGCGAAGAGCCACTGCGCGAGGGAGGCGTTAAAGCTCCCGGTGACGGGATCCTCCCTCGTGGCGCCGCCTGCCCGGAAGAAGGTTCGCACCTCGTAGGCGAAGGGAGACCCCTCGGGGTGGGGACCGGCAACGCCCACGTCGAGGTGCTCGACGCCCCCGAGGTCGGGTGTCAGGGCGAGCACGGCCTCGGCGTCGGCGAGGAGCACGGCGACCCACCCGGGGCCGTTGTCCGCCCACTGCGCGTCCACCACGTCGACACGCCCGACACCGAGCACGGCGGTGACCGCAGCCAGGGTGTCACCGTCGACCGGGCCGCCACGCAGGAGGGGCGGGGCCGCGAACGCCAGGCGGCCGGCGTCACGACGCACCCGGACGAGCCCGGCGCCGCACTGCTGCACGATCGAATCGGGGCCCCTGGGTACGGCTCCGGTCGAGAGCCAAGCGTGGCAGGTGCCGAGGGTGGGGTGGCCGGCGAAGGGGAGCTCGACGTCGGGGGTGAAGATCCGGACCCGGTAGTCGGCCCCCGGGTCGGTGGCGGCCGTGACAAAGGTGGTCTCGGACAGGTTCGTCCAGCGTGCGAAGCGCTGCATGGCTGCGGACTCGACACCCTCGGCGTCGAGGACGACAGCCACCGGGTTGCCCAGGTAGGGCTCGGTCGTGAACACGTCGACCTGCTGGAACCTGCGCCGGCTCATGTGCGCTCCCCACCCGCTCCGTCGTCATCGGACAGGTCCCAGTCGGTGACCTCCGGCGAGCCAGGTCTGCGTTGCTGCGACGCCGCCGGGTGCCGACCCACCGACCCCACGGCCGGCAGGTGGAGCACCTGCACCTGCGCGCCAGAGGCATCGACCGTGAGCGGCCCCATCCTGAACCGGGAGCGGTGGGCGGTCATCGGTACCGACACCTCTCGTCAAACAGGAGGATGCGCACCCGCCGCTTCTACGCGCTCGGGTCCTCGACCACAGCCCGTCCGATCGGACCCCCGCGAACGCGACCGACGTGGCGTCCGCCCATTGCGGCCTGACCGCCATGGTGCCACAGTCACACCCATGACCCGTCGCCTGCTCCTGGTCGCTGCCCTCATCCTCGGCACGCTCCCGGTGCTCCTGGTCGGTGCCTCACCAGCCTCGGCCCACGAACCGGTCACCACGAACTACTGCACGAACGCGCCCGACCGGGTCTCCGGCTTCTACGACTTCCGCCACGCCTGCGCCCACCACGACGCCTGCTACGCGCTGCACTACAGCACGCGGTCGGGCTGTGACTCCACGTTCCTGGCGGAGATGCGGGTGGCGTGCCGGGCGGACAACGCCTGGTACAACCCGGCCCGCGCCGCCTGCTACGACGTCGCCAACCTCTACTACAGCGCGGTGCGCCTCTTCGGTAGTCGCTACTACAACAGCGGATCGACCTCGACACCGATGCAGTAGCCGGTCCTGGCCAGGACCGGCTGCCGGTGGTAGCAGCAGCGGCCGCCGCGACGTTCGTCACGGTGCCACCGCACGCTACGGGCCAAGCCCGACCCGGACTCCCTCCCGTACCTCTCGACCGGCCGGAACCTCGCTGAGGGGCCGCCTACCGCATCGACGACGGCCGCCCCTCGTCACCTCCCCCCGCTGCACCCGCTTCTCGCCTCGTGGGCGGTCGACCTCGGCCTCGGGGCTCACGGCGACGGCCCGGGCCTCCAACGTGGTCGCCGCCGCGACCAGGTCGGCGCGAGCTCGTGATTCCAACCCTCGTTCGTGAGACTTGGAATGACAGGGGTGGAATCCAAGTCACACCGGCGAGCATTCGTCCCACGATCGAGAACGTCGCCCATGGCCGACACGAGGGCGTCGGGATGGTCGGCGACCGCGACGAGGTGATCGCAGAGCTCGTCGATGAACCGTACGACTGGCTCAGGTCTCGCTCCCGACGAGGGTGGTCCGGCCCATCTCCTCGGCGCTCGAGCCCTATTCGAGGGTGGCGTAGTTGGTGGAGCGGTCCTCGCTGGTCACGCCTCGGACGGCGGCCACGCAGGTGACGAGATCCTCGAGGTAGTCATCGATCACCCCGGTGTTGGTGTTCGACACGGTGGAGTGGAGCGATTCGGGCGGGGTCTGGCGGTCGTGGAACCAGCCGTGGGCCCCCAGTGCGTCGCCGAGGGCGAAGATGTCGACGGGATCGAGATCGTCCGGCTCGAAGCTCATGGCGAGGAGGTGGAAGGCGCCGGCCCCGAGCACCCGCACGCCGTCGATCTCGGCGATGCCGGCTCGCATGCGGTCGGCGTTGGCGAGCGCGGTCCGGGTGAGCTCGACGTAGCCGTCGATGCCGAGGTGCTGCATCACCGCCCACGCCGTCGCCATCGGCAGCCCCGATCGCGTGCCCTGGAGGTTGGGCGAGGCGTAGAACCCGCCGAGCCAGCCGTCGAACACGAAGGTCTGGTAGCTGCGCAGCTCCTTGGTGCGGTGCAGGATCACCGACACGCCCTTCGGCACGTAGCCCAGCTTGTGGATGTCGGCGCTGATCGACGACACGCCGTCCACTCGGAAGTCCCACGGTGCCACGTCACGTCCGAGCATATCGGCGAAGGGCAGCACGAACCCGCCCATGCACGCATCCACGTGGCAGTTCGCCTCGTTGGCGGCGGCGAGGGCGGCGATGGCCGGGATGTCATCGATCACGCCCTGCGGGTACTGCGGCGCCGAGCCGACCAGCAGCACGGTGCGCTCGTTCACGAACGTCGCCATCGCATCGACGTCCGCGGTCCAGTCGGCCCGAACGGGCACCTTGTGCACGCGGAGACCGAACAGGTGGGCGGCCTTGTGGAAGGCGGCGTGGGCGCTCTCGGCCACGATCATCTCGGGCGCATCAACCCCGCGCTCGGCCTTGGCGCGCTCGCGCGCCGCCTTCACCGCGCACAGGATCGACTCGGTGCCACCGCTCGTGAGGAAGCCCGCGGCGGTGTCGGGGCCGTGGAGCAGCGAGGACGTCCACGCCACGACCTCCGACTGGATCGCACCGAGCGACGGGAACGCCTTGGTGTTGAGCGCGTTCTCGTGGAGGTAGAGCGACGCCGCCCGCTCGGCTGCCTCCTTCACACCGGGCCCGCCGTCGTAGATCATCCCGAAGGTGCGACCGTCCTCCCACCGAACGTCGTGGCGCCGCTTCTCCACGAGATCGGCGATGACGTCGTCGACGGGCCGACCAGCTTGCGTCAGCGGTGACATCGCCGGAGTATGGCAGGCGTGCCCGTCCCCGCCTTCTTGCACCCGTTCGCCCCGACCGGTCGCTCCGACTTCGTGCGCCTCGTCTCTGGGTGCGGCTCGACCGTGGTGGACGAGTCCGGCAAGGAGTACCTCGACGCCATCGCCTCGTTGTGGTGCGTGAACGTCGGGCACGGCCGGGCCGAGGTGATCGAGGCGGTCAGCGCCCAGATGCGCGACCTCGCCACCTACAACACCTTCGGGCATTGGAGCAACGGGCCGGCTGATCGGCTGGCCGAGCTCATCGCCGAGCGGGCACCGATGCCCGACGCTCGGGTGTTCTTCACCAACTCGGGGTCAGAGTCGGTGGACACGGCCATGAAGCTCGCCCGCCTGACCCACGTCCTCGAGGGCCACCCGGAGCGGACCACCGTGATCGCCCGCGACGGCGGCTACCACGGCACCGCGTACGGCGGGACCTCGGCGCAGGGCATCGTCCCGAACCGGACCGGGTTCGGGCCCCTGGTCGGCGACGTCGTCCACGCCGGCCGCCACGACCTGGAGGCGGTGGCCGGGATGTTCGCCAGCGAGGGCGCGTCCATCGCAGCCGTCCTCACCGAGCCCGTCCAGGGCGCCAGCGGGGTCCACCCGCCCGTCGCGGGGTACCTCGAAGGCTTGCGGCGACTGTGCGACCAGCACGGGGCTCTGCTGATCTTCGACGAGGTCATCACCGGCTTCGGTCGGCTGGGCACGTGGTTCGCCGGCCAGCACTACGACGTCGAACCCGATCTGGTGACCTTCGCCAAGGCGGTGACGTCGGGCTACATACCGATGGGAGGGGTGGTGGTCGGAGGGCGCGTCCGCGCCGCCCTCGAGGCCGACCCCGACCTCATCCTGCGGACAGGCTTCACCTACTCCGGGCACCCGACCGCCGCGGCCGCCGGCGTGGCCTGCGTCGAGGTCACGGAGATGGACGGGCTGCTCGATCGGGCACCGATCCTGGGCGAGCGAATCGGTGCCGGTCTCCGGGCCTTGCACGTCGATGGCCTGGTGACCGCCGTGCGCGGGGTCGGAGCGATCTGGGCCGTCGACGTCTCAGAAGGCTCGGCGGCGGGGGTCGGGCAGGCGCTTCTCGACCGCGGGGTGATCGCCCGACCCATCGGCGACGACACGATCGCGCTGTGCCCTCCGCTGGTGATCACCGACGCCGAGGTCGACCGGGTGCTCGACGCCACGGCCCAGGCACTCGGGACCTGACGAGGGTGCCCGCTCCGACCGTGCGCCTCGACCGACTGCCGCTGACCTACGACGAGTGTCGCGCCCGGTTCCGCCGGGCTGCCATCGAGGCGGGCCTGACAGTCGGGTCCCATCCGATCAGCGCCCGCGGCCCGCACGATCAGAAGCTCACCATCGACATCGTGGCGCTCGGTCCGGCGGCGCCTCGTCGGGCCCTGCTCGTCCTGTCGGGGGTGCATGGGGTCGAGGGGTTCGTCACCTCGACGCTCCAGACCGATCTCCTCTCCAGGCTCGACCGACACACGCTCCCCGCCGACGTCGGCATCGTGCTGGTCCACGTCGTGAACCCGTGGGGCATGGCGCACGACCGCCGGCAGAACGAGTCCAACGTCGATCTCAACCGCAACTGGCGCCGCAGCGAGCGCGACCCGGAGCACAACCTGGCCTACGACCAGCTCCACGCCCTCGCCTGCCCCGACACGCCGACGATGCCCAGCTTCGACGACCTGATGGGCGTGGTCGGACCGATCGTCGACGAGCACGGCGTCGACTGGGTGCGCGATGGCATCACGAAGGGTCAGTACCGCCACGCCGACGGACTGCACTTCGGTGGCCACCGCACCGAGGAGTCGTGCCTCGTGCTCGAGCAGGCCATCCCCGGACTGCTCGGGTCGGCCGATCGGGTGCTCATCGTCGATCTCCACACCGGCGTCGGTCCCCTCGGAGCGCTGACGCTCTTGTCGAGCCAACCCCCGGGCTCGCCGCAGGATGGGTTCCTCCGTGCCGCCTTCGGCGACGTCGACGCCATGGTGGGCAACCCGACGTCGGCGTCGACGCCGAAGTCTGGACCCATCGCGGCGGGCATCGCCGACGTCCTCCCCAGGGCCGAGTGCTTCGCCGTCACGCCCGAGATCGGCACCGCCGGCGACATGGAGCAGCTCGCCGCCACGTACCAGGAGCAGTGGGTCCACCGAGTCGGCGACCTCGACGAACCTGAGCACCGCCGCGCCCGATGGCGCTACCGGTGCTGCTTCACGCCCGACGACCGCGAGTGGGAGCGGACGGCGCTCGACGGCGGACGGCGCCTCCTTGACCAGGCGATCAGCGCCGTGGCTACGTGGGCGTGAGCACGTCCGCAGCGGGCCCTCCCGAGCTGACGGCAGCGCCTGAGGAGAGGGAGATCGTGTTGGAGGCCTGGCCGCCGGTGTGGGGGTTCGGGAAGGTGACGACGTGGGCCTCGTTGGTGGCCAACCCCGATCGTTCAGCAGATCGCTGAAGTACCTTACGGCGCTCTTCCGCTGTGGGACCTCGACGGTGACACATCGAAGACGGCGTGGCTACGTCGCCACGCTGGGATGACGGGTCGGGAAGCAACGGTGCTGTCCCGGACGGCGAAGTGGTTAGGTCGGCGCCGGTCACCGCTGCGGCGTGGGGTGAGGGTGCCTTGTCAGGCGGGCAGGTCGCTGCCGTGGTCGCCAACGTCTCGGATGACACCGCCGACCTGTTCTCGGTTCACGAAGCAGACCTGATCCCCACCCTGGTCCCGCTGTCGGTGTCCGACGTCGCCACGGTGATGCAGGCGTGGGCGGCAGCAGCCGAGGACACGCTCGACAGGCTCGAGCCCCCCGAAGTGAAGCGGTCGCTGCACCTGTCCGGCGGCCTCGACGGGCGGAAGGTGTTAGAGGGTGATCTCGACGCCGAAGCGTGTGACGTGGTCGCCACCGCCCTGCGCCTGGCCCACTCGGAGGACTGTGCGGGGGAGCCGGCCCGGCTCCCCGCCCACCGGCGGGCCGACGCCCTCGTCGACCTGTGCCGGTTCTTCCTCGACCACCAGCACGCGACACCGGGCGGCAGGCACCGGCCGCACGTGAACCTCGTCGTCGACCTCGACCGAGCAGCCGGCGACCCCACGGCAGGGAAGACGATCGAGGGGTCACCCTGAGCCCCGGGACGATCAGCCGGTACCTGTGCGACGCCGGTGTGCACCGGGTCGTGACCAGGGGACGCTCTCCGTCCTCGACCATCGCCGGACGTGGGGCGGCTGCTCCGCACCTGCGCCACCTGCGCCACCTGCGCTACCTGCGCCACCTGCGCGACGGGTTCTGCCTCGTTCAGCCGATGGCCAGGGCCCGGGAGAAGGCGTCGAAGGTGTTGTCGCCGAAGAGGACGAAGCGCACCGCCTTGACGTCGGTCGTGGCGGTGCGGACCGCACCCACTGCGACGGGCGCCGCCTCCTCGACCGGGTAGCCGTAGATGCCGCAGGAGATGGCGGGGAAGGCGACGGACCGGGCGCCGACCTCGACGGCCACGTGCAGGGAGCGGACGTGGCAGGAGGCGAGCAGGTCCGACCGGTCGGAGGTCCGTGACCACACCGGGCCGACGGTGTGGATCACCCAGCGGGCCGGCATCCGGCCGGCGGTCGTGGCGACGGCGTCACCCGTCGGGAGACCATCGGGCAGGGTCGACGCCCGCAGCTGCCGGCAGGCGTCGAGCACCTCCCTGCCGCCCGCTCGGTGGATCGCACCGTCCACCCCGCCGCCCCCGAGCAGCGACCCGTTCGCTGCGTTGACGACGGCATCCACCTCCTGGCTCGTGATGTCGCCCCGAACCGCCGTGATCTCCATCGGCGACCCGTACCCCATTCGCTGGTGGCGGCGCCTACGAGGCCTCCGGTCCTACGGCCCGCACGCCCGACGCGCACACGTCGACCCCGCCGCTTGATGACCGGCCCTCACCCGGAGAGAGACACAGGTCTCGTTCCGTCCGACTGCGCGTTCGGGCCTCAGGCCTCGGTCATCGCTCCCCGCACGGCGCCGTGGCGAGGCGCGCGTACCTGGCGAGCCCGCCGGCCGCGCGGCAGCTGCCTCAGGCCTCCGTGACGGCGCCGCGCTCGGCGCCGGTGGCGAGGCGCGCGTACTTGGCGAGCACGCCTCTGGTGTAGCGGGGCTCGGGGTGCTTGAGCGCGTCCCGCCGGCGCTCCAGCTCGTCGTCGTCGACGAGCAGGTCGATGGCGTGGGTGGCCACGTCGATCACGATCCGGTCGCCGTCGGCGACGAGGCCGATCGGCCCGCCGGCCACCGCCTCGGGGGCGACGTGCCCGATGCAGAACCCGTGGGTGCCGCCGGAGAACCGTCCGTCGGTGATCAGAGCGGTGTCACCGCCCCGACCTGCGCCCTTCAAGGCCCCGGTGACGGCGAGCATCTCCCGCATACCCGGGCCGCCCTTGGGGCCCTCGTAGCGGATCACCAGCACGTCGCCCGCCTCGATGCGCCCAGCCATGATCTCCTCCATCGCGCCGTCCTCGCCGTCGAAAACGCGGGCACGGCCGTCGAAACGGTCGAAGTCGATGCCGGCGACCTTGACCACCGAGCCCTTGGGCGCGAGGGAGCCGGTGAGGACGGCGATGCCGCCCACGTGATGGAGGGGCGCACCGAGGGGGTGGACGACGTCGCCGTCAGGCTTCGGCGGGTCGAGCTCGGCCAGGTTCTCGGCCATGGTCCTGCCGGTGACGGTGAGGCAGTCGCCATGGAGCAGCCCGGCGTCGAGCAGCTCCCGGAGCACGACCGGCACACCCCCGATCCGGTCCACGTCTGCCATGTGGTACTTGCCGTGGGGCTTGGTGTCGGCGATGTGGGGCACGCGGGCGGCTACCCGGTTGAAATCATCGAGCTCGAGGTCGACCCGCGCCTCGTAGGCGATCGCGAGCAGGTGGAGCACGGCGTTCGTCGAGCCGCCGAGCGCCATGACCACGGCGATGGCGTTCTCGAACGCCTCCTTGGTGAGGATCTGGCGGGGCCGGATGCCGAGCTCGAGCAGGCGGAGCACAGCCTGACCGGCAGCGAAGGCGTCGTCGTCGCGGCGACGGTCGACCGCTGCCGGCGATGCGCTACCGGGCAACGACATGCCGAGCGCCTCGGCCACCGAGGCCATCGTGTTGGCGGTGAACATGCCGGCGCAGCTGCCCTCGGTCGGGCAGGCGTTGCGCTCGATGGCATCGAGCTCGGACTGCTCCATGGCCCCCGTGCCCACCGCACCGACGGCCTCGAAGACGCTGACGATGTCGAGCGCCCTGCCGTTCAGCTGCCCGGGCAGGATCGAACCGCCGTAGACGAAGACGGACGGCACGTTCAGCCGGGCCGAGGCCATGAGCATGCCGGGGAGGCTCTTGTCGCAACCGGCGAGGGTGACGAGGGCGTCGAGCCGCTCGGCGTGCACCACCGTCTCGACGGAGTCGGCGATGACCTCGCGGCTGACGAGCGACGCACGCATCCCCTCGTGACCCATGGAGATCCCGTCGGAGACGGCGATGGTGGTGAACTCGAGCGGGAAGCCGCCGGCGGCCCGCACGCCCTCCTTGGCCCGCTTGGCGAGGCGGTCGAGCGGCAGGTTGCAGGGTGTCACCTCGTTCCACGAGGAGCACACGCCGACCTGAGACCTGTCCCAGTCGCCGTCGCCCATGCCGACGGCCCGGAGCATCGCCCGTGCGGGCGCTCGACCGACCCCGTCGGTCACCTCGTGGCTGCGCGGCTTCATCCCGGGAGGGTCGACGGGTGTGTCAGGCATGGCCGCAGGTTACGCGCCGCCTGCGCCACCGGGGTCAGGCCCGGGCGCCGTTCGAGCCCCCCACCGGCGGCGCCGTCCTCGTCACCGTCGTCCCGGCCCCCGGCACCCCCGTCCTCGGCGCCGTCCTCGTCCCGGCGCCGACGTCGTCAGCCACCGTCGTCCCGGCCCCCGGCACCCCCGTCCTCGACATCCCCGTCATCCACCGCCGTCATCCCCGGCGCCCCCGTCCCCGCCGTCCCCGGCATCCCCCTCCCGTCTCGGCCGTCGTCCCCGGCATCCCCCCTCCCGTCTCGGCTGTCGTCCTCGGCGCCGTGGCCGTCCCCGGCGGCATCCGGGTCCTGGACGACCTGGCGTTCGATGGTGAAGTCACCGGACACGCCGACGAGGGGTCACGTAGTCGATGGCCGACAGGCGCGGGCCATCGAAGCGGAGGATCTCCGCCTCGTAGGGCAGCGCCGTCTGGACGAGGAACGACCCCAGCCCGGTGGCCCCCGTCGAGCCGACGGTGAGAAAGGTCGTCCCGTCCTCCGACCTGCTGCTTCGGGCATGGGAGTGACCGGCGGCCACCACCGGGACCCAGCCCGCCACGTCGGCGGCCTGGCGCAGGTCGTGCACCGCCAGCAGGTCGGGCTCGCCCCGCCGCACCGCTGCGAGGACGCCGGGGCTCAGCTCCTCCTTGCGCTCGTTGGCGGCAGCGGTGTCGACGGCGTTGTCGGCGGTGAAGCTCGGGTCGCCGATCCCGAGGATGCGCACGGCGCCCACCCTCGCCTGGTCGCCGTCGAGCACGGTGATGCCGGTGGAGGCGACGAACGCAGCCCGGTTCTCGTCCGAGTCGTGGTTGCCGGGGACGAACAGGTAGGGAACGTCGATGTCCTCGATCAGCCCGCTGATGCGCGACTCGATCGGGCTCCCGTACGAGGTGAGGTCGCCGGTGTCGAGCACGGCGTCGACATCGAAGCTCTCGGCCAGCTGCTCGACCAGCTCCACCCCGAGGGGGTTGGAGTGGATGTCGCCGACGTGGAGGATCAACGTCTCCCCGGTGGCGCCGCCAAGGTCGGTCGCTGCGTAGAGGCCGGCGACCTGGCCCGACAGCGTCTGGACGAGCCCGCTCACGCGGTCGAGATCGCCCACCGAGCGCTGCGCCGCCTCGAGGATGGCGGGGGCCCGTTCGAGCGCCCCCTCGAAGCGGGCCTCTTCGAACGCGTCCGTGTCGTAGCCCTGCCACGTCCACAGGAGGGCCACGCCCACCCCGGCGAACCCGCCGCTGGCACCGAGGACGGCGTGGGCGAGGCGCCGACGAGGCACGAGCGCACCGGCCACCCCGCCGGCGAGGAGGGCGGCCACGAGGGAGCGGACGACGAACCTGCGGAGCAGCGCCGGCAGGTCGGCGAGCACGGCGTCGGTGATGCGCTCCTGGGCGCGAGGCGCCGACAGCAGCGCCTTCAGGCGCTCCACGTCGAGCTCGTCGAGGCGGACACCGAGGCGCACCGGCGCCCGGTGGGTCTCGGCCACGATCCGCCCGAGCGGCGGGAGGGCGACCTCGGTCGAACCGATGGCGACGCTGGCGGCACCGACCTCGACCGTGCCGGGACCGACCCCGGCCTGCACCGGCGACACCATCTCCAAGGTGGCGAGCGCAGCCACCGCCCCGACCACCACGACGAGCACCCGGCGCACCCACCGGCGCACCCACCGACGGGATGGCGGGGGGGCCTGCGCGGGCGGCGCCGTGCCCCCGGCGGGGAGCGAAGGACGGCGCACCGCCACACGATGCCCGACCACCGCGCGCCGACAGCGCGCGATGCCTCCGCCAGCACCCGACCGGCCGCTACCGTCCCGTCGGTGACCGAGGTCGTGACGGCCTCCGGGCTGGTGAAGCGCTGGGGGGCGACGACCGCGCTCGCCGGTGCCGACCTCCACGTCGGCCGGGGGATCACCGGGCTCCTCGGCGCCAACGGCGCCGGCAAGACCACCCTCATCGGCATGCTGCTGGGCCTCCACCGACCCGACGCCGGCACCCTGCAGGTCCTCGGCCTCGACCCCACCACCGCCGGCAGCGAGGTGCGCGAGCGGGTCGGCTACGCGCCGGAGCACGACGCCCTCCCCGGCGACGTGCGGGCCCACGACCTCGTGCGCCACCTCGCCGAGGTCCACGGCCTGCCCCACCGCGAGGCCGTCTCCCGGGCCAGCGACGCCCTCTGGCACGTCGGCCTCGGGGAGGAGCGGTTCCGACCCGTGGGCACGATGTCGACCGGCCAGCGCCAGCGGGTCAAGCTCGCCGCCGCGTTCGTCCACGACCCCGCCCTCCTGCTCCTCGACGAGCCCACCAACGGCCTCGACCCCGTGCAGCGCGACGAGATGCTCGCCCTGGTGCGACGCATCGGGACCGAGTTCGGGATCGACGTGGTGGTGTCGTCGCACCTGCTGGAAGAGGTGGAGCGGGTGTGCGACGCCGTCGTGATCCTCGCCGACGGGGTGGTCGCAGCAGCCGGCACGCTCGATTCGCTGCGCAGCGGTGAGGACGTCGTGATCGTCGAGGTCGTCGGCGACCCCGCCCGGCTGGCCGAGGTGCTGCGAGGAGCGGGTGCGCCGCTCGAGATCGTCGGGAGCCGGCTCACGGTCTCGCTGCCCGGCGACCCCGCCGGCATCGCCGCCGCCTACGACGTGCTCAGGGACGCAGCCGTGAGCACCGCCACGCCGCTGCGCCGGCTCCAGCGGCGCACGGCGTCGCTGGAGGAGGTGTTCCTCGCCGCCGGCACGGCGGGAGCAGCCGGCGCCGGCGCACAGCCGACGGGCGAGCAGGCCCAGGGCCTGCCGGTGGCGACCGGGCCATGAGCGACGCCCGCATCCTCGACCGGGGCTACCGGCGCTACGACGGTCCCCGCCTCGGGGCTCGCGGTGCGATCGGCAGCCTCACCCGCCAGAGCGCGCTCCGGGCGCTCGGCCTGCGCCGGACGTTCTGGGCCAAGGTCTTCCCGCTCCTCTCGGCGGTGATCGCCTACCTGCCGGCCACGGTCTTCGTCGGCATCGCCGCCCTGTTCCCCGACGAGCTGCTCGACCCCGACGCCGTGATCCCCGGCTACGGCGAGTACTACGGCTTCATCACGGCGGCCATCGTCGTCTTCGTGGCCCTCGTGGGGCCCGAGGTCCTGTGCCCCGACCGCAAGGACGGGATGCTCGGGCTCTACCTCGCCTCCCCGCTCACCAGGGACACCTACCTGCTGGCCAAGGCGCTCGCCGTGGTGCCGGTGCTGGCCATCGTGACCGTCGGCCCACCGCTCCTGCTGCTCGTGGGGCGGACCTTCGCCGACGCCGGGCCGGAGACGTTCGTCGAGTTCCTCTCCGTGCTGGCCCGGATCGTCGGGAGCGGCCTCGCCATCTCGGCGGCGTACACCGCCATCTCCCTGGCCGCCGCCAGCCTCACCGACCGTCGCGCCGTGGCCTCGGCCGGCGTCATCCTCCTGCTGCTCGTATCGAGCGTGGCCACGACCGTGCTGGTGGAGCTGGGGGGCAACGAGCGGCTCCTGCTGCTCAACCTGTTCCTCCTGCCGTTCGAGCTCGTGCAGCGCATCTACGGCGAGCTCGGCGCCAACCCGGAGCTGCCCACCGCCGAGCTCGTTGCTGCGAACGTCGTCTGGACCGTAGGTGCCGGCGTCCTCGTGCGTGAGCGCTACCGGCGCCTGCAGGTGACCAGGTGACCAGGTGACCAGGTGACCAGGTGCCAGGTGCCAGGTGCCAGGTGCCAGGTGCCAGGTGAAGGCGTGACCGCCACGGGCGGCGCCGAGCCGGTGATCCGGGTGGCGGGGGTGTCCCGATGGTTCGGCGACGTCGTCGCCGTGTCCGACGTCAGCTTCGACGTCGGTCCGGGGGTGACGGCGCTGCTCGGGCCGAACGGCGCCGGCAAGTCGACGCTGCTCCGGCTGCTGTGCGGGCTGACGACGCCGTCACAGGGCACGGTGCGGGTGCTCGGCGCGAACCCCCGGGGCGACCCGTCCCTGTACCGGCGCATCGGCCTCGTCCCCCAGCAGGAGGCGGTGTTCGAGCGCCTGACCGCCCTCGCCTTCGTCACGCTGGCCGCAGAGCTGCACGGCCTCCCTGCGCCAGCCGCCTCGGCGGCAGCTGCCGTGCGCCTGGTGGACCTCGACCCCGACGACCACCGTCCGGTCTCGACGTACTCGAAGGGCATGCGCCAGCGGATCAAGGTCGCGCAGGCGCTCGTGCACGAGCCCGAGGTGGTCATCCTCGACGAGCCACTGGAGGGCCTCGACCCCCGGCAGCGCCTCCACCTCATCGAGCTGTTCCGCGCCCTCGGCGCCGAGGGCCGCTGCGTGCTCGTCTCCAGCCACGTGCTCGACGAGGTGGAGCGCTTCGGGTCGCGGGTGCTGGTCATGGCCCAGGGTCGCCTCGCTGCCGAGGGTGACTTCCACGACATCCGCGAGCTCATGGACGACCGGCCCCACCGGCTCCGCCTGCGCACCGACCGGCCCCACGCCCTGGCCGGTGCGCTCGTTGCCTCGGGGGCGGCGACGGCCGTGCGACTCGAGCCGCAGGGTCGGCAGGGGGACGGGGCCGATGGGGCAGAGGTGCTCGTCGACACGGTCGACGTCGGCGCCTTCCGCGCCACCGTCGCCGCCGCCGCCCAGCAGGCCGGTGCCCGGCTGCTCGAGGTGACCCCCCTCGACGACGACCTCGAGAGCGTCTTCCGCTACCTCGTCGCCCCTGTCCCCCCGGCACCCCGATGAGCCCCCTCTACCGGCTCTTCCTCCGCAGCCAGCTCGTGCGAGGTCGCATCATCGGCCTCGGCTGCCTCGGGCTGCTCGGGGTCCTCCTCGGCTTCGCCGTCGGTGCGTCCGACGGCGCCGGTCCCAGGGACGGCGCCGAGCTCGTCTCCGGGTACGGCCTCGCCCTCTTCGTGCCGGTGAGCGTGCTGCTCTTCGCCTCGGCCGTGCTCGGCGACCCCAACGAGGACGGGACCCTGGTCTACCTGTGGCTGCGACCGGTCGCCCGCTGGAAGATCGTCGCCGCCGCCGTCGCCGCCGCGCTCACCCTCTGCCTCCCGCTCGTGATCCTCCCCATGGCGCTCGCCGGTGTCCTCGCCGGCGGGGGCGGCCTCGTCGCCGGCACCGTCGCCTCCTGCACGCTCGCCACCGTCTCCTACGCCGGCATCTTCACGTGGCTCGGGCTGCGGGTGAAGCGGGCGCTCGTCTGGGGCCTCGCCTACATCCTGATCTGGGAGGGGTTCGTGGCCCGAGCTGGAGCGACCCCGGCCACGCTCTCGGTCCGCGCCTCCACCCGCTCGGTGCTCGGTCGCATCAGTGATGCACCTCGGAGCTTCGTCGAGGTGGGTGCCGTCGCTGCGGTGGTCGTCCCGCTCCTCGCCGCCGTGGCAGCACTGTGGCTCACGGTCCGCCGCCTCAGCCGCCAGGACGTGGCCTGAGCGGACCACCCGCCGGCGTCTGCCCACCTGGGATCGTCCCCGGGTGCTGAGGCGGCCAGATGCTGGACACGACCGCCGGTCCGGCCTCCGCCCACGACCACCCGGTCGCCGCCGACCGGCGCTCCTGCGACGCCCGCCCCCGAACGCGAGCACAGGCGCCACCAGGCGCGACGTGGCCCGCCCCGCACCGAGCGGTGCCGGCGTCCTGCGGCCGGCGTCGATCCGCAGGCGTACGGTCCGCCGGTGGGCCTCTCGCTGCGATCGCCCTTCGACCGGGACATCGCCCGCCTGGCCATCCCCGCAGTCGGGGCGCTCGCCGCCGAACCGCTCTACATCCTCACCGACACCGCCATCGTCGGACGCCTCGGCACCCCCCAGCTCGGGGGCCTCGCCGTTGCCGCCACCCTCGTGCTCACGGGGTACTCGCTGTTCATCTTCCTGGCCTACGGGACCACGGGGACGGTGGCCCGGCTGCTCGGCGCCGGTCAATCGGACTGGGCCGCAGCCCAGGGCGTGCAGGCGATGTGGCTGGCTGCGGGGGTGGGTCTGGCGCTCTCCGTGCTCGGGCTCGTGCTGGCCGAGCCAGCCGTGTCGCTCATGGGGGCGGGTCCCGAGGTCGCGCCCTTCGCGCTGACCTACCTGCGGATCAGCATGGTGGGGGTGCCGAGCCTGATGCTGGTGCTGGCCGGCACCGGCTACCTGCGGGGACTGCAGGACACCCGCACCCCGCTCGTCGTGGCGGTCGTGTCGGCGCTCGGGAACCTCGTCGTCGAGCTCGTGCTCGTGTTCGGCCTCGACCTCGGCATCGCCGGCTCGGCCTGGTCGACGGTGCTGGCCCAGACGGGTGCAGCCGCCGTGTACGTCACCATCGTCGTCCGTCACGTCAGGGCTGCGGCGGTGTCGGTCAGGCCCGACCGCGCTGCGCTCGGCGCGCTCGCGACCGTGAGCCGCGACCTCTTCGTGCGCACGGCTGCGCTGCGGGCAAGCCTGCTGGTGGCCACAGCGGTGGCGGCGCGCACCGGCGTGGTCGACCTCGGTGCGCACCAGGTCGCCTTCGAGCTGTGGAGCTTCCTCGCGCTCGTGCTCGACGCCATCGCCATCGCCGGCCAGGCCATGGTGGGGAGGCTCCTCGGCGCCGGGGACGCCGAGGGGGCGCGGACGGCGTCGAGGCGGATGGTCGAGTGGGGCGTGGTCGCCGGTCTCGGCTTCGCGCTCGTGGTGGTGGCGCTCGCGGGCGTGCTGCCCCGGCTGTTCAGCGACGACGAGCAGGTCGTGCGCCTCGCTGCATCGCTGCTGGTGTGGGTGGCCGTGCTGCAGCCGGTCAACGCCGTGGTGTTCGTGCTCGACGGCGTGCTCATCGGCGCCGGCGACCTCCGCTTCCTGGCCCGGGCCATGAGCCTCGCCGCGCTCGCCTTCGTCCCGGTGGCCGTCGGCGTCCGGCTCCTCGACCTGGGCATCGGCTGGCTGTGGGCGGCCATCGCCCTCCTGATGGTCGTTCGCCTCGTGACCCTGGAACGGCGCTGGCGGGGAGGCGCGTGGGCCGTGGTCGGTGCCGAGCGGGTCCGTTGAGCCGGGCCTTTCCCCGGCGCCCCCGACCGGAGGCGGCGCTACCGGAAGGTCGGGGCGACCTCGGTGAGGAAGCGGTCGTAGGTGTCCTTGGCCCGGCTCGCGGAGCCGAGCGTGAAGTCGGGGACGATGAGCTCGTCCACGCCGGCCTCGGCGTACGCGCCGACGACGTCGACGAGCTCGGAGGGCGCGCCGATCATGGCCGGCCTGCCGATCGCCCCCGAGCGCTGCCTGGCCAGCCACGTCTCGTCGTCGGACAGGAACAGCAGCGCCTGGGCCGAGTGCTCGATGGCGGCCGGGTCGCGACCCACGTCCTCACAGTGGCCGTCGAGCACGGCGCCCTTGTGGGCGAGCACCTCGGGCGTGCCCCACACGTTCCACTCGTCGGCGTGCTGCGCGGCGATGCGCAGCGTCACCTTCTCGCCGCCACCCCCCACGAGCAGCGGCACGGGCCCGTCCGCCCCCTTGGGCTCGAGCGGGGCGTCACGCAGCTGGTAGTGCTCCCCGTCGAAGGTGGTCCGCTCCTGGGTGAGCAGCGACTTCACGACTGCGCACGCCTCGCCGAAGCGGGCCATGCGCTCCTTCGTCTCGAACAACGGGATGCCGTAGGCGTCGTGCTCGTTCTGCTGCCACCCGGCCCCGAGGCCGAGCACGATCCGCCCACCGCTGATCTGGTCGGCGGTGGTCGCCATGCTCGCCAGCACCGCCGGGTGGCGGTAGGTGTTGCCGCTGACGAGGCAGCCGATGCGCACCCGTGGCACGGTGGCCGCCAGTGCCGCGATCGTCGTCCAACCCTCCAGCACCGGTCCGCTGACGTCCTCGCCGTTGGGCATGAAGTGGTCGGCGATCCACACGCCGTCCCATCCCGTGGCCTCGCCGTGGCGGGCCAGGTCGACGACGTCGGACCAGGGCTTGCTGGCGTTCGGCCAGATGCTGAAGCGCATGCGGCCGACCCTATCGAGGGTCCGGGGACCGCCTCAGAACCCGGTGGCGCACCAGGGCGCGATGCTCCACGACAGGAGGAGGTCGAGGCGGGCCAGGGCGCCGGGCGTCCGCTCCTGCACCCGCCCGGCGCGGGCCAAGGTGGTGCTCCTGACACCGCCGAGGGAGGCGGCACCGAGGTCGGCGATGCCGAGGGCGATGTCGGCCGCATCCTCGGTCCGGGAGCAGGCCGCTCCCCCAGGTCCGGCGTCGAGCCGCCAGCGACCGCTGTTGACCGGCCGGAACGGGTCCGCCACCTCGAGCACCAACGCGTCGTCCACGAGGTACGACCGGGCCGCCATGGCGGTGCCGATGTCGAGCAGCCGCACCCAGAGGTGGTCGCCGACGTGACCGGTCTGGAGCCGGCGGGGGTCGGTGAGGCGCCAGCGGATCGGATCCTCCACCGGACGGCCCGAGGCCTCGATCGTGGCGACGAGGTCGACGCTGAGCAGGTGCTCCCACAGCGCCGCCTCGACCTCGGGGTCGGCGCCGACCACCTCGGAGGCGACGAGGATCCCGTCCGGGATGCCGTGGTCGCCCCAGGATGACTTGATGCGGTAGGCGGCGTAGCCGTCGGGTCGGCCGACGTCGGTCTCGTGCTGCACGTAGAAGCGGGCGGAGGCGCCGTCGCGCCAGCGGTCGCGATCGCGCAGCCAGACGTCCCAGTAGCCCGGTTTGCGGCTGAGCGCGCCCGGTGTGACGGCCCGGTGGGCCTCGTAGACCTCGGGGAGGACCGCCGCCGCCTGCGCCTCGTCGATCTGGCGGAAGCGGCCCCCGACCCTCGGCGGGAAGGCGAGGGTGGTCCCGTGGGTGGGCAGCTTCCACGTCGTCAGGTCGGCTGCCGAGCCGTAACCGAAGCGCCCGTAGATGACCGACTCGGAGGCGGTGAGGATCGAGAGCGGCTGGCCCCTGCGGGCCACCTCGTCGAGGTGGAGGTCCATCATCGCCGTGAGGATCCCCCGGCGGCGATGCGTCGTGCGGACGCCGATGGCGGTGAGCCCGCCGGCCGGCACGGTGGCGCCACCCGGCAGGGTCAGCTGGAAGGCGAATGCGCCGCCGGTGGCGACGATCTCCCCGTCGTCGAAGACGCCCCACTTGTGCTCCCCCTCGGTGAGCATCGCCCAGTCCCCCACCTCCTCGTCGCTCGGCTGGTGCCCGAAGGCGCCCTCGGTCACCCGAGAGAAGGCCACGAACTCGTCGTCGGTGATGTCTCGCAGCTCGAGGTCCACGGCCGCAGCATGCACCGCCACCCCCCGTCACGCCTGTCGTTTCCGACGCGGCGGCCCCGGGGCGCGCGACGGGCGGCCGCCGCGGAACCGTCAGCCGGCGGCGCGCTGGCGGAGCAGGGCGTTCACGGCCTTGCCGTCGGCCTTGCCCGACGTCGCCTTCATCACCTTGCCGACGAAGAGACCCGCCACCTTCGGGTCACCGTCGACGAAGCGCTGCCAGGCGACGGGGTCGCCGGCGATGGCCTCGTCGACGGCGGCGGCGAGCTCCTCCTCACCCATGGCCCGGAAGCCCCTCGACGCCACGACGGCCTCGGGTTCGCCGCCGCTCGTCACCAGCTCGGCCAGCACGGTCTTGGCCTGGGTCGCGGTGAGGGCGCCCTCGGCCTCCATGCGGCTCACCGTGGCGAAGGACCCGGCGGTGAGGGCGCCCACGTCGTCACCGGCCAGGTCGTTGGCGGCGCGGGTCAGCAGACGACCGGGATCGCCGCCGACGTCGACCGCCGCCAGCACGAGGGCGTCGAGGTCGCGCTCGACCACGAGTGCCGCTGTCGCCGTGTCCGCACCCGTCCGCTCGATCAGGTTGCGCCGGCGGGCGGCAGGGAGCGCAGGCAGGGCTGCGTCGACGGCTGCCACCCAGGCGGCGTCGGGCTCGAGGGGGACGAGGTCGGGCTCGGGGAAGTACCGGTAGTCGTCCGCCTCCTCCTTCGACCGGAGGGTGTGGGTGCGCCCCTCGGCCTCGTCCCAGTGCCGGGTCTGCTGCACGATGCGCTCTCCGGAGGCGAGCAGGTCGACCTGGCGACGGGCCTCGTACTCGATGGCCCGCACGAGCGAGCGGGTCGAGTTCAGGTTCTTGATCTCGCAGCGGGTGCCGAGCTCGCCGGTCCCCGCCCTGCGCATCGACACGTTGGCATCGACCCGCATGCTCCCCTCCTCCATCTTGGCGTCGGAGGTCCCGGTTGCCAGCAGCACGGCCCTGAGCTCCTGCACGTAGGCGCGAGCCTGCTCGGGGGTGCGGATGTGGGGCCGGCCCACGATCTCGACGAGGGGGACGCCGGCCCGGTTGTAGTCCACGAGGGAGTGCACGGCGTCATGGATGCGGCCACCTCCGCCCACGTGGGTGGACTTGCCGGTGTCCTCCTCGAGGTGGGCCCGCTCGATCCCGATGACCGAGCCGTCGGGCAGCTCGAGCTCACCCTCGACGTTGATCGGCCTGTCGTACTGGCTGACCTGGTAGTCCTTGGGCATGTCCGGATAGAAGTAGTTCTTCCTGGCGAAGATGCTCGGCTCCACGCTGCACTGCAGCGCCCGGCCGATGCGCATGGCGAGCTCCACCACCTGCCGGTTGAGGACGGGGAGCGACCCGGGCAGGCCGAGGCAGACGGGGCACACGTTGGTGTTCGGCTCCGAGCCGAAGCGGTTGGCGCAGCCGCAGAAGATCTTGGTGGCGGTGGCCAGCTCGCAGTGCACCTCGAGGCCGACGACGAGCTCCCACACCTGGCCCGACGGGTCGGTGACGGTGAAGGGCTCGACGATCGTGCCGACGCCGGCGTCTGTGGTGAGGAAGGTCATGCTGTCCGCTCTCTGCCTGCGGCCGGGCCGCTCAGGCCCCGCTCCCTGCGCTCGCTCATGCTGTCCGCTCTCGACCTGCGGCCGGGCCGCTCAGGCCCCGCTCCCTGCGCTCGCTCATGCTGTCCGCTCTCGACCTGCGGCCGGGCCGCTCAGGCCCCGCTCCCTGCGCTCGCTCATGCTGTCCGCTCCGGGGTCCCGCCCAGGCTGTACTCGAGCACCGCCGCAGCACGGAACAACGTCGGCTCGGACAGGGCGGGTCCGAGCAGCTGGACACCGACCGGCATCCCGTCGTCACCGGTGCCGTAGGGGACCGAGATGGCGGGATCGCCGGCGAGGTTCGACGGGATCGTGCAGACGTCGGTGAGGTACATCGACAGCGGGTCGGCGGTCTTGGCGCCGAAGGGGAAGGCCGTGGTCGGCGCCGTCGGGGACAACAGGAGGTCGAAGCGCTCGTAGGCGGCGGCGAAGTCCCGGATGATGAGCGTGCGGACCTGCTGGGCCTTGCCGTAGTAGGCGTCGTAGTAGCCGGCCGACAAGGCGTAGGTGCCGAGCATGATTCGGCGCTTCACCTCGGCCCCGAAGCCCGCCGTGCGGGAGGCCACGTTCATCCCGCCGTTGGTCGCGGCGTCGACCCGCAGGCCGTAGCGGACCCCGTCGTAGCGGGCGAGGTTGCTCGACGCCTCGGCCGGCGCGATGAGGTAGTAGGCCGAGAGGCCGAGGGTGGTGGCGGGGACCGACACGTCCTCGACCTTGGCGCCGGCGGCGTCGAGCGCCTCGGCCGCGGCCGTGAGACGGCGGCGCACATCGGGATCGGTGCCCTCCCCGGAGAGCTCGGCCACGAGACCGATGCGCAACCCCTCGATCCCGTCCTCCAGCGTGTTGGAGATGGCGGAGGCCGGGGCGTCGATCGAGGTCGAGTCGAGGGGGTCGTGGCCGGCGATGGCCTCGAGCAGCGCCGCCGCGTCGGCCACGGTACGGCCGAAGGGACCGATCTGGTCGAGGCTGCTGGCGAAGGCGATGAGGCCGTAGCGGCTCACGGCGCCGTAGGTCGGCTTCATCCCCACGACCCCGCAGTAGGCAGCCGGGAGGCGGACCGAGCCACCGGTGTCGGAGCCGAGTGCGAGCGGGGCGAAGCCGGCGGCCACCGCGGCGGCGCTGCCACCGCTGCTGCCACCTGGCACCCGGCTCGTGTCGTGGGGGTTGCGGGTCGGACCGAAGGCGGAGTGCTCCGTCGAAGAGCCCATGGCGAACTCGTCGAGGTTGGCCTTGCCGACGGCGATGGCGCCCGAGGCGGTGAGGCGGGCCACGACGGTGGCGTCGTAGGGCGGCCGCCACCCCTGGAGGATCCGGGAGGAGCAGGTGGTCGGGACGCCCCTCGTGCACAGGTTGTCCTTCAGGGCCACGGGGACGCCGGCGAGGGGGCCGGGGTCCTCCCCCGCCGTGACCCGTGCGTCGACCCGGCCGGCGGCGGCCAACGCCTCGTCGGCCATGACGTGGTTGAAGGCGTGGATCTCACCGTCCCCGGCGGCGATGACCGCCAGGTGCTCCTCGACGACGGAGACCGCCGAGCGCGCCCCGGACCGCACCTCGGCCGCGATCTGCAGCGCCGTCACGCCGCCCCTGCCTTCGGGTCGCTCACCGCTCCTGCCTTCGGGTCGCTCACCGCTCCTGCCTTCGGGTCGCTCACCGCTCCTGCCTTCGAGTCGCTCACCGCTCCTGTCTTCGGGTCGCTCACCGCTCCTGTCTTCGGGTCGCTCACCGCTCCTGTCTTCGGGTCGCTCACCGCTCCTGCCTTCGGGTCGCTCACTGCTCCTCACCCAGCGCCGGGGGCACGCGGAACCGGTCGTCCTCGACGGCGGGGGCGGCGGCGAGGACCTCGGCGCGGTCGAGGCTCGGCCGGACGACATCGTCTCGCAGCACGTTCACCAGCGGGAGTGGGTGGGCGGTCGGTGCCACCCCCTCGGTGTCGAGCGCCTCGACGTCCTCGGCGTGGTCGAGCACGGCGGCGAGCTGCACAGTGAAGAGGTCGAGCTCCTCCTCGGTCAGCGCCAGCCGGGCGAGGTCGGCAACGTGGGCCACGTCCGCCCGGGTGATGCGCTCTGCCACCACGGCATCGTAGAGGTGGAGCGGGGTCAGCCCTGACGCCGAGCTGGCGGCGCAGGGGCCCAGAACGCCGTCACGACGCCCACACAGCCGCCTGCGGCGGGAACGTCGGCCGGGTCTCGCGCGCTCCCTCGTCGATGATGAGCTCGCTTCTCCGAGGACCTGCCCGACCGTGCCATCGCCGAGCTGCTCGGCTGTCGCGAAGCCACCGTCCGCAGCACCGTCCACCGGGCGCTCGCCGCCCTGCGCAAGGAGATCGAGCTGCGACGACGGACGGCCGAGACGAAGCCGTCCGGGCCATGTCCGGCACAGGGCCGCCGACGCAAACTCGTCTGCAGATGCCTGGGACGCCATCGCAGGACGACTCGGCGAGCCCGAGGAAGTGAGGGTGCTCCCGTTCCGCAGGGAGCGCCGGGCCACGCCGGGTGCTCGCAGCCGCGGCCGCTGCGGCAGTCGTGGCCGCCGGCGTGGGTGGGCTCTTCCTGGTCGACCGGGATGACGACCCGGCGGGGGTCATCGCAGGCGTCCCAGGGGAAGACCGGGCTGGCCCCACCGTCACCGACCGACCCGTCGGGCCAGCCCCCGACCCGGAGGAAGAGGTGGCGAGCGCCAGCACGACCATCCTCACACCCCGAGCCGGTCGTCAGTGGGCGGTGCGGTGGTGGGCGGCGAGGGCGTCGCCGCCGAAGTCCGACGTCGGGTCACGGACCACCGTGTGCACGTGGTTGGCCCCGTCCTGGGTGTTGTCGAGCTCGACGAGCAGGCCGGGGGCCACGAGGCGGTAGTGGTGGCCCGTGCCCGGCTCGGAGGCGCCGGACCAGGCGAAGGTCGCCCCGGCCGGGTCGGGCACCCGGGCGCCGGCCGGGAACCGGCGCAGGTACACCCCGAGCAAGGCCTTCGCCGCCGACGCAGCTGCCCCGTCGAGGGCGTCGATCGGCACGCCGCCGGTGAAGGAGCCCGTGTCGACCGCCGGGTCGTTCCGCGTGAGGATGTCGTCCGGCGCCTGCTCGGCCACCACCGCCGACGACCGCTGCTCGACGCTGAGGGTGTGGAGCAGCTCGAAGCCGAGCGCCTCCTCGATCGCCAGGGGCGCCGACACCACCCGCCCCTCCTCGGCGACCACGGCAGGGTTCGCACCCAGGAACAGCGGCGTGAGGTGGACCTCGTCCTCCACCACCGTTGCGTGGACCGAGACGTGGTGGCCCTCGAAGCGAAAGCCCCACGCCGGTGCTCCCGGCTCGCCGAAGACCGACACCCAGTCGTCGTCCCGGTGGCGTCGGTCGGAGGCGGAGCCCTCGGAGCGGTCCAAGACCTCGTCGAGGGCCATGATGGCGCCGACCCGGGCGAAGGTCGGCATCGGCAGGAGCACGCTCAGGACCCGGTGCACCGCCTTGGTGGCGCTCCGGTCGAGGGCGTGCATCGGCACCCCCCGGCGTGCCGTCGGCCAGTAGGCCCACGTCCGACGCTCGTCGTCGCCCCCCTCGAAGGGCAGGCAGGCGACCTCCACGGCAGCCGGGGCGAGGACGCCGAGCAGCGCCCGGGTCTCGGCCGCCAACCGACCGGCGAGCGAGGCGGCGGCCACGTCAGTCGGCGGTGACCTTGTGGATGAAGCCGATCGACCGCTCGGCGATGAGCTCCTTGTCGTAGTCGAGCGTGGCCACGTGGTAGCTCCGCTCGAGGGTGACCCGCTCGACCGGGCCGCTCACCGAGGCTGCGAGGTGGTCGCTGCTGGCCGGCTCGACCACGTGGTCGTCGGTGCTGGTCAGCAGGAGCACCGGGCAGGTGACGGCGGGGAGGAGCGGCTGCAGCTCGTCGAGGGCGTCGAACAGCGACAGCGCGCACGAGAGCGGCGTGCCCTCGTAGGCGGACTCCACCGAGTCGGGGTCGGCGATGTCGGAGCCGATCCCCGGTGACACCGTCTCACCGGCCCCGAGCATGAGGGTGATCATCTCCTTGACCTCGGGCTCCCGAGCCGACACCGCTGGGTTGATGCAGACGATCCCGGCGACCTCGGGGTGACGGGCCGCCAGCCACGTGGTGAGGGTGCCGCCCATGGAGAGACCGGCGACGGCGACGGCGCGGCATCGTCCCGCCAGGTCGGTGTAGGCGGCCTCGGCCGCGCCCGACCAGTCGGCCCAGGTGGTCGTCATCATGTCCTCGATGGTGGTGCCGTGGCCCGGCAGCCGGGGCATCTCGACGGTGAACCCTGCGTCGACGAGCGCCTCGGCGAGGGGGCGCATGGTCCCCGGGTTGCCGGTGAAGCCGTGGAGGACGAGGACCCCGACGTCGCTGCCGGTGGCGGACAGGGGCTCGGCCCCGGGGACGATCTCGACCTCGCTCATGGCGTCACGGTACCGGCCGGGTCGAGCCCGACCGGGCTGCGACACCCGCCCGGGCGACCCTGGGCGCAAGGGTCCTCCGGACCCGCACACGTAGGGGTCCTCCGGACCCTCACACGTAGGGGTCCTCCGGACCCTTCGGGTTCTCCCACCAGTCCTCGGGCGGCGGGGTCCAGTCGGGGTCGGGGTAGATGCAGTCGACCGGGCAGGGGTCGAGGCACTTCCCGCACCCTGAGCACAGCTCGGGGACGATGATCACGTCGATGCCGTGGTTGAAGATGGCGCCGAACTGCGTGGGGCAGTGGCGGATGCAGGTGTCGCAGTTGATGCACTCCGCCATCTCGATCCGCAGGGGGACGCTCTTCCACTTCGGGTTGCGCTCGCGGGCTTCGATGCGCTCGTCCCTGGTCCCAGCCGACATGGCCGCACGCTACCGCTCGCACCTGCGTTGACCGCCCGGTCGGTCGGTGCGAGCGTGAGAGGGATGGGTGACCGGCGCCTCACGGCCCAAGGGGTCGAGCGGAAGCAGCAGCTGCTCGACTGCGCAGCGACGCTGTTCGCCGAGCGGGGCTTCGCCGACACGCGGGTGATCGACATCGTCGACGCTGCGGGCGTGGCCAAGGGCCTCTTCTACTGGTACTTCGAGAACAAGGACGCGGTCTTCGCCGAGCTCGTCACCTCCACCCGCCAGTCGCTCCGCCTCGCCCAGCTCCACGCCATCGACCCCGGCCTCGACCCGCTGTCGCAGCTGCGCCAGGGCTCGGAGGCGTCGGTGCGCTTCATGGCCGACCACGCCCACCTGTACGCGCTGCTCCAGGCCGAAGGCCCCGACAAGCGAATCAGCGAGCTGCTCAGGGCGGGAACCCTGGTCCACGCCACCGACACGGCGACGCTGATTCAGCAGGGCATCGCGGCGGGCCTCATCCGCGACGAGGATCCGATGCTGCTCGCCTACGGCGTGCTGGGGTCGGTGACGTGGTTCTGCCACTTCCACCGCACCGGGCGCATCACCCAGTCGGCCGAGGAGCTCGCCACCTTCGTGGGGCGCTACGTGGTCCGGTCCGTTGCCGCCGACGGGGTCGACGAGGCGGCGCCGGCAGGCCGACCCGCGCATGGTCCCCCGACCATCGCACCCGCCGCCGGGCACCCGACGGCCGCACTAGGTTTCTGACGGTTCGGACCAGACCCGAGGAGCGCTCCGTGCCGACCTACCCATTCCTGAGCGACGACTGGATGGACGCGGCCCGTGAGATCCGCGAGGAGTACCGGGACAAGACCCCGCCGCTGGCCCACCCCATCAAGATGAACCAGATCATCACCGAGGTGCCGTTCGGCGAGGGCAAGATCGAGGCCCACATGGACTCGAGCTCGGGTGAGATGGAGATGGAGATGGGCCACCTCCCCGACGCCGAAGTCACCGTGACCGTCGACTACGCCACGGCCAAGGCCATCTTCGTCGACCAGAACGCGCAGGCGGGGATGCAGGCGTTCATGTCCGGCAAGATCAAGGTGCAGGGCGACATGACCAAGCTGATGACCATGCAGCAGACCGGGATCGACCCGGTCGCCCTCGAGGTGGCAGGCAGGATCAAGGCCATCACCGAGTAGCCGGCACGCCTCGGCCCGAGGTGGTGCGGGCCTCAGGTGCGGACCGGCACCTGGTCCCTCGGTCCGTCGGTCACCGGTTCATCTCCCCTCGATCCCTCTCTCCTCGGTCCATCCGTCCTCGGCGCACGTGCCCTTGGCGACCCGTCGCCCTCGACCGACACGTCGGCCGGTTCGCCCTCGACGTCGAGGCGGTGCGAGCGACGGACGAAGGTGGCGGAGACGATGCCGAGCACCGACACGGCGCCGCCGAGCAAGTAGGCGTAGTGGAACGAGGTCACCACGCCGACCGAGTCGCTGGTGGAGACCTGGAGCGTCTGCATCAGCTGGATGCCGGCCACCACCCCCACCTGGGTGATGAGCTGCTGGGTGGCGCCGGCGACGCCGAGATCGTCCTCGTCGACGGCGTTCGCCACCGTGGCGGCCATGGAGGGCGCCGATGCGCCGAGGCCGATGCCGGAGAGGGCGAGTGACAGCACCACCCAGTGGTCGCCGGCCCCCGGCGTGACCTGGGCGAGTCCCACCATCGAGACGGTGACGGCGGCGGCGCCGAAGATGCCCGCCGTGCGCTCCCCCACCCGCAGGGCGACGTAGCCACCGAGCGGTGCGGCGATCGAGAAGGCGAGCGGCCGGGCGATCGAGAGCAGGCCGATCCGGGTGGCGCCGTAGCCGAAGGCGGTGGCCAGGAACAGCGGCGTGATGATGAAGCCACCCATGTAGGCGAAGTTCGAGAAGAACTGCGTCGCCACCGGGGCCGAGAAGTTCCGCCGGCGCAGGTAGTCCGTGCGCAGCAACGGCGAGTCGACCTTGCTCTCCCAGCGGAGGAAGGAGGCGAGCGCCAGCGGGGCGTAGACGAAGCCGCCGAGCACGAGCGGGCTGCTCCAACCGAGCACCGGCCCCCGGTTGAGCGCCAGCAGCAGGGCAGTCACCCCGGAGGAGAGGAGCAGAGCGCCCACGACGTCGAAGCGGGTGCGGTCGGCACGGCGCTCCGTCTCGGGCAGGAGCAGGAGGGCGACGAGGGCGCCGAAGAGCGCGAGCGGCGCCTGGATCACGAAGATCCACCGCCAGCTGAGCGCCTCCACCACCGGCCCGCCGGCGACGACCCCGAGGACGGGACCGCCCGCCATCACCATCGACCAGTAGCCCATCGCCTTGACCCGGCCCTCGGGCGGGAAGACGCTGTAGATCAGGGCCATGGCGGCCGGCCCGCACGCCGCCCCCGAGGCCGCCGCCAGCACCCGGAAGGCGATCAGCGACGTGGCGTCCCAGGAGGCAGCGATGCCCACTGCGAAGACGGCGGAGCCGGCGAGGCCGAGGATGAAGACCCGCTTCTGGCCCCAGATGTCGCCCGCCTTGCCCGAGGCGGGGCCGACGATGCCGAAGGCGAGCAGCGGCCCGGTGATGACCCACGTGAGGGTGGTCTCGGAGGTGCCCAGGTCGCCGGCGATCGTCGAGAGCGACACCGCCAGGATGGTGATGGTGAAGCCGACCGTGAAGAGCCCGAAGAGCGCCGTGCCGAGCACGAGCCACGGGTAGCGCGAGCTCGCGCCCATGCGGTCCTGCAACCGTGCCTGGAGCATGAGCGTCCCCTGCCGGAGGGACGACTCACCGGACACGTCGCCGCCGTCCGCAGAGACATCCGCGACGCCGTCGCCGTTCCCTCGCCCGACGGCCTCGTCCCCCTGGGCGTCGGGCGCCTCCCGATCCTCGTCTCGCCCACCGGTGGGAGGCGGGAGCCGGGGCTTCACCGTGCGAGGGTAACGGTGCCCCGGACGGAGTCGCACACCTCCGCCGGAGCGATCTCGAGCCGGCGTCCGATCCCGACACCGGCGAAAGCCCGGCCATCGTCACGCCCTGCGGCGCCTTGCTCGACGGCTGAACCAGTGGGTCGCGCTGCGGCGGCAGCTCGAGGCGCTAGCCCTCGGCGCGCAGCTCGGGCATCTGGGCAGCGAGCTCGGCCACCGTCCAACGCCCCTCCCGCTCGATGGTGGCCCCCAGCTGCCAAGGCTCGAACAGGCGCACGGTGCCGCCCTGGACGAAGAACGTCGAACCGGTCTCGAGCGCCGAGGCCGAGGCCAGGTAGGCGACCAGCGGCGAGACGTTGGCGGCGTCCCACAGGTCGAAGGCGTTCGGCTCGGGCGGGGGCTGCACGAGGTCACCGAGGCCGGGGGTGGACTCGGTGAGGCGGGTCCTGGCCGCGGGCGCGATGGCGTTGACCCGCACGCCGTAGGCCCGCAGCTCCTGGGCAGCGATCACGGTGAACGCCCCGATGCCGGCCTTGGCCGCGCCGTAGTTCGTCTGGCCCGGGTTGCCGAGGAGGCCGGACGTCGAGGACGTGTTGATCACGGAGCGATCGACGGTGCTGCCGGCCCGGTACTGCTCACGCCACCACTGGCCGGCGAAGTGGGTCGGGACGAAGTGGCCCTTGAGGTGGACGCGGATGACGTCGTCCCACTCCGACTCCGTCATGTTGCAGAGGGAGCGGTCCCGGAGGATCCCTGCGTTGTTGACGAGGACGTGGAGGTCGCCGAAGGCGTCCACGGCGGCCTCGACGAGGCGACGGCCGCCGTCCCAGTCAGCCACGTCCTCGTCGTTGGCCACGGCGCGACCACCTGCGGCCGCGATCTCGGCCACGACCCGCTCAGCGGCGGTGCCACCGTCGCCGCCGCCCGTGCCGCCGTCGTCGGCCGCCCCGCCGCGATCGTTGACCACCACCGCAGCACCCTCGGCGGCGAAGAGGATCGCATGCTCCCGGCCGATGCCCCTGCCCGCCCCGGTGATGACGGCGACCCGCCCGTCGAGCGCTCCCATGTGTGCTCCCCCGTGCTCGACGACGGAGCGCAACCTAACAGCGGACCCAGGCCGCTCCCCGGGCCTCCGACGCGACGAATCCTGTGGCCGCTACCTGCGGAGGAACAGGTCGACCACGGTCCCCCGCTCGACCGACGCCCCCGCCTCGGGGTCCGTGGCGTTCACGCTGCCGCCGGCAGGACCGCTGACGTCGCCCTCGGTGAGCCCGGCCGAGCGCAAGGCTGCGACGGCACCGTCGATCGACAGGCTGGCGACCTCGGGCACCACCACCAGGTCGCGCCCCTTTGACACGCGCACCTCGACCTCGTCCCCCCGTGCGAGCGTCGCACCTTCGGCCGGCGAGGACCTGATGACGACACCCCGCTCCACTACGGAGAAGTCCTCGACCACCCGGGGAACGAGGCCCAGCGCTGCGAGCGCAGCCCGGGCGGCGTCGAAGGTCACGCCCTCCAGCGGCGGGACCGTCCGGGGGGCCGGGCCCGACGAGAGGACGAGGTCGACCTCGCTCCCCTTGGGCACCTCGGCGGGGCGGTCCTGACCGGCCACGGACCACGAGAGCACGCGCCCTGCGTCGACGTCCTCGACGGGCTGCTCCTCGACGTCCCCCACCACGAGCTCCGCCCGCTCGAGGTCGGTCTGCACCTCCTGCTCGGTCCGGTTGAACAGGTCGGGAACGAGCCGTGGCGGGGGGCCGAGGGACACGAGGAGGCGAACCGTGCCGCCGTCCTCGAGCACCGCCCCCGTCTGGGGGTCCTGGTCGACGACGAACCCGGCGAGGACGACCTCGTTGTGCTCCTCCCCGAAGACCACCTGCCAGTGGAGGCCTCCCTCTGCTGCCCGCTCGACGGCCAACAGCTTGGCCTCGGCCGCACTGCGCTCGAGGGTGGCGACGCTCGGCACCGCTGCGCTCGCCGGTTGCGCATCGAGGTAGGCGCGGTACCCGAACAGGGCGGCGGCCCCGAGGACGACCAGGACGATCGGGAGTGCGAGGAGCAGGCGCGACGGACGGCGCCTGCGGCGCCCGTCACGTGCGCTCCCCGAGCGCGACCCGACGGGGCTGACGTCGACAGCGTGGTCGTCGACGAAGCCCTGCTCGTCGAAGAAGCCGATGCCGGCCGAGGACGATCCCGGGACGTCGACGGTGGTGGCGTCGTTCGAGGTGGACGGGTCGGAGGTGGACGGGTCGGAGGTGGACGGGTCGGAGGTGGACGGGTCGGAGGTGGACGGGTCGGAGGTGGACGGGTCGGAGGTGGACGGGTCGGAGGTGGACGGGTCGGAGGTGGACGGGTCGGAGGTGG
>JAABUN010000286.1_pt1 | contig 131964 bp, 104 predicted proteins | sample 5559311 | NCBI WGS metagenome assembly JAABUN01 (sample SAMN10711877, study PRJNA513370) | rock metagenome | isolation source: Antarctica rocks | place: Antarctica: Victoria Land, Siegfried Peak sud | reverse complement strand
TCGCGAGACGCGTCTGGCACAACGAACGCAATGCCTCCCGCGCGAAAGATTCAGAAACGCGTCTCGCGACGCTACGACGAACTACTCGCATTGAGCCACTACCAAAAATTGAAGAACAATCGAGCGATCAACTTTTAATTTCTTCGTTCTCTCTGCGACTCTGCGACTCTGCGCGAGATAAAATTAAATGATATGAACCTTGCTCCATCCGATCCGCCCCAGGTCAGGGCGATGCGTATTCTCGTTGAATCGCATCTGCAACGGCAAAACTGGGCCGAGTGCGTCCAATCCTGCCGCTCGCTGCTCAAGCTCGATCCGCGTCATCATTTCGCGCAAGAAACGTTGGCGACTGCGCTGCTGCAAGTCGGCGAAACTAAAGCCGCCACCAACGCCGTTCATCGCCTACTCGAAATTTCGCCGCGCGATCCGTTTCACCGCTTACGCTACGCCACGATGCTCCAGATGCAAGATCAATTCGGCGAGGCCGCGCGCGAGTTCGAGCGCGTCACGCTGATGTATCCCGACGCGCCATTCGCGCCCGACGCGCGCGAGGCCATCGAAAACTTGGATCGGATGCAGACCTCGCAAATCCTGATGATGGCCGCCGAACACGACGAATTTCGCTGGAAACTCGAACGCGATATGGCCGACTTGCTCGAAGAGCAAGGCTTCTATTTATCGGAAAACGCCACCGAATCGCTGCGACAAATGATTCCCAATTCGGAAATCGAAGTCGAAGCCAAGGCGCCCAGAGTGCATTGACGGTTCTTTACCTTCTACTCGGCAGACGGCAAAAAGCCCGCGAGAATTTTTAGGTTCTCGCGGGCTTTTCGTTTGGTAAAGTCGGGATGGCCGGATTTGAACCGACGATCTCATCGTCCCGAACGATGCGTGATATCCAAGCTTCACTACATCCCGATTCTATTTTTGCGTTAAGTTTCTGTGAGCCTATCTGCTTTCGCTTTGCTCTTGCGAACTGTCCGCGACTTTTGAATATACGTTCTTTCTTTAGCTATGTCAAGTTCTAAGGCCAATTTTTTTACCAAAGCCGTTCGAGTCAGCCGAGCTTCATAACGAACCTGCCGAAATGGATAGCCCAAGCGGTGAGTCGCGCGCAGAAATCCATCGAGAATTGCGGCATTCTTCGCGGTGAACAAACAGCGGCTGCACCAAGCGCCGTTGCGATATTCGTGATAGATATTGCCATCGGTTTCTATAAGTCCGCGCACCCAGAAGCGAAGGTAGCTGTCTTGTTCCCATATCCATTCGGGAATCGGGTAGTCTTGTGCTTTGGCACCAGTTGGTAAGCCCAAAATTTGAGGTAGAACATTGGAATTGATGCGCACCTCTGCGTAGGTTTCGCGTCTGCGGATTATCGCTTTACGGCCCAGAAGTTCGTAAAGCAAGTCGGAATAAGTTTCGATGAGTTCAGGGTAACGCATGTCGCACGAAATACAGAGTTGAACCGTGCGTGGAGCCTGAAACAAACAACCATCGCCACAAATCACGCCAATCAGGTAAGCCAATTTATCTGAAGGTGGCAACGGCGTTTCGTCTAACTGTTCTTCACGCCGATACGCCCGTTTCGTTTTGGGAATTTTAACTACGATACCGCGCGTATGATAACGCACCGTTGATTGCGAAACGCCCAGAGTTTGCGCAATCAATGGTTGACTCTGCCCCTGCAAACGTAAGTCGCGGCAACGGTTGTGCAAACCATCGGAATTTAGTCGGCGAGCCATCTCTACATTTTAACATAAATAAAATTTATGGAAATTGTGTGGCTATGCTTATATCTTGTGAACCGCGCGCGTAAGCAAGCCGGGCCGATCCATCATGCGTTGAACGGCTGCAACCCATCGGGAAAGCACCGTAAACTAAAGCGCTCATGTCCGACGCCGTTTTAGCGCCCGCGCGCTCCGCTTTACACCTCGCCATGCCCGAAGAAGAAGCACGATTCCCCAAAGTTGATGACGCTCAGGTCATCGAAGATTTCTGCACTTACGTCAATCCCGCGCTCGCGCAGGTGTTACAGTTCATCGGCTTTACCACCGCCGAAGCCCAGGCGCGCGGCTGCATCGTCACCGATAGTCAGGGCCGCGAATATCTCGATTGCATCGGCGGCTACGGCACGATGAGTTTGGGCCATTCGCACCCGAAAATCATCGAGGCCGCCAAAGCCCAACTCGACGCGATGGCGTTTTCCAGTCGCGTTTTGTTCAACGCGCCACAAGCGGCTCTGGCCAAGAAACTGGCGCAGATTACGCCGGGCGATTTGCAGTTCAGCTTCATTTGTAACAGCGGCGCCGAAGCCGCCGAAGCCGCGATTAAGTTCGCGCGCATCTCGACCGGACGCAAAAATCTGGTTTCGGCTAAGGGCGCCTATCACGGCAAAACCATCGGCGCTTTGAGCGTGTCGGGCCGCGATAAATATAAGACGCCGTTTGGCCCTTTGGTGACAGATGTGATGACAGTTCCGTTCAACGACATCGAAGCGATGCAAGCCGCCGTTACCGATGAAACCGCCGCGTTTTTGATCGAGCCGATTCAGGGCGAAGGCGGCATCAACGTCGCCACGACCGATTATCTGCGCGCCGCGCGTAAGCGTTGCGACGAAGTCGGCGCGCTTTTGGTGATGGACGAAGTGCAGACCGGTTTGGGCAGAACCGGCAAAATGTGGGGCAGCGATTGGGCCTTCGAAAATACCGATATGGCGCCCGATATGATGCTACTCGCCAAAGCATTAAGCGGCGGCGTGATTCCGATTGGCGCAGTCGTCGCCACGCCGAAAATATGGGAGTTCTGGAACGATTCGCCGCTCATTCATTCGTCAACCTTTGGCGGCAACCCGCTCGCCTGTGCGGTTGCGTTGCGCACTTTAGAAGTTATCGAGGAAGAAAACCTGGTCGAGAAATCGGCGCAAGCGGGCGAAAAGTTGATGAAAGCTCTGCGCGAAACGCAGGCGAAATTCCCCAATCTGGTCAAAGAGATTCGCGGGCGCGGCCTGATGATCGGCGTCGAATTCCCCGAAGAAGACATCACCAGTCTGGTTTTGGCTGGCCTGGCCCAACGCGATGTGCTGGTGGTGCCTTACACTTTCAACAACCCGACGGTGACGCGTTTCGAGCCGCCCTTAAACATCAGCGACGAACAAATCGAATGGGCCGCCCGCGCCTTCGACGAAGCCGTGACCTCGACCGCCGAACTGCTTTCCGAGTTGTGAGTTGCGGGTGATGAGTAGTGAGTTTTGCTGATTCATCTCCATCTCTCATCGCTCGACACTCATCACTCACAACTCATTACCCACAACTCCCCCATGCCCCAAGTTACCAAAAAAGTCTCCGTCCGCGCGCCCTTCGATCTCGTCTGGGAAATCGCGCAGAACGTCGAAGAGTTCCCCAGTATCATGCCCGAACTCGACAAAGTCGAGGTGCTGGAAAAATCGCAGACATCGCCCCACACCACGCGGACGGTGACGCAGTGGACGGCGCGCATTCCGCAATTTGGCCGCACCATCGAGTGGACGGAAGAAGACATCTGGAATCGCGAGGAAGGCAACTGCCATTTCTGGCAGATCAAAGGCGACTTCACCGAATATAAAGGCCTCTGGAAGTTCCGGCAAAACGGCGACGAAACCGAAGTTGATCTGGCCATTGACTACGCCTTCGAGATTCCTCTGGTCGGTGCCTTAATGAAGAAAGTCATGCAAAAGCTGATGCAGGGCAACGCCGACATGATGGCCGATGCTTTGAAAGCCGAAGCGGAGAAACAAGCGGGTTAAACGTTCTTTGTGCCCTTTGTGGCTAAAATAATCTGATGCCCGCCTCGCAATTTTCCTATCTCAAAACGTTTCTGTTGGGCTTGGGCTTTTTCGGCGTCAGCGTCATCTGGGGCATTTACAACGCGTTCGTGCCGGTCTACCTCGAAGAAAAATTCGGGCTGTCGCCGGTCTGGATCGGGTTCTTTCTCACGCTCGATAACGTGGCCGCGCTCTTCATTCAGCCGCCGGTTGGGACGTGGTCGGACAAACTGCGCACGCCCATCGGACGCAGAATGCCGTTTATTCTGGTCGGCGCGCCCATCAGCGCGCTGGCGTTCGGCTTAATTCCCGTCGCCGCCGTGTTGCCGCTATTCGTGGCTTGCACCTCGACGCTGATGCTTTCGATGTCGCTGTGGCGCACGCCCGTCGTGGCGCTGATGCCCGATATTACGCCATCGAAATATCGTTCGCAGGCCAACGGCATCATCACGCTGATGGGCGGGTTGGGCGCGATTTTCGCCTACGTCGGCGGCGGCGCTCTGATCAAAGTCAACGAGGCTTATCCGTTCTGGCTGGGTTCGGCGCTGGTCTTGGTGGCGTCGGCGCTATTGTTAATTTTTATTCGCGAACCGAAAATTGTCGAAGAACCCGAAGCACAGCCCGATTTAGTCGAGAGCGTGAAACTACTGTTTCGCGAGCGCGAGAAAAGCGCGCTGTTCTTTTTGCTGGCGCTGTTTTGCTGGACGGTCGGCTACACCGCCATCGAAGCGTTCTGGACGCTCTACGCCAAGAATCATTTGGGCTACAGCAAGGGCGATGCGGCGCTGTTGTTGGGGCAGCACGCGATAATCATCGTGCTGTTCGCGATTCCCTGCGGCTATCTGGCGGGCAAAATCAAGCGGCGCAGCTTAATCTTCGGCGGATTGTGGATGACGGCGATTTTGCTGGCGACGATTCACTTTCTGCCGATTGCCACTTTGACGAAGCCATTATTTACGCTGCCGGTTCTGGGGGTCGTGCCGATTTTGGGAGTTTTGTTGATGGCGGCGGGCATATCGTGGGCGCTGATTACGATTCACGCTTTGCCGATGATCGTGGACATGACGACGGCGGCGCGACTGGGCACTTACACCGGTTTGTATTATCTGTTTTCGACCGCCGCCGCCATCGCTGGCCCCAACATCAATGGTTGGGTCGTGCAACTCAGCGGCAAGAATTACAACACGGTTTTGCTCTTCGCGCCGGTCTGGATGATCGCCGCATCGGTGCTGTTGTTGCGGGTAAAACGCGGCGAAGTGGAGGAAAGGATAAAGGCTGAAGGATAAAGGATAAAATTGGGGACGAGCGCGCGATTTCTGCCGAGCAAAGTTAAAGTGAACCGAAACCTCACCTTTATCCTTCAGCCTTTATCCTTTATCCTTTCCTGTGTGATCCATCCCGAAGACGCTCTCGCGCAGCTCGAACGCGGCGCCGATACCATTATTCCGCGCGACGAATTATTGGAAAAATTGCGCAAATCCGCCAAATCTGGCGAGCCGTTGCGCATCAAACTCGGCCTCGACCCGACGGCGCCCGATATTCATCTGGGCTTTGCCGTCGTCTTGCGCAAACTGCGCCAATTCCAGGATTTGGGCCATCACGCCCATCTCATCATCGGCGACTTTACCGCGCAAATCGGCGATCCGTCGGGCAAATCGAAGACGCGTCCGCAACTCACGCGCGAACAAGTCGAAGCCAATGCCAAAACTTATCAACAGCAGTTGGCGGCGATTCTCGAACCCGACAAAACCACGATTCACTTCAACGGCGATTGGCTGGGCAAAATGGGCTTCGATGACGTGATTCGGTTAACCGCCAAATACACCGTCGCCCAGATGCTCGAACGCGAAGATTTCGCGCAACGGCTGGCCGACAATAAACCGGTCGGCATGCACGAGATTTTGTATCCGCTCTGTCAGGGCCAGGATTCGGTCGAGATACAAGCCGATGTCGAATTGGGCGGGACGGATCAACGCTTCAACAATCTGGTGGGCCGCGAACTGCAACGCGCGAGCGGCCAAGAACCGCAGGTCGTGTTGCTGATGCCGATTCTGGTGGGTTTGGACGGCACGCAGAAAATGTCGAAGAGCCTGGGCAACACTATCGGTCTCAACGATGCGCCCGCCGAGATGTTTGGCAAACTGATGAGCATCCCCGACGACGCCATGCGCCAATATTACACGCTCTGCACCGCCGTGCCATTGGATGAAGTCGAGCAAATTTTGGCCGGTCATCCGATGGACGCCAAGAAGCGATTGGGCAGAGAAATCGTGGCGATCTATCACGATGAAGCGGCGGCAAACGAGGCGCAGCAAGCGTTCGAGCAACAGTTTTCGCGCGGCGATGTGCCCGACGATATGCCCGAAGTCGAGATGAAATCGGGCGAAATTGGCGTAGTTGATTTGTTGGTGGCGTGCTTTGGTGGCAGCAAAAGCGAGGCGCGCCGCATGGTCGAGCAGGGCGCCGTCGCGATTGACGGCGAGAAAATCGAGGACGCAACGGCGAGTGTCGAGGCGCGCGACGGCATGACGGTGAAGATGGGCAAGCGGCGTTGGGCGCGGGTGAAAGTCGGTTGATATTTTTGCGGAAAGCATTGACGTTTTCCCTCACCCGCCTTCGCGGAGCTCAGGCACCCTCTCCCGTAGGGAGAAGGAAGTCTGTGGGCGAAGGATAAAGAGCTTTCTTAAAAGTTATATCCGCAAGTATCCTTCTCCCTACGGGAGAGGGTGCCTGAGCTCCGCGAAGGCGGGTGAGGGAAAACGTCAATGCTTTCCGCAACCCCACCATTCCCATTCTCATTCCCATGAATCACTTCGACGCCATTGCCGCGCACATCGAGCAATATCTCGCTGCGCCCGCCGCCGTCTGGAACGAAGACGGCCTCGACATTTTCGTCGTCGCGCCGACCGACGAACGCCCGTTTCTGACGCTGATTACGGCGGGCCTGAGCGACGCGCCGATGCACGCGCCCAAAGACCAATGGAAGTTGGCAGAACTCTGTTTTCTGCTGCCCGCCGATTGGCCACTAAACCGCGATGAGTGGGACGAATCGAAAGAATGGACGCTGTTGTGGCTCAAATATCTGGCGACGCTACCGCACAAAACTGATGGATGGTTGGGCTACGGCCACACCATTCCCAACGGCGAGCCGCCGCAACCGTTGGACGACTCAACCGAAGCGGTCAGCGTGATGCTGATTCCGCCGGTGTCGCTGCCCGAACGGTTCGCGCGTCTGCGCGTGGGCGATTCTGACGCCGACATCATCAATTTCTGGACGTTAGTGCCGCTTTTGCCGGACGAATTGCGCCTGAAATTGCAGGCCGGAACGCCGACGTTGCTGGAGAAAATGGAGAAGGCGAAGCTATCGGATATTCTGGAGCCTGGCCGCCGGAGCGTTCTGGCTTCGCGCGGTTTGAAGAAGTTTCTGCTGGGATAGATGAGCTGTGACTGCAATCGCCGTCATGGGTTGAAACCCATGATTTCAGGCCTGAAGGCCAACTTGCCACTCCGCACGAATTCACAAGATGACTCCCGTTTCCACCCAATTCTTCCACTTCGACCGGCTCGATGCACCGCTTCGTTTGCACGCGGGCGCGCAACTCCCACAGTTCACGCTGGCCTACGAAACCTACGGCACGCTCAACGCCAATCGCGATAACGCGATTTTGCTGTTTCACGCGATGACCGGTTCGCAGCACGCGGCGGGCTTCAACGATGAAGTCGCGTGCGTCGGGGCGCGTTGGATGCCTGAAATGCACGACGGTTGGTGGGACGGTTTCATCGGGCCAGGATTGGCGCTCGATACCGACAAGTTTTTCGTGATTTGCGCTAATTACCTGGGCGGCTGTTACGGCTCGACCGGCCCGACTTCGCCGCGCGCAGATGGCGCAATCTGGGGCGCCGATTTTCCGGCGATTCGTTTGGCCGACATCGTGGATTCGCAACTGAAACTGGTGGACGAACTGGGCATCGAAACTTTGCACGCCGCCGTCGGCGCCTCGATTGGCGGACTTTTGGCGCTCAGTCTGGCGACGCGTTATCCACAGCGCGTGAAAAACGTGGTGCCCATCGCGACCGGCGTCGAGACTTCGATTACCACGCGGCTGCTCAATTTCGAGCAGATTAACGCCATTGAGGTTGACCCGAAGTTTCGCGGCGGCGCCTACGATTTGGCCGACCCGCCCAACGAAGGTTTGGCTCTGGCGCGGCGCATCGCGCACAAGACGTTCCGTTCGCTGGCGAGCCTGCGCGAGTCGGCGCGCGACGAGATTATTTCGGGCGCGCCGCCCTTCGGCTGGTATGAAATGAACGCGCCGGTCGAGAGTTATATGCTGCATCAGGGCCGCAAGTTCGTCGAGCGCTTCGATGCCAACTCGTATCTGCGAATTTTGGATGCCTGGCAGTGGTTCGACATCGTGCGCGAAGCGCGTGCCGAAAATATCGAAGCGCTGTTCCGGCGTTGCCGCAATCAAAAGTTTCTGGTCTTCTCGATAGATTCGGATTTGTCGTTTCCGCCCGCGCAACAGGGGCAGTTAGTCGAAATCCTGGAAAACGCGGGCGTCGAAACGTTGTGGATCACGGTTCATTCGGGCAAAGGCCACGACTCGTTTTTGCTGGAGCCGAAGTTATACGCGCCGCATCTGCGCGCGCTGTTGATGGGCGAATAGGCTTTATGTGTGTTGCGAACCGCGAGCGTAAGCGACCGGCCAGGTCAAAGCTACGGGAATTGTTACTTGGCCGGTCGCTTACGCTCGCGGTTCGCAAAATGCGCCAACTATTTCGCCTTGAGCGTCAGCGCATTCGTGACCTGAACTTCGCGCGGTCGCGTTGGGTTGACCGGATCGAAGCCCGACGGCACGTTGACTAACTCGCCATTCACAATCAATTGCGTCGAAGAGCCGCCGTCCAGATTCATCGCTTCGACGGCGCCCATCTGCGCGAACAGCGTCGCCAGTTCGGGAATCGTCAGCCCAACCGACGCGGCCTGACGACCATCGGCGACCAGAAACAGCCAGTTGCGGTCTTTGTCCCAGCCGACCGCCGAACGCGGGCCGCGCGCGATTACGTCGGGCTGAAACTCTTCCTCAACCTCGTTAGTTTGCACTTGCCCGTTCGCCACCAAACGCGGCCCGGCGCCGACGATTGTCGGATATGAATCCCAAACATCGGGTGTGCTCTGGATTTTCCAGCGCAAATTATCGGGCGCGTTGGCGCCATCGGCCAACAGTGGCGCCATCGTGCCGCGCGCGACCAGCAAATAATCCTGTGCGCCGAGGGGAACTTGCGCGCTGTTGGCGTAAAACGCGATGACTTTGCCGCCGTCAATGGCCGCCGCCGTCTCGCCTTTTTGCAGCGTATAGATCGGCTTAAAGCGACTTGATAGCAGCGAAAACCCGTTGACGATGGCGTTGCGTTGGCCGGGCAAATTGAAGCCGTTGAGCGCCGCCTCGCCCCGCGCCAGCGATTGATTGCCGCGCCGCAAATCTACCTGCAATTCGCCTTGGAGCGGCGCGATTAACGCCGCGCCGTCGCTCCAACCCATCGAAGTGCGATTGCGCCACGGCAAACGTTGCCATTCGCCGCCGACCTTCACCGCGCCGACCGCCGCGCCGCCGTAAGCGAAGAAGCCGCCGTTAATCGCGACGATGGATTTCGATTGCGCCGCCAGATTGCGGACGGAACGTTTCTTGACGACATCGGTCGGATTGGCGACTTCCAATCCCAGATCAAACCCCTTCGGGTCGGCCTTGACGATCCAGAAACGGAGCGGCCCGGTCGGGGCCATCGTCTCGACGCTTTGCAGAGTTAAGCCCGGCGCGATTTGCGTGATTTCGTTGCGCGGCTGCGCCGAGATGCGCGAGTAAAACGCGCCGCCGATGAGAACGCAGCACAGCGTCGTCGCGGCGATGACGGCGGGTAAAACGCGGCGGCGGGGAGAAATGCGCATAATGGGAACTTTGGACTGCTTTGGTGAGCGCGCCCAAAATGCCGCCAACGAGAGAAATGCGCATAATGGGAACTTTGGACACAAAAATTGCGGCTGTGGGGCACACTAAAAACGTCCGAATTATTGAACGTTTAAAGCATCATTATGGCCTCGTTCACAGGTTAAAACTTCTGGCTGCCAAATTTTATGGAATCTCAACCTTTACCCGCTCCCATTCCGCCCGTGCCTCCATTGCCAACCTCTAAGTCGTCGTCCGTCGCGCGTTGGCGTTGGTGGGTCGCCACGATTTTGGTCGGCGCTTTTCCCTTCGCGGCGGCGTTTTCCTCGACCGTGCGCGTCAAACGCAACGGCGGCGGTGAGGCGACCTTGCCATCGTCGGTCGAAGGTCTGATTTTCGCGGGCAGTCTGCAACTGGCGATTATCCTGTTTTTCTTCGGCATCGGTTGGCTGTTTTCGCGCGCCACCAAAAGCGAGCTGTGGATGAACTGGCGCGGCGGTATCGCCCCGATTTGGCAGGGCGCGCTTTATTCGATTGGGCTGCGGTTGTTGCCGATTTTGCCGTTCATCGCCATTGGCATCGTGCTGACGATGCTGGGCTACAAGCCCGAAGCGATGACCGATTGGATCAGCGCCAACAGGCCGCAAACCGACGGCATCGGTGACTCGATTCGCGCCGGAAGCCCGCTTTACAAAGCGGTCATGCTGAGCTTTTTCAGCTTCGTCGTCGCCGGTTTCGGCGAAGAATTATGGCGCGTCGCCACCATGCGCGGCCTCATAGAAATCGCGCCGCGCAATCTGTCACCGCTGCTCAAAAATAGCATCGCCGTTATCGTTTCGGCGGTCGTCTTTGGCATCGGTCATCTCTATCAGGGCGTCGTTGGCGTCGGCGTGACGGCGCTCATCGGCATCGCTCTGGGCGCGATAACGCTGCATCATCGTTCGATTTGGCCCGCCGTCATCGCGCACGGTTGCTTCGATGCGGCGTCATTTCTGATGGTCGTTTTGGGCGCGGATAAGCTGGCGCCGTCAACGCATTTTTGGTGGATGGGATGAGAAATTCGACGCGCCGCAGCCGCAACATCGGCACCGCCAAACAGGGGCATGGCCGCGATAACGCGATGGCCATTCCGTTTCCCTTTGAGCCAAAAGCGCTCTTGTTTTACGAGCGCCTGGGGGACTGCACGCGACAGACGCGAACCCTTAACGGCCAGGAAATAACGTTCATCGTCGAAAAAACGCGTAAACCCAACGTTCACGCGTGTAGCGTGGATGACATCGCGCGCGTTTTAAGTTGTATACCCGCCGCCGATTTGAAGGGATTGGAGTTCGTGGTTTTGCGTCAGCCCAAGCGCAAAGAAGAAATTCTCAGCTCGGTCTGGGGCCGTTATCATCCTTACGGCGAATTTGATAATCGTTTCGGCGGCGTCATTATTTTGGAGGCGATGGATTTGAGCCGCGCCTTGCGCTGGCGCAAACCGCAGGATGCGATCTGGTTGGAAGAGTTGGAGAAATTGCGCGATGAAGGCCACGAGATTACCGAAACGCCCAAGAGGTTCGAGATTCGCTCAACTTTAGCGGCGGTTCGCCAGACGCAATTGTTTGGCACGGTGCCGCACGAAGTCGGACATCATGTTCAGGCGATGCGCAACCGCGACGTTGATCGCTTGCCCACGAGCGAAAAAGAGCGTTTTGCCGAAACTTATGCGCGCGATTTCATGCGGAAATGGGGCGAACTGTTGAACCCGAAAAACAAAAAAGCCCCGATCTAAATCGGGGCTTTTAACTTTCTGAACTTAAATCTTTACGATTCGACGCCAGGCGTTTCGGCGTGGCTTGATTCATCTATCGTTTCGACGGGAGGCGCGCCAGCCGCCAAGGTTTCGGCGGCGTTGGCTTCTTCAAGGGGCGGCGTGTCCAACTCTTCGCGGCGCGGCGGAATTTTGGCCGGTGCGGTCTCGTCTTCGACGGGTTCGGCGGGCTTCTCGACGACCGGAGCCGGATTGCCGATTTTTACCGACAACTCAACCGTGATGTCGCGGTGAAACTTGAGCGGAACGGTGTAAAGACCTTCGCTGCGAATCGGGTCTTGCAACAGCACGTTGCGCTTGTCAATCTCGACATCGAAACGCTCTTTGAGCATGTCGGCGATGTCGGCGCTGCCGATGGAACCGTAAAGACGACCGCCCAAACCGACGTTGGCGTCGGAGTAATCGAGGGTTTTGTCCTTGAGCTTGTCGGCCTCGATTTGCGCGCCGCCCTTCATTTTGTCCTGGCGACGATCTTCCTGCTTGCGCAGGTTTTCCAGACTGGCCAGCGCGCCTTTGGTGGCGGCCATCGCCAGCGAACGCGGCAACAGATAGTTGCGCGCAAAGCCATCGGCGACCGTCACTACGTCCATCGCCTGGCCTAATTTATCTACATCTTGGGTGAGTATGACTCTCATAGTATTTGCTTCCTCTCGCGGAATTGTGCCTTCAAAGGTTATCAGAAATTGAAGCCGTTGTCTATTTCGGATTGAAGAAAGCGAATAGTTTTCTCCCTCACCCCGCCTTCGCAGAGCTCAGGCACCCCTCTCCCGGAGGGAGAAGGGAATTCGCGTGCAGTTTCGGTTGGCAATTGTTTTATAAAGTAGAAGCAAGTTCGAGAATGTAACAGCACGCGAATTCCCTTCTCCCTCCGGGAGAGGGGTGCCTGAGCTCTGCGAAGGCGGGTGAGGGAAGAACCTACGTGCTTTCCTCGGAACTCAGGGCCGCAACCGCACCGCAATCGAAGCCGTGCCGTTGCCCCGAATATTCTCCGTGCCCGCCATCAGCTCCAGATTTCGGGTAATCGCCACGCCGCCGTAAACGTTATAACTCGAATCGTTCAGCCCGTAAGCGTTGCCTTCGACGAAGAACTTGCCTTTGCGCGCTTCCAATCCAACGCCCAACTCCGAGCGATACAAACCATAACGCGCCGCCAGATTTTTGCCCAGATATTTGCCGCTTTGCAGCGTGAAATCGTCGCCGTCACCGATGTTGTCGAGCCCGATGCGAAACGGGCCGCCCAGCAAATCGGCATCGAAACGCGCGTCGCCGAAGTTGCGTCCGCTCGTGCCGCGCGGCGTTTCGCTCAGGCTACGCAGAATTAGCGAGGCGCCCGGCGAGCCGAACGAATTAGCAGCCGCCGTATCCGTCGCGCCCGCGCCAGTGCCCGCGTCGGTTTGCGTGCGCTTTTTGCCGCCCAATAAGGCGTTGATGCGTTCGGCGGAAGCGCGCGTCGCGGCGAGGGTGTTGTTGAGGTTGTCGGCGCTGCCCTTAATATCGGCTTGCACGGCGGGGTCGGCGATGATGTTGTTCAAGCTCGAAGTCGTGACTTCCAGATTGTTCGATATCGTGCCCAGGCTCGCCAAAACGCCCTTGAGTTGGCCGGTTCCGTCGCCCGCCACGAAACCCTGGAGCGAAGCGGCGGTATCGCGGAGCGATTCGGTGGATTCGCGCAACGCGACCAGAGTGCGCTTCAAATCGGTGCCTGTCGTCGGATCGTCGGAGAGTTTGCGGATGCCCGTCGTCGCGACTGCGACGTTCTCGGCGGCAATCCGCAACGATTTAAGCGCGGCCTGCGAATTTTCTTTGAAGTCGCCCTGACGCAAGGTGAAATCCAAAGTTTCGGTCAGGCCAGCGATGGAATTCGAGGCGCGCGTGGTGTTGGCCAACAGCACTTTGAGTTGACTCCGATTTTCATTGGCGATGCCGTTGAAGTTATCGCTGGTGCGGCGCAGTTCGCCGTTGGCGTTGCGCACCAATCCCTGCACATCTCTCGATAAACCGCCCGCGTCGCGCGTGGCCTTTTCGATGTTGGCCGAAGCGCGTTCGCCATTGGCGAGCGTGCGCTGTAATTGGCGTCCGGTATTTTGGTCGAAGGTTTTGCTGGCGCTCGTGGTCAGTTGGGCGACGCCATCCAAAGCCTGCGCCAATTTGCGTTGGTTGGGATTGTTCAAAACGCCTTCGTTGATTTTATCGAGCGTTGTGTTGACCTTCTTGAGCGTGACTTCCAAGTTTTTGGCGAGATCCTGGGCGGTATCGGTGGCAGCCAAAATGCCGCCGATGGCTTCCGTGGGAATAATTTCGCTGGGATCGTCGGCGCTGTAAATGTCGGCGCTGGGGTTGAATGGGCCGCGAATATCCACATAGTTCTCGCCGACCAATCCCGCACTCTGCACGGAATAATCGTAGCTCTTGAGCAACTTATACGCAGGATCGGCGCGCCTTACCGCGATCTGGAGGATCGGTCGTTGGGTTATGGGATCGAAATTCACATCGGAGACCTGGCCGATTTTGACGCCCTGTAAACGCACGTCATTGCCCTGCGCGATCGAAGCCGCGCCGTTGAGCCGTAGCGTATAAAACTCGGTGTTGAGGCCGAGTCCGCGCAGATAAAAATAGCCGAAAATTATCAGCGCCAGCCCGCCTAAAAAGACGATGCCGACGCGAATTTCATTGGAGTAACGCATGGGGGAAGTGAGGAGTTAGAAGTCAGAAGTCAGAAGAAGGGCACAAAACTGCGATGTGTTGGCGAGCCTTCTTCTGACTTCTGACTCCCAACTTTCTTAAAAATCACCCGAAATCCTCGTATTCTTCGTCGGCTTCGCGTTCGGCTTCCTCGGCCTCTTCGGGCGTGAGCGCGACGGCTTCCGATTCGTCGGTGTCGGCTTGTTCGGCCAACAGCGGCCCGTGCGAGCGGCCCTGCAAGAACTGTTGCACGACCTCGACATTCAACTTCTCGACTTCGCGGGGCGTGCCATCGGCCACCATGTCGCCGCCGTGAATCATCAATACGCGGTCGGCGATGCGCCAGATCGAACTGACGTTGTGCGTCACCACGATGTTGGTCGTATTGTTCTCGTCGCGCACCTTGATAATCAGGTCGTCTATGATGCTGGTCATTACCGGATCGAGACCCGAATCGGGTTCGTCGTAGAACACGATTTCGGGATTCGAGGCGAGGGCGCGCGCCATCGCCACGCGTTTTTTCATGCCGCCCGACAGTTCGTTGGGCCGCTTGCTCTCGATGCCCGGCAAGCCCACTTCTGCCAACAGACGCGCCACAGTTTGCCTGATTTCGCGACTCGATGGCCGATGAAAGCGCGGCATCTGACTCAGGCCAAAGCCGACGTTGTGCCCGACATCGAGCGAATCGAACAAAGCCGAATACTGAAACACGAAACCGGTGCGTTTCTGAATGTGACGGGCATCGCGTTCTTTCATGTCGACGATGTTCTCGCCAAACACCAGAATCTCGCCGCTTTCGGGCTTGATCAGACCGGCCATCAAACGCAACAGCGTGGTTTTGCCCGAACCCGAAGTGCCCATGATGCAGTTGATGGTGCGCGGCGCGATTTGGAGCGAAATATCATCGAGAATCATGCGCCGTTGGCGCGGATCGTCGGGCGAGGGAATCGAGTAAGAGACGTTGCGTAGCTCGATCATCGGCGCCTCGTCGGTGGCGACGACGGGCGCACTTTCGCGCGACTCAGAAATGGCGGCGAGATCGGGCGAAGCAGAAGTTGCGGAAGGAGGCACGGGAAAAAGGTGGCAGGTGGCAGGGATCAGTTGTCAGGGGGTCAAGCAGATATAGGTGTCGCGGCGTGATTACGACTTGAGAAAACACGCTTTCTTCAACGTCAAGGCGCCCTCAGTTGCCGATAACTGATCCCTGCCACCTGAACAGAACGTTTTACTTCAGAAAAGAACCGGCATCTTGAATCATTAGAGAAATGAGTAAATCAACGACATAAACCGCGATCAGCCCAAACACGACTGCCGAAGTCGTGGCCAGGCCGACGCCCTGCGCGCCATTTTTGGTGGACAGCCCCTGACGGCAACCGATTAAGGCGATCAGCAAGCCGAACGGAATGGATTTGCCCAATCCGGTCGCCATATCGCTGACGGCGACGAAATCCTGAAACGAACGCCAGAACAGAGTGCGCGAAACGCCGCCCAAAGCCGAAGTTAAACTGGCGCCGTAAAGTCCGGCCATATTCGCGATGGCGGTCACGATGGGAATCATGATAATCGTTCCCATCACGCGCGGCACCACCAGATAACGGACGGGCGAAGTGCCCATTGTTTTGAGCGCGTCCACTTGTTCGGTGACGGTCATCGAGCCAAGTTCGGCGGCCATCGCCGAGCCAGAGCGCGCCGCCACGACAATGGCGGTGATAACTGGCGCGATTTCGAGGGCCAACGATTTGCCGACGATGCCTCCGGTCAAACCGGCCTGTCCGTAGAGCACCAACTGTGCCGCCAGGTAGAGCGCGGCGACGGCGCCGGAAAAGCCGACGGTGAGGCAGGCCACGATGAGCGAGCCGACGCCGACTTCGCCCATCTGCTTGACGGTTCCTCGCACGGAGACTTCGCCGCGGAAGATGAACCAAAAGGTTTCGATGCCCAGCGAGGCGATTTGTCCCCAGAATTGGAAGAAATCGGTGAGGGCGTCGATCAGCGGCTGATAAAATGGGCGATGGGGCGCGATTTCGGAATCGGCAATTTGCGACGGCACGGATTATTTTTATCTGATTTCGGCGCGTCGTGCTAAATTGGCGTTGTCAATTGTTGCGAATCAAAGTCGTTGCCGCGTCTGTTGTCGGCATTCATCAAGCGTATTGGTGGATGCCGACCAGTGTGTTGGTGGATGCCGTGTCATGCCTGCTGCTGATGGATGCGATATGATTGGTATTACCATGCATAAATTGCTGCTCGCAGGCGCGCTGTGCGCCACTACTTTCGGCTTCATGTGCGCGCCGGTTCATGCGCAACCCCGACCCACACAAAGCGCCGAAACAAAAAGCGGTTACGACTTGTTTGTCGAAGCGCGCGGGCGATGCTTTCGTTCTATATTCGGTTGGGCCGGACGGCATTGATAACGATGGCGCCGAAATTCAGACGGTGCTGACCGACCGCGAAACCGGCGCGCGGCGCGTGACCGACCGTCTGTCGCCCGACTCGACGGGCGATATTGTCGCGCCCGTTTTGTAAATCTCACGACTTCCATGAAAAAATCTTTTATCATTGGCGCTTTGTGCGCGGCGCTCCTTTTGTGCGGGGCGCTCCTTTTTTTCGTCGCGTTTGCAAACCACGCGCCTTTCGCGCTGCCCGTGTTCGCGCAAACCAAAAGTGGTTATGACCTTTTACTCGAAGCGCGCGCTTTGATGAAAGATGGCCCCAACGGTTCTCCATCGGCGACGGAAATTCTGGCGCCCGCCGAGAATTTGCGGCGCCAACGTTTGGCGGTCGCGCGTAATGCCCCGGCGTTGGCGAAATTGCGTGTGGCGTTGAAGGCGAATATCAAAGTGCCGGTGCCGCAGAGTCCGAATGATTTTGCTGGCATCTTTCCGGTTTTTGCCTCGGCGCGCGAGTTCGCGCGCCAGCTCGCGCAGGAAGCCGCCGTGCGCGCCGCCGACGGAAACGCGATGGGCGCGGTTCAATCGAATTTGGACGCGCTCGAATTAGGCGCTCAGATGAATCACGGCACGTTGGTTAGCGGGATGGTTGGAATCGCTGTTTCGGCGATTGGGCGCGCACATCTGGAGAAATATGCGCCTCTGCTCGATGCCAGTCAGAGCCGTGAAGTCGCGCGTCAGATGGATGAAATCGGCGGCAAAATGCAGACGATGACGCAGATGTTGCAGGCCGAACAAGCGTATGGTTTGAGATTGACTCGCCAAATTTTTGCCGATATGGACGACCCGCAAAAACACGCGCAAATGCAAGAAGACATCAATGGAGGCGCGGCCAAATACAATCAGGCGATGAACGCCATGCTCAAACTGCCGCTCGCTCAGGTCGAAACCGAGTATCAAGCGCAATTCGCGCGTGCTATTGAATTGGCGGACAAACCCTACTTTGCCGCAACGCAAGCCGCGCCGCTCAACAGCGACATCGCTTATGTAAATCTGACTCTGGGCGTAATCGCCGCGCCTTCGATCCGATTTATGTTGGAGCGCAACACGGTTTCCAATCGCTTGCTCGCCGATAGTTTGCGTCTTCACGCGGTGAAGCTCGAAACCGGCGTTTATCCCGAAACTTTTGATGCCGAAACCGATCCGTTATCGCCGACTTTGGCGCCGCTGATTTACAAACACGTTGGTGACAGTTACGTTTTATATTCGGTCGGGCCGGACGGCGTAGACAACAACGGCGCCCAGATTCAAACGCTATTTACCGACAGCGAAACCGGCGCCAAAACCGTGAGCAAATATCTGATGTTCGATTCGACCGGCGATATTATGGCGCCAATTTTGTAAAGGTTCTTGCGCGAATGCGTGACGACTTAAACTGTCTTCGATGAAATCAGCGCCCGTTATCACTTCACCGCCCGCAACGCCCGCCCGCAAAGGCGTTCGCGTTTTCTGGCCGCATATCGTTTTGGGCCTGATTGGTCTGGCGCTGTCGTTTTATGCGGTTCACGCGCACTTGCAAATCGAGGCCGGTCAAGCGACCGGTTGCAGCATCAACGATACCATTTCGTGCGATGATGTCATCGGCTCCAAATACGGCAAGTTCGCGGGCATCCCCCTCGGTTATTTCGGTGCGGTGTTTTGGGTTATCGTGATGATTTCGGGCATTTCGAGCGCGGCGTCTTCGCTCAAAAGCGCGCGTTTGCAAGCGCTGGGCGTGGCGGCGATTGGCTTAGTGACTTCGATTGCCCTCGCTTATATCGCGCATTTCGTGTTGGGCAAGATTTGCCCGATTTGTAGCGGCACGCATTTGACGGCGTTGGTGAATTTCGTTTACGCGGTTTGGGCGTGGTTTAAAATGCCAAAGCTAAATGAAACGACGACGCTAACTTGAAGTCGGCGCCGTCGTTTTTGCGTGTTTTAACTCGCGTCCGCTTCGGGCGCGGGCAATAGTAATTTCTCGATTGCCTCGACAACTTCGAGCGAATCGGAATCCGTCGAGGGTAACTCGTGCAGACTCCATCTTACGGTGTGCGTCCACGAAGTGCCGACGTAAAACTCTTTGAGCGGCCCCAGAAATTCGAGTTCCTGATAGAAGTTATTGGGATCGGCGTTGACATAAACCTCGGTTGGAAAACCGGCGCCATCGGCACCATCGGGATATTGACCGTCGGGACGTGGCGCTCTCTGCACCCACGCGACTCCATCACGCACCGAAGCCAGAGCCGCGACTTTGGTATCGAAACCAAATTTGCCGCTCTCGCCATTCGCTTTCACTTCGATGCGCGCCAGATCGGGCTTGACCAATTCGGCGGATTGCACGCGTTTGTTCTCGAATCGGTAAAAGCCACCTTTGTATTGCGTATCGGGATTAACCGCCGCGAAAATCGCCTGACCTGGCACAATCTGCGTGACATTCCAGATGCCCGCTTTCACCGGCGCGCCGCTCTCTTTGCGCGCGGTCTGTTCGATGACAAATTCGCCGTTGTCGTCGAAAAACATCGTGCGAATGTAACGGATTCCGGTTTGGGATAATCCGCTCGTCAGGCGCAATTTGCCGCCAGTCAAAACATCGGCTTTGTAGGGTTGGCCATCGAGCACTGGTTCGGGTGGCCAATTGTCGGCGCCGTGAAACTGTTTCCAATCCGTTTGCGGCGAAAGCCACGCTTTGTCGCCACCGTAATTCTTCCAGCCGCTTTTGGCGATGTTCGATGGCTCGGCATTCCACATCAGGTTCGGCCCGCCGGTTTTGCCGAAGCTCATAATGCGCCCGATTTCGGGGACGACAATCGCATCAACCGCGCCGTTGGTCAGCTTATAGGCCGGACGGTTCTGGTAAGTCGTCTTAGCGATGGCCGCTTCGCATTGGCCGTTGATGCACTGCAATGGGCCATCGCCAAAGGGCGAGACATCGTAGAACGGCGCGGCGTGTGCCGACGCGGTGAGTAACGTGAGGGCCAATGCGTAGAATTGAGGCTTCATTGGAGGTTTGATGTTGGTTTGGACGAACGAGGACGCGCGAAGTCGCGTTTTGGGCGGAATGGGACGGCAATTCCCAATTATTGGGACGGTAAGTGGAAGCGAGGAAAGAATAGGAGATTGATGTGGTCGGGTGCAGTCGTCAGGTTACGGCTCGTCGTCAGATCAGGTCAGGAGTTGAAACTCCTGATTTCGGGCCGTTGGCCAACCGTGCTCCGCACGGGGTATGAAGAGAATTAATCTTTGTCGGGTGCGGCGATACGGTCAGCTCGCGGTCAGGTCAGGAGTTGAAACTCCTGATTTCGGGCCTGAAGGCCAACCGTGCTCCGCACGGGGTATGAAGAGAATTAATCTTTGTCGGGATATTCTACGTTTTCGTAGGTGGTCTCCCATTCGTCAACTTGCGTGCCTTCGCGGTGATGTTGTTTCTGGTTGGCGATATAGGCGCGAATCATATCCAAATCGCGTTCGGAGACGCTAAAGGCACCATAATTTTCGTTCCAGGCGAAATTGCCGCCAAATCCCAACTGGTCGTTGGCGAAATTAGACGAAACGCCTTTAACCAATTGCGCCACCTTTGCGATAGTCTTGGTCGCATACAATGGAAACAATAAATGGACGTGATTTGCTGTGCCACCAATCTTCATCGCCGGACATTTCAGCCGTTGCGCCTCCTGCTCGATGCAACGATAAACCGCTCGCTCGACTTGCGGATCCTTCAGCAACGCCTCACGCCTCAGCGTCTTCCACACCATGTGGACGAACACATGAACCTTAGAATGTTTATGCACCATAAATGATTCCTCCAAATTAAAAATTTCCTCACGCTCCGTGCGGAGCACGGTTGGCCAACGGCCCGAAATCAGGAGTTTCAACTCCTGAAACGATTCCCCCACCAACCGACACAAACTTCCGGCATCGCGCTTTCACTGAAGTAACGATTCCTAATATCTCAAATAATTTTCCTAAAACTTCGCTTATTTTCCTTCGTGTCCGTTAGCTTTAAACGCTAAAGTTAAACTTTTTGCCAAAAAAAGATTTGTCACGTCGCCAAATTTGCGATAGAATACCCGCAGAGGACGTGAAAGGACGCGATGGGACGCGAAAGGACGGATATTAGAATCGCCTTAAAAAGCCAGATTTTTCTATCCCAACAATCAACTCGAATCGCTTGCCTATTACGACACCTCCGATCAGCCTTTTGTTAATGCAGGCGAGAGTTCACCCCGCCATGTTCGAGAACCTTCATGCCCCGCGCTTCCATCCAAAGCGAGGAAACCTTATCCCGCGCGCCGGAAATTGGCGTGCCCGTTATGACGGGCACGCACTTTCATGCGCTCGACGACAAGGGGCGTGTCATCGTGCCCGCCAAACTGCGTCCCGGTCTCACCGAACGTTTTTGGATGATGATCGATGAGAACTCCAACGTCGCGATGTATAACTACGCGACCGGTCGGGACGTGCTCGAATACTGCGAACAGCAGATGGCGCAGAATCCTGGAGATGAGTTTATCGCACAAGCGGTAGAGCGTATCACCGGGGCTGCCGAGCTGATCATGATGGAAGGCGATTCGTGGAGAGTTCCGGTCTCGGAAATCTTGAAGTTTCGCGCCAACATCGACAAGGAAGTCGTGACAGTCGGCGTGCTCAACAAGGCCGTCATGTGGAGCCGCGAACTGTGGGAACAAGCGCAGCAAGTCGCCGAATCGCCCGAAGTCAAGAAGGCGCAGGCAACGATGCTGCGGGCTGCGGCGAGTCGGGTCAAAAGGCCGGACGTGCCGCAGATCGAGAAGCGTGAGGAAACAGAGGTCGAGGAAGCAGCAAATGGAACCACAGGAACTTCAGGGAAAAATTCACCCGCCAGCGATGGTGGAAGAAGTTCTCGAGTTCTTACGCTGTCGCAACTTGGCCGATGAAAGCTCGAACCTTTACAACCCAGACGCCGTTTTCATCGATGGAACGCTCGGCACCGCCGGACATACCATCGAGATTCTGAAAGCGCATCCGACCTGTCGAGTCGTCGGTTTCGACCGCGACGCCGACTCACAAAAAATCGCGCTGCAAAGAATTCGGGAAGCCGGATTCGACGGGCGCGTGACTCCGATAATCGGCGATTTCCGTCGGGCACCGGAGTTGTTGCAACCGTTCTTTGACAATTTGAAGGTCGGCGCCGATGGCCGCCCGATTACGCATATTGATGGCGCACTGGTTGATGCGGGCATGAGCCTGTATCAAGTCAGTTGGCCGCAGCGGGGTCTTTCTTTTGGGAAAGATGGCCCGCTCGATATGCGCTATGATCGGACGCAAGGCCCAACGGCAGCCGACCTGGTGAACCGACTTCCCCAGAACGAGTTGGAAGATTTACTTTTCCAGCTCGCCGACGAGAGATGGGCGCGCCGCATCGCAGAATTCATCGCAGCCCATCGCCAAACTTCTAACATCGAAACCACGTCTGAACTGGCCCGAATTGTCGAAAGCGCGATCCCCGCTGGAGTTCGCCACCAATCGAAAGTGCATCCTTCAACTAAAACTTTCGCCGCCTTACGGCTTGCCGTAAACGACGAGTTTTGGGCACTCGATGATGGCTCCATTGCTCTCAGCAAGGTATTGTCGCCCCACGCAAGACTGGTCGTCCTGACTTACAGCAGCAACGAAGACCGCACCATTAAACGCACCTTTCGCCGACTGGCGGGGCGCGCGCAGGAAAGCGCAAGCGATTCTGTGCGAACGTCTCGCCCTCGAAAACGTGACAAGTCTCGGCCCACGAGACCCAATAACGCTTCGAGCGCGGCGCGCTCATCTCTCGCCTCACTTTTCCCTACTGAGGAAAACTCTACCAAAAATCCTGGAGTTCTGCCATTTAATGTGGCATACAACCAGGAGAATTTGGGAAGTTCGGTTCACCCGCACGCGGGAATTGGCGAATCTGCTTCAGATTTCGCAGAAAATTTTCCTACCATGAAGATTATCACGCCGAAACCCATCGTGCCAACCCCAGAGGAAATCGACCGCAATCCGCTTTCCCGTTCGTGCAAGTTGCGCGCGCTGGAAAAGCCGGAAAATTGAGGGATTTCCCTATGGGGAGTTGAGTTAGTGGGGGTGTGACGTTTTAGCCCCCTCCCCAGCACTGCCTTGGCTCCGCCAGGCGACCACCCGTGCCGGGAGAGGGAGCTACGTTTCGGTCGCTGTTACATTTTGCAACTTGCTTGCAAGGTTACTGAACGGCACCGACTTAGATGTTTCAAGAAAGCTCGATACCAATCAGCGTCCGAAACGTAGCCCCCTCTCCCGCTTGCGGGGGAGGGCTGGGGTGGGGCTGAAAAGTCATAACCGCCTCCAAGCTTTGAAAGAAGTCGCACCCAAGTCGCACCCCGTCGCTTTATAAAACACAGCGACCGTCACCGTCACTGAGGCCCTACCAATGCCCGCCACCGCCACACGCTCTCGCGAGAACACCGCCGTAACTCTCGACAGCCAACTTTATAACGGCCCCTCCGTTCCCGTCCGCGAAGACAACTTTGACTTCGCGGCGTCGTCGCGCGTCCAAACCGCGCCTCCGCCCGAAGATTACGGTGTTGAAGACGAGGGCGTCGAGTGGCAGGAAGTTGCGCCTCTGGTAGATCGCTTCACCAACAAAACGCCCGACCCCGACCGCACGCGTCGTCGCGGTTTGCGCAAGCGCCATCGCAATTTCGTGATGTCGGGCGTGTTCTGGGTCGGCTTGCTGTTTGGTATGGAGTTGGTCGGACTGGTGTTCCTTTACTCGATTGATTTGCAGGCGATTCGATACGATAAGGCGTTGCAAAACGATATAGATAAGACTTCGCTCGACATCGCCCTCGCGCAGAATCAGCTCGCGTTGAGCAGCAGCCCGGCCAAGTTGGATGTGTGGGCGGGGCAGTTGGGTTATCATAAGGCGCAGCTCGCCGAAATGGACGACGTGACCAGTTCGGCGCCCGCGCCGGTGGCGCCGCCATCGGCGGCGGAGTAATGCGTCTGCTATAATTTCCCCTTTCCCCGTAGAGACACCGACTTGTCGTGTCTAAAACCTAATGCTTGCTTCAACGTTACGGAAAATCTGACGTTTTAGACACGACAAGTCGGTGTCTCTACGGGGAAAGGGGAAATTTGAAACCCAAATCCCCAAACCCAAACTCCAACTCCATCGTGATTTCCCACAAATTCCCCCGCAGCAAATCGCGCAAGCGTATCGAAAAAGCTTTTTACCTCGTCTCTGGCGCCTTCGTTTTGTTGGGCGGCAAAGTGCTGTGGATGCAAGCGATGCCCGATGCCTCGGCGACGGCGTTATCCGATAAAACCTTCACGCGCGCCGAGATACTTCCGGCGCGTCGCGGCCAGATACTTGGCGCTGACGGAACCGCGATGGCCGTGACCATTGACGAATATACCATTTCGGCCAATCCGCGCGCTTATTCGGCGTTTAATAAAGATAAGCTCGCCAAAGTTTTGGCCGAAACTATCGGCGGCGATGAAAGTAGTTATCGCGCCGAGTTAAACAAAACTACGCGGGCTAATGGCGACCCGAATCATTACGTTCGTCTGGCGCGCCAAGTTGAAGAAGGCGAGGCGCAGAAGCTCAAGGTTTTGATGGGGCCGAAGAAGAACGAAACGCGCAAATCGCGCACGATGCGCAAGGCGTTCTGGGCTAACTTGCGCCTGGAAGCGTCGCCGCGTCGCCACTATCCGATGGGCAAATTCGCGCCGCAGTTGGTCGGGTTTACCACCAATTCGGGCAAGGGCGTGGACGGCATGGAGAAGGCGTGGGAAGAGATGCTCGACGGCGCGCCCGGCGCGCGCGAATCGCTGATTGACGCGCAGGGCCGCGCCGTTCCCGGCACCGTGACGACGTGGAAAGAGCCGATTGATGGCGAGAGCATCGTCACCACAATTGACCCGAAAATTCAGGCCGCCGCCGACGCGACGATGACGAACATTTACCAGAAATATAAGCCGAATTTCTGCGTCGCTGTCGTGATGAAGCCCACGACGGGCGAAATCGTCGCCGTCTCGACGGCGCCCGGTTACGACCCCAACAGTCGTCCGGCCAACATGGTGGATTTGGCGACCAACCGCGCGTTTTCCTACGCCTACGAGCCTGGCTCGACCTGGAAAATTATCACCGCATCGGCAGCGGTCGAGAATATCCCCGATTGGCAGAACAAACAGTTTTTCATCAATGGCGTGACGCAGGCGGGCAAATATACCATTCACGATTGGCAGTTTTGGTCGGGCCGCGTCAAGCCCGAAATGAAGGGTTTGAGCGAAGGCATCCGCGACAGTTCTAACGTGACGATGTATGAGTTCGCCAAGCTGATGCCGCGCCATGTTTTGCGCGATTACGCTCGCAAGTTCGGCATTGGCGACAAGATCGATTTGCCCGGCTTCAACGTTGCGTCGGGCTACGTCGCGGGCAGCGAGCCGAAAAGCTGGAGCGCGGCGCAATACGCCAACTTCTCGTTCGGGCAGGGCATGACTATTACGCCGCTTCAGCTCGCGCAAATCGGCGGCGTCATCGCCAACGATGGCGTGATGATGAAGCCGATGATGATCAAGGAAATCCGCGACGCACGCGGCAAAGTTCTCAAAACGTTCAAGCCGACGACGGAACGTCGCGTCATCAAGCCCGAAACGGCCAACGAAGTCACCAAAATGATGCGCCGCGTGGTCTACGAAGGCTCGGCGCGCCGCTCGGTTTTCGTGCCTGGCTATGCTTCGGTTGGCAAGACCGGGTCGGCGCAAAAGGCGATTGGTAAAAGCGGTTACAGCGCGGGCAAATTCATCTCGTCATTCGTCGGCTTTCTGCCGATGGACAAGCCGAAATATGTGATCGCGGTTATGGCCGACGAGCCGCACGGCAGTCACTGGGGCAGCGAGGTCTGCGGCCCCGCCTTCACCGACATCGCGCAAGAAGCGATGCTGGCGATGCGATTGGAAGAAGGCGCCGATGCGCCCAAGCCCGATCCGAATTTGATGGAAAGGCCCGACCCGAAAAAGAAGCCGTAAACAAAAAAGGCGCGCGAACGAAGGTTCGCGCGCCTTTTTGCGTTTTGTGCAGCAGCCTGCTGCATAATTGTGCAACCGCTCGTTGCACAATTCCAAGGAGAATTAGTGTGCTACCATCACGCCTACAACTTCAATTGGCGTCTTCACCACTTCATCGCTGCTGCCGCCCAACTGCAACGTCGAATTATTGCCCCAACCCCAAACTCTATCGTCAGCCCTCGCCAGCGAATGCCAGTTGCCCGCCGCGATTTGCGCCGCGCCACTTAGCTCCTTGACCGATGTTGGCGTGCGACGCGTTTCGGTCGTGCCATCGCCCAGTTGTCCCGTCCCATTGTTACCCCACGCCACAACCGTCCCATCGGCCAAAAGCGCCAGCGAATGCCAATTGCCCGCCGCAATTTGCGTCGCGCTACGCAGTTCGGCTTTGCGCGGCACGTTGACGATCTGCGGCCCTTCGCCAACCGCGCCGGTCATGTTGCCGCCCCACGCCCAAACGCTGCCGTCGCCCTGCAACATCACGCTATGACTCCAACCCGCCGCCACCGTTTTGGCATTGCTCACACCGGCAAATGTCGCTGGAACTGAACTGTCTTCGAGCGTGCCGTTGCCCAGTTGTCCGTCGCTGTTTTTGCCCCAACTCCAAATGCCATCGTTTGTCACCGCCAACGCATGATAAGCACCCGCCGCCAGAGCGCTCACGTTTTTCAGATTCGGAATTTGACGCGGTTGCAAGCGGTCATCGGTGGTGCCATCGCCGAGTTGTCCGTAATTGTTCTGGCCCCAACTCCACACGCTACCGTCTTTGCGCATCGCCAGCACAAAAGCCGCGCCCGCCGCGACATCGGTCACGTCGGTTAAACCGGCAATTTTCGCCGGTTTGTCGCGGTCTTTCGTGGTGCCGTCGCCCAACTGTCCGCGACTGTTATCGCCCCAACTCCACAACGCGCCATCATTGGCAATTGCCAGCCCAAATCCGCGTCCGCTTGCGACGGCTTTAATGCTGGTCAAACCGGCGATTTTCGCGGGTGCGCTGTGCGCTTTATCGCGGTTCGGCCCCAGTGCGCCTTTGACGCTGTTGCCCCACGCCCAGACGTTGCCATCGGCGTCAACGGCGAGGCTTTGCAAATCGCCACCTGCCAGCACTCCGGCGGCATAAATTGGCGAAATCAGATAAAATAGAGCTATCACTAAAAGCGGCAGAGCGCGCCACGAAGAGAATGTCATTGGGTCAAAAGTTAGAGTTTTGGTGGCGGCTTTGGTGGCAAATTGAACACTCGTAGAGACGGCGATTTATCGCGTCTAAAACGTCCGAGCTTCCTCAACGTAATAGCAATCCCAATGTTTTAGACGCGATAAATCGCCGTCTCTACGGCCAATTTTCATTCATGGCTTTCCCCAACGATTCCGACGCCCGTCTCGCCCATTTGATGCGGCGCGCCGGTTTTGGCGCGCGTCCTTCGCAGTGGCAAGATTTACAGCAACGTGGGATAGAAAAAGTCACTCAAGAGTTGCTTAATCCGCAAAATACGCCCGACCATTTGAAAGCGCTATTGGACGAAATCGGCGGCGATTATGTGGACTACAACGAAATCAACAGCGTGCGCCAATGGTGGCTTTATCGCATGGTTCACACGCGGCGCCCGCTCGAAGAGAAGATGACGTTGTTCTGGCACAATCACTTCGCGACGGCGATGTATAAGGTGGACAACTCGCCGCGCATGTGGGCGCAAAACGAGACGTTTCGGCGCCATGGCATGGGCAGTTTTCGGACGCTGTTGCAGCAAATCGCGCGGGATCCGGCGATGCTGGTGTGGCTCGATGGCCGCGATAATCACGTCGGCAAAGCCAACGAAAACTCCGCTCGCGAAGTGATGGAGCTGTTCACTTTGGGCGTCGGCAACGGTTATACGGAAAAAGATGTCGCCGAAGCCGCGCGCGCGTTTACTGGTTGGCGCGGTGGCGATGGGCCCGGCGGTTTCATCTACGATCCGACCCTCCACGACGACGGCGAAAAAACCGTGTTGGGACAAACCGGCAATTGGCACGCCGATGATGTCTGCGATATTCTGGCGCGCCAACCGCAAACCGCGCGCTTTCTGAGCACCAAACTGTTCAAGTTCTTCATTCACGATAATCCCGGCAAAACCGATATAGATAAATTGGCGAAGGTTTATCTCGATAGCCAATTTAACATCAGCGCGGTGTTGCAGGCGATTCTGACGAGCGATGCGTTTTACTCGGACGGGGCGCGATTCGCCAAAATCAAGAGTCCGGTTGAATTCGCTGTGATGACGATTCGTGCCTACGATGCGCCGCTCTCCGCCGCGCGCGATATGCGACGTTCGCTCGATTTGATGGGGCAGGAATTGTTCAATCCGCCCAACGTCAAAGGCTGGCGCGAGGGCCGCGATTGGATCAACTCGCGCACGCTTTTGGCGCGCACCGATTTCGCGTCGGGCCTCACCGACGAAATGAACAAACGCGTTTCGCTGCTCGAACGTTTGCAGGCGTTCGCGCCCGACGCTAACGCGCCTAAAATTCCAACGCTCGGCGGCGGCGGCGATTCGATGGCGATGATGGGCGCGATGGACGCTCCGGCAATGGACGCGATGGAAGGGCCGTCAGAAAAGAACGGCGGTTTAAGCGCCGAACGCGCCGTTGATACGTTATGGAACGGCCTGATGACCGGAATGCCATTACCTGCGGCGCGACGCACGGCCCTCGTCGCGTTTTGCAAAAAGGGCGACGGCAAAGACGATGTCGGCGCGCGCTTGCCAGGCTTGTTTAACCTCATCGTCTCGGCGCCGGAGTATCAGCTTTGCTGAGGAACAGGGGGCAGGGAACAAGAGGCAAGGACAGGCGCATTGCTAAATTGCGTAAACCATCCTTTTCTTCCCTTGCCCCTTGTTCCCTGCCACTTGTCCATTCAAACCTTATGTCCCACTCACGACGCGAATTCATCTCTAACGGCCTCGGTTTCGTGGCGCTCGGTTTCACCGTGCCCACCATGTTAATGCAAGCCAGCAAAGCCGTCGCCGCCGAACAGACCGTCGGCGCGCGCGCCGGTAAAAGCGGCAAAATTTTGGTCGTCATCGAAATGGCGGGCGGCAACGATGGCCTCAATACCGTCGCGCCCCTCGCGGATCCGCTCTACGCCAAATTGCGCCCCAACATCGGCGTTAAATCCGACGATTCGGTGAAGATCGACAAAGGTCTGGCGCTCCATCCGCGCCTAAGCGCGCTGGGCAAACTTTACGAAAAAGGCCAATTGGCCGTCGTAACTGGCGTGGGTTATCCCAATCCGAACCGTTCGCATTTTCAGAGCATGGACATCTGGCAGAGCGGCGACCCGACATTGGACGCGCGCGAGCGGAGCGGTTGGCTGGCGCGCTACTTCGACGAAGACGGCCATTTTCAAGGCGACCCGCTCGCCGGAATTGCGCTGAGCGGCAACTTACCGCTCGCGTTATGGAGTCAGAACAGCGCGGCTTCGGTCGTCGGGCGCGATGCCAAAGATTTCGGCTTTTCGGCACGCGGCAACGCCAAATCCGAGCAGCTCAAAACCTTAGAGATGCTCTACAAACAGGACGGCATGGACGGCGGCACGGTCGCGGCGGGCGCTTCCGATTTCATCCGCAACGTTGGCGACGGCATCTACGGCAGCAGCGACGCCATCAAAACCGCGCTCAAATCTTACGATGCCAAGGCCGGAAAAGGCGCCAATTATCCGCGCAATAACGGGTTGGCCGATGGTCTGCAAACCGTCGCCAAACTCATCACCGGCGATTTAGGAACCAAAGTTTATTATCTCTCGATGGGCGGCTTCGATACCCACGCCAATCAGCCGGGCAGTCACGCCTATTTGCTGGGTCAATTGGCCGATGCCGTCGCCGCCTTCAACGCCGATTTGGAGTTGCAGGGACGCGGCAACGATGTCATAGTGATGACCTTTTCCGAGTTCGGTCGGCGCGCGGCGGAAAACGGCAGCGCGGGCACGGATCACGGCGCCGCCAGCGTGATGTTCGCGACCGGCGCGAGTGTTAAAGGTGGCGTCTACGGCGATTATCCCAAGTTGGACGATCTGGACAACGGCGACCTGAAATATCACACCGATTTCCGCAGCGTTTACGCGACGGTGCTGGGCAAATGGCTGAACGTTTCGGCGCCGAAAGTATTGGGCGGCGAGTTTCCGAGCTTAAAATTTGTGTAGGCACTCACGCGCTCTACTCCTATGCAACTTAACTATGAAATTTTGGCTGGGGATGCGGTCAAGGCCCAACGGCTGTTTCTGCGCCGCAAACGCCCATTCTTCTTCTGGGGTTTTCCTCTCTACGGCGCGGCCATGTTCTTGTTTGGCCTGTGGATGATCGTCTCCGCGTCTCTGCTCGAAGCCGCGCCGCCACTGGCGTTTGGCGTTTATCTGACGCTGATGCCGACGCTGGTTATGCCGTTGGGCGCCAAAGGCGTCTGGAACAAAACGCCGATGCTGCACGGCCCGACGACTTTGCGGCTCTCGCCCGAAGGATTCGAGATTGCTAATCCGTTAGTTCGCGCTCTGGTGCGCGGACAGGCGGTGCAATTTATTTTGCAAGACTCGCACCTGTGGATGCTGTTTCTCGGCCCCGCTTCGTATTATCTGGTGCCCAAAAGCGCCTTTGAAACGCCCGAACAATTGCAAGAATTCGAACGCACGATGGCGAACTTCGTCGCGATGAACGCGCCCAAATCTCCCATCGCCGCGCCTTAACGCGCGGTTTTCACCGGCAGAAAAGGGCACCAAACGCCGCGACATGATAAACCTTTTCGGCGCGCTGTAAAAGGCCGACGACTGAGACGCCAAATTTCAGCCTTTATCCTTCATCCTTCCCCCATGCCTCTGCTCTCCGAACTTTTGGTTTCGCTGCCCGACGCTCGCATCGAAGGCGATGCCGAACTGAACATTAAGGCCGTCAACTACGATTCGCGCGAGGTCGAGTCCGGCTCGGCGTTCGTGTGCATTCGCGGCGTCGCCCACGATGGCCACGACTTCGCCCAATCCGCCGTCGAGCGCGGCGCCGTCGCCGTCATCGCCGAATCGCCCGCCGCCATCGCCGATTTGCCTTCGCATATCACGCGCGTTTTCGTGCCCGATACGCGTTTGGCGCTGGCGCTGATGGCCGACGAGTTTTACGGTCATCCCTCGCGCGAGATGATGCTGGTCGGCATCACCGGCACCAACGGCAAAACGACGGTCGCGCATTTGGTCGCCGACTTGTTGCGCGATGCCGGTTATAAATCGGTCGGCATCATCGGCACGCTGGGCGCGGCGACCGAGAAAAATTACTACGACACCGGCAGAACCACGCCCGAAAGTTTGGATCTGCAACGTTTGCTCGCCGACTTTTTGGACGGCGGAAGTGAAGCGGTCGTAATGGAAGTTTCGAGTCACGCTCTGGCGCAACAACGCGTGGCTGGCTGTGCCTTCGATGCCGGAATTTTTACCAATCTGACGCAGGATCATCTGGATTTTCACGGCGACATGGAAGAATACTTCGCCGCCAAAACGCGTTTGTTCACCGATGTCGCGCGCGCTTCGGAAGCCCACAAAAGTTTCGGCGCGGTCTTCCCGACCGACGACCGTTACGGCGTGCGATTGACGCAATTGGACAGCGACACGCCGTTCATTACCTACGGCATTGAGGCCGACGCGCACGTCAAGGCGGCGGCGGTGATGCTTCGTCCGACCGGCACGAGTTTCGTGGCGCGCACTTCGAGCGGCGACATTCCGTTCGACGTGAAATTGACGGGCCGTTTTAACGTGCAAAATATGTTGGCGGCGATTGCCTTTGGCATTTTGAAAGGGATTCCCATATCGCAGATTCAGAGCGCGATGCAGCGCGCCAACGCGCCCGAAGGCCGCATGGAAGTCATTGACGAAGGCCAGGATTTTTATGTCGCCGTTGATTACGCGCACACGCCCGACGGCCTGAAAAACGTGTTGGCGACGGTGAAAGAATTCACTAAAGGCCGCCTGATTTGCGTGTTCGGCTGCGGCGGCGACCGCGACCGCACCAAGCGCCCGCAGATGGGCGCCATCGCCGCGAGCCTGGCCGATTTGGTCGTCGTCACCAGCGATAACCCGCGCACCGAAGACCCCAATCGCATTTTGGACGACATTCTGGCGGGCACGAGCGGCACGAGCGCGAATGTGGAAAGCGAGGTGGATCGGCGCAAAGCCATCGAGCGCGCTTTGGAAATGGCGCGCGCCGGTGATTTCGTGGTGGTGGCGGGCAAAGGTCACGAAACGTATCAGATTTTTAAAGACAGGACGATTCATTTCGACGACCGCGAAGTCGTGCGCGAATGGCTCGAAGGCGCGGGCGAAAACGGTGGAGGCGAGCGGTAATGGCCGATATTATGGCGCCGAATAAGGCTAAATTTGACTTGCGCGAATTATGGTGGGTTTTTACTGGTGAGCGCGTCAGGCCAACGTTCGATTGGATTATGGAAGGCGTTGTCACTGATTCTCGTCAGGTTGAAAACGGCAACATATTCTTCGCGTTGCAAGGCGAGAAATTTGACGGACATGATTATTTGTCCCAGGTCGCGCGAGTTCCAAAAGTCGCTGCTGTGATTTCCCGTCCCGAATTGCTGGAGGGTATTCACCAAATGCCTCTTTTTCCAGTCAAAGATACTTTAATCGCTCTGGGCGATTTGGCGCGTTATCATCGTCAGCGATTCGAGATTCCCGTCGTCGCCGTAACGGGAAGTTACGGCAAAACTTCGACGCGCGCGTTAATTCACGCCGCGCTGTCGGCGGGCGGCGAGACATTGACTTCGCAGGCCAACTTTAACAATGAAATCGGTTTGCCGATGACGTTGTTTCAGTTGGGAAGAGAACACAAGTTCGCGGTTTTAGAAATGGGAATGCGCGGACTTAAACAAATAGACTATCTCGCCAAAATCGCCGAGCCAACGGTTGGCGTTATCACCAACATCGGGCCGCAGCACATTGAGCTGTTGGGCAATCTGGAAAATATCGCGAAGGCCAAAGCCGAGTTAATCGAGAATTTGCCCGCCGATGGATTGGCGGTTTTGCCAGCCGATTCCGCGTTTTTGCCGATGCTCAAAAGCAAAGCGCCGTGCCGCATCGTTACTTTCGGATTGGCGAATGATGCCGATTATCGCGTTGCTGATGTGGTGACGCAAAACGAGGGCAACGTTAGTTTTTCGGTTGAGTTAAAAAATGCTGGCGAGCATAACAATGCTGGCGATCATAACGGGAGCGGGGCTTGCGCCCTCTTCCAATTTTCAAGTCACGGAGAACCCCAAAGTTTGGAAGTGGGCGCAAGCCCCGCCGCGCTTAAATTCGCCGTTGAACTTCCGCTTCCTGGCGCGCATAACGCGCTCAATGCCGCCGCCGCGTTTGCCGTCGCGCATCAGTTGGGCGTCGCGCCCGACGCGATTGTTGCGGCGCTGAAATCTGCCCAATTGCCTGGCGCGCGAATGCGCGTTGTGAAAACCGACCAACTCACCATCATTGACGATTGCTACAACGCTGGCCCCGATTCGATGCGCGCGGCGCTCGAAACTTTGCGCGATTTCCCGTCCGATGGCCGTCGCGTTGCCGTGTTGGGCGCGATGCGCGAATTGGGCGATTATTCGGACGGCGAGCATCGTAAAGTGGGCGCATTGGCGGGCGAAATCTGCGATTTCGTCGTCGGCGTCGGGCCGGAAACCGAGCCGATGATGGACGCGATTCGCGAGGGCGGCAACCGCCAACTATTCGGCTGGAGTCCCGACGCCGATGCAGCCACGCCGGTTGTGTTGGCGAAGTTGCAAGCGGGCGATATTGTTTTAGTTAAAGGTTCGCGCAGTGTTGGTTTAGAAGTTGTTGTGGAGGCTTTGCAGACAATCAAATGAAATCTCAATTAAAAGTCTTCTTTGATCAATACGTTTTTTCGCCAATGGGAATGCTTGCTATTTTATGGATTTTGAGTTTCGTTTTGATGCTCATTACCGGCTCACCGTTGATTAAGTGGTTGAAATTCCGCAAAGGCATGAAGTGGGCGCCGCGCGAAGATACGCCCGATACACACTTACAAAAAGCGGGTGTGCCTTCGATGGGAGGCGTTGGTATTGTCGGCGCGGCGACTCTGGGTTGGCTGGCGTTCTTTGTATTCGCTATTATTTCGGGCGCATTTTTTAACCCAGGGCAATCTATTGTAGATTGGAACATCCTAATTTTTGCGGTGTTTCCCCTATTGGTTATTCTGCACGCTGTTTTGGGTTATCTGGATGACCATTCTAAAGCGACAAACAAGGGCGGACTCTCTTCTAAAGCGAAACTCCTGGGACAAATAATTTTAGCTGGATTATTTGTCATTGTCTTAGTCTCGATAAATAACCTCTCTGACTTCTCTGGTATGTTTCCAGTGACGAAAAGTTGGCTTCTTTTATTTACTGCATTAATTATCATCATTGGAACTTCTAACGCCGTAAACCTAACCGATGGCATTGACGGTTTGGCGGCGGGTTTGAGCGTTCAAGTTGGCCTGGTATTTTCGATTTTATTTGTCGAAGCGTTCGACGACTCTTCCAGCCAATTCAGCAGTTTGCCCGTTGGATTATTCTGGCCCGCTCTGGGCGGCGCTTGCCTCGGCTTTCTTGCGTTCAACAAACATCCTGCCAAAGTCTTCATGGGCGATACCGGCAGTCTCGCTTTGGGCGCGGCGTTGGGCGCGGGCGCGATACTTACGCGCACGGTTTGGTTATTGCCGTTCGTCGGATTTATCTTTTATGTCGAGATGTTTTCGGTGATAGCTCAGGTGCTTTATTTCAAATATACGCGTAAGAAGTTTGGCGAAGGCAAACGCTTGTTTCGGCGCGCGCCTTTGCATCATCATTTCGAGTTGAGCGGCTGGAGCGAATGGCGCGTTGTGCTGACGTTCTGGGGCGTGAATTTGGTGACGACGATCCTTGGTTTGGTGCTGTGGAAAATGGGAGTTTTGCCGCGTTTTCCGTGACGATACCAGCGAATGAATTCGCGGCTGGGAGGCGTTCCGCCGAGCGTCCCCCTGCGGGGACGCTCGGCCTCATTTGTCCGCGAAGGCGGACTTCCGGCTTTAGCCTCCCAGCCGCGAATTCATTCGCTGGTATCGTCAGAGTTCGAGAAGTGGACGCCCTAAACATTCGCTACACTTTTCTCGATGCGAATCTCGATGCGAATTTTCCCGCTCCTTCTTCTTCTACTTTCCGTTCTCTTTGCCCCGTCCGCCCACGCGCAAGTTCTGCCTGGCATCGACGTTTTGGCCGGACGCAACTTCGACATTCTGAGCGGAAAACGCGTTGGTCTCGTCACCAATCAAACTGGCAAAACGCGCGACGGGCGCGCCACCATTGACGTTTTGCGCGCGGCGCCCAAGGTGAAACTGGTCGCGCTCTACGCGCCCGAACATGGCGTGCGCGGCGAAGTTCCGGCGGGCAAACTCGTCAAAACCTATCGCGACCGGCAAACCGGTTTGCCGGTGTATTCGTTGTATGGTGGCACCAAGCGCCCGACGCCGCAGATGCTACGCGGCGTTGATGTTTTGGTTTTCGATATTCAGGACATCGGCTCGCGTTCGTATACCTTTATTTCGACGATGGGCGAGTGCATGAAAGCGTGCGTTTCGCAACGTATCCCCTACGTTATTTTGGATCGGCCCAACCCCGTTGGTGACCGCAGCGAAGGCAAATTGGCGCAGAAGTTTTCGTTCGTTTCGCCTTACCCAATTCCCTATCGTCATGGCCTGACGATGGGCGAACTGGCGCGCTGGCTCAACGCGCGACGCGGTTTGACTTGTAATTTGTCGGTCGTGACGATGGATGGTTATCAACGCGCGATGACGTGGGGCGATACCGGTCTAATTTGGACGCCATCAAGTCCCAACATTCCGCGCGCGGATTCGGCGTTTTTCTATGCGGCGACCGGCATTTTGGGCGAACTGCCTGGCCTCTCGATTGGCATCGGCACCTCGCGCCCGTTCGAGTTGGCGGGCGCGCCTGGCCTCGACGCCAACGCTCTGGTGCGCGAATTGAATAAGCGTAATATCGTCGACTGGCAATTTAAGGCGGTTTCGTGGAAACCACGCGGAGGCCGCTATTCGGGCAAAACTTGTAATGGCGTGCAACTGTTGGTTGCCGATCCGTCGCGCGCCGATTCGACGCGGATTAACTTCGAGTTGTGGGCCGCCACGCGCAGAGTCGCGCCGCAGATTAATTTCTTCGCCAATTCCAGTCAGAACAAAATGTTCGATTTGGTTTGTGGCACGCCGATCATGCGCGGATTGATGCAGAAGAATACCGACATCAATCGGCTGTTGCAAGTGTGGAATGGCGACGCGGCGGCGTGGGAAAAGCAATCGCGCGCGGCGAGATTGTATTAATTCAAATTAGCCATCAAGGACACAGAGAACACATCTGCCCAGAGGGCGCCCAGGCACAAAGAAGGACGAAGAGACTAAATCGTAAAAGAACTAATTTTTATAGTTTTGCTTTTTAAAATTAATCTCTTCGTCCTTCTTTGTGCCTGGGCGCCCTCTGAGCAGATGTGTTCTCTGTGTCCTTGGTGGCTAATTGTTTTTCAATCTTTCAATCGCTTTACGTTGCAACGAATCGGGCGCCATTTCCATGAACTCGATGCGATTGCCTTCGGGGTCGTGCGTCCACGCCTGGCGGTTGCCGTCTTTGCCGGTCTTGACCTGTGCATCAACCGGCGCGCCGCGCTCGATGACGGCAGAAAAGGTGTTCTCGATGTCGGTGACTTCCAGACATAAATGCGAATATGAATCGCCTTTCGCGGGCGCTTCGCCGTCTTTGGGGAACAGTTCGATGTAGACGTTATCGGTGACGCGCAGATAGACGATCCACAATTTGCCTTCGTCGTTGTGCATCTCGAACATTTGCGGGAAGCCCAAAACGCGGGTATAAAAGTCGAGCGTTTGGTCAAATTTGTAGCAGTTGTAGGCGGTGTGGCCGATGGAAGAAATCACGGGTGGATAGTTTAATGCCTATTCAAAGAAAGGGGCGGGCACCTGTTTGGGGTGCGGGCTTTTGCCCGTCAAAACGAAGCATTCGCCGCAAAGAAGCGGCAACTGACGTATTAAAGAGGGCTGAGGCCATTTTCGATAAACTGAGGGGGCGGCAAACGTTGGATTCGTGAGCACGCTCCCCCAAACATCATGAAATGGAAAAATGCTCGGCAGAGTTCTAACATCGAAGACCAGCGCGGACGCGGCGTCGTCGTCGGTGGCGGCATCGGCATCGGCACGCTGATTTTGGGCGCCATCATCTACTTTATGGGCGGCGACCCGACGGTTGTGTTGCAGCAACCGGGCGGCGTGCCCTCGTCGCAGTCGCGGCCCTCTGCGGGCGCCGGAGCCAACGATGAAGAGAAGCAATTCGTCGCGTCAGTTTTGGGCGATACCGAAGACACCTGGGGCGAACTGTTTCGTCGTCGCGGGCGGCGTTATACCCCGCCGAAGTTGGTGCTGTTTTCCGACCGCGTGCAGTCGGCGTGCGGCATCGCTGGCAGCGCGACCGGGCCGTTTTATTGTCCGGGCGACCAGAAGGTTTATATTGATCTCGCGTTTTTTCGCGAGCTGCGCAAAAACTACGGCGCGCCCGGCGACTTCGCGCAGGCTTATGTCATCGCCCACGAAGTCGGGCATCACGTTCAAAACGAGCTGGGCACGATGGATAAAGTCAACTCGCTGCAACAGCGCGCCAGCGAAAAACAGGCGAATGCGCTTTCGGTCAAGTTAGAATTGCAGGCCGATTTTTACGCGGGCGTGTGGGCGCACTACGCGCAAAAGCGCGGCTTGCTCGAACGCGGCGACATCGAAGAAGCCCTGGGCGCCGCCAGCGCCGTCGGCGATGACCGCTTGCAGCAACAGGCGCAGGGTTATGTCGTGCCCGATTCGTTTACTCATGGCTCATCGCGCCAAAGGCAAGAGTGGTTTACGCGCGGTTTCCAGAGCGGCGACATGACCAAAGGCGATACCGCCAACGTGCGCTAAAATTAAGGTTGAGTAGTGCTTCATCAAGGGTGAATTCGCGGGTGGGTTGCCGTTGTGAACCGCGCGCGTGAGCAAGTTGAGTTACTGCATCTTGATTGTCTGATCCGAGGGTGCGTAGGGACGACCGCTTGCGGCGTCCACAGGTTAGAACTTGTTTCAACCAAATGGAAACCCAACGCAAGGACGCCGCAAGCGGTCGTCCCTACGCATCCTCGGATCAGGCAATCAAGATGCAATAGCTTTCAACAGAGTGAAAACCTCTGGTGAGCATGACGGCTTAACTGGCTTACGCGCGCGGTTCGCAACGACAACGCCATTGAGGCTCGCTGTTTGCGACGGTAAGCCAAGAATAATATGAAACAACGAAAACTCGGCCCCAATGGGCCCCTCGTCGGCGCGATTGGATTGGGCGGAATGCCAATGTCGGTCAAATCCGACGCCGAACGCGTCAGCCAATCCGAAGGCATCGAAGTTTTGACGCGCGCCGCCGAATTGGGCATGACCTTATGGGACACCGCCGACGCCTATTGTCAGGACGATAGCGAAACCGGTCACAACGAGCGACTATTTGCCGCCGCCCTGAAAAGTTTGCCCGCCGACCTACGCGAGACCATCGTCGTCGCCACCAAAGGCGGCCACATCCGGCCCGACGGCAAATGGGTGACCGATGGTCGCCCCGAACACTTGCGCGAGGCGCTCGACGCAAGTTTAAAGGCGCTCGAATTGGACGTGATTGCGCTTTACCAGTTTCATCGCCCCGACCCCAATGTGCCCTACGCTGATTCGGTCGGCGTGTTGCGCGAAGCTCTGGACGCGGGCAAAATTCAGTTCGCCGGACTTTCCAACGTGAGCGTTGAACAGATCGAAATCGCCCAGAAAATCGTGCCGGTTACCAGCGTGCAAAACCAATATAGCCCGACGCATCTGGCGCCGTTAAATGATGGCGTTCTGGAAAAATGCCACCAGGATGACATCGCGTTTCTGCCGTGGAGTCCGCTTGGCGGCATGGGCGGCGCCAAACAAATCGGCGAGAAGGGCGCCTTAGAAAAGCTGGCCGACGAAATGAACGTCAGCCCGCAGCAGATCGTGTTGGCCTGGCATTTGGCGCAATACGACCGCGTTTTGCCGATCCCTGGCGCAAGCCGCGTTGCAAGCGTCGAAGACAGCGCCCGCGCCGCCGACATCGAATTAACGGCCAGTCAAGTCGAGATGTTGACGAAATCTTTTAGGTAAGTTTTTTGTCAGCATGTGACTGGTGAAGTGCGAATGAATCCGCACTTCACCAATCATAAAACGCGTATTCGCGTTTTACCGCCGTCCGCCTCGGCCGCCGCGTTTGGGCGGACGCGGCGGGCGCGGCAAACCGCCGCGAGGTTTGCCTTTGGGTGTCGTCTTGCCCTGCGCCATCATGCGACGGCCTTTGCGATTGGCCGAACCGAAATCGGGCATCCATGGGCCTTCCAAACTTTCCTGCAATTCGCCCAATGTGTCGGCGCTGATGCTGCCGCGCGAGCCGCGACTGACGATAAAGCGCAACGGCCTATCGAGTGTCGGCAAGTCGTCGGCGCCTAAATCGCGCGCCAACTTCTCCGGTAGTTCCAAGCGCGCGATGCCTTGGCCCGCTTCGATATCGTATTCGATAGGCACACGGAAATCGCGGATTTTGGTTTCCGATGGCAACTTCCAATACTGTTCGCGCTCGGCGTCCGACAAATAATCGGCGATGTCAAGTTCCAGCTTCGCGTTGCGAAACTCCAATAGCGAGTTGATGTTCTGCTCGTCCAACTGTCCCTGATAAAGCAGCGTCAGTTCCGCCTCGTCGAGCGACGCGGTTTGGCCGGCCGAACGCGCGTAAATCTCGCGAATCTCCTCGACTCTGGGCCGATTGACCGGCACCGCGTTATGGTGCGCTTCGCCGCGCGCGACGGCTAACGCCAGAGCGTGACGTGCCTGAGTTTGCAACGATTTCGGCCACTTCTTCAATGCTTCGACGCGGCGCTCGAAGATGAAGCCGAAATACTCGACGGTCGTCGTCGCGGTCAGGGGCGCGGCGGGACGACTGGCATTATATTCGATTACGACTTCGGTCGGTTTGGCGTATTTCTTCAAGCGTTCGAGCGGAATTTGCGTGCCCTCAATCGAGGCGCGCGGGATGCCGTTGCGGTCGGCGAAATAGCGCAGATTGCCCGCGATGGCGCCGTCCGGCCCGCACATCGAACTGCGCCCGACGCGCGCCTCGCTGCCGTCGGCCAAAGTCTCGTCAATCGCTAGATCGAATGGCATCCACTTCGCCAATAAATCCAAGAATTTATCGGCGTTTTTTCGGCTCGCCAAAGGCATCTTTTCGGGCAATTTCAGGTTTACGCCCCGAAACAAACAGGCTGTCGCGAGAGCCGCGTCTTCGATGGCCTTGACCAAAACGCCGCGCTCTTCGGCCCATTTTGCAATCGCCTCGCTCTCGAACAGGTGGCGCGGCATCCCGTAAACTTCGCCGACGTAACCGGCGTTTTGATAGGCTTCGGCATAGAGATTATAAGCCGTCAAATGGTCGCTGCCCTCGACGACGAGGCCGCGCAAATTGCGCTCTTCGCGCGTCATGCGATGCAGCGATTCAATCGAAGACATCACCGCCAGATAAGGCACCAATTCCTCGTCGGCGTTGACGATAAGCTCGGCCCATGCCCGGTCAACCGGCAACGATTCGACGGCTTTGCCGTATTTCGACAAGCGCCCGTTTTTGTTGATGATGCCGCGATTTTGCAGCTCGTCCAGAGCGTTGCGATAAGCCAACTTATCGAGTGGAACCGGCAGTTCCAGTTCGTCGGCGCGCACGCCCAAATCGGCGCAGGTCAGGGCCACGCGTTCGGAATCGCCAGCCAACTGAAATTCGGGCGCCGTCGGCTTGAGTCGCGCGAAATCAATCGCGCGATTGGACAGGATAAACACGCGTCCGCCCTCGACGCGCCCGTGAACGCGTCCGGCCATCTGCAAAATTTCGTTGCTGCCCAGATGCTGCCGCGTCAATACATTGCGCCCGCGCGTGATGACGTTGCTAAAGCGCGCGTCTTCGATAACGACCGTATCGAGGCCGCGCACGTTAAGCGCCGATTGTCCGGCGGCGGTCATCGCCAAAACAAACGGGCGCGGCGCGCCTTCGTCTTCGAGAAAGGGCCGAATCACTCGCACCGGTTCGCCGCCGTGATAGTAGGCCGCGTTAATTTCGGGCGCGCGCCACTCCAATTCGCGCGCGACGGCCTCGACTCCGGCGCGCGTCGGCAGAAACACGCCGACGCCACGCTCTTCGCGCTCGACGCGCCGCGCGAACTTCTCGTCCATGAAGCCCAACGGATCTTCGTCCACCACCCGCACTTCGGCGGCTTTGGCGGGATCGAACGAGTAAACCTCCAACACGTCGGCGCTGTCCAAATACTCGCGATAAAAGTTCGGATCAACCGTTGCCGAAAGCCAGATAAAGCGACAGCCGACGCGTTTGCCCAGCGCCAGACACAGTTCTAACTCCGCCGAAGTCTGGTGAATTTCGTCAATCACCAAGGTATCGGAGGGCAGAATATCGCCGTCCTGAAACCAGCGCCGCGCGATGCCGGTCGTAATCACGATGACGTTATAAGTCGGCAATTCGGGCGTCGCCTCGCGCTCGCGATTGACCACGCCGATGTTGAGCGGCGCCTTTAAAATCTCCTGCGCGATGGGCCGCACCGCCAGCGTTTTGCCCGTCCCAGTTCCGGCGACGATGCCAAAGCCGCGCCCCGAACGCGCCAGTTCGCGCACGCGCTCGCCATAGTTCTGCTCCAGGTAAGTTTGAATGTCGAGCGTCAGACCGATTTCGATGGTCTCGCAGGCCGCGCGCGTCGGCGCGATAATCAGCACGCGTCCCGTCGGCGGTTCGGCGCGCAGAAAGGCGTCGTGGTCGGGCGGCAAGTAGTGGTCGGTGGGCGAAAGCACGCCAATAAGTATGGCAATGTCGGCGCCGCCTCAGGCGCGTTTGCGGTTAGGGCGTTGCCACGTCCCAAACCGCGATTTCGCCTCTGCCGCTGTTGACGGCCAACTTCTGACCGTCGGGCGAAAACAAAACATCGGGCCGGTCGCCGACGAGTTCGCTGGAAAATCCGCGCAGCATTCGCGTTATCTCGCCGGTTTTTGTGTCCCAAATGCCGATGTTGCCATCGTAATAAACGCTGGCGGCGCGCGTTCCGTCGGGCGAAATCGTCGGAAGGGGCAACTGAAAATAACCACTGGCGCGCACGCTTCCTCCGGCGTCCATTTGGTCGGACAACTTTTTTAACTGGCGACTCACCGGCTGAGGAATGGCGATTTCACGTTCGACTGCGCCCGTTTTTACGTCTCGAAAGCGCAGGGTTTCGCCTTCGCGCACGCCTCCCAAAGGTTGGCCCACGAACTTCATCGTCGCTATCTTTTGACCGTCGCCCAGAAATCCGCCCCATTTGTCGTTGGGAATAGTTTGAACGAGCGCGCCGTTGGAGGCGCTGCGAATTTCGATGCCCTCATGTGAAATCAGCGCGAGGTGCGTGCCATCGGGCGAAAATTCCGCTCGTATAAAGTTGCCGTAAGCCGAGCGGAGCGGCTCCGATTGCTCGCCAGTTTGTGCGTTCCACAAGCGCGTTTCGTTGTTTTTGCTGACCGCGAAAGTCTGTCCAGTGGGCGCGACGCTAAACGTCCAAGGCCTGTTTTCTGGCACCGCTTCCCACTGATTCAAGACCGTGCCATTGGCACTATTCAAGCGGCGAACTTTGCCGTTGCCCGCCGTCCACAAATGATCGCTCTGCCCCTTTGGAATCGCCAGCGCGAAAGACTCGCCCGCGATTTGGCGCAACGTTTCGCCAGTTTGCGCCGAGGCGAACGCGATGAGATTCGCGCGGTAATCGGGATTGAACGCCAACGCGGTTCCGTCAGGCGTCCATGCCAGCGCGCGCTCGAATTGCCCATTGACGCGTTCGATAACCGCCGCCGGTTCTTGGACGGACAAGCCGACGATTGCTGCCGTTTCTTCGGGATTAGCCGCGCTTTGTGGCGTTAATGGAGCCGAAGGCGCCGCCAGATAAGTCAGCGCATCGAGCGTGGAATTGGCTTTGCGGAGGCGCCAGCCTTGTGCGGTCGAAATCCACTCCGCATGTCCCGCACCGCCGACGCCCCACTGCTCCAGGCCGCTCGCCGTGCGCACGCCCTTCTTCGCTTCGATGTCGGCGTTAATGCGCTCGTCGGTCATGGCAATTCCATCGTGCCATTCGACTTCGGTGACTTTGGTAGAAAGCGCGATGTAGCGTCCACGTTCCAACTGCAACGGCAAGGCGGCTTGCATCCACGCCAAATCGCGGACGCGATACTGACGCTCGCCCAGCCGGAAATCGGGCGCCAACCATCGCAATGCGCCCGCCGCGTCGCCGCGCCTGAGCGCTGCCATCAATTGATCGGTCGCGTCCTGAATTTCACGTTTCGCGTCGGCAGTTACCGCGCGATCGGGCGCAACAGTCGTGGTCTGCGCCCGCACCGCCGGAACATTAATCGTTGCAAGAGGTGAGCAAATGAGCAGAGACAGTAACAATAATCGTTTCATACGTTATCCGATTTAGCTTTCATATAATCGGCGAAGTTTTCGATATAATCGTCCATGTTGTCCGTCAACATTTTGCGGTATTCATTGACGAAATACTCGATGTTTTCCGCGCGTTGCGCTTGCATTTCAGCGCCCGAATCGTGGCCGCGCGCCGTGATAAAGGCGGCGAAACGTGCGCTGGCAAACAGCATCGAAGCGCTGACTTTGCCCGCGCCAATTTCGAGAGTTTGGTCGTTGGAGAGGCGGATGTGCGCGTCGGCGCGGTCGAAGAAATGATCGTCGGTTTCGGGCATAAAAACAAAACTTCCTGTTGAAAGCGCAGTGTGCGAATAAAGCGGCGCCCGCGCAAGTGTCGCTTAACCCAGTGTTTTGCCGCGATGCACCAACAATTGCTTCAGGCCAAAAGTCACGCCGCTCGCCACCAGAACCGCGACGACGTTGATGGCCCACAAAAATAAACCTTTGCCCGCCAACGGCCAATCGCCCGCCGCGCCCGCCATGCCGAATAACGCCATCGTGGGAATTAGCGCGAGGGCGATCATCACGCCCGCCGTTAAAGTCGAGCGTTGCGTGGTGATGACGATGGCACCCGTCACGCCGCCGATGACTGCCACGAAAATGCCGGTCGGCGTGACCTCAGACCAGTATTGCACCCACGAACGGGCGTGCAAATCGGGCGATGTCGTGGGATCGAACCAGCGCAGAAACCAAAAAGTGAGCGCCGCGCCCAAAGCGAGCGCGGCGTAACCGGCGATGCTGGCCAGCAAACCGCGCGTCGCGAGGGCACGCGGCCCGCCGATGAAGCCAAATGGAATCCGCAACAACGGCTCGAAGCCCGGCGCGATGAGCATGGCGCCGACGACGATGTGAACCGTATTCGTCCACAATCCGGCGGCGGCAACGGCGCCCGCCAAAAGCATCAGCATCAGGAAATTGCCGGAGAAGTTGGTGTCCTGGCGCAGCAGCGACGCCATCTCGTCCCACACGGTTTCGTTGGTTTCGGTGTCGATGCCGCCCTGATGCGGCGGCGAAATCAAACTGCGCGGTTCGCTGGTAGTGACCGAGCCGCCGTCCAAAACGTCGAGCGCGTCCAGAACTTTGAAGATGTCGCGCACGCCTTCGTTGTTGGTCGCAATCGTCAGGATATCGCCGGGCGGATCGAGCGAACCGTTGCGTTGCAAGGAGATGCCAACGACGTTTTCCAACGCCCGCATCCGCTCGATGAGAGCGGCGGTTTTTTCGGTGGAGAGAGTAACGGCAATAATGCGGGGCACGAGTAAATTTCCCTGGGCGATGGATTCGCGAACCCGCGCCGCGCCAGATAAGGCAAGCGATGTGCCGCGTTTTGGCAGGTTAAAACGCTCAGCGCGTAATTACAGCGCTTCCTAATTGAGACACTACACCCCGACGGTGGAGCCAACATATTACAATCGAGCGTGCAATGTAGGGACATGGCATGCCATGTCCGACAGGTCGAACTCGCGTCACGCACGCGCAATTGCTACGGTTTGGACATGGCATGCCATGTCCCTACATTGCACGCTCGATTGTAAGGCCTTTGCTCTGATCGTCAAACCCGCCCGTGTAGCCTTTGCGTTACGCCCGCCTCGTAATTACGCGCTGAGCGTTTTGGCCTGCGAGAATCGTTAAAAACCTTCGCGGATTTCCAGGCGCAAATCGCGGCGCGCGGTCTGGTAAGTCACGCCGTAGGCGAAGGTTTTATACGAACGTAAAATGCCGAACGTCTGGTCGCGAAAGCGGTTTTGCTGCAAATCGTAGCGCAGATCAAGCGGGATAATATAGCGCGGATTCAGTTGGTAATCGACCGTCGCGCGCAGTTCGCGCCGAATTTCGACTTGATCGAAACGAAACGGTGTGTCGCCTTTGATGTCGGTCAAGCGGAGCGAAACCTGTCCGCGCAGACGCTTCAACAATTGGCCATCGTAGCCCAGTTCCACGCCGTTGTTGCGATAGGTGCCGCCGTCGCCATAGCTGGAATAAGAGGAGAACAAGCGCGCAAAGGCGCCCGGCCCCGGCTCCAAACGCGTCGTCAAAACCAGACGGCCCTGCGCGCGCGTGGACGAAACGGGAGTATTACCGTCCAGCAATCGCTCGTTGAAATCGCCCAGGCTACCATCGAACGCGAAGCCCGCGCGTTGCTTGCCCAGATTAAATTGCAAAAACGCCGGAGAACGATAGGTCAGTTCGGGCTGGCGATCCAGCACGATACGATTGGTCAGTTGCGTCGAAATCACATCGTTCTTGCGCACGTTGAGCGCGAAGTAACCCGCGGGAACCGTCGAGGTGAGGCCGACGCCGCCGCGAAAACCAACGCGCGCCGAATAACCCAGATCGGTGATGGCGCTCAGGCGGTCGGGCTGCAATTTGTTAAACGGGAACTTAAAGTTCGTTGTCAGCAAAAATTGGTCGCCCGAATTAAACGAAACGCCCGGAATAACGCGTTGCCCGTCGTTGCCCGATCCGCCGGGGAAAAACGAGTAGTTCGGAATCGGCAGCAGACGCGTGCTCTTGAAATACAAACTGCCGCCACGCAACGTCGCGCGCTGGCGCAGTTGGCCGTTCTTCTCGACCGGATCAACGAGTATCTGGCGCGCACGCAACGTGAACGGCGGCGTGCCGTAGATTTTCAGCTCTTCGTCGGTCAGTCCGCCCGGTCGCAAAACGACGTTGCGCGCGCGATAACTCTGGCCGTTGATTTCGAGCGCTTCCACATCAATCGTCAGCGTTGCCAATCGCAACTTCGCGTTGTCGAGCGTGCCGATGCCGGTTTTGAAATCGTAGAGCAAGTTGTTGCCAAACGCCGTCTCGCGAAAGGTTTCAGTTGTTGAAGTCGAGGGCAAACGGCGCGGTCGCAGCTCTTTGCGCGCGACGGCGCGTTCGCGCTCGAACTGCACGGTTCCGCTCGCCTGCAACTGCTGCGTCGCCGTATCGAGGCGAACATCCTGGGCGATAATCAGGCCCGCCGCGCTCTCGAAGCGCACCGGGTTTTCGGGCGTGCCGCTCGCGATAATGGTCGTGCCCTGATAGGTCACGCTCGCCGCCTGCAAGCGCGCCGGAGTCGGCGGATTAGTCGGCGGATTAGTCGGCGGCGTTTCGGTGGTCGCGCTTTCGTCGGTCGTAGTTTCGGGCGCGGTGGCGTCGGGCGGATTGACGGGCGTGGTTTCGAGTTGCGGCCCAGTAGGATTGATTTGCGGCGAAGTCGCTTCGGGCGCGGCGGGCGCCGCTTCGGGCGAAACGCCGGTTTGCGCGCGCGCCGAAATCGGCAAAGCGGCAAGCGATAGCAACAACAGGGCGGGCGAAAGACGGGTGGGGCGACGAGACATAAGCGCGGGCGCAGTTTAACTTTCTCGGCGCGCTGGCATCGTCAGGGAGCGAAAAATAGGTTCACACAAAGAAACGAAGACCACACAAAGAACACAAAATTTTCTTCGTGTTCTTTGTGTGAACTCTCAACAAGTTGCGAAATTAAAAGCTCAGGTTAAGTCCGCCCGCCACGCGTTCGGAGTTGCCGATTTTCTGCTGGGTAAATAGACCCTGATAAAACAGGTTCAGGCTCAGGCGTTGCGACACGTTGACGTCAATGTTGAGTTCGGTGCGCGTCGAGGGCAAAACCGCGCGGTCTTCGGGCTGAAGGCGCGCCATGTGCGCCGACAGAGACAGCCGGTTTTGCCAGGCCGACAGGCTGACGCCTCCGCCCGCGCTGGTGCCGCGTCTGCCGAGATCGGTCGAGAGGCTCTCGATTTTGGTGGTGAAGCTGAGCGCGCCGACATCGATACCCAATCCGCCGCCCGCGCTGCGCGCTTCGTTGGCGTTATCGAAGAACGAATCGCGCAGAAGCGGCGAGACATCGGGCACGTTGGCCAAATCGCGCCGCGACGAAAGCGCGCGCACGCTGAGCCACGATGTCACGTCGTAATCGAGCGAGGTGTTGCTGCCCACAACGCGCGTCGGGCTATTGGGCGAAAGCCACGCCTGACCCGCGACCGAACTTTTGAACGGATCGTCTTCGGCTCGCTGCAACGCCAACAGCGCCGCTCCCACGCGCAGACGCGGAACCAGGGGCACGCTAAACGCGCTGCCCTGCAAGCCCGGCGCGAACGCCGCACCTGAGGTTTGCGCGCCCACGCCCAACGCGCCGCCACTGAGCAGCGTATCGCCCGCCGCGCCGCGCGCGATGCGCGAGGAAAACCCGCGTGAGGCACCGTCGAACGCGGCGGGCGCGCTCAAGTCGGGCGTGCTGCTCTGGGACATGTGCGTGGCTTCGGGCGCTTTGAGGCGAGCATCGGCCAGTTTTTGCGCCGCCGCCACGTCAATGCCCAATTGGGTCAGTTCGCTTTTGAGCGAACCGCTCAAATCGCGCAACGCCCGCCAACCGACTCGCGAAAGTTGCGCCGAGTTATCGTTGGAAACGCGCGTGATAATGCGCGCGACCTGCAAGGCCGCTTCGTAGCGCGTCAAGCCCGAACTCACACGCGCCACCGTCGGATCGGCGGAATCGAGCGCGCTCAACTGACGGTAAATCGGATCGTTGGCCGGAACCGGCGAAAACTCGTCGGCGCGCGCCAATCCGCTCGAAGCGCTCAGCGCGCATACAGCGAAAGCCGTCGCTAAACCGCGACTAAAAATACGAGAATTGATGGCGAAAGGGCGAGAAAGAAAGAGGCGCGACATCAGAAAAACGAACGCTTGAAATTAAAAGGGAAATGAGCGAGGAAGCAATGAAATAATGGAATGACGCTCCCTTCAATCTTATCACAAGCAGGGCGATGTGTCGAGCTATATGGAAAAGAATTTTCGTAATTTTTCGGTGTGAATTGGGCCTCTTTCCGCCATCACAAAAATTACGAGACCGGCGGCTTTTTCCAGCCAATACGAGGATCGCGTTCTTTTTCGAGCCGTTGCTCTCGCTTACGTTTATTCTTCTGCGCGAACGATTTTATCCAGTCGCCGAACACATAAAGCGCCACCACCAAAATAAGGCCGCGCAAAATCAGAAACACCAGATTATCCGGCATCACCGCCATGCCGTTGATGACGTTCAACCAGTTTTCGACGGTGTTAAGCCGCGAATGCGACATCTCCCACAAAACGTAGATTGCCGCGTAAAACAGAATCGCTCCGAGTAAAACTAAAATTAGCATCGTGTAAATTCCCCCAATTCTCAACTTTCGAGCACAAAGTAAACTGTTACGGCTCACAGTAGTTGCCAAACCTTTGTGGGTAATGAGTTGCGGCACCGATTGGACTCCAGCATCGTCCCTTTTCTCCGCTCATCATTCGTAACCTTTCCTATTATGTCGCAAACCATTTCGCTGCTTTCCTTGCTACCCGCCGACGCTCAAACCGCTTTGCGCGAGCGGACGCGCTCTCACGTCGCGGCGTTGGGGCGGCGCGGCGAAACCGTCGGGCATCCGACTTTTGCGCTTTACACTCTGGGCTGCAAGGTCAACCAATACGATTCGCATCAAATCGCGCGGATGCTCGTGGGGCAGGGCTTTCGTCGCGTGCCGTTTCGCGAGGTCGCCGACCTTTATGTGATCGATACTTGCACCGTTACCGCCGAAGCCGATAAGAAATCGCGCAAAGCGGCCTCGCGCGCATATTCCAAAAACCCCGATGCCGTCGTCGCCGTCACCGGTTGCGCCGCCACCAAAGACGCCGCCCAGTTCGAAAAAGCCGCGCCGGGCGCGCTGGTTTTGAACAACGCCCAAAAATTCGAGTTGCCCGCGCGCGCTTTGGAGCGCCTGAAGAGCATCGAAAGTTGGGCGCAGGGTTATGCCGATTTGCGCGCGCAAACCGGTAGCGAGCCGATTCCGTCGCCGACGCGCGAGCGCGCGGTTTTGAAGATTCAGGACGGCTGCAATCATCGCTGCTCCTACTGCATCATTCCGCGAATGCGCGGCGAATCGGTAATTAAAAGTTACGGCGAACTGTTGGCCGAAGCGCGTTTGATGGTCGCCGAGGGCGCGCGCGAGTTGGTCGTCACCGGAGTTTCGATGGGCGACTTCGCCATTATGAACGATGCGCCGCGCGATGACCGCAACGCGCCTTTAAATGAACTGCTCTGCGCAGTCGCTCAAATCGAGGGTTTGGAGCGGGTGCGCACGTCATCGCTCGATCCGGCGGACGTGGACGAGAACTGGTTGCAATGTGTGGCGGGCACGCCGGGCGTGATGCCGCATATTCACCTGGCGATGCAGAGCGGATGCAGCGCGACATTGCGGCGAATGCGGCGGCGTTATTCCAAAGAGACCTATTTGAAGTGGGCGCGGCGTTGGCGCGAAATCCGCCCTGACGCGGGTTTAACGACCGATGTTATCGTCGGCTTCCCCGGCGAAACCGAGGACGAGTGGCGCGAAACTCTGGAGACCTGCCGCATGGCGCGGTTTTCGGATATTCACGTTTTCCCCTATTCGGCGCGCCCGCAGACCTTCGCCGCCGATCACATTGAGGCGTTGGGCGGATTGGTCGCGCCCGATGTGCAAAAGCGTCGCGTGGCCGAACTGATTAAATTGGGCGCGCAGATGAGCGCCGAGTTCGCCGGCCAGTTCGTCGGCGAAACGGTGCAAATGTTGGTCGAAGAAATCCGCGATGGGCAGGCCAAAGGTTTGACGCCGTCTTACCTGAAAGCACGCGTGGATGTCGGTGCGCGCGCCGTTGAAGTGGGCGAATTGTTAGAATTTCGCGCTCTAAAGTGGGCGGACGGAACCTTGTGGGGCAGGGCCAACCAATTTTAATGCTTACAACTGGCGAACCGCGAGCGTAAGCGACCGGCTAAAGTTCAAGTTGCTGGAGAGTAGGACTTTAGCCGGTCGCTTACGCTCGCGGTTCGCAAATTACTGCTCCGAAGTTTTAGCAAAATGCAAATCAACCAGACTCAGATCGAAGTCGTGCGCGGCAGCGTGCTCGAACAGAGCGCCGATGCCATCGTCAACGCCGCCAATACCGCGATGCGCGGCGGCAGCGCATTGGATGGCGCGATTCACCGCGCGGCGGGGCCGCAGATGATGGACGAACTGATCGAAGTCGCGCCCAAAGGTTCGCGCACGGCGGAAGTCGTGGTGACGCGCGCCTACGATTTGCCGCAGAAGTTCGTCTTTCACGTCGCCGGGCCGGTCTGGAAAACCGAGCGCGAGGAAGAGTGCGAAGACGAATTGGCTGAAGCCTATTACAACGCGCTGGCTGAGGCCGATGTGCGCGGCCTGGAGTCGCTGGCTTTGCCGTCGCTTTCGACGGGCGTTTACGGGTTCCCGCTCGAACGCGCCGCGCCGATTGCGCTTAAGACGACGGCCTACTTTCTGGGTAACCATCCCGAAACTTCGCTCGAACGCATCACTTTCGCGATGTTTGGCGGCGCCGAACATCACGAATTTCGGCGAGCGCTGGAAGAAAGGATGAAGGCTGAAGGATGAAAAGGGTCATAGAACTTTCTCACGTTGCGGCGTTTCCCCCCTTTATCCTTCAGCCTTTATCCTTTATCCTTTCCCCTCCCCATGTCCGATTCCAACGATATTTTGACCGCCGAAGAAGCGGCTCAACAAGCCGAACAATTGACCGCCGAAGCCTTTGAAGCGCTCGAAGCGGGGCAGGGCGCGCGCGTCGCCGAAATTTGCGCCGAACTGCGCGTGATGCACTATTCATCGTGCTTCGAAATTGAAGCATTACTGGCGCTCGATCAGGGTTTGCCCTCGCGCGCGCTGGAGGTTTTGGACGAAGGCTTGAACGTCGTGCCCGAACTGTGGCAACTGTGGCAGTTGCGCGGCAACATCCTGTCCGACGGCGGGCAGTGGGACGAGGCGCTGGAATCGTATGAACGCGCGTTGCCGTTGGATGGTGCCGACGTGAATTCGCTGCGGCTCAATCGGGCGACGGCGTTGTGGCGCTCGCAGCAAATCGAGGAAGCGCTGGCCGAAATCGCGCTCACCGACGACAGCGCGCAAGAGATGAGCGTTTCGCTTTACTGGCGCTTGCAGGCGGTTCGTCTGGCGCTGTGGGCCGAGCAGGGGAGTTGCGACGATGTCAGCGACCGCGCCGCGCAGTTGTGGGACGATCAGCAAGAAGTCGAGATTGACGAAGACGAAGCGGCGTCGCTTTCAGTCGCGTTTTCGCAGATCGGCTGGGCGATGTTCAATTGCGAGCAACCGCAGCGCGCGTGCGAATGGGCTAAAGCCGCGCTCGAAGTGGATCGCTCCAACGGACAGGCGCTGCTGTTGACGCGCGAATCCACGCCCAATTTGCCCCTGGGCGACCAAACGTTTCGCGTGGTTTTGCGCGGCGAAACCGAGGACGAAGATGGGCCCATCGGATTTCATACGATGCTGTTGGCGATTGCGCCCGATGAGGCGGTCGCGCAGCAGTTGGCGATTGAGTTCGAGGCGCCGCGCTGGGAAAGCAAGGTCGAAGTCGAGGAAAGCGGGCGCATCGGTTCGTGCGATTCGCAGCCGAGTTGCATTTACGAAGTGCAGGGTTATGTGCAGTGTCCGTTGGACGATTGAGCACTCTCTGTAAATCGCTAAACTGGCGTTTCCCATGACGCTCGAAGACACCATTATTTTCGCCGCCAACGCGCATCGCGGCCAAACCGATAAAGCCGGACAGCCTTATATTTTGCATCCGCTCCGCGTGCTCAACAATCTCGGTTTGGACGCGCCTTTGGAACATCAGATGGCGGCCCTTCTGCACGATGTCATGGAAGATTGCGGCGTCACGCGCGAGATGTTGGAAACGCAGGGCTTTCCCGACGCCGTCATCGTCGCCGTCGAGCATTTGACCAAAGACGCCGAAGGCATGGCCGATTACGATAAAGCCATCGAGCGCGTGATGCTCGACCCGATTGCGGTGAAGGTGAAGCTCGCCGATTTGACCGATAATATGGACATGAAGCGTCTGCCTAATCCGAGCGAGTATGAGTTGAAGCGGTTGGAGAAGTATCGAGCGGCAAAGGCGCGGTTAGAAGGGCATTTGGTCGCAGAGAGATAAACAACATGGCTTTTCCAAAAAAGCGTGGTTTACGCCGCATCACGGTCAACGATGTCGTTTATCGTTGGCGATTTTCGGGCGGAGAGTTGGAAGGCGCGATTTCTATTTACGGCCCCAATTCTGGCGGAAAGGTTCTGGTTATCAAGTCCAAAGAGTGGTTCGATTTGTGGTTGAGTTATCCATTCGCGTTGTCCAAAGCGCCAGAAATTGTCACACCCGCCATTGTGCGTCGCGCGATTGAGTTCGCTCTGGAAAATGGATGGGACATTTCGGCGCGGGGTGGCGCTTTGACTTTTTGGTTTTTCGATGCGGAGTTTCACGCAGACGAACCTGACGAGGAAACCGTGAATACGCTACGGCAATCGCAATTCAAAACGTCGCGAGATGCTTTACACTGAAAACCGAAGTTTGCGCTGGATGATCGCGCGGCGAAAGTCGTGAGGAAAGTCCGGACACCGCAGGGCAGGACGGTCGCTAACGGCGACCTCTTTTGCAGAGATGTAAAAGACGAGACAGGACAACAGAAAATATACCGCTTTGAGAAATCGAAGTAAGGGTGAAAAGGTGCGGCCCGACGGGAAACCGGAAGGCTTAAAGTAAGAGCGCACCGGCGCGTCGGTGACGGCGCGGCCTGGCAACCCTCGTTCGGTGCAAGACCTGGCAGAAGACGTTGACGCGGCCCGCCGAGTCTTCGGGTTGGTCGCAGTTCATCGCGGCAACGCAATGAATCACGCGGCGAGCAATCGTCGCGGCAGAGAAATGATCATCGGCGTTTTCGGAGTAATCCGTAACGCGACAAAATCCGGCTTACAGGCGCAAACTTCCACTGAAACCAAACGCTCGTCCGATTTGGACAGCGACTCAAACGTCGCGCGTGAAATCTTCTGCACCCCAATAGAGACACCGACTTGTAGAGACACCGACTTGTCGTGTCTAAAAAGGTCGGGCTTGCCTCAACATAACGGCAAATCTAACGTTTTAGACACGACAAGTCGGTGTCTCTACGAGACGGCAGAAACCATAATCTTTGCTCCTTGGCAGCATTCCGGCTACCCTGAGAAACGGATGATTTCGCGTTTGCTCCACTCTGCGGGGCCGCGACGGGGCCGCGACAGGTTTCGATTTATGTTCATCAAACACTCTTCACGGCGCGCTGCAACGCGGCGCCAAAACTCGGTTTTGTGCCTGACGCTGTGCGCTCTGGCCATCGGTCTGACGGCTAACTCTGCGCGCGCGGTGACCTTCACGGTTTTCAGCACTAACGATAGCGGCGCCGGTTCGCTGCGTCAGGCGATTCTCGATGCCAACGCTCTGCCGGGCGCCGATGACATTCGCATCGACGGGTTTGCGGGCGTTGCTACGTTCAACTCGCCGCTCCCCGACATCACCGACGATTTATCAATCGACGGCATCGACGACGGGCAAACCCTGCTTTTGCAGCCCAACGGTAATTTTCGCGTTTTTAACGTTCCGCGCGCCAACCTTTTATTAGCCAATATCGAGATCGAGGGCGGCGTGGCTGAGGATGGGCGCGGCGGTGCCATCAATAACGGTAGCGGGCGCCTGACGCTATTGAAGGTGCGCCTGACCCGAAACGGATCTTCAAGTGGCGGCGCGGTGTTTTCGCGTGGCCCGGTTCTGGTGCGCGATTCGGAAATTTCGAGTAATTTCGCGTTGAACGGAGGCAGTTCGGGCGGCGCGATTTCAATCGATGGCGGGGCGCTCACCATCAGCAACAGCCGCTTTGATGGCAACAGAGCCTCCGGTGTAGGCGGTGCCATTGAAGCGCGCGGCGGTTCGCGTGTAGTTATCACGGGTGGCGCGTTGATCAACAACCGGGCTTCTGGTAAAGGCGGTGCCCTGTATGGCGGCGATGCCGGTAACGTCTCGATTGCGGGCACCACGATCATCGGCAACACCGCTGGCACTCAGGGAGGCGCGTTGTGGAATTCAGCGACGGGATCGCTAACTGTGAGCAACTCGAACGTGAGCGGCAACAGCACTTCGGGCCTTCTGGGGCCGGACGAGCAGGGCGGCGGCGGCATTTACAGCGACGGCGGCACGACGGTCGTGCGCAATACCACGATGCAGAGTAATTCGAGTCCTGGTTTGGGCGGCGCCATTTTCAACCGGGGCGGCTCGATTCAGGTCAAGGACGGCGAAATATCGCAAGGCGCCAGCGTTTCTGGCGGCGCCATCGAAACTATCAACGGAAACGTCACGCTTGAAAACGTCGATTTGCGAGCCAATAAAGCCTCTGATGGCGGCGCTCTGCACGTCACGGGCACGGCCCGTGTGTTCATTGTGCGCGGAACTATCGAGGGTAACTCGGCGGTTCGGGGCGGCGCGTTGTGGAACTCGGCGACCGGCTTGCTGCGCGTGGATGGCACCCTTCTCAATGTCAATGTCGCCGACGGCGACCAACCGATTTTTGGCGGCGGCGGCATCTATAATAACGGTGGAACTTTGAACGTGCGTAACGCCAACTTTGTGGGCAGTCAGGCCACCGGAAGAACGGGCAGGGGCGGCGCGATTTTTAACAACGCTGGTCGTTTGGAACTCGTCCGCAGCACGGCGAGTGGTAACAGCGCCAAAGGCGCGGGCGGCGCCATCGAAAGCAATGGGACGGCCAGCAACGTTTTGATAGACAGCAAACTCACCGGCAATAGCGCCGGGCCAGCGAGTAGCGACGCGCCTGGCGACGGCGGCGGGCTTCACGTGAATGGCGCGGCGCAGACTTTCGTGGCGCGCGGCGAAGTGACCGGAAATCAGGCGGCCAGCGAAGGCGGCGGTTTGTGGAACTCGAAGACGGGCACGCTGGTGATGGACGGCACGACCCTGAGCAATAAAGTGGCGGCGGGCGCTGCCAGCGGTGGCGGCGCGATTTATGGCGACGGCGGTAGAATCACGGTGCGTAACGCCGGATTCAGCCAAAATCGCGCCACTGGCGTTGCGGGTTCGGGCGGCGCCATTTTGAATAACGGCGGCTTTTTGCAAATCCGCGACAGCACACTGGGGGCTAATAACGCCAATCGCGCGGGTGGCGCCATCGAAACCGTTGGCAATGGCGGCGCCCAAATCGTAAATTGTGAGTTCGGCAGCAACATCGCGGGCGGCTCCAGTGGCGCCACCGCCACCCCTGGCAACGGTGGTGCGCTCCACATGAGCGGCGGCGATAATATTCTGATCCTCGGCGGCACTTTTTCGAGCAACTTCGCTTATAACGAGGGCGGCGCGTTGTGGAGCCAAAACGGTGGCCGCCTGAACGTGCAAGGCACGCGGTTGGGTAACAACTCCGCGTCGGGCGCGGCGGCAACTTCGGGCGGCGGCGGCATCTATAACAACGGCGGCGCGCTGAGCCTGACCGACGTCATCCTCGCGGACAACCGCGCTGACAGAAATTTGGGCAGTGGCGGCGGCGTGTTCAACAACGGCGGCACGGTTTCGGTGCGGGGCGGTCGCTTCGACGGCAACGTTTCGGCGCGCGCGGGCGGCGGCCTCGAAACGCTGGGCGGTCGCGTCAATCTGACCGACATGATGCTGCTCAACAACAAAGCCATCGGTGGCGACGGCCCCGGCAACGGCGGCGCGCTGCACATCAGTGGCGCGGGCAACGTGTTGATGCTGCGCGGCGAAGTCTCGGGGAATCAGGCCGCCGCGCAGGGCGGCGGTTTGTGGTGTTGGAGCGCGGGCACGTTGGTCGTGGCGGGCGCGCAGGTGGGCGGCAATATCGCGGGCGGATTGGGCGCCACGCAAACGCAAATCGCGGGCGGCGGCATCTATAACGATGGCGGCACGCTGAGCATTCGCGGCGCTTTGCTCGTCGGCAACCGAACGTTTGGCGCGGATGCGGGCGGCGGCGGCGTGCTTAACAAGGGCAACGCCAGCATTGTCAGCTCAAGTCTCTCGAACAACACGGCGCCCAATGGCCAGAGTAGCGGCGGCGCGATTCTGTCGAGCGGCACGCTGACGCTCAGTGAGTGCGACATGACCGAAAACTCCGCCGCGCGCGCGGGCGGCGGCATCGAGAACGCCGGGAGCGCGACGATCCTCAACAGCTCGCTGCTCAGAAACACGGCGGGCATTAGCGGCGGCGGTTTGCACAACAGTGGCGTCGGGCGCGTTTTCTTTGTCGGCAGCTCGGCTTCGGGCAACACGGCCAGCCAAGACGGGAGCGCGCTGTGGAACTCGGCGACTGGCACGCTTTCGGTGCGCAACAGCACGCTCGACGGCAACGTGGCGGGCGAGGGCGGCGGCAATCAGGGCGGCGGCATCTATAACGATGGCGGCACGGTCTCGCTCGATAGCGCGACCTCGATAGCGCGACGATTACCGAGAATCGAGCTTCTTCGGCGGGCGGCGGCATTTTCAACAATTCGGGCACGCTTAACAGCCTTAACAGCATCATCGCGCTCAACCGAGCCGGAGACGGCTTCGACATCAGTGGCGCGCTCAACTCGCAGGGCTTTAATCTGGTCGGCATTTCGCCCGGTAACATCGCACGTAGCGGCGACTTGAGCGGCACCAGAGATAATCCGCTCGACCCGCAGTTGGGCAATTTTGCTTCCTACGGTGGCCCGACGTTCACGCGTTTGCCCAACAGCGGTAGTCCGGTCATTGACGTGGGCAACACGTCGGCGACGACCGATCAACGCGGCATCGCGCGTCCCCAGGGCGCGCGCGCCGATATCGGCGCCGTCGAGACGGCGGGCTCGCAAAACTCGGCGAATGCAGCCTCGTTCTTGCCCGCGACTGCCCCGTCGGGCGGCGCTTCGTGAAAGGTTGGGATATTCAAAAACGGCCCGCGACGAAAGTCGCGGGCCGTTTTGTTTTTGGCGCCCGCTATAGTGCGCCCAAATGAGTTGTAAATATGCGATTTTATATCGCATTGAATTTACATTTGATTTAGGTTTCCTATATGAGTTGCGGGCGGCTGAATCGTAAGTCGTGAACTTGCTTGCTTTGTGATGTGCGAATAAATGCGCACGTCTCACAACGCGCAATTGCCTCAACCCCGCACAGGTTCATGGATAGTGGACATAAGCCTCAGCGCTCGCTGTGTCAATCCGAAATTATCTAATTTCGCCTTGATCTCGTTCGATTAACAAATTTTCCCTCAATCGCCTGTCCCGAAACTTTGCTTATTGACTCTATCTCTGCTACCCTGAGAAGCGAGCAAATAAGAAGTTTCTTAAATTCGCGTTTGCCCCGTCCTTTCACTGGCCCGCAGGGTCTCGATATGCCCGCTGAGTTTGGCGGGCCTCATTTCGTTTCAGTTTATGTTCCCCAAAAATTCTTCAGGGCGCCCTTCATCGGCGCGCCAGGGCACGATTTTGTGCCTGACCGTGTGCGGTTTGGCCATCAGCCTGACGGCTTCGCGCGCGCAGGCGGCGACCTTCACCGTCGTCAACACCGCCGATAGCGGTATGGGTTCGTTGCGACAGGCGATCACCGATGCCAACAACGCGCCCGGCGCCGATTCCATTGACGCGACCGGCGCCAATGGCACCATTCTGCTGCTTTCGGCTCTGCCCGACCTCAGCGACATCACCCTGCGCGGTTCGGGCGCGGACAGTCTCGTCGTGAGCGGCAATAACACTTACCGCGTGTTCAACATTCCCAATGCGACGGTTGCCATTTCCGCCTTGAGAATCGACAATGGCAGCGCCGACGACGGCGCTGGCATCAATAATGGTTCGGGCAGCCTGACGCTCTTAAACGTGCTGCTCGCCAACAACATCGCGACTGGCGCGGCGGCGACCAACGGCGGCGGCGCGATTTATTCGAGCGGCCCGGTCGTGGTGCGCGGTTCGATTCTGAACAACAACCGCGCGACCGGCACCTCGGGTTCGGGCGGCGCGATTTTCGTCAACGGTTCGACGCTCGACGTGAGCGAAAGCGCGCTAACCAACAACATCTCCAACCGCGCGGGTGGCGCCATCGAAACGCGTGGCGGCGCGCGCGTCACCATCGTCACCAGCTTGCTGGCCAGTAACGCCACCGGTAGCGCGCCCGGCAACGGCGGCGCCCTCCACATGAGCGGCACCGATAACGTCTCGATTTCGGGCGCGATAATCACCGGCAACTCGGCGACTGGCGAAGGCGGCGCGCTGTGGAATTCGGCGAGCGGCACCTTGATCGTCGGCGATTCGACGCTAAACAACAACAGCGCGGCGGGCGCGGCTTCCGATAGCGGCGGCGGCGCCATTTACAGCGAAGGCGGCGCCACGACGGTGCGCGGCAGCCTGCTGCAAAACAACAGCGCGACCGGCGCGGCGGGTTCGGGCGGCGCGATTTTGAACAATGGTGGCTCGCTCCAGATCAAGGGCGGCACATTTGTGGGCAATACAGCCAATCGCGCGGGCGGCGGCATCGAAACCGTCGGCGGCAGCGTCGTGCTCGATGGCGTCGCCTTGACGGCCAATCGCGCGTTGGGCGTCGGCGCGCCCGGCAACGGCGGCGCTTTGCACGCGGGCGGCGCGGCCAACGTGTTGATCGCCAGGGGCAGCGTCACCGGCAACCAGGCGGCGCTCGATGGCGGCGGTTTATGGAACTCGGCGACCGGCACCATGCGCGTGGACGGCACCGAGATCAAAAGCAACCAGGCGTCGGGTGACACCGTTGACGACGGCGGCGGCGGGCTCTATAACAACGGCGGCCTGCTCAGCGTGCGCAACGCGTTGCTGCAAAGTAACGTCGCGAGCGGCGCTTCGGGTTCGGGCGGCGGCATCTTGAACAACGGCGGGCGTCTGGAGTTCATCAACAGCACGGCCAGCACCAACGGTGCCGTTCGCGCGGGCGGCGCCATCGAAAGCAAAGGCGCGGCCCAAAACTTTCTGATTAACAGCACCTTGGACACCAACCGCGCGGGCAACACGCCCGGCAACGGCGGCGGAATGCACGTCACTGGCGCGGGCCAGAGCTTCGTTTCGGGCGGCACGATTTCGGGCAACCGGGCCGCCAGCGAAGGCGGCGGATTGTGGAACTCGGCGAGCGGCAGGATGGTCGTGGACGGCACCGCGTTTAGCGGCAACTTCGCGTTTGGCGCCGATTCCGATAACGGCGGCGGCGCGATTTATGGCGACGGCGGCGCGCTTACGATTCGCAACGCCAGCTTCAGCAGCAACAGCGCGACCGGCGCGGCGGGTTCGGGCGGCGCCATCCTCAACAATGGCGGCCTTTTGCAGGTGAACGCCAGCACGTTCACGAACAACTCGGCCAACCGCGCGGGCGGCGCCATCGAAACCGCCGGAGCGGGCGGTTTGCGCTTGATTGGCAGCAACTTCAACGGCAACGTCGCGGGCGGATCGAACGCCGCGCCCGGCAACGGCGGCGCCCTCCACACCAGTGGCGCCGATAGCGTCTTCATTTTGGGCGGCGCCTTCGCGGGCAATACCGCCTCCAAAGAAGGCGGCGCGCTGTGGAACGGGAGCGGCCAGATGACGGTGCAAAACGCGACGCTAAACGGTAACGTCGCGCAGGGCACTCTGGCCACATCGGGCGGTGGCGGCATCTACAACAATGGCGGCAATCTGACGCTGCAAGGCGCGACGCTTACCGGCAACAGCGCCGAAGTTGGTTCGGGGTCGGGTGGCGGCGTGTTCAACAACGGCGGCGTCGTTTCGATTCGCACCGGGAGCATTTCCGATAACCGTTCCAACCGCGCGGGCGGCGGCATCGAAACGTTGGGCGGTCGCGTCAACATGACCGATGTCGCATTGAGGAGCAACACGACTGGCGCGGGTAATGGCCCCGGCAACGGCGGCGGCTTGCACATCAGTGGCGCGGGCAACGTGCTGTTGGTGCGCGGACAGGTCGCGTCGAATCAGGCCGCAACCGAGGGCGGCGGTCTGTGGTGTTCGGGCGCGGGCACGCTGATCGTGGACGGCACTCAGGTCAACGGCAACACCGCCAGTGGAACCGGCGATGCCGACAGCACCCAACCGCAGGATGCGGGCGGCGGCGGCATCTATAACGATGGCGGCACTTTGGGCATTCGCAACGCGAGTTTTGAAAACAACATCGCTCAGGGCGACAGCCCGGGCGAAGGCGGCGGCGGCGTGTTCAACGCGGGTAGCGCCAGCATTTCCAACACGCTGTTCATTGGCAACACCGCCACCAACGGCAAAGGCAACGGCGGCGCGATTTTGTCGAGCGGCACGCTGGCGATCAGCGATAGCAACGTGAAAGACAACCGCGCGGCGCGCGCGGGCGGCGGCATCGAAAACGCGGGCAAAACGGAGATTAACCGCACCACGCTTTCGGGCAACACGGCGGGCGTCAACGGCGGCGGTCTGCACACTTCGGGCGCGGGTCGCGTGTTCTTCATTGCCAGCACCGCTTCGGGCAACATCGCTCAGGGCGAAGGCGGCGCTTTGTGGAACTCGGCGGGCGGCACTCTGGCAGTGCGCAACAGCACGCTCGACGGCAACACGGCCAACGGTGGCGACAGCACGCAGGGCGGCGGCGGCATCTATAACGATGGCGGTGCGGTCTCGGTTGAGAGCTCGACGGTGACGGCAAACCAGGCTTCGTCGGCGGGCGGCGGCATCTTGAACGTGGGCGGCACGGTCAACAGTCGCAACAGCATTCTCGCGCTCAATCAGGCCAGCACCGGCGTTGACGTGAGCGGGCCGTTCAATTCGCAGGGCTTCAACTTCATCGGCGTGTCGCCCGGCAACATCGCGCGGAGCGGCGATTTAAGCGGCACTCAGGCCAATCCGCTCGATCCGCAGTTGAACGCGTTAGCCGACAACGGTGGCCCGACCAAGACGCGTTTACCTCGCAGCGGCAGTCCGGTTGTGGACGCGGGTAACACCTCGGCGACGACCGACCAACGCGGCGTCCCGCGTCCGCAAGGGCCGCGCGCCGACATGGGCGCGGTCGAAACGGCGGGCGCACAGAACGCGGTGAAACAGCCGCAGTTCTTGCCTTCGCAGGCTCCGCAGTCCCCTTCGGGCGGCGCTTCGTAAGAGAGTCGGAGATAGTCAAACAAGCTGGCCCGCGACGAAAGTCGTGGGCCGGCTTTGTTTGTAACGCTTCTTTCTAAACAGGGCTACACCTATCAGGACGCAAGTCCCGCTTGTGTAGCGACTTAACTTGCTTTGTCTCGCCGGTTTTCACGACTCGCCGATGTAAATCGTCGCCGACAAACTCCGGCGATCTTCGAGCGCCTGCCATAACGCTTTCTGCTGGGCGACCTGAGCGAAAAATGCCGCGCGTCCGTCGGGTTGTTCGGCCAAGTCTTCGGCCTCGACAGTGACGCCGAACTCTTCCAACGTTTCGTCGCTGGCGAACAGAAAATCGCAGTTGACTTCGCTCGACCAGAAATGATTGCCCGCATCGCGACCGAAAAATGTGCGGGTGAAATTGACGTAAAACCGGCTTTCATCGGAGGGCGACAGGCCGCACTCGAAGAACAGACTTTCGTCGTCGCACTCGACTTCGATTTGCGAAAACGCGCCGAACGCACGCCAGGTCGCGTTAAATTCGGGGGCCTCGGACGAAGTTTGCGAGGCGCGCAACAGCGCCTCGAATTGGGGACGCAAAGCGTCAATGGAAATGCGCGAAGAAGAGATCATGGCTGTGGAGATGGCTCCAAGTCTACCTTTCTGGGGCGCGATGGAGCGAGGGACAAAGAGCGGGATTTTGGCGCTTGCTACACTCGATAACCCGCCGATGAACCCCACCTTTTCCGCTTTGTGTCGCAATTATCCCGATCTCGCATCGTGCCGCGACGATATCGAAAGCGCTTACACCCTATTGGAACGCAGTTTCGCGAGCGGCCATAAGCTGTTGGTTTGCGGCAACGGCGGCAGCGCCTCCGATAGCGAGCATTTGGTCGGCGAACTGATGAAAGGTTTCGTGCTAAAACGCGCGCTTTCCGACGAAGTGCGCGCGCGTTTCGCCGCCGAATTCGGCGATGCAGGCGCCGCCCTCGCCACGCAGTTGGAGGGCGCCTTGCCCGCGATTGCCCTAACCGGCCACACCTCGCTTTCGACCGCCGTCGCCAACGATGGCGCGCCCGACGCGATGTTCGCTCAACAAGTGTGGGGTTACGGTCGAAGCGGCGACGTTTTGCTGGCAATTACCACTTCGGGCAACTCGGTCAACGTGCTCAACGCCTTGCGAGTTGCCCGCGTTAAAGGTCTGAAAACCATCGGCTTAACCGGCGTAAGCGGCGGCGCGATGAAAGCGTTGTGCGACGTCACGATTTGCGTTCCGAGCGAAACTACCCACGAGATTCAAGAGCGCCATCTGCCAATTTATCATGCTCTGGCAATTGCGCTCGAAACGCGGTTTTTCGGAGGTTGAGGACGCGCCAGCGTCCCCACGACTGCGGCCATAACAATTGAAAACTCGCTAACTCGCGCGAGACTTCCTCCTCTTCGGGCGCATCATACCAAACTTCCAAAATGGACTGGCAAGTTCCGCACTTTAGTAGGTCTCGCCTCCAGTCTATTCCCAAAAACTGATAGTGACGATTGGCATCTTTGCAGTGCGGACAGCGCGGAAACAAAAGCGGGCGAAACCGAAACTTCCTGTAAATGAGCGGTGTAAAGACGAAATAGAACACAACCGCAAACAAGGCGCTCAAACCTTTTCTCCAGTCGTGGTGCCCTACTATTTGCGCCAGCCATACTCCCGCGAATACGCCACAAACGACGACTACTATCGCAATCAGCTGATCTATCAACGAAAGTCGCATAAAAACATTTTATCTTGCTGCAAGCGTAACACAGCGCGAAATTATCCCTTCGCCAGTTCGCGCAACGTCAGCAGTTCGTCGCGCAACTGCGCCGCGCGCTCGAAGTCGAGAGCGCCCGCCGCCGATTTCATTTCGGCTTCCAAATCTTCCAGCAACTTCGGCAAATCTTCCAGCTTCGGCTTTTTGGTCAATTTACCCGGCTGCATTTCGGCCTGCACGTCGGCCAACAGCTCGGTAATCAAATCCTCGCGAATCGCCTTTTGGATGCCCTGCGGCGTGATGCCGTTGGCCTCGTTGTATTCCATCTGCAGAGCGCGACGCCGTGACGTTTCTTTCATCGCGCGCTCCATCGAACCGGTGACGCGGTCGGCATACATAATCACCTGCCCGTTGACATGACGCGCCGCGCGCCCAATCGTCTGAATTAGCGAAGTTTCGCTGCGCAAAAAGCCCTCTTTGTCGGCGTCCAGAATCGCGACGAGCGAAACTTCGGGCAAGTCCAAACCTTCGCGCAACAGGTTGATGCCGACCAGAACATCGTATTTGCCCTGGCGCAGTTCGCGCAAAATCTGGCTGCGCTCCATCGTCGAAACGTCCGAGTGCAGATAGTTGACTTTAATGTCGATTTCCTTCAGAAAGTCGGTCAAATCTTCGGCCATGCGCTTGGTCAGAGTCGTCGCCAAAACGCGTTGGCCCAGCGCCGTGCGCGCCTTGATTTCGGCCAACAAATCGTCAATTTGCCCGCGCGACGGGCGCACGAAAATCTCGGGATCCAATAAACCGGTCGGACGAATGATCTGCTGGGCCAACCCTGCGAAACCATCGGGCGGCATGATGAAACTGCCCATCGCCGAACCTTTGTTGGTGACGGCGTTGCCCGCCTCGTCGCGGATGCGCTCCAGACCAATATGCTCCAACTCATACGGCCCCGGCGTCGCCGTAATATAAGTCGTTTGCGGCATCCGTTCCTCGAACTCCTCGAACTTGAGCGGACGGTTATCGAACGCCGAGGGCAAACGAAAACCGTAATCTATTAATGTTTCTTTACGCGCCCGATCTCCATTATACATCGCGCGGATTTGCGGCATAGTTTGGTGACTCTCGTCAACCATTAATAGAAAATCATCGGCGAAATAATCAATCAATGTATAAGGCGGATCGCCAGGAGTTCGTCCGTCGAGATAACGCGAATAGTTTTCGATGCCGTTACAGTATCCCACTTCACGCATCATCTCCATATCGTAGCGCACGCGCTGACGCAAACGCTGAGCTTCCAGCAACTTGCCCTGTGATTCCAGATGCGCGCTCTGCACCTCCAAATCATGTTCGATTTGAACCAAGGCGCCTTCCATGCGATCTTCGTCGGCGATGAAGTGAGTGGCGGGAAAAATCGTGGTAAAACTACGCTTCTCGACCACGTTCTGCGTCAAAGCGTTGACCAGTTGAATGCTTTCGATTTCGTCGCCAAAAGTATCAACGCGCACCACGTTATCGCTATCGCGCGGGTGGATTTCCAGCACATCGCCGCGCACCCGAAAGGTGCCGCGCACCAGATTCATATCGTTGCGCGCGAACTGCATCGAAATCAATCGTTCGAGCGTGCCGCGTCGGTCAATGGTGTCGCCGACGCGAAAGTCGAGCGAGGCTTTTTTATAAAGATCGGGCGTGCCCAGACCATAAATGCAACTGACCGACGAAACCACGATGACATCGCGCCGACTCGTCAGCGATTGCGTGGACGAATGGCGCAAGCGATCAATTTCATCGTTGCGCGAGCTTTCCTTTTCGATAAAAGTATCGGAATGTGGGACGTAGGCTTCGGGTTGATAATAGTCGTAATAGGAGACGAAGTATTCGACGGCGTTGTCGGGAAAGAACTCGCGAAGTTCCTGGCAAAGCTGTGCCGCCAAAGTTTTATTATGCGCGATAAGTAAGGTCGGACGTTGCAGCTCTTGGATTACGGACGCGGCGGTAAAAGTTTTTCCGGTGCCCGTAGCTCCCAGTAAAACCTGATGAGCCAAGCCGTCGCGGGCGCCCTCGACTAATTGTTTGATGGCGTCCGGTTGATCGCCCTTGGGCGGAAACGGCGCTTTCATGGTGAATTTACCCTTACGAGACATGGCGTTTAGTCTGCGTGATTTCGCTGCGATGGGCATCCCCGATTTGCTTGCCAATCTCTTGCGATTCGCTTCGGTATTATGGCTTACGCGCGGTTTGGTTGAAGCGAGAAGATGAGGAAATCTAAAATTGTGCCTTGACTTAAATTGTGGGGAACGTTATCCTTTTTCTCCGCGTTTGGAAAAGCGCGTAACGAGTGAGTGGCTCTGTGGCCGAGGGGTTAGGCACCGGTCTGCAAAACCGTTTACACCGGTTCGACTCCGGTCGGAGCCTTTTTGGAAATCTCATCAGGTTTCCAAGTTTGGGGAATGGCCAAATGGTAAGGCACCTGTCTCTGGATCAGGCGATTCTAGGTTCGAGTCCTAGTTCCCCAGTGAATAATTGAAACGTCCGCGATTTCTGCTGAAGTCGCGGGCGTTTTTTATTTGCGCGTGTCTTCCGTAGAGACGACAGAGACGACGATTTATCGCGTCTAAACAAGGTCGGGATTTGCCATTAACTTTGCCGTAGCTTCAACATTTTAGACGCGATAAATCGGCGTCTCTACGGGACACGGCGTTATGATGGGCGCGCGAATTAGGCTTTAATTCTCTGTTGCTGTGTCGGCAGAAGTTGCCGTTTACCCATCTAAAGACGTAAAATAAGGGGCACGCGTCGCAGTTTCTGGCGCGTCCTGCCCCTATGTTTAGAGCACAACGCACCGCTTCCATTGCCATTATGATGGCGCTCGACGCCGCCGCTCTGGTGCTGGCGTTTTTCATCGTCTGGCAACTGCGCGCTGGTCTGGGCGAGTTTATCGTCGCGCTGGGCAAACTGGCGGGCGCCGATACCTCCAACTGGGTGCGGAGCGCTGCCAAAGTTCCCCCTGGGAATTACGATCTCACCAAAGTGATGATCTCGACCAACCCGATGCTCAACATTTCCAAGCATCTGTGGGTTTTGTATTTCTCGCTTTTATCGTGGGGCGCCTTGCTTTATTTTCAGAAGGGTTACGATGTCGGCGTCTCGCGCGATGCGCGGCGCGAGTTCGCTTTGTGCGCTTACACCGGCTTTCTGGGCACGGTTTCGCTGCTGGCGTTCATGGCTTTTTTGCAGTGGGAAACTTCGCGCTTGTTTATCGTCGGTCTGCTGGTGACGGGTGTTTTAATTATGTGGGCGACGCGCGTCATCGTCGGCCCGATGGCGCGGCGTGCTTCGCGGCCCAAGCGCAACATTTTGCTCATCGGTTCGCAGGATTCGGCGCAGCGCTACAAGGCGATGCTCGAAACTCCGGCTTACCAATGGAGCCGCCTCATCGGTTATGTGGACGACGCGCGTCCGACCGGCGAAATGCCGGTAGCCGACGAATGGCTGGGCGAAATCGAGGCGTTGCCCAGAGTGCTGGACGACCAAATCATTGACGAAGTGATTCTGGTGCGCTCGGCCTCGGAAACCGGGGGTAAGCATAACTGGGGCGATTTGCTCGAACTCTGTCTGGAACGTGGCAGAACCGTTTCGCTGGTTGACGACATCGCGCCGCCAGTGAATGCCAAAGTCGAGGCTTCGATGATGGGGCAGATGCCGGTTCTGGTGCTGCATAACACGCCGCAAAACCCGCTGGCCCTCGCGATAAAGAACATCATGGATCGCGTGTTGGCGGCGATTATGTTGGTGATGTTGGCGCCGCTTTTTGCCGTCGTCGGCTTGCTGATTAAGTTGCACGATAAAGGGCCGGTTTTCTATTCGCAGAAACGTGTCGGGCTGAACGGACGGACGTTTAGTTTTTATAAGTTCCGTTCGATGGACGTGAACGCGTCGGAGATTCTGGAGAAGCTCTATCGCGAAGACCGCGCCTATTACGATTCTATCAACGTGATGGAGGAGCCGTTCTTCAAGGCGCCCGACGATCAAGACCCGCGCATCACGCCGATTGGTCGTTTCATCCGCAAGTATTCGATTGACGAACTGCCGCAGTTCTGGAACGTCTTCAAAGGCGACATGAGTCTGGTTGGGCCGCGCCCGCCGCTTCCCAAGGAAGTCGCCGAGTTGCAGCCCTGGCAACGGCGCAAATTGTCGGTCAAGGGCGGCTTGACCTGCATTTGGCAGGCGAGTGGGCGCAACGACATCAAAGAGACCGACGAGTGGATGAAGATGGATTTGGAATACATCGACAACTGGAGTTTGTGGCTGGATGTGAAGCTGTTGTTCAAGACGGTGAAGACGGTCGTGCGGGCGAAGGGCGCGAGTTAGGAGGTTTGAATTATGGTGACATTGGAAATTGCGGCTCCCGAATTTGTGCGTCGTTTTCAGGCGGGCGAAATTCCTGGCGATGCTCGTGTTGGGGTGACCTATCAGGAGGAAGAAAATCCCGCTCTGGTGTTGGTCGAGCGTTGGCTCGCCGAAGCGCCGACTGATGCGGCATCAATTGAAGAGGCCGAGGACGAATTGTGCGAATTGCAATTGGCGCTCAATGAAACGCGACGCGCGGCGGGCGCACGGATTTTGTATCCCGATATGGTTTAAGACTGAGTGTTCGGAACTTTATTGTTCGTAGCGGCGGGTATGACGTTCACCCCCTCTGGGCTACGCCCATCTCCCCCTTCGCAAAGGGGAGAGGCGGTATTACCCATCTGTGTGAATCACTACCTTTGACCGCCTTCTAACTTTTGGCGATGCCGACAGGTAACGCCGCTTCTCCCCTTTGCGAAGGGGGAGATGGGCGTAGCCCAGAGGGGGTGAACGTCACACCCGCCGACACGCTAAAGTAAGCTCAACAACACAAAGGAAGCCGCCATGAACCAAATCTTCAACAAAGCCGACCAGACCGCCAAACGTCAAAAGCTCCGCAACGAATCGCCCGTCGCCGAGCGTTTGCTGTGGAAGCACCTGCGCAACAACGCGATGGGCGTGAAATTCCGGCGCCAGGTTTCGGTCGGCAGATACGTCGTTGATTTTTATTGCCCGTCGCTCAAACTCGCCATCGAAGTAGACGGCGCATCGCACGCCGGAGACGACGTGCAAGAATACGACGAGTTGAGGCAAACCGAAATCTAAAATTTGGGCGTGCGCTTTATCCGCGTCGCCAACGACGATGTTTATCGCAACGATGTCGAGGTCGCCGAAGGTATTTACGCGATTATCGCAGATGAGCAGGAGAAAGCATGAATAAACGCCGTTGGATGATTATGCTCGCGCTCCCGCTGGTTTTGGGCGTTTTGTTGGGCGCCGCCAAATGGAAGCAGATGCATCCGACAGAGACACAACTTGATTTGCAGGAAAGAGCGATTTTGCAATCCGCAACTGTGGCAACTGCTCATGGAAATGGTTATACGGTATCTATTCCGATTAACGAGTTCAAAGCGACGATAAACGATTTTTACTTTCTCGATAACAATCCTGATTCCATGCCAGGCGGCTACGTTCCGATACTTACGATTGAGAAAGTCGATGGCGAATCTCGAACCGTAATAGGAAAATTTGAGATCGGTAGAGACACGCCTTACGCCTCCTATAAATCTGCCAACTCAAAGTCGCCTTTTCGACAGGGAATTCATCCTGTTACGTCGCGGCGCCTGAAAGTTTTGATGCTTAAATACTTGCCTTATTAGCCAGCGTCGTAAGTTTGGACGGCACGCCGCGCCGTTTCGTGCGTCTGATGAATTGTCCGAAGAACAGATTTATTGTAAAATATAAATTGCTACCGATTTAACAGCACAGCTTCCCGCGATGACGGCGGAGGAAGTGGGCGCAACAAGCGCCCGCTTTTTTGTTGCTTCAAAACGGTGGCGTTTGAGCGTTAATCGCGCTCGAATCCAACTAAATAAAGGACAATTGAATATGGCACTGGCGAAGAAAACTCCCAAGAAAACTGATCAAGAACAGCGCGCGGATATGCTGCAAAGCCTGCGACTGGTCTCTGACGAAAAGAATATCCCCGTCGAAACCCTGGTCGAGTCCATCGAGGGCGCTCTGGTTTCGGCCTATAAGCGCGCCTATGGTGGCAGCGGCACCGTCAAGGTCGTCGCCGATTTCGAGCGCAACGATTTTCGCGTCTACGCGCAAAAATTGGTGGTGCAGAAAGAGATGAACCCCAACACCGAGGTCTCGTGGAAATCGGCGCGCGAGCAAGACCCCGATATTAATCTGGGCGAAGTCATCACGCGCGAAGTCACGCCCGCCGGTTTCGGCAGAGTCGCGGCATTGACGGCCAAGCAGGTGTTGATGCAGAAACTGCGCGACGCCGAGCGCGAACAGGTCGCCTCGGAATACTCCGACAAACAGGGCGAACTGTTCAGGGGCGTGGTGCAGCGTTTGGAGCGCGGCGATGTCGTGATGCAGTTGGGCAAGGCCGAGGCGATTTTGCCGTTCAAGGAACAGGCGCACGGCGAGACTTATCGTTTTGGCGAGAGTTATTACGTCTTCGTCATTGACGTGCGGCAGGGTTATCGCGGGCCTTCGATCATGGTTTCGCGCTCGCATCCCGATTTGCTGCGCAACCTGTTCACGCGCGAGGTGCCCGAAATCGCCGAAGGTATCGTCGAGCTGAAGGCCGTGGCGCGCGAGGCCGGACAGCGCTCGAAAATCGCGGTCGCGGCGGAGAATCCCGACGTTGATCCGGTCGGCGCCTGCGTCGGGCCGCGCGGCAATCGCGTCGCAAAAGTCGTCGGTGAACTGGGCAACGAGAAAGTGGACATCGTGCGCTGGAGCGACGATCCCATCGAGCTGATTACTAATGCCTTATCGCCCGCTCAGGTGATCAAAGTTTCGCTGATTGAAGAAGGCCCGACGGGCACGGCGACGGTTATCGTGTCGGAAGATCAGCAGTCGCTGGCGATTGGTAAGCAGGGCCAGAACGTGCGATTGGCGGCCAAGCTGACCGGTTGGCGCATTGATATTCGCACGGAGAAACAGTTCGCCGAAGAGCAGGCCAAGAAGATGTTCGACGTGCGCGGCAACGCGGTTCCGGCCAAGGCGCCGACGCGCGAATCGAAGTCGTCGCTCGAAACGCTGTTCGCCATCGAAGAGGACGGCGAATTGGTGGATTCGGCGCCGGTTGCTCCCGCGCCGGTCGAGGTGGCTCCAGTTGAGGTGCCCGCGCCGGAACCGGAGCCAGCAATGCCGCCGATGCCCGCGATGGAATCGGCGCCGGAAGATGAGATATCGATGGCGCAGTTGCTGGGTGAAGCGGAGGATGACGGGAAGTAGAGGTTTTCGGCGAGCGTTACGTTTTTCCCTCACCCCAGCCCTCTCCCGGAGGGAGAAGGAGCACCCGCAAGAAAGTCATAGTCGCAAGAACTTCCTTCTAAGTTAGTTCTTGCAGGTCATATTTTCTTGCGGGTGCTCCTTCTCCCTCCGGGAGAGGGCTGGGGTGAGGGAAAAACGTAACGCTCGCCGAAAACCAAACGCAATGCCCAACCAACCTCAGCGCACCTGCGTCGCGTGCCGAACCATTCGCGCACCCGCCGAAATGCTGCGCATTGCCGCGCGAGACGGCGACGCGCCCCAACTCGATGATGCCGGAAAACTGAAGGCATCGGGACGGGGCGCTTATCTGTGTCGCGATTTAGAGTGCGCGCGCAAGGCCTGGAAAAGACGCGCTTTCGAGCGCGCATTGAAACTGAAAACGCCGCTCGATGCGGCTTTTGTAACTCAAGTCGAAACCGCCATCCAAACTGCGGCGGCGACGCAAATAACCTCTCAGGAGAGCCAAAACATGAATTAACTCTTGAGCCCAATAAGGAACGTGATGCCTCATGGCAAGTAAAGTCAGAATTTACGATATAGCGAAAGAATTGTCGGTCAGCCCGCGCGAAGTTTTGGATATGTTGAACTCCATCGGCGTGGCCAATAAAGTCGCGTCGTCGTCGGTCGAACCGATGGCGGCGGCGTCGCTTCGCCAATTGGTGGCCAACAAAACCGACGGCGTCGTCAAGACGCCCGCCGCGCCCGCGCCCCAACCGGCGGCCAAACCCGCGTCGCCCGCGCCCGCCTCGGCCAACGCCGAAATGTCGGCGCCCGCTCCGGCAGAGGCCGTCGCGGCGGCTCCAACCGCGCCGGTCGCGCCGCCCACGGGCCGCGCTCCCCAGCCGCCGCGCGGTGACAATCGCGGTAGCGATGGCCGCGCACCACGCAGCAGTGACGGTCGTGCGCCGCGTCCAAATGATGGGCGTCCGAGCGATGGACGCCCCGGCGATGGGCGCGCGCCGCGTCCGCAGGGCATGCCGCAAGGTCGCCCGATGCCGCCGCGTGGTGGCACGGGCGCGACGGGCGCGGCGGCGGTTCCGACCGGACGCACGGCGCCTCCGCCATCGGATAACACGGGCGACAGTCGTCCGCGCGGCGGCGGACGCGGCCCCAGCGGGCCCGGCGGCGGCCCCGGACGGCCCGGTGGCGGTTATCAGGGCAATCGTCCCGCGGGCGCTGGTGGCGGCGGACGCGCTCAAGGCGGACGCGGCCCAGCGCGCGGCCCGCAACGTGGCGGCGGCGGACGCGCTCAGGGCGGACGCGGCCCAGCGCAACCGGTCGCCGGTGCTGGCGGCACGACTGCTGGCGGCACGGCTGCGGGTAGCACGGCTGCGGGCGCGCCCAAACCGCAGAACCTGGATAACAGCCCGTTCGCCGTCGGCGGTCGCGACCGTCGCAATGCGCGCAAGGGCAAATATCGCGGTCGTCGTTCCAATCGTGGACTCGAACGTTTCGAGGAAGTCGTCGAGGAAGCGCCCCTCACCGAGGCCGATATGAAGATCGTGGTGACCGGCGAAATTACCGTCGCCGAGATCGCCAAGAAAATGCGCAAGCCGGTCAACGAAGTCATTAAAGCCCTCTTCACGATGGGCATCATGCGCGCGGCCAACGCGCCGCTCGAAATGGACGTGGCCTCGAATATCGCGGGCAAATTCGGCTTTACCATCGAGCGCAACGAGGCGCGCTCGGAGGCCAACGTTTCCGAGGCCGAGGACGCCGAAGATTTGATCGAAGTGCCGCCGGTCATCGTGGTCATGGGCCATGTTGATCACGGCAAAACCAGCTTGCTCGACCGCATCAGGGGCGGCAAAGTGCAAGAGGGCGAGGCCGGTGGCATCACCCAGCGCATCGGCGCTTACGAGACCGAGCATAACGGCGAACGACTGGTCTTTTTGGACACGCCCGGTCACGCGGCGTTCACGCGCATGAGAGCGCGCGGCGCCCATGTGACGGACATCGCGATTCTGGTGGTCGCGGCCAACGACGGCGTGATGCCGCAGACGCGCGAGGCGATTGATCACGCGCGCGCGGCCAAGCTGCCGATTATCGTGGCGCTCAACAAAACCGACCTGCCCGATTCCGATCCCGACCGCATCTACGGCCAACTGGCCGAGGCCGGTCTGGTGCCCGAATCGTATGGCGGCGATACCGTCGTGGTGCCCGTCTCGGCCAAAACCGGCGACGGCGTGAGCGACCTGCTCGACATCGTCTTGCTGGTGGCCGAGATTCAAGACCTCAAAGCCAATCCCGATGGGCTGGCGACGGGCACGGTTATCGAAGCGCGCCAAGACCCCAATCTGGGCGCGGTCGCGACGGTTTTGCTGCACAAAGGCAACCTCGAAGTCGGCGACGACATCGCTATTGGCGAGGTTTACGGGCGCGTGCGTCAGATGCTCGACTATAAGGGCGAGGCGCTCGATCAGGCGGGGCCGAAAACTCCCGTTTTTATCACCGGTTTGAATGGTGTGCCGAGCGCTTCGGATTCTCTGCAATCGTTCGAGACGCCGCAGGAAGCGCGCGAGAGTGCCGAAGAGTTCGAGTCGCAGGCGCGCGAAGGTCGCGGTGCGGCCACCATGCGCACGATGGCCGACCTTTACGACAAGATCAAGGCGGGCGACGTGAAAGACCTGAACTTGATCGTCAAGGCCGACGGTCAGGGGTCGGTTGAAGCGTTGGCTTCGTCGTTGACCGATCTGGCGCACAAGGAAGTTCGCGTGCGCTTCGTCTCGCGCGGCGTCGGTCAGGTCACGGAAAACGACGTCAATTTGGCGTCGGCTTCCGATGCGTTCATCATCGCGTTTTCCGTAGGCGCCACGCCGATGGCGCGGCAGTTGGCCGACCGCGAGAAAGTCGAAATTCGCAACTACGATGTCATCTACGATGCCATTGACGATGTGAAAGCGGCTTTGGAAGGCTTGCTCAAGCCGATGTTCGAGGAGATTTATATGGGCGAAGCCGAAGTTCGGCAACTGTTTAAATCCACAAAGGCGGGCGGCATCGCCGGTTGTATGGTCACCGATGGCAAGTTCCTCAAGGGCGATATTATGCGCGTGTTCCGCAACCAGAAGCAACTGTTCGAGGGCAAGGTGGACTCGCTGCGTCACTTCAAGGAAGAGGTCAAAGAGATGGCCGCTGGACAGGAGTGCGGCATTTCAACCAACGGCTTCAACAGCTTCCAGGAAGGCGACAAGTTGCGTTGCTTCTCCATGAAGCGCCTCAAGCGCACGCTGGACGATTAAGCGTTATGACAACAAAAAACCCCGCGTTCTCCCTTTGGGAAAGCGTGGGGTTTTTTGTGATTTGCAACTCAAAGCAGGTCGAAGTATTTCTGTAGCTTTTGCGCCATGAGACGGCGGCGCTCGTTCAAGAAATCGCCGTAACTCGGAATTTGGCCGTCGAGCATTTCGAGGGGAATGCAGTGCATTTGTAGATTCGCTTTCATTTCTTCAACTTCGGTGATGCCGCCATATTTAAGCGGGCCGTTCGCGCATTGGGCGGCCAATTCCTCGAAGTAGATTTTGGGTGCTTTGTTGCTGACGGCGATGTTGATTTCGCTTTGCACCAGAGCATAGTTAGCGATCTGATTGTATTGGCTCTGAGCCAATCCCTGCTTTTTGAGAAAATCGGCGGGATACAAATGATGGACGTGACCGAGATTAGAAATCAGGTTGTCAACGGTAATGTCGCGGGATAGAAAACCTTTGTCTTTCATCTTGACCTGCGCGGCGCGGAAAACGCGGAAGTAAGGGCTGCTGGCGCTCGAAGTGTTCATGCTCTGCGGCAGCGCCGCACTCCAGAAGGTCGAGGAAAGCTCGCTCTTGAATACCAGTTCCGAGTAAACATCGAAACCGAGTTCGCGAATCTGGCGAATATCGGTATCGAATTTCGATTCGGGAGAACTGGAGTAACGTCCGGTCAGCATGGTGAAAACCAACCAGCGCCGCACGCACTTTTCGATGTGTGCGGCGGGCTGGCCGCTCTCGCGCAAAGTGAGATAAATGATGTAGGCGAAATTGAGCGCGTTTTGCGAACCGATGAGCGAGGTGTCTATAAAGCCCGCCGAGCGCACGATCATCACGAACTTGTTGAAGTTATCTTTGTTGATGAATCGTAGAGTGGCCTCTTGCAGACGCTTAAATGAATCTTCAACGATTTCTTCCTCGAACTGTTTGGTGGCGAAGTTACGCCCCGAAAGCAACGCTACCAAATCTTCCAATTGCCCGCGTTTGAACTCGGAAGTGAAAGCTACTCGCAGCATATCGGTGTAAGAGGGTTCGTAAATGTCGTCGCTGAAATTTTTCGTCCACGCCATTTTGGGAAAGTAAGGCGTCGCCGTGAAAGCGGAATCGTTAGCTTTGATGGTGTCGTAGAATTCGGGCTTAGCGATCAAGTGACAAAAGTAATCAATCGCTTTGCGCAGAGTATTGCCGCCGTAGCTCTCGTTAGTCGCAATTTTCGACATCGCGAAATCGGCCTGATTGAGCGTCACTCCCGCCGAATTGACGCGAATGAAAATCTCCGTCACCGTCTCTATATCGAGATCGGAATGAAGCTGAATTAAACCGACGTTGCTGGTGACGATGTTCTTCAAATCGAAGATAATCGCGTGAATCTCATCTTTATCGGCGCCAGAGTTAGCAGCGCAGTAGTCGTCAACTAATTTGTAAAGTTTGGCGCCGTCGGCGAAGACTTCGGAGATGTCCGGAATCCAGCTCACGTCTTTGCGGATGGCCTGATTTAATACTTCGAACTTCTGCTCTTGCGGATGAAAGGCGATGCGAATGCGCGCTTTCGCGTAATCGGTTTTAACGATTTCCTGCCCCAATAATGCGGCCATTAGCGCAGTTACGCGTTGCTACCCATCAATCAAAATCTTTTTTCCCGCAGCCGATGAACCGTCTTTGAGCCTGACTGTAGGATTCTGCCACGCGATAAGATAGCCGACGGGATAACCTTGGTAGAGCGAATCCAGCAGATTACGCACTTTAGTCGCGTTCCATACGAAGGGCCTCTGTATTTCGGGAATAGCGATGTCGCCAGTTTTAATCCAGGTCAATAAATCGCTGATAGTGTTTTGGGTTACGCTGTATTTCATAGTGTCAACCTAAATATAACACAACGAGAAAACAGAAAACCGCGCTTGCAAAAGCGCGGTTTTCTGCCTGATTTTGCCCAATCTTAGTTTTCAGTTCGGCGTCAGGTAATGTCCCATGCGGCCTTGCCAGCCATCTATCGCGACCCAAAACACCATCATCGTCACGTCGCCCAGCGCCAATCCCAGAAAGCCGGGGAGGGCCGCGCGATAGGCCGGTGTGCCGCCGAACTTCATGATCAGCGTTTTGGCGAGCCAGCCCAGGAAAATCGAGAACGACAGCGTGACGATGGCGAACGGCGTGAAAATGATGTAGCCCAACGGATGCAGTGGGAACCACGAGAAGCGCGCGCGCGCTGTAATCAGCAGTAGCGTTACGGCGACGCCGACCGCCGTCCAACCCCAGTTGAGCACCAAATCTTCCTGCGTGCCCTTGAGCAGCGAAGCCGCGTTTTGCGCCGGAGCCTGCGCGCCCGGGCCGCGCGCCCACCAGTTTTGCAGCGTCAATCCGCCGTAATCGTAGCCCATGTGAACGATAGTCCACATCGCCACGCCAAACGAAACCATCACGCACGCGGCGATGAGCGCCATCAACGGGCGCGCGGCGATTTTTTGGTCGTGCGCCAATTTAAAGCTCTGCACGAACGACGGCAGCAGAAAGCCGCGCAGCTCGGTCATCAGGGCGCCGCCCACCATGAAGGCGGGCACCACGCTCGAAGGCGGAATCGTGCCGTTGGGCAATAAACCCGAAATCGGGCCGAGGGGCATCCAGCCGGTATGAACCATCAGCAATCCGGCCTCGACCACCAATCGCGTCAGGCCAATCGCCACCACTAAATAAGTCACCCACAGCATGACGGCGATGTCAAAACGGATGCCCGCCGCCACCGTCCAGGCGATGATAAAGCTCCACGACAGCAGAAATCCCCAGAACGCGACCGGGTAAGACAACGCCTCGCCCGACTCGGAAGCGCGCGCCTTCTCTCGACCGATGGCGCGCCGGAAGATGTGCATTCCGTGTTCGCGGCCCAGCCACATAATTGACAGACTATAAGCGAAAATTGCCCCAACCTGTTGATAGGCGATAAACCCTTTGGAAAACCCGCGCGTCCACACCGGATCGGGCAGGGCAGAAGGCATATATCCCAAATAATAAGCGATAACCAACTGAAACTTATGAAATAGAAAGAAGACCCATAAAGACAAAGAAATTTCGCTCGTTAAAAGATAGGTAATGCCGACAACAACCGGCCAAACTCGAATTTGCAGTTGTCCGATCTGATTCCACGGCGCCTCGGTAAACAGGCCGCCGGTTCCCAGCGAAAGCGGCATTTCGGGCACGTCGGGGAAATACAGATGTAACCCATTGAGCATCTGAATAAAGACCGCGATGCCAAAGCCGATCCACATCGTTGGGCTACGGAAAAACGCGCCGATGCCGCCGTTGGGTTTGTCCACATCTTCGGTCATCTGTAGGGGCAGTTTCAGCAGAGGAAACGCCAGCGCCTCGCGCTCGGCCCACTGCGCGCGCACCATGACGCCCAGACAGCCCAGCATGGTGTAGAGCGCGAAAATGATCGCCGTCCACGCTCCCAGAGGCACCAACCACGCACCCCAGGGAATATTCTGGCTCGTCGGGATGCTCTCATACCAGCCGTCAATGACGCCCTTTTGAAAGGTGCCGTCGGCGTTAATCGCTGGCGTAATCCAAGGCTTGACATAGGGCAACAAGAACTCCAGCCACTTGTTCTCTTTGGTCGCGAAGTAAAACGAGCCGATGACGTTGGGAATAAAGAAGTTCTCGCCGCCGCGTCCCGGCACCAACACCGAGAATAAACAGGTGATATAAACTGTCAACATCTCGTTGCGCGAAAGCCCATAACGTTTGGAGGCGAGCTTGAGCAGTGGGTTGATGACTAACAGTATCGCCAACAAAACCGCGACCGCTCCGGCAGGCAAATGCGCGCCGCCCAGAAAAGTGTTGGTGAAGCGATAATCCACCGTCGGCACGACGTAACCGAACATTGCCGCCAATAAAAGGCTCAGCAAAATTACGCGACCGGTGACGCCGCGCAATCGTTTGTCGTCGGTCGCCAGAGCAGGTTCGGGCTTGGATTCGGAAAAAGGTTTGGAAGCGGCAGCCATTATGGATTGTTAAAATTGAGGGAGACCCCTCAATTTTAGAATCTTTGCTACGATAAAGCAAACCCCAATTTAGATTTCGCACTTCCAATTGTGCCTGACTAACGCGAAAAACCGCGCCCTTGCGGACGCGGTTTTTCTGATTTTTCGCTTAGTTCGATTAAACGGCGGATTTCTTGCCACCCATGACCAGCTTTAGAATGCCGATCAGGATACAAGCGCCGAGAATGCCGAAGATAAGTCCACCAATCGAGAAGTTGGTGCCTTGAGGCGCGAGGCCGATGAGCTGTGCGACAAAGCGTCCGATGACGGCGCCGACCAAACCAACGACGATGTTGGCGATGGCACCCATTGAAGCGTTGGTGCCCATAATCATGGACGCAATCCAACCAATTAATGCGCCCGCCAAGATGACTACAATCCAGGTTAACATGATGTTTCCTCCTTTTGAAAACGTGTTTTTTAAATTTTTTGGCGTCCCTTGTTGCTGACGCCTATTTAAACTAATAGGCAAGCTGTGTGCCAACACCGCCGAATTGCGACATTGCCCGCCTTCGGCTAAACCTTTCCCTTGATGAATCTTAAAATTGGCATTGTCGAGGGCGATGGCGTCGGCCCCGAAGTCGTGAGTTGGGGCGTCGCCGCTCTCGAAGCCGCCGCCAAAGGCACCGACTTGAACTTTGAATGGGTTAAGGCGCCGGTTGGCGGCGCGACCTTTCTCGAAACCGGCGAAGTTTTGCCCGCCGCTTCGCTCGAAATTCTGCACAGTTGCGACGCCGTATTAAAAGGCCCGATGGGACGGCCCGACATCGAAGCTGGCAAAGTCGAGCGCGATGGCATTCTGGCGCTACGCCAAATTTTCGGGCAATACGTCAATATCCGTCCGGTCAAATTGTTTCGCGGCCTGGAAAACGCCTCGCCGCTCAAAGATAAATTGCTCGTGGATGGCGTAGATTTCGTCATCGTGCGCGAAAACTCCGAAGGTTTGTATTCTCGCATGGGCGGCCTGACCGACACGACGGCGACCGACATCAATCTCTTCACCGAAACCGGCGTGAATCGCATTTTGAAGTGGGCGTTCGAGCTCGCCGCCAAGCGCGATAAACGCTTGATTTCGGTGGACAAAGCCAACGTTTTGAGCGCCAGTCTGTTCTGGCGCCGCAAGTTCGAGGCGATGAGCAAAGATTACCCGGAGATCCAGACGTCGTCGCAGTTGGTGGATTCGTTTTGCCTGTTGGTTTTGCAAGACCCAAGTCCGGCCAAGTGGGATGTGTTGGTGACCGACAATATGTTCGGCGACATTATCTCGGATGAAGCGGCGGCGATTGTCGGCAGTCTGGGCATGAGTCCCAGCGCGAATTTCTGTCCGGGCGGCGTTTCGATGTTCGAGCCGGTTCACGGTAGCGCGCCCGACATCGCGGGCAAAGGCGTGGTCAATCCGCTCGCCACGATTCTGGCGGCGGCGATGATGATGCGTTATGCGTTCGAGCGCGAAGATTTGGCGCAGAAAATCGAAAGCGCGGTGCAAAGCGCTTTGGATGACGGCCTGCGCACGGCGGACATCGCGGCGGGCGGCTTAAGCTGCACGACGCAAGAGATGGGCGAAGCGGTTATCGGCCATCTGAAATAATTTTTTAGACAGGATGGACAGGATGGGACAGGATGGTTCGAGCGGGTGAAGTTTCGATGCCCAAACCAAAAATCCAAACGTTTTGTCTGGCCGTCGCACTCGCTTCAACCCATCCTGTCCCATCCTGTTCATCCTGTCTAAAAAAATGAAAATTCAACTCGCCCAGCCCGCAGATTTCGCCGCTATTCTCCAGCTTCAAGCGCGCTATCATCTGTCGGCGTTGCCCGAAACTACGCTCGAACAAGGCTTCGTCACCACGCAACTCGATGGGGAAACTCTGGCGCAGATGCACGAGCAACGCGCGATTTGGATCGCCCGTTCGGACAACGGCGAATTGGCCGCTTACGCCTGCGCTGTCGAATGGGAATTTTACGTTTACAGCCGTTTCGTCGAAGCCGTCTTCGCGCGTCTGCCGCTTCCGCTCGGCGAGCAAACCGTGACCGCCGATAATTCGTTCATCTACGGCCCCGCGTGCATTGACGAACGTTTTCGCGGAGGAGACATTTTGCCCGCTTTAACCGAGGCCATTCGCGCGCGCTACTCTAATCATCGCGCGTTTGGCGTCTGTTTCATTGACGCCCGCAACGCGCGTTCTCTGGCGGCGCACGAGCGTAAACTGGGCTTTACCCGCGTCGCCGAATTACCGTTTGCCGACGTGATTTATCATATGCTGGCTTTTGGAACCGCTTAAACAACTAAATGGCACGCGGAGACGCAGAGGGGGAAAAGCAAATAATAATTTGTCGCTCATGCATAGAGGTTTTCAATTTCTTTGTTCTCTCTGCATCTCCGCGTCTCTGCGTGCCAATCGAAAAACGTTAAATCATGAATCTCTCTCAACTTCTCATCATCGGTCTGCCCGCCGACAACGACCTCCGCGCCGTGCGCGAATTGCAACCCGGTGGCATCGTCCTCATGGGCCGCAACGCCGGAACGCCGACCGAAACGCGCCGTCTGGCGCGCGCCATCAACGAACAACTGGAAATTTCGGCGCTGATTTGCACCGACCAGGAAGGCGGACGCGTGCAGCGTTTCGTGGACGGATTCGCTCCCATTCCCCCGGCGCGCGAAGTCGGCAACGGTGGCGCGCGTGGCGCCGAACTTTGCGGCATGAACACCGCCGCCGAACTGCGCAGCGCGGGCATCAACTGGAACTTCGCGCCGGTTTGCGATGTGCCGGTTCATCCCGACGATACCGTCATCGGCGACCGCGCTTACGCGGATAATCCGATTCGCGCCGGAGTGCTTTGCGCCGAATACGTTCGCGGCGCACAACCCAACATTTTGGCGTGCGCCAAACATTTCCCCGGTCACGGCGGCGTCGGCGTCGATTCGCACCAAGCTCTGCCCACATTCGAGGGCACGCGCGAAGAGTTAGAGCCGCATCTGACGCCGTTTCGCGCGGCGATGGCGGCGGGCGTCGCCTCGATTATGGTCGGTCATATCAGCGTACCATGCCTCGACGAAAGTGGTGCGCCCGCCAGTTTGAGCGCGCCGATTGTCACCGGACTTCTGCGCGACGAAATGAATTATCGCGGGTTGGTCGTCACCGACGATTTGGAAATGAAAGCTCTGGACGAAGAGGCCGGAGAAATCGCGGTGAAGGCATTGGCGGCGGGTTGCGATATGTTGCTGTGGTGCCACAACAGCGAGAAAGCGCGTCAGGCCTTGGGCGCCATCGAGCGCGCGTTGGACGACGGCACGCTTGATAAAGCGCGCGTCGAGGACGCGATTGGGCGCGTGATGTGGGCTAAGGAGCGCTTTGGCGTGGTGATTTGAGAATGACGGAATAACCTTCGCGCTTTCTGCGTAAATTCTACGGAATCGCATTCCTCCACCCGCAAATACGCCGAAATGTTCCGTCCCTCACGCGCTTTGATAAGCTATTTACTTACTTTTCTCCCGAGAAATTTTTCATGTCCGATACTCTCGAAACTGCTCCGCTTGGCCCGCAAATGCGGTCACCCCATAATCCGCGCGTCCAGATGGCCGTGACGCCGCTTCCGCTTCCGCCGCTTCCATTGGGCTGGGACGAAATCACCCAGATTTTGCCGCACCGCTATCCGATGCTGTTGGTGGATAAGATCACCGAACTCGAACCAGGCCATCGCATCGTCGGCATCAAGAACGTCACGGCGACCGAAGAATTTTTCCAGGGTCATTTCCCCGGCCATCCCGTGATGCCAGGCGTTTTGCTGCTCGAATCGATGGCGCAAATCGCGGGCGTTTTAATTCTGGTCACGCGCAACACGCCGGGCGCGCTTTCCTACTTCGCCAAAATTGAGAAGGCGCGTTTTCATCATCCGGTTCGCCCCGGCGATACCGTCGAAACCGAGGCGATATTGGAAGTTTTGCGCGGCCCCATCGCCAAAGTCACCGTCGTCGGACGCGTCGCCGGGCAAATCGTCGTAGACGCCGATTATACCTTTTTCACTTCGCCCGGTTCGACCGGCAGCGTCGCCCAGAGCATTATCCGCTCGGCGGGCGCCAAGGCTATTTCGGGCGCGGAAAATCTCAAGTCCAACGGCAGTGCGCCCGCCGAAACCAAAGAGATTCCACAAACCGCCGCGCCCATTGAGAAAGCGCCGGTTGCCGCTCCCGCCGCGACGATACCCGCGATTGCGACGCCGCATCCCCGCGTCACCGTTCATCCGACTTCGATTGTTGACCCGAAAGCCGAGTTGGGCGAAGGCGTCGAAATCGGGCCGTTTTGCATTATCGAGGCGGGCACCCAAATTGGCGCCGGTTCGACGCTCGAATCGAACGTCATCATCAAGCGCGGCACTTCGATTGGCGACAACTGCCGCTTGATGCCGCACATTATTCTGGGCGGCGAGCCGCAGGACATGAAGTTCAAGGGCGAGGAATCGTTCGTGCGCATCGGCAACAACAACATTTTGCGTGAGATGGTGACGATTCATCGCGCGACCGGCGAAGGCCGCGCGACGGTTATCGGCGACGATAATTTGCTGATGGCCTACGTTCATTTCGGCCACAACTGCGTGGTGGGCGATGGCAACATGATCTCCAATTCGACCGGCGTTTCGGGGCACGTCACCATCGAGGACAAGTGCGTCATCGGCGGTTTCGTGGGTATTCACCAGTTCGTTCACATCGGCAAAATGGCGATTGTCGGCGGCCTGAGCAAAGTCGTTCAGGACGTGCCACCGTTTTGCATGTCCGATGGTCGTCCGTCGAAGATTCACGGGCTGAATGTGCGCGGCCTGCGGCGCAACGGCGTCGAGCAAGAGCAGCGCAATCAGATCAGCAAAGCGTTCAAATTGTTGTATCGCTCCGAGCTGAATACGACGCAAGCTCTGGAACGCATCCGCGAAGAGGTGCCGAATTCGGACACGCTGGAGTATCTGATTTCGTTCATCGTGCGCGTGCGCGAAGGCCGCTTGGGGCGCCAGGACGAAACGGCGCATCTTTAAGAAGGGACAAGGTTCAGGGAACAAGGAACAAAGTTAGGGGTCGAACCTACTTCGACATTGTGGCAAGCGCGAGCCTTGTTCCCTGAATCTTGCTCCTTGTCCCTGATATTATGGGTTGGTTATTAGCAATTGTGGCGGGTGGACTTTTCACTTTCAACGCCGTCGTCACGCCCGACCGGGCGGCCAGTGAAGCGAAAAAGGCGCTGCAAAAGCAGTTTCCCGACGCCGAGGTTCAAGTTGGTATCGAGGGCAAACGCGGCAAAGATGTGCTCAACGGACGCTTCCGTTCCATTGACATCGAGCTGGCAAATCTGACGCTCGACGAACTGCCGATTCAGACGGGCACATCGGTGCAACGCGCGCCGGTCGGCGTCGCGTCGCCGCCAAGTTCGCCGGTCGTCGTGCGCGAGTCCAATGGCGCGATTAAAGCCGCAGAGCCGCGCGCCGATGGCGCGCCGAAATATAAGCCGGTCGAAATTAAAACGCCGAAACCGGAGAAAGTCAAGTTGGGCAGGACGGGCGAACTGAACCTTACTGTGCGCGATTTCAAATGGCAGAATTTGCCGGTCGAGCGCGCCGACTTTCGATTCGCCGATGTCGAGTATGATTTTGGCGCCTTGAAAAAGCGCTCGGAGTTCAAGTTGGTTCGCGTCGGCAAATCGACCATGCACCTGGAACTCGCGTCCGATGCCCTGACGCCGTTTGTCGCCAAACGCGTGGAAAACGTGACCAATCCCAACGTGACGATGAGCGACGGCACCTTAACCGTGAGCGGCGCGCGCAGTTTCTACGGTCTGTCGGCGCCGTTCGAGGTGACGGGTCAACCAGGATTTAGCGGTTCGCAGATCATTCTTCTGGCGCCGAAACTGTTGGTTTCGGGCGTGACGGTTCCGGCCCTTGTTTCGACGCCGATTCTCAAAAGCGTCAACCCGCTTTACTCGTTCGATGATCTGCCCGGTATGCCGTTTAAGGTAACGCTGACGAAAGTCGAATCGCGCGACGGCAAATTGCAAATTGACGGCGATTTGACGTTGAAATAGTGGGGAATTACGAGCCGAAGTAGTCGGCGCTGCTCACGATTTTTACGGCGCAGAAACGGCGGATCATCTCGAAGTCTTTGGTGTTGTCGGTGACGACCGTGACGCCCTCGCGTTTGGCGGTGCGGGCGATAAGAACATCGCTGGTCAGCCGATGCTTTTCTTCGGCGCTAAGTTTGGGCGTTTGTCCGCCCTGCTGAGATTTGCGTCCGCGTTGCAAAGCGTTAATAATTTTGCCAGCTTGCCACCAATCTTCGTCGGTGGGCACCAGAAGTTTGCCCGCTTTCTCATATACCCGCCAAATCATATCAAGCTCTTTAACTTCAGTTGCGTCTTCGGCTCCGATAACCAGCTCTTGCATCACGACCATTGACATGTAGAAATTGCTCGGCAATCTCATGTTAGTGCGCGTTAGTGCGCGAGCGCGCAATGAAGATGTTGGAATCGAACGTAGTTTTGGGCATGTAGTTTTGGGCATCAGGATGTTTCGCCTTCTTTGTTCTTGCGGTTATAAATTTTATCCCATGCCTTCTCCATAAGCCGATTGGCTTTTTGTAGGTGTTCTTCTTGAGTTAATTCGCGCTTTTGAGGCGCGGTCGAGCCGTTGCCGTTTTCGGCAGTTGTTGATTTGGGAGTCGCTTGTTTTGTGGCCATAATTATTTCTTCCAATCAGTATAACTTTCGATGCGCAAAACTTCTTTACGCCTTGCGATGGAACAAATTGGCGCCTTTAGCGTAGAATAGCGGCGCGAAGCCAAACCGTTTCGCGTTTCCCTCTTCCTTATGCGTTGGTTTTCTGCATGCGCCGCTCTGTCGGCCTGTTTATTGTTGAGTGCGCCCGCGCGCGCCCAAATCGGAGCGGGCGCGTCGGCGCAAACTTTGGCTTCGCGCGGGATGTTTCCGTTTGCCCTGCCGCCCTTCGATGGCGCGCCCGGCCCGACCGATGTTTCGTTTCTCAACGATGGCGCGGCGGGTAAAGATGGTTTCGTGCGCGTGCAAGGCGAAAGCTTCGTGGACGGACGCGGGCGCAAGCTGCGCTTCTGGGGCGTCAACCTCAACTTCAACGGTGTCTTTCCCTCGCGCGAAGACGCGCCGCGCATCGCCGCAAGGTTGGCCAAGTTCGGCTTTAACGCCGTCCGCTTGCATCACTTCGAGGGACAAGCCAATCCTCTGGGCATCTGGAAGGGCAAAAGTTACAACGTCGCGCGCCCGACCGAGTTCGATCCCGACCAATTGGAAAAGCTCGATTTCTTCGTGTCCGAATTAGTCAAGCGCGGCATTTACATTGATTTCAACTTGCACGTCGCGCGCAAAGTCAGCGACGCCGACGGCTTTCCCGGTGCCTCGCGCTTTCCCGAAAAAGATAAGGGCATCGCCTATTTCGAGCCGAAATTGGCCGAGCTCAACCAGCAATTCGCGCGCGATTTATTGACGCACGTCAATCCGTATCTGGGCCGCGCTTATAAAGATGAGCCGGGCATTTGCGCGTTCGAGGTGGACAACGAGAACTCGCTTTTGTCGTTGTGGCTCGAAGACAAACTGGGCAATTTGCCGCCCGCCGCCGCGACCAAACTGCGCGATGGCTGGAACGATTGGTTGCGCGCCAAATATCCGTCGCAGGCGTCGCTGGTGCGCGCCTACACCGAAAACGATACCGCGCCGTCCGGCCCCGAGTTGTTGCTTCCTGCCAGTTATGTCGCGCCCGTTAATGCCCCGGTTGTTGCGGCGCCGACGAGCGTTGACCAATTCATCGGGCCCGACGGTGCTGTGTTGCCGATTCTACCCGATGGCACCTCGATGACGGTAACGCCGCCCGCACCGACGCTCAACGTGTGGAAGCTCAATCTGGCGGGCGGCAGCGTTGGGCAACTGAACCGCGATAACATGGGCGGCCCCGCCATTAACGGCGTCGTGCAGCCCGGCTTGAACGCGCAGCTCAACGGGCCCGGTCAAGTCAGTTGGGCGTTTCAGATGGTGCGCGATGGGCTGCAACTCGAAAGCGGCAAGGTCTACACTTTTAGCTTCTGGGCGCGCGCCAATTCGCCGCGCGCGATTTCGGTCAATCTGTGGGAAGACAAGCCGCCCTACCGCTTTCTGGGCTTGTCGCAGAGCATCAAAGTGACGAGCGACTGGCAACAGTTCGTCGTCGGCTTCAAGCCGCAGGGCGCGACGCCGGGGGCGGTCAGGTTGGCGATTAACCTGGGCAATTCGACGGGCGCGGTTCAGTTCGGCGAGATGAGTCTGCGCGCTGGCGGTCGCATCGCGGCTTCGCCCGATTGGACGCTGCGTGCCGGGTTGCCGATTATTGACGCGAAAAGCGAACCGATTTTCGCGGCGCGGCGCGATTTCGCGCAATATCTCGGCGGGTTAGAATTGGCATATCTGAACCAGATGCGCGATTTTCTGCGCAAAGACCTGGGCGTGCGCGTCCCGATCTGGCATACGCAGGCGCAGTTCGGCGGCTGGGCGGGCTTGGCGCGCGAAAGCGCGTCGGACGCGATTGATGTGCATATTTACTGGAAGCATCCCAACTTTGGCACGACGGGCTGGAACGGCGGCAACTGGACTATCGAACAGCAATCGCTGGCGGCAAATCCTTTGGGCGATCCTCTGGCGACTTACGCGATGTTGCGCGTGCCGGGCAAACCGTTTGTGGTCAGCGAGTTCAATTCGGGTCAGCCCAACGATTACGGCGCCGAATCGTTGTTGATGGCGGCGACGACGGCTTCTCATCAGGGTTGGGCGGGCGTGTGGGTCTTCGATTATCACGGCGCGGGCGAGTGGGATCGCAACAGTTTCGAGGGCTTCTTCTCGATTGACGCGCACCCGCTCAAGATGGCGAGCGCTCCCTTCGCGGCGCTGATTTTTCGGCGCGGCGACGCGAAGGAATCCACTACGCAGACGACGTTATTTTTGCCGAAAGATCAGGAATGGACTGAAGTCGCCAACACTCCGGCGGGGCCTTCGATGGGGCCGTATCTTAAGACCTGGAACGCGGCGGGCGCGCCGCCGGTCGCGGCGTTCAGGGGCAAAGTCGCGACGGTGCGCAATACGGGCGTTTTTTCGGCTCCGTCCCTCGCGAGTCTGGAGAATTCGGGCCGCTGGATTTCGGATACCGGCGAGATCACGCGCAACGGCAAAGCCGGTTGGTTCAAGCTCAACGCGCCGCGCGCCAAAGCGTGGGCGGGGCCGAGCAGTGGTCAACAATTGAAAAGTGGCGAGTTAAGTGCGCTCTTCCCAGCGTCCTACTATGTGCCCTGGTCAACCGGCTCCCTCGTGAGCATGGACGGAATGCCCATTGACAGTTCGCGGCGGATGCTGTTGGTGACGGCGGGCAAAGCCGAAAACATCGGCATGGCCTGGAACGCTCAACACAATAGCGTCGGGCAGGGTTGGGGCAGTGGCCCGACTTACGTCAGCGCGCCCGAAGCCAACTGGAAACTGTTGACGAGCGTGCCCTCGTTGCGCGTTTACGCCCTCGACGAAAATGGTCAACGCCGAGGTTTGGTGCCCTCGACGCTTAACGCGGGCGCGCTCAAGTTTCGCACTGGAAGCGCCAACAAAACTGTGTGGTATGAAATCGTCGGCGAGTAGGGAACAACTTGAAATTGCGGCGGATGTTTGGGCTAACGGCCTCATTGTTGATGATTGTAGATTTTGCGTTCGGGAAATTCTCCAATGATGAGGTCGCGAGTATTGTTCGCTGCTACAGGCAATTGTTGGAGAAACTTTTGGTTTGCCTGGGCTCTAAGAAGCAACTACAAAAGTGACAGTAATCCGTTTGGAGCGCGCTCCAAACGAATTCCAAAACAGACTTTTAGCGTAGATTACGCGTAGGGAAGCATCGGGTGGAGTTCGTCCGATTTAAGCATGTCACGCGCGGGGTGTCGAGAAAAGTTAGAAGAGAACGTTGTCAATAGTGCAGGGGATTTCCTATGCTGTTTCGCCGGACGTGAGCCAGGCCCGGCAATCGCTTAAACTGTAGGCGTTCTGAGTTTCGTTGTTTTCGTATGAATAATAGAAAAACAATTTGGACGTTGGTAGGCTGAGCCAAGCGAGACCAACGCCCGCGAAAACTTCTGTGGTAAACCGCCTTGAAGCGGTTATGACGCGCCCGTGCGGCGATTTTCTGAAGGAGCATTTATCTCAACCTCAACCCAAATCACACCTCGAAACCCCCAGGTCGTGGGAACTGAAGAACCCGAATTCTCTGTTCCCACGCTCTCGTTGCGCGACTTCATCCAGGTGTTAAGGCGGCGCAAAACTACGGCACTGATTACTTTTGTCGTTGTTGTCGGGTTGGTGGCTTTGATGACGGCGCTGACCAAATCGCAATACATTTCCAACGCCAGCCTGATGCTGGAAGATCAGGGCAGACCTCCCAGTGCCAGCGAGTTGGCCGACATCTTCTCGCCCCAGAGCGGTATGGACGTGGACAGCCAGGTGCAGTTGATCGCTTCGCCGCTCATTTTGAACAAAGTTTATGAGCAGAGCAAAGTGCCGCCAGGCTCGGTCGCGCTGTCGGTCAGTCGCGTCGAAAAGACCAACGTCATTCAGATCGCGGGCGTTTCCAACTCGCCAGCCGAAGTCCAGACGTTCGTCTCGACCGTGCCCGAGGTTTATCAGGAAAACCGTCGCGCCGAGAACGCGCGTGAAGTCATCTCGGAACTCAACTTCGCCAAAAAAGATTTGTCCGAGGAAAACCAGAAGCTGCTCAATACCGAAGCGGCTATCATGGAGTTCAAGAACAAAAATGGCCTGATTAACCCCGACGCTGAAGCGAACGCGGCTCTGGATCGTGCTTCCACGAGAAAATCGAGTTTGACCGATGTGCGCGCCGATATTTCGAGTTTGCGCGCGCAGATTCAGGCGCTGCAATCCGATTTGGATGCTTTGCCCCCCTTCGTTAATACGCCTACCGTCACCACGAATCCCCTGCTTCAGGATTTGAATAACCAACTGGCTGCGTTACAAAGCGAGCGCAAAGAAAAGAGCTTTCTTTATAAAGACAACGCCGATCCGATTCGCCAGATCGACCTGCAAATCGCCACGCTTCAGGCGCGCATCGCCAGCACTGCGCCCACGGTGACCAACAACAGTCGGGTGCCCAATCCCGCTATCGCCGATACGCGCAATCGCGTCGCCGGACTTCGCGCCGACTTGAGCGCCAAAGAAGCCGCCGCTCAGGTTTTGGCCGCCCAGTCCATCAAGTTGGAACAGGGCCTGAGCCGCTACACCGATATTCAGCGTCAACAGTCGCAGTTGGGGCGCGACCTCGATGCCAGCCAAACCGCCGTCAAGGCGGGCAAAGAAAAGGTGCGCTTGCTCAGCGTGCGCGCCAAAGCTCTGGAAGCGGCGGGCGCGCCCATCACCGTGTTGATGGACGGCACGCCCGGCGTCAAAGTCGCGCCCAAACCGAGCCGCAACATCATCCTGGGATTGTTCGTCGGTGCTCTGCTGGCCTGCGTCGCCGCGCTCGTTCAGGACTCGCTCGACGACCGCGTGCGCGACGAAGAAGAAGCGCGCCAGTTGCTGGGCGCGCCTGTGTTGGGCTACTTCCCCTTGCTATCGGTCTCCGACGAACGCCAAATTCTCGACATGGACAATCCGGATCGGCTGCTGCTGGAAACCTTTCGTGCCCTGCGCTCCAACGTGCAGTTCGCCCTGGTCAACAGCACCGGCAAGAAATTGCAGATCACCAGCACCGTGCCCAACGAGGGCAAAAGTTATATCGCCTCCAACCTGGCGATCACGATGGCTCTGGACGGGCGGCGCGTGATTCTGGTGGATACCGACCTGCATCGCCCGACGATGCACGAACGTTTCAGCGCCTCGCGTCAGCCCGGTCTGACCAACGTTTTGGTCGGCGAAAACAGCGTCGAAGAGGCGTTGCAGGATGTCGGTATCAAAGGTTTGCAACTGATGAGCGCGGGCGCCCTGCCGCCCAATCCGGCGGAACTGCTCAACTCGCCCGCGATGGTCGAGGTCATGCAAGAACTCGAAGCGATGGCCGATCTGGTGATCTTTGACACGCCGCCGCTTCTGGCGACTTCGGACAGTCAGTTGATGTCGGCCAAAATGGACGGCGTAATTTTCGTGATGCAAATGGGCAGCGTGGCGCGTTCGGGCACCGCGCGCGCGTTTGAGTTGCTGCAACAGGCGCACGCCAACCTCATTGGCATCGTCTTCAACAAAGTGGACGCGACGCAGAACTCGGTCGCCTACGAAAATTACAGTGGCTACTATGCTCTGGAATCGCATGTGTCCAGCGACGAAATTCTGATAGTTCCCAGCAAAACCTTGCCGCCCGCCGAGGCCACGTCGTCCAACGGTTCTCACCAGAATGGCAAAAGTGGCCACTCGGAAAATGGGACGGCGAACGGTTCCGGTCACAACGGTTCTCCAGAGCAGGCGACTGTTTTTGACGATGCTCTGCAATCCGACGAGAACTCTCGCTAAGCGCGCCTGTCTGTAGAACGTTCGTTTGGAGGCAGGCGTAATGTGTGGAGTTGGTGCTTAATAGCGTTAAGTTGAGGTGAGCGTTACGTTCTTCCCTCACCCCAGCCCTCTCCCGGAGGGAGAAGGAGCACCCGCAAGAAAAATATTACCCGCAAGAACTAACTTCTAAGCCAGTTCTTGCAACTTTAACCTTCTTGCGGGTGCTCCTTCTCCCCCCGGGAGAGGGTTGGGGTGAGGGAAGAACGTAACGCTCACCTCAACTTAATGCCGTTGGGCTGACGCCCCTCTCCCGATCAACAAAGCTCCTCCGCCCAAACATTGCATTGACCATCCCGCTGAATATCCCATGACTTTTTTTTCGCCTTCTCACCTTTTGAAAACGCCGCACCGCCGCACCAGATGGATTCTGCCGTTATGCGCGATGGCTTATGTCGGCGGCGCTCTGGCGACTCCAGCCGCGTTCGCGCAAAAAGTGGCGGCGCCGTTGGGAGCCGACTACCGTCTGGGCGTGGGCGATGAATTGCAGATTACGGTCTCCAACCATCCCGATGTGGATAGCGCGGTCATGGTGCGGCCCGACGGCAAAATCACCCTGCCGCGCGTCGGGGACTTACTGGCGACGGGCAAAACCACGTCGCGTCTGTCGCAGGAAATCGAGAAAATTCTGGCGCGCACGCTCAACAACGCGCGCGTGCAGGTCATCGTGAAATCGGCGGCGGCGCGCCAGGCGCGCATCATGGGTGCGGTGAAAACGCCCAGTGCCTACAACGTCAAGAACACCACGCGCGTGGTGGATTTGATCTCGATGGCGGGCGGCCTCGATGCCAAAGTCTCGCGCGTCACCGGGCAACTGATTCGCGGCTCCGATATCATTCCTTTGGATGTGGAAGCCGCCATCCGCAATCCGACCGGCAGAGCCAACATCGCGGTGCGCCCCGACGATTTGGTGCAGCTCCAGGCGCGTGACTTCGCCCGACAACTGACGGTTACCGGCAACGTGGCCGCGCAGGGCGCCTTCGATTTGGATGAGAATCTGACGGTGACGAAACTGTTGGCGCAGGCGGGCGGACTCAAGCCGGGCGCGGCGCTCAAGCGCGCCCATGTGTTGCGCGCGGGCGTGCCGATTCCCCTCGATTTGAGCGAAATCGAGTCGGGCAGCGTCAGCGCCGATTCGCCGCTCAATACCTTCAAGTTCCAGCCCGGTGATGTTTTGGTCGTGCCCGAAAACACCGCGCGCGTCAACATCATGGGGCAGGTGGCGCGTCCGGCTTCGTATCTGTTGCCCGAAGACGCCGGACAGACCTCGATTTTGAGCCTTTTGTCGCAGGCGGGCGGCCCCACCGAAAATGCTAATTTGTCCGACGTGACTTTGACGCGCATGGTGAATGGCGAACCGGTCAACACCACGATTAACGTCAAAGCGATGCGCGCGGGCGAGGCGCCCGACAACATATTTTTGCGGCCTGACGATTCTCTCTTCGTGCCCAAGCAAAACGCTTTCGTCAGCGTCATCGGGCCGGTTGGCGCGCCAGGTCAATACCCGTTGCAAGACGGCGAAACCTTGTTGGGCTTGCTGGCAAAAACCGGCAATCCTGGCAAAGATGCGGGGCTACGCAACTCCTACGTTTTGCGCGACGGCAAGCAAATACCGGTTGACCTGCGCCCGACCTTAATCGAGGGCGCCATCGATCCTCAAATCGCCAACTTCCGTTTACAAAACGGTGATGTCGTGGTCATCCCCGACATCAGCGAGCAAGTCACCGTAACCGGCGCCGTCGCGCGTCCGGGGCCCTACGGCCTGACCGACGATTTGACCATCGTTTCGCTGCTCGCGCGCGCCGGCAACCAAACGCCCGCCGCTTCGCTGAGCAAGGCTTATGTCATTCGTCAGGGCATCCGCATTCCGCTCGATTTAAACGTGTTTTTGAGCGGCTCGACCGAGCAACCGTCGCTGACCGGTTTTCGCCTCAAACCGGGCGATACTTTAGTTGTGCCCGAAAACAAGGTGTTCTACACCGTCGTTGGACAGGTCAACGCGCCGGGCAATTTTCCCTATCCCGACAAGCCCGCCGACGCGACGGTTCTGCGCGCTCTGGTCAACGCTGGCGGCCCGGCAACGGGATCGGCTAACCTGAGCGACGCGGGCATTTTACGCGAACAGCAAGGGCAGGTCATCGTTGTGCCGATCAATTTGAGTTCGCTCTTCAATAAAAAGCAGCAGGACAACCAGGGCAACAACATCGTGCTGCAACCCAGAGACATCCTTTTCGTGCCCGCCAAGGGACGTCGTTTCAGCTTTGGCGAAGCGTTGGGCGCCGCGCTGGCGTTGCGCTCGCTGGGCGGATTTTAGAGCGTAACTGCGCAAAAAACGACCGATGGCATTATTCGCCATCGGTCGTTTTGTTTTTGGCGCGCCCGACGAGAGCGTTTTTCAAATGCGAAAGCGGCGGGCGAATTTTGGTGCAATAAATCATCGAAGACTTCAGGCGCCAGTAGTGCGGACGGAGCGGCGAACCCCAGTAGCGCGGGGCGTTGGCGGCCAACGCGCGCGGGTAATCGTAGCCGTCGCCCGTTGCCGTTTTGGTGTCCTGGTGAAACGTCGCGCACGAGAGCGTCTCTTCGATGTCCTTGAAGTCGAAGTGCCGCCCGATGCGCACCCAAAGATCGAAGTCCATAATCAGGTGCTGCTCTTCGTCCAACAGGCCGACTTTTTCCATCGCCTCGCGCCGCCAGAAGATGGACGATTGGTGCATTTGGTAGCCTTCCCAGAACCGCAGAAGACGCTGGTAACTCTCGTATTGACCATAAATTGGAAGCGGCGGGCGTCCGTCGGGGTAGACCGCCAGACAGCGCCCGACGAGCGCGAAGTTGCCGGTGCCCGCAGCCAGATTGCGCGCGACCGTTTGCAGCGCATCGGGCAGATAAAAATCGTCGGAGTTGAGCCAGGCGATGACTTCGCCGCTCGCTCGCTCCAGGCCTTTGTTGATGGCGTGAGATTGGCCGCGATCGCGTTCGCTTTCCCAGTGGCTCAGCCAGGGCGCATATTTCTCGATGATCCGCGCGCTACCGTCGTCGCTGCCGCCGTCAATCACGATATATTCCAGATTCGGGTAGTTCTGCAACAGCACCGAACGCAGAGTCTGCTCGACGAACTGCGCTTGGTTGTAGGACGGCGTGACGATAGTGATGCGCGGCCAGGCGCCGCCATCGGGCAGAGCAGGGGGCAGAGCGGACGTCTGTTCCGTCCAGGGCCAACCCGTCAGTCCGTCGGGCGGCGCGGGCAAATCCGAAAGTTGAGGACACTTCATGCTGACAAAAAATGGTGTGAACGCGTTGGGGAACGGGCGAAATGAAACAAAAAGAGCGGTATCTTATCGAGTGCGAATTGGAGCTCAGATCAAAGTTCAATTGCGCTTGGAAAGTCGCTTCAAGACGCGTTGCACGCGACCGGCGTTGCGTTTATAGCCCGTCCTGATATGATGGAACACCACGTTGTTTCGGCCATGATAAAGCGCCCTTTGCAGCGAGGATTCGCCAGCCAGACGGTAGTGCAGGAAAATCTTGCCGTTGGGAATAATTGGCGGCGTTCCGTAGCCCGCCCAGTGCAGAAACGGCATCCACTTGCCGTTGGGCGTGACCTCTGGATTGAAGCGCGCGGCGATATTATCGCACTTGGTGATGTCAGGATCGGCGGCCCAGGCGCGCTCGAAGATATGCGGCAACTCTTCGCGCGCTTCGCGCAGGCGAGCGCCGGTTTCGTGCAAGCAGAAGTTAATGAACGGCTGGTCGTAATCATGGTGCATCTGACCGCTTGCATGCGCGGCGCGCGCCAGTTCGCCGAGTTGCTCCAATTGCAGCAAGCCGCGACGCGCCATCCATATCCCAGTATTGAAGGCTTTATAACGCGGATCATGAAGCGAACGCTCGTAGAGTTCGCCCGCAGCATAGACGTGTTCCACATCGCGATCGGTGAAGAGCACGTCGGCATCCGAGCGCGCAAACGCCGCAAACAGGGGCGTCAGATCGTCCACCACGACGATATCGGAATCCAGAAAAAGAAATTCGTCGAACTCGCCCGCAAACGCGTAAAACTTGCGGAAAGTATGGGCGCCCGCCTGTCCCGGAACAAAGCGTTCGCCGATTGCATCGTAGTCTTGCAACGGCGCTTCGATTATCGAAAAATCATAACGCGAACACAGCTCTCTAAGTTGTGCGCAATCCTCATCGAACGGAATAACGCGCAGTGGTAAAGTCGGATTGTGTTGGCGCAGACTTTTGATGAACGCGATGAACCATTCCAAAACGCCGTCGTTGGCCAAACAGTAGATGCCCCGACGCGGCGCCGAATTTTCGGTGTGAGAGTTTTCCATGGGTTATTGGCACGCGGAATTAAGCTAAGGAGTGCAACGTGGCGTAAGTTCTTGCACAGCTCTGCCACCTCGTAGCGGCGCCGCTTGCGGCGCCCTTCCGTCGCGATGCCCCGTTAGTTCAAGAGAAACCAACAACTGGGCGCCGCAAGCGGCGCCGCTACGAGGTGGCAGAGCTGTGCGAGAACTTACGCCGCGTTGCAGTAGTCAGGGGATTGACTACTTATACAAAGGCCGCTTCAGTTTAATCGAAGAAACGGCCTCTTCCCCGATTTAAGCCGCGAGCGCGCGATAAACCGCGACCGTTTCGTCCACCGTTTTCTGCCAATTAAACATTTTGGCTCGCTCGTGACCGCGCGCAATCAGAGCCTCGCGGTCAACTTCACCGCGCAGAACCGATAACAAAATATCGGACAATTCGTTGGTGTCGCGCGGATCGAAGGTCAGCGCCGCATCGCCGACGACTTCGGGAATGCTGGACGAATTGGAGGCCACGACAATCGTTCCGCACTGCATCGCTTCGAGCGGCGGAATGCCAAATCCCTCGTAAAGCGAGGGATAGACAAACGCCAGACTGCAACGGTAGAGCTTGGCCAACTGCGCGTCATCCGCATGGCCGTAAAACTCGATGTGTCCGCTCAATCCCAGCTCGTCAATGCGTTGGTGTTCGTCGGCGGTTAACGCCGAACCGACGATGCACAAGGCGAAGTCGCGCCTGGAAGTTGCGACTTTGGAGAGTGCCTGCAACAGACCGTCGAAATTTTTGTAAGAGGCGCGCGTGCCGATATAAAGAAAATACGGAGCATCTGGCACGGGTTCGGGGCCGTGCGATAAGTCGGCGTTCAGGTCAGCCGCCAGGTAAGTCACGGTAATTTTCGATTCGGGCACCGCGCAATGCTTCATCAAATCGCGTTTGGTCTGCTCCGAAATACACAAAATCGCCTGAGCATTTGCAATCGCCTGATGCTTTTCGGCTCGGCTACGCCCGCTCGGATCCATGTCGTCCGCGAACAGTTCATGAATCATATCGTAAACCGTCAGCACGACCGGACAAGCGTAACTGCTCCACTCGCGTTGCGCGAGCGAAGAGTAGTAAGTCGGATGGAAAAGATCGTATTTGCGAAGACCCAGCACGAAATTAAAATAATGTTTTTCCAATCGAGCCGAAATACGTCTGGGTTTAAATAGATTATATCTTATGACCTGGAGATTGGAATTATCGGGCCAATTCAAAGCAGGCACCTGACGCACCGAAATAGAGGGCGAAATATCGGCGGGCAGACGACTGATGAGATTGGCGAAATAACGGTTGACACCGCCCGCCATTTGCATTTTGTAAATCTCGCCATCATATAAAATATTCATGTTTTACTTTTTACTCACTTCCTACTTACCCAAGCGCTTTTTTATAAGCATCCATCGTGTCCTGCGCGCACTGCTCCCACGAAAATCCTTGCGCTCGCTCCAGCCCCTGTGCCGAAAGTTTCTCCCTCAGCGCCGAATCCTTATAAACATCGTAGAGGCTTTGCGAGAGCGCGTCGGCGTCCGTGGGATCGACGGTGATTCCGGCGTTGCCGACGACTTCGGGCAGCGACGAAACGTTGGAAGTTATCACCGGAACGCCGCACTGCATCGCCTCCAGGGGCGGCAGACCAAACCCTTCGTAGAGCGAGGGATAGGCGAACATCATGGCGTGACTGTAAAGCTCCGCCAAATCCGCGTCGTCCACGCGGCCCGTGACGATGACGCGGCCTTTCAGTTCGGCCAAGCCCTCGATTTGATCGAAAATGGCATCGTATTGCCAGCCGCGAGAACCGGTCAAAACCAGATGCAAGTCTTTGATGCCCTGCGAGCGCACCATCTCGCCGAAACACCGGATCAAATGCTCGGTATTCTTGCGCGGCTCCAGCGTCGCCAGACTGAGAACGTAAGGCGCGTCCGGCAAACCATATTTTTCTTTCACCTTCTGGAACTTCGCCGCATCGCGCGCAGGATAAAAGACCGCGCGATTGGCCGCCAAAGGCGTGACGATGACGCGTTCGGGATCGATTGGGGCGTAGTTGCACAAATCGTCTTTGGTCGCCTGAGAAATAGCCAGAACATGATCTTCGGGCTGCACGCCCGTCACCACGCGCTCCAATATCGCGCTCTCGCCCGACGAAAACCATTGGGGGTGAGTCAGGGGAATAATATCGTAAACGGTCTGAAACCGCTTTATATTTTTCAAATCGCTCATCTGCTTGGGCGGCGGCAAGAACGTCGCGTGAAATATATCATACTTGTCCACGATGTCCCTGCCGATGGTGTATTGCGAACTTTTGGTGACCGCATCAACGGCTAACACACCTCTGCGGTAGATTCGCAAAGGGATATTCTTGATAATGCTGGGGCGAAATATCTCATGGTTTAGATAACTGATGTAATTGCGCAACCACATATCGAAGGGATGTTGCGCATGAGGCACATGGCTCAGTCGCTCGGTCGCTTTCAGATAGGCGAGCGTTTGCGGCTCGGCTTCGGTCGAGGCGAAGACTAAATCGCATTGCGGGTCTTGCGCCAACTCGAAGGCCAAATTCTCGATGACGCGGCTGATGCCAGTCGCTCCCTGAGGTTTCTCAAAGGCGATTCCCAAAACCGTAATATCGTAAACAACTTTCATTTGGTTAATTCAGATCGATGATAGCCACTAAACCGGTGTAAATCTTTTGGTAAGTCGCGTCCTTAAGCATCTCGTGAACAAAAGACCGCGAAGATTGCCGTCGCCACATTCCTTTTGTCGCGGCGAAGTCAATGAACTCTCTGACCAAGCCTTCGGTGTTGATGACGAGTTCAGGGAAAATAAGCACGTTCGCGGGCGCAATCGCCTCGGCTTTTGCGCGCAGCATCTCTTCCGAGTAATACCGTAAATGGGTTTTGTCGCGGTAATGGGCAAAGGTTAGGTTATATCGCTCGAAAAACTCGTCCGCTTTGGGGACGGCGATAATCAGACGGCGCTTTGTCACCCGCGCCAATTCCACCAGAGCGGCGGCATCATCAATGTGTTCCAGCACATCGAAACAGTAGCTGCAATCGAACGAGTTATCGGGGAAATCAAGGGCGGTTAGATCGCCTTCCACGAAATGGCCCTGCCGGTTTTGCTCGCGCGCGACCGCCAGAAATTCGTCGTATTTGTCCACGCCCGTCACATCGAAACCTTGTTTGCTCAGAAAGTCAACGTAGCCGCCGCCGCCGCAACCCGCATCAAGGAGCTTGTGGCCCACCAGATACTTTTGCAAATGAGCCGCGCGTTCGGGGTTGAGGTCGCCGGAAATTGACGACCACTTGAACTGCTGTGCGTTTTCGAGAGAGTAGTTGGAATCCATTACCATGTGGTCGCCGACGCGACCTTTTTGAGTGTAGCCGCAACTATGGGACTGACGTAACTTCTTCTCACCCAATCACCTGACGCTAACTTCGTCCGGCGCCAGAGAGAGCGTCGCTGGCGTGGTCTCCCATTGGAGTTTCGGACGCAAGATGCCGGGCAATTGCTCGCGGAGCGGGCCGTGGCCCTCGACATCTTCCATGGTAAACGCTCCCTCAAATGGCGTAAATATCGCCGCCTCTTTGTAGGGCGGCAAATCGGCGCCCATGTTGAAAACGTAGCTGCCTCGGTTGAGCAGGTAATCGGGGAACGCACAACGGGTGCGGTAACGGCCCACCTCGACCTGGGTTTGCGGCGTCGCTCCGACGAAGCTGTTGGAGCCGCAAACGATTACGGCATCGACGGTTTGGATGCCGACGCCGACGCGCAGACCGACGCACGGTTGGAGCACCTCGAACGCCAGTTCAATCGAAAACCCTTTGCGGCAATCGAGCACCGACGCGGTCTCGCCGCGTTCGTTGAGCACGCGCGCGCTGCTAAAGCGCACTTCGGGCGATTGGGGCGCGGTTTCGGGTGGCCAGACGATTTCCGAACTGGTGCTAACCGTGTTCGACAGATAAGTGTCAACGATGGTCTCGATGTTGCCGTCGGCCTGGATGCTGCCGCCCTTGAGCAGAATCGCCCGGTTGCAGAGCGAACGCACCGCGATCATGTTGTGGCTGACGAAGATGATGGTGCGACCCGTCTGCGCGACATCCTTCATTTTGCCCATGCACTTCTTCTGGAAGTTTTGGTCGCCGACCGCCAACACTTCGTCCACGATCAAGATTTCGGGGTTGAGGTGCGCCGCGACCGCGAACGCCAATCTCACATACATTCCGCTGGAATAGCGTTTGACCGGCGTATCGAGAAACTTCTCGACTTCGGCGAAATCCACGATGGCGTCGAACTCGCGAGCGATTTCGCTCTTTTTCATGCCCAGAATCGCGCCGTTGAGAAAGATGTTCTCGCGGCCCGTCAGTTCGGGATGGAAGCCGGTGCCGACTTCGAGCAAGCTGCCGACGCGCCCGTAAAGCCGAATCTCGCCCGCCGTCGGTTCGGTAATCTGGCTGAGAATCTTGAGTAAGGTGCTCTTGCCCGCGCCGTTGTGCCCGACGATGCCGACGACCTCGCCCGCGTTGATGTCGAACGAAACGTCTCGCAGCGCCCAAAACGTCTCTTTAGTAGTGCGTTGCAGCGGGTTCTTGACGCGATGAACCAGAGCCTCGCCCATCGTCGTATGAACGGCGGCGTTGTGCGCGATGGTGTAGGCTTTGGACAGGTCGCGCACCGAAACCGCGAGGTCTTTAGATGACATCGGCGAACCTCTTTTCCATGCGGCGGAACGCGAACGCGCCCAACACAAAAATAGCGATGGCAAAAATCATCGAGTAAATCACCGAGCCCCAAATCGGCGGCTGTCCGCCGATCAGCGACCAGCGAAACGCCTGGAGCAATCCCGCCATCGGATTGGCCAGAAATGCTCGCGTGATCCAGACCGTAACGTCGGGCGGAAACTTGCCGCCGATGCGCTCCAAAACGGTGGCCGTCGAGTAGGCCACTGGGCTGGCATACATCAAAAAGGTGAGCGCGACCGGCACGATAGTGCCCACATCGCGGTAGGAGACCATGAGCGCCGAAAGGTAGAGGCCGCCGCCCACCGCCAGGATCAGGGTGAACGCGACCCAGACCGGCAGCAACAGCAAGCCCCAGGTCGGTGCCACGCCGTTGAGGGCCATCAAAACGGCCATGACGACTGCCGCCACGCTGAAATCTATCAGCGACGAGTAGACGGTCGAAAGCGGTAGCACCAGTCGAGGAAAGTAGACTTTGGAGACCAGTTGCGTGTTGGCGACCAGCACGTTGCTGGTTTTGTTGAGCGTGCCCGCGAACAAGTTCCAGCAGAGCAGGGCGGCGTAAGCGAAGACGATGTAGGGCACGCCATCCGAAGGCAGGTCAGCGATGGCGCCAAACACAAACGCGAAGATGCCTGCCCCGATGAGCGGCTGCAAAATGACCCAGGCCGCGCCCAACGCGGTCTGGCGATAGCGCAGTTTCACGTCGCGTTGTGCCAGCGTCGTCAGCAGGTCGCGGAACTGCCAGACCTGCGCCAGGTTGAGCGCCTGCCAGCCGCTCTGCGGGCGAATAATCAGATGCGGAGCGCGTTCGGTCGCCGGATCGGGAGGCGAGAGGGTTTCCGGACGCGCGCCGTTGGCCCCGTTCGCCGGGGAAGTCGTTGTCGTTTGTTCCATCTACAAATACGTTCAGGTTTCTGCCGAAAACGTCATTCGGCTCATTGAAAAGTTATTCGCTGAAATCGCTCGGGCGATCCCAGGCAAATCGGCGGTAATTCGGCTTTGGAGGTTTGCAACCGAAGCCAAATTGTAAGCTGTGGGATAGCTAATGCGCGACTAACGTCGCTTAGCGGGGCTTGCGCCCAAAAGTTCTGTGAAGGCGGGTGGTAGGTTTTTCCCTCACCCTAACCCTCTCCCGAAGGGAGAAGGAACTACGCATCGGAGGGTGAAACTTACTCGAACTGACCTAACAAGGAAGTTGAAGCGACTCTATCCTCCGATGCGTAGTTCCTTCTCCCTCCGGGAGAGGGTTAGGGTGAGGGAAAAACCTACCACCCGCCTTCACAGAACTTTTGGGCGCAAGCCCCGCTAAGCGACGTTAGTCGCGCATTGACAGTGCCTATTACGCCCAAAAGTTCTGTGAAGGCGCACATAAAATGCGGGACTTCACAGAACCAAAAATGGCAACCGGAATCCTCTGCGGGGCGCCTTAACGCGCGCCACAACTTGCATCCCGCGTTTTGTCTATGTTCGCTCTCCGGTATACCATAGATTAGAAATCTCACGAGTCATCGCGTCGCGCCCGCATTATGAAGAAGTTCTGAATAGCTGCGTCCGCCCCACCCTTTTGCCAAATGGCTCTGACTCACATTTGGCAAATATTGGTAGAATTTACAATCGAAGTTGCGGTCACTCCGTTGCCCTTTTTCGGCCCCATTGCCCCATGAGTAAGCCCCAAATCAGCGTCGTCGTTCCGACCTGCGACCGCAACGATGCTTTAGCCCAATGCCTCGACCGTCTGGCGCCCACAGTGCAAACTTTGGCCGCCGATGATTACGAAGTCATCGTGACCGACGACGGCGGGGGCGACACCGCCCAAACCCTGATAAGCGAGCGCTATCCCTGGGCGCGTTGGGTGGCGGGGCCAAGGCGTGGCCCCGCCGCCAACCGCAACTGTGGCACGCGCGCGGCGCGTGGCGAGTTCCTCGCTTTTACCGATGACGATTGCTTGCCAACTCCCGATTGGTTGCTGACCTACGCCGATGCGATAAGCGACGAGTTCGAGGTTTACGAAGGTGTGACCGATGCCACTGGCCCGTTGAGGGCACCGTTTGTTATTGCGCCGGTCAACTTTGAAGGTGGAGTGCTTTGGTCGTGCAACATGATGGTGAGCCGCGCGGTCTTCGACGCGTTGGACGGTTTCGACGAAGGTTTCCCGCACGCCGCCGACGAAGACACCGATTTTCGCGAACGCGCGAAAAGGGCCGGACACACTTTGCATTTCGTGCCCCAAGCGGTGATTTATCATCCGCCGGTTCGTCGGGTGTGGGGCCGCAAATCGGCGCGCCTGTGGCAAAGCCAACTCCGCCTGGCCTACAAAGCCGACCCGATGCGGCCCGCGTTCACGCGCCATGAAATGGTGTGGGCTGCCGTGCAAACGCGCGGACGCCAACTCTGGCGCGCGCCCTGGCACCTCGATAAATTGCTGGGCTTTGGCGCCCTGTTAATCGAACTGATCTGGATCGCGCGACACACGCGCAGTTGGGATCGCAAACATCGCGCGTCGCTCAACGTGGATGAGACGTAATTCCCATCTTCCGCGCCAAAAATGGGCGGCTTTACACCGCCAAATCAACGAGACCTGGCCTGGCCTAGCCATCACGATAATCTCGCCCACCTCAACCCTGGGACGAGGCGCGAACTCTCTTTTCCCGAAATGACCACCGAAACTTTGGTTCACATCGTTCCCACTGTGCCGCCCGCGTTCAATGGACTGGCCGATTACAGCTACAAATTGTGGGAGCATTGGCCGCAGCCGCGTCCCCAATGGAAGTGTTTGTCGGTGGATATTCCCCCTGGCACAAAAGAGGTTTGGCCCGAAGCGCAGATCGTGTCATTTGAACTAAGCAAGCGTGGTTTGCTCGATGAATTGAAGCGTGCCGCGCCCGATTGCGTGATTTTGCACTACGTCGGTTATGCTTATCACCCGAAGGGCGTGCCGTTGTGGTTACCCGCAGCTTTGCGAGATTGGAAGGCGCACTCAAACGGTCGTTTGTGCGTGATGTTCCACGAACTTTACGCGAGCGGTTCGCCGCGCCAGAGCGCGTTCTGGTTGCAGCCCTGGAGCAAAAAAATCGTGGCGAATTTAGTCGGCCTCTCCGACGAGTGGTTTTGCTCCAGCGAACTGGCCGCCGAGGTTTTGGTGTCGCGGTTCGCCGCCGTGCGCGAGCGCGGGCGCGTCGTGCCCGTCGGCGCCAATATCGAGCCAGCAGCACCGGTTGATTTCGAGCGGCACTGGCCTCTGGCGCACGGCGAGAAACTGCGCGTCGTCGCCTTTGGTTTGCCCGGCACCCGCGCGGCGGCGGTCGAGTCTCACCAGAACTTGTTGAAATTGCTGTGCGCGCGCGATTTGGTCGAAGAAATCGCGCTCGTCGGCAAGTCGGGCGACACGGAGCACGACGAAACCATGCGCGCGCTGCAAGAGCAAATCGCGCCTGCTGCGCGCGCGCAATTATGGACGACGCACTTCGACCTGGCGCCGCCGCAAATTTCGGCTTTGCTAAACCGCTACGACCTGTCGCTCTCGCGCGACTGGCCGCAACTGCTCACCAAAAGCGGCAGCTACGCGGCGGCGACGGTTCATGGCCTAATCTCGGTGTGCGCGCCGCGCGCCTCCATCGGCACGCCAGGGTTTAAACTCGATCCGCACCGCGTCTTCGATCCACCGTTCGTCGCCAACGACGACGCGGATGCCGCTCAAACCCTGAAGATTTTGAGCGACGCCGAGGCGATTGGGACTTTGAAGCATCGGGTGTGCGCCGCCGCGCAGGGCGACTTGAATTGGACGAACATCGTGCGCGAGTGGAAGCGCGCGACGGACTCTTGAGCCGATATTATGAATGAAGCGATAACATTGAACGAAGAAACGCGCGCCTCCGACGCGCCGCTTACTTCCGCGCTCAGCGTCGGCGTTTTGGTAACCAACTACAATTCGTGGGAACTGGCGCGCCAGTGCATCGAGGCCAATCTGCAACTGCACGGCGACACTTTGGCGCGCGTGGTTTTGCTCGATGACACCTCGACTACGCCGCCGCCGTTTGAGAGCGATGGGCGCTTTGAACTGATAATCAACCCGAAAAATCTGGGTTTCGCCGCCAACCTCAATCAGGGCGTGAAGCTGATGGGAACCGATATCGTGTTGATTTTCGATGCCGACGCGCGTCCGTTGCGGCCTTACCTCGATACGCTGTTGCGCGAATTCCATAGCGATGTGCAATTGGCTCTGGTCGGCTTTTCGACCGAAGACGAGCAGGGCAATCCCACGCCTTCGACCGACAAAGAACCCAACGCCTGGAGCCTGATTTTGGGGCAGGCGGTTTACGCGCGCTTGCAACGCTTCATCGAGCGCGGCGAAACGCGCGAGTGTTTGTGGCTGTGCGCGCTCGCGGTGCGCGCGAGCGCCTTCGACGAACTCGGCGGTTTCGACACCGATTTCGATCTGCTCGATGTTGATATTGACTTGAGTATGCGCGTGCATCGCTCGAATTATCATCTGCAAGCGCGCGACGATCTGTTGGCGTTTCACACCGGCGGTGGCACGCCGATGTTTTTGTCGCACCGCTTGCTACGGTTCTACGCCAATCGTTGGCGCACCCTGCGCAAGCACGGCAAAATGAAATCACCGCAACTTTGCAAATTCGCGATTTTGCTGCGCTTGCAAATCGAGTTAAATGTGCTACGCTTATTAGGCACTCGGCTGTTCCCCGATGCCGCCGTGCGCCGCGATAAGCTCGAAGGCCGCCGTCGCATCATCCGCTACTGCCGCACGCATTATTAAGCGGACGGTGAGTTATGGGTGGTGAGTTACGGATGGTGAGTTAGAAGTTACGCAATTGCCTCCGCCTGCCATTCTGAGCGCAGTGAGGCACTCGTGACGTAACGGTTCTCGCGAACGTGCGTCCCAACCTAAACGTCATGGATTCTTCGACTTCGTTCGTGCCTCACTGCGCTCAGAATGACAAGATAAGCGGATGTTAAGCACACAAAGAACCACTCACCCACCACCCTTTCATCCCATGACTGCTGCTACGCCTTCAAACCTGCAAGCTCCGAAAAAGGGCGCGTATCATTCGCAGTGGATTGACCTGTTGCGCGGGCTTTCGGCGTTGGCGGTGGTGCTGTTTCATGTGCGCGTGGATTTGTGGGTCGGCTGGAAAGAGTTGCGCGCCCATCCCGACGCTTACAGCACGGCGGATCGTCTGGCGGCGTTCTTGTCGGTTTTGGCCCCGTTTTTCGGTTCGGCGGTCATGCTGTTTTTTCTGGTGAGCGGATTCTGCGTTCACTTCGCCTATGCCGCCAAAGGGCGTCCCTTCGAGATCGGCCCTTACGCGCGGCGCCGCTTTTTTCGCATCTATCCGCCTTATTTAGCCATTGTCCTGCTAACCGTTTTGGTGGGATGGATCGTGTCCCGCTGGTTCGGTGCTCCCGTAGCTTCCGTTTCCACTTTTGCGAAGTCGCTCTTCATGGTGCAGAATTACGGAGCCAATGCTGGACAGCTCATTGGCAATCCGTCGCTGTGGTCTTTGCCCGTCGAGGCCGAGCTTTACCTGGTTTATCCGCTATTTTTGTGGGGCTGCTCGCGCCTGGGCTATAAAGTGGCGCTCGCCCTCGTCGCGTTGACTTCGGGCATCGCGCTTTTGCTTTCGCTGCGTTTGGGAGCAAGCGGCGGCTTTAACTTTAGCGGCAACTTCTTGATTTATTGGATCATCTGGTGCGGCGGCGCCGTTTTAGCCGAAGCGCTCAAACGCGATAAGTTGCCGCAATGGAATCTCGGCCACTCCCTAATTTCGCTGCTTTTGCTGGCGGCAGCGATGGTAGCCACGTTAAAGAGCGCGCCGGTTGGAGTTGGGCATCTGCTCTGGGCCAGTTTCTACTTTATGTTGATGTTGTGGGGATTGGCCCGCCCCGATGCCGTGCGCTGGCCCGACCGCGTTAAAGCGCCTTTGCTGTGGCTGGGTTCGATCTCCTATTCGCTTTACCTGGTCCACTTTCCATTTTTCTATTTGTGCGGCGCCATCTGGCAACACCAGTTTGGAAGTAAGCCGTCGAATTTCCTGATCTCACTCTGTTTCGTCTTGTTGAGCGTGCCGGTAGCGGCACTGTTTTACCGTTTCCTGGAGTTGCCGAGCCATACCTGGGCGCGCAAGTTTGGCGCGGCGCGCGCTGTGGCCTTGCCCCTCGCGGCAACGCGAGCGAAGTGATGACTATGGCTCAAACAACTCTGCATCGTATGAATTCCGTTGCTTTTTCCGACGCGCCCGACTCGGTCGCCATTTGCATCCCGACTTACAATCAGGCGCCTTATTTGGCTCAGGCGGTGCGGAGCGCGTGCGCGCAAACCTACCGCGATAGCGCGGGCCATGCCGTTGAGGTGTGGCTGTCCGATGACGCCTCGACCGACGAGACGCCACAAGTCGTGGCGCAGTTGCAGGACGAGTTCCCGCACCTGCGCGCGCACCGGCAAGAGCGTAATCTGGGAATGTCGGGCAATCCGCGTTGGGTCATTCGCCAGCCGCGCACGACTTACATCGTCAAGCTCGATTCCGATGATATTTTATATCCCGAATATGTGGCCGAATTGGTGGCTTTACTGAACGCCAATCCCAAAGCGGGTTACGGGCATTGCGCCGTGGAACAAGTTGATGAGCAAGGCGAAGTGGCGCGCGTGCGACGTTTGGCGCGCGCGAGCGGGTTTCAAGAGGCCGACGATGCGCTTCGTGCTGCGGTGCAGGGCTATCGCGTGGCGGCCAACATCTGCGTTTTCCGGCGCGCGGCTTTGGAAGAGGTTGATTTCTACAAAACTGATATGGCGTTTTGCGACGACTGGGATTTGTCGGTCAGGTTGCCCGATGCTGGCTGGGGCAACGTTTACAGCGAGCAAATTTTGGCGCAGTATCGCGTGTGGGAAGACGCGGGCCAGGTGCGGCCCCGCCGCAAAATGGACGAAATCGAAGGTTGTATTCGTGTTTTCGATGAAGCCCTCGCGCCCGCCTTCGCGCGGCGCAATTGGGAAACGGACGTTTTGCAAGGGCAACGCCGTGCGCTGGCGTTGACTCACGCGAGCGTGCTGGATTCGCCGATATTTACGCCCGCCGAGCGGCAAAAGTTGGTGCGTTTGCTGCGCGCATTGGGCGATTCGCCGCGTTTGCGAGTGAGAACGCGTTTGATGCGCGCGGGTTACGGCCCGTTGCTACGTTTGCAGATGAACGCTAAAATCGCCGCGCGCGACCGCGTCAAAGCTCTGCTCAACGCACGACGCAAAACTTCTTGAACATTATGATTCTCGTCAGTCATCCCACCGGCAACACTTTCGTGCGTGCTTTGCTCGCTCAACTCGAAGCGCACAATCTGCTCGGCACATTTTACACAACGCTGGCACTGCATCCCGATGACCGCGCCGTGCAGATGTTGCCCGCCAAAGCCCGCGCTCAGGCGTTGCGGCGCGCTTACGATGTGCCCGCCGCCAAACTCCAGCGCTTTCCCCTGCGTGAAGCCGCCCGTCACGGATTGCCCAAACTTGGCTTGCGCCGCCTGACGCGTCACGAACGTGGGCCAGCGTCGCTCGACGCGGTTTACCATGATTTAGATCGGCGCGTGGCGGCTCAACTTGCGGGGCAAAAAGCCAACGGCGTGACGGGCGTTTACTGTTACGAAGACGGGGCGTTGCGCACGTTTGAAGCGGCACGCAAATTTGGGTTGCGCTGTTTTTACGAGTTGCCCATCGCCTACTGGGAAACCGGCGCGCGCTTGTTAAGCGAAGAAGCGCGGCGCTATCCCGATTGGGAGCCGACGCTGGTTGGCACGCGCGATAGTCCGGCCAAACTGCGGCGAAAAACGCGCGAGTTGGAATTAGCCGATGTTGTGATCGTGCCCAGCCAGTTCGTGTTGGATTCGCTGCCCGATTGGGCGCGCCAGAACAAAGAGTGCGTTATCGCGCCCTTTGGTTCGCCCGATGTTGGTGGCTCCGAAGTTGCCGAATCGCAGAGCAACGACGCGCGCCCGCTCCGCGTGTTGTTTGCCGGTTCGATGACGCAGCGCAAAGGGTTGGCCGATCTGTTCGCCGCTGCCAAACTGTTGGGGCGCAGCGATGTCGAGTTAGTCGTGTTGGGTTCGCCGGTCGCGCCGATGGAGTTTTATCGCGCTCAGGGCGTGCCGTTTCGTTATGAGGCGCCGCGCCCACACGCGCAGGTTTTGGAACTGATGCGGAGTTGCGATATTCTGGCGTTGCCCTCGATTGTCGAGGGGCGCGCCCTGGTGCAGCAGGAAGCGATGGCGTGCGGGTTGCCGCTGTTAGTCACGCCCAACGCGGGCGGACAAGACTTGATTGACGAAGGCGAAACCGGTTGGCTGGTGCCGATTCGTTCGCCCGAAGCTCTCGCGCAGAAATTGGCATACCTGGCTGATAACCGCGCGCTCCTGCCTTCTATGCGTCGCAACGCGCGCGCCAAAGCCGCGCAATATACCTGGGAATGCTACGGTCAAACTATTGTTGAAGCGCTGTAAGTGCAACAAGGGTGGAAACGAAGCGAGTGGCCAAACTTCTAATAGGAGTTACGCAGTTGGCGAACCCTGAGCGTGAGCGACGGGCCAAAGCCTGACACTTGGCCCGTCGCTCACGCTCAGGGTTCGCAAAAGATTCGGCAACTGCCTAACTTTTAGATGAGTTCTAATTCTCCATGAAACAGTCGCACGATAAGTTATGGATCAAGCGTTTGATCTGGACTTACTTTTTTCTTTTGATATTCGAGGGCGCTCTGCGCAAGTGGTTGCTTCCTTCGGCAGCCAATGTGTTGTTGCTCATCCGCGATCCCGTCGTGTTAGCGGCCTACTTTTTCGCGTGGCGGTGCGGCTTGTTTCCGCGCAACGTTTTCATCGTTGCGGCGGCGATCCTTGGTTTGCTCAGTTTTGTGGCGGGTTTGGCGATGTTACCCGAATCGCCAGCCGTGGTCTTTTTTGGATTTCGGACTAACTTTTTGCAACTGGCATTCATCTTTATAATCCCCAAAGTCTTCGATTCGCGTGATGTCGAACGCCTCGGTTATTGGACTTTGATTATCGCGATTCCCATGGCCGCTTTGATGGCTTTGCAATTTATGTCGCCGCCGCAATCTTTCATTAACTCCGGTGCTGGCGATAATTTTGAGCAAATCGAATCCGCGCTGGGGCGCATTCGTCCGCCCGGCACTTTTTCGTTTATTTCGGGGCCGGTTTATTTTTATGCATTGGTTGTGGCGTTTTTGCTTTACAATCCCTTCAAAAAATGCTATCCCGTCTGGCTTATGGTGGCGGCTACGTTAGCGACTCTGTGCGCGGTGGCAGTTTCGGGCAGTCGCTCGACGGCAGGCAGCATCGGCGTGGTATTTCTTGTGGGATTGGCGTGTAGTGGCGTGCTGCGACCAGTCATGGCGCTACGCTGGTTAGCAGGTTTAATCGCGATTGCTGTGGTCGCTTACTTCTTGAGCAGCCTCAGCATTATCTCTTCGGGATTGACGGTTTTTACCACCAGAGTTTCCAATGCTTCTGGAAATGAAGGAGGAGCCGTCGGGTTTATTGCCCGCTTTTTATCGGGATACACCGGATTCTTCCCGGCGCTTTATGACGCGTCATTGTTTGGTGACGGATTAGGTTTGGGGACGAACGGGGGACTGGCGTTGCTGGCCGATAAATCCAAGTTCATCTGGTTTGAAGACGAGTGGAAAAGGCACATTCTGGAAAGTGGCCCTATTCTTGGCGCCGCCTTCATTTTATACCGAGTCGCCTTGACCGGATGGATAGGTGCCGTGGCATTTCGTCACATGGCCAAGCGCGATCCGCTCCCAATTCTGCTTTTTGGCGCTTGTTTCCTCACGCTGCTCAACGGTCTCATCGGGCAACCGACGACACAGGGATTTATGATTTTGGTGGGCGGCTTATGTCTGGCCGCGACGCGCGTGCCAAAGCGTGTAGCAGCCTCCAATGGCATTGCAGAAGAGGCGCCCGCTCAAATTGATGCTCAAGTCGAAGTTCCTCCCACGCTCTTACGCACCTGAAACTATGAAAGTGCTTCTCATCGGCAACTACGCGCCCGACCGTCAGGAAAGTATGCAACGCTTCGCCCAACTGCTCGAAATCGAGTTGCGCGCGCGCGGCCATCGCGTGCAACTATTGCAGCCGCGCGCGCGCCTCAACCGCGACGGCGCGCCGCCGGTTGGCCGCGCCAAATGGCTGGGTTATCTCGACAAGTTCGTCTTGTTTCCCGCCCTCCTCAAACGCGCCGCGCGGCGCGCCGACATCGTGCATATCACCGATCATTCCAACGCGATGTATGTGCGCCACCTGCGCGGCAAGCCACTTTTGCTAACCTGCAACGACGTGTTGGCGATTCGTTCGGCGCTGGGTTTAGTGCCGCAAAACCCGACCGGCGCGACCGGAAAAATATTGCAAAAGCTGATTCTGCGCGGCCTCGACCGCGCGCCGCATATCGCCTGTATTTCAGATAATACGCGCGATCAGTTGCTCGAAGTTTCGAGCCGCTCGCCCGAAACTACGACGGTCATTGAGATGGGCCTGAACTATCCCTATTCGCCGATGCCCGCCGCGCAAGCCGACGCGATGATCGAGCCATACTTTGACGGAGAAATTCGGCCCTTCATTTTGCACGTTGGCGGCAATCAATGGTATAAAAACCGCGAAGGCGTTTTGCAAATCTATCGCGCCCTGCGCGAGAAGATGGGCGAAGGCGCGCCCGCTCTGGTGATGGCGGGCAAAGAGTTCACGCCCGAAATGGAAGCCTACTGCGCCGAGCATAATTTGCGCGGAGTTATCCGCGTCGGAGGCGCCTCGAACGAGCAGTTGCGCGCGCTTTACTCGCGCGCGCAGGCATTTATGTTTCCGTCGTTGGCCGAAGGTTTCGGCTGGCCCATCGTCGAAGCGCAGGCGTGCGGTTGTCGCGTTTTGACGACCGATTTGCCGCCGATGAACGGCATCGGCGGCGACGCTGCCGCCTTGTGCGATCCGCTCGATGTTACTGAAGCCGCCGCTAAACTGCGCGCTCTGCTAAACGAAAATGAAACGCAACAACAGGCGCGCGTCGAGGCCGGACTGCGCAACGCCGAGCGTTTCACCACGGCAAACATGGTCGAAAAATATGAGCGGCTCTACCGCGAAATTACCGGTGCCGCCCGCTTATGAGAATACTCAATATCGTCACCTCCGTTGATCCCAATCAGGGCGGAGTTATCGAAAACGTCGTGCAGTTGGGCAAGTTTCTGAGCCGCGAACATCGCTACGAAATCGCCAGCCTTGATGCGCCCGACGCGCCCTGGGTCGCCGATGCGCCGCTCAAAGTTCACGCGTTTGGCCCTGCTGTAACCGGCTACGCCTACGCGCCGCGCCTGACGCAATGGATTCGCGCCCATCGCAAAGATTACGACATCGTGCTGGTTCACGGCATTTGGCAGTTCGGCAGTTACGCGACCTGGAAAGCTCTGCGCAACACCTCGACGCCTTATCTGGTGTTTCCTCACGGGATGCTCGATCCCTGGTTTAAGCGGACGTATCCGCTCAAGCACCTCAAGAAGCTGATGTATTGGCCCTGGGCCGAATATCGCGTTTTGCGCGACGCGCGCGCCGTCTGTTTTACCTGCGAAGAAGAGCGCGTTTTGGCGCGACAATCGTTTGGTTTGTATCGCGCGCGCGAAACCGTCGTCAGCTTCGGCACCGCCGCGCCGCCTGACGACGCCAACGCGCAACGCGCGGCGTTCGAGGCCGCGTTTCCCGATTTGCGCGATAAGAAACTGCTGCTGTTTCTGTCGCGTATTCACGTCAAAAAAGGCGCCGATTTACTCATCGAAGCCTTCGCGCGCGTGGCGCAACGCGACCCCAATTTGCACTTAGTAATGGCGGGCCCCGACCAACAGGGTTTGCAAGCCGAACTGCAAGCCTTGGCGCAGAAGTTGGGCGTTGCGCAGCGCATCACCTGGACGGGGATGTTGCAGGGCGAGCTGAAGTGGGGCGCTTTCCGCGCGGCGTCGGCGTTCGTGTTGCCGTCGCATCAGGAAAACTTCGGCATCGTCGTGGCTGAGGCTCTGGCGTGCGGCGTGCCGGTTCTAATTTCGGATAAAGTCAACATCTGGCGCGAAATCGCCGCCGATAACGTCGGCTGGGTCGCGCCCGATACGCTCGAAGGCACGCTCGCTAATCTTGAAGCGTGGCTGGGCGCGCCCAATGAGGAAATCGAAGCGATGCAAAGCGCCGCCGTGCGCTGTTTCAACGAACGCTTCGAGATCGGTGGCGCCGCGCGCAGTTTGCTGGCCGTCATCGAACGCGAATTGGCGAAACGACAAAGGTGAGTATTAATGCGCCTAAATAGATGGATACATTTGTCAAGGCGGGATTCGCGTCAACTCGCAGTTATAGCTTGTGCCGCTCCTAAATCACCAACAAATCTATCTGATCGTTTGCGTCTCGACGGCCCGTTTTTGTCTGCTCGGCTTTTTGGCGCGCGCCTGTTCGCCCACGACTTCCTCGAAGAGTTGATAGAACTGCTGACAAACATATTCGCGCGAAAAACGCTCTTCGCAGACGGTGCGCGCGTTGAGGCCCATCTTCTTCACGAGAGACGGGTCGTCGGCCAACTGGCGCAAAACCTTTTCCAACGCGGCGCTATCTTCGGGATCAACCTGCACGCCGCAGTTCGTCTCTTTGATGATGTAACCGACTTCGCTGTTGGCGTTGACAATCGCCACCGTCGGGCGCCCCGATGCCATGATATTATAGAACTTGGAGGGCACCGCCAAACCCGCGATCTCTTTTTCGAGCGTAACCAGCGAAACGTTGGCCGAGGCCAACATATCGTTCAGCTCCTCCATCGGCACGAAGGGCAGCAAATGCACGTTCGTCAGATTTTCGTCGGCAACGCGCTCTTTGATGTGACCGCGCCGCGCGCCATCGCCCACGAAAACCAGCGAAATATCTTCGCGGTCGCGTAGTGCCGCCGCCGCATCGAGCAGAGTATCGAAATCCTGGTAGCGCGCGAAGTTGCCCGCGTAAAGCACCACGAAACCGGTGAGATTATTGCGGGCGCGAAATGCGGTTTGATGATCGCGCGCATGAATTTGCTGGAGATTGGCCGGAATCGGGATAATCTCCATTTTGTCTTTGACGACATCGTAACGCTCGCTCACATAATCGCGCATACACCGCCCCAGAACCACCACGCGCGAGGCCGCGTCGAACCACTTGCGCTGCACATCGCGCATCACGCGCGTGCTGCGCCCGCCATCCTTCAACAGGTTCATCGCCAACGCCATATCGAGGAACAAATCGTGAACCAGATAAACGTAAGGTGTGCCGGTCAGCGCTCTGTAGGCGCGGGCCGCCATCGGCAAAACCGGCGGCGCGGTCACCACCAAAACCAGATCGTATTTGCGACGGCTCAACAGGAGCGCGCGGAGAACGGTATTGGTGAAGACAAGGTTGGACAGCAAACGGCTTCGCGTCGAATTTTTGTTGGACGACGGCGCCGAAAGACGCCGGATGGAAACGCCTTCCCAATTTTCGCGCGCGGGCAGAATGTCCTTCGCGCCACGAAAAAGTCTGCTGCTGGTAATAACATCAATTTCAAGCCCTTCGTAGTGATCTTTCAAATGACGCACTAAGCCCGACATCACGGGCCCCGTTCCACCGGTGTTGTCGGGGTGAAAATATTCGCTCAATACACAGATACGCATTAATTAACCTCCGCCGACTGCACGCAGACCGGGGATAAATGGATTTTGCTAAAGACTCCGTTTGCGGGCTGAGGTTCAGGAAACATATAAATGGCAGAACTTACGCAACTCGACCGTTCCTGCGAGCTCTCTTAGAGAGTTCTGTCCCGCCTAAGTAGTATTGCGCTAAACCAAAATTTAAACCTGACATTATCAACAATTGCTGACTCTTTGGAAAGAACTTGCCAGCGCCCTGAAGAGCATGAAAAATTGCGCGTTCAAACCTGCTTCTTGTATTATCCGTCCGCAACAACGGTTCGTCAACCGTTGTGAAAATGAGCACAATTATTTGCAAATCATCAGTGCTGCCGGTTGTTGAGTTTATAGAAGTTATATGGCAATACGGTAATCGTCGGTCAGTCGGGCGAGTTCTGCCCAACCGATAGGTGTTGTGGATTTCAGATTGCAACAGCAAACGCGATGAACTCACGAAAATTAGACAATACCGACGTCCGCGTTTCGGAAGTCGGTCTGGGCACCTGGCAAATCGGCGGCAGTTGGGGCGAAGTGCCCGAAGACGAAGCCTTACAAATTTTGCGGGCCGCGCACGAAAGCGGCGTGACGATGTTCGATACCGCCAACGTTTATGGCGGCGGCAAAAGCGAAAAGTTAATCGGGCGCTTCCTTAAAGAGAGCGGCGCCAAACCGTTCGTCGCTACCAAACTGGGACGCGGCGGCGAAAAACTCACGCTTGACGGTTTGCGCGGCGCGACCGAGAAATCGCTCTCCAATCTGGGCGTCGAAGCGCTCGATTTGACGCAACTGCACTGCATCCCAACCGAAGATTTGCGGCGCGGCGAAGTCTTCGAGCATCTGCGCGCCTTGCAGAGTCAAGGGAAAATCAAGCGGTTCGGCGCCAGCGTCGAATCCATGGAAGAAGCGCACATCTGTTTGCAACAGGACGGTTTAAGTTCGCTGCAAATCATCTTCAACGTATTCCGTCAAAAGCCGATTGACGATTTGTTTGAAGCCGCCAAAAGTAAAAACGTCGGCCTGATTATTCGATTGCCTCTGGCGAGCGGATTGTTGGCGGGCAAGATGACTAAGCAAACCGAATTCGGCGAAAAAGATCATCGCAATTTCAACCGCGACGGCGACAGTTTCAACGTCGGCGAAACCTTCGCCGGTTTGCCGTTCGAGAAGGGCGTCGAATTGGCCAATGAACTGAAGCCTTTCGTGCCCGAAAATATGACGATGGCGCAGTGGGCGCAGCGTTGGATCCTGGATTACGACGCGGTCACGACGATTATCACCGGCGCCAGCAAAGTCAGTCAGGTCGAGTCGAACGTCGGCGCGGCAGCGTTAGCGCCCTTGGGCGCCGAGGTGCATGATAAATTGAGCGCGTGGTATAAGTCGAATGTGGCAGAATATATTCGCGGGCCGTATTGAAGCTGGAGTGAGCGGTAGGTTTGGCGTTAGCGTTAGTTTGCGGCGGGTGCTACGTTTAGCCCCCACCCTAACCCTCCCCCGATTACGGGAGAGGGGATACCCGCAAGATATTCATACTCGCAAGAATTTGCTTTATAAGTTAGTTCTTACTGGTCATATTTTCTTACAGGTGTCCCCTCTCCCGGAACGGGGGAGGGTTAGGGTGGGGGCTAAACGTAGCACCCGCTTCCAACTCAAATTAACACGAATCAGCCATCAATCCGCCAGCAAACCCTTCAAAGTGACGGTGCCTTCGTAAAGCGCTTTGCCGATAATCACGCCTTCGATGCCAGCGATGGCGCGAAGCGGCGCCAAATCCGCCACGCTCTGCACGCCACCCGACGCGATTACCGGAATTTCGACCGCCTCGGCCATGCCCTGCATCGCGGCCAAGTTCGGCCCCTGAAGCATTCCGTCGCGCGCGATGTCGGTGAAGATAATGCGCATACAACCGGCCTCTTCCATGTATCTGGCGAAACCTTTGGCATCGGCGCCCGAAGTTTCTTGCCAGCCTGAGACCGCGACTTTGCCGTCGCGCGCGTCAATGCCCAAAATTACCGCATCGGCATAAATCGCGAAGGTTTCCTCGGCCCAACGCGTGTCCTGCGCCGCCTTGGTGCCCAAGATACAACGTTGCACGCCCGCGTCCAACAGGGTGTCCAAAGTGTCGTGAGTGCGGATGCCGCCGCCGACTTGGATCGGCACTTTGATTTCGCTGGCGATTTTGGAAATGATCTCCAAATTGCCGCTTTGCCCATCGCGCGCGCCGTCCAAATCCACGATGTGAATGCGACTCGCGCCTTCGTCGGCCCACTTATGAGCCATCGCCAATGGATCGTCGCCGTAGACGGTTTCTTGATTATAGTCGCCCTGAATCAGGCGCACGCACTTGCCGCCACGAATATCAATGGCGGGGATAATTTCAAAATTCATGGTTTAGGAAATTGCCACAAAGGACACTAAATAATATACAAAGGAACAAAAAGCAATTTGAAAATGCGAAGAAAGCGCTTTCGTCATATTTTTAAGTTGTTCGTTCTCTTTGTGTTCCTTTGTGTCCTTTATGGCTAAAATTCGTTACTCCAATCCTGGTAACTGATGCCAGTTGGAAAGCATTTTCAAAGATTGCAGACGCTCCGAGTCCACGCGCACTTCCGAAATCGCTTCGAGGTGAATCGTCGCCTCGCGGTCAATCGCGCCGAAGTAATCGTAGACTTCGAGCAGCACGGTATCGAAACCGACATCGCGCACCACGCCGTTTTCCATGTCGTCGGCGGCGACTTCGATGGAGACCATCAAATTCTCGCGTTGTGCCGATGATAACATTTCGGGAATCAGGTTGGCATCGTCGGCGACTTCGCCAATCAGACGAGAGGGAAACTCCTGATTGCGCGCATTATACAAAAACTGCAATCGCTCGATATAGCGGCCTTCGGCGTCCACGCGGAAAATCGAGTCCACATATTTGAGGACGTAACCGTCATAGCGGCCTTCGGGCGAAAGATGGCGCATCACGACGTGTTCCTGCGAAACGGCCTCGACCCAACCGGCCAAAAACGCGCGTGGCGAGTCCACGTTGGTATAGATGGCGACCAGCGATTGCGTTTCGCGCGCGCTTTGGAGCACCTGGAAAAATGATTCGTTCATTGGGTTAAATAAAGGTTTACCATTTTACGGCATTTGCGCGGCGAAATGTAAAGTCGGCTAAACCCGTTCCAGCACTTCGCCAATTTCGTGCGGCGTCGCGCCCGTCGCCAGAATCGCGCGCACCAACAGTTCCATCGAAACCGAACTGTGCCCGCTTTCGGCCTTGGCCACGCGCGATTGGCTCGAACTGATTTTCGTCGCCAATTCGGTTTGCGTCATCGTCGCCGCGCGGCGTTCGCGCAAATGACGGCTGAGCGCCAACTTCATTTCAATAAGCGCCGACTCTTCGGGCGTGAGTTCCAGAAATTCGGCGACGGTGCCGTCTTTCCAGCCCAACTGCTCAACGGTCTGTGGAATCTCGTTCATTTTTGTGTTCCTCCTCGGCAATTGCCGCATCATAAGCGCCTAATCTTTTTTGACACAAGTTGATAGTTTGAAGCGGGAGTTGTTGTGTCGTCTTGTTGAAAACTTCCACGATCAAAATCCGGTTGTCGTCAATGCGATAGATGAGCCGCCAATTTTTGTCTTTGTCGCGGATGCGCAGTTCGTGACAGCGCGCGCCGATCACCGGCAATGGCCGTGAGTGAGGCATCGACAAATTTTCGCCTTGTTGCAACTGCCTCAACAGCCAACCCGCTTGCAGACGAGCCGTCGCTGTGAAGGGCGGGCTTTTGACTTCGCCGTGTAACCAGCGAAGCGGCTTGTCTGTTTGCATTGGTGCCATTTAGTTTAGGTCAAATTTGACATAGGCACAAACTTCTACCGTCCTGCCGTCGGCGCAACTTTGACGCGCCTACGCGGGTCGCGCCCGATGCTGAAACTTTTCAGATGATACCGTTCGGCGATTTGATGTTGCAGACGCCGCAGCGATTTCATTTGCGGGCGCAGTTCGACGGCCTGGGCGTTTTCCATCACGCGTTGGGCGGCTTCTTTGGCCTCGCGAATCGCCAACTCGCGCGGCGAAACTTCTTCACCCGATCCGGCGCCGTTGTATAAATCGTTGAGGCGCGCCACGATTTGCGCGTAGGTGTTGCCGCCGACGCCGATAATCGGCAGTTTCAGGTCGCGCGCCTCGCGTAGCATCGAGTTGGTAGCAGGCAAACCTTCGTCGCCCGATAGCATCAACACGGCGTCGCACTCCTGCCAGGTTCGGGCGGGCGTGATGTCGATGCCCAAATGTTTGGCCGCGCGCGATAGACGCGAACGCGAAATGCCGAACGGATAAATCCGCCGAATCTTCGCCATGTTCACCGGCTGCGATTGCCACGTCGAAAGCAGGCTCTCGAATTCTTCTTCGGCCAACTCTCCGGCGGGGCCGTTGTTCTCGTCGCGCAACATTTCTCGCTCGAATTGGCGCGCGTCTTCGCCATCCCATTGCGGTCGCGCGTCGGCGCCGCCATCGTCAGACGATTCGGCGACGAGCGTCGCACCGCTCGCCGATTCGCGTGGGCCAACCGGCACTAAAGTGCCGCCTTTAGGCGCCAGAAACACCGGCGGAACCGGTGCGCCGTGACCTTTGGAATAACCGTGCGCTTTGTTGTTGCCGCCATTGTCGCGCCCATTGTCGCGCCCGCGATTGTTGCCGCCGCGCCCGCCGTTATTGCGTCCGCCGCCGCGACCATTGCGGCCCGAAAAATCGTGCTCGCGCGGCGGTTCGGGCGCCGTAACAATCTCGGCTTGCACCACGTTCAACTCGCCGTTTTCGTCGCGCCAACGCGTTTCGGGCGTCGCGCTTTGACCGCGAAGCAAGGCATCAACGACTTCGGCGACCGGACGGCGAATCGCGATTTTGTCGCGCTCGATCATCTCGACGACAATGTCGAACGTCGGCGGCAGTTTGCGTTCTGAAACTGTCTTCTGTGTGCGACGACGACGCGCTTCTTCATCGCCCAGAGTTACGGTTTGCACGCCGCCGATCAAGTCGCTCATCGAAGGATTGGCGATGAGGTTATCGAGCGTATTGCCATGAACCGTTGCGATCAGTTGGACGCCGCGTTCGGCGATGGTGCGCGCGGCGAGCGTCTCTTCCATGCGCCCAATTTCGTCAATGACAATGACTTCGGGCATATGGTTTTCGACGGCCTCGATCATCACATCGTGCTGATGCGCGACGTGCGGCACCTGCATTCGGCGCGCGCGCCCAATCGCCGGATGCGGCACGTCGCCGTCGCCCGCGATTTCGTTCGAGGTATCAACAATCACCACGCGTTTGCCCGCTTCATCGGCCAGAACGCGCGCCATTTCGCGCAACATGGTGGTTTTGCCCAAACCTGGACGACCCATCAACAACAGCGATTGGCCGCTTTCGATGAGGTCGCGCAAAATGTCGATGATGCCGGTGACGGCGCGTCCAACACGGAGCGTCATGCCGACGATTTGGCCGCGACGATTGCGCAACGCCGAAATGCGATGCAGCGTCGCCGGAAGTCCGGCGCGATTGTCGTCGCCAAAGGCGCCGATTTGCGCTTCGATGGAATCGAGTTCTTCACGCGTGACGACGGTTTCGCGCAGATATTGGTAACGCCCCAGAAAACGCGCTTCGGGGCGGCGGCCCAAATCGAGCACGATTTCTAAAAGTTCGGGCCGCTCCGATTCGGCGATGGCCTCGGACAATTCGGCGGGCAGAACTGCCAGCAGTTCGTCCAAATTGTCGGTAATGATATGAGGCTCTTGCGCGAGATCGTCGCTTTGGACGGCGGGCACGAGAACTTCGAAGGGTGGTTGTTGCATCGGTGATGTAATGTCAATTAAGACGATTGGGGCGGCGATGACGTTGCTGATAAGCAGGGTATCACAACCGTTTTAATGGCGTGTTTCGCAAAGGAAATTTGCCCGCGCGCAGATTCGAACTGCGAACCTCTCGCGTTTGAAACGAGCGCCTCTACCAATTGGGCTACGCGGGCGAAATTATAGTTTTCGATACCCTGTAGAGACGCAGATTCATCGCGTCTAAAACATCAGATTTGCCATGCTGTTTGGGCAAGCCTAACGTTTTAGACGCGATGAATCTGCGTCTCTACGGTAAACCGAAAAAATGTCCGCGAGAGGAGTCGAACCTCCAACCTTCTGAGCCTAAATCAGATGTCCCTGCCGATTGGACTACGCGGACGAAAAACTAACGCTGTGCGCGGCGAGAGTCGAACTCGCAACAAGTCGGGTTTAAGCCGACCGCCTCTGCCATTGGGCCACGCGCACACAACACAGTGAGGACAGGGATCGAACCTGCGATGAACGGCTTAACAGGCCGTCGCGTTACCACTTCGCCACCTCACTTTTTGAAAACCAACCATTGCTCGACCTGGGATCGAACCAGGGATACACGGGTTCAAAGCCCGTTGCCTTACCGCTTGGCCATCGAGCAGAAAAACAAAAACGCCCGCCTCTGGAACTTCCAGAGGCGGGCGTTATATTGCTTAATTTTTACTTGTTAAAAATTAGTGCGCGCCATCGGAAGTTGAACGAAACCAGTCGTCTGCAAATTACGCAGAGCGAGTTGATTTAAGTTCTGGCCGAAAACGAACATGATTTTGAGACGCCAAATGGCGCGTGGAAATAATTATAAGCAGATTGGTGGATGGAGCGCAAGGGGCGCGAAAAATATCTTGTCGCGGGCGTGAGTTATGGCCTGTTTTGTGCGGGAACACTCCGACAGAAGCGCGGTTGCGAAGAGTTCCAAGCAAAAAGTGGGGGCGACTTCCGCGTCCAATCAGTCTATGAATGCCTCTCGATATGTATCTCATTTTTGATTCTTACGGCACCCTGATGGAAATGGACGATTTCTATGGCCGTCTGCAAAGCGGTTTCAAGAACGTGGGCGTTGCCTTGCCGCTTGATGTCGTCAAGCGCGCCGCGCACGCCGAAATGGTGCATTATATGAAGGGCGCCAAGCTCGCCAAATGTTTGGATTCGTGGGAGAAATTGCGCCGTGATTGCGCGGTCATTCTGGAAAACGCGATTCGCGAGCAGGGCTACAAAATCGAACTGCCCGCCGAAAAGGTGATGGACGTGTTGAGCGATGCCGTCGTTTATAAACCGTTCGATGACATTAAATCGTCGCTGGAAAAGCTGAAAGCTAAAGGCGTTCATCTGGGCGTTTTGTCGAATTGGGATTTCAAGTTGCAAGCCGCCCTCGAAGATGCGGGCATCGCCCATCTGTTCGATTTCGTGTTGAGCAGCGCGCAAGTCGGGATCGAAAAACCGGCGCGCGAATTTTTCGAGCGCGGATTGGCATTGGCCCGTAAGGTCGTGCCCGATTTAAAGGCGCGCGATTGTTTTTACATCGGCGACCACTACGAAAAAGACGTTCTGGGCGCGCGCGGCGCGGGCCTCAGCCCGCTTTGGCTGGTGCGCGATGCCCGCGATTTGCCATCGGGTGAGACCCACGATGCCAACGACGAAGTGCCGCGATTGCGTTCGCTGCGCGATTTGCTCAAGTTGTTTTAATTGGCCCTCAGAGACGCAGAGGCGCAGAGAGAACGAAGAAATTAAAAGATAATCGCTCGAATTGTTCTTCAAGGTTTTAACTGTTTTTCCCTCTCTGCGCCTCCGCGTCTCTGAGTGCCAATTTAGAAAGTTAAACTCTCCCGATATGTCCGAAGAAACCCAACCTGAAATCCAATTAGAAGACGATAACTCCGTTGACAAAGACGCCGTTTTGCGCGCGCTCAACCACGTTCAAGACCCCGATTTGGGGCGCTCCATCGTCGAACTCGGCTTCATTAAACGTCTGCGCTCGTGCGCCGGAACGGTCGCGTTCGACATCGAACTCACCACGCCCGCCTGTCCGGTCAAAGAACAGATGCAGGCGCAGGCGCACGAACTGGTGATGCAGGTCGAGAACGTCAAGGAAGTTCACGTCAACATGACCGCGCAGACGCGGCAGTTGGTGGATATTCGCGGCGGCATTCCTGGCGTGAAAAATATCATCGCCATCGCGTCGGGCAAAGGCGGCGTGGGCAAATCCACGACGGCGGTCAATATCGCGATTTCGCTCGCCGAAACCGGCGCCAAAGTTGGGTTGCTCGATGCCGATATTCATGGCCCATCCATCCCGATTATGATGGGCATCGAAGAGGGCGAAATGCCCGACGGCGAAGAAGTCAACGGCTTGCAAAGGATTTATCCGCTCGACCGATTCGGCCTAAAATTGATGTCGGTCGGCTTTCTGACCGAGCGCAATAATCCGATCATCTGGCGCGGCCCGATGGTTGGCAAAATGCTGACGACGTTTCTGCAAAGCGTGGACTGGGGCGACCTCGATTACCTGATTCTTGATTTGCCACCAGGAACCGGTGATATTCAATTAACGCTCGTGCAAAACGCGCCTTTGAGCGGCGCGGTTATCGTGACGACGCCCGAAGCCGTCGCGGGCGAAGACGTGGTGCGGGCGGGCAAGATGTTCGATAAAATCGGGCAGAGCTTGAACATCAAAGTGCCAATTTTGGGCATCGTCGAGAACATGAGCTGGTTCGAGACGCCCGACGGCGAGCGACATTACATCTTCGGTCAGGGCGGCGGGCAGCGCATCGCCGACGAATTCGAGGTGCCGTTGTTGGGGCAGGTGCCGCGCACCTTAGAAGTGATGCAGGGCGGCGACGCGGGCATTCCAATTACCGTCTCGCAACCGAAATCGCCGATGAGCCGGATTTACGCCGAAATCGCGGGCGAATTAGCACGGCGCGTGGCGACGTTGGCTGTTGAGAGCGAAGGTTCTTAATTGGCACGCAGAGAACGCGGGGCCGCAGAGGGGTTCAAAGGCGGTTGGCCATTCGTTTCACGCCATCTACGAGTAGTGGAACGTTGAAATTTATGAGCAAGCCCCAGCGTCTATCGGAGAGTTTTAGATAGGTCAGCAGTTGTTTATGGTGGACGGGTTCGAGTGTGGCGATTGATTTGAGTTCCACTACGACGCGGTTTTCAACCAGTAAATCCAAGCGGTAGCCAATTTGTTAATCGGTGTTCTTGTAAAACACCGAGAACGGCACCTGACGTTGAACCTCGAATCCGCGCATTTCAAGTTCAATTGCCAGGGCTGCTTCGTAAATGGCTTCGAGCAAGCCTGGCCCTAACTCCCGATGAACTTCAATGGCTGAATCGATAATTTGCCCCGAAATTTCGTTGATGTGCATTACACCAGTATAAAACAGATTAATAATAAGGATTGGGAAATATTCGGTTTTTTGAATGGCACGCAGGGCCGCAGAGAGAACAAAGCCACTAAAACTTTGAAGAACAATTCGAGCAGTAGAATTTTAATTTCTTCGTTCTCTCTGCGGCCCTGCGTTCTCTGCGTGCCATTCAAAAAACGTGCAACCCGCTTCCTTCTCAAGCATATAGTTAGTTGCCTTACTACTCGATGAGAAAATCAACTGCCCCGGCGATGTTGCTGCTGCGCGACCTTCCGCGCTATGAGATGTTGCAGGAAAAAGCGAAGCGCTATCCCGAACTCGACGCCCATGCGGTCGAGGCGACGCTGGTTTTGTTGCGCGTGGCCTCGGACGTGTTCGAGGGCATGGGCGCGCATCTGGCGCGACACGATGTTTCGCAGGGACGTTTCATGGTTTTGGTGTTGCTCGACCGCGCGCCGGTGGGTGAAGGCGCGTTGCCCTCGGAAATCGCGCAGCAATTGGGCGTGACGCGCGCAACGGTGACCGGATTGCTCGATGGACTGGAAAAAGAAACTCTGATTTCGCGTAAGATGCACCCCGAAGACAGGCGGGCATTTTGCATTGAACTCACGCCCAAAGGCCGCGAGTTTCTGGCCACAATGCTGCCCGAACATTACCGCCGCATCGCCGGATTGATGGCGCACCTGAACCAAACCGAGCAACGCCAGTTAGTCACGCTTTTAAGCAAAGTCGCGCACGGCCAAAACGCCTTACACGACGAAGATTGGACGCCTTCTCAGAAGTCGGAAGTCGAAAGTTAGCAGTCAGAAGAATTCTGCAACTGCCCTTCAACTTCCTGTTTTTGACTTCTATCTCTTAACTTTTCCCCTTTTACTCCCATGAAAACCCTTGACCGTCCCGCCCCCGAATCTCATGAGACACCAGAAGATAAGGCGCCTGACAATCAGCCGCCAAAGCAAGAGGCGCCCCCTGCGGTGACTGAACCGCCCGTAAAGAAGCCCTCGTCCGCCGACAAAAAGGCCGCCGCGAAGAAGAAAAAGCTGGCGTTAATGATTGGCATTCCGGTTGTTCTGATCGCCGGAATCATCGGTTATCGCCATCTGAAATGGTCGCAGTGGCACGTCTCGACCGACGATGCGTATACGACTTCCGATGTCGTGCAGGTCACGCCGCAGATTAGCGGTCGCATCGAGAAATTGTTGGTTTCTGACAATCAGCAGGTGAAAAAAGGCCAGTTGTTGGCGGTTTTGGATCCGTCGTCGTATCAAGTCGCGGTTGAAAACGCGAAGGCGAATTTGGCCGTCGCCGTCGCCGCGCAGGGGGCGGCGCAGCGTCAGGTCGAGCTGACCGGTTCGACGGGAGCCGCGCAGATTTCTCAGGCGCAGGGTGGAATTCAGCAAGCGCAGGGTGGTGTCGGCGCGGCTCAGGCGGGCGTGGCGCAGGGTGCGGCGGGCGTGCAAAACGCCCGCGCCGCGATTGAGACGGCGCGCGATAATGCCAAAGCCGCGCAAACGGATATTGCCAGCGCACAGGCGGCGCGCGATCAGGCGGTTCAATCGGCGAAGGCGGCCAAAACGCAAATCGCGGCGGCGCAGGCGCGCGCGACTGGAAGTGGCGCGGGCGTCAGTCAGGCCAACGCCAATTTGAAGGCGCAACAGGCGGCGCGCGCGCGGGCCATCGAAGCGGTTAAGGCGGCGCAGGCCGACGTGAAAACCGCGCAATCGGGCGTGGCTTCGGCGCGCGCGCAAATTGACGTGGCGCAGGCGGCGATTGACACGGCGCAAGCCCAACTGGTGCGCGCCAACGAAGATTTGAAGCGCGCTCGAATGCTTTATGAAGGCGGCGCCGCGCCGCGCGCCAATGTGGAGACCGCGCAGGCCGCGCAGAAAACCGCCGCCGCCCAACTGGATGGCGCGCAGGCGCAGTTGCAGGCGGCTCGGCAAGGTCTGGCTCAGGCGCAATCGTTCGAGACGGCCCGCGAAGCTGCCGTCGAATCGGCGCGCGCCGGAGTGCGCGCCGCCGACGCGCAAATCGCGGCCTCGCGCGCGCAGGTCGAGTCGGCGCGTGCGGGCGTGAGCGGCTCGCAGCCCGACGTGGCCAACGCGCGCGCGCAATACGCCGCCGCGCAGGGCGCCGTGCGCGAAGCCGAAGCCAAAATCAACTCGGAGCGCGCCCAAACGCAAGCCACCGCCGACCAAATCGCGGGAGCGCGGGCGGCTTTGGCCAACGCGCAGGCGACCAAAAACGCCGCCCGGCAAAACGTCGATGTCGCGCGTGGCAAAGCGCAGCAAGCGCGCGGCACATTACAGCAGGCCAATACCGGCGATCAGCAGGTCTCGGTCGCTCAGGCCAATTTTAAGTCGGCTCAGGCCAAAGTCGCTCAGGCTGCGGCGGCGCTCAAACAGGCGCAATTGGACTTGAGCCGCACGCGTTTAATCGCCTCGGTTGACGGCACGGTTTCGCGTCGCAACGGTCAGGTCGGGCAGCAGATCGCGCCTGGACAGGCGATCATGGCGCTGGTGCCGATTAACGATGTCTGGCTCGTCGCCAACTTCAAGGAAACGCAGATGGCCGATATCCGCGTCGGCGAATCGGTGGACATCGAATTGGATGCTCTGCCCGAACATCACTTTACCGGTCACGTTCAATCGCTGGCGGCGGGCACGGGCAGCGTGTTCGCCCTGTTGCCCGCCGAAAACGCGACCGGCAACTTCACCAAAGTCGTGCAGCGCGTTCCGGTGAAAATTATCTTCGACCCGAATCAAAAAGGTCTGGATCGCGTGCGCGCCGGACTGTCGGCGCTGCCGACGGTGGCGACGCCAGTGGCGACGCGGTAGGGTTTTTGGATTAGTTTTAGGTTGTGGTCACTATAACGTTTCACCCCCTCTGTCCTTCGGATCCGCCCAAAGGGCACCCGCCCCCTTCGCAAAGGGGAGAGGCGGCATTACCCTCGACATCGCCAAAAGTTAGAAGGCAGTCAAAGGTAACAACTAACGCCGAGGGTAATGCCGCCTCTCCCCTTTGCGAAGGGGGCGGGTGCCCTTTGGGCGGATCCGAAGGACAGAGGGGGTGAAACGTTATAGTGACCACAACCTAAAACTAATCCAAAACCGCCACAACTTATCATCATGGCCACCGCAACCTTATCCAACCCGCGCGCCCAAACTCAGGCCAAACCGCGTCCCGATTACGAAAATTATTCCGTCACCACGCGCTGGATTGTGTTGGCCGCCGTCGTGATGGGCGCGATATTGGAAATCCTCGATACCACCATCGTCTCGACGGCCATCCCGCAGATGCAGGGCAATCTGGGCGCGACGCTCGACGAAATTGGCTGGGTCTCGACCGGTTACATCGTCGCCAATATCATTATCCTGCCGCTCACCGGTTGGTTCTCGGCGAAGTTTGGGCGCCGTCATTATCTGGCGGCTTCGATGGCGTTTTTCACTTTCGCTTCGTTCATGTGCGGCAATTCGAGTGGGCTGTGGGAACTGGTCTTTTGGCGCATCATGCAGGGCGCGGGCGGCGCGGCACTTATCTCGACGGCTCAGGCGACGCTGCTCTCGATATTTCCGCCCAAACAGCATAATATGGTGCAGGGCATTTTCGGATTGGCGATTATGGTCGCGCCGACGACGGGGCCGACGATTGGCGGCTATATCGTGGACAATTACTCGTGGCCCTGGGCATTTTTCGTCAACGTTCCACTCGGCATCATCGGCGTTTTCCTGGTGATGAACTATCTTAAAGACGACGAGACCGCTCGCGCACCCGGCAAAGTGGATGTTATCGGCATCGCGTTTCTGGCCATAGGTCTGGGCTGCTTTCAGACGCTGCTGGAAAAGGGCAACCGCGAAGGTTGGTTCGATTCGAGCTTTATCGTCGCACTTTTTGTTTTCGCCATCGTCGGTATCGGCGCCTTCATTTACTGGGAATTGACGACCGACGAACCCGCCGTCAACCTGCGCATCCTGAAGAATCAGGCGTTCGCGGCGGGCTGGATGTATAATTTCGTGACCGGCATCGGGCTTTACACCTCGGTCTTTATCTTTCCGGTTTTTATGCAAAACCTGGCCGGTTACACCGCGCAGGAAACCGGAATGCAGCTCATCCCGCGCGGCCTGACGACGGCAATTGTCACCATCGTTTCTATTCGACTGACGGCCAAAATTCAACCGAAATATCTGTTGACCGTCGGCACGGTTTTGTTTTCGATTGGGATGCTGTATTTCCACAACATCACGCCGCAAACCAGCCCCGACGCACTGCTGTGGCCGATGATTATCACCGGCGCCTCGCTGGGAATGCTCATCGTGCCATTATCGGTGGCGACGCTGGGCGCGCTCAAGCCGCAGGAAGTGCCCGAAGGCGCCGGATTATTCAACCTGATGCGACAGTTGGGCGGCTCGATTGGCATCGCGGTTTCGGCGACGCTCTTGGACAAATGGGCGCAACAGGCGCGCGCGCCGATGGTTGATAAAATCAATCCGCTCAATCCGGCGTGGGCCGAGCGTTTGGAAACGATGACGTGTTATTTCCAGAGTCGCGGCGCCGACGCGACGACGGCCCACGATCAGGCTTATGCGATGATGAACCGGATTCTGCAAGCGCAAAGCACGACGATTGCCTTCGAGAAAGCCTATTTCGCGCTCGCGATTTTGTTCCTGTGCGCGTTGCCGTTGCTGTTATTGTTCAAGAAAGTTCAAAAGGGTGGCGACACGGCGGAGATGCACTAAATCTACTGACAGGAAAAAAAGAACGCCTGAGAATGCCTGAACATCCTCAGGCATTTTTTCCGTTCCCTTGGTAACAAAGTCGTTTTAAGCGAGCCATCAACTACTTCAAAACTTCGCCTTGTTGCGAGGCGCGGATTAGCTTCATGAAGTAGTTCGGTTCCAGCCAACGGCCCTGATAATAATAATCGGTGTTGCGATTGAAGCCGGTGCCTTCGCCCAGATCGTTCCAGGTCGCCAAAATTAACAGGTCGGCGTCGCGCGATTCATTGAGAACGCGCTTGAGCAGTTCCGGCCCTTTCACCAGCAGCTCTTTTTCTTCGGGCGCGCGCGCGTCGCGGCCATAGGGATCCCATTTCACCATCGCATGATCGAGAGTGACGCCGTTTGTTTCGGTTCGACTGCGCTTGTCGGGTAAATCGAAGGTAAACCAAATGTCTTTCGAGTCGGCGACTGTTGGCATATTCGGGTCTTCAAAATAGGCTCTGTCCACGACGACGAACGGCTCGACTCCAAAATCGGCCTGGAACATTTCTTTCATGCGCTTCAAAACCGCCGCCGATTGATTGCGCGGTTCCAGTTTGCCCGCGTTATAGAAATAGATCAGCGGGCGCCCTTTAAAGCGATACCAATGCTTGGTGGGCACGCGCGTAAAGAACGGTTTCCACTTGGCGTCATATAAGGTGCGCGCGGCCTCTTCGGTGCGCGACAAATCGGGTTTGGTCTTCCAGAAATCGCCAAACCAAGGTTCGCCCCAAGACCAGGTATCGTCGAACAGAGCGATTTTTATTGGGTCGCGTAGTTTTTCCAGCGCTGGCAGCAGAGTATCGAAACTGCCGTCGCTCAAATCGGGGCCGTAAGTGTTGAGCACAACGAAATCCAGACCCGCGTATTTGGCGTCGCTGAGTTCGCGATACCAAAACCCCGAATTCGATTTGGGATCGTAGTAGCCCGCCGCTTTGTCGCCAAAACCCAGGATCGGCGCGGGCGCATCCATGCCGGGCGCGTGCGTGTTGGCCCAATCCATTTTGCCGTTGACGCCGTTGGGCGTGTTGAAGAAATACATCATCACCGCGCCGACATCGCGCTTGACGGTTTTCTGAAGCGGCGCCGTCAACTCGATCTGCTCTTGCCACGGATCGGAGTAATCGAGCGGAACATCGGCGCGTCCGGCGGCTTTGGCCAGAGCGCGCACCACATCAATACGGCGTAGACGTGTATCTTCGCGCAACCTATCGGCCCAGATTTGCACCAGCGCCGCGTCGGGCGCGCTCCCGTTGATCTGTTGGTAAGCCGCGCGCACGAACGCCTCCGGCGTTTGCCCCAGATTCACATCAACGCGCTCGCGCTTCTGGATCGGCCCTGCAAACTCTGGCTTGAGCTTGAATTCGCTGACAACTGCTGCGTCTGGCGTCTGTTGCGTTGCCGCTTGTTGCATTGGTGTTTGTTGCGTCGTCGTTTGCGCGCACGCGGTAAGCGCAAATGTCGCGAGCGCGCACCCACTCAGGCATAGCAAATTTAGGCACGGGCGCGACATAGGCCAACGCAGATGAGAATCGCGCGCCGGAACAGAGAGAAAATTGGTATTCATACGAAGATGATGAGCGAGGATTAAAGAGCCAGCCACCGGCAACGCGATGGGCCTGAGACTCCTGTTTGAATTGTCGTTGCCGTCCGGCCTGCGCCAATGGCGAATCGCCGGACGAACTAAAATAAACAGCGCCGCGATATGATTCGCGGCGCTGTTCGAACTGATGCTGGCATTTTACGCCAGGCGCGAAATAGGCGCTGAACAAACGTTCTATTGAACGCGGGGGTCGTCGGGGCGAAAAGCCAATCCCCAGTCGAAGTCGAAGAAGTTGGCGGTGCGCGAACCCATCTGGCCTTGACTCTGATACTTGACGTGCCCGTCGGCGTAAAGCACATTGGAACCTTCGAAGTGGCGTGCGGCAGTTGGTTTAATCTCGCGTGGACAGTCATAAGCGGCATCGGTCGCGTTAGTGGAGCCGGAGTTGGCAACCATATTATTCGCGTTGACGACGCGCGCCGGATTGTTCCATGTTGGCGTCGTGGCATCGGCGGCCATGGCGATAAGCGAGGTTTGCCCTAACGAAGCCAGCTTCACGGGAGTGGGCGTGTTGTTGATGGGCGCGCCAGGCACGATAATCTGCTCGTTGGCGCCATAACTGTAAAGCGTGGGAAAAGACAGCGTGCCGCTGGGCGTGATATATTCGCCTGTAATCACTCTACTGCCGCTGGGACACGCGTAAACCTGCGTGCTTTTCACATAAGGCTGAGTGTTGACCATCCAAAAACCAAAGGCCGAAGAGTTGGTGGACTGAATTGTGCTGTTTTGGGACGCAATCGGGTAAGTCTCGTCGTAATCTTGCACGTATTGGATGATGCCCAAACCAATCTGTTTGAGATTGGATTGGCACGAGCTGCGCCGCGCGTTTTCCCTCGCGCGCGCGAAGACGGGAAACAGAATAGCCGCCAGAATCGCGATGATTGCTATAACAACCAACAATTCTATCAAAGTGAACCCAGTTCGCGCGGATTTTATACCCGCTTTGTGTTGAGAGATGTTTTGCATGATCTTTGATTTTGCGATAAACGAAAATTTGCTTTCAATAACGCTTTTCCGTTCGCGCTACAACCAATCGAGTTCCCAGTCTTGATTTGAGCAAGTCAGGACGGATTGATTCAACTTTTTCCCCCAAGGTTCGGAAGTCATGTTGTCACTTTAAACTGATTTTTGGGAAGTTGCGTATACGTATACCCAAAATCGCCAGTTTTCAAACAGCAATCCGAAAATACTTTGATTTCCACACGTTTTCTCAGACCGTCCCAAAGGCCCTGCTCTGTTCTGGCAACCCGCGGTGCCGACTTAACTCCTGCGCCAATCGGTCAAACTCAATCTCAATGATTTATTTCGACAACGCCGCCACGACGCCGCTTCATCCCGCCGCCCTCGAAGCGATGATGCCTTATCTGCAAAGCAAATTTGGCAATCCGTCGTCGCTGCATCATCTGGGCAAAGAGGCCAAATTCGGCGTCGAGTGGGCGCGCGAAAGCGTCGCCGAATTGCTGGGCGCGCGGGCCGCCGAAATCGTGCTCAATTCGGGCGCCACCGAAGGCAACAATCACGCGCTCAAAGGTATCGCCGCGCACTTGAGCGAGAAAGGCCGCCACATCGTCACCACGCAAATCGAACACGACGCGACTTTGCATCCGCTCCAGCAATTGGAAAAGCAAGGCTATGAAGTGACTTACATCGGTGTTGACGAAGGTGGCATCGTCAACTTTGACGAATTAAAAAGCGCTTTGCGATCCGACACGATTTTGGTTTCGGTGATGCACGCTAACAACGAGTTGGGCACGCTGCAACCCATCGCACAAATCGGCGAATTGTGCCGCGAACGCGATATTATATTTCACAGCGATGCCTGTCAAACCGTCGGGCACATCGCGGTTGACGTGAAAGCGTTAAACGTGGATTTGCTGAGCTTATCGGGCCACAAATTTTACGGCGCCAAAGGCGCGGGCGCGCTTTATGTGCGGCGCGGCGTGCGCTTGGAAACCTTGGTTGATGGCGGGCATCAACAGAAAGGCCGTCGCGCCGGAACCGAAAACGTGCCCTCGATTATCGCGTTGGGCGCCGCCTGTCAAATCGCGCGCGCGGCGATTGAGAATGGCGAAGAAGCCAATGTCGCGCAGTTGCGCGAACGCTTAATCGAGGGCATGAAAAACGTCGAGGGCGCGCATCTCAACGGCGACAGGGAACGGCGCGTGCCAGGCATCGCCAATTTTTCGTTCGAGGGCATCGAAGGCGAAGGATTGATTCTCGAATTGGACGCGCGCGCCGGAGTGTGCGCTTCGACGGGCAGCGCGTGTGCGGCGGGCAGTTTGGATCCGTCGCCCGTTTTGCTGGCGATTGGCCGCGAAGTCGGTTTGGCGCGCGCCGGAACGCGCTTTTCGCTGGGCCGCGAAAATACCGCCGACGAAGTGGACGAACTATTGGCCCTCTTGCCCGACGTATTGGCGAGTTTGCGCGCGCTCAGTCCAGCCACGCGCGCGGGCATCGCGAGCGGGCAGACGGATAACGCGGGCTGAACTTAATTTAATTGAGGGCAAAAACATTCACTATAAAACTCAAAAAATTGGCGTGGACTTGCCTGACTGTTGTGGTATTGGGCGCCTTGATGCTGTTGCCGATAAGTCCAGTTCAAGAATCACGCTCGGTTAGCCCGACGGGGAAAGGAACGCTCATTGCGTTGACGACACCCAGAAAATCGCAAAGCGGATTGGATAATAGCTCGACAAATTTGTTGATCGAAAATACAATCGGAAAGCGCACTTTATGGTTCAAGTCCGAAAACGGCAGATTCAAGCCGAGCGATTGTGTTTGGGCAAAGGATGGTTCTTTAGGTTGCTGTGAACTTAGATTGGTCAATGCCAACCAACCGCATGGATTATTCTATGGGAAGAGGTTTTCTTTTGGCTGCCGGTATTTCCAATGGCGAGAGGTATGATGTCGGTGGAAACTTTGAGACATTTTCTCCTCCTTCTCCGGCTGGATTGCGCGTAATTCCGCAACTCTTGACTAAGCGCGGCGGCGCCGTTGCTGCAACTTGGAGCGCGCCCAAAAGACTTTCTTGGCTTCAACTGTTTACTCTGCGGCGAGAGTAAAACAAATCCGCCGCAGAGTATGAAGAATGTAGGAGTTACGCAGTTGCTTCATGCCGTAGGGACGACCGCTTGCGGCGTCCGGAAATCTCGCCTGGAGCAACGTAAATGACGTTCAAGAGCTAAACCAAGGACGCCGCAAGCGGTCGTCCCTACGGCATGAAGCAACTGCGTAACTCCTAGAACAATAGTCCGTGCAGAAAGTGGCGGTAAGTAAAAGAAGCCATGAGGTCGTTTTCAGTAAGATTGAGATTGCACCAACAATCCAAAGAAAACGACCTCATGTCCATTTTACCTCAGCTCACCTCCGTC
>JAABUN010000285.1_pt1 | contig 132010 bp, 136 predicted proteins | sample 5559311 | NCBI WGS metagenome assembly JAABUN01 (sample SAMN10711877, study PRJNA513370) | rock metagenome | isolation source: Antarctica rocks | place: Antarctica: Victoria Land, Siegfried Peak sud | reverse complement strand
CTCCTCATCCCCAACCTCCACCCTCCCATCCCCAACCGCCCTCCCACCCCAACCCACAAAGCGCGAGCTCTCACCCTTACAAGCGGCGCCCGCATGGATACTGGAAGAGCGGAATTACGAGGAGCGAAATTTGGCCGAGAGTGGGATCTAGAACCGGGATATAATGTCTACAAACCCGGCGTTTGGACTCTCGTATCTGCATACGGAACATAAATAACGATCAACTATTTACAAGGGCGGGCCACACCGCCATGAACGATTCAATGTAATTACTTCATTTACAGTCATTTATTCAAACTTGAAGATTCATATTTAATCCTTCGGGCCAGAGTTGATATGTACACCCCCCCCCCCCCCCAATTGTCTGAATTTTCTCCCCTCCCTCAGCACACAACAGTAAATCATCCGTGTATCGGGACCATACCTTGTCTTCTACTTACTATCCCTGACCTTGACGACTGTTCTAGCCAACTGTTATACGGTGGGGGTGGGGTGGGATTCTTGACTCTCTGCTTTTTCTCCTGGTTGAATATCGCCATGTTCCTCGAGATTGATACACTGGGAGTCATGGCTTGAGTAGCACGCGTGCGTGGCTACAAAATCGGGTTCGGCGTCATCATCGTGCCCTCGTGAACGAACGTACGTAGATACGCTCGTTTGCTTAGAAATAGTCAATCCGCGCCAGAAGACAATAATCCCACACTTTTATCAGAGGCTGCAGTCGATTTCATCTTCGCCACCCGGTAATCCACTAGGTTCCGTCACCCTCTCCTCACACTCTTCCACCCCAACCCCTTCCCTAATCCTCTACCCCCAATCCCCCTCAACGCCTCCCCAGCCATTATCCACACCACCTCCTGCGCCCACAGTGTCCCAAACCACGACGATATTGAAGTTCCATCAAAGGCTGCATCGTTGCATCGTTCGCTCCAGTCATTCCACCTTGGTCCCCGCTATGCCATCCCACCACTCACCCCTCCCTCTTCCCTAACTCTCTACCCCCAATCCCCCTCACCGCCTCCCCAGCCATCATCCTCACCCCCTCCTGTGCCCACCAAGGCCAACCCCTCACACACGCCCCCACCCACTCATGCACCCTCGGCAAAACCACCACTCCCCCCCTCCCCCTCAGAACCTCCCCCACCACTGCCTCCGCCACCGTCTCCGCACTCAACGTCGGACTAAACCACCTGTCCGTATTCACATGTCCCTCCGACAACCTCGTCCTCGCCCAGCCAGGACATACACACAGCGTCTTCACACCGGAAGCCTCGTAGTGTGTCTTCAGTTCCACGCCGAGGCCCTCGTGGAAGGCGAGGGCGGCGGCTTTGGTGCAGGCGTAGGGGACCATGAGGGCGGGGGTGACGTAGGCGGATAGCGAGGCTAGGGTCACGATCATGCCGTGGTTTGTGGCGATCATGTGGGGGAGGAAGGCGCGGACGAGGCGGAAGTGGGCGAGGATGTTGAGGGCGAAGGTTTGGGTGAGGGTTGAGTCAGGGGTGGAGAGGATGGAGGCGGCGGTGCCCATGCCGGCGTTGTTGATCAGGATTGTCGGATGGCCGTGGGTGGAGTGGATCGTTTGGGCGGTTTGGGCGATGGCGGGTGGAGAGGTCAGGTCGCAGGGGAGGTAGTGGACGGTGGGGGCTGCGGTGGGGGTGGGTTAATTGTGGGTGAAGGTGCGGTGGGGGTTTGGGGGTTTGGAGGTACGTACGGAGGGGGTAAGTTGGGGGTTGGATGTCGAGGATTATCACTTTTATGGACCGGGCTGCCAAGAGGAAGGTGATGTGTTTGCCGAAGCCGTCGCTTCCACCGGTGACGACGACGAGCTCTTTGCTCCAATCCCAGGTATGGGTATTCCAATTATTGAGAGATCTTCTGTTCAAGGCGCCGTTGCAGATTCGTATAATCCCAATGAACGCTAGGATCCTGAGGCAGACGGAGGTTTGTACATAGGAATGCGTGAGCTCCTTGCCTATGTTGGTGTATGTTGCAAGAAGCAGGAGCGGCACGGTCAGTGCAGGATTCAAGATACTTTTCTTCACGATGAGTTGAACAGTATCGGCAGTGAATCCTAGTAGGCAACGAAGTCAGCCATAATTGCACATCATAGGCTCTATATTATGACACGGCCTAGATAGCCCACCTTCACGAGGCAGCCAGCCCTTGTGGACAGCCATTCAATCGAGTAAACTCCTGCAAGTATTCAGAGGTATCGAAGGTGTCAAAGTCGGACACGGCTCGCCCTCATTTCAATGGTATTCATGAGTCATTTCTGTTCTCTGAACCATTTTAACGACTCGGAAAACCTAGTTCTCATGCTCAAGATGACGATGCAAACCCGTTTGAGGTGGATCAGGTCGCAGAAGCGCAGGTCCGCATAGCCTCAGGCTTGTCTCCAGGACGTGCCAAGGCGGGGATAAGGCTAGTGGCTGGCCTAGCCCAAACGAGATAGCTCCCGATATGCCCACCTGCCTTAAGCCCGATGTGAGTAAGATTGCAATATCCCAATGCGTGTGAAGGCTGCTAGACCTTATTAATGACAGTGTATACGTCTCGATATTACTCTTTCGGTATCAGTCATAACACTCTGCTACCAAGAATCCTGACACCTAAACGTCGACTTTCACGCTGAAAGCCTCCAGGGTAGTTTGGAATCCGAAGGGACCTGCCATTATCATCATGACTGTCAAATTCCTGCTGCGCCGCTCAATACAATCTGTGACAGTATTCATCGTTAGAACAGAACCGTCTGGAATCCCTGATTAAGGCCAGAAAGAAGTGAAAACCTCACCCACAAGCAGCTACCAGTTGGCATATCAAAGTCCACTGCGCGCATGAGAACTTAGCACTAACCCTTATATCCTCAATGATTTTGGTCGGGTTTACTGAAGTAAAAGGGTTGTGATGCTTTGCAAGAATGGCCGCTATGGGCTTTCTGAAGAGTAACATCAAGAGTTCTGCTGTACCCTTCCAAAAAGCCGTGCAATGGAGAATGTTGCTTTCGTTTCCTTTCTGGACTTGTTCGTTGCCATGTGAGCTGCACAGCAATGAGATGTTGGTATCTCTTAGTCCTCTTCTGGCCTTGCTGGGAAATTTTCCTTCAGAGCGGCTCCAGGGTTATTCAAGGTGTTGTAGCTGTGAGGTGGCGTCGATGTAGGGTGAGATTTAGAGCGGGTGTGCGGTGATTGGGCTTTGCTGAGCGATACTTCACACTTGATAGAAATAGTCATTTGGTGTAATTTCAAGACTTCCTGGTATAGCTTACAGCAGCTCGACATTTGATAGCACGACGTCATGTGCGGCGAATTTTATGTATATTATGTGCCATTATTTTCGCAATACTATGCACTAAACATCTTCGCTATCCCCGCGGCTATTGCTTGATACATTGTTAATGTTGGATGTAGGGCGTTCAGCCACATATACTCTCCAAGCGTCTGATTACTGCCGCAGCTAGAGTTGAAGGTATTTGCTCCATGACGACGCCCATCGTCATAATACGCCGGACACCAACCTGTCGTGTTTTTGATGTTGATAGTTTCCAAGGTGATTGCCGGATCAGCAATTACAGAGGTGAATAGGCTGTTGGTGTCGAATTCGAAAATGTTCATTGAAGTAGAAGGGGTGCTGGAATGGTATTTCTGGCCCAGTGTTTTGATGAGAAGCTCGAGTCGGGTGTTCCACTGCGTTTGAGAGTTAGTCAATGGTATTTTTCTGTTGTATTGGCAATGAGGTTGAAAGACAACGAGTCGCGGTAGGCATGAATGCTTTGTTCCCAAGTACACTCGGACCAGCCAAGTACGACCAAGTCATTGTCTTCAGCCACCTAGGACTTACATTCGATATTAATGGTTTCAGACCAGCCGGAGGATTCGGAGCAAGGTCCATTGGTGGCTCATTCAGCAGTAAGAAATTACGAGCTCCAGCTTGGTAGAGCTTGTGATGAGACGTAGTGAGCGATTGTGCAGCAGTGTAATCGATAGGACTGCTCGGAAGGTAGACATACCTGCTCCACTGTGTTTTCATAGCTCGCAAAGATCTTATTGAGGGTTTGATATTGAGTGGAATTCGCCATTGGTAACACTAGGTTCACATCATTCACCCCGAAAAAAGCAATGAACAAAGTTGAGCCTGCACTCCAATTGCCACTACTTGCATTGCCATAAGTAGGAATGAAAACGGTGTTGACTTGATGTACGAAGTCGCTGCCGTGAGGAGTAATACTGCTGTCGATCACACTGCCTGTTTGTGCTAGACAATACGTTTCTAACACACTGGCATTATAGGTGGTTGTCAGGTAGACTGGCCATCTAGCACCGTTGGCGACTACATCGGCTGCAGTGTAGTTTCCAATAGGATTGCCGAAGGGCGACAAGGGCGATGGCTGGACGTCTGTCCAATTGAAACCAATATTAGACCATGAATCGCCACTGAGGAAGGTCAGGATCCAATACGAGATTCGAACAGCGTTTGTATACAACGGTGGCGACAGGTACCCATTGCACTTCGTACGTACAATATGAACAACCTTTCCATCTTCGCCCAAGCACTTTGCGGAGCGCTGCCCTGTGGAATCGTCGGTAGATTACCTGCCTGCGCGCGGGCAACGATTGTGAACATGGTGGCTGTAGAGATCGTCAAGACCAGGCTGGCCATGTAGTTCATCCATGTAATTGCGAACATTGGATGAAAACGGTCGTTCCGTGGTAATTGCCCGATGATATCTGTAGGCTCGGAAAATTGCTAATATCTGTCCATCGGAAAAGCGTCGCGACTGGCGGCAATGAGGATCGATCTCTATTTACGGTCAAACATACTATAGAGTGCCATACATGTGGCACTCTCCGCATCCTTCCAAGATCTGGAGGCTAGCATATGGGCTAATCTCGCGTCTGAGATCCTGCCCCTGCTCTGTAAAGTCGTGTCCACTGTGTGGGGATAGATGCCAATGATCATGGACTTAACTGCCATGGCGATTGCACTTTCACGACCAGTACAGAATAGTCTTCCACTTCTGTTGGGCACTTGGAGAAGTTCTGGCAAAGTACTAGGACAACGTCCAGTCGTAGTGATAATTATCTGACCACAATACAACAACGTTCGGCCGCATTTGCCTCAGTACCTCAGACGTGCTATTTGTTAGTCGCTAAGCCCCTTTCAGACTAATCTTGCTGACTACACAGCCGAGTGGTGCCGCGGTCCTGCCAGCGTTGCTAACCCGACGGGACTTAGCGGTCTGCTTGCTGGCCAATGGCACGTTTGAGGTACTGAGGCAAGGCTGCATTTGGCAAAGCATGGTGTATGAGTCCAGACCCTAAGAGGTTAGAATTGAACTCTGGGAGCCGCCCGCGCTTCACGATGTGATATCCGCTAGTTTTCCTATTCAGTGTTGAACAACCCAGGCAACTCCAAAAGTATACAGTCGAAGCCACTTAGATTGTTATATATTCAATATTCGGCAATATGGGTAGAGTTCTTTTCATAAACACCACCACGATCCATATCTGGATCGAAAACGGCAGTAAAGTCGGAAAGGTCAAGGGTCATAACTCCTCTATTCCAGTCTCCTGAAACCGAGCCCTACAATTAGTGAAGCATCTGGCGAGACCAGTTATAAAGAGTTTCGAAATTGGAGCCCTGCGTCACTAAGCTATTACGAACCGCTCAGTGGCTTGCGTTTAGCATGAACACCACTTGGTACGCTGGGGTCACACACGATATCCATAACCCGAGTAAGCTTGGGAGAAATCTCGTACGAGATCAAAAACATGTTAGGTCGTCGCACGGTTTGCATTGCTTGGTTAGGCATGGGATTGCAACGAAGGCCGGTAGAGCTGTAATACTCTGAGGGCACTTACCTACCAACAGTATCTTCTAATTTACTGTGATATGTGAAAGATATCTAAGGTTTTCGAAGCCAAAGACTCCTGTTGTTCCATTTTTGAAGCAACCTTGATCCGATTTCGGACGTGCACGATCTCGGTCCATCTTGAGAGTGATACATACTGAGCGCTGGTCAAACCAAACCCGAAATGGTTAAGACCAGGCCTTTATCACGCAATGCCTCGTGAATTACATGGATTGGGCCCGTGGTTTCAGTTTACCCGCAGGCCTTCGTGCGCTTCTGGGGGCTTTCCAAGCCAAACCGCGTGTTCCGACCTCTTCGATCTCAGCCAAAGCCTGTGACAGCTACTGCTTTGCCTCAGGTCTTGATGCGAGTGAGGGATATAGGTATTCGAACCAGGAAGAACGCAGTTGTCTTTGTGCGTTGATTGATGAACATTTTCTATTACGCACCACTCGGGACCATCTGAACTCATACATTATTACCTTTTCTACGGTACAGGGCTGTTGAAATGGCGACCACTACTGAGTCTTGCATGCGGTACATAAGGCGTCAAGTGGTAGCGGAAGGGGCGCATACCCTAGGTTATATGTACCCGCCGCTACACTAAGATACCGCGAATCTCGTACGTATGGGAGGGTTAGACTTCTATGAAGTGTTGCTCTCGCACTATTACATCAAATAATTTCAAGGTCGGAGGATCTCGCGAGTTCCTGATTCACCTCCATGCATGTTGTAACACAGCATTTTGATGGAATCTGCTTGTGGCGTTGCAAATGCGTTACCTCCTCGCGCTATATCCAGCCATTCGCCTTGTCGTTTCTCTCAGCATAGCCTCGCCCAACTTTCTCAACCTTCAGCCTTCGAATGAATTACTCCTGCCCGGCAACTTTACCCTACGAACGAACGTTTCAGGACCACTCGTGACGAAAGCCCCGAAATACGATTGTATCGGTGGGGCCGACTATGGTGATTCCGTATCTCTGAGGAGTTGCCGTGACGCCCAGCATAGTCTCTTAGAGAATCTCGAAATCAGTCCGATAAGGATTATCAGCTTCAAAGACAGACGTGGTATAGGAGGGGCCGGACATGCTGATGTTCCTTTGCCTTATATGTCCTTGAGTTGTAAGTTTCGGTGCTCTACATTGATGCCATTAGAGGTTTCCGCTGATGTTCAAGATAGCTGACGGTCAATGCGCCATTGAGATCGTCTCCGATGCTGAGGGCATTTCCGAGACCGCAACAATAGCGGACCTTCGAAGATGGGCGCGTGATATGATTACCACTTGTAGCATCAATAATAACGAAGTCAAAGGTGGTACGGCGCGAAATCTGGGTTAGTTCCTGCTCCATACTTATCCGGTTTTCAAGATCCCAATGACAGCTGCTGACATCAACCAAGGCAAATATGGCAATCTCGGTCTCATCCTTACGAAGTTCGACCACCAGCGAATAGTATGTGCAGGTCTAGCAAGACCAAACCTCAAAGACTGTGAAGCATTACTAGACCAAATGCCAGCTACAGACATCTGGGAAGAGTTCGGCAGTCGTGATGAACCAAACGTCGAAGTCCCTATTCCGTGGGTAATCAGTGGCGGTATTGTATCCCGATAACAACGAGTGAGTCCCAACTGATTACATCGGTAGACCATCGGAGATGCCGGATCACCGTGACTTCAGATGGGCCCCCAGATGGAGAGAAATGGTACACTCTATGGAAACTATCGGCAGCTGTTGTAAAGCTATGTGTCTCCGGTAGTGGCCGAGCAGGTATCGCCTACGACTCGGGTAAGTGTACCGACCCAGATCCGTTCTACTACTTGGTGTTTTTGAGAGCTAATAATTACTTCTAGGGCTTTACTATAAAATGATAGATATTGAAGTGAGCTAGCTTGCATTGTTCGGCGCCACTTGGAAGAGAAGCAGATACATCGAACCGCGTGAGGTACACCATTACTATGCATCAGGATAGTAGCTCTCCGCTTCGCCACCATCTGACTCTACAACCCAGGCGAGGAATACATCGCAGCCATGTCAGCTCTAGTACTACGGTTCTCTAGCGCCGAATTCGAGATAGGTACCGAGAGCACGATCGCTCATCAAGCCTCGTGACCACCAGACAACTTGCACAGCTAGACACTACCACCCCTAACATCTACCTGCTTTGCTAAAGCGACGTCGTTGAGTATAGTGGTATGACTTGCCGCCTTCCCAACTTCGTTCCCAGAGATCAGCGCTTCCTCCAGTTACAGAAATTCGATCTTCCATTTCGAGTCAGATATGTTCGCAAGCTGCGGCATTGCTAGCAATCCACGACCCTTTGGTAGCACTGATCTACCACCTTATCTGAACTTTTTCGTCACTCATCACCAGATCAGCATCATGTTGATGAAGTTCCTCCATGCCGGGAAATTGACTTGCATCAGCTCAGAAGGCCAACAACTAATCGACCCATTCTCTTCGCTAGCTTCTCCTCGCTTTGAAATGGTGTTTAGACTTACTCCTCTTTGTTATCTACTGGTGATCAATCTGCTCAGACCTCGGGCCTGTATCCCAGAACGCGCTGCCTTTTATAGCCACAACAGTCTCAGTCTTCTACCTAGAGGACTGTCTTCTTTTCCAGCAATCGGCTAATCAAACACGCCAAGATCTGGTTTCCTCGATCAGTCTCTAGTGGTGAATTTCCCTTCTCCACGTTTACGACCAATGGAAATCTCGCAGTAATACTCAGAGAAGCCTTAAATATCTTTCCCTTCTCTCCCGTGTTCATCAACATCACGCCCGATGATCATCCACTTTCGACCCCGAACCTAAAAAACACCGCATCCATCCACAAGTCAATATCCTCGCCCTCCTCTAAAAGCTTTCAACCCAGCATGATTCCCCGTTTTACTCCCCTCCCCATATTCCGTATTATCCCAGCCCTTATCAGCACGCCTTTTTCCACGCAACGACCAACAAGCCATTACTGCCATGCAAAACAGACAAAACGACCAATCCTCATCGCACAAGCACTCCACTCTCCGACATCGGTGTGCAAGGAGCTTCTATCTAGGAGCTCGAAGCCGACCAGCGTTGCTCACGTTGCATGAATAGTCCCGAATGAGATGGCGGTGTAGATCATGTTGTATGCATGGATGGTAATGATTTTTCAGCTGCACAGTGTCAGAGCTCGACGCCACAGACGATAGAGTTGCAGAACCTTCAGTCTGCTGTTCGTGGTCTATGAGTAAAAGGGCTGATTTGATGGCATGCTCCAAGTATGTTGGTTCTGGGCTTCGCGGCATTAGGCCGACAAGAACAGGTAACAGCTTTGGCACAGCGATTCACACAGCCCTGTGGAAGGCTGCATGAAGCGGGTACGATTTTCCGTATATCTTGAGACTCAACCTACCAGGATCTATCAAAGATCTACATCTCGATTATCACGTAAAGAATACAGTTGAGATTACAATTGGATGGGATACTTATAGGCTGACGATAGCTGTACTGGTTTGTTGTTAGAGATGATTGACTCCACAAGAGCGAGACTCAGAAGAGAGCTGTCTCTCCACCGGGAATACAGACCACAGGAATTAAGCGGAAAATATGATGGCTTTAAGGTCGTACCTTTTGAAGGATACAGGAGTTAACCCATGTGCTCTGGACATGATAGGTCTAGCAAAGGCTAAGCCTACAAAGGTTAGATTGGATATGCTAGTAGTCTCCTTTAAATACGCGCTACGCTGTTCGGGGATTTCTGAAGGCTCCAAGCGACTATGCGACCCGCTCAACGGCGTTGGTTCAAACAACATCTGATACACGACAGGTGGTATACCCGTCGCCCCTATCCCATGGTAGGGAAGATCTGTAGAGCTAATGCAGGCACGTGGGCTCACAACAACTCGGACACTCGGAGCATTTCAGATAGATCCTAGTGTCGGAGTAATCTGGACATCGGCGTGGCATAGTCCAATGCTAACTCATCTGCAGTCTATCTCATTTTACATGCATACGACATGCACCTCTACACCGCATCGTGTTGCTCGTCTAGTGCAGCATTCTTCCCTTTCCATGCTCATGTCTTTATCATTCCCTAGCCGCGCATACGGAGCTTGCTGAAACGTGGAGCTTAGCCAAAGCCTTGCAGGTGAAACATCAACCAACATACGGAAGGGATATCAGCAGGATGCCTCCTGGTGCTATGACGGCTCGCGAAGCTTGGTGCGAATGTTCGGCGGGATGCTCACCCCGGACCAAAGGATGTCAATTTTGAGGGCGCATCGTTGCCCTCTATCTTTAATTCGTGGTGTAATACTACCAGATCTATGTCCTTATTGCGCGATACCCACCGATACGCAGACTATGAGCAGACATCGATCCTGGCAGTCAATTCTGCTATGCTTTTTCTTACCTCTTTTCCAAGTGGCAGGGCCGAGGGGAGCAAAGACTTCTTGCTACAGAATAGCTGATGAGAGCAAATCCGCGCCGGGGTCCATACCGTCCCTGATTCTATCGGTCCTTTTCGGTCTGGTTTTGAATCTTTGCGGCTGAGATTGGTGAAAAAGCCCGCCTCTTGGCCGCCTTCAGTGCCTTGCGTCCGGATGAAAGATTTTGCTTGAGTCCTGGATCCTGAAACGGGCGTAGCGCCACGATGCGACCAATAAGATACCGCCATTGACTGTTCTAGCGCGAGAACGACTCTAAGCAGCACCACGCTGGATATCATATGTAGGCTAGTGCTCCGTCTCACTCTCGTTTCAATGCTCCTTACGCGGGATAAGGCATCCTTCAGCGCGGACTACCTACTGTACTGCATGATGTGTATATCAATGCAGCCGTCGCTGTCATCATCCGCTCTTGCTCCTACAATCGAGCCAGCCTCTGATTTCATAATCTATCTTTTGCAGGCAAAAGATACCTCGGGAACATTGATTGTTCCACTGCGTCTCTACGACAATCATACAACATTAATAACCTCGTGATCCCCTCGAAGACTGTCTCAGCATGTACACCGTCGCTCTCCTCGCGCTGCTAGCGGGCAGCGAATTTGCAAGCGTCCAAGCAGCGCAGATTGGACGTCGTCAAAGCGACACTCCAGTAGCTCTGTGGGGAGCTTGCAACTTCCCGAGCCAAGGCATCAATGGACCGTTGCCCTGTGCCTCCGGCAGCGAGTGCATATGTAAAGACAATTGTACGAACTCCCACATAATCTTCCCAATCGTGAAAAGCAAAGAGAAGAAGACTGACAAGATTCTAAATAGCATACGCACAATGCCGAGAGCAGGTAGACGGTTCTTGGACGCCACCCAGTACTTCATGGCAATGTCAAAAACCGGATGACACCGCGACAGGGTCGAATGGTGAAGCCCCATCTCCCCCATCTCAAGCACCCCCTACAGGTGGCAATATCGTGGCCACGGGCAATCAGCCCGGATCAGGATCCAAAGCAGCCGCGCCGGCCGTGAAGAACGAGAAATCAGCCGCGAAACAAGTCATGGGCGCATCCAACAACGTAGCACAGCTCCCACCTAGCGCCGACACATCCACCCCCGCCACCATCGGCGACTGCAACTCCGTCACCGCCCCGTCCGGTTTCGACGGCGTAGCCTCCACCTCCGTAAGGCCCCCTGGCCCCTTTCTACCCATACCCATACCATTCCAACCCCACGCTAACATCCTCCCCTCCCCAGTACTACGGCTGGATGGGCTCCGCCTGCAACTGCGGCCAATCCCCCTGGCAATGGTCCAACATCTCGAGCTACTACCACGCCGCCGTGAACCAAAAGCTCTTCCACGGCACCCTCAACCCTTCGGGCCAGCCAAACTGCGGCACCGCCTGCGGCCAATGCTACCAGCTCTCCACCAGCGGCACGAACGTCTACAACGACGGCGTCGGCTCCGGGTCCACGATCACGGTCCAGATCGTCGACGCGTGTTACTCCGCGAACGACCATTGGTGCGGCGGCACGAGCGACGATTTCAAGGATTCGAGCAGTTGCGGCGTCCATTTCGATCTTATGACTGGGGCGCCCGGGACGAGTGGACAGGCGGCTGTGGGGGCGGATGGGAAGGTGTGGAATGGGGGCGGGCAGATCGTGTATTATACGCCGGTGGCGTGTCCGGAGTCCTTGTCGTCGCAGTATCAGGGCTGTACGTGCTGAGGTGGTGCTTGGGGGAAAGCGCTTGGTGGAGTTTGTGTTGTATTCTGACCTTTCTTTTCTTTTCTTTTCTTTTCTTTCCTTTCCTTTTCTTTCCGGCATTATTGGCTCAAGGACATGAATCTACCTTATTCAGTAAAGAATGTTTCGAAAATTCAACACTTACCAACTTTCCTTGCTTGCTGTTGATTAATTCGCAACGGGATGGAGGGATTAATGAATGAGGTAGAGCTGAAAACCTGCATATAGCCTCTTTGGCGAAATCTAATAATAGCACCATATTATGTTGTATCGGAAGACATGATACCCTCTCCCCACTTATCTCCTCATAATCATAGTTCCTTTTACAGATATATATATATATCAGAGCATATATCAGAACATACATCAAAACATACGTATAGGTAAAAACCCCATCGCTATCCCACCCATCCCTATCCCATCCCACCTATCCTCAACCCCAGCTCTCGATCTTTCAATCCATAAAACAAAATACTTCAAAAATAAAAACCCACCTCCCAACCCAACCCCTTCCCTCACCCTATTCCAATAGCATCTCAATCTTACCTTATTTTCCAATTTCCAATGCGCAATCGGAGATGAGGCGGGGGGGGGGGTGAGATGGAATATAGAGATAAACGGCGTTCGGGGGGAATAAAGAGGTTGGGGACTTTTAGTGTTGATTTCTTGGAATGTAATGGTTTGATTTGATTTGATAGATATAATGCTTGAGATATGTGATGTGGGGTGGGGTATGTACGACGTGGGGGTATGATGTGGTATCAGGCGCTGTAGGAGGCTATGTAGTACTAGTTTGAGGATGGGAGGGGTTAGTGGGGTGTGAGAGTGGATGAGGAGGGGAGGATGGATGGATGGATGGATGGAGCTTACGGTGAGGACGGATTCCATGTCGTCGTGGGAGAGATAGACGTAGAGGATGAGGGCGTGGTCGTGGCAGAAACCTACATGGGGAGAGGTAGGTCAGTGACGGTGTTGATATACGCTGTGGAGATTTCGGATTTTCAAGAGATGATTCAGGTTTCGCATGGGGGGAGCATGCGGTACTCACAAGCAATGACCCTCCCCCCCAACCTCCCCACCCCCAACACCCGCCCCCAATCCCTCCCCTCAACCCTCACCACACTCCAGCTCTCGTCCCCCTCCCGCTCCTTCATCCGCGTGCTCGCATGTCCCCTCACCCCCTCCTCTCCACCCTCAACCTGCTCAGGATCCAGTTCCGGATTCGTCAATCCCTCCCATCTGCTCTCAATCTTGAGACTAGCAGTCTCTACCCCGATACGCAATACACCGTGCGCGTTCGCCGACAGCGTGAGCCGCGACGAGGAGGCCGGGGCGTCGGCGGTGCGACCTCCGCGGGCCGTGGAGGTGGAGGTGGAGAGGGCGAGTTTGGTGAAGCGTTCGGAGATCGCTTTGAGTTGGAGGAGGGGGGGGAGCATGATGTGGACGTCTGGTTGGGGGCATTGCGGTTCGTGTATGGCTTCTACTGCGGCGGCCGCTAGGACTATGATGGGGATTTCTTGCGTGATTGTCGTTTCGCGGTCGTGAGGGAAAGGTGCGGCGGCCGCGTTTGCTTCAGCGAACGAGTCATCGTTGGTGCTGGGGTCGTTGGTATGGAAGGGCGCGTCGTCGGTGTTTCGCGTAGTGGTCGTTATGGAGGTTGTTGGTCGGGCGGAAGTGAGATTGTTGGTGATGATTGTCAGGGAGAGGAGCGGGATGTTGTCTTTTTTTGTGAGGCGGATAGAGGCTGAGGATGCGGTGGTAGCAGAGCGTAGGGCGCGTGTAAGCGGGGCAAGAGGGATACGGAGGTTAATCGTGTTCTTCTCGACGGCGGACTGGATTGTGTAGGAGTCAAAGATGGTGTCCTGGGTATGCGATCAGCGACGCGCATTTAGTTGGACGATGCGGGGCACTCACTATCGCAAGGACGCTGCGAAGATATTAGGAACGTATATGATGTGTGTGGAGGTACGTGAGACGAACGCCCACACTTGACTGCCCTGCTCTGGGACCACGGTGAATCGAAGCTGTTCATTGTTGAGTTGTAGCCAGACATCCTTGCCGAGGGACGATAGTGATGCCGTCAATCCTGGGAGGGGGTAACTTAGCTTGCGTTGAATCAGGCAGGCAATGTGTAGTTACGTGTAAATGTACCGATGTTCCTGATTGAAGCTTTGAACCTCATTATGGTTACACGAAGCTGGTAGAACGGGTCAGTTGGACTGTGAGACGCCCAGACGTTGGAGACGAGATCTGAATCGTTGGTGTAGGTCGTCCTGTTCGGAACATATTTGTCGCATGACTCCATATCCGAAAGACCAAGGAGCATGTTCGACGTGATTAGTAAAGGAAACGACCGCGATACAGTGTACTCGAGATAAGTCATGAGATTTTCAATTAAGTAGATACATTAGAAATAAGGACTATGCCGCTAGTAGAGCTATAAGAAGCAGCGTAATTTACACAGGCTGCTTAGAACAGCGATGTACGCAAAATTGTCACATCTTGGTGATTTGGGTGAAGTGGGCGAAAGGACCCGGTTCGGATCATGGCTAGTGTAGCCGCACGAATGTCGGAGTGTGTATGCGGACCGGTGACAGTAAGGGTCGTAGCGAAAAGTCATGGTCATTATGTAGTGATACTCGAGGTAGTGAAGTCTGCGTAGGAATTTGCTGGGGTCCGAGGATGAAAGCGCTGTGAGGTTTGTAATTTTCCGTTCCACCCTAAGTCTATCGGATCTTCCCTTTCAGACCTTCTCTTTCAGGCCCCCAATTCTGTCTAAATCGAGGGACTGGAATCGTCCCAAGTCCGATTTTTGGTATGGTGGCAGGTGGTCGTCGTCGTATGGTTCCAATCCAATACCTCCGTTCTCGCTGATGTGGACGACAACCACGCGACCAGACTTGCGCTTACCAGCATCATCCTCCTCTTCAGGAAAGGTGATGCGAATTTCAGGCAGGGGGCTCGTTGGGGAGCCTGGGCGGGAGGATTCCTCCACCATAACCTCCTTTTCGTTATAAATGTTGATGGCATGGGCATTTCGGCCATATGGTGATGCAGTGATAGTAAGGCGGCGGTGATTCGAGAACTTGGAGTTGGGGTGGCATGCTTGGAACGGTAGGTCTCCGAGTTTCTGGAGCTGCTGAGCCTTGCGGTGGTTGCGGAGGATGAAAAGGCTAGCGACAAGTGCGAGGCCAAGAAATAGGAGCGCAACGAGTGCAATGAGGAGGTTCGTCATCGTGGGGTCAAATGTGGTTGCAGTGCTGGAGTCGTCTCGGACGACGAGGCTTCGAATGACGGGCATGTTGATCAAATGAGTGTGGGGCTTCAAAAGCGCTTCTGAATGATTGTGTGTCGTTTGATGGATGGCAATAAGCGTTGCTGGCTGCAGGACTCAATGGTTCTTGACGCAGATTTGAGGTCAGCTACAGCCCATCATACTGTGACGATCTCTATCCAGAACGCTGACCTGAGGGAAATCGCTAATCATCAATAACAAGGTAAGATTGAGAAAGGAGTGGATTGCGAAGTGAGCAGCTGAAAGAGTGAAGCTGCCACTTGCTCTGTACTCGACGCACTGCTGACCGGAGGAATAAGGGTGTGGTGAGGAAGGAAAAGGTGATCAGGAGGGAGGTGGAATTCCGGAGTTCGATAGCGCCATTTCGGGCCTTGGCGCCATCAACACTGCAATTTCCTTTGTCCTCTTTGGGACGGCGCTTACGGGCACTAAGGACAAGCTAACACCGACCGAATGTGCAACCAATCAGCCTGCTCATTGAAATCATGTTTCCATAGGACTGTGCAGCAACAACTCAATACACTCTCCCGAGGACAAGACATACAGGTTTAACACGACGACGATGAGTAGGATATACGCTCGATATGCTGTAGTTGCTGCTGATACATGATGAGGCATTGCGTGTTGTTGCGTTGGCCTATCGATGCCGTGCGAGGTGGATCCACAAACTTGCAATGGATACGTCCAGTCCCCTGGTAAGAGCTTATCCTTTTTCGCTGGAACTCTATTATGTGCGCACGGGGAAACGGTGTGCCTGACAATCAGTGTCTCAAGTGTAGCAAGGCCAGCCGGCGGGTCAATTGGGTGGGGCCGTGATGATAAAGTTCATCATAGTGCGGGATGGAGTGCACAGTCGTGCTGTGCGTTGGAGCAGTTGTCGAAAGCACTCTGCCAGACTCGTCCGGGGTTCAGCCGGCATGCCATCTACGTCTGACATCTTGGACGAGAGGGGGCGATGGGTAAACTTGAAGAAGCTGACACAGACAGGCCCCACTTGTCGTTGCTCTCTGGTACCTTAACCAGGAGTCGGTGATGGAGGCCTCGATAGCATGGAGCAGGGATCGTACTGTACTTGACATTGCACACGCCAGCAGCGACGATGAGGGCATGCAAAGCATTGGGGGATGATCTGCCTCCGGGATGTGGGTATCGCACTCGCTCGCATGGGTCGCACAGTTTATCGATTGTTCAAATGGATCACATTTCACTGCATGCGATAAACCCTCTGGGCCACCCACAGATACCCCACACGCGCACACGTGGCTGATCGAGATCCATGCAATCCGTGAACACTCGTCATCAGGTGCAAGTAACAGCTTTCATTGATGGTTACACATGAACGGCGACTGTTGATTATGGAGCAGTGGATAAGTGAATGAAGCATAGGTACACGGTACCTACCGTCGAGGTAGAAGTAGAATGCGATGAGGGCGTCCCTGGAAAGAGGGCTGAAAGGGAGACTAACTGAACTAACCGAAGGAGGCTAGGACTGGCAGGGGCGCGACCAGATCCTCCCGGACATCGGCAACTCAACCCTTACCCTAATACCCCTCAATCCCTTCTGTCATGTCAGCAAAGGGGCGTGGCATGGTGAGTAGCCGTTACCATCGAATAGTGGGTACAGACAGTGGAACTACGCTTCCATCAGGAGCTGGACGGTGCAGAGGCTGAAGATGCTATCTCATGGATTGAATTGATGATCATCCCCGCTTGCTATTTATGGTGGGAGAGACAGGCCGCCTATCTTGTAGTGTCCGTCGCCAAAAGGTCATCCCCGGACCCTTTCACGCCTCTGATGGGGCTTGTTCCTCTTAGGCCCACACTCTAACGGGGTCGCACCCTGGTTGCAGTTCCATCACAAACGTCTCTCCGAACTCTGTACTCTTGACAACATACAGGCATAAGGTATCATTCAATATTGATCTCTTTGTTCTCCGCCTACGTGACCCACGACTTTTTCATGCTTAACGCCCCCTTCGAGAACAATAGTCGCCCTCACACCCTTTTCCCCATTCTCTTACAATCACACCCGATCGCTTCCCCCCCCCACACGACCACTCCCAAATCTCCCCAACATTCCTCACGCGCACCGCTGCAGACCCCCCTTGCTGCGCTCTCCCAAACCCACCTTCGACTCTTGTTGAATACAAAACCTCGCCCATTCCAGCTGCTCTCTATGCTGTTAATTGGCGGTGAAACCCTTTGGTGGTTTGGCACGGGGATACTGGTCCCTGCAACCAATTACTGTACGGCTGCCTGCTGATTCAAAGACACTCCATTGCCCAAGCCAAGGGGTGTCAACAACCTTGCTTCCGGCCATCTCACTTATATTGACCGTCATCTCCATTCCAAATACCTTCGTCATCGCATCTGTACATGGAATCGCTGCTAGCAAGCTCAGGCCGAGGATCTCCTGTGTATGTTGATCAGATCCATTCCCCAACAGAATGCAGTCATCTCTGGAAGACGTCGACGCTGACCTTGTCACCTCTCCACAGCGATACTATACATAGTGGTCCGTCTTGTACAAAGCAGCTCGAGATTAGGGATACATACTGTCAGCGGAGATATAAAGACCGGACACCGCGCATCGTTGAGTCTTGCCCACGGCAAAAGAGCCAAGCTGCTAGCTGCAAAAATGACTTCGACAGTATGTCTTCTGGAGATTCACTACTGAAAAACGCGGTGGAGGATGACACTGACGTTCAACCAGCAGGCTAGAGCTCGACCTGGGCCATTCGGGATTGGACCAAGCTCATCAAACAATGTATCGAATAAAGGCTTTGGATCTGGGTTTAGCAGCGGTAGCGGCGCATGGAATGAAGGCATCTGGTCGGACAAGGTCATCGGAAGTGGCATGAAGAGTGGAATACAGGACACCGGTCGGGCGCAAAGTCAGTCGAGTTCTCGTTGGGTTTCTGTCCAATGTGACGCTGACCGCTTGGAAGATGGCCTGCAGGTTTCGGGCAGTTCTGGAGCAATCACCGGCTCGGGATCTCTTCTGTCTTCCTCAGAGTCGGAAGGCTTCAATCTTCGCCAAGGATCGTGGAAATCCGTTGAGGATCCTTCTCCTGGACTATCGCGTGTGCATACAAACGGCTCAAGTACATCATCAATGCACCATCAAAATAGCAATCAACTCAATACTCATTCTTTCAACGATACCAATTCCGCCAACTCAACGTACTTCTCACTAACACCAACATCGACCAATATTTCCAGCCGACCATCGCAGAAGAACTTTCTGGATCCCACATCCGGAAGCTTTGTTGCGGCGACTTCGGACCCCAGCAGCTTGAGTCGTGCATCACGGCATAACAGCGACGAGGAAACCAGATTTGCAGCAAGGAAGATGGCCTTTGAAGGCACAGATACAGGACTAATCATGCAGTCGACACGGCCGTCTTTCAACAACAACGTTACCGGGTATAACGGTAGCACCGCAGCCAGCCGGAGTGGCAGTATGCCCCCGTCGCGTGGTGACGTGGACCCTTCGATGCGCTATCCTAATGACATTTCACAATACTCCCGGTACAATGAGTCTGCTGTCCATGGCCAGAACCACCTCTCGGCACAGGCTCCTTCTTACACGATGCCAGCCAAATCCACAGGACAGAAGCATCCTGATCACTTCAGTCCTTCGCAACTGAGCCAGCTGCTTGGGGAATTCGGCAATCTGAGTGTGGGTAAAGACATTCCGCAGAATTGCTACCCTACAGAGAGTGAAGCTTCTTACGCAATGTCATCCGGACATGGAAATGGGTACACTCAGAACCTGCTGCTTGAGGGAAACGACATATGGAGGAAAGATGACAACGGTTACCCAACCCAGCAAGACCAATTTTCTCCTACTGGCAGTGGTTCTGGTTCTTTGAGTTCTCATCAGGGCGCTCGCCGCGGCGCAAACTTTGGCGCACAATACTCGCAGTCTTCAAGCGTGAGTGATGCACGTCTCGGCCACAACCTGTACTATTCCACTACTGGCACTCCCCCAACATATCAACCGCGTGTGCCCTCACGAGGAGGGTTCAGCAATGGCACCCTCGTCACGGGACAAGCCGCCTTGCTGGAACGTAGGCTACGAGGCTTGCAGCAAGAGCAGCAGACATACATAGTGCCTAGGGGCACCCAAATGCACTACAGTAATCAAATCTCGCATCTACCGGCCTACGACTTCCACCCTCAGCCAGGCTTTAGAATGAACCATATCAACCCATATTACCCAATGCCTCCTATTCCTCATCAAATGGCCGCTCAAAACATCCCCAGAGGGCCAGCACGGGAACATGACGTTGTGCAGCCGGTACGAAGTACACTACTGGAGGAATTCAGAAACAACAGTAAGACCAACAAACGATACGAGCTGAAGGTCAGCTTCGATTCTCACATCCTGACTAGTGCCTTTGCTAATACCTACAAAGGATATCTATAGTTACATTGTTGAGTTCAGTGGCGACCAGCACGGTTCTCGATTCATTCAACAGAAGCTTGAGACAGCCAACAGCGACGAGAAGGATCAAGTCTTCAGGGAGCTCTTCCCAAACGCCTTACAACTGATGACCGACGTCTTCGGTAATTACGTGATCCAGAAATTCTTCGAACATGGCAACCAGTCACAGAAAAAGACATTGGCAAACCAAATGAGGACACACATCTTAACTTTGTCAACACAGATGTATGGCTGCCGTGTAGTGCAAAAGGTCAGCTTCCGTGTTTCTGAATTGGTTCATCATCGCTGATATCTCAGGCTCTCGAACACATCCTTACCGACCAACAAGCGCAACTCGTCCGAGAGCTAGAGAACAACGTGCTGAAGTGCGTGAAGGATCAGAACGGCAATCATGTCGTCCAAAAAGCCATCGAGAGAGTGCCTGCCGAGCACATTCAATTCATTCTAAATGCCTTCACAGGTCAGGTCCAAGGTCTGGCAACGCACCCATATGGATGTCGTGTCATACAACGCATGCTCGAACATTGTGAAGAGCCCACGCAAACAGCGGTCCTTCACGAAATACATGACAGCGCTTCATCGCTCATCCTCGACCAATTTGGCAATTACGTGGCTCAGCATATAATCGAGCATGGCAGAGATGAGGATCGACGCAAGCTTGTTGGCCTTGTCATTTCGCAGCTCTCCACCTTTTCCAAGCACAAATTTGCCAGCAACGTGGTCGAGAAGAGCATTCAATTTGGATTGAAGGAAGAAAGAGATCAGATAGTTGCCACTTTGACCGCAGTCAACGACAAGGGCGAAAGTCCTTCCCAATCCTTGATTCGGGATCAGTTTGGCAACTATGTCATTCGTGAGTACTGCTTTGCGGATGTAACGGCGCTGCTGACATTCGAATAGAAAAGCTACTCAACATCCTCAAAGGCTCCGAGCGCGACGACTTCATAGAGCTCATCAAGGCTCAACTCACTCTCCTCAAACGATTCTCTTACGGCAAACAGATCGCCTCTATTGAGAAAATCATATATACGACTCCCTACCCTCCTCACCCATTTACACCCAACAGTCTGCCGCCTCCCGTCATCGACGCTTCCGCCGCGCCTAGCCCACTCGTGACTGATGTGTCCAAATATTCCCAAACCAGCTCGCTTCCAAGCACTCATGCCAGCTTCATCATTGGGCCCGATGGGTCTCGTAAATCGAGCGGCAGCAACGAAGTTGGGATCATGACACCAACCTCGACATAATTATCCAGCATTATGAAAATCACCCTACGACGAAATGTGCCATTCTCTTGACGCAGCTCTGCATATACAAGTATTAGGGAGGGCCCGTTAGACGTCTTCTTGCTACAAGTACACCATACTTATGGCGAGGCCCAGTCCTCGCTGCGTTGATTCCACTCCTTCCCGCACGGAGCGGTTCCTGTTCTGATTTACTGTTTATGTGCAAGCGAGGTGCTGTAGGGATACTTCTGAGATACCAGGACTGATTTATTAGGGATAGGAAATTTTGTCTATTCGAGAAGGGAAGGATTGCTAGGGGCTGTTGGCCCATGCTCTGGCGCCATTGACTTCTAATATATAATCTTTTTCGGTTGACGTATGTGTCAGGAATGTGGATGATATTACCCGGGTAAACACATGCAATCATAGATAGCTTGTACATATATCAATAGAGTATTGGCTTTGAGATCAAGGCAAACTTTACGACATAGCAATCTGAAAAAGAGACAAACTCTGTATCTTGAATACAAATATATTTCTACCTCTGTTGCCAAGTCCACCCTCAACGACTCCTTGGCAAGCCTCAACCTCTCCGCTTCACGCCTCCTACCAAAATGTCTAGATAACAGTAATCGAATGGCCTTGCTCTGGCAAGGCACCCACCGGTACCTTGCTCACAGCCATGGACTACCAAGACGAATCCAGATCTCCCGCCTCAGCCTCCTACAATCCCAAGCTTCAGCTCCCCGCCAGCTGCGATCCGCCAGGGCCACAGAATCCGCCCAAGCAGCGGGTATGGATTGTGAGTCCAAAGCTTGCTCACCGTCTTCCGTCATCCTCTGACTAGGCTATGCTCGCTAGGTCTTCGGGGCCACAGGCCACATGGGCCGCTCCGTCGTCAAAGCCGCCCTCGCCCACTCCGACCTTGTCACTGCTGTCGGTCGCGCCTTCAATGATGATATCTCCAGCATGCAGGATCAGCACCCTACGTCTCCCTCCAGCTCAACTCACAGCCACGGCTCTAACACTGACTCCCCATACCTTCCCCTGCTTTGCGACGTTCGTGTCCGTGAAACCGTCGCCGCGGTCTACGAGAAATCCCTCGCCCACTGGGGCCGCATTGACATCATAGTCAATTGCTCCGGCTACGGCGTGATCGGTGCGTGTGAAGATCAGGATGAGTACGACATTAGGAATCAGTTCGAGACGAACTTCTGGGGCACCCTCAACATCATCCAGCTCTCGCTACCATATTTTCGCCAGAGAGGAGGTGACGATGGGGAAGGCGAAGTCGGCGGGAGGTATCTGATCTTCAGCAGCACATCTGGAGCGTTGGGCGTGCCAGGTCTGGGACCGTTCTGCGCTACCAAGTACGCTGTCGAGGGATTGATTGAGAGTATGCTCTATGAATCCTCGCCTTTCGGCATCCTCGCCACGCTCGTCGAGCCGGGACATGTGCGCCGTGACGACCCTTCTCCAAACAATACCACCACTCCCTTACCGACCTTTGGTCATTTCTCCATCAAAACCGCGTCTTCTCCTTACTCTTCGCCCACGGCACCAGCGGGCCATGCGAAACGGATGGTGCAGTGGCTCGGGGACAAGCAGCCTACGTCGGCCGTGAAGGCGGCGGAGTTGGTGTGGCAGCTTGGACATTGCAATTTTCCACCGCTGAGGTTGCTCTTGGGGAGTTTTGCGGTTGAGAGTGTGCGGGATCGATTGAGGTGCGTGACGGAGGAGATAGAGGACTGGAGGTTTCTGAGCTTTAGGGGCGAGGGTGAGGGCGAGGGGGCCGAAGGAAGAGATGGCAGCAAGGATGAGGAGGATGATGGAGGGGATGGAGATGTGAAAATGGAAGGCGATGGGGAAGAGGAAGATGGGGAGGGAGAAGTGGTATTTTAAGGTGATCAAGAGAGGGTTTAGGCTGCTAAGATGCACGCCTCGAAGAGTGACGCCTATGGTCATTTCTGCTGAAGTCCATACCCAGCTGTCGCGATCCACGACACCAGCACCCAGAGGTAGGACTTCAAAACGGCATCACGAGAGACTAAGCTGTCCAAAATACTGCATATGAAATAAGATCAAATCCGGCACGCAGTTTGGAGATTACGAATCCCTCTACCACTGCCTGGAAGAGCTTCAAGAAAGACTCTAGTCTTTGCTTCGAAAGGGATCGAGCCAACGATGATTAGACGATGCGTGTGGAATGCGATCATTGAAAGCTGGCTCTTTCCAATGTTATCATATATACTATTTGAAATCAAGATCCGTCGCCTCAAGAACTACCGCTCAGCCATATCATCAATCAATACAGAAAGTATACCTCAACCCTCAACCACGCCCCTCAAAACCACAGCGCAGCTTAGCGCAACGATAAAAATATCCATAGTACCAGCCAGTCAGCCAGCGTGCCCACTCCATCGTTCGTTCATGAGTAAGACAACGCGACTTCTATCGGAGTCTATGGGTCTTTTTGCCGCGGGGTTTTTCTCGTATGGTGGTATGGTGATATGGGGTGGTGATAGGGACAAGGGGGATAGCATATCATATCGCATCACATCCAAATATGATAAATCATGATCCCAAACCCGCACCACATCCACCCCGCCAAAGAACTAAGAATGCTCTATACTGTGTGTGTATAAGCCCGCCACCTAAGCCCGCCTACCTACGAGCATAGCATAGCATAGCACAGAATCCGCACTAAATACCATACCCAAACCAACAATATAAGTTCTAAGACTCCTTCCTACCTCATACCTTCCCACCTCGTACCTATACTTCACTCACCCACATATATCAAAAGCCATCAATCATACCTAGCTACTAATAGCAACATGCTCACCTCATCTTCATCTTCATCTAAGCTTATCCTTTTCCGAACTTATTTGGGTTTTTATGTTTGATATGATAGATAGATATTACGGGTCTAGTCTAGTCTTGTTTACTAAATACCTTACTAGACTACCTTACTAAAGAATGAATACCTTAGGGCTGGAACGTACCGTAGCGTACCGTACGTTGCATTCAGGATTGTGGGGTGGTGTTCGGTTCGTTGACGAGATTATATAGAGAAGAGATGAGAATTAAACGGGGTATGGGGTATAAGGCCCAATCATTTACCAAGAAACGAAACTACAAACTTCCTGTGACTATCACATAACGCCAAAGCTATCTTGCCGTGTTGAGAGTCCCATTCCCCATCCCCATCCCCATCCCCTTCAGCGAACGCAGGTTATCAGACGGCCGATACATCGCCACGTTGATCGATCCCTTTAGACCTATCATTTGGCGAAAAGAACAGAACAGATCAGATCATATCATATCAATACGCCATCTCAACTTCTCAAAGCTAACAGATAGATAGACAGCGAAAGAACTTACCAGTAAACGCAATCCCCTGCTGATGTTTCGCGCCACAGATACCCCAAATGGCCGTTGCGGACTGCCACATCTCATGCCAGTTGGTCCGTTGCGGCGGGCTGTTGGTGTTGAAGAAGAAGCCGCATTCGTGGGATGCTGGTGAAACAGAAACATGATCAGCGTTTTGATTCAACAAGTTGGCCTATGGGATCAAGGACGTTCGTATGCTAGGAAAGGCTTTCCGGGTGAAAAGGTGGCAGCAAGAAGAGAGAGCGGAAAAACGTACGTCCGGCCAGATCAAAAGGTAGATCCACGTCGACGCCTCGATCCCCCTTTTTACCAAAGACTTCGATGTCCAGGGACGCGGGCATCATGGAGAGGAGCTCTTGGCATTCGTGGACGGAGCTGTATGTGGACATTTGCGTCTGGCATACTACGTGCGGCTTGTATTCTTCGATCGTGATGGAGAGACCGGCTTTTTGACCTGTATGGAATCGGATGAGTATTTTTGATTGGTTTCGACGGATTTTATGAAAGTTGATGAATTAATGCAGGTTGGGAGGAGAATGCCGTCGTGCTGTTTCTATGAGCGACGTACCATATCCCGTCGATTTGCCGCCTGCGCGTTCTGGCAAGACGCAGGTGTTCAACAGATGCAAAGCTGCGGCGCTAATCTGTGCCATTGTGGCATTATCGCCCGTGCTTCCTGGAGAAGCTTCGACGTCGAGCACACATTTGCCATCGGCTGCAGGTTCTGTCAGCTTAATAAGAAGGAGGACGGACAGTGCATTCGTATCTGCGGTCCAGAGGAATCACTGACCGCTGATGAACCGATAGGGAAGAGGATAGTCGTAGATCCCCTTCGTTCGGTCACCGAATTCAACGACCTTGTCGTCGTCGCTTAGTTGTGTATATACGTTGAGACAGCTTTTGACGATGGGCTCGCCGTAGATATTCTCGTCGCAATTCGTATGTATTCGGTTGTTGGTGCTTGCGGTGAGATTGACGTTGGATGGACTGTTCGAGGTAGCTGCGGTTGAGGACGAGGATGGTAAAGGGGATCCAGTAGTAGCTACAGCGCTGTATTGTAATGGGCGTGGTAGAATCAAGCTAGGGTTATTGGCAAGCTGAGCTGGTGATAGGACAAGCGCATTGGTGGTGGATATAAGAAAGGCAACAGTAGCGCCTATGTGACAGTTGTAGAACATAAGGAAGATCCTAGGTGGTCACCTGAGTATTGTTCGTGGATATCAGAGATGAGTTGACCGAGTATATCATGACGGCCTTTTGAAAGACATGTTGAAAAAAATGGGTGGAGCATAGTCTATGCGATTCGCGGTCGCAACGTGTCTTCGATGGAAGCCAACACAAAGTCTTGCGGGTAATTTCCCTCAAGTGCGATTTTGTTGTGCAATGGGGGCATACGTCGTAGCGACCGCGAGGCCTTAGTCAACGACAATGTCAACCGCAAGGATTCATGCGACAGAGGAAGTAGCAGTGACAATGGCGGCCTGTACATCGGACGCAATGACTCCAAAGCCGCGGTACTATAGCTATCTATATCCGCTTCTCAGGGGGGCGCAAGCGGACTGACGCTCTTAGGCGCTGTGTGATGGCCTCGTTTGACGATTGGGAAGGAGTTTTGCGGGTATATCATCAAGCTTACTCGGGCCAGATGATGCGCGCAGATTTGCAAGGCATTGCGCAGAAGTCAATGTTGGAGAGTGACAATTGGGATTAGCAGACATATGATGATAATAAAAAGTCATATATATTATCATAAGGAATACCTTGATGTATGAGAAGGTGATCGAAGTTGGGCGAGTATCTTGTAGATATCGATCGCTAAGCCCCTTGAGGTTAGCTCTGTTGAAGAAGGTGTCGGACGTTCATGTTTGACATTAGCCTTGCCCATATGTACAGCACAGCACAGCACAGCACCCGGCTGCGCAAGACCTGTATCTCTTTATCCCATCCTGGGTATCATACTTCCCGGTCAAACGCCTGATTGAGGGCTTCCAGCGCTCCGCAAGCAGACGCGATCAACGACCACCAAAGCAAAGGGTATCCAATGATTCAAAGTATAGTAGACCGACTTTTGTCCTCAGTGTCTTCGATCAGACATTAGAAGGGGCCCGACTCCTACCCTTGATGAACACCCTGTTCGTCCCTCCTACTTTTCCTATCGCTCCTATCGCCGCTCCACCACTTCCACTTCTGGCCTGCTCTAACATCTCTTCCACCCATGCTTGCTTTCTTGGTGAGATCTCAACCTGTTTCATTTTGGGACCAGCGAGACCGAGAGACGGCGAGTCCTCTTCGGGCCATGACATGCGAGAATTTGGACGATACGACGGATCCGAGACGGGTGTGTGCGGTCTCTCGAGTTTTCCTGGTGTAGTGTGCTGTCTTTTGAAGAATGTTGCTGGGCTGGGCTTCGATGAATTGGAAGATGTTGGCCGACTTGAGGGTGACCCTTGGCTCATGGGCGACGACGGTAGACCCTGTATATCGAAATGGGCATCCGATATCGACCTTCTGCCGTGGTGTCCTGCGTATTCCTTTAGATACTCTGCCAAATCTGCCCAGCCCCCACCTATGCGCACCATAACGCGCTCGCCTGCTTCACCAACTAATCTCACGAAGAGTTTGATTGGCACTTCTTTGCCAGATTGATGCAAGTGATAGAGCTTGATTTCAGGCTCACCGCTCCGTGACCTCGACTTGGAAGACGTCGGCTGTGCAGGCGCTAGCGTCATTGTTGGTAGGGTAGTGGCCGTCTGGGCTCTTCTCAAGCGCAAAGCAGGTGAGCAAGAGGTGGGAGTCTTCGGACGAGGGCCAATACCATTGACCTCTGGTGCATCAGGCTCTGGACCGGAAGTGAGGCGTATATGTGTGGGTATTTCTGTAAGTATAGAGCTTATTCGAGCCTCAAGCCGGGCTTCTGAATTCTTCGGTAAAGCTTTCTCGGGTGTCGTTGCAACAGGCTTCCTCTGGATTTTCACCGCCGTAGAGCCAGAACCAAGATCAGCCAATTGCGGGTACTTGTGAGGGGCTTGCGGCGGAACAGAAGACCCTCTTTTGGCTAGCGCTTCAAGTGCTGGGGCGTCGTCTGCTTCGTTATAGGGAGCTGTAGGCAGTATCTGCATACCATGCTGATGGAATCCAGATCTCGAAGCAGAGCTGCCTTCCTCAAGACACTCTGACTCGGAACGCTCCATGTTCACAATAGCAGAGACATTGGGCTCCTTCTCGGTCTCTGGGCCCAAGCCTCGGACTCCGGATGGTCCACAGGAATAGCTCTCGCTTCTTCGTACCATAATCTTGCGAATCTCATGTTTTGGAATGATTTCAAACGACTGCATTGAAGCACTTCTCGTTCTTACGTGATGCTTTGGGCCTGTCGGCTTCAATTGCTCATTGTTTGGCAACACCGGTTCCTCGTTGTCGGTAAGCTCTGGTGTAAACGTTGATGCTCGGCTACGTTGGCTGTAGGGCGAAGTGATACCAGCTGAGCCGCCAGACTGAAGATGTCCAGGGCCAGCCCGTTCCGTTTGTAGACTCGAGCGCCCAGATGTGACTTCAGGTGACATCACAGCCTCGTTACTTGACCATGGATTTGTCACCAAGGCTGGAGATCCCACATACTCAACTATAGAAGCGCTACGGATTTCTGGACTAGACTGATTCGAGAAATAGTCTGAGGTTGCAGATCCGGGGTATGAAATGTCAGAGCCCATTCCTGACGATGCGATGCTGTCAGCGAGGGAGTTGCGATTTTTTAGCATGAGTGGCGCGGGTCTATGAGCCGACTTATGGGGGTTCGGGCTACCCTTCGTCTCATTGACTGCGTCGCCATACTGAGGAATCTGCCATGCTCCGTGCGACTGATCGTGAAAGTCAAATAAGTCCTGACTGAGTGAATCATCCGGCCTCAAGCTCACGTCCTCCAGAGGTATCTCGGAGGCGTCTGCGTCATGGAAATGTGGCAATGTTGCCGCCATTATGGGAGGAGACTGTAAGCGGTCATGCTCACACCCAGATTTGCGATAAACACCTTCAGATTTCACATCCATATCAGACGTATGCGTGGGCTGCCGCGCGTCCAGAGGTAGCCCGCCATCTGACGTTAGACGCCCTTGAGTCTGCACATCTTGATCTAAAATGAGAGCATCATTGAGGTTATTATATAGCACTACTTCGTCGGCCTTCACAGCCCAGGTGCTGTAATCATTTTCAATACTTTCCATGGTGTCAAACCAGTACTCTGGCAAAGTCTCTTTGCTCCCTTCCAAGAGATCAAGCATGGTGTCCAGCCTACGCCCTAATTGATGGATCTTGTCTTGAAGTCCAGCTTGTATATCAACGTATGACTCACGCGATAGGTTCGATCTGCGATTTGCAGTGGAGATATCTGGCTCTGCAATCGCAATCCACCCAAAGGACAGAGATTCCTGACAGTCTCTATAATCCCTGAAGAACGCCGGCACATGCCGTAAAATCATTAGACGAGTTGTCCAAAGGCTCAATAATGAGCTAAGTCGCGAGAGAATTGGCAGCGCTTGCACTATGGTTCCAGTAATAACAGCGGTAAAGTCGTCCAGATGCTCATAATTTACCGTAGAGCCAGAGATTGATGCGCTCCGTGACCGAGGCCTAAGATGTGTGCTTCGTACGTAATTCTTGAGCTCCTCGACTTCCAAGGTCTCCATATCGTCTCTAATCGTCTCAATCCGTTCCTCGTACCCTTGGACTATCCGCACAGGTAGCCCACCCCAGTATTCTTCCTCCTCCGATCCAACTGGATTGTATCCAGGCCACAGCCATCCACTTAGCTCCTGATGCCATTCCTGTAACTTCTTACCTGCAAATGCTGCCTTGATTCCCCATGCTCTTTCAGAAGTCGAAGCAGAAGCAACACTGTTCTCAATGAAACTCTGGCGATTTCTCTTCCCAGTAAAGACAACATCCGTTGCTGTGAGGGCTTCTAGGGTGGACAAAAGGGGATTTATCTCATGATCTGTAAAATATTGGCGACGTGAGAGGGTGTGCGACAGAGGCGATGCAGGATTAGCGAGGCGCCGTGACAAGTTGCGACCAGGGGTGCTAGGTTCCATGAAAGCTGGTCAAGGCATAGAAATGCCAGATATTGATATCCTCTGTCGATAGCAATAGCGATAGCAATAGCAATAGCAATAGCAATAGCAATAGCAACAGCAATGGCATCAAAGGGCGACCAAAAACCAAAGGGGTCGCTGCCAACAAACAAATGATATGACATGCATACAGGTACAGGATGCATGATGCAGGGCAGCTGGCTTGCTGATTGGAGGCAATGGCTAGGCGCGCGCTTGTCTGCCGCAATCGTAGAAAAAAGTGAATCTGGTGACCGAAGAGGCTAGCCCCAGGGGTGGCAGCACATCGTTGGATCCTTGCGAGCTGCTCTTCCATATATCTGCAACTCTTTCGGCTCATCGTGAAGAGTCGACAATGCTTGGTCGCGTGTCTCTTGGTCCAACAGTGCCACTCTGTGAGCCACCAAGCTTGCAATGGACCACGTCGTAGTAAGGTTTCGGCCTCACGAATCCCGCTAATCCACTCCAGTTGTGTACAGAGGAAGATCCATTTGTGCAGTGTGATGCATATTTGATGGGACTGCGATGTACTTGTGACAAGCAAGTCATGACTTTGGCAAAGGTTTGCGCCTGTCGCATATCCAGTCTTTCGGCCTAATTCGGATATTGTGCTGAGATGGTCCTTCCTTCTCACGGCCTAGGTAGAAAGGCATAGCTTCGAACAAGAAGAGGCTGTCATGGAATTCCATGGCATATTATCAAGACTCAGACTTCTCCAGCGACGCCCAGCAGGCACCGAGTGTTCGGTATATGCGCGTCTCGGTGATTCGGTCACAAAATCGCTTCCCATCCTATGCCTCTCTAGCCGGATGCGTGCAGGAGCTTGTCTTCGTCGGTATTCCAGATCAAGCTTCCACAGCTGCAAGCTGTACTCTACTCACCGACATGATCTAGATGACGCTGATCATGAGGCAAGTTGCCTATAAACACATACAGTTGCCCAATTCGCGGAAAAAATCGTTCTCATCCTTCACGTTGTACTTTGAATTTGTCCGTCGCGATGTTTGTTCTCTTCCTCGGTCTGCTTGGCGTTTGCCAAGTGTCTCTTTCCAAGACGGTCAAGTACGATTGGAGCATTGATTGGGTTACTGCAAGCCCGGATGGTTTTACGCGACCTGTCATCGGTATCAATGGGCAATGGCCATGTCCTCAGGTCGACGTGGATTTAGGAGATCGGCTCATCGTTACAATCCACAACAATCTTGGCAATGAGTCAACCGGTCTCCATTGGCATGGAATCAATCAACGTGGTTATGCGGACATGGACGGCTCTGCTGGAGCAGCGCAATGCCCAGTGCCCCCAAACAGCAGCTTCACTTATGACTTTCCGGTACGTGGACCTTGACTAGAAGAGTTCAATGTCAGATCTGACCTTTCCCTTAGATAAATCAAGTTGGGACATACTGGTACCATTCACATACTCAGGGGCAATACCCTGATGGTCTTCGAGGTCCACTGATCGTCCACGACCCCGACTTTCCCTATCACTTTGATGAAGAGATTACGATGACCTTCTCAGACTGGTACCACGATCAGATGCCGACGCTCCTCAACTATTATCAGTCGTCTGCCGATGTCACTAATAACAGCATCGTACCCGGTCAAGCTCCTATCCCCCAGTCAGGGCTCATCAACGACAGCCAAAACAATACCATCCACGTACAGCCAGGCAAGACCTACTTGATCCATATGATTGATATGGCCAACTTTCCAGGTGTGGCGGTATACTTCGATGGTCATCCATTCACTGCTGTCGAAGTTGACGGCACTTATACCGAGAAGCACTTCCTGGGTGATCAGAATCTCCGCATAGCTCCTGCGCAACGATGGAGTGTGCTCATCACGACCAAGAATGACACTAGCAAGAACTTTGTCATCTTCGCTACCCTCGACGTCAACATGCTGTTCCCAGCAACGGGTCGTCCGACTATTCCTGGTTGGAACGGCAACACGACTGCATGGCTAGTCTACGATGATGCAAAGCCTCTTCCGCCTCAAAAGACCTTCTACTCGTTCGATTTCTACGATGACTTGGCTTTGATACCCTATGACAGAGCCCCACTGCTCGAACCCGTTGATCGGCGCTTCACGATGGACATGCAAAGCGCCACCATTGATGGCATCACCCGATTCACCATCAACGACATCACATACTTGCCCCAGAAGGTGCCTTCCCTATACACTGCGCTTACGGTCGGCAACTACAGCACCAATCCCCTTGTCTACGGTGTCAATACCAATCCATTCGTACTCAAATACGGAGAGATCATCGAGCTTATCATCAACAACCGCCATGACAACCTCCACCCCATGCATCTCCACGGCCATCAATTCCAAGTCCTCGAACGATCTCCCCCTGACGGAGGAGTCTGGTCCGGCACATACGCCTCCGACGTCTCCGCGACACCCATCCGCCGAGACACCGTCATGCTGAACAAGAATGGCTACTCGGTCTGGCGATTCAAGGCGGATAATCCCGGCGTCTGGCTCTTCCATTGCCACATCGAATACCACATCACCTCGGGTCTCCAGGCGACCTTCGTCGAAGCTCCGGATCACCTCGGTCACCTCAAAATCCCGAAGGACCAAATCCAGGCGTGCAAGAAGTATGGAATGGATTACCAAGGTAACGCTGCTGCCAACACGAGGAACCCGCTGGACTTGACTGGTCAGGTTTTGGCAACCAATGCCAGCGCATTCAATAATAACCATGGGTTAGTGTTTAGCTTACCTTGAAACTCTTACTCCAATAGCGCTGACACTTTACCCCAGGGCTGTTTATCCCCCAATAGTAGGCGCCGGCGGAGCGACGTCAAAGAAGCGCAGCCTTTTGGCCCCACGGAAGCTTGCCAGGTTAGACCAGTGATCGTACAACGTAGGCTGAAATAATGACGGTGCCTGTATAAATTTCTCTTCTTGGATCAGTAGGCTCGACTGAGACCTGAGTCGCTCATCTCGGTCTTCACTGGCATGGAGTGTGCTCTATTTCCTGTACAGTGGTGCAATTGGGCTCCTTTGTATTCAATTTCTAATTTCTATACCATAATTGCTATATACTAGCCAGCTAATATACCCACCAAAGCTATCTTTCATTCATATCGCCCTTCGTTCAAGGGTGATTATTCCGAGACGTGTTTCCTGTTTTGGTGTCCTAAGTAATTTAGTCATAGGAGTATGTGAGAATTGATGTTCTCGGTATGGATTGGAAAAAGTAACAAGACACCACTCCGATCTCCAACATCTGCGTTGTGTAGATTCGTAACCAGCGCCAGCCGCATAAGACACCATGTATCACAAGCCCAAACGCAAAGGACTCCTGCATCACAGATAACGAATCCAATAGACCACAAGACCCAGATCGTCAAAATATACCGGACGTTCTCAGATCTCAAATCTCATATCTTCCAAAGAACAAACCACATATAGGACTATCGAAGCCGATACAGACTCCATAAATGCCAAAGATAGTATTTCCTATAGATGTGCTTCACCTCTAATTAAGTTGTACAACATATGTGGGGTATAAATGGTTTCGAAGGAGAACAGGGTACATATGGGAGACTTGTTTCGGAAAATTGATGATGCGTTGGATATGTACGTCTCTTAAGATAGTCATTTCACAGACGACTCGGCGACCGCCACCGCTTTGATCAATCAGCATACGAAGATCGAAGTCAGGAACAGCATAATCCAACAAGAATCCTAAACAATGTCATGAATGCTTTTTCAATAGAGGATAGCGACCAACGCCTGCCGAAAGGAGTGAGTTCCAAGATCATAAATGCGTGAAGTCCGTCGCTATGCATTGTATGTACAGCATTGTAATCGTCATCCAACCATATCTAATCTCCGAAAGGCTACTCATGTGCGTCCCAACCTTCCTGAAAAGCATCCGCGTCTCCCATCTCATCGCTGTCCCAACCATCTTCTTCGTCGTTCTGGACCAGCTGCAGAAACCGCTGAAGTCCGGGCCCATTATCGAGTGCGACAGCAGCCGGTGGAGGTCGATGCGCTGGGGGTGGAGGCTCGTTGTTCCGTGCCACAGCAGGAATCATAGGTTCTTGGGGCAGGACCGGTGGGCCATCTTCCTCATCGCTATCACTGTCGAGTTCATGAGGAGCATTCGCCCCGCCGCCCGCAAATGCATGGCCAAACTCCCCATCATCGCCGCCTTCAAGCTCCCACAAGCGCATATAGCATTCGCTTTTCCGGGTGTTGTAGTGTTGATATGGGTTTCCTTTGTCGAGGTAGGCGCCGCACAGGTAGCAGAAATGGGTATCGCATTTGAAACAGATCATGTGGTTGCATCCATGAGTCTTTTGGGCTCGGGCGTCGCAAGTGGGGCAGGGTTGTGTGTGCAGCTTCATGTAATCCTCAGAGGCCCTCTCTTCGGCTGTGAGTTCGAACTGTGAGCGAGGGAAGCACACATAGAATTCGCCGTGCCAACTTGCTTTGCATACTTTGCAGAACGCGAAGGTACAATCTTCACAGATCGCAAGGCGTTCTGCGGGTGGCGGCAGTAATTCCTGATTCATGTTGCGGTCATACGGTTTGGTTTCGTCGCGTTCATCGTCTGCTTCTGCGTTTTCCGAGTCCTGCGACTTGTTTGGGCACCTAGCTGGACCTTGACACCATTGCCGTGGGCAGTAGACAGTCGTCCTATCAGACTCAAGTCGTTTCTTTCGCTTTAACTTGATGTACCTCTGTACCATTTCCTGCTCCAAGGGTATCTGCAGCAATTCGCTTGGCTCGAGTGTCCTATCTTCTTTCCTTCTTGCATTGAGACCAGGCCCGACTGATGCCGACATCTTTCCTGGCTCAGCTCTGCAACTCGGCGTAATGCACTTGACGTTGCCGATATCTCCCTCGGTGATGCATGTATTGTAGAAGTCTTGAAGGCATTCAACACAGAAGACGTGTGAGCAGAGGAGGAGGCGATGGCACACCGCACCCTTCTTCGGTTCTGCGGTATATGATTAGTTGAAGTTGTTCCCTACTAAGTATCAGCAACGTCATACCTAAACAGATACCACACTCGAACGTTCCTTGGTCGAACTTCATTAGTTTCGCCTTTAGGTCGTAATCTAATAGAGGGATCTTCAATTCTGCTGCCACGTCCAACGCCCCTGCTCCGCTCTCGAGCAAATCGAAACCTCTGTCTGCCGCTTCCCGCAGGTAATCAATGTATGAGAACACCACCTGGTCTCTGCCCATATCCTCCCATATCTTGAGACCAGATTCGCGAAGCTCTTGAATCTTCGTTTCCGGTAGCCATGAATATTGAGAGTCAAGATTAACAACGGGTGGCTTCTGAGCAGGATAGCCTTCTGGCAGTGAAATGTGAAGGTCTAGAGGAGGTAGGTGCGATAGCTGGTGAACGTTTTGGGCATGGCCACCCTGATGATCAGCAGTTGCGGACTCATTGCCCGTCGAGATGGAGTCCGGAGGGGTTAGGAGCCCTACTGGTGGTATCCCATCGACCGTTTGGAAACGTAAGAGTAGGGGTGCGATGGGCTCAATGCCGACTTGGATGGATGCCGAAAAGGGATGAAAACCATCAGGATCGACTAGAAGTTCCGGATATATCGCTGCGATAGTCGACAGTTCCAAGAGGCGCTCATCCTCCGCTTCCTCACCGCCCGGGTCATCGGCCATTGTGGCGATATATGAGGGGGGAAGCACGCATGAGATGCCTTTGATATAGGTACATTAGTAATGTTCAAGATGAGTCGAACGGAGTCCAATAGTCCGTGGAGCGTTCACACAAGCGATCACGCATGAGTCAATTTTGGCAACAACGGCCTAGCATACTCATTCACTCATTCTACTTTGATACTTACCGAGTGATCGAGACGCGGCAGCCGCCATTAACGCTCCAAATACAAATAAGTAGATACCTTACATATACATTGGCGCAGGAAGTTTCTGGCCGTTCATTCATGACTTGAGAGGGTTGAGTGCACCTTTTACCCAGCGCCGCTTCCACTATATGCTATCTCTCATGATTTGTTGATTGACAATGCGAAAGGCTCTCGTCTTCCTACTCACCATGACTCCATGGGCTCCGACACCCGACTGCATAGCATTGGATAGTGAGTTTGGATACGTTCACACACTCCTCGTAACGTAGTGGCTTCGATTCTACACCTTGGCCTTGCCAACAGTGTTACTATACCCATATCAGTCTAGCATCCAATTTTTCCTATCAATAGCCTAGACTGATCGTGATCTGCTTGCTCAACCCTGAAAGGAGCAGGTAAGTCAGCTTCTTCATGTTGTGTGCTAGAGGGCATATTTCAAAGGACATACCTAGGTTCTTGAAAACACCCGATCTATCTCTTTTTACGCACAGGGTAAATAAAGCAACTGCAGCTTCCCAAATGTGTAACCAGCTCTCCGTCGTTCGGTCGGCATTCATAGGCATTGTTACCAGAAGAGGCCCGTCGGCTGTTTCCGTAAGCAAGAAACGAAAGTGTCAAAGCAAAGATTGATTGGATGTATGGCCTACCGTCGGGTACTCTTATTGGAAGGAAGAATGAAATGTCCTCGTTTTGCGCCCTCGACGGTCCAAATCCAAAAGGCCTCAGACCCGTGCGCATTGTCATGAGTGTGTTTTCGCACAGCGCCTTCGACATTCTCAAATTCGGTTCATTGCTGCACTGGACGTTGGCGAGCTCTGATTCAAAACTACCAATGATGATGTTGAGCTGACCATCTGCGTCTAATTGAACACGTTATTGGACATGATCCTGGCCGCACGATTCTGAATCATGACGGGTAGACACTCGACTGTGATCGACGAGCCGACAGGACAGAATATGCAAAGATCGCACGTACTGAATCCATTGTATACGCCGCCTTGACCCAAGCCAGCCACACATTCCTCCAGGAGGTCGTCAGTAGCAGTGGCAATTTCATGATCCGCAGCTATGCCTTGGTTTCTTCTCCCTGACTTCAAGGTAATATCCTAATTCATTGAATCCAATAAGTATTCTTCAAGGACCATCAGGGCTTTAATCAAACAGAGTGGCAAATATGAATAGATTCTTCCGGGATGTAAGCAGACTTGTTGGAAGATCTTCTTACAATGGTGCACTTTCCGTCGTCACTAAAGTATCGAAAGGGTAATCCTCTATCATGAATAAGGCAGTCAGTATGAATCCAGTCGATCGATGTTATTGGCGATATACAGCGGAGCACGAGATAAGCCTGGAAGGGGCATGGGCTTCTTTGATAATAAAGATTGTATGGAGAACTGAAAGCCATACATTGTAGATGGGGGAGGAGCTTCATAACGATGCCTGAACACATGTTCGTTGGAACCATGAGGAATCTTCAGCCAGGCATTCTCACAGCTCTCGAGGATTGGGGCATTGCCCTGAGTGGGCATGCAATTTATCCTGCCCGGTGCGGACAAATTAGCCGCCGGCGAATCGATATTCGTTTCGTTGATGATATGACCAAGTAGGTTGGTCGCATTCGGAAGATTAGGAAGAGCCAAATCGCGTATAGAGAGGGAAAACGTCGGCGTCGCGGTGGCCAGAAGAGAAAGAACAGCTAAGATCGAGGACAACATTATGACATTCGATAGTTGAAACCTCTTATAGGTGGCACGCTGGAAGCTGTAGATATATGACCGTGGCTTTCTGAGTGTCTCGTGCTCATAAGGTCCGTCGTCCGCCTGTTCGTCGTCACTTCGCTAATATGTCCACCATACGCTTATAGTTATCGCATACAATCAGTGCGATATGTATAAGCGCATAACCTTTTGACGCAGCGCAGCGTGGTTCTCGCTGTGCTTAGATGATCTAAATCAAGAATTCGAAAATCACGCACAAACAAACAGCTCTCGATCTCGATGATACACATTCCATACTCATACCAACGAGCACATGTTTCACGTAAAGATACCTCCGAGATGTATATGGCTTCATGATCATGGACGAGGGGAGTGAAATAAGGCCCTCGTTACTGATTTTCTGCGGCAAAAGACCAATGTGACGGAAGCGGACTCACCTCCGGCTTGACTACTCAAAACCGCACCCAACATGAATCGATCACGTGCAGCCACTGTTGCTTGCTTCACAAGGATATCATGTTGGCTAGCCCGGAACTCCACTCAGCACTAAATTAGTCAATCACCCTTTCTTCGCTGACCTCATTCTACCCCTATCCGGCTCCCAATGCATACACATACTCCAGGAACAATTAATCTGAATCTTGGACGAGACCACACGAAGGCAGTAGTGAATTCTCGATCCATACAGCAGGTGGGCAGTATGAGCAAAAGAACGTCTAGTATATCATCAACGTGCTTACAGAAGTGCCACCGCCTCTCCCTGGGTTCAGAAGCATGAATCAGGTTTACACTCATAATCAGGGGAAATATAATATGACAAACCTCCAAAGAGTTTGTCCCACCAGCGACTCCTTAGCGAACAGTCTCTTGCACGAAAAACAGAAAGCTACTGTGCTTCCTAAGAAGACTACACAAGGAAATCACATACTCCCCAACCCCCAAATCATACCGACGCTCCCAGACGTTACCCTGCACCCACAACCAACCTCAGCCACATCACACCCCACCCACATTCTCTCATCCTTACCCCCTTAAACTCCCCCCTCCACTCCCTCCCCTCCCCCAACCCAGAAAACCCTTCCCCTCTTACATCTATACACTCAAATACCCACATCTCTCTACTCACCACTTCACTTACCCCAACACAACCAATCACCCTAATAAGAACCACCACAACATCAACATCGAAACTTCCACAAACGCAAGCGAAATCCCCCTATCCCCTTTATCCAATCCCGAACCTCAATCCCATCCCATTTATCCCATCCCCCAATCCCATCGACTCCTGCACTCCCACCCAACATCCCACCCAGCCCATCCAACCCATCCCTCACCAGCACAGACGACAATACCAGCGTCATGAACCATCACCACATCAGCAACCAACGACCAACCCTCCCAAACACAAAAAGAAAAGTCTCCAACTCCCCAAAGTGCATCTTCGCGATCTTCGTTGCCAGGAGCTGTCAGCCTGGCGCCATTCATACTTATGTAGTATCCCAACCACCCATCCAGCCCTCATCATCCTGGATCACCTTACTACCCCTTCCCATCCCCATTCCCATACCCGTCTCCAACCATTCAAAAGCCTACCCACCTTATATTACAAAATCCCTCTATCTAATACCTATTCCATACCTATCACGCTCTCCCACCATTCCTGCTCTGGCAACACACATCGCTGAGGTGGCTGCTACGAAAAACCGCATATATAAACAAGGACAGAACATCCACAATCGAACTCTCGTCAACAAGTTCAACATTTCACGAATAGTAGGGAAAGGATTGCGCATAGTTACTGCGCTCAGTTCCTTGATAGATGATTCCATGAGTGACATTCATCTAAACCGAAAGGAGATCATTATGATGCTTATAGTGTGTGAAGGGATGCGGCGTTATGGGTAATGAGAGCTGAGGTACAACAATATTGAGAGAATATAATTGTTAGGGGTATTGAGATTTGCTACTGGCAATGTGTGTTTTAGGAAAAAGCGATGATGTTTTCAGGCCTTTGGCCAGCGTGTGCAGACTAGGAGTGTATGTGATGATGCCATGTATTGAGTTGACATGTAGGAGAAAAGTCGTTGCTAGATTCACCTCCATCCATCCGTCGCCACGTTGATGTTCTCATTTGCGGACAGACTCTCGCGTAAATACTATAGTAGTATCGCTCTTCTTCGGATATTGATGTCCACCAGTGACGTGTGATTCGAAACTTCAAGAAGATGGTATAATTACATGTTCGCGTCATAATCATGGTAATAATCGCTACGTCAGTCATACATATAGATGAGAGGCATGCCAAAAGTATGCCTGCCAATACTATTTTGATCACGTACCAACACCGCCACCATGCTCCGCCACATCCTTTTTGTCCAGCACTTCTACCTTCCTGCTGAGCAGCTGCCTCAATTCCGGACTGATCACTTTTTCCTTAGCTTTGACTGGTTCGACTTCCCCACTGCTAGGTCGGCCGCGTCCGTCGGCCCCGGTAGCGGTACCATTTGAGCTGCTAGGTCGTGAGGAAGACGGTTTATCTGTGGGCTTCTTCCGCTGTCGGACGGGGGCGGCGGGGAAATTGTTTCTTTTGTCGATGGCCTCCACTGTGCGTTGAAAGCGGCGGAAGAGAGCTTGGGCACGAAGGAGAATGGAATTGAGGTCGATTGTGTTAGAGAGTTCGTTAACTTGTAAGCGATCAGTATACAATGGCGATTGATTCAACCTTCATCCCGGCAACTTGCGTCCCAATTGCGGAGTGCCTGGGGCCTTGAACCCGGTGAACACTCTCCGAAATGGGACACAGGCCGCCACGATGGGGTTTGTCTAAGAAATACTAGAGAACGTACCGTATTTTAATACTTCATCGAAGTGTTTCAGGTGCTCCATGATCACATCGCGATGCTTTTCGAGGATCGCCAGAGCGATGAATAAGTGGAAGTTGCTGCTCAGGAAATCCGTCCATAGTGATTCCCAAAGGCGAAGAACATCAGGCCATTCAAACTCACGCTTATACCATACGAGCAGCATGCGGAAGAAGAAGAAGAAATTTGTGGAGTCGGCGGATTGGAGGTGGAGGTAGAGCGCAGGGTCCAATAGCTGGAGGAGATGATCCAGGGTGAGAAGCTGCGTTCTCATACCGGATTGGTCGCGGAGGAAGTTTCGTTCCTGAGTCTCTGGTCAGCACTGGAATTCATCGAAAGGTGCAACCACTGTGAGGGTGAAGATGCTGCAATGTGCAAAACACTCCACGACAATCGTAACCCTCCAATGTGCGCATGGCTACTTGCGGGGGCTGCCAGCCCCGCCGGTTCATACATTGTAAATTGAAGCAGTCGAAAACATGACAAATAGGGCTTACCATTCGGTCCATAAAGCCAACGAAGCCCCAGAATGCTACTGCATCATCCTGCTCAACTGCGTAGATCGGAGCAAGGAGGTCGCTCATTCCCTGGACGTAGCCCAAACCGCGGTTGTATTCGTTGTAGGTAAGAAGCATATCTTTCATCTGTTCGAGATGGACGTTGGTACCAACCTCGGCGAAAGGCGAGTCTGGGTCCGGATGTGGGATATCTTCTCCCTCAAACAGAGGGATATGACGGTCGGTGCGATGAACGTCTTTTTCTGTTCCGATCGCAAGCAATGGGATGTGTCAGCCTTTTTCTGCATATCGAGTGAATCATATCCCATGTCAATTATTGCCCACAGTCCCTGGGCCATTGGGGGCGCCAAAGTTTGATCAGAATATAACATCAAGTGCTGGGGATATCTACCTATTCTTCCCTTCTGCTCCTTCCACCACTCGCTTTCAGCTGTAGTGTCGCTTCCGTCGACCATGCGGTCCCACCACGCGCCCTTGAGCCTAACGAACTCATCACGTTTACTGTTGAGCATAACCTTCCTTTCGTCCGCGGTACTTGTCCATTCATATACACCTAGCAAGAATAGCCAAGCCTCTTTGCGCACGCCATCGCTAGGATTGAGGCCCCCAAGAAATATTCGCTCTTTCACCTCATCCACTGTGACTTGCAAGCGTCCAGTCTGAGCATCGAAAAAGCCGTTCCACTCTTTGATCGAGACTGGCTTCCTCTTCTCACCCAATGACAAATTGCCAGCCTCCACGTCTAAAAGCTCGAACTCGCCAACATCAGTATCCGCTAATTCCAGAACATCCTGAGCAGTGAAGATCCGTTGGCTTCTCTCCTTCTCACTCTGCTCTGCAATCCCCATAGCCCATCTCGCTAAGTAGACTCTTGCACTATCAAACTCTTCTTGTAGAGTTTGGACTTCCGGATTCTTGATCAGCCTCTGTACCTGAGGTGGAATCTTAGGGTTCTCCACTATGTCCTGAGCAGTCCTCTTGGTGAAGTTGGTGACCTGGCTCATTTTCTCCAAAAAGCTCCATCGTGCCTGTTTCAGTGCCTTCGTCACAGGGTCCATTGCGGCGTCGCGACCACTGCTCGACGCCGCCCTCGGGCCCGAGATGGACATAGGTCCTGCTGCCTTGGCACCCAGCTGAGGGCTGTTCGGTAGAGAGATCTTGCCCCCAAAACCGAGCTTGTCTTCCGCGCTCGGCTCGATCAAGTATACTGAAGGATCCGCCCCTGACTTCTCAACCACCACGTATCTCTTTAACCAACGTAATACTTCGTCACCTCCCCAAAATGTGCTTCCATCTTCACTGAACGGATCAAAACTCTCTCTGACGCGCTTCTTCTTCTGCAATATGGTAGACTGACATTCGTCGTCATGGAAAAACAGGGCTGGAAAGCTATCGCCCGCCCGAGTGTTGATGACGACGCTTCCAAACCACCATCCCAGACTCGGCGGTCTTATGAGCAGTGAATAAATCTCACTAACGGGAACGGCAAACGCATATGAGCCAACTGAGCCACTGTGAGTATGAGTTGTAGGTGGTTGAGGGACGAGTGGTGTCTGCTTAGGAGGTGATGATCCATCTGAGAGCTCGACTTTGACATATGCATCGAGTGAATCGCCTAGAGAAGATTCTGGGAGCCAGGCGAGGAGGTAAGACGTAGTTCTTGAGGTGGTCGTAGAGGAGGAGGAGCGCTGTCGGGTATCGGTAGTGGGTTCTTTTTGTTGAATGAGAGCTATGAAACCAGGGATATTATCCTTGGATGATGGTGTGGGATGTACGTAGACCTAGCATTCTTTAGTCAACCATGAGGGACCAAGTCTCAAGCAATGCAACTTCCGAGATAATGACCGACCTAAGAGATGGCAAGGACATCGGTGAGAGGTAGTGTCGTCAAACAAAGGTGACATACCTTGCTCTTGGAGAAGAGTAGCTTAACGCCACGTCCGGAGCTGCTATGCATTATGGTGCTGTACTCTTCCTCGTCATTGTCGCTCAGGTCATATACCGAGGCTGTAGGAGATGTGGGAAGGGCTGGGGACATTGGAGGAGTGGGATGTGCTGCGGTGGATCCCATGGTCATCTGGCCGAGGTAGTCATCCAAGGCGGTTCAGGGCGGATTTAGCCTTAGGGAGGAAATGCTACGGACCTGAGACTCAGGCGGAGATTCTTAGGTGCATCGAGGGAAGATATATGCGGGTAACCTGTGTAACATATGGGATTGCAGGAGGATGAAGTGTGCTCTGATGGGCTGGTGGGGCAATGCACAATGACGAGTCTCATCACCCGAGGCAGCAAGAAAGTACCCTTTCCAACATCTTGCAACTCTTGTTCTCATTGCTTTCGTATAAGATGAATGCTACAGCGCTATGAAGTAAATATGTACTGTGCCTCGCAGTGTACCAGTCGCCTACAGCACCCTCCTTGGATCAAGGCTTGCAATATTCGCAGACTTCGCCTTTCCATCAAAGATGAATTCTGATATCAACTTGCCAGTACCTGGCCCATTCTGGATACCTATCCGCCATTAGCCCTAGCTTTAATATGATCTGGGATCCAGCTATACCCCAGCAAGTGTGGCCTGCTGCCATGAAAAGGCCCTTGACACCGGTCTCCCCTATCAAAGGGCCGCCGCTGGCTGTCTGAACGTTAGGTAAGTAGCAAGCCTGCCTCGCAGTGACTTCGCCGTCGCGAAGCTCGTCCGAAATGGAGGAAACATAATCGATGATGTCCTGACAGCGCGATTGGTCAGTCACAACATCTGCTGATGTTTTGGGCAAAGGCACCATCGTGTCGCCTTCGCCGCAGGCGTACGCCTCATCACCCGGTCGAGCGTAAATCTCTGGTGTAACCTGCTTTGAGTGCGACCCTTTCGATTTTAAGAAAGTGTCGGTTCGTCCAAAGCTTGGTGGTAGAGTGATCTCCGTGAACAAAGCATAGGCCGATATGGGACTCTTCGATTTGATGGTGACACTATGCGCCCTCATGGCCGAAATAGGGGCTGGTGGGTACACAGACTTTGTCCAAGGGCCTGCTGAGATAAGAACATCGGTAGCTGGTATTGTATGAGACACTGAGGTTTCGTTGTTGGTGTATGTAACCGACTTCACAGCGCCGCCAGACCTTTCGACATTTGACACGGAGCCGAGTATTATATCGACCCCTTTGTCCTCGGCAAGCTGAGCCATAGAGGTTGTGAATTGGTATGGATGGACTTGAGCAGTATTGTCTGGTGTTCCCATTTCATAATAGCTTCTTGCACTGTCTGGTGAGACCCAATCCAGATCTTTTGGTATTCCAGTAGCGTTTAGTCTTCCGATTGCGGCTGTATCCCTTTTCTGAAGCGACACTGATTCGCCACCACTGGCATTGCCATTCCGAGCAGGCTTTTTGTCTTTCACCCGTCCTTTTGCACTGAGTTGCCCGCAATGTATCTTTCGGTATCCCCATCTTAAGTCTCCACCGTGTTTAATTGCAAGTTCTTCATGGAGTCTGTAACTCAACGGCACGATACTGCTTGGATATGCCCATAGTCCCAGTAAACCGCCAGCTTTTCCACTTGCGCCTCCGGCAATCTTCGACGCTTCAAGGAGCGTAATTTTGTGCTTTGATGGGTCGTAAGCTGGATGCCGTGTCAGGAAATAAGCTGATGTGCATCCGATAATACCTCCACCTGCATGCCATATACATCAGTGCCGTTGACATCGACTCGGGCCTCAGGGTGATGTCAAGAGTGGCGGACCGATTATGACAATCTCACGCCTCTCCACACTCTCAGCCATACTTGATAAGAGCGCTCTGCACAACGTTGGTGTCAAAGTAGCCAGGGTAGTATACTGTGAAACTTAGGCTAACTGATGGGTTGCCATTGGCTGCAAGCATTTCGCCTGGTGCCAGGTAGCGGGGGTGATCATTAAAGGTTTCCAAAGTGACTGATGCGGAACGAAATCTTCTTCATGTTGCTGCACTTGCTAAGATAGCTATACCTATTACATGACTTGAACCATTGAAGTTCTCGGTATCGTCATGGGTCAGCTACGGGTAATAGCCTGCACTTCCCAACGAGGCCGGTCAAGGTATCCGAGCAAAGAAGATGGCGCCGTACCTGAGGTCGCCCGATACCGAAACAACCTGGTAGGTCTACGCCGTCATGTACAGCAGAGAGGGGAGTAACCCAATTTCTTTCCCGTCTAGATTGCAATGTCACAGTGCGAGAACCTTTTCTTTGTCGCCTATCTGGATAAAATTCATGTCTTTAGACCCGAATTCCCCCTCCAGGGTTTGCCAAAAGTGCCTGAACTCATTGTTGACCTCCCCGAATCTCGGACTGGGCGTGGAGGCCATTTGGACCTGAGTCGTCCTCACGCTGTCAATCATCTCATGGTGGGTGACCTAGGAAATGAAGAAATTCTTGTTGCTGCTTGCGATGATGGTGACGTGATTTCCTACACTATGCACTCTATAATTAGGTCAATTGAGCGGGTCAGAGCGAACGATGCTCAGTCTCATCGGGTACCACCCGTCGTCGATGGTCAATGTCTATGGGAATATCCTGCTGCAAAACCATGGTTTTTGGAGAACGTTGGCCAGAGTGCATGGGGCCTTGCCATTCACAAGGAAGCACGCTTTCTTGCTGTCAGTTCGAATACGCAGCTTATAGACATATTTGCGCCTGCGTTGATAAATCCATCTATCCTAAAAAGCGATACAACGTGGGATGAATATAGTCGTCACTCAACCGACTACTGTGTTGGGGACGATATGTGGAAAATCCTAGCATTCTATGCCCCTTCGCATCGGATGGACAATCTTCGAATACGTCTGTACGGTCATACGACCAACATACCAAATATCACATTCGCCAACGTCGACCATCAAGGCAGATATTTGGCAAGCACTGATATCGAGGGGCATACATTCATTTGGGACATCTACAGCGGAAGTGCGATATTTCGATTCCAGAGCAGCACGTTACCCAGTGAGTAGACGTTCACCTCCTCTAGCACCCATTCTTCAGGCTGACCATAACGCAAAAGCTATGCGAGGCTGGGGTGTAGTCTGTTTAGATCTGCTAACTTCGAGGCTTACTAACACTGCCAACCAGACATTCGGCTGCGATGGCCATACTGATGAGACGAATATCGTCATTGACATTTCAGACGGCTGTCACTCTATACCAAACAACTCACAATGGCATCCAGGCTTTGCACAATACGGTGCTGTACCAGGAACATTTCCAATCGATGCTCTGTCCATGTTATCGGAGCCGCAAGTAGCAGGATTAGAATCTGAAGAACTATCATCGAGTGGGGACGAGGAAATGTCAGGACAAGAGCCGGAATTTGATGATCAAGTAGGATCAGAAGCCGAATTTGAAGCCTTGAATGCAGATGCCGACCAGGAAGGAGCACTCAGCCCTGAAAGTCCTCTTGAATATATTGCAGGAGAATCAGGAGACCTATCTGCCTTGGAGACTCCTACCGATCTTCAAGGCAACAACGATGACCCACTGATGACAACCGAGGAGGATCATGGGCTGGTGCCCGCTTCACCTCCAGCACGAGAACGCAAAGCAGGTACCAGGCTACTGATGGACAATGTTCCAACTTACAAACGCGTACAACTGCCCTTCGATCTATTGCAAACAAGCGTGAGTGACATATGCCTGTTCTGTGATATTCACTACAATAAATCCACTGGAGAACCGGCACACAGTCGGGTTATATCCCAACAAGCCTTGCATCAGAAGCTGCCGCCAGGCCTCCACCAGCTCAGTCATATAGAACGGCTGAACATGATTGCGCAGATTCCAGAACTGGGGGTCGTTATTATTGGGAATCAAGCGGGCCGCGTCGGGATACTCACTGCTACCAGGTGGGAGGGACCACAGCAATCGGGGTTTAGAGTTGAGTATATCCTTCCGTTCAGATCCCAGGAGGAAGAAGGACTCCGTCCGGAGAAGGCTTTGATGGGCATGGCTGTCAGTCCGCTTCAAGGACACGCGAATTTACCAAACCCAGCCAGCGTCCAAAGCACATCCCCAGAAGGAGAAGCCACCCGACGGCCAATTTCCTGGGGATCTTCCCGACGATTTCGACTGCTGTTGGTTTACTGCGATCATACGATGCTGAGCTATGAGATATCTCGGCCTTTGGAGGACGAGATACTGATGTTGTGATACTAGGCATGATGATCAATACGAGGGTTAAGATCACGAGGAATGTATGCTATGGGTCATTTTGGAAGTCAAAGGTGCTATGGTCAAAAGGATGATACCCGCTGATATTGGCACATGAATGGTTTACAGGCGTAGTTAACAAGGCTCTGCACATGAAACCTGAATGATATACACTTATCTTAATAAATACTCTTCATGTTACCGCGTCTTCTTCTTCTCCTCAGCTCCATACCGCCTTCTCCTCCTCTCTTCCCAAACCCTCCACCCCGCCTCAGGCAAATCCTCCTCCAAAACCAGATCCCTCCACCTCCCCATCCGTCCCACCCAACAATCCAACCCCCACTCCACCCACCCACCTCTCCTCAGCACCTCCGTGACGCCAAACCAAGCTATCGCACTAACGACCCCAGCTATACATCCCACAACAACCTGAGTATGCGTGTGATAATTGAGATATATCCTACTCATAGCCACAGCCGCTGCCAGCACAAACGTCGAAAGAGCTAGGACCAGCTTTTGCGCAAGATTGAGCGGCTTATGGCTGTAAGGTCTCTCATCTCGGTGCGCGGAGGCAGGCGAAGGAGGCGGATGGTGCCGAAGGAGGAGGAAGAGGGAGAGGGAGAGTGAGAAGAAGGCGAGGAATTGCGCGTGGGAGGAGGGCATGCCGTAGCCTTTTCCGTTCATCTCTGCGCGTTGAAAGAGGAGTCAGACACCCTTCCTGACAATGCTCCCCCTACCAAGTGAACTCTGCGGAGAAAAAGCACTGCCCTACCCACGCAGAAGCGAACTCACGTTTCGGCCTCTCCTCCTTGATAGCTCTCTTCAGCATGAAATTCAAGGCTTCGCAGCCCATTTGTCCGGTGAACATGAGGAGGATCTCTACTTCGCGCGTGGACCATATTAGGGTTACGTAGATGACGCAGAGGGCTTGGGGGACGAGGGCGAGCCAGGCGCATAGGTAGGAGATGGGGTCGGAGGAGTCCTGTGGGGGGATGTTAGTGGGTTTTGGGATGGAATAGGTGGGGTGGGTGGTGGGAATGTACATAATGGACATGGGTGAGGGAGAGCGATGCTAGGGGAGCGGCTTCCATCTTGTTTATAGAGGAGGAAGGTGAGGGCTTAAGTTGAAAATGGATGGCCATGGAAAGGGAGGCCGCGCCATGATAGTACGCGATGCAACGCTGCTTTTAGCGTGTGCAGTTTCAATACGATTGGCCTGCTGCAAGACCCTGACCACGACCCCACGAATTACAGCAAAATTTTAACTCGACGAACTCATTAAATTAGTTATATCTTCCACGTACGTAGACGGATTTCTATAATTCTTAAAGCGTTTAATACCGTAGATAAATGCGTATCTTTTAGCCTACTTAGATATTTATTATAAGTCGTAGTTACTAGTAGGGTACGTCGGGAAGGTAAAGGCACAGCTAAGACCATCGGCAAACTAGGAACGTGGAATAATACAGAAAAATGCGGAAAATGCGTACATGACAGGCGCGCTCATGTGTCAGCCCTGGGGCTGGGAATGACACCGTGAGTTGGAAAAGGCGCATTTAGCTGGATTTAGCAACTTTTAGAAATACTAGGTAATAGGACTAATAGGGGATAAGTCCTACTAATTAGCTATAATATAACTATATTAGGCTAGTACTAACTAGGTAATTATAATAAAGTACTAAGTCTTATTAGTAGTTAATAGTACTAATACTTAGTAAGAAAATTAATCGCAGGCGTAATATTGGTATAGGAAACGGGGCTAGGCTAGGAGCGGGTACTTTACGCGTAGGTAAATTATGTAAATCGACTATATTTAAAACTTATATTACGCTAGCGTTGATAACGTAGCCGCTATAGCTCTAGCGAGCTTCCCGTTTCTTCCCGGCGCTAGAGGAAAATCACGGATTTAAGGCCTTAAATCCGGATTTTCTATATTTAGGACTTTTAGGCTAGAATAAAAAAACCCTAAAATTTTCCTATTTATTTCTAGTATTTTGCCTGGAAAATGCGCTTTCACATAGATTTAGTAGGTAAACTTACCAAATCAGCTATATCTTCCACGTACGTAGATGGATTTCTATAATTTTTAAAGCATTTAATACTGTAGATAAATACGTATCTTTTAGCCTACTTAGATATTTATTATAAGTCGTATTTACTAGTAGGGTACGTTAGGAAGGTATATATACAGTATAGCGGGCAGAGCGGTACTAAGATACATAGATTTCGTGGGTAAACTTATAGAATCAGTTATATCTTTATCGCTAATAGACCGATTTATATAATTTTAGGGGTATTAGATACTATAGACTTATACGTATCTTTTAGCCTATTTAGATTTCTATTATAAGTATTAACTGTTGAGTAGTATAGTTATATAACTCTAATAAACTCAGCAATTATTTTCAATTTGGCGGGGTCGGGGTCGCGGTGTTGTAGCACGCTAGTCGCATTGAATTTACACACGGTAATTTAATCAGCTTGAAGTATGCTTTATTAGGTAAAGCGCAGCTTGGCGTGACTTCTGTATCCCGAAGTTCAAATATTTGGCTCTCATCATATCCTACATGCCTATCAATTGATAGCAACACTCGCTCTTCAGGCTATAGGAGGAGCACGAGGCGCGTAGATAAGTATCTGGATACCCTTTTCTTCCCCCGTCACAGTGTGGCCGCTGACCCCATATTTCATCTCCACACATTGCTGAACGATGTTCCCAGCCCTCAAAGCGATGATCCGCCACGACGAGTTGTCCGAATATGCTGCCGAAAGCAAGCTGACCTCCACGATACACGATCCATGTTTGACAATCACCGGTAGACGATGTCGTTCTTCATTCGACGATCTGCTGAATTCGGGATAGATGTATTGCCTATCATAGGGGTCCAAATGAACGTCGCCGTCCATGTCCTGTGGCAGCTGAGCGATAGCGGCTTTACAGTCGCTGGCACGCAGTAGCTGCTCGGATGACACGACGCTGCAGCGGACTGTGGCATCGACTGGTCGGGTGGCTGCTGTGATATTTGGTTGAAAAAGTGAGGGTAGAGTTGGCATGGTACTTGCGTCAACAGCAAGAAGTGTGAGAAGTACTAAGATGGTAGATATCATCTCTTTTCGCTGCTTGATGCGCAAATGTGCATCTGAATCGGAGTTGGAGGATCACTCCTGGCAGGACGACTCTTGATGTTATCTTGCAATCTGCAAAGTTCTTATCGCGTTCTATTTTAAAATATTGGTCGGCACATGGTTTCTCGTCAATTTACTGCACATATACATGCGCAGACAGTCGTTTGGCGAGCTTCTAAATCCCCCACCCGACTGAGTCAATGTCGCGTGTGCGTGCTAGAGCTAGGTATAGAATCCGAACCGACCGCTGCAGCTGTCGCGTGGTCGCCATCAGCCTGCAGACATGACCATTATTGCGCTAAAACCTACTCTGGTAAGCTTTTGTAAGGTGTTCCACATTGATATCTTCAACACAAAAACAGCCGCTGGTCTTCATCCAAGCCTCAATATCTTACCATCGCACAACAGTGAATTGCTCCGACAACTTGGCTCGTAATGAATCTCATCGAACCGGAAGAGAAGGACTTGGAATTCGGCCTCAACATTAGTTTCTGCAAAGGAGGTTTAAGATGGACGTGGATTATGAATATTCCGGACTTGTCGAGGCTCAAGTCAACCCCAAACTCACCATATCTTGGAGCATTCGAATATCAGTCAGTTTACATGGAATATTTCGAGGCTCCCACTTGATTCCATGAGATACCTATCCATATAGCTCCGCCTATCTCTATCAATCAGACTGCTGAGCAGATGAGTTCAATTAGCAAGAGAGGAGATTTCCATGACTCGAATATTGATCACATCTCGTCACTGGGCTTGTGCATATACATATATTGGTCTACCAGAAGATAAAAGGATTAAAATCAATTGCCGTGGACGAAATCTGAGAGACAAAGTGCAGACTCATGAACTTGCTATCGGTAGTATCGAAAATGGCGGAATCAAGCTGAAGACGCTGGATTGCTACAGTATGAAAAGCCTTACTACTTCACGCGCTCGAAATCACCATGAAGTGGTGACGGGTAAAATTCCCACTCTGCAACCCCCAAAGAAGCAATTAGCACGAATCACGCAAGTTTCAGAAAAGATCCTGTTGTGTCCAGAATCTCTTGATAAATAATTCATCCATCGTTTAGCTAACGTTGGAGAGTGACATTCTTGACCCTAAAGCCTTCAATGGACACATATTCACATCATATGCAGCTCAATAGCACTCAAAGCCGTTCGAACCAAAAGCTGACGACAATTACACGTGTGGAATCTTTAGGTCCTGCTCACTCGAAATGATATTACTGCACCTCAATCGCTGAGATTAAGTCGCAGCCCCTTCCATTCGTGGTGCTATGGACCTAACCTAATTCTCAAGTTCTGACTATAGCTCGCATGTATACTAAAGTCATTACAGCGGAACCAGAGAAAGGGAACCACACCCTAGGGAAAATGGTGATCACTACGCGTCCCACCTTGTACTCAGATCAACTTTCAAAATTTATTGAAAATTGGCCCCTGGTAGCCAACATACCAATAACAATCGTTGCAGATTAGACAGCCAACCATGTTCGAGCGATGTTGATGTATTCCAGCGTAATCACTACCAATATCACATTCTTCAATTCACCGCCCACATCATCAGCTACCGAAACATGCCAATTTTCAACATCATCATTCAAGAAACAGCTTTGCCCACTCTACTCAAACGCCCCGTCCCATAAAACTTAAGCTGCCCCCTAAGATCCGGTTCCGTCCTCAGGAAAATCCCCTTTGCCTCCACAAACCCCCTTTCACTGCCCAACTGCATAGTCCCCAGCACAAAAAGCGTCGCATCTATCGCCGTCAATTCGCTCGTTGGCGTAATCGTGAACGATACCTTCCCAACCGACCATGTTGTCATTTGGTGATAGAGGCGGATGTTTCGTTGGTAAGCCAACAGGAGGGTGGCGTCAGCTGCTTCCAGGGCACGGAGGCAGTCGTAGCGGGGGAGGGGGATGTTTTGGGTCATGAAGCGGATGTAGAAACCTGGGACGGTGGGGAGGGGGTAGAGGAAGGGGTCGTTGAAGAGGTCTGTGGTATTGAATACGCGGAGACTGCTGGTGGTGTTTGCGGTCTGATTGGGTTGTAGAAGCGTCATATGATTTCCCAAGGCTTCCAGCCCTGCAGTCGCCAGAGGTGAGCTCGAGGGATCGGTGAAGGCGATCTCGGCTACTTCGGAAAACCCGTATTGGGTGCCCCATTCCATCATACCAACGATGAAGAGCGCCGCTAGTGCGTAGGTCAGTGTTTTCCTTGCTCTGAGCGTAAGGGACACCGAATCTATGATGAAGGTTCGCGTGTCTTCGAGGACCATGGTGTAGGCTGGGTTCTGTTGGGCTTCTCTCAGGAGACTGTACTGGGCGACGATGAGGGCGTCGACGCATTCATTGGGTTTAAGGGGACCGCCATATGCGTTGAAGCGGATCTTGAATCCAGTGGCTTCTGCAATTGCGAAGTATTCTGGGCGATCGAAGTTGATGGGGCTATGATGTTATCTTAGATTGTTGGGACATAGATGATAGTATTTACCTGTTAGACGTGGTGTTAGCGAGTGTGCTAACAGCACTGAGTGGAAGGCTTAGAGCAGAGCAGCAGCTATTGACTTTGAGGAGCAGGGCGAGCGCAATTAGTGTTACGAGGCTGGAGAATACCGCCATCATCACTCGATTACATCACGGCAGCAAGACCTAGTAGGGAAGATGCCAGCATATTATGATGTATGCAGACGCCGTTCTCTTGAGTGTGCCAACCCGGTCGCGTGGATTGGTGGCGATATGCGAACTAGCGAAGTCCGCGCGAGACATATGTCTCCCGGACTTCTATTATATTCCTATCGTATTCCGCAGTACGTTCGACGAAGCTGAAGAACGAAATTGAGACTTCCAGTTTCTCTAATTCGAGCCATCTTAAGCCACCCAGGAAACAATCCCTGAAGTGAACCAAGTCGACTAGGATCGAGCAGCATGCGTAATCCTGGCCTCAGCTCCCTCCCCGGAAAAGATACATTAGCCTGGAAAAAGCCGTACATGTGACCCCGTTCCATCATCCTTACAACGAATTTAGCATCTTGACCGTGCAAGTTCAGATATTGCATGCCCTAATCGTGAAAGCCACTGCACTCTCACTGCGCAAGTGTACCGCACCATGCATGGGATCATGGTGCAAGCAGACATTCATTTCTGCTATGATGTCCAATGTGGATTCCGCCAGAACTCCAAAGCTATTGCATACCCGTGACTTGACGTCTTAGTTGGTGTAATGATCTGATGTAGGATGATTCACCCGGAGTGGAGGGCTTTGGCTATATGAGTATGCAAATTATGCCTTGAATCTCTGAATATGAAGGCCATTACTATCCTTAGTCTTACCATCGAGTCCTTCATATCTGACTTGAGGGAACGTTGATTACGGCGTATTAGATTCGGGCGTAATCGTGATATACTCCAGCTTCTTGCGGTGTAATTGAACATTTTGTTTGTGAATAATATCCCAGTAAAATTGAACACTCCGGTTGATTGCATTAATTGAGAGCATAGCGATGTTGAGATTAGTTCGTCCAGATTATTGCATCCGTTGAGCAAATTCCGTTAGATACAATGCCAATTTCTGTACATTCTCCATCGGTACAGCGTTGTAATTTGAAGCACGAATGCCTCCAACGCTACGATGACCCTTGAGGCCTAGGAGCATCCGCTTCTCGGCTCCTGCTAGAAACTCCTTCTCCGCCGTCTCATTCCCTATTCTGAAGCATATGTTCATCCTACTGCGCACATTTCTGTCGGTCACAGGCTGATATACCCTGGGGTTTGCATCCAAGACCCGGTAAATGGCCTCTGCCTTTGCATTCGAGAGAGCCTCTTGCCCGGCCAATTTGGAAGAGCCGTGGGCAGAAAGTAAACCACGCATGACCTGTCCGGCTATCCAGATGGAAAATATTGGCATTGTATTGAAGAGTGAGTTGTTCTTGGCGATGACAGGCCAGTTCAGTACGACTGGGGGTGACCAGACGCCAATAGCATGCAGAAAAGTCGATGATGGTATCATAGTCAAGAGATCTTTGCGAATAATTACCAACGTGACATCTGTAATTCCAATGTTCTTCTGTGCACCCCCAAAGATCACTCCATACCGGCTGACATCTACTTGCCTACTAAGGAAGTTCGAACTCATATCAGCGACAACTATCCTCTCCTGTTCCTCAGGCTTTGATTCAAGACTCTTCGGAAAGCCAGAGAACTCCACGCCATCGACTGTTTCATTGTCACAGTAATACACGAACGCTCCACTCTTATGATGAGGCGTCAATTTCCAAGTATGCTCAGGCGGTATAGCTCCAAACTTGCCTCCATTATCGAGGCGACCGTCCACAGCGACGTTGACGAAGTCTCGACCTAAAGGTTCCAGAAGATTTGCCGCCTCCTGAGAAGCTTTCGACGACCAAGATCCAGTCACAAGGTAATCCAGGCGTAACTCCTCTTGTAACTCCATTCGCACCCTCTGTAGTATCGCGTCTGGTGCATTTCCAAGCTCTTTCTCTGCTGCTCTCCTTCTCTTCTCAACCCATACTGCCACCAGATTGAAAACCACTGCAGAGAACTCGCCGCTTCCGCCCCCATGCATGAAGAGTACTTCGTAATTATCCGGTATGGCAAGGAGTGAGATTAAGGCTTTTTTCGCGTCAGCGAGGATTTTAGTCGCCGTGGGCGATCTGTGAGAAATTTCTACAAGGCCAAGTCCACTATATTCATAATTGATCAAAGCCTGAGCACCAGCTTCGAGGACAGAAGTTGGAAGAGGAGCCGGACCAGCCCCAAAATATGAGACCTCAGCCCTGGTAGGCATATTATGGATATCAGCTAAAGGAATCGTCTATTGTGGAATGTGGAGGTAAACAACCTGCCAATCATGGGAAAGAGATCATGGGGTGAAGTAAGATATAGACTGTGACACCAGGAACAACGTACTTCGACAACTTAATTTCAGATGTTGAGTATGTATGATGCCAGAGCAGGTTTGCCGAGATCATGCAATACGGGTAGGACTTCCCTGAACGACGAATATCGTCTCCGCAAGCCTCTACGAAGAGGGTGCGACAGTACTTGTAACCTTGACCACGACAAGATGCTGGTACTTGATTTCTTGACCAAGGTGAAGTACACATGCTAATCTAGATCCAGAAGGGCGCTGGCATTCTGCTGTTCAAGCGCAGATTACCGCAAATCCGCCCACGCGGTCTGCCTCAGCTTCTGTATCATGGATATGGAACGTCCACGCCGTGCCGACATGCAGACGTCTTTCCCTCTCAAACTCACAATCCATCTTCGGCCGCCGTTCTCTCCTCCCTCCAAACCTCTCCCCATGTCGCCCAAACAATGACAGAGAAACTAGTCCAGCGCTATTCGTTAGACCTTAGAGAAGGCCAATTCGTTAGGTCAGGAGACTATGTGATATTGCGTCCACATAAGCTAATGACCCATGGTGAGATATGAACAGTAGGACCAACTCCTTAGACATGCAAAGAGCTAATATATATAGACAACTCTTGGCCAGTTGCGCTCAAATTTTTCGACATTGGGGCTAAGAAACTATTTGATCCGACGCAGATGGTGATGACTTTAGACCATGATGTCCAAAACCAGAGCGAGAAAAATTTGAAGAAGTACAGACAAATAGAGGCTTTTGCTATGTCTCAAGGGGTTGACTTCTATGGTGCTGGGCGAGGGATTGGACATCAAATTATGTGTGAAGAGGGATATGCGTTCCCAGGAACGGTGTCCGTGGCCAGCGATAGCCATTCCAATATGTATGGTGGGCTCGGCTCACTAGGAACAGCTGTAGTCAGATCTGATGCCGCTAGTATCTGGGCGACAGGAAAGACCGCAAGTTATCCCGAGCTGGTGCAACCAATAATTACTGACTCTTTGACCTTCTAGTGGTGGCAAGTGCCCCCGATTGCCAAGGTTACGTTCACAGGAGTTTTGCCGCATGGCGTCAGTGGGAAAGATGTGATTGTAGCATTGTCCGGTCTGTTCAACGAAGATCAGGTTTTGAACCACGCAATCGAATTTGTTGGTTCAGCAGAGACGATGCAATCTTTGTCCGTTGATGCTCGACTGACCATAGCAAATATGACTACCGAGTGGGGTGCTTTGAGTGGTCTCTTCCCCATTGACTCCGTTCTCGAGGGCTGGCTAAGGGGACGGGCCACGGTGGCAGCAATGAATCAATCCATGGATCTTACTGGAGCACTTTCCCCGCAGCGCTTTTCCCACAAACGGATCGATGACCTCTATGCGAATCCCATGTCTGCCGATAAGGGCGCCACGTACGCCAAACACTTGTTTCTTAATCTGGCGACCCTCACACCGCACGTAGCAGGGCCTAATTCTGTGAAATTGGCTACACCCCTCTCAGAGCTGACAAAGCAGGACATTAAGATCGATAAAGCTTACTTGGTATCCTGTACAAACTCAAGAGCATCTGATCTTGCTGCTGCCGCTCAAGTCTTCAAGAATGCAAGAGCGAATGGAGAAGTGACTGAGATTCCCCATTCGGTCAAGTTCTATATCGCCGCAGCGTCAAAGGCAGAACAGGAAGCCGCCGAGGATGCTGGAGACTGGCAGGTTCTACTTGATGCAGGTGCTACGGAATTACCCTGTGGATGTGGGCCATGCATTGGACTTGTTAGGGATCACCATAAAATACCATAGTAGAGGAAGACGCTGACTTGATGTTCTCGCAGGGAACGGGCTTACTAGAGGCGAATGAAGTCGGGATAAGTTCCAGCAATCGTAACACCAAGGGAAGAATGGGGAGCCCTGCGGCAAAGGCATACCTTGCGAGTCCAGAGGTTGTAGCAGCGAGTGCGTTGTCAGGGAAAATCGCAACCCCAAGGAGCTATCAACAGCCAGAAGACTGGACTGGCGTCGTTCTGGGGTTAGGCGATGGTATCAAAGAAGAAGAAAGAATGATCACTGCTGAAGAGGCACTGGAGAAGATCATTGGCGAGCTAGACAGCGTCAATGACACAGCAGAGAAAGAGATAACGCCTGATGAAAGAACGCCGATGAAAGAGATTGAGATTCTTCCTGGATTTCCCGAGAAGATCGAAGGCGAGATCGTATTTTGCGATGCGGATAACATGAATACCGACGGAATATATCCGGGAAAGTACACGTATCAAGACGACGTTTCTAATGCAAAGATGGCAGAAGTTTGCATGGAGAACTACGATACTTCGTTTTGCTCCATTGTACGAGAAGGTGATATCCTTGTCTCTGGGTTCAACTTTGGCTGCGGTGAGTGGTTTCGAGCTCATAGTATCTCGTACTGCAACGAATGAGTCTTGACGCGTGTGCTGGGGGAACTCCTCGTTGCGCCTCAGGGCTCAGAATCTGTCCTCGAATTGCAATCACTGACTGTGGAGATCGTGATTAGGGTCCTCGAGGGAGCAAGCTGCTACCGCTATTCTAGCGAAGAAGATACCTTTAGTGGTAGCTGGTAGTTTTGGCAACATCTTCAGCCGTAATTCGATCAATAATGCTCTGATGAACCTTGAAGTTCCGAAACTAGTTCGAAGGCTAAGACAATCCTTCTCGGATTGTGAGCCTCTTGAGGCTTTCCAACAGAATATACACGAGCCATCGCGAAATCGCGAATCTTTGGACTCCCCTCCTCCAGCGCCTCAAGCGACACCCAGGTCAGAGAAAGTCCTTACGAGAAGAACGGGTTGGAAGTTCTCATGGAACGTAAGGTCAAGTACAGTGTCTGTGCAGGAAGGTGAATCAGGCATTACTTGGCAGCAAAGTGTTGGCGCCCTTCCGCCTAATGTGCAGGAGATCATAGCCGTTGGCGGTTTAGAATCTTGGGTCAAGAAAGCAATTGACGCAAGTCCTTGACTTAGGACAGCAACCACATCCCTGAATAGCACCTGGAATGTTGGATACAGCGTTCGGTAGCTTGCCATTCCGGCCTTCGCCAGATCGGCTCCCGATCTAGAAGACCGCGTGCTGTTTCCTTCCACAGGACCGGGAGGTACCGCCTATCAGTCCGCGAATAGAGCATATTTCAGATTAAGAGAAATATGTCAATTGCGGTGCGATGTGTGAGAGAAAGTGCGGACGTAAGACGTTGGAAGTCTGCCGCCGCGATAAATCGGGTGCTGAGGGCCCGAACCGGGTTAGTGAAATGGCCAGAGGAATGGAAGCCAAAGAAACCCTAATGCTAGGATGAGCACATCATCAGAAGACTCGATTGAATTCGTCGCGTCAGATACTCGAATGATGTTGTCGAACTCTGATGTACGTCGCGCAAGATGTCCCCGCGCCTCGCATCCTCGAGAAGGTATCCTATGTTGCGGATCACCACCGGCAAACGACTGGCTCATTGCAATTTTCAGCCGGTAACGAGCTTCGCAGTCTCCTCAGCTGCGTAGTGACCCTGAAAAAATCTTGTAAGAGTTGAGCATTGCAGATGCAATCACGTATCTGATGCAAATACTGCAAGAACTTCTGGAGGACATCTAGCAGCATACGGTTGTATCAACTACCAAGTCACAACAATATTCCGATGACTCTCTCGGGTCGAATCAGTCCTTGAATCGTATGTTATAAAATTTATACATTGAGCTTTTCTGTCCAAAGGCTATGTGGGATTGCCATTACATACGAAATACTCACGCCCAATTCCTCTTCCCTTTTTTATCTACTCCATGTTCTATCAACTTTTCTCACAATCAATTTCCAACTTCTTCACTTTCAAATCTTCATCCATCTTTTAATCTTTGCCATGTGCTCTCTAGGCCCGACATTTTTCAATCCCGTCAGCCATCGGCCCAGACCCCTTGCTCAGCCCATAATCTCGCAATCGATGCATTACGCTTCAATTTTAATTCATCTATTTCTTCCTGAAGTATCTCAAGCTGCCTCTCGCTGCATACGCGATCACGAGGTTGAGTTTCCAGCAGGAGATCAGCAAAAAGGCTAGCGTAGTCCTGTTCCAATTCGTTAATATTATTATCGTACGAGGACGCGATGTCTTCCTGGACTTGGCGGAAGCACTCGACGCACAGCGATGGAGCGGTAATCGTGTTGGTATGTTGAGCAACGACGTGAAAGCCGCAGTGTCCATGGAAATGATGATCTTGGTCGGGTTGCCTCTCATAAACATCGCAGTGTCCTCCGGGCGAAACTTCGAACTTTTTCTCATGGCCACAAGCCAAATGAATCCACATGGTGCCGATGCACATCTTGATCAGGACCAGGTCTACACACGCAACGAAAGACTGTATGGAGGTCTGGGTCTGGGTGCGGGTACGGTATGAAATGTTCAGAAGATACAATCAACGGCTGAATAGTGTGGGTAGCACAGGTATGTGTCGACTATATATGTGTGCAATGTATCTGAGGGGTGTTGTTCACCCTGGCATTGTCCACCATTGCACGTAAGGTCTCTTTGGGGTGTCAATGCTATAACAATTGTGTTGCTCTCGTGATCTCTTTGTCGAAAACCAAGTCTTTGTACAGATGCTGATGGACTCTACAAAGCTCTTGTGCCCCTTCATTGTGCTCGAGGTCTTTACGATTGATCTAGATGCTACAAGAGATGTACCTTTCCCATCTTCCCTAATCTCTATCGCCAGGTGCCTCTTGCACCAGTCCACTCATTGAATACTAACTTCGCTCTCGCTCTCATTCCTTCGGGACTTTGCACTACACCTGGGTCATCCGAAACAATCGATCGGTTATGGATGCAAACATGGTAGTGCAAGCACATCCCATCGCAGATCATAAAATCAGCGTCAACGTTCCAACGCAGAGCAATCACCGCCGAAACCGCCATCCACCTCTTCTACACGCGACGGAATGGATGAAAGCGATGTATCACAAGGAAACCCTCCATCCCGTATCCAATAAGGAACCAGATATCATCTGCCAAGGAGGTGAGGATGCCATGCTACCACCAAAGGCAGGACCTACATCGCTAGGCCACACACTGGCCCATAAACGTCGCGGAAGGATTTACACACCACAAGCATCACGTCCCGACACATTAGCCGAGACGTATGAAATATCCCGAAGCCTTTTCAAGTCTACCCTGAAGCAACCAAAAACCCCAATAGTCGCGAAAGGCGAAGTGGATCTACGTAACGATGGTGAGGTGTCACCCCAAGACATCTCAAGGCCATTATACAGGAATGAATTAACGCTACCTTCTCCCGAGATTCCAGATGCTATCCCACCACAATGGTTTTGTGACGCAGCTGCACCACCAACACTGATATCTCCCAAACCAATACCCCGGTCAACATCTCTCAAGCTTGATTCCAGTATAACAACACTACCTCTTACAGAACCACTAATCGAACAACCCATCCTCCCAGGTCTTAAAGAAAATAACCCCATATCTACGCCAGTACTCCACCTTCCACACACCCCACCATCTCCAACCCCTCCAACCATCGAACCCCTTCCCATCTCCCAATATCATACAAAATCCGTATCTTCCACTCCTACACTTACCACACAACCGAAACCTACAAAAGGCGCAAATTTCCCCCGTATCGATTATGGACCTGTAGGAAAGTATACAGCATTGCATTCGCACCCTATCAGTGAAGAAGAGCGGGAGTTTTCGATATGGTTGGGGGAGGGGTGGAGGGCTTGGAGGGGACAAAAGGGTGATGGGGGAAGGGGAGTGGGCGGTAGGGGATTGAAGAGGGGTGTTAGGGGGTTTTGGTGTGGATTGTGAGGGTTTGGGATTCTTTGTAGATAGCTATATGCAATATAATGGAAGGGCAAGCGCGTTTTTGGGCGGTATATGCATGGGAGTGGGTGTAGTTGATTGTGTATGTTGTGTCTTGCGTTATGGTATTGGGTTATTGGTTGTGGATGAGTAGATCTCATCCATTTGTAACTTGACATTCGGGGAGGTAAGAGCTTCCATACTCAACTAGAACCAATTTGATAGTGCTCTCAAGTCTCCATCTTCGTATAAATGGCTTCGGTGAGACACGACTTTGGCTTTCTGGCGTCGAGACAATTCTAGTTCTCCAATTTTCTACAAACGGTCTCGGTGTTAGTCTAGGATAGTATCTAAAGCCGAACGTTGTATAGTCTTTGAGTAATACCATATCGATCTAGGAGCTGATACTAGCCGAGCCATGCGGGTAGTATCCTTGACTCACTCTGAGACGGAAGTCGGACGATTGGATCAGCTGAGGATTGAAGTGGAAAGGGGAAGTCACGTGCAGACGCTAACGACCCGCTCTGTCCCGTCAAGGCTAAGCGGCTGAAACAACAACTCCATCCTGCGTTGCACTCCTGCTTTCTGGATAATGTCGACCACTAAGGCCATAGGAGAAGTACGATCTGAGTTGAAGCCTCGCGATGAATGCCAAGTTGTCGAATAGAGAGTGTCTTTCTAGCAATGAAATAAGATTCTTCGCCTCTCATGACCAAGTCCATAACGATTATTTCGCCTCGATACTCATCGAAAGTCATCTGATATGCCTTGTTATCCTCACACATGTATCATCAAAGATCCAAGGATTGGGCGGGTCCGGTATAACGTGGGTTAATGTTTCACCAGTACCCCGTCCGTTGTCCCATCCCGCGGATATTTCCCGATGGCCTCAGCCTCTTCGGCCGTTACCGCAATGGTCTACACCTCGCGGCGAAGCATGTACATTATTCTTGGCAATATTTTTACTTACTACAATCAGTTTTATTGATACTGGCAGACCGGGAATATCGTTGTCTGACGTTAATGGTGTACCTTGACAGCATCAAGACTTCTTTCGAGGCTGATAGATCTGCAATGTCATGCAATGAATGATGAATACCTTGACACGAAACTTACCTCAGTCCCACTGGGAAGAACCTTTGTGATCGTGATTCGGCTGTGTAGCGGGAAACTTTTAAAAATGAACGTGATCGAATGCCGATATTGCCGAAGCCATGATCCTTCCGAATCCTCCTGCCATAAGTTACCGTCATGTAACTTCGGGATTTTAGGGCAGTGCTTGCAACGGCTCGGGGGTTTTGGAGACACGGTTCGGAGAATATACCCGGCTTCGATCGCATTATGTGACTGTTGGCATGTGGCAGCGAGTCCTGTAGGGCTCGGAAGGGGCGATCCTAGGCCGCCTCAATTTTCGAGCCATTCTCACACGTTTGAACGAGGAATACGATGAAGGACAGACGGTGCTAAATTCCAGCGGCATGGGTTATCACTAGACTCACCTCGAAACTGAGAGGACTCAAAACAGGGAAGGCTGGGTTTAAAGACTTCATCTTGGTCATGTGGATGGATCGATGTGTGCAACTAGCACCGCAGGCCATTCACGGTACCATTGTTACATCCTAGCTTACTCACACTACGTTGTCACGGCTTGAGCCGATGTCAGCACGCCTTTTGATGGATCGATAGCGGCTCATGGTAATTATCAAACAGCGTATTCCGTTTCTTGGCGAACCAGGTTGAAGGTCGATCCAACTACATGATACAGGATGCGTAGATTGCACTGCCTTCAAGGCTTGGCTTATGAGTATAAGTATCCTGTCAATTTGCTTTCGAAAAAGCAATCAAGTCTTCTCCATCTCCTTCGAACCACAAGTTTGAACACAAATTAATACCAAATCTTCAAATACCGATCCACTGTGGCCCTCGATTGTCATTGCCAATTAGTACTATATATCAAGATCACTATGCTCTCGTCCAAGGTGCTATCCCTGTCGACCTTCGCCTACATGGCCATCTCTACTTTGGCCGCACCAAACCTACTTCCAAGGACAGCAGCTCAGTACGGAGATGGCCCTCGAGACGATTATCACTGCGACGGAGTTGCGCAGCAGAAAAAGAACCTATATGCGCAACAAGGTACCACACTAGGTAATACTCACATGAAATGCACCTTGATGAGAAGTCGTCCGTTACTGATACCGGAGATCTCGCATAGACTACGCCATTGCCACCTTGGAAAAGTACTACTCCTGTCAATCTCCGTATCTCAGTACCATTCTATCTGACACGACATAGTTTTGGGGGAAACTGCGGCAGCCCAAATGTGCTTTCGAATTATCCACATGGCGATAACAAAGACGGCCCAGCCATGAATTGCGGCCCCTTCAAGAACAACTGTAAGAACTCCGAAAAACTGACCTGACCTACGTTCCGCAATGGCTAAACGCAATCAGTGGCGAGTATTCAGGCGCACTGTGGTGTTGCTCAGGGCAAAAGCGGAGCGCAAGTCTGCGATCTGCTAAAGTAAGCCTACAACCTATCAATTCCGACTCCCCCGATGGCTAATTCATCATGTCTGATGCAGTACCGACAACGCAGCAGCTGTCCAATGCCAAGCAGACCAGATCCATGCACTCGGGCAGACAGGGTTCTTCCAGCAACAGAGGTAATCAATTGCAGTTGATCCACCACCTATATCCTCATCTAATGAACGATTTAGGTGCGGACACCTTTGCACGCCTACCGAGACAGGGTAAGTCATACGCGTAACACTTTTGAACTCTGATTGACGGATTTTACAGATGTGGTTCAGATCCTACATACACATGTGCCCAGGGAGGCCAGGACTATGCGGACGCGATCACCCATGTTCAATCAGTAGTGGTTGCCAATCCAGACAACGACATCACCGGAGGTTACCAATTGCACGCTATCTAGGTCGCTACTAGTCGGTCGCAACGGCAACGTGCAATAATCTGGCCGCGGAGGTCAAGAGTCGGCAGGATGCGGAAGAGAGTAAACACTTAATCACGGTCTGGTACCATGTGGTTGATCTTTGCGTGTTTGCGTTTGGAAGTTGTGCATGCAGGCGAGAGCGCCCTCAGTTTCATTGTCAAGTTAACTCATCTGTTGTTTCATCATGATAGTGTACTACAACGATAATCGGTCGTTTACGTTTCAAACCCTCGCTTTGGATGTTCACTTCGTAACATAAATAATTTCGCAATCGACGTCCTTCACATCTGTCAGACCGGTTTTTGGGCCCAGATAATATGGCTGCTCGTCGATTCTAGATAGTACATGTGATGGACAAGCCAGGAAGATTGCGAAAGTTGCGAGATGCTATACATACAGCAGGTATCACACCTCGCTTGGAACTATGGGTTCTAGCTCATAAGATCTACAACACATTCGACAAATACTGAACGATGGCTAAGTACACATCAATCGCGCCGAGTCAAGCCCAGCCAAGTCAATGATGATGTGACATACAAAGTTAACTCTATCCCATACCTTACCTCCTCAACCCACAAACACTCTATGACTAGTAGTAAGGGAATCGACTGTGAACTTCCTTATTCCATCAAGCGCACTCCATCCCCTCCTCACCCACAAACTACTCCGCCACCCTCCACCTCTCCTCACTCCCATCCCCACCCCCCTTCCCATCAACCCTCACAAACCCCTCCCCAGCACCCAAACAAGCATTCACCCCCCCTCGCCACGGCACATCCGCATAACGGTAATAAGCAAAAGTATCCAAGATCCAATTACGAATCTGCACGGATGATAGCGGAGTACGGGGGCTACTCAACAGCGCTAGTTTTATGAGTTGGGGGTAGGTGTAGGGGGGTGGTGTGGTGGTGGTGTTGGGAGCGTGGGTTGGCAGAGGGGGGAGGGGGATGGAGATTTGGTTCGTGGGATCATGGCTGGTGGGGAGCGCTGGGGCTGGTGTGGAGTATACAACATCCTGCAGCGTGTCCGAGAAGCCGATCTCGAAATCAGCGTCGGATGCAGCGGCTATCAGGTCGTCCTGCGTCGGTGTGAGGTAGGGCGGTGAAGACGGGATGGTATCGTGCATGTCGGCGGGTGCTGGGGTTTGCAAGCCACCACCACCACCACCACCACCACCACCACCACCACCACCACCACAAGCATCATCGTTGATGGTTTGCACGTCGATGACATCTGCGATACTTTGCGACTTTTTCGCCTTCAATCGGGTGATGCGATCGAGATGGGCATTTCTCAGTTTGGCTTTGCGGACGGTACAGTTTCGTTGCACGGCCGCTCTCCTGGCTGAGGATATCTGGTCGGGATCGGTGTGGATCTTTGCTGTTGCTGTTGCTGCTGCTGCTGCTGCTTGCTGATCACTGGCGCTGGTGCTGGGCAGGATGGGTGCAGGGATGGAGGGGGGAAAGGGGGTGGATACGTCGTCGGAGGCGAACAGTTCTTCGGCGCTGAGCAGAGGTGGCTCAGCGTCGTAGGTATCGTTTGTGTTTGTGAATCCGCATTGTGGATCTTCCTCCCAGGGCGGTGGGATGCTAGTCAGCTGTGATGCTTGCTTCATCGCAGTGTCCCACGCGTATATTGACTGGTTGTGTCCGTTAGTCTCCGAGGATGGTTCGGAGCATAGGCAGGACTCGCTCTCACCCGGTGACGCTGCTTCGACCACCCAGTCTTCCATATCGAATGACATGTTTTCCTCCTTCCGTGGGGTAGGCTCTGTATCAGAACCGGGCGCAAGTTCGATCTTGGAGCGTTGGAGGCGAGTTGAGTGGCTGCTAGATGGAGCACAGTGAGGTTGAGATGGGAGAAGGGGATTAGTGGAGTGAGAGGTGGGAGTGGATGGAAGACGGGGATTGTGAAGCCAAATTTCATCATTAAATGGATCGACTTTCTTGATCAATGGCATTGTCACGGTGGTTAACAAAACCTATCAAGTACACAAGGTCTTTCTTCAAGCTTTCGATACGGTTATGATGGTTATATATAATTCCATTGTCTTTAACAATAAACCTATTCACAAAAGAAATCAGTTAGACCATGCTTTGTTCATGACAAGTACGAAATAGCGATCGGGCTAGATTCTTAGGGCAGAAGTGGCCAGAATAAAGGTCTAAATGAGCCTGTAATAGCATGCACAGTAAGCGGAAAAAGGAACAGGAAGCGTGGATACTTGGTAGCACACGGAAGCAGGAGTAGCTAAATTAGCTTGGTAACATATAAGCGACATGTTTGGCCCCAAGAAAACCGGTTGGATCCACCTCCAAAGCAAGTGGGAACATTGCAATGCTGAAAGTAGCTGCAAGACGAGGAATTCAACCACCGCGAATGATTTGATAATAGAGTTCGGAATGAAATAATGCTAGCGCAGGGGTGAAATGAGGAGACATTTGCTACGCCATTTCAGATTGTTGAGAACATGTCGCTGCAGTGGGAACGGAATTTGCTGGGATTTCGCTTCACATGGAATTTTCTGAGGACGCGTAGAAGCGTGAAGGAAAGATATCAGTCCCGCGTTAAGCTTCTTCCACATGAGAGGTCCATACCAGAAGTAAGTCGGTCCTGTGTTGGGAAATATGCAGGAGCGATCAAGTATAGGATCCGCTCTACTAAGGGTGGCAGTCAGTCGTATCATGGCCCCGTTAAACTTCGTATTTAGACCTATACCCATAATTCGAGTGAATGGTCAGGTGACAGCCCATACGGCTAGCAGCCAGTCGTATCCTGGACTTGATACCTAGGCCGATACCCATACTGTACAGGGCGAATCCGAGGGTAGAGGCACCCGAGCAATGCTGCGGAAGAGAGAATGATGAGCCTACATTGATTTACGAGACCGTAGCTAGAGAATTACCTCCTGGTTGGGCATGGAGTCTATGTTACTGTCCGCAGTGAGACAAGATTGGATCACCCACATGGTATGACTGGTTTGTTCATCTTCTATAGTCATAATCCCTATGCCTCGAGTGCCTCTGTTTTGAATGCGGATCTGGCGAGTAGCTTCGTTCCCGTGGCCGCCGAGGAGGCCGGTCGTGATCTCCTCTCCTCTCATAGCTTCGTGATCGATCCCTTGGGCGACTATGCTCATGATACCTATCATCCGAACCGTCCCTAGGTCTGTGTCGTGATCTGTTCCTCGATCTATGCCGCCGATGCGATACGCCATCGTCATATGTATGCCTTCTGTGTCTCCTCTCCCTGCTCCTGTCGCGACTTCGACTTCTCCTTCTCTCTCTCTTCTTGCCATCGCCTTCTCGTCTTCGCTCTCTTGTGGCTTGACCACCGGCTCCATCTAAGCCCACACCACCCAACGTCTCTCGATCCTCGCCCGCTGGACCTCCAGCACCAAGAAACACACCGAAACCAACACCCTTGGCTTCCGCCTCCTCATCCCCCTCAGCAGTCTCCTTGATAGCCTTCTCGACCTCTTTCTGCCCTAGTGGAGTCGTGTTCGCGTTGCTGCCGCTCCGGTCTACTGGTTCATAGCCTAAAGCCTTGCTCAACGCATCCTGTTCCGCTTCTTTAATTTTCCTGATCTCTTCTTTCCGGGCTTCGGCAGCAGATAGGGCAGCAGGTGAATCATCGTTCTTGGCGTACCACGAAAGATCTTTGTTCTTTTGCCAACGACCAACTGGTGCCATAAGCGAGTGGCCGAGGTAATTTTCGCGGTGTTGTGAGTCGCGGACATCTTCCCATTTGAACTCGCCTCGACCGCCTCTTCATGGAGATGTCAGCTTGTAGCTCAGTTACCGGGTTCGAGCAACCTACCGACTACCCTCCTTGCGAACACCTGCTACGAGATCCATGGTCAAAGAATTGTATGACGGGAAAGCGAAGACTGAACATGGCCAAGCAATGATCGGATCTAATCTAGATCTGGAAATAAGCGTCGGGCTAGTCTATCAGCAATATCACGTGATCTGCTCGGCGCGTTTGATCCCACTCCACACTTCAACACGCGTCAAGCATCCTTCTAAGCTTTTAGACTCAACATTGTAACGAGGTGCCGCCCTCTGGATCCTCAAAGGATTGACACCATGCCTGCTCAAAAGGTCTCTCGTGATCGACATCGGGTGTCTGAGTATCCCACTATACCTCGGGCAGAAAGGCCTAGAAAGTCCGAACCAAATGAAGTCCTACGATCACCCATCAATCGCAAGCTCCTTCATCCACACCAGAGGGGAACGTCGTACAAGAGTTCGTTAGCAAGATCTGAATTCTTGTCGTCTGTCAATACAAAAGCTTCACACCCACCGAAGAAAAACAGAGGCTCAGTACCGGAAGCTATTGTCACATCATCCGTCAAGCAGCTGGCTCGCTCGCCAGCTCAACTAGCGCAGGAAAGCCGAATCTCTAAAACAAATCAGCTTCTCAAATCCACCGTCAAAGGTCCGCGTCCGCTCGCTCGTCTATCAAAGACGCGAGTGTACAATGAACTCAACACAAAGCCCATCTACATCGCCTACGCACAATGCGTGTGTGACCTTAAAGACGACAGTAACGGAGAAAACAAATTGCGTCGCGCAGAACGTACTGGCAAAGCTTTGTATGTGCTTGATAATGACGGCACCCATGTCGTTTCTTGCGCCCATCTACGCAACTGCGTTCGCTTTGTCCCGGAGTACCCTGTCAGGTACGACCCTGCAACGGTAGCGAGCGACGTCTTACGAGCAATCGGTTCTCATCCGCGTGAACCAGCCCTCAATCAGTATTGGAATCTCAAACTGGCAACCGAATTGCAGGCTATCACAAACCTCAAAGGAGGCTGAGTGAATTGCTGGGCCGGTTCGCAAAGATCGTGTACCATGGCTCGCAGCTTGCGTTGATCCATCTCATGCATGGGCGAACTTGTACAATCCCTCGGCCTGAGGAGACTGGGCGTGAGATCGAGAGTACGTTAGCTATCTGCCACCGAGGCACTAACGATGTCTTTGTTCCATATCTATGGCGTGTATCGACTTCCCTTTCTCAGGCTCCCTCAGCGTCGCTTCCTCCGACCCTCCACTTGGTGGGGACGGGTTTTCAGTACGATGATATTTCGGGGAGTCTCAGCCCGGGATTTCAGTGAGAACCATTGTAACAGTCTGGGGATGATGCGTCGTGGCTCCAGCTTTCTTTGAGACGATTAACGAAATTCCATCTAGAGGTTCTTAACGGGCTGGCTCGACCCTTGTACGATATTTACATGTGGCCAAAAAACCTCCAATAACAGCTGCGCCTACTGACAACGTCATTCCACTGGTAGAAAGCATAGACTCTAATTGTGATGAAGGCTGCGTAGTTTCCCAATCAATTGGAATGATCATGATCGATTCTTCTTTTTTTTCAACACTCAATCCACATCGCCGTCTCCTTTGGTGCCATTTTTCATATCGCTCAGCAAATGCCACTCATTATCATCTTCTCCATTCTGCCGGTTATACCCCCACAAACCTCAGCTCGGCCTCTTCCAGTTTGTACTTCATATCCCATCCTCATACTAATTACCTATCCAAAGCCCTTGACTGAGTTCTTTGCATGAATACAATGAATACAAGCGTCAATGAAGAATTGCCATAGTATCAAATCGAACCGTTAGTTTTTCGCTCGAAATATTCCGAAAGTCCATTTCCCGCAATGCATTCTTCACTCCTATCTGCACCCATCGAGCTTCGTGAGCCATCACGAAATACAGAAAGCCTACATTCCATCCCATTCCACCCATAATGGGGGTTTCCCAATCTCAAATCACTATGTTTTTTGGACGACATACTCCATACTAGCTACAAGGACGTTCTCTTTCTCCCCACAAGATCAAGAGGAGTCTACGGACCAGAGCATCAACATACTGATAACAATCCGAAGCTATTTCCCCTATACCAAGTAAAAATTATTCCCGTCCTACCTTGAGACATCGCCATTCATTCCTTTGTAAATTAGCGAATAGCGAATTACTATGCAGGATAAAGTTGAACATGAACAATATAAGACGTCTGTCTTTGACTCGATCCGTAAGTTTAGCGTGTGCAAGACTGGTGTACTTCCTTGGCGTTTGACACCCCGCAATGCCCGCAAAATTATGGTGGAATGAATTGCTAAGGAGGTGTGTCGAGTCTTGCACACGCTATAATATCATCCCATGTTGCCGACTGCTCCATCAATCACCATCCAATGCCTTAGGCTAAATGAGCGACAATGAATGCCGCGTCTTTCAAGCTCACTCCTTCGTCATGCTCGACATCTACATCCCCTCCTTCCCCTTCTCCTCCGGCCCTGTAGAGACCTTACCTCGGCTCGTAACGAGCTGCGCTGGCTCCTCGAGCATGCCATAAGCGCGACCAACAATGCTGACATAAAGCATGCCCACTATGAATCCCGACAACGACTCCGTGAACTGGTGCATCAGCGCGAAAGAGGGAAGCCGTTGCAGTATATCTTAGGTTCACAGCCTTTTGGCGATCTCGAAATTATGTGTAGAGCTGGAGTGCTCATCCCGAGGTCAGCAGTTTGCACAATTCTACTGCTTTCACATCGCTTATGCTTATCTATTTGGCGTAGACCCGAAACAGAGTCTCTTACGGTCCATCTTGCTACCCTTGTACCCGGACTCTCCAGCATACACCAACAACCTACACAGCGCCTCCGCATCCTAGACCTCTGTACAGGAACAGGTTGTATTACACTTCTCCTGCATCGCCTTCTCTCTTCCGAAGTAACAGATATTCGGCTATGTGGCGTAGACCTCTCGGTCACTGCTACAAAACTTGCAAGAAAGAATCTGCAGCACAACATCCGGCTAGGGCATTTAGGACCAAGCGCTGAGAATGATATCACCTTCATTCAGGATGACATCTTTGAAGACAAGACGAAGGAATGGCGAACTTCTAGATGGGACATCGTGATTTCAAATCCGCCCTACATCTCACCCGATGCCTTTGACAAAACGACAGCTCGCTCCGTGAGAGATTTCGAACCCAGGACAGCACTTGTACCACATCAAGATCAACTAGGTACCAAGATCCCAATGTCTGATCAAGAACAAGGCGACATGTTCTACCCGAGACTGCTTCAAATAGCTCAGCAAGTCGACTCCCGGGTGGTACTCATAGAAGTAGCAGACATGGCGCAGGCTCGAAGGGTAGCCGATATGGTAGTCGAAAGTGGGCAATGGACCGGGTGCGAGATATGGAGAGACTGGCCGGCCCAGGGCGAGCATAGCAGCGTTGAGGTGGTAGAGATTGCTGGGAGAGAGGTCAGAGTGAAAGGGGAAGGCCATGGGCGAGCAGTGCTTGCTTGGAGGAATGATGGTGGGAAGCACGTAGGCAATTGATAGCACAACATGACTCAGTTGAACCCAAGCGGAAAACAAAATGTGCATTCCTTTGAATACAGCGCGTCTGTCCAGAGCAACCTACGGAAGGCCTACCAAAACATCATGAAATGGATGGACAGCTTGGACAATTCCACAGCGGAGATGAAAACCATCTCATTTTGCTGCGATCAAAAACCCGACGAAGTGCAAGTACCTCCCAAGACACCCAAGTTTCAACCCCGATCAAACCCTCTCAGTCTTGAAGAAGAAACTTGTCCTGCAAATCCCGTCATACACGCAAGTAAGTCATCCTCTCTCATGAGGAATCTCTGTTCCGCAGCTCGTCCAATAGTCTTCCCTACACCAAGCTTGCCTTGGTACAATGTACGACATATTAGCGAGGAAAACCCTACATGATACGCAAAACCCCATCTATGCGCGTATAGGTAAAACATTGTTATAAAGTCTAAAACCGTCAACGTGTCGAATTGATGGTTGGGTCCATCCTGTGTCATCCTGATGTCCTGCTAGGCAGGTAAGAACCGACCCGAACAGACCTTTAATTGCGATCTCCAACTTAAAGTCGTCCGATAACATCTGCAAGGCTCGTCATATCTTCCAAAAAGTAGTCATTCTCCCCCTTAACAACCTCCATATCCTCATAAACATCATCAGTCCACCGACGTACATACACAGTCCTCATCCCCGCCTCCTTCCCACCCCTCACATCAGAAGCATGCGCAGCAACCATGACCGACTCCTCCGGTCTCACATTGACCAGCTCTAGCGTCTGGCGATAGCTCTCCGGAGCAGGTTTGTATACACCCAGCAACTCGCTCGAGAACAACATGTCAAAGCTCAAGCCGGAGGACTTACAGAGGTCAAGCTGTAATCGTGTAGTGCCGTTTGCAAATACGAATACTTCGTACCCTGCGCTCTTCAGCTGCTCGATGGCGGGACGGACTTCGGGCCAGGCTGGCATCGAGTGCCATGCCACTACACATTGATGCTTGGTCCCGTCGTCGAATGAATCTTTGTGCTCTGGATGCTTCTCCAGCAAAGCATCGAGGGTCCTGCGTAGCGTGATATCGATATTCTCTGGAGGCTTTTTGGTAGCGAGGCGGGCAGCGTTGGCATCAAAGTAGTCATGGCGCCACTCAAGAGCGAGCTTCGATCTCTCGCTTTCGGCGATGGACTGTGGTAATGCTTTAATTGCTCCGCTGTGCCAGTCTAGGCACGTGCCCATGAAGTCAAAGAAGACTGCTCTGATTTTTGTGTTCGCCATGCTCTATCGTGCTGCTCTAATAGTGAGCAGACCGGATAGGTAGAGACAAGAGGTTATTTGTGGAAGCGGCGGGGTAGTTAGCTCCAATCTCACGTGACTTTGCTGGTATCGATGACATGACATATATTCGGGGTGTGCAAGATAAAAGTTTGATAGGACATTAGTGATATCACGTTCCATCTATCCATAGCCCTTTGTACGCATATACAATAAGAAGCCGCACCGTATAATCGCCTTTGTTGAGAAGTAAACAGATCCCAATTTGAGGCTTAACCGCACAGAGTATGTCGCATCTAAGCGCTTGCCTGAAAATGAGGATAAGTACGCAAGCGCGTGAGTACGATAACACCATCTCTGAAAATCGGGATGACAAATGTGAAAAGCCCCCTTGTCGAATATGGGAAGGCTGATGAGAGGAAGGAGGGAAAAAAGTTTATTTATGATGGAGAGAACAATATGCAGGAAGAGAGGGGAGAACTAAAGCTTTCCTGTCCTTCTCCGCATCCTCGCAACACGTCCTCAAATTATGGGCTCATACTGCCTCGCACTCTCGTCCTCCTGATGCTCGACGAGCTCTCCCTCCCAAATCAACCTCAAGCTCTTTAAGTCTTCATGTTGCCAAGCTCTTGTAGCTTCCTCTGCCAAGGTGCGATACAAGTCAGACGCATGCTTCGTTTGAACAACTTTATTGATGTCAATCGAGGCAGGTTGAGCGGAGTCTATTGAGAGACCGAACAAAAGTACTGTGGAAGCACCGAAGACTCCCGCACCGATCACAATGAAGCGCGGCATCGTATAGAAATTTGCGGGGGGGAAATATTGTCTATGAGCAAAGACTTTGGGTCATGGAAACATTCACGTGCCTTCAAGATAGATGCATTGAAACCCGACCCTGTCCCGGAGGATCTAGTAATCTGGTTGCCGCTACATCGCCTTGCAACTCAGCGATGCAAGATTCGAGACAGAGCATGGGTTTTGTTGGAATTCAGGCCGGGTCAACCTCGGTAGTTACTAATCAGGACTAGTCGGGGGGCCTTATAGACTAATAGAGATTTCTCGTAATAGTTATTCCATTCTATATAGCTATATCTATCCATTTAGTTATTATAATACTATTATACTATACTTAAATTATATATAGATAACTTATTAATTATTATACTATTTAATAGGTTATAAGCCTAGGTTTAGTATAACCTAGGAACCGCGTAATTTATATAGTAAGCTTTTTAATAAGTCTTAGGATAGTCTTAGAAGTATTATTCCCTAAATTATTTATTATTAATAGTATAATAGCTAACTATTATAAAATCTAGAAGCTTAAAGGTAAGGAGAATTATAAGTAATAGGAAGTAGTAGTTTAAAACCATCTTATTATTAATAACCTAGATCTTATTATTAACCCTAAATACCTACCTCTAATTTAGATTAAGCCTACTAAAGGAGGCGTACTACTTATTAATAAATTATAGGATAAATATATTAAGAAGGAAAAGATAGCCCTTACTACTATCTAGATTACCTATACGCTAGCTATTTATATTATAATTAAGAAGATTATAATGGCTAAGGATATATAAGTAAAATTAAAGTTATTATATAAGATAGAGTCTTATATAATAAGAAGAGTAGTCTTCTTTACCTTAATAGCCCTCTAATCTAATTAGTTTAAAGACCTTTACGCCTACCTTACTAAGTTTAGTAAGTATAGAATTAATTAAAGTAAATAGGGACTCCCTTATATTAAGATTTTCTAGCCTCTATCTTTAAGAAAGGTCTATTAAAGTATATAAAATAGATAGTCTATACTCTTACTAAGATCTCTTATTCTAGGAAGGAAGATATTAACTTTAAATATATTACTATATTACTTACTAATAAAGACTTAGCTAATAAGGCTAAAGATACTAAGGCTTTTACTAGTAATTTTAGTAAATAATTAAAAGTAGGCTAATATTAAAGTAATAGATATTAAGGTAGTAATAGCGAGAAGTATACCTTTTATAATAATAACTATAATATTAATACTTATTTTTACACTTATCTAGACTTTATACTAGCGGGATTTACCTTTAAAATAAATAAAGAGCTAAAAGTATAGAATAATTATTAGTAAAATAGGAAAGGTCCTAATTATTAATAGAGTAAGTAAAATCTTCTAAATAAATGAAAATAAGATAAATCCTATACTACTTACTTTAAGTATAGCCTATAGTAAAATAAGTCCTATAAGATTATTATTAACTTAGGAGATTAAAAGTATACCTTCTAGGACTACTCTAAGTTTACTAACTATTTATTAGTCTAGAACTATATAGTATTAAGACCTACTAGAGGTAGACTAATAAAAGTTAAGGGTATTAGGATAATATTAATCCTAATAGTTATTAATAATAAAGTTAATAATTTTCTATTAATTAATATTTACTACGTCCCTAATATAGAGTTTAATCTCTTATTAACTACCTAGCTAGACCTATAAGGCTATAAGTACGTTAGTAGTAATAGAAAAGAGATATTCTATAATAAATAAAGGTAGGAGGTACTATAAGCCTTCCTATATAATAGGATATACTAGCTAGAAATAATATAGATATAATAAATAAGAGCCTTTCACCTTAAATTATCTATATTAACTAAGAATAACGCGTTATAGACTTAATAATATAAGTAATATAGCTATATTAGTATAAAAGCTACTAAAGTAATAGTATATACTACTAATATTAATTATAAGGCCGCTAATTATCTATAAAAAATTAAGTTATAAGAATTATATAAAAGTTATATATTAGGGAAAATTACCTAATACCCTTAAGAATACCTATATATAGAGTTACTATCCCTAGCTAATACTAGTATATTAACCTAGTATTAGCTAGCTATATAACTACTCTTAGGGGATATACTAATATAATAGTCTCTATATATAAGGTATTAGGATTTTCTCTTATAGACTATATATCTAATAGGGGAGAATTACTAATAAAACTCGCCTTTAGAATAAAATACTAGAAGAATTAGGGGTATTAACTAGCCTTTATCTAGAGTAATAATAAACTCGCCTAGGGCTATAAATATTAATAGATCTATAAAGAGAATAGGATATAATTAACCGCGTTAGTACTATATAACCTATATTAGAATAGGATTACTAAGAGAAAGAACCGGACGCTATTTAGTAAAGTTAGAATAATCCTTATTAATACTAGACTACCTTAGGAGTTCTAGGGTAAGGCTATCTACTATATTAATTATATTAAGAACCTTATACCTAGTAAAGACGGGAAGTCCCACTTTAAGAAATAGTATAGCTTTAAACCCCTATTAATATACCTAAAACCTTTTAGATATTAGTACTATTTATTTAATATATTACTAAATAAAAAGAAACTAGATAATAAGGCTATTAAATACTACTTCCTTAGCTATAATAGTAAGAGTATCTACTACGTATAGGATATTAAGGGATAATATCTTATTAGGTTAATATATATTATATTTAATAAAAAGGCTATTATACTATTAATAAAAGATAATAAGCCTTTAGTAGATAGAGAAGATAGTAATAACTACGTCGTAGACCTCCTAAGCTACCTCTAGTTAGACTAATTAGATTATAATAGTAAGGTCTTAGAGGGAGTACCTCCTCCTAATTAATAGGGTATTAAGAGAGTATTAGATAGTACTAAAAATACTAAAAATACTAATAATACTAGTAAATCTAGTAATAAATTAGTAATAACTCTTCCTAATAGCTAATCAGTATTAGGCCTTACTAATAATATAAATAGGCCGACTAGTCTAAATAGATATAATTAGGATAATCTACCTAAGTTAAATTAATATAAGTTAGATAATTAGACTATAAGAATTAGCTAAGCGGAGTTAGAAATATTAACTATTTAAAATTAGAATAGTTATAATAGTTAAATACGCTAAATTACTACTAAAATACTATTAGCTATTATTAATAAGATATCAGCTAGGAATAGTAAATCCTAAAAAATTATTCTTAATTTATTATATTATTCTAGTTATAATAAACTACGGATTAACTATAACTAGACTAATAAGTAAGGCCTAAAGTCTTCTAATAACCCTAATAAGTTTAGGGCTATACTTACCTACGTCGTTACTATTAGTAAAGAGCGTCTCTATCTAATATTAATAGATAAGGCCCTTTAAGGACCTAATAATAAGAAATAGCTCGCTACTACCGAAGAAGAATTAGCTAATTATACTAAGTAGGAGATATAGAAAATACTATATAAGCTACCCTAGAAGGTATATATCTTACTAAGAAGATAGGTCCTATCCTATAAATATAGGCTAATAGGTGAAATAAGTAGATATAAGGCCTAGTAGGTAGTTAAGGGCTTCTACTAAATTAAGGGGATTAATTTTAACGAGACCTTCTTATTAACCTTAAAGGTATTATTATAATATCTTCTTCTTACCCTAATTACTAAGTATAGGCTAATTATTAAGTATTTAAACGTTATTACGGCGTTCCTAGAATTACTTATTTAGGAAGAAATCTAGGTAGAGTAACTATATTACTTTACTAATAGTTAATAAGAATACGCCTATTAACTAAATAAAGCTTTATATAGCCTTAAGTAAGTATCTTATAAATAGTATAAGACCCTTTATAAGGTACTTAAGTTACTAGGATTTAATTACCTTAAGTATAATTATTATATATTTATTAACCCTATAATAAAAGTTATTATTATAGTATATATAGATAACTTATTATTTATAGTATATAATTAGGACCTAATTACCTATATAAAAAATAAACTTAATAAGAGGTTTAACTTTAAGTATATAGGAGATTTAAAAGACTATCTAGGTATAAATATTATTAGGAATCTAGATAAATAGTCTATTTAGGTTAATTAAATAAAATATATTATATAATTATTAAGATAGCTTAATATAGAGAATTATTTACTAGTAAAGTTACTTATAGAGTAGGTATATATTACTATTACCCCTAATAGCTATATAGCTCCCTTATCTAATAGGGAGGCTTATTAGTCTCTTATAGGAGTATTTAATTAGTTAAGTATTATAACTAGGCCTAATATTACTTATACTATTAGTACCCTAAGTTATTCTCTCTATAACCCTTCTCTATAATATATAAATACGGCGAAAAGGGTATTATATTACCTAGCTAGGATAATTAATAATAGCCTAATCTACTAACTAGGTAAAAATAATAGCCTAGTAGGTTTTACTAACGCGTCCTACTATAATAACTATAAGATGTCTTACTCTACTAGAGTATATATCTATAAACTATTTAATAGCCCTATTACCTAGTAATTTAAATTATAAAAGCTAGTAGTAATATCTATATATAAGTCTAAATATATTACTATAATAGAGGTATATAAAGAAGCTCTATATCTAGGCCCTATACTTAAAGAGCTAGGGTATAATAAGGGAGTAGTACTAGTACTCCTAAGTATTAATAACTAGGTAGCTATAAAATTAGCTATTAACCTAATTAATTATACTACTATAAAATATATTTAAATAAGATACTATTTAATTTATTAACTAGTTTTTAAAACTAAAGAAATCTATCTTAAATAGGTTAATACTAAAGCTTAATATATAAATCCCCTTATTAAACCTATTAGTCCTATTAACTTTAGCCTAGCTAGATAATAGTTAGGACTAGCTCTAGGTAAAGTATAAGGGTATTTAAATATAGTAGTTAATAATAGGGATACTACCTTATTATTACTAATCTAAGAGGGAGTATTATAATTTAGGCTAGGTTAACCTTAGTAGTTACTAATTAGGACTAGTTAGGGGGCCTTATAGATTAATAGAGATTTCTTGTAATAGTTATTCTATTCTATATAGCTATATCTATCCATTTAGTTATTATAATACTATTACACTACACCCAAATCACGTGCAGATAACTCATTAATCATCATACCATTCAACAGGTTTCAATGGTAAGCTGACCGATTATTTGCGCTAGTTTTTGGAAGTCCGGGTCAACCTCGGCTGATGACAAGTTGGGGGATTTTGGCGTAGAATACACCAAGAGAGATTCTTCCTCCATGCGTTCCTTTCTTCATTAGTTGTCAATACTATTGCACTACACCCACGTGCATATGTCTCATGCCGATCATATCGTTCAACAGACATTACTTTGAGTTGAGTTGGTGGGCTACTGTCGCAACCCCCAGACTGTGCCGCTGCCAAGGCTCACGGCCTGCCAACCACCACCTCTTCTGTTGGCGTGTTGGTAACACCATTCCATAGCGCAGCAGCAGCAACGAAGACGGGTGCCTCGCTTTCATTTATTCCCAATTATCATGTCCCTACCACGAGCAAAGTCAGTCGTCGAGAGATATGGGGGGAAACCTGTACTGGACCCATTGAAAAACCGAGGTAATAACACACATTCCCAACCGTTCTTCAGCTGACAACCCATAGCATCACAATCACGCGGTATCAAACAAAACAAGTCTATTCCGCCTATTCGTAAGAGCGCACGTCTACAACGAAGAGAACGTCTCTATCAACAACCGGAGATACAAAAGCAACTATTTCAGCTTCCTTCTCCAGCCATTACCACGCCTGACAAAGTGGTATGCTCTACAACTCCTTGACGTACAAGTGCGAGCACTGACTTGGGCTAAGCGCCTAGGAGAACCAGTCAAAACCTTCAATTTAAATCGCAAACGGAAGCGGAGTAAAGAGCTTGGACAGGATCATAAAGCTGAGGTCAACGGACCTGCCCGTACACCATACCAAGCCCAGGAAAGACATATTCGGAAACGTCAACGAACCTCACTTGCGAATCCCATCGTTGAGAGCGCAATACGGACAGATTTCTGTGGTGACGCAAAGAGTAACAACGTCGACCCGATCCAACGCTGGGTGGAAAAAGGAAGCTGGCCTGGAGAACATTTTAAGCTGGACAGCAACATGAGTCAGTCTGTTACCCGAAAAAGGTCCACACCATCTCTCAGCAGACGTGATTCGGATATCAGCGGTGTTTCTTTGAGAGAGGGAAAGAATCCTGCTGTCAGAAGTAGGCGTTACCAGCACATACTTGAATCCGTGGGCATCTACATGGGCCAGCCTGAACCGCACCTGCGAGCGGCCCAAAGTGACAAGGCCCTTTGCCAAGAATTACTCAAGAGAGAACAACCAGTCCCAAAAGACTCTCTATTTAACGATGAACTATTTGAATCGACTTGTGAAGATATAGCAAACCGAAATGAGGCGAGAGTGATTCAAGACATTGGTCGATTGATCGTCCCCGCTCCAGAAGAATTATTTCGTCGTGGGGCAAAACACCTTAAGGACTTGATTGAAACCGTTGATGAAAGCTGGATCAAATCCATCCCCCTCGTCAAAGGTCCCCGCCCGCAGCCCGACTTTGCTGTAGGACTCAGATCATCTGCATTCACCCCTGATCAACTTAAGAAATTACAACCCTCTATTGGTGATTGGCAGACGACGTCTCGTCTAGTAGCTACAGATGAGATGTATTTCCCACTCCTCACAGCGGAGGTTAAATGCGGCAACGAAGCACTAAATATCGCAGATCGCCAGAACGCTCATAGCGCTGCCGTTGCGGCAAATGCTGTCGTTGAGTTGTATAGACTCGTGTCCCGTCAGTACGAGCTGAACCACAGAATCCTTACCTTCTCAATTTCGCACGATAATGAGGCTGTAAGAATGTACGGGCATTATGCGTTGATCAAGGAAAACCACACTTCATTTTACCGTCATCCTATAAAGAAATTTGATTTCACCAGCGAGAATGGCGCAGAGAGGTGGACTTCATACAAGTTTACGTTGAATGTCTTGGAATTATTTTATCCAATCCATCACGAAAGAATCTGTTCCGCCATTAACCAGCTACCCAACCCAGAAGACTTCGCTGTAGAGTCCTTCGAACAAAACGACAGTGAATTGACCACCTCGTACTCACAACAGAGAGGACCGGAACCTCCGTCATCACAGACCTCCGAACCTGTGTTCAAGAAACCAAAGGGAAAAGGCAGGAGATAGTTGCATATTGGGAAAATAGAAGAAAATATATATGCAAGTCTTCAATCCTGCTCTTGAGGCGATCAAAACACAATCCTAGTTAATTACCTTCCACGTCCAGACTGCTCCCATCCTCCCTGTTGCAAGCCTTTCCTGGAGCTCAGCCTTATTGTCATTGGGAATTTCATGTCTTCCAATCCGCCTTGTAGTAATGACTCGTTCTGGGCTGCAATCAAGGCACTTCTGCCAGCAAGAGCGCGGTCTTCATCCTGTTCCGCCTCAGACCCGCAGCACGTCTGTGCTACTGGCGGCTGTATCTTCAGTACTGGTCTGACCGTAGACCTGACGAACTCAAAATTTGTCCTTCAGGAGGAGGCCAATTCGATTTTTCCATTGATATATATTTTGTAATATTTGTCGTCATTTTGAACAACTATGTATAGTGTCGAGTTGGCCAACTCGTTCACTTTCTTAGATATTGTTGCGTTTTTCAGTGAGGCAACTGACAACCTTGTGCAATGTCTCTAGGACGGGTTGATATGGAACAGTCTCTTCGGGATTAGCTACATTATCAGAAGGCGAACGGGATGACAGCAACCACAAGTGGCGAAACTCGCAATTGGCAACATCCACAGCTAGAGATCCATGACCAGCGACATCCACAACCTGCGGCATCCAGAAACAGCAGCATCCAATGGATAGTACAAGAAATTTGTGACCGGCGCTACAGTCTATTCACTTCTGAAGTATAGTCTATATAGACTGTTCCTCAATGCTTTGCCGTTTTAATATCGTAAGGGCTGGCACTAAGGTTTCTTCTATCGTACCTAGTCCATCGAGACAAGATCCAGTCATAGTTGGTTGTAGTGCCATCCTGGAGGGGCTTACCGCTATTGATCTTGGTCTTGTCCAATGTCTCTAAACCATTCGTTTCCGCATCATTAAAAGAACTCCGCTGCAGTGCTCTTGATTTTTACCATTAGAGTCGATGTTGAGGTTAGGCCTACAGCGGGACAAAGGCTACCTTGGCTATTGAGACGTATGGAGCGAAGAGAGAAAGAGGCTGTATTTATATAGAGTGGATATATGATGACAACGTATATAATAGCGCATTTAGTACACGGATAATTTACTATAGGCTACGGGCATCTAAAATTAAAGGGAAAGAGCGAGCGAAAGATAAAGAGGGCAAACGTAGGAGACAGCGTGGTAGGCGGTCAGTGGAGCTATGACCGGCTCCTTTCTGACTAGCATCTAAATTAGGCTAGCTAGACGCTCTCGTTTAGACTTATAAGGACATTATAGTAAAGCGGCGGCACCTAGGTCAACAAGCGGTCACGTATTAGCCTGGGTTCGGGGAAACTATATAGGTACATAGTTTCCCCGAGCCCACATGACCGTCTGCTGACTCAGCCGTCGCCGCTCTGCTAGCGCGCTAAGGCTCATTTTGTCAATGTACTCCCTCTATGCTCCCTTATGCTCCCTCTGTGCTCCCTCGTGCTCCCCCCCTGCTCCCTTATGCTCGCTCGTTGCTCCCCCGTGCCCCCCTTCAGCCACTTCCTATTTTTCTGCCGTTCGCTCTGGCTGTTGCATTCTTGCAAAGTTTAGACGAGAGCGTCCATTCAGCTCGAATTGGATGCTGATCAGAGGCTCCATATTTGGCTCTACCGAGTGATTTTGAGTCTACCTGTTTAAGCTCGTCATATGCTCTGTTCCAAGTAGACTATTGAGATGCACTACAACACTGTCCCTGTCTCGTACAGGAAACAGCCTTTCCGCAGCCCAAAGATTGAACAAGAGCTTTCATTCGCTGAGAAAGTCGATCCAGATTCCTAGGTGAAAGAATTCACTCGGTCAAATTTGCCGGGAAGCCCGGAATGGTCGAGTTATCCCAAGTTCCAAACGGTGCTTTTAAAGCGTCTGTGACCTGCTGAATTACCATGGTAGACTTCTGTGGTCTAGTTTTGTTCTGGTGTATCTTGAATGAATCGTATCCATCCTCGATATTATCGTTTTTTGAATACACATGGACGTTATTGGCGGTGGACTTTGGATCGCCACCCCACCCATCGTCAGAGTACATGTTGAGCGACACATGGAGCCGGATATCACTGTTCGATGTATGATGGGGGGAGCTAGGGTCTTCAAATCAGTATGATTGGCAGGGTGAATAACGCTGCAATTTCGCCAACTCACGTGACAAAGACGACTAAAGGGGGAATAGGAGCAGTCGGAACCTTCCCCTTCGTATCCTAAAGATTCGGGTTAGACAGTCAGGCAGGAAAGGTCGAGCGAATGAGCTTACAGGTGTCGCAGCATTCCATGCTGCAACAAACTGACTGATTAGGCTCAACATATTTTCGAGGTCTGGCGCTGGAAGCACTCCGTGGGGGAATAAAACGCCTAGCTGGCGACCGCCAACATTTATAATAGTACTTCCAGGATTGGGATTGGAAGTCTCCATGGCGTTCGCTGGTTAAGAAAGCAATGTAGATAGTCGCTGCTCTTGTTCTTTGATTTTGTGTCGTGAATTGCAATAATGAACTGGAATGATTTCGGGGAGCCTTGAGCGTGAGCAAACTTATATACATATTGCAACGTGCCATACTGATGTGTCTGGCTGCAAGCTAAATTAATGCAAGAACAAATGTATTCACAGATAGGCTGATAGAAGGACAACGAGCTCATCCGACTGGCTGTCAAGCTGAGAGACTACTGTAGAACAGGTCAAAGACGGAGACTGCTTTGCAACTGCTCGAGCCAATGATCTTTGATGCGGCGTTTTGAAGCAAGCTGAGGACTGACCATTCGCACATATTCAGTCGACATTTCTGGTAAGATGATGGTGATAGCTCTCACTACCCCTCTGTCCTAGATAAGCCACATTTCCAATCAGGAATGCACTTTCTAGCCAAGCTAGCACGCCCTGCATGACTTTCAGCTCAAAGATCAACGCAATTTGCAGCCACGAGAAATCCAGCCGTGAACGCAAAGCCGAAAGCCACTCGTCCTGGCATACAGCTGACTCTCTCTCGAAATGCCGGCCGATGTGCGAGCTGCAACGGACGCCGTAAGTGCGCGCAAATATCTCCCGGTTTCTCATACCGTTTGACAGCAAGTATCTCCATCATCGCATATTGATCGCTAATGTCCATAGCAGAGTTCATGGCTCAGATTGCTAGGATGAGTAATGCGTAGAAGAGTTCACCCCCTTCTGGTCCAAACTTACTTCTGGTCCAGCCCTAAGGGGTTAGTAGCCCGGAGCTCTTGAAGCTCCGTACTCCGTCGCCTAGCTCCGGGCGTGCTCTAGGTACTCACGTACTCTTAGGCCTTAATACTATCACTTCTATAGATCCTCAGCTAGGCTCATTTTATAACTAATTTTACTATAATACGGCAAATTACAAAAATACCACACTTTTCTGGAATATTTTCAAAAATGCCACCCCCATATTTTAAAAATACTACACCGGGGACTTACGCACCCTGGACGCTGGGCGCATCAGTCCTAGGGCCGCCTTTCAAGCCTGAGATTCCGGGCAGAAGACCCTATAGCAGCCCCTATAGCAGCTACCGTGGTCTGGCTACCTTGGTAGGGCTCCCCAGGCAATTACCTAGCCTGAGAAAAGAGCGCTGAGTACCCTAAGCTCTAGGGATAAGTCCCTGAAGAAGTTATATTTTACCCCTAAAAATTTTATTCCCTATGATAATAGCGACGGTTAGGAGGTCTATATAGGAGGTCTCTAGGCCTGTCTATGCCCTAGGGATAGACTTACCGGAAACTAACTTACGGGGGCTACTGCGGGGTGTTCCGCGCTGCAAGGGGGCTGATGCGCCCAGCGTCCGGGGTGCGTAAGTCCCCGGTGTAGTATTTTTAAAATATGGGGGTGGCATTTTTGAAAATATTCCAGAAAAGTGTGGTATTTTTGTAATTTGCCGACTATAATAAGTACTCGCGTTTAGGCGTTCTATAACTCTTATAGCGGAAATAAATTTGATACAGTACGTGGTTATAGCAAGCGAGGGCGTGAACTAGAAGTAAGTGTGGACCGGAAGGGGGCGATGTAGACGGAGAAGTACGCGTATCATGTGTAGACCAGAGTACTACTTGATCAAGAGCCTTTTTCAGCCAGCCACACGGCGCCTCTTTAACAGTCGTTGTCATTTGCTATCGACATACCAAAAAATCGCGAAATTTAGGGTCGGGATATACACAAAAGTGCACTACAATCCTCCTTATCCGTGCTCTTTCCTACGAATACTAGGGTTAGCCTGCAAGGCTGCCAACACATTGTATGCGCCGCCGTTACTTCTTAATACTCCAACAATGTTTCCACCATAAAAAAGCACTGTCCCTGAGCCCAAAGCGTTCTTCATTCAGCTCATCGTCGGCGAGAATGGAAGAGCCAGCCTTTTTCTACAATGGAAGTGACGAAATGGAGGACATATATCAGTATAAGCCAGGGGGCTATCATCCCGTGCGCCTCGGCGATGTGCTGCCTAGAGACCCTGCATCGACTACCCACAGGTACCGTATTTTACAGAAACTCGGTCATGGAGCGTTTGCCACGGTCTGGCTCGCAAAAGATGTGACCAATCAACTGTAAGACTACCCTAAGCTACTGTCACAACTATCAGGGTGAGCTAATGTACTGTTATATAGCGGTTATGTTGCCCTGAAGTTGAACGTGTCAAGCATCTTTGGCAAGAACAACGAAGCCCGCATTCTTTATCTCCTCAACGATTCTACTTATGACCAACCTGGATATCGGAACATCATCCGCCTCCTTGACGACTTTAGCATTGAAGGTCCGAATGGTAGTCACGATTGTCTGGTCACAGAAATCGTTGGTACCATGCATGAGGTTAAATCTCAACGGAATATTCAGTTCCGGCCCAAAAACATGTCAACTCAGGCCATGGCTGGTCTATCATACATACACAGGAGGGGGGTGGCTCATGCTGGTGTGATTATCCATACGCAATTGCCTTTGAAACCGCTAGAATGCCATTGAATTCTTTCCTGGGTGGCTGCTGATTGGAAGAGCAGATTTTCACTGCGGCAATCTCGGGTTCGGCTTACCTCAGCTGCAAGATGTATCTGAAGAAGCTATTATGGACCACTTTTCTGATGTTGAATGCATCCCGGTCATCCCATGCAACCCTGAAGCTGTCAGCGACTCTTTCCCCCCATACCTAGTCACCCCAATTTCCATCATGGACTATTTGGTGGGTACACAAGCGATGCCGTCTACCTCCGAGAGCTTCGATCTGAAGATCATCGATTTTGGAAATTGTGAGTTCAGGCAGACGTCTGTGAAGGCTTCGATGGCTCATGCTGCAAATAATTAGCTTTCAGTGATCAGGAAACAAAGCCGCCGCCCAATACACCAATTTCCATCCGCGCCCCTGAGGTGACATTCTGTGAGCTCACAGGTGGGGAGATCGGATCTAGCTGGGATAAATCAGTAGACATTTGGGCTGCTGCCTGCACAGTGAGTGTTGCAGCCGGGCCATGTGCTGGGAATTCTTGCTATCTTCCCGAGATTACACAGCTCATACGACTTGTAGCTGTATGAGTTGAATTTTGGTCACATCTTATTCTACGGGATGGGCAAAGGAGACGCAATCATCTACCGAACCATTCAACTAGCCGGACTTCTACCACCTTCATGGGTGCAGTATTGGGATTTGGAGAAGTATAGCAAGCAGAACAAAAGTATGTAGCCTCTCCCTGGATTCTCTCCCTAGAGGGCATTGCTTTAACTTTGTCGTCGCAGAGTTATCGAACATTGATCCGGATACGTTTTGGGCAGATCGCGCTTCGCAACTGACCAAGCCAGATATTTCTGATTCGACTAGGAAGGAGATATTTGGACTGATTGACCTGCTGAGAAACATGTTGAGAATCGATCCAAATGAGAGACCGGGCATTTCTGAGCTCTGGAGTCATTCATGGCTGGCGGGTCAGAAGCCCGAATCATTTCAACCGAGATAGGGAGTGGAATTTCAAGGGTTGTAACGGGCTTCGTGATACCGCCTCAAGACCAGATGCAAGACTGCACCCTGAATCGTCCTGCATCATCCATGTCATCCCTCAACATCAGCCTCGCTTTTCCATCAATAGCTTCGTCGAGTCCTCGGGATCCAGCAACAGATTGGAGAGAGATGGGAGGGGCATGATGTGCTGGCGTTAGGCTACTACAGCACTAGCTGATTGGCGCGGAGAAGATTAAATGCGATCGTACGTCGGATCATCGAGAAAGCATTGTAGTTGCCTAGACACTGCGTCTCATATCCTGTCAGGACTTCTGTCCAGTATTATGGTCTTCTCGTTGGCTAACAGAAGCGCCCTACGAGCGCCGTGTTTCTTCATGTGTGTCAGGACTTGTGGCTTAGAGGCGGTTTAGCAAGGGATCTGTCGAGATCTGTTGCTTGTATCTCCCGGCGCCACGTGCTTCAGTTGCCGCCCTGCGCAGCTCCCAGGTTGCACTTCTGGTGTCCTTAACCTCAAATCGCGCATCCTAAGCTTCACATACTCACGTCGCGCCTTATTTATATATATACGAGTCTGATTTAGTCGTTCCATCTACGCCGCCTGACATCGCCAGACGTTGCACAGAGGCAAGGAGCTATGGAATCTCGATAGTCTACTTTCTAACGGCGGCACCTTAGCATGCTGAAACTAAATTCCGAACTCCAGGTTTGGGGATAGGCCGCATCAGAAGGCGTGGCGCATCGTTCTTTGTCCACGTACATCCCTTCTTATCATTGTTGGCAATCTGTAATCAAGCTATGGGCTAAGACGTAGGCTAGGCAACGCCAGTGCTTGTGTGAGACAGAGCTTCTACGCGCAGTTGGAAGTAGTGTCTACCACTCAAGTCGCTTCCACGAGAACAGTCGAGATTTCTATACAAGCGCATCCTGGCAACGACATAATATGCATATGGAGTGCACTGACCATCAAGAGCCGGTGTGAATTGATCTGCTTATAGTGACCCGTTATCGATTGTGGCAGGCACTATCATCTGTCCCACAGCACAGACAACGACGGCAAGATGACAGCAACGACCAGCATGCTTGTTATCACTTTCGGCGGATTCAGAACCCGGCTGAGGCCACCCTCGGTGATGTACAGAACAATCTAAAGCACCTGGCCTTGGGCGCGCCGTTTCCCATATATCCCGCTCCGGCGAAGCCAGTAGTCGCTCGCTCTGGCTGTCGGCGTGCTCCTGTTTAGCTGTACAAGTTGATGATAAGTCGCTTTGTCGCCGTGGAAGAGGGACTTGGAGATTGTATAGGAGAAATGCTTGCGGCGGGCAGACATCGACACAGAAAATTTGTTTAGAGTTCAAGTTTGAAGTTGGAAAACTCACCTTTGCTCCCTTGCGCTTCCCCCCTACTCCCTCATGTTCCTCGCTACCTTCAATGTACCATGATCATGTTAACACATCAGATAAGCTTAACTCTCTTCAAACCGATCCAGTAGAAAAGCGCATCAGATATGGATCCTCCATAAATCCCAATTAAAAAAAAAAAAATCTAGGCATTTTATAGACTGGTGAACCATGAACCGTCTTAGGTTAGGGGAGTCGAACCCCCCGTCCTTGTCTTTTACATCTATTGCCATGGATGCACCGGTAGCTAATACGGTAGCTATCCTAGTCCTATTACACCAATTCTGACTACAAGTAGCTACTCTAAGAGTACGAATCTAACGGCCCGTAGGTCTTTTTTAAAGGAGTACACCCACGGTATCCTGCTCTATAAAGGGAGACTGACTATCGAGAGCTTGCTCAGTATAGTCCCTAGCTCTTTATAGAGTCTTTTTACCCACTGAAGTACGATCTAAAGAACTTCGCTTATACCAGCTCTATTCTGTAGATCAAGTAGTACAGCAGACCTACTACGTAGTCCGAAGACTGACGAGTGTTATACTAACGTTTGCCCCGAACTCAATGACAGCCCCTGTAGGATTCGAACCTACGTAGTAGCTGTATCTAGTACAGGTCTACTGCACCAATAGCAGTGTGTGTCAAACACCGCTGAGGCTAAATCCCAATTAAGGGCCTCTGAAACAATATATCAAGAATGTTGAGCTTTTTCGCCTTCCCTCATCTGCCCTGTAACTGCCTCGGACCAAAGTTTCCCCACCCAGCACGACACCAACACATCCTGCATTGGCTTTTCAACTCCGTGCTCGAAGCACAACGTTGGCGTCACGTCTTCCATCCCCGTGCGTGCAAGCAATTTGCCCTCCTCGGTCATCCAACGGCAGCCTTTTCTTTTCTTTTCGACCAGTCAGGCGTGGTGCGGAAGAGATATTTGCTGGATTCCATGCCAGCTTTACGAGAGTTCATGTGAAGCTTAGAGGGATGCTGTTGCTGTCGAGACGAGAGGATGTGATGCCGGACTTTCCACCCGCTAGTCCAGTCCCGAACCATCCTGATCGTGCCGGCGAAGGAAGATGAGGCTTGCTTGCCGTCACAAAGAGAAAGTCGCTGGTAGTCGGGCGACTCGCACGTGATCTTGTACAGCACGTTGCTTGCGTCAAAGATCCCTGACGGAAGGGGGTATTCAACCATATCCGCACGGGGTTCCGCGATCCGAACACCCAGTGCTGTTGAGGGGGTATCAAACGGATTCGAGATCTGATAAATCCGATTGGGTGAGAGGTGAGCCACCGTCGGGTAAATAAATTGGCCAACCAGGAGACCTTGTTGAATAGGCTTATCAAAGGTCAATGCGATCTTTGATCGCGAATCGCTCCGATTCGGCCTATTAGTTTGTTGCGGACTTGCATTGTGGTCATCTTTAGTTCGTGCTGTTACAGGCCTTGTAGGTATCTCGATGTCCCGGCTCTCTTTCGCCCCAGCTTTTGCTAGCATATCGACAATCGCAATCTGGTCGGTTCGTATGGCGAGATCCAGCGGTGATGCATCCTGGTCTGAAATTGGAGAGAGCTCAGTCCCAGCATTCATCAAGAGCTTGACACACTCAGTATGGCCATGGTAAGCGGCCCAGTGCAAAGGTGCCCAATCAAATTGCGTGCGAATCGAACCGTCTGTTCCACTTTTGAGCATGTATCTCACCACGGACGTTTCGCCATTCTGGGCTGCAATGTAAAGCTCGCTGACGCCTTGAAGGCCTTTAGCGTTTGGATTAGCGCCTTCTTCCAATAAGACGTCAAGAATTCGCTCATTCCCAGTACGAAGATTGGAGCTCCATGGAGTGCGGCCTTCATCGTCCTGGCAGTCAATCTCAGCCCCTAATCTGAGCAACAGGCGTAGCATATTCTCATCTCCACGGCGGGTTGCTCTGTGTACTACAGACTGGCCTGCGCTGTCTGTTGAATTGATGTCGAGATCTTCACTAAGGAGGACTTTTACCGCTTCTTGATGTTGACATTCTACAGAGACGAAGAGCGCGATTGCTTTCACATCTAGAGCTTGATGCCCATTTTCGTCCGAATTCCGTTCTAGGGTTTTTCGGAGAGCAAAATAGTCGCCACGATACGCAGCAAGCAGCACTTGTTCTGAATGATGTTCTTCGGATTTGGTCCCACGAACCTCTGTCTCCGCCTTTGCCGCAATGATGTCGGAGACACTGTGCCAATTCCGCTCTATTATGAGAAGGAAGACGCCTTGCCCATGCTCGCTGGCAAGATCAACCCGGGCGCCGCTGGTGATAAGAAATTCGACGGCTTTCTCAAAACCCCTTTCAATTGCTAGCGCCAACGCTGTTTTTCCAGTCTCGTCTAATGTATCGATATCACCGGTATCTTTGATAAGCAAGGACGCCACTCGAGCAAGGCCCATCGATGCAGCTAGATGCAGGGCTGTGACCTCCGGCATCCGATTGACGATATGTACCGGCTCTAGACCCTCCGATATCTGAACGGTTCCTTTTGCGGAGGTGTAAGTTGTATCCGAAAATGCCCTTTCCAGAGATTCCTCCTCAATTTCGCTTCCATCCAAGGCATAGTCTTCGCTTGTCGGATCCTCACTCAGCGTAGGACTGACCAAAGTCTCTCCAGCAAGGGAATCCGAACTTTTTACGATTGTACCCAGTGAATTTTTACTGTGGTAGAAACCAGATCGAATAAGGTCCAAGCTATCCAACAGCGATAACAGAGGTTTGCGTTTTTCTGGATGCGATAAAAGCCTGTAGATAACCTCCAGCACTGATGGCTCCAGGGTGTCCTCTGGGTTGAGACGAGCATGGTCACCCATATACTGGGCAGCATAACAAGCTAGAGGAAAATCACGAACAATTGTCCAGATACTAGCATTTCTGAGTGACTCTAGAGCGAGATATGTCGCACAGCTCATTGTGATCTTGGCGTGGAATCCAGGAAAGCGGACTGAACGGATGGACTCAAAATAGCTCTTTGTAGTATAATGAACCAGATTGACGATGTTAGTGCCTGGATCAATTACAACTAAACCCGCACAGAGCGCTGTGATACTTGTTCCGTCCATGATGTCCTCTTCATCTAACTCAGTGCGGTTGGGTTCTATAGCTAGAGCATGCTGGAGTTCACCAAGTGACAAAGGTCGGAAGGCGTAGCTGACCCATGCAAGTGTCTTCATGGCGATGTTCTTATGGTCGTGTTCTTGCGAATCAATGCGGCCTATAGCCTCGTCATATGTGTCTGTCAACGTTGTTGGCAGACTTTCGAGCTTTTTGCGAACATGCTTGATGGACAGTGCTGCAGCACTGCTCAATGACTCAACATGGAGGCGCGCAAGAAGAAACCTAAAATACGATTAGCATCATTCTAGTAGGCTATCAAGCATCGTTAAGCTACATGTCTGCGGCCGTTACAACGACAGCACTTTTGACATCCTGTCGGATCGACGGGCTTTTCTCAACAACTTTTCGGAGGTTCTTGTTCTTCAAAATCTGACGGTCGATATACAATTCAAGGTCGGCCTTGTTGGCTTTGATTTCGAGTTTGTCGGCGCCTTCAAGCTCCTCCTCGATGTTATAAGGAAACGGGAAGTTAGCAGAAGTTGCAGGCCCAGCTCTTCTGATCTCAGGATTTCCATCAACTCCCACTGCATCTCCTCCGTGCATTCATCAAGTGCATCAACAATAACGTATGTTCTTTTCATAGGTTTAAGAACGTCGGTAAGCACATCTACAAGTTCCTGCAGCGAAAGGGAAGTATTCTGCTTTTGATGCTGCTCAAAGGATTTTGAAAGTGCCGTTGGAACAGCTTCAAGCTCTTGAATCAATTGAGATAAAATACTTCCAACGATGTTTTCAAGTGTTTGCTGAGGGTCGTTGTACTTAATGTACACGATGCTAACACCAATCTCTTTCAGATGGACTTCCCTTTTAGTTCTCTGTTGGCGAAGGAATCCGATTATTATAGAGCTTTGGCATATTAGTCTATCAACATTAATGGCAATAATAAGACTTACGCCATAACCGTTTTGCCGGCACCAGCTGTATATTTGTTGTTAGATGTAATTTCAATGCATTGGGGAAATGCTTTCGACATACGGATTCCAGGGCACCATAGTAGACTCACTTTACCCGCCAGCCATCCTTTAAATTGAGATGAGGTCAAGAACCATCGGCCTGATCCAAGCTCCGGTCTTCTAGAAATCGTCTCATGTATCTTGCTCATTTGTAGTGGAGTGAGCCAACCTAAAATGTCAGACCGTAGTTCCTTCAGTTGGGCATCTTGCTGTCTGTCCTTGATTCTTTCGACAAGAGAATGCTGGTCATCGAGTAGGGGCGTATTGGCATAGAGTTGTAACCTAGTGATGCGTTCAAGCACTGCATAAACTTGGCTTTTCGTAAAAGACCACGTTCCAATATTCCAGAATGCTTTGCCACGAGACTGCGAGTTTGGTTGGGCGGTCGTCGGATCTAGCTTGAGTATTGCTGCAAGGTCCTCGTAAGCTCTTGAGGAATTGTCGCGGCAGGTCCTGACGCTCCTCAAGCCATTCCTGCACGGCCGGATCTGCAATTGAAGTACGCTTTTGTAGTCTCTCTAGCAATCTGATAAGAATTCTACTCTCATTGGCCAGTAGCCTGCGATCCGCAGATGCATCTCTGGTATTCGACGCGTATTCCACCAAGGCTGACGTGGCTCTGAGTGTGATCTCGACAACTGCAAGGACATTTGCCGCCACGCCGAGAGGATCCATTCAATCAAGTCTTTCCCTTCAAGAATATGTCTAGGAGACGGAAGCTGGTTGTCACCACGAGAGAAAAGGCGCATTCACTATGCTAAGGAAGACGGAAAGAGACATGATAATGTTGGTAGATTTTAAGGAGGGTTGGATGGCGGCTAAAAAAAGATTTCTATCCTGCACAAGATAAAAGGTGGGTGCCAGGCGGTGTAGATTGTATTGATTCGCATTGGCCTGGCGATTGGGGCGAGATTGCCCGAGAAGCAATCATTCTGGTAATGATGGGTAGGTTACTTGCAGAGACTCATACTGGAACCACACCACCTTTTTTCCGTATTTGAGGGGGCAGTGCAATGCAGGCCCCCTAACCCCTAAAAGATGCCCGCAGCCGCGTCTGTGGAGCCAACCCCATCAATTTTTTAACAGTTGGAACCCAAATCAGTTGCAAGACTTGGCTATCCTTGGGAGAGCTATTGGGCTACAATAAAGTACCTAGGTAATATGATGTCCGCAACAATGGCAATAGCGCTACGCTTGCGGGATGTTTTATTGGCTGGCTAGACTAGCTTGACAGCTGCTGGGACCTACTGATAAATGATTAATAGAACGGTTGATTGTTTAGCTATAGACACGTTGGCTGATGAGGGGTAATTGGACTAGCGTTGGAAGCATGTATTTAGGGAGCCAGATGCCCCTATTATTCCTACTCCTTAGCAACCCCCATAGTAGCAACAATATCAGAAGACGACAAGACACATCCTACCTTTTCTTTGGCTATTTGTAGTCCATGCCAAGCATATAGGGCTGATACTAATATCCAACAGAAAAGGGTTGGAAGACTTGAATCCTCGATAAAGTATATATATACCCCCACAGCTCCCCTTTCTTAAGAGGGCGCGCCCCCGCGTCCGTTTACCGCTAGTCTTAACTAGTTATATAATTAAGATCTTTTAGGCTTATATATAAAGATAATAAGGTTATTCAACTATATTATACTACCGAGAAAGTTATAGCGAAAACGGGGCGTAGAAGGGCGTACTCTCCTAATTCTATTTATTTTTATTAAGGTCTATTAAACTAATCGGTCTAGCCTATAAGTATAGCCTAGAGGTACGACTTTTACGGATTATAGAGGGCGCTGAGAGGATTAAACCTAGCGCCCCTTAAGATATAATAGAATATTTCCGCTGATAGCCCCGCCTTCAGCTCTAGAAAAGGGTTAGAAGACTCTAGTCCTCTTATATAGGCTATAACGCCCGTAAAAGGATACACCGATAAAGTACATATATACCCCCACACCAACACCTACTAGTATACTTGGCGCAGCGTAGGCGCGCCACTAGCTACCTTAAGTATGGTGAGTTAGGACTGCTCTGCCCCGTTTCTAAAAGGCTTTATTCTCCCTTCACGTCTTTGAATATCCCTTTACGTGCAACAGCGCGGAGACCAGCGCACCGTGTACTCACCTCAATGCATCATTGAAGAATATTCTTTCTCATCAATATAAAGCAATACATCTAGCGCTCTGTGAATATTCTTCGATGAGTACGAAATGAGAAATGGCAGTCTGGCCCCATCCGAAAGTCCTCGAGGCTGGGAGCAATGTCCTGTGGCTCGCTCCGACTCTGAAGCTTGTTACGAACAAAGCCGTTGTCAGTGACCATAGAACTGCGTGGTATTATAACTTGAGTCGTGAGCAAGGGTATGGATATCGTGTATCCTTCGATTTTTATATGCACGCTAAGCAATGTGCCACTTAGACTTCGGCTCGAAACAGCATGTACGATGAAGCCTTCGCAGCAGCCAGCAGACCTCATACTGCGTGCTTTTGACCGCATGAAGCTCAAGATGTTTAGATACAATTTCGTACCAGATAAATTCCATCCCAGGCGAGCTCGATTCGAACCGTCCCCCACTCACTCAGCCCTCCGTATTGAGGAGATCATAGTCATGGAAGAGTCTGACGTTCCGACGTCAATCTCCCAGGAAGCTTACGCGATAGAAATTAGCAATGATGGGAAGACGGTTATCAATGTCGTCTCTCCACTAGCAGCTTTACGAGCATTCGATACTCTCTGTCAGGTGTTTTATGCGCATTCGAGTTCCCCCAATAATGTCTATACATCCTATGCCCCATTAGTCGTAAAAGACGCGCCCGTCTATGAGCACCGAGGTCTCCATCTCGATATCTCTCGTAACTGGATACCCCCGCAAGATGTACTGAGAACCATTGAGGCAATGGAGCTCAACAAGCTGAACAGATTACATTTGCATGCCTCAGATTCCCAATCGTGGCCTTTAGAGATTCCTGCTCTACCTGAACTCGCACGAGAAGGCGCCTATCGAGAAGACCAAGTCTGGACTGTCAAAGACTTAACCGAAGTCCAGCGCCATGGTCTTTACCGTGGTGTAGAGGTATATATTGAGATCGATATGCCCAGTCATACTGGCTCCATTGTCCACGCTTATCCTGACCTAATAGCCGCCTACAATGAGCGTCCGTGGGATAAGTACGCACAGGAGCCACCTTCTGGTCAGCTAAGACTGAATTCTCCAGATGTTTGTGCATTTTTGCAAACCTTATTTGACGACCTCTTGCCACGTCTCTCTGTCTTCAACTCTCGTTTCCATCTTGGGGGCGACGAGCTGAATCTCGAAGCATACGCCTTGGATCCCGGCGTAAGATCGTCTTCGAAGGAAGTCATCAGGCCCTTTCTCCAGACATTCTTTGACCACGCCGTCGGTCTAGTAAAGGCCCGAGAAATGACACCATACATGTGGCAGGATATGCTTCTCGAATGGGATCTCCAATTTCCGCCAGAGACAATATTCCAAGCTTGGCGACCAGGCGCACTCAAGGCTATTGTCGCCAAGGGTCATCGTGCTCTATTCGGGGCCTGTGAGGACTGGTACCTTGATTGTGGCTTCGGCACATTCATCGATCCATCTGACAGCAACGATAGCCCTATTAAACGGCCTTATGCTGACTGGTGCGCGCCATACAAGAACTGGCGACAAATTCAATCATATGATCCGCTAGCTGACATTCCTGAGGAGCTCCAGCATCTGGTCATCGGCGGAGAAGTCCATTTATGGGGAGAGCTGACCGATGGTATCTGTTTGGATTTCATGTTGTGGCCTCGAGTTGCTGCTGCAGCCGAAATGATGTGGAGAGGCAAGGGTGAGGTAGGTGAGGCAACAACAAGGAGACTCGCGGAAATGAGAGAACGATTGGTGAAGCTGGGCGTCCGGACAAGGATGGTACAGATGGAGTGGGGCCTAAGAAATCAGGGTGGGTGTGTCTTGTAGAGAATCGTGGTCTAGTCCATGTGACCTTTGTGTGGCACAAGTTTGACCACAGCGATTTGTTTCGCATCTAGACTTCCCAAGCTCTTCCATGAGAAGATATCGTATATTCTGATCTCACACTGTTACGTATTCGTTCTCGGCCTCTCCCCCTTCGGCTACCCTTTCAATTCGAGTTGAATTCTCATTGCCACCTCATACTCGCTCATACATTTCTAGTCCCCTTCCTCTCTCACTGGGTGCTATTATCTTTTTCCAAATCAGACAAAACTATAAATCGACGTTGTCAATATTAGCTAAATAACGTGCCTGCTCTTTTTCGTGTTGCTTTTAATTTCGATATCTGCTTTCAAATATTTCTAGCGCCGCTTACTGTGCGAATTTCGAACCACTGAGCCGTTTCATGAGTGCGCGCCGGCTTGTGGAGCATTATGACAGTGCCCACCCTGAAGATGAATTTTGGGTTTTCGAGACAAGACATACTGCACTATTGCCAAATTTCCGGGCCGAGAATCAGCAGCAAGCAAAGGTCCATATTAGTTTGTATGGTCCATGTCATTGACGTTGACGTGAAATTAGTTGTCTATCAAATCTATGACAGATCTCCTTACTGCTGCTGCATGTTGGTCGGAGTGTCAGAGGTTCCTCTGGACTAGATTATTTTCTAAAGCCAGGTAATCTCCTCCTGTTGCGATGACGGGAACAAAATCATCCTCGACTGCAAGTCCGGCCATCTTCTCGTTAACTTTATCGTCTTCGTATTTCGATTTTTTATGATAATCCGATCATATTGTGCTATATTCCTTCTGGTGATGGGAGACTCTGTGGAAGAGGTTTTGTCTCAAAAATGCCGAATATCATCACGGCATCTGTTCTATTCGGCCGACTCTGAGAAGCACCACAGTCCTCCAAAACCTTCAGCAGGGCGTTCCAGCGATTTAGTTCTACGACCAATCGAGCATCCTCTTCCGTCGTACGCAGCTTGGTTGTATTTATCCATTTGAGGAACTCGTTGTCCAAGCCTTCCAGGCGAGAACCCGACTTTGATACGGCCGTCAATACCTTTTGCAGCATCACGTCGCTGTCGGCGTTTGATTCCCAGGATTAGATTGTGGTTATAAGATCAAATATGCCCGTAACGATACTGTTCAAGTAAAGGTACACGAACCATCGTTCAGCCTTGGTGACCTCTTATAGTCCACGTTCTACCCTGGTTGGACTCTTCTTGGTCGAAGATGACGCCCAACCAACTCAGTCCACTGATGGCTTTTAGATAAAATTAAAAGAAACTCTATTATAGAGTGGTAAGATACAATATTACCACACTTTCTTAAGGAATGTACAAAGCTACCACCCCTAAATTATAAAAATACTACACTCGCACGGCGAAGTACTCCCTGATCACCACCCCCTAACGCTGCATACAGCCTCCGCATATCACAGGGCCCACGCATAGTAGCTCGCTCCCGCCCAGTAGCCTCCATGCATCCGTCCCTCAGCACATCAGTCCCCAGCACAGCACCCCCCCGCACATCAACCCCGCGAAGATCAGTCCCCAGCACAACAGCTCCCCGCACATCGGCCTATAACGGGTATAATAGATATTCTCGACGTCGCCATTAACCAAGGGGGAATAAAAAATTCAGGAGTAACGATGGCCTCCTAGGGGAGCTATCCCTGGAGCATGGGGAGCTCGACCTAGTACTCAGGGGTATAGTATGGTAGTGTTACAACTTAGGTGTGGCAGTTTTGCAATTTTCCCAGAAAAGTGTGGTATTTTTGCGCGCGAAGGACAGGCCACTACTTGTACATGCCCAATATGCTAAGGGTTTGCTGAAGAAACCGCCGACATAAAATACGCGCGCGTGTGATCAAGCGCTTGTTGTTCGATAGACCTAGAACTAGAACGCTGTAATGGGAATGAATTGCCCTGCATCAACAGCTTCCTAACACATGACGAGGTGCAGCATGCTACCAGTGGCACGTATCTATGTCTCACAGGTACCCATGCCCTTGATGTTACACTGAATGGACTGTCTTCCTTTCATGCCCTGAGTCTGACCCGCGCCATCAGCGCAGCAGTGCCCATGTGCAAATCCTATAGTCGTGAAAATGGAGTTTTCTGGTCCTTCAAGCGCACCAGAAGACAGTGATGCTATCATTGTGAAGGCAGATGAAGTGGACGAGGCTGGCGCTGACATATCGACGATCTCCCCCACCGACACGTCCGAGTCCGAGTTCAATGCTCGCATTGAAACAAGGAGGGCTCAGGATGCCCAGTCGGGTGGCAGCCCGAAGATACTTGCTAATGCCGTACCTAGCCCGCCCCACATTATCAGTCGCCCCATCCTTCGTCGTGAAGGATCCACCCCTGCGCCGCCCCAGCAGCCCCCTCCGCCGGCTCCATCCCAATCGCAGGAGGAAGCCAGCAATCCTACAGATTCTTTGAGCCTGCTACAACTTAGGAAGTTAGTCACAAACCTGCCAAGAACCGAGCCCACCGCCTACGCCTATGAGTATTCGGAGACACGGTCATTCCCTGAGGAGCTGGAAGAATGGTTTTCGTACACGGAGGAGGAGCGGTATATGCTACTTCGGGCGAAGCAAACCTTTGACGATAAATGGGAGCAAGCGCAGGCCGAACGATCGAATCCTTCAGACAAGGCGTTGGAGTGGACAGATGTGGAATTTGAAGACCGTGAAAGCTTCATCGTTGGGGCAATCAAAGCCCTCGACAACCCTGATTTATCATCTCGCGTGAAAAGCCTTGATTGTATGACCTACGTTAGCCTTGGGGTGTGGGGAGATACTGCTGGGCTTGAAGCGGAAGGGGAAGCGGAAAACGTTGATCTGACCGAAGCTGATAAGAAATGGGTGGGATCTCAAAGCACCAAGCCCATGGCTCAGCTGGATTGGATCATCAAAGGAACACGGATGTTGAGCAAACACGGTGCTGTTCAGAAGCTGTTAGATGTTCTGAGAAAGCTGTTGGAAAGCGAACAGTCAGTCAGTCCACTCCTTCCTTCCCTTTTGGTCCCCCCATCTCTCGACATAAATTTGATTAATATACTGTAGGGACTTCGATACGCCTGCTGAAGTATCCGGGTCGCAAGACGAGAAAGCTGCTTCCTCGAGGTTTCTCAAGCAGATTGAGGTTAACCAAACACTGACCTGCCTGTACCTTTTAGTTGAAGCCACTAGATGGCAGCGTGCTTTGCAAGAAGACGTCCAGATGTGCGAGGCTACTGGTATGTATCACGATTGGTCCTCCGATCTGACCGTGCCTAAACTTCTTTTCTTTTAGCGGGTTTTGACCCAGGCATACTGATCGTCTTGACCCAAATGATCTCGAAGCTACGGTGGGAGGAAAATTCTTACATACCTCTTCCGCGAGTGAGTAATGGTCCATCAGGTCACTCGTCAATACTCAAGCTGATATCGGGCCCCGTAGGTGCTACTTCTCTTCTGGAAATCCGTCCTTCTAATCTTTGGCAACTTTCACGAAATTGAAGAGGCCAAAGCGGCGCTTCGGCAAGGATCTGACGTTGGTATCGGTGAGCGCGATGAAAGCTTCATCACTGCTTCACCTCTGGATTACCATCTTTTTCGTCAAGAAATCACTTCGAAATACCCTGCCTACAGCCCACCGCCCCCTTTGGTCCCCATTGAAGACCAGAATAATTCCATTTTACCACCGCTGAGTACGCATCCGAGCCGACAAGCAAGTCAAGAGAACCTCCAAGCTACAGTTGTCTCGAATACGAACAATACTGGAAGATCTATCTTCCATCAGCCGGTCCATATTGCAACTCCTGCTCCATCTCCGCCACCATCTCCCGCCGGGCCGGGAGGCAAAGGGGGCAAGAAGCAAAATTACCAGACTAATCAGAATTTTCCCTTTCTGTATCCTCCACTCGATGACACGAGTAACGTGGTTGGTGGCAAGGGTAACGCCGAGTTTTTAGACCACCTCGTTGGCAAGAGATGGGAGGGCGGTGATGTGCCGGCTTCTATACTTGAAGCTGGCCAGCTGTTCGCAAGTAGGATGCGTATGTCGAGGTCAATAAGGCAACTATGGGATGTACGCGAGGAGTATATCAAATATGAAAGAGGCTGGAATGACACAATCAAGGAGGACGGAGACTGTATGCAAGACGATTCTGATTCAGACTCTGACGATGCAGATGACGATGTAGCCGCTGCACAAGGGTCTTCAAACAATGATCAAGATCAAACCACTCGAATTGACCATGAAACGGACAACGAAGTGGTGCAAAACCGATTGAATGCGATCAACAATTACTATGTATGTTTTTCGACAGGATGGTCATGATAGCTGATACTAATCGAACCCTAGCGTGATACTTTACCTAGTCTCCAATCTGTGGTCATGGTCCTCTGGAGAATACTGTTGGGTAATGTCTCGGCATTGGTAGCGCAGAACGGCCAAAATGGTCTACCAAACGGATCTCCAGAAGATGGCGACGGCGCTGCTCGGAAGAGGACGAATCCCAATTCCTCTGCGCACCTTAACAACTTAGCGAATGGACAGCTTGCCGACAATGAAGACGGTACAGATCCCGTCGTGGAAGAATTAAATGGGGTCCGATCGAGAGAGATCACTTCGAAGGCTGTCGCTGGGACTCTCCTGATTCTCCTAAAATGGTTCAAATTATCTCGTGCGCTTATCACTACCAAATAAGACGTCGATATTCTTGACTGACATTGCAAAAGACATATTAAAGTTCGAATACCTCACCCAACTGCTCGTGGACGCAAATTACGTACCACTCATCCTCAAACTCTTCGCTCATCAGGATGTCGATGTCGCTGTCGTGCAAAGGAATGACCGCGAGGATCTCGAGTGCGCGGACCCATCTATTCACCTTCACTCTTTCCTCTGCTCACTGATCGATTACAGTTTCTTCTATTTCTGTCACCTCAATTCCAAACATCCTCCGACCTCACCACCTCAGCCCGCCCTTTCCCCCTCCTCATCAAGCGACGATGAAGCCGCCCCTCCACCTATCCTCAAACACCGTCGCTCACCCACATCACAATCACCACCTTCCACTCCTCCACCAACTGCCCGACCTGAAGTCGATGAACTTGGCTACCCAACATCGGGCCCGTTACCCCAAACGCCACTCACGAATTACGCTCCGCGCTTTTTCCTTACGAACATAAATCTGCTGCGACTCCTCCAAAAGATCACCAAACGAAAAGCTCACCGCGTACTACTTCTTGTCACATACAAATCGAGCACCATCCTGCGTAAAGCACTGAAGATACCCCAGCCGGACCTTAGATTATACACTCTCAAGCTCTTCAAATCACAGGTACCATACTGTGGCCGCAAGTGGCGACAGACCAACATGAGGGTCATCACAGCTATCTACCTGCACTGCCGGCCGGAGCTCCGAGATGAGTGGCTTTGCGGCGGAGATGTCGACGGCGTCGTCGATGAATCGTTGCCGCTGGAACAGGCTAGTCGTAGTCTGGTACACTGGTGGCATCTGAAAGAATTCAAAGACGTCATGAAGGGGAATGGGGGTAAGAAGAAGAGGGATCACGAAGGCGAAGAAGACGAGTACAACTTCTTTGCGAGGGAATTGGAGAAGATGGGCTGGGGCTTGGGTGGGGTCGGTACTGCGGAGGATGAAGAAGCACAGAACGGTGGGGATGCAGCAGCGCCGAATGAATTCGAGGGTGGACCGTTGGCGAAGGAAGGATGGGCTTGATGTTCTCGGCTCATTGCAAGCATCCCAAAAGGTCAGCTCGATTCTTGTCATGATATTCGCTGGCTGCCCTACTGTCAAGGCTCCATTGCCCTTCACGATGGAGGATCTTCCTCTTTCTTGTCGGTAAATAGAAAGTGAATCTTGTGAGGTGATTGGTGAGTCATACATCATCTATGCTTCATGCGTTACACAACATGTGGCCAAGGAGTTTCTTTCAAGTGTGCCACCCAGCCAATCCCTCCCAGCTGAAATCCGAACTCTCTTTTAGCCCATGCAGGCGCCCTCTCAGATCATGGCTGGAGCGACATGGTTTGGATAAAGAGCCCTACGAGCCTATGGCCACAATGCCCGCAGCGGTCACTCTGAAGCCGCGTTGAGTCGTATGTAGTCTCCGGCCTAGGTTCATGCAATAAACCTAGCGCTAAGCATTTGAAATGAATGGTCTAGCCAATCGAGTTTATCTCAAATATAATGATTGCACTGGATGCAGTCACTGTCATCAGACCTTTCTGTTTATCCCTCCTTCTTATATTCTGGAGATCTTCATCTGATGTGAGAGTGGCGACACATGGCACTGTGCATATGTGCAGACGTCATCTGCTTAGTATGGAAGCTTCGTTCGGGGAACGATAGTTTATGGTGATTCATACCTAGGGTGACCTTCGTAAATGAAATGTTCTCATCCTTATCGCCACACGTCGTCCTTGTCTACGAATGTGCTTTCTGGCAGCAATTCTAAGTCTACAAATCTTCCAACTACTGTCTTATTGCCATGTCCTTCTCTGTTCTTTTTTGGAAGTATGGTCTCTAAGTTCACTGAAATTGACTTCTGGTAGGTGGGGTCTCAAGGTTTGGCGTACCCGCATTCACTAATTGATTTGTAGTTTTCATCAGAGGTAGCATCAATGAGGGAAGTTACTTTGGAGATGGTTCAATTTGCAAGCGGCAGAACAATGGCTGCATTTGCCCACCGAACGGGCGGACACAACAACATTCCGGACACATCAGTTTTTTGAAATTCGTTTTCTGTTCCACCTCCCCAGCTAGGCGTTTCCTATGCTACGTCAGATGTCTTTCCTTCATTCCTGCTCGCTGTGGCTTAGAATTCAGCATATTCTTCATTGGCGAACAAGAGAGTCTGGCTAGCGGCTCTCATCCGAGATGCTTGTTTTTCGCTCCGTGAGGAACAAGGTCAGTTTATCATAGACAGCAAACCCGTTATCTTCCCTTCTTGAGTCCGACAGACGTGGTCCAGCTGGTTCAATATTGAAGTCTCTGAACATCTAATTGACGCGCACGAAGATGGTTAGCAACAATCCAGGACGAAGGTGGGTAAAGTCGCTCGGAATCTTTCAGGGGTGGGGAACGACGCACCATCAGACAAAGCTTGTAAGTCTCCAACAGTGCCAAATTCTTCCCGGCACACTTCCTAGATCCAAAACCCCACGTGAATACGAATCGGTACATTTGCGCAACTTGCTCAGGTGGGCCAAGCCAGCGCTCGGGACGATACTCGGCAGCGTCCGCACCGAAGACATCTGGGTCCTGGTTGACGACTGGGGGACTTGCACCGATGGTGGCTCCTTCGGGAATGTAACACCCGTCTAGGAGTAAGCCCCCTAGTGATACGCGACGGGGAAAAAGAACAGGCACTGAAGGGTAGAGGCGTGCTGCTTCGTATAAGCAGGCGGTGAGGTAGGGTATCCGTTTGATTTCGGGAAAGGTGGCAATAGGGGTGCTAAGTTTGCCTTTGGTGGAGAATGAGGTGATTTCTGATAGAAGACGGTCGTGGATGGCTGGTCGCCGGATCACGTTGTCTATAATGGAGCAGATGAGAGTGGAGGTGGTGTCTGGTGCGGCAACTAACAGCATGAGGGTTTCGGTTTTCAGGTCCTCGTCGCTGATCGCGTGTTTGTGAACTGCTTGGGAGTCGAGAAGTCTGGGTTTGAGGTCAGCAAATCATCTAGCTAATCTTTTGTTTTTGAGGATGGCTCCTACGAGTGGTGTAGACTCTGGCCAGGCTTTGCGCTTTCCGTCAGTCTCCCCTGTTCCTGTAGATAATCCTTTATTGCCAGATGCTGAAAACTGGTCAGGGGCCATACTGACCTTCATGGCCTTGCCGACTCCTTGTTTGTCGCTGCTCCGTGGAAGCACGAGGTTCTTGATGACCGGAAGCTTCACCAGTGGACCTAAGAGGTAAGGAAATAACGCCATAAGGCCAATGACAAAAGTTGTGTGGCGGAAAGCTGCAAGTAGACCTCTAACGTCACGGCCCTTGTCAAGAAAACCTAACCTTCGCTGTAACATGACATGCGTCATAGTGTCGTACAAGTACCATCTAAAGAAGTGTGTTAGCTCAAGCATATCCTCATAGGCTGTCCGACTCACTTGATCCAGTCGGAAATGTCGACGGCACATTTTGGCTCAACATAGCGCTGCTTAATCTTATTCCGTAATCTCAAAGTCTCCTCGTCCACCCAGCTTTCAAATCTTAATAAGCTCTTCCAAGAGAGCTGAAAGGCCGAATTAAAGGCGCCACAAGGTTGGGGTTTTGCAAATACATACAACAGGTGCGATGACCTTACGCTTCTTGACATGTTCTCTGTGGTCTTTGGTTTGAACCATGGGTGGATGCTCGCCGAGCGCTCCATGAGTCCAGGAATCATCCTTGCCAGCATTCCTGTGATAAACTTGCGCAATCATGTGTGCTTTATTGAAAGATAGCAAATTCGGCGCAACGCGCACTACAGGGCCTTTCATAGGTTAGCTATGTTAAACTCATGAGAGGAATACGAGCCCCACCGTATCTTTCATGAAGCTTCAACGTCAGAGACGAGACATCTGGAGAAGATACGACATAGAATTTGTAAAGATCTGTAACGCTGCTCCAGATAGGTCCTGGAAAGCCCCGTAAAGGATGGAAATATCGATTATATATTCCTCGGACTACCAAAAATGCTAGAGGAAAGGAGAAAATGAATATACTGATAGCGGCTGTCCCTAGCAGCCACGAGAATGAAATGCCGTTGCAGTAGAAAAGAGACTGCATTTTCGAGTCTCGACAGAACTAGCTTCAGACTCTCGTGAATGGCCAAAGACGAAAATTGATGGGAAGACAAGCGGAGATATCTTGCCTCAGCGCATACTGTCTCGAAGTATGGCCCACCCTCCTGCAAGAAATGTACCATGTCTTCTCACTCTGGCCCACAATAGCACAGTGGATCTTCTGGTTTCACATTTGACGGCACAGCTCATCGAATGCGTGTGCTCGACCACGGAGGCCGGTATTCCTGCATATCATCTACGACTACCATAGTCCAGGAAGAATTCTCACCATGCTCCGATTCTATGCAGAAGCTAAGCGAGAGGCAGCGACTAGACGAATCGTAGTCGTATGGTGCGAAGTGCCACACCTCTAGACAGACCAGAGACGCAAATTCCCGCGCAGCCTGACGTTGATCCAGTCTCGAATGTTTCATGGAAAGATGAGGACGAAGGTGGGCCAACCGTCGATCCTGGAGACAAAGTTCCAGCTGTCCAACCATTGCTGGTCACCCGTTACAACGTAAAAGCTGACAGCATGGATGGCGATCATCCCTGCCTGAGGTTGTATCCTATGCACAGCATTAGGCAAAGAGAAGGCAACCGTGCATCCACTCGCTCCTTCCTTTTCCAATCACTCTATCCTACGAGAGGACTAAGGTAATTCCCGCATGGGCCGAAGGACCGCTCCGAAGGGCCGCTCCGGCGACAATTGGTACTCTATTCCGGTGTGGACAACGATTTTGTTCATATTCGGATATATTCGAATATGAATATGCTAGTAGAAAAATTATTATATACTAAAAATAGTATATTTTTTAGTATATTTAGTTAGATTATATAATAAAGTACTATTTATAACGCTTAGTAATCTAGACTAGCTTACTAAGCGTAGAGTTTATAAGGAGTACTATTAATAGAAATTATTCGAATAAGCTAGTGCGATATTCATATTCGAATATCAATGAATTTGTTACACTGCTCTATTCTATAGGGCACAGCAAGTGCTTCTTGCTCGCCTTACTCGGGTTCCAAGTCACCTGTAAGAGTGCAAGATAGCCTTTTAGGCTACCAAATCCGAAGGATCAGTATCCATGCAGCAAAGGTAGACGCAACATGCAACCCCACTAAGTTCTGTTGACCGTACCGATACCGTAAAGGTATGGAATTTGGTTCCCCACTAGTGGTCACAGCGGAAAATTACGATGCTCCATACATTCTTACATCCATAAATCTGCTCTTCGGCCTCCATTGACATGTTGCGAGTGGATGCAATGTCAAAGGACGCAACGCCACCGCGGTAATTTGCACATAGGTCAGTGAATATGGGTGCAAATAAACATCTCATTTGCGATCTTCTGAACGACGTATCCGCGTCCGGTCAAGCCTTCCTCCAGAACGATGAGTCGGCGCGCTCGACCCTCATAACTCAAGCCCGCGCTCTTGTTGCTGAACTCGAAGATCCGAATGAAACAATCACATGGTTCGCCTGGGCCGAACCCACCCGCCGCGCTGCTCTGCACACCGCCATCGCCATCGGCCCTTTCCCACGGCTCAATTCTCCCCAAACAGCGTCCCAACTTTCCACGGCGTGCAAGACTGCTCCGCGCCTTATGGAGCGGCTGCTCCGCCACCTGGCAGCAACGTCTGTCATAATCGAGAGCGGCCCATCAACCTTCGCGTCAACGCCCCTCTCTCGTGCTCTTTGTGACCCCATACGTTTTGCCGCGTTGGAATGGAGTAGCGGACTCCCTGGGCCGGTGTTAGCACGACTACCAGCCTATCTTGCGGAGACGGGGTACAAAGAGCCTCAAGACCCCCAACATGGGCCTTTCCAGTTTGCCTTCAATACTGACTTGACACCCTGGACATGGGCGGCTACGCAGAAAGGTCTGCCGCACGCTTTTGCTCGGCATATGAGCGGGTATCATGCTGAGAGACCGAGTTGGATGGATGAAGGCTTTTATCCCGTACAAACAAGATTAGGAGATGGGATGAAATCTGGAGATAATGAGGTACTGATTGTAGATGTTGGCGGTGGGTTGGGCCATGACCTGGAGGAGCTAAAAGTGAAATGCCCTGCATTGGTCCATAAAGGGAGGCTAGTATTGCAGGAGCTACGACAGACGGCCAGCTCAGCGAAAAAGTCAAGACCTTGGCTTGAAGCAACCGTGCATGACTTTTTTCAACCGCAGCCAATCAAAAGTAAGCTTGTGGAGAGAAATCTGGTATCAACGATATGATAGCTTGCTAACAATATCACAGATGCCCGTGCCTACTACATGCACTCTGTGTTACATGACTGGTCTGACGAGAATTGCCGTAGGATTCTACTGCAATTGAAGGCTGCTATGGAACCTAGCTATTCCAAAATCCTGATCAATGAAAACGTCGTGCCAGAAACAGGGGCATCTTGGAAGATGACCTCTCTTGACTGGACCATGATGGCAACCGGAGCATCTGCAGAGCGTACCGATACACAGTGGCGAGAGCTTGTCAGTTCGGTCGGATTACGAGTTGAAGGCGTGTGGACGAAGGATCCATCTTGTGAAAGTTTGATCGAGGTGACGCGGGACGAGGTCGCTAAGCTATGAACGATGGTAAAGGCTGTCGTTTCTGCACTCTACAGCGGATGTTCTCTTGCCGCACTGCCCATCTATTGAAAGTCGACCACTCGTTTGAGATGTTCTCCAAGCAAATATCGAAATGCAAGAGCAGCGTCGGAATGACCTTGTACGTCTCCAGAAAGCTGATATATTTGCCTGGACATGATCGACTTCCCCCCCCGAACGTAAGATCTGCCCTCTTCATCTTCGCAACACGCTCTTGATATTCTGCGGCGTTTTCGTGGTCATGCTTCAGCCAACGCTCAGGGATGAACTCGTCAACTTGATCACCAAAAACGACTTGCCGATTCACAACCCACGCATTCATGCTAACACATGTTCCAGGCTGCAGCATATTGCCATTGGGAAATCGAAGGCCAGACGGTGGCACGACTCGCTCAAGGCCAAGTCCTATAGCTGGATGCAGTCGAAATGCTTCCTTGATGCACGCATCAAGATACGGCAACTTCTGGCTTTCTTTCCATGAGACCGGATAGCTCAATTCCGCCGACCGAAGCTCGCGAAGCAGTGTCTCCATTTTCGACGGAGATTTGAGCAAGTAATACAGGATTGCGCGAAGGCCAATGGCCGTGGTGTCAGCACCCGCCATGATGTTTGTGAGAGTCCAATTCATAATGAGGGGAAAATTGTAACTAGTAGAGCCATCTAAGTCAGCAGCTGAGAGGAAACGATCTAGGATATCCTTGGGGCGCGGGTGCTCGTCTTTCTCCTCGTCGCGGATAGCCATGCGAGTCTTGATCTGCTTTGCGGCCCATGCGGGGAATATGATGCTATCCTTGAAAAAGAGTCCTACGATCGGGTTGTGCTTGACGAGCTATGCCGTCCAAGGCATCGTTATCAACTAATGAATATCAGAGCAATTCACGACACAAGGTTTCAGCAGTGCTTACAAGCGCGGAGCGATCAAGATTCCGATCGAGAGCAAACATAAAGCCATCCACATCGGAGCCTGCCTCGAGGAAGCCTGGCGTATTGCTGAATGTCAAATGCATAATGACATCGAAAGCATCTTGGGAAGTAAGCCCCAAAATTATGCACCGGCAAACGAGAACGTACATAACCGCAACCAAAGTGCCATATCAGTGCATTCATCAACCTGATTACCGGCAGTCTCTTCGATCCGAATGACGAATTTCCTGATCATCTCGTCTACTAGTGGCTCATATTCCACCAGGGTTGTCAACGAATATGCATTGGCAACCGGCTTCTTAATGGAGGCATGGATCCTAGCATCCCGAACTGAAAGCCACGAGTTGACCGCTTTGCCATTGACACAGGGCGCAAAATGGTCGTACATATCGCTATTTTGTAAGTCAGCCTGACTGTCATTGCCCCGTATTCTTCGAAGTAGGCTTAAATACCTTCGGGAACTCGGTCTTGACGCCGTGAATGAGAGGCACAAGCTCTGGGTCGGCGAGACTCAGAGTGTTAGGGCCAATCCTCACAACACTACCATACTGTCGATGCAAATCGATCAAGTGCATCTGGTGCTTGTTGCTTTTCACATCGAGTCGGTGCCATAGCTTGGTGAACTTAGCGAGGGCTGGAGTGGGCCCAATCGTTTCTTACCGTCTACCTACTTGACCTCCGTGTGGCTCGCCCAAAGTAATAAAACCCTCCCATCATCACGACAAAGCATGGTTGACACTCCGTCTTGCTTTCGCCTCAATTGAGAACATCAGGCCCAACTTTTGCTCCCCCAGGTCTTTACAGCGCAGCACGACTGTGGCTAGTAAGAATTCTGTTTGAAAAGAAAACCCACTCCCACTACGTGCAATATGGCAGTACCTCCACTCCCCGTTCCGGTCGGAGGTGACCAGACCAAAGCGCCAATTATAATAGGCGTCTTCTCCGCATTGACATCGCTCTCCGTGATTGCAACTGCAGCAAGACTGTACACGCGCTTCCGGCTGCTGCGCAGCCCTGGATCAGACGATATTGTGATTGTGTTCTCCCTTGTGGGTTCTCACCTGCTCATCAATCAACCTCGAGACAGAGACGCTCACCAGTACAGACACTCGTTCTCGTAATCCTGGCCATGATCTATCATGCAACGACTCTCGGTCTGGGACGACACGAGTACTACTTGAAACCCGGCAATTTCCTTCTTGCAGTCAAATGGGACTTCATAAGCAGCCCCCTGGCATCATGGGTGTCGCAGTGCCCAAGCTTGCAGTCCTCCTGTTCTTGCACCGCATCGTGGGTACAACAAGGCGCTACCAAATGTTGGGCTTGTATCTCCTCATTGGGTCGCTTCTCATATTCTCTGCCCTGACTTCCATCTTACTCTTTGTACAATGCTCGCCTACCTATGCAAGTTGGACTCCCTTGGTTCCCCATACGTGTTGGAATCCGAAGATCCTGGAACACCTCGCATTGTTTGTGGGCGGTGAGCGAGCGTCCACTGTTAGATTCATGAAGGCCCCCTGATTGGCGTTCAGCGTACTCTGCCGTCGCCGATTTCGCGCTGGCATCTTTCCCGCTCCTAGTCATCTATAACCTACAGATGTCAGCAAAGAGAAGGATTGCGATATCCGTACTCATGAGCTTAGGAGTCTTGTAAACCGAGACCTTACTCTCAAGCCAATGAATCCAGCTGACACTTCCTCTAGCGCCGCCATCTGTGCCATAGTGCGCACCACCAAGCTTGCGGCATTGACGAGTTATGAAGATTGGAGTTGTGAGCTGAATCCCTTGTGCGGCCACATAGCCACCACTTACCTTTCTCCAGGGGCCGCCGGTGACGGCATCCTCTGGATCGCGCAAGCATAATTTCTTCATACCCTCCAGTAACCCAGAATCTCCTCGCTGACAGCTGTTCCTCCCCCAGTATTGAATTGAACATCATCATTATCTGCGCGTGCGCCCCAGCACTACTTCCCCTCATCCAGCAAATCACCGGCCAGAAAGACTACCTCTCCCGCCCGCCACGAAACACCAACGACTCCGTCGCCTCTAGACGTCCCTTTTGGAGCATAGGCCTACTGTCTCTGAAGTTGCGGGGCACTAACGATGAGCCGGAGCCTAGGCTGGGGAATTGGGATCGGGATGTAAGGGATGGTGAGATTAGACATACTACCGACATAGAGACGCAGTGGGAGACTCTGTAGTGGATTCTTGTACGAGAGGTGTTGAAGCGATGGATGGCATACCAGCAGCCATGGCAGCATTTTACTCTATCAAAGTTCTTGCAAGCAAACAAGTGTAGTATGTGGAGGCAAAGCCAGGCGCTTCCATTTGTACATCCAATGCCATCACGACTCAATCCAACAAAACATGCGACCCTCCATTATCTTAGCTCGGGTCCAAGTACATACTATTCTCCAGCGCTGCGAATAAGACCAAAAAAAATACCCAGATTAAGAACAAATGGTGCAAGGTAAATTACAGCGCCACTGGTATAATTGGATCAAAGGATAACGTAACGTAATTTAACTGTTATTCCGGGCAAAGTACATCGCAACTCTACTGAGGGTGGGATGTGCAACCTGCAGCCATGACCAGCGCCGCCAGGGATGCATGTTGTATGTGATGCACGCCATGCTCCAGCTGAGCCTTGCCTTCGCGCTGATGCTCGGGCCAATGAAGTAACGAGAAAAAGCACTCTGTGTGCACCGCTTTCACACTCCTGTACGACAATCATTTCGTACCAACTGTGGCCACCGCAGGATTCAAAACACAAAGATTGCCAAACGTTGAAACCTCACTTTGCCTTCCAACTGCGAACCCCTGCGGCACAGAGCCACGGGATAGTGAAATACGGGGCTCTTCACCAAGCATTGCTTGAGTGTGGTAACAACGCTTGAGAAAAGATTCGCCCATCGGCCAGCACGGCCCAGAAACCGTCATCGAGACTTGCTTTTGTAAAGGAAGGGTTACGTGTCCGCAAACAGCCTTTCTTTGAACAGCACTATCATTCTGTCTTATCATTGTTGTTGCTTCCGACGATGGATCGAGCCAAGCTGGAACGCTTCCCCAAACAACCCCTCTGGAACCCCTCCACCACCCAAATCGTTAACAGACTGCGCGCCTTTCTGCACCGCGTGCCCCAGCCCACCATCTCCTACCTCCAAGAGCAGAGCCTCAAGACCCGATCGCTCAAGGGTCGGTTCAGTGTTTTCCAGACAACGCTGCCGGTGCCGCGCCAGGATGATGTCAGGCAGCTGCTCCTTCAGACCATTGGGGAGATGGGCGAAGCGCAATTCGTAGCGCCAGCGTTAGAGAGTGTACCGGTGGAGTGGGTCGTTGCACACTCCTCCACTGTTGCAGAGGGCGGATGCGAGAGTTTGGGAACGGCGTTGCGGCAGGCGGCGACGGATTTGACGGTATTGCATGTCCACGGGGGCGGATACATGTAAGAATCCACTTCCTTTGATCATTACTTCCCCTCGATGCAGCTGACTACGAGGCATGGTACAGGCAAGGCAGCCCTGCCGCTTACCGGCCTACCACGTCGCAGCTCGCCTCCCTCACTGGCGGCCGCGTCGTCTCAGTCGCATACAGACTCGCGCCGCAGCACCCCTTCCCCGCCAGCATCCTCGACGTACTAGTGGCATACCTGTCGCTCCTCTACCCACTCCCCTCATCTCCCTACCCGGCTCTGGACCCTGCCCGCATCGTCTTTGCGGGTGACTCCGTAGGCGGTGTGCTGCTGTTCGCGCTGTTGCAGATAATCCGCCACACTGCGCCTCGTGCGTGCCCACTACCGTTCCATAGCCACCAGCTGGTCTTCCCGCTCCCCTATCCCGTCAGTATGGCCACCGTGAGCTTTGCGCCGGATCAGCTATGCAGCCTGCCCTCCTATCAGGATAATCTTGTCAACGATCTCTACTTGGAACACCCCTGGGGGTATCCCGATTACCCGTCATGCAAGCTCTGGCCGACGAAGCCCCCGCGATCGCAGATCTATGCGGAGACAAGAAGCTATCTACATCCACTCGTAAGCCCGAACTTTGCACGGAACTGCGAGGGAATGCCGCCGATGTGGTTTGCGGTTGGGGAGGAGCAGTTTGTAGATGGGGCGAATGCCATTGCGAGGAGGTTGGAAGGACAGGGTGTTAGTGTGACTTGGGTACTATTCGAGGCGATGCCGCATTGTTTTGCGACGCTGCCTGGATTAAATAAGTCGCCCCAAGCGGATATGTGTTTTAGGAGATGGGCTGATTTCTGTACGCGGAGTGTTGAGAGTTGTGTGGTAACGGCGAGGGAAAAGCAGCAGGTCAAAGCAACTAGAATCAGGTATCGTGATTTGAAGGAGGAGGTGATTACGCTGGATGAGGGCCCGGAAAGGAGGCATTTACCATTGGACGAGGTGGAGCGACTGATAAGGGCGAAAGTCGATGAGCTTGAGCGTCAGTACGTGGCACCTAAACTGTAATTTTTGCCCTTTGCGTTTAGCTTTATAATAAATGCATAAAAGCAAGGATTTTACTTAAGCATGCATCGAACGAAGGTATCTGTAGCCTCGCACGCAAACAACTATTCGCCTGGATTTTGATCTTCATTTCATCGCAGAGGCCTAACCCTGTGCGATGAAAAAATACAAGAATGAGACCCCAACCGCGCGTTAGCTTGTATGATATACATGCATCGTCAACTAGAAGTATCAAACGCTGCATGAAGTGACAAGTTGAATATTCATGAATTAGCTGTTATGCACTCTTTCTTATCAGGACTACCCTTATCATTGGCTGCTACCACAGCAAAGCCTCATATGGAAGCATAGTCTCGTTTAAAAGGCGAGTATTGGAAGGTGCCTGTCCAGAGCCGAACCCGATATCCCTCCCTTGCAACGATCTAAAGCTACCATAAGTGGGTCCAAACCGTTGGGGAACAGGAGAAGAGGGACGATCAAGCTTGGATTTTCGGACAAAAGTATCAAATAGGTGTCAAAGGAGCATTGAAGGCGAAGACTTTGGACGAAGAGAAGATGCTAGGTTGGTGGCGAGATGGACCTGCGGTGTGGGCCTCTACGTACTGGAGTCGCTAGAATAATCGAGAGGCCTTGATGCCCGCCATAGAATAGATAAGGACACCAGAGCCAAGTAGCCGCCTCGTCGAAGACAGACACTCTGCTTAGGCTGATCATTGAGATTAGTTGACTGAGTTAAGGGAAAGAGAGGAAAGTAGGTTGTGACGTTAAAGGGAAAGCATCCGTTCAAGAGCATCCAAAAAGTAGGCGAAGTTCAGGGACGAAGCGCAAGCTAATCAGAGGCGGTCTGATAGGCTCACGGAGTAAAGTGAAGTAGACATGGGACTGCATTAGGATGCCCCTTGACATCCCATCAGTCTACAACATCTATTAGAGAGGTTACGAGTGGTAGAAGAATGTTCTCTCATTGCTCCAAAGTTGTCTCATCTCTTCAACGCCCGTGTTATGCCTCCTTTACAGCGTACGTCCACGCATTTGCAATCGAGTGCTACTAGCCGACCGCCTTTCTTCTCGCTCTATAAGTTACACCGTTCATCTCTAGGGGTAATCCCTCATCCTCAACTCTTCGTCCCGTCCAGATATCCATCTCCTCCAATTTGACCAGCTTAGTATTCCTCCACAATTTATAACCCACAAGTAGCATAAGAAAAACAGGCAGCAGAATATAACTGACAACAAAATTGGACGCACTAAATGGAGTCAAGAAGGCTGTGTAGCCCTGAAAGAAAATGAGAAAGACGTTTGCTGCTAATGCGGCGTATGTGCCGTAGGGATACCACAGGGCTTTGAAAGGTAACTTGTCGATCGATTGGCCTTGGGCCTTGAGTCCATTACGGAAGCGAATATGTACAACTTCGATGGTCCCCCTGTGGCAGAGATTAGCACAAAGTCGACAAGACGGTGGCAAATTTAGACTCGCCAGACGATGAAGGTCGTTACACCAGAAAGGGTAATCAGGGCATCGTAAATGGCTCCACCACCTTTCGAAACGGACAGAAATGCGATGCATGCAACTATATTGGAGAATAATAATGCAACCCATGGCACGCCAGCCTTGTTCACCATCCCCAGGATCTTTGGTGCCTTTCCATTGCGTGCCAAAAACAGCATCGTCCGAGAAGAAACATATAGCGATGAATTCCCAGCGCTGATGACTGCAACCACAATGACCGCATTGATGATCGAAGCCCCAGCGTTGATTCCTGCATCTGAGAGTGCAATGGTGAGCGGGGATTTCGCGGTTTTGGATCCTTTGGACAACAGGCGCTTGTCGTTCCACGGAATCAATATGCCTATGAAGAACATCATGCCCACATAGAAGATCAAGATTCGCCAGAAGACTTGACGGATGGCGCGTGGTACAGCTTGCCGTGGATTCCCGGCTTCGCCGGCAGTGATACCTACCATCTCCGTACCTGCGTAAAGAGTACCCGCGATGACGAAAGTCTCGGCGACGCCATTAATAGAGTCAGCGAAAGCGCCGGCTGTGGGCGATCCTATCAGCTGACATCCAGAATGGTGGGAAGTCATCTGGCTTGGGGGGAAAATTACGGTTGTGCCAATTCTTGAAGCCGATCCTTTTGGGGCCGATGACTCCGGCATCGATGAATATTGCAACGACAAAGAAGATGGCGATGCTGATAATCTTGATTCTGAAGGAAAGTCAGCTCGTTGCAGGTATGAATTTACATACTGCGAATCATGCAACACAACCACAAAACTCACAAAGACAGCCAGAACTCAATCTCTCCATATGCCAATATCCCAGCCATGCTAAATCCCAGGAAGATGAACCAAAATATCAGTATCCACGCCCATTGCGGGACTACATCCGTCCAGTACTCGATCACCAGCGAAATTGCGTTGTATTCGTTTGCAAGCACTGTGACCCACAGATACCAATATGCCCAACCAAGGGCGAACGACAACGAATCGTCAACGAAGCGCGATGCATATTCTGTGAATGACCCAGTGACAGGTATCAAGGTAGCCAGTTCGCCGAGTGACTGCATCACGAAAAATACGATGATTCCGACCAAGGAGAAGCTGATGATGATGCCACCCGGTCCTGCTAGATGAAGCGCATTGCCAGAACCGACGAAAAGGCCAGGTCCGATGATGCCACCGATTGCTATCATCTGAAGATGCCGGGACTTCAGTCGCCGATGCAACGGCGCAGAATTTGCCTCTACATAAGACGGGTTAGGGTCCAGTTCGCCCTTGATAGCTGCCTCATTGGGTTTTCTGGCAGTCACTTTTGTGAGATCCGCCTTGGTGGTCACGTCGAACGGAGGCAGCATCCCGAACAAAATTGCGAAGACACGAGTTCACCGCCGATAAATGCAACAAAACTGGACAATTTGCGATGTAGTTCGGAAGTAGAAATGGAAATCTTTATAATCGCCTGTAGAGAGATCTCCCGTCGATGCAGTCAAACGCCACAATCACGCGATACGTTCAGTCATCGATATCATAACCATCGCTGCTCTATCGCGGACGCTATCAGCACGTTATGTTCCAATCCCAACCTCACGTCTATACGATATCTTTGATCGCGGCCTCGATCAAGTCCTATTTGGTAGATTGAATCGGCAAACATGTCGCAAGAACAAACTGGATGTTGTCCGATACACGCGGCTGACATCCAAAGTCTCCTAGTGCGGGTGATTCTGCAGCTCGGGATCAATGCACCCCCACGAGCGAACATCAAAACATTAGAGCTCTCTGGGGAATATCAAGCCTGATGTTGCTAAATACTGATAACGAAGGTAGTCCAGACGGTATGGTTGAGCCTTACAGCTAGTAACGGCAAAACGACGCGGGAAATGACAAGCTGACTCATTATTTAGTAGCTTTGGAGTGCCATCAGTGGTGTTTGCTGGACCATCGTGTTTGTTTGCGCAGGACTCCACATGGCGTATTGAAGGTCTGATTATGTAGGGTATATTCATTGTACCTTGATAGGTAGCCGCAAGAAGCCAAAAACCACTCGTACAGATTATCCAATAACGCCCAATGACAGTAACACGACAGCTGTGAACAGAACGAACAGCTCTTGTAGATCTCAGAGCAGAGAGTGGATATGTAACTCTGTACTTTCGTATCGATCAATGGGCAGGTTATCGTAGTGACGAAAGGAAATACGATAGCTGAGCTATGGTCATCAGTCGATTACGCAGTCGGAACCCTGAACATGCCAGGTTTTATCTGTCTTCGGAAGCGATTACGGGCAACCTCAGGTGATGTTCTTCGGTAAGCAGTGGTGGAATGTCGGGGTAGGGTACATATGCAAAGAAGTCGATGACATCCTCTTGAAGGATAAGCAGGACCTGAGGAGCACGACAATTCAACGACTCTGCAACATAGGCACAGTTCATTTAAGTATCCTGATTTCCGGGTCGTCGCAAGAGAGAACTTGATCGAGAGTCTCCGAGCGCGATGCCCGATCAAATATTGAGATAGTGGCTTTACACACGCTCGTATATGTACCATCACTTGCCTCAAATGAAGTCAGTCTGGCCGTTCCTGGTATAAATGATGTCCCCCTTCTGCATGATATCTCAGCTGATAGCCTGCGGGCGATATGATGCTGGAATTCTCGTATACCGCGAATTCTGATCGCTGAGCCGGCTTTATGGATAATAAGATGCCAGCTGTGGGCACTCATACGAATCAAAGCTGTTTACTCTATCAAACAGATCGTCTGCCGTTGGCCAATCTAGTGCCGCGTTCCTGCTATGCTTCTCATCGAATTGCTCTTTGCTCTTGATCCCGTAATGATGAATGGCCCAGAAGTCGTGGGTGATCGGGGACCTAGTAGGTCCAGTGTCATCTCCGTGTTCACCAACCTGCTTTGTGCCGTTGCCTGTTCCGATATGATGCACGCTCTTGATCTCGTCGACCAAGTCCAACTTGGCAAACATCTTCACATGTTGATTGTCGCCTGAATCGTCGTTCACGATACATCGAGTGAAGGCTTTGCGGCAAGATTTTTCAGGGCGCTTTTCCAAGCCGTTGCTGTTGTGAGTGAGCCACTGCGCAGCCACAGCCCCGACATACGGGTACGGCTCCCATGCTTTGAGCCATTGCACCAAGGTCTTTGGTTGCCTACCATTGGGATTCCGCATCTCAATGTATTCGTCCGCATCGAGATATCCCATCCAGGTGTGTTTGCCACGATTGGGTTTCGTGCAGCGTTCTAAGAACATGTACTTTTGTATGTCCTTTGGTCTTCCTGATCTTGGGATATAGTCAAAGGTGATTGCCGAAGGAGGTATATTGTAGAGACCTTTGCGATCCGATAGAGGAGGCTCGCTCCCATCGTCGATGACGTAAAAGCGTCGGATGCCGTGGTGATGGTAGTAGTGAGCGAACCACTCTGAAATGTCAGAGTCTGGCTCTCGCACGCCGAGGCAGATGGCTATGTATTCATCGTCATCAGGTGGCGGGAGAGGAGGGAAAGGTTCAGGCTTTAACGGGTGGAGGGCATCGTAATTGAGTCGGGCAAGAGTCTGATTATAGCGAGCGGGCGATGGTGGCTTGAGGCTGATTCGAGTTGTGAAATGCTGTTTGCTGTCAACGCCCAAGAAAGAGAAGAAGATGCCGGTCAGGAGGATGATGGTGCCAGCAATCGAGAGAAATTGTAGGAAGCGAGGATGGACGGTTGGAGACATGGCGGAGAAAGGGTAGGGATCTGGGAAGGTGAGTGGGTAGGAGGTTCAATGTGGTGGGAAGAGAAAGCTGCGCTTTAAAGTAGAGACAGACGAAGAAGTCGTTGGCCTTGTAGGCACCGAAAGCATGAAATAGGATGCTGTAGGGATTGCGAACTCTATGTACATGACAAGGGAAACATGCCTGGGTCTGGAAGGGTAAGATGAGTCGCGACCGCTGAAGCCATGTTCTACCTTAGTTATTCTATACGAGGTAGCATCCATCAGCCCACCATCCAACAACGGACTAAGTTCAACGGATCGAAGAAAGGTTGGGGCGCCACAATGTTGAGAAAGGCACAGTACTCCGTACCACTTGACGATATTGTCCTCCGAGGAATATGATTGTCACGGCCGATACCTAGTGTAAATACGAAGTAAGTAGTGATGTTGTGTACGGCATCTATACTAGACCTACCTTCCCTTACCTTATGTATGTATTTTATTCCACGACTATTCTATCCTAAAACTAGATCAGTATTAAATACAATAGAATACTTCTAAACCCGTATCATGATTTAGTCAACGAGGTTTCCCAAATTATCATCAAATCGACGAATCTCGCGATATCAGCAGTGAGACCTGAAGCACCAGACGGCGGATCCAGGACTCCATCTTATGAGGAAGCTCCTCGCGGAAGGAGATTACATCCAAGATAAGCGCTAGTCAGCCCTCGCATCTTGGTGGTGGCGGTGCTCGTATCCCATGTCCTGGCATGGCACCCGTCTCAAGGGTTTTTACCGAGGGGATGCCAGCCTTGCCAGGACATGGGATACTCTCCATGGACCCTCGGACCACGAGAAGGAAGCTCGCATTTTGAGGTCCGATCTACGCCCGCGACATTTCCTCAGATGATCAGTAAAGATGACATTCAGCTATGGCGTTGACTGCTCGCTCGGATGGTCAAAACAAGTCTCTACGAATTGTTACATGATATGACTACGCATCCCAATCATCGCATGTCAATCTTATCAGTCTCTACGCGACTCAGCTTCTACTCTAGAACTCCCCTAGAGATAATTCTGATATCGATGTCAGATACATGGGAGAGTACGACGAAATAAGTGACAGCTTGGACTAGAGCAAATTCCCTCGCATAGAACGTGTTATGCAAGCGCTCCAGTGACGGTCCTTCAATCGCACCGCACTACACAACGTCTATCAATCCTATACCCTCTGCCAGCAAAGACTCATCGGTTCCATATCATCACATAGCCTTCCACAATTGTGGACTTTGTGTCACCAGCGCTGTCTGTATGTCCTGTTCGAATTTCGTTACCATGACCCAAGGCAATCTATTCGCTAGGAGCTTCTAGTCCCTTTCGAATCACGTTCTAGCTCGCATATTTCTATTATTTTCAAATTTCCACGGTGAGCAGATAATATGAGAAGAGATTGACGTTTCATTGAGGCGTGGAAAAGGTGGTGGGTAAATTGAAGATCTGGCGATCTGACGATTCTGCTGTGTCTCGGTTCAGTGAACTGACTTTAAGATCTGGATGAATTCGACTTACCCTCGGCTTCATTGCAGACTGCTTAGAGGAAGCACCTTGACAGCTTCGCATGGGATTGTATGAAGTGCCAGGAAGTCTGGCAGTGGCTTTGCAGCCACGGCACCCATGACGGACACAACGTCCTTCACCAGGTAAAGCGGTGTTCCCTTCAACTTATGGACGTCGATTTCGCACAGCACCAGCCTAGCGGTACAACGCTCAGCTTCATTGTGAGCTTTCAGAAACGCGATAAGACTCGGAACGCTCGCGAACAGCGATATGAAGGGGCTGTTGTCGCCTCTCTGCTTGAGGTGTTCTTTTGCAAAGTCTATACAGAGGATGTCGTCTTCTAAGTCGCTAAGCTTGTTTGTGTTAGTAGCTCTCACAGGTCCTGTACCATCCCAAGGACCAAAGTAAACCAGCTTGGCTGGTGGAGAATGACACTGTTCCATTCCACTTCTACCGAGATATGAACACCTGAACGTTGATACCGGAGAAAATATAATTTGGACCTTTGGATAGTGCGGCTTATGATATCTCCATACTGGTACAAGGACGATAGTATCAGGAGGGTGTGGGGGCACTTGATAAGTGCACCATGGCCCCTAATAGCAATCTCAACTGACGCTACACCCCCTAATTCTCTACCGCTCTAATCGCCGACGTACCTTACGCACCCTCAGAAATAGATTCCCAACTCGAGAGCAGTCTTCCGTGGTATCGTCGAATGATCTGCCAGCGAAGTCGAAACTCATAATACCGATGAAGAGTATTACGCGTACGGTGTTTGACGTCGGCGTTGCTTCCTTTCAAGGTTCCCCGTTCCGCATATGGTCTGAGACCGCTGCAGCCACGACCGTGGCCGCGCACTATACATGTTGCTTCGTGGTTTGAACACGCCTACACCCACTGCGGAGGTGAACCGATGAAATCCGATAACGAAAGGTAGGAGGTGTGACTACATAGATGTTCTAGTAATTCAGACCACGCGAAGGCCTCGCCCGTGTATTTGACCCATGCATGCTCCGTTCCTGCCTCAGGGGGCGATGGACGTATGTATTGTCTGTTCTCATCCCACAAGCGGCAGTTGAGTATCCTCAGGAGGCTACTTGACATTACGCCTGCAGGACCGCCGTCTAAAAGGGATTCTGGCTGGGAACAAGCACTTGATCACAGATATACTGACGTGCCAGAGATCTTTTGTACTTCTGACTGAGACGGAAGAAACTCACGCGATGCTTTGATTCAGTCAGTACTAAACTGTCGCGACTATGAAAATGCGTGTAAAGATTTCGGCCGTACCGTGCACTCGACGATCCCTGATTTTATCTGCTTGCTGACTATATGCAGTGTACATTGTTTCAACAGCACTGCTCGCGTCCGTAGACCAGCTAGTAGTGTCTGTGGGCGTCTCTACAGATCCTCCTCGTAAGTCGAATTTACCCTCAATTTCCGCCACCTTCACGGGGTCATAGCGGAGACGACGGAAGTCGCCTGGACACGGGGTAAGGGACTAGAGTAGCAATGATGTCCTTCAAGGCTGACAAAGGGTTTCCCTTATCGTGTCGATACCTCTTGCAATGTTCTGATATCATCGGAAGGCTGTACCTGATTTAACACCCACGGGAGGTTACTAACTCACTTAGGCGAGGGCCCGGGACGCAGCTGATATTCAATGTTGAACTATCGATTTGAGGAGTGACATGATCAAAATCATTCCTTGACTGCCACGAACCTCCGGGAACCTGCATCATGCCTATCAAGGACATAACGTCACCCAATGGGAACCGGCTCGCTACCGTAGGTACACTCGGCCTCGGAACTCCCCAACTTCAACTTCATAGCCGCGATCTTTACCAATCTACATGATACCAAACCTTACGTATTAATAGAGTTGACAAATGTCATTGCATCAAATGTTTGCTGAATGGCTACAGCTAGCGAACCTGGCGGGTACTTTCCATTTTTAGCACTTCCCGTGGAGTTGCGGCATGCCGTGTACCGCTACGTTCTCATGACCAGAAGTAGGCAGGTGGTAATCTACAGCAACTCTTTGGAGGGCAGGTCGGTTCTGAAGATGAAGTTCTGCACCGTCAACGATCTATCACTACTGGAGACGAACAGACAGATCCGGATTGAGGCTGGCAATGCTTTTTATGCAGAAGGCATCTTCACACTACGCTCTTATCCTCGAACACAAGAATATAGGCAAGAGCCCTTTTATGGCAAGAAAACCTTCCATATCAGCATCCATCGGGTCCGTATGTGCCATCTCTTGACTCCATTCGGTACCGAACCTCAAACTCATCTCGACTGCTTGAAAGGCGCACAAGGACTTCGCATTCTGTTACAAGGCTTTGTGGAAGCTCTGGCTGGAGGCCATTGCATGAGATACCTGCTGATCGAATCATACCACTTCGAAAGAGCTGTATTCTTCGAAGACCAAACAATGCAATGTGACATTACTCACATCCTCGAGCCATTGGAGACATTGCAAGGAATTGAGCTTTGCCACATTCGCGCAATAAAAATGTGCCTTTGGCCGTATGTGAGGTTTCTGGAAAAGGAAATCATGAAGAGCCACAGTAAGCCGCTGGACCAAGGGGAACCTACACGACCTATCATAGAACGAGCGCCGCAGCGCAAGGAATCATTGAAGAGCGCTGGTCTGAACACTGTGTTCGGAGATCCTAAAGTCTCCCATCGAATATTCGAGATATTTGGCATCGAGCCCTTATATGAGGATCTCAAATTTCTACAGAAATACAAAGACGACATCCTGATATGATTATCTGATCAGGTGTGCAAGCCAGCCTCCGTCTCTTACATGCTCCTCTCCCATACTGACCCCACAGCACCTACAATCAAGGAGGAACGGCCGAGCGCAATACAGAAAGACAGCCAAGATGAAAATTTGGAGGAAATAGCAATCAGCAACATCCGTTCCCTATACGAAAATGAAACAATGAATGTCTGAATCTACTGCGTCTATCACAAATCCGAAACTGCAAAACCGAAGGGTTGACTCGAGATGGACCTCCGCAGACAAGATAGATTCACTTCAATCGCACACTCACAATCAAGATGCAAAATCTATCCCAGACCACCTACACCACGCTGCCTCGAACCCCAACGCTTTTTCATGAAGAAACCCATTCCGAATCTCCCCCGGCCCCCGCCCCCAGCGTCAACAACAACTACAACAAAAATCACATATCTCCACCCCAGACCCTACTCGTGTCGCTTTCCATCCTCGTACCTTTCAATACTATCATACCATCCCCCTATCTATACCACCAACGCCACCCATCCATACCAACATCCCCATCCCATTCTTTCAATCCGACACCCTTTACCAATATCCCTATCCCATCCCATTCCAGTCCCACAGCCCATCCATCCATCCACACATAACAACAACCCCATCCTTTCACCAAAAACCACATCCTTTCCTCCAAAAATGACACATCCCCATCTCCCTCACAACGCTATTTCTACTCCAGTCCCATCCTAATACTATCCTACCCATCTACCCATCTACCCACCTATCTATCCATCCACCCCCCCCATAATCGTCATCTCCATCCAATACCACTAACACCCCCCTCATCATCGATCCACACCAGCAACCCCATCCATCGATCCATATCAACAACCCCATCCCAAACCTATTCCCACACCCACACTCAATACCATCCACCCATCTACCTACCCACCTATCTATCCATCCCCCTATCTATACCCACCATCATACCGTCCATCCCCCTTATCCCCTCCCCCCCTAACTCTCACCCCCTTTCCGCCTTCCCCCTCCCTTCTCCCTCCCTCCTCTACGACACAGCACACAAGCTTACCACTCCATCATCAATCATCGATTTGGAATCCGCATACTACCCTCCAACCAAATAGCAAAGGACTGTGCAGTACACATATGATATCCTTCGGCATGACCGAAGAATTTGGGATTTTAGGTGTTGGGAGGATCGTGTGGGATATTTATTATCAACTGTGGTTGGGTTGGGTTGAATAGCTAGGATGGAGAGATGCTAGTATAATTGGTAGAATAGTCAACGTAGGAACAAGATTCGGAAATCGAATCACGCGAGGGATAATGGACACGATGATCAAACCCGTATCAATTCATCCATATATACATAACGCACCGACAGCCACACACATAACTATATACAGCCAAGCCCCAAAACCCTCCACCTCTCAGTCCTACCCCCAACCCCATCTCCTCCAAAACCTCCAACTTCCCTCCTCCCCCTTCCGCCTCCCCCTCCCCCTCCCCCTAACCCTCCAAAAATAAACCGGTACTCCCGCCGCCACAAACGCCACCACGACGACCGTCTGCCCCGGCTTCGCAAACACCGCCCGCGACAGCAAAAACAACGAGACGCAGCAGAAGATGATCGGCGTGCTGATCCAGGTCCGATACGGCCGTTCCAGGTAGGGTTCGCGGACCCGGAGGACGATGAGGCCGAGCACGGTAAGGAAGTAGAAGGTGTAGCCCGCGACGCCGTAGAAGGTGACGAGGGTGCCGAATTCGCCGACGACGATGTAGGCGGCGCAGAGGATGGCGTTGAAGACGATGGCGTTGATAGGCGTGAATCCGATCCCGCCTTCGTCGTCGCCGAGCAAGCGCGTCACGGCTCTTGTGGCCCATGATTTCCTTTGTAGGCGGGTCGAGGGGTCGGTGGTGCCGGGCATGCCGATGCGTCCCAGGATGTTGGGGAGGAATCCCTCTTTGCCTGCGGCGTAGACCAGGCGGCCGCTGGTGAAGGTTGTGGCGTTGAGGGCGCCGAGGCAGGACGCGGAGACGATGAGGGCGAGGACGAGGGAGCCGACGGGGCCGAAGACCACGGAGCCGAAGTGGACGGCGATGGTGTTGGAGGAGGAGATGATGGTGTTGGGGAGGACGAAGATGTAGGCGATGCTGGCGGCGAGGTAGGAGAGGATGACGAGGGGCATCGCGGTGTGGATGACTCGGGGAAGGTCGCGCGTGGGGTGTAGGAGTTCGCCGACAACATAGTTGGTGTTGTCCCAGCCGTCGAAGGCCCAGAGACCGGCGTAGATGGCGACTGCCCAGCTAGAAGGATCGGAGGTTGTGCCGTCGAACCAGCCGAGTGTTTTCCAGTCCGTGTTCGGCTTGTCTTTCCAGCTGAAACCTGTAGCAGCGACCACGATTCCTGTGATGGTAATGCCGAGGAGGGCGATGAATTTGAAGAACATGAAGAGATCGCCCATCCGAGTGGCAAGCTTAGTCGACGTGCAGTTGAGTAGAGTCACACCCGTAAGACCTGCCAGCGCTACCCCTTTGTTTATCCACGCGGACGCATTCTCAGCGTCTGCTCCCACCGCCGCACGGACAATGTATTCCCCAAATATGATGGCAATGATCGCGGCTGAGCCAGGCTTCAGTACAAATACGGCACTCCATGTGAAGAGAAAGCCTGCCCAGTCCCCAAAGATCTTGGAAAGGTACACCTGCGCTCCGCCGTTCAAGGGTATAGCTCCTCCCAACTCCGCGTAGCTTGCCGCCCCTGTCCAAGCCAATACTCCTGCAACGGTCCACACGATAAGGGAAGCACCATACGATCCAGCGTTGATGTTGACTTGGGCAGGTGACGAAAAGATACCAGAGCCAATGATCAATCCGATGATCAGGGAAAGACCATTGAGGTACGTGAGAGATTTGTGCTTCTCGAGAGAGGCCCCGTTCAAGTCCAGAGTTCTCGAGCTTGGGTCACCTAAGGCTGAGTATCCAGCGGCTGTTGACGAGAGCGGGAAGAGGTTCGAGGCGAAATCGAAGGCGGAGGAGACAGAATAGGAACGGTTGTGGGGGGTGGGACGAGCAGCTGCGGCGTTTGAAGAAATCGGATCCTCGAGGGACAGCTTACGTGACGAGGTTACACCTGACGGCGAGGACGATCGAGAGCTGTGGGCGTCCTCGGCGCTGCTCGAGGCAAGCGACGCGAGCTCTAATGAATCTCTGGGGGGTTGCAGGCCTGCATATTGAGCTCGTGACATGGCAAGCCTGGAGGTAGCTGGGTTATTGCGGTGGTAGGTGTATCATCATGATGCTGACGATGAGTAATGCGCGAACGATATCATAGAAAAGGGGGCATACTACTCCATGAGCACAGAGCAATAACATGTGCGAATTGGGAAGGAAGTCGCATGAAGACCGCAACCAGAAAGGATTGCATGACTAAGCTCAACTTCCCATCTCAGCGTCCTATTGGCTGGACGGGTACGCTACTCGAACTTCCAATTACGAACTAGCTTCCGGCCCGGGGTACTAAGGTATCATGACATTGATATCCTTACGCATTTTCTCTTTTTCTTCCTCATGCAACAATCGAAGTCCTCAATGCAACGTACCCCTTGGCTCCGGCTATGGCTTCAGTTCCCTCACACTAAATGCCCCCGAGTCAGCGTTCATTCGATCTTCCAATCCCAGCGGAGCAGAAAACTCGCAACTCAACAAACGCCAGGTTTCGGCTCTAGTAATCCATCATCCACAGCACCCAGGCCGTCGAAAACCGCAGAGCCAACATCTGGCGCGGGCAAACCCTCATCTAAGGAGCGCAACGATAGTGGTAAGAGTTCGCCACGAGAGGCAAACAAAACCAAGCCCACCAAGAAATCTCCCATTGGACCCCGTCGCATTTTCATCTACAGTACTCTTGCGTACGTTTGGTACAGAGTCTATATTTGGCATACAGCCCCTGATCGATGTCGAATTCTCGACCCGTACAACTTCACGGTTTTCATCCTCGAGAAAAGGAAGAGAGTTTCTTCAACGAGCAGTATACTGAACCTTAAATCTGTACCTAAAGGTCAGAATACAGACAATGTCACCGAAGCATGGCAGAAAGGCGTATGGAGTGTTCAGGCTATACAGCCCGAGCTGCAGATTGCAAGATCTTACACGCCACTTCCGCCATCAGAAGACGCGGAACCTGAAGAGTTGAGACTGTTCGTTCGCAAAGAGCCTCAGGGAGAGGTCTCCAGTTTTCTGGATCGGATCCCCCGTGGTGTTCTAGTGCATCTTCGTGGTCCTCATATTGAGTATGAGATTCCGGAAGATGTGGATCAGGTTCTGTTTTTGGCTGGAGGCACCGGCATAGCGCCGGCGTTGCAAATTGCGCATATCTTACACCATTGCCGATCATCCGCTGTGACAAATGGCCCAAAGATGCGCATTCTTTGGGCTAACAGACGGCGCGAAGATTCATATCTTGGACCACAACCACTTTCACTAGAGCAGCCGCAGTCAACATTGGCACCAAATTCAAGGAATCTTGCCGACACAATGCGAAGAAAGTCAGAAAAGGAAGTGATAAATCCGGAGGGTGCAAAAATTCCCCAACTGCAGCCGCAGACAGCTTTAGTGGCAGAACTCGAGTTACTAAAGGCTAAATATCCCGGCAAGATCGAGATCGAATACTTTGTCGATGAAGACGGTTCTCATATCAATAAAAGTCTACTAAATAATCACCTGCAAAGCACCAACAAGGAACCTGAACTTGAAACTCAAGATCATTCAATTAAAAAGAAGCTCGTTATTATCTCGGGACCGGAAGGCTTCGTCGAATACTATGCAGGCCCTAAATCTATGAGAGGCGGCAAGGAACTTCAGGGCCCGTTAGGTGGGGTACTGCAGCAACTGAACACCCAAGGATGGGAAGTCTGGAAGCTCTGACCTACCTATCCCTTCCTTGCAGATGAGCAGTGTGGAGGACAAGACCTACAGCCACAGTCAAAGTAGCAAATTTAGTTATCATAAGCGAACAACATAATCCCCTTTACCGGCCTCAATGTCTAATCTGTCCGTGCGCTCAAGCGGCGTGAAACCTGGGAACTCATTGATTCCTCTCAGTAGCTCGTCAATGACCTTTCCGCTCATCATCGTCTCATTTACTATTCCGTCGACATGACGAGGTTCGACTCTCCCATACCACACAGCCTTGCCAGCCAACGGACTTAACCCTCCGCCGTTTGCCAGCTTGAAGTCTACCGGGAAGTAGATGATCACGTTACCGGCAAAAGCATGACCCCCAACATGACTAGATAAGCTTGTGCTCGTGTGATGAAGCGGATGCAATGGCACCTCCTTTGTGAATTCAGGCAGGGGGAAGGGATAGGATCTCGAAGTTTTCACGGTCATCCACATCTGTCGCCTGAACTCCGCTTTCAAAATCGGGCCCAGGATCCCACAGCGTGAATCGCGTGACATATGTCCACAGATGAGAATTGTAGGACTGCGATGCCTATACCAATACACACGTGCCGTGGGTGCATCTCCCCTCTCTGCAGGCATTCGGCCATGGATTTTGATATGACGAGTGCCCCGGCTCCCAAGGAAATTCTCTCTGCGTTCCGCGGTCAGGAATCGCCACGCAAAGTTTTCGATAACTTTGGGATTGTCGGGCAGCTTCGCAAAACTCAAATTTTGCGGATAGATATGGACGACGTGATCATTCTCTGCATTTTTCATAGTGCGTCGCTGAAAGCTGTTGGTGATCAGCACGGAGTGCGAGGGCTGCATCGAAAGGCTTCAATGTCAGCGTCCATTCACACCACCGTCGGCCCCTTTGACTTTTTAGCCATGAGGTTGAGAGCTCGCCACTGAGCACACCGTACTCACATCATAAAACTTCCCACCTTTCCCCACAAGCCCCTTCAAAGTTTTTGCCAGATTGCTCCGTCCACATCCTTCGCTAGGCTCGTCCTCAATCCTGCTGCCCCAATCATCCCTATCCGTCTGTATGACCACATGTTGCGCGTATGGTGGCATCGTCTGCCGCAGTCGCCTATCGTGATCGATTGCTAAGCCCTCTGGCATATTGGCGCAAGCACAAGCTGAGGGCGGACATGTTGGTATTGAGGGGATGGGTTCGGGCGTATGGTGCGATGCGGAGGTGGTGAGGAGGCGGCGAGAGGGGCGGAGCGGGCGGAGAGTGTGTATGAGGTTGGATACGTTGATGGGAGCCTTGTGAGCTGTCATTGTGAAGGAATAGGAGAGATTGCTCGAGTGTCATTCAAGTAGACACAACATACGGAAGAGGTGCTCGAATTGTAGCATTATGGAAGGTTTGCCGAAGTTACGCCAAGACCATGCTTTCTCATACAATCAATGATCGTCAGCCTGGAGATAGGATGAATTCGATCAGTGCAACGAAAGATAAGATCTCACCATACATAAAAGCAGACCTACTTGAACTCGAAGGCCTAGATACATATGGCCAGGTGTGACCTCGCCGCGTATCAAGGTGTCTGCTATGGCTGGAAATCGATTGATAGCAGAAATGTTATAAGATTTTCACGGTGCAATTTACGAAGATATTTTGGGCAGCACATGCAACTACCCATTCCGTTACTCCTCTGGAAAGTCGTTTTAGAAATTCCTTGACTGGGGGCCGTGGTCACAGTTACTAGTAGACCAGGTGTTTCCTCTGGAACGACGCTCATCAATTGAAGGCGGCCCGTCATAATCCAACGAAGAGGGTCCTTCCTCTTAGTGGGATGCCATCAATAGAGTCGCTGAAGCACCGAGGAAAGCTGCTAGACGACTCATTGCTCCTATCTGTCCATAGTTGTATTGTCATATATTGTTAGAGACCCACTTTTCTGGCTCGCTACTGCGTGTGTGACAGCGGGTGGCTGCAATCGGCTTTTCCATAGTCCATCTACATGACTTTGTTTCTTTCCACCGAATAGGAGAAAGTCATTGACGTCTAAGGTTCCAACAGTCGCTATTATGTCTCCTGTGTCGGAAAATATGTTAAGTATGACCAAGGCTCACGTTGCTAAGCCATGGCTACGGAATACACCACGCCACATCTGGTAAGGCTTCCGAAGTTAGCTGCCGCAAGCGCTGATCTCGGGCTGATCAACCTCCCCGCGAATATATAGTAGCTCCCCGATATCATCCATCATGTTCAGCACTGACCTTTCTCCATCACTGATCGAACACTACGTCTGTACTTTCTCGACATCTCTGGCTTACCCCTCTCGCATGGGCATTCATCGATCCATACCAATAGAGAGGCAATAGATGCTCGGGCCTCGCCCCCTCTAAAGATGTCAACCCTGAGCTTTCACGGATTCTCCTGGCGTGGCGACAAGAAATGGGCAAATGCATCGAAATGGACGGTCTATGCCCCGATCGTACAATGCGTCAACTTCGCCTTCGCTGTTGTTGAGGTCGCTTGCGGTTCGGTATGGATCGTGCAGCTGGGAAGTCATCTGACTGTGTATGTGATCTCTTTATCTGTCAATGGAGCTCCGGCGAGCACAAACAGTTCATTGTGCATTACTGACGTATGTTTTGAGCCTAGTCCTATGATCATCCAAACCCTTCTGCTCCCGGGCTGCTCGTTGTTCAACACCATCCCCTCCATCCATCTCCACATGCTCCTCCGCAACAACCCTCCGCGCTTGGCAATGTGGTTTTCCTTCGCCTTTGCTCTTCTCTATCTTACCTCCGTCCTCCTCTCTCTCGCTGCTTGCAAAAGCTCCACCTCCGCTGTACCAGCTGGACTACGTCGTGCAGAATGTCCGCAGGGAACCCCTGGCGGACCGGTGCAAGGTGTCAGTAAGAGCGTATGGGATGTTATGCTTGCATTTCAAGTTTTTTCAATTGCCGGGTATACTCTGCATGGCGCCATGGCGTGGAAGGTACATAGGGTGCTGAAGTCAAGAAAGGAGAGGGGCGAGGTGGAGGCTGTGGATCCGGATGAGGAGGCGAAGAGGAGGCAGAGGGCTCGGGAGTTGTGGACCAAGAACTATGAGATGCAGGGATTGTAGAGCGAGCGTTGATGTGAACATGCTCTCATGTGCTGATGTTATTGATGATGTACGATTGGATCAAGGGCCCATTAACTTTCATCTGGGATAAAGATTTCGTTGGGAAGAGTTGGATATGGGGGTATTTAAAAGAATATGATGGCGTAAGGGTAGGGGTTGTCGTCTTCTTACAAGATCGCTTATTCAATATGCTGAGGAAGAATTTATATGTGGCAATTAACGAATTACAACTCAACTATCTTTTCGCGACCAATATCAGACCCCAACAATTCCTCCGAAATCAATTCGCGAGTGCGCAGGCGGAGTACAAAGGATCAACAACAGTGCACCCAAGTACTGAAGGTCTACAGGTTACTCTCATGTCCATTTTCTAATATTTCGATATGATGCAGTATACTTGAGAGTTGGGGATGTCCTATCTCATTTGTGACAGCGCGTGACGGTAATCAATTACACTCGGGCCAGACACTGCTTCGATCGAAGATGGCTACGTCCCGCAGTCTTTACTACTCGATTCCAGTGCAAGGGATATAACGGTGTGCGGATTCGTTCCTGAGCAACCACTAGGAAGCTTTGTTGCTCAGCAAACAGCGCTGATACCTGAAGACTTACAAACATTCCTGTTCTTTGTGTTTGTTTGTGTTTCGCCACATCCTATGCACGATGTGTCTTCGGTCAAACTCGTCCACATACATATAATATGTATGTTCTCTCTCATCACTTGTGTAGACCTTCACCCCTTCACCTAACATTCAGCACCTGGATGTCACTGCTTATATATCCCCCAATCCTTCATGAGTGCAGTGTTGTTGTGTCTTGCCAGTACCCCTGGATAATCTCTCCTGTCAAAGCTTAATATGAACGATCAACACTAAGCAGTGACAGTGTCATGTCGAGGATCTACCATGATTGACACCCATCGGACTTGAGATTGTCAATCAGATGCCACCCGATCGACCCGGCCGTAACAATACCTCTAAATATATAAATCCTCTGCAACTCATCTCTTCTGTTGATCGTACAACATCACCCTCTCGGCATAATTACATCTTCAACCACGGTGAACTAACATCGTACTTTCTCGCTCATCCCTGAATTCCCGGTTGCCTTGTTGATCACCACTGGATCAGACAACATCTCATATATCAACACACCTTCGTATCCTCATACCACTCTCTCTCCCCATCCTTCTCACCATCAATACCAAAAACACCACCAGAGACACCATCCCACCCCGATCAGATCCAACCTACAGTCGATACCCAAACCTTTCCCTAAAGCCGAACACAGGAAAACGAAAGCCATGGCAGGGAGAACCATGCAGACTGCGCGCAAGTCTGCTAACACTACTGCACCAGTCAAGCAAAGTGCAACCTCGGGCATCACAAAGAACAAAACCACCCGTGCAACGAAGAAGAAGGCTTCCAAAGCCAAGGGAACGCCATCAAGCTCTCTCTTCGACACAATCGTAACCATTCTCGTTGGACCAAACCACATCAAATTCGAAATCCACAAAGCCCTCCTCTGCCACCGCTCCGCCTACTTCAAGGGAGCTCTGACAGGAAGATTCAAAGAAGCTCGAGAAGGGATCGTAACATTAGAAGATGAGGATCCTGAAACCTTCTCACGCTTCCACGCATGGCTGTACACCGGAAGTTGCATGAAAGACGACGACACCACGCCTCTCACCATAGCCCCTGCACTCCAGCTCTGGCTCTTCGCCGAGAAGAGGCTCGTTCCAAATCTCCAGAACGCTATCATTGACCAACTCATCAAAAGCTACACCAAAACCTACACCACCAACAACCCACTCGTATCCGAACCCTCTCCCGAAGAAGAAAACGCATGCATCGCAGCATGGGAGAACAGCGCCGAAGACTCCTGCCTGCAAAAATTCATCACCGATCATTTCCTCTGCCATCTAGATCTAGAAACCCTCTTCCGGGAATCACGAGCGGAGAGATATCCACTCACTCTTATCGTTTCCATTGCTATACGAGCCCAGAAGGCGGGTTTGGAACGTAAGAGAGATTTCTTTGGTGGGTTAAGGTATGAGCATTGTGAACGGTATCATGTGCATGTTGATGAGAGGGATTGGTGCGGGGAGATGGAGGTGGGGGGTGGGGA